>Ga0207754_100045_pt1 | contig 135160 bp, 142 predicted proteins | sample A23E1SouthBayCA_FD_187728 | JGI IMG/M metagenome (GOLD analysis project Ga0207754, IMG submission 187728) | Aerobic enrichment media microbial communities from Eden Landing Ponds, California, USA - A23 E1 (SPAdes) | ecosystem: Environmental > Aquatic > Marine > Unclassified | place: Emeryville...
CCCGCCGATCGGCTCGTCGTGCTCAAGCCCGACCGCACGCTCCTCGTGCACGCCGCCGACGGCCCGACGCCGCAGAACCGCCTCGCCGCCGACGCCCTCGACGTGACGCACGAGGACGAGACGGTTCGCCTCGTCGCCACGCGCGAGTCGCCCACCGAGGAGCTCGTCGTGACCTTCGAGCGCGTCGTCCGCGCGAGCGCAATGCCCGCGGAGAAACGTGACGCCGACGTCGAGGTGTCCGGGACCGAGGCCGACCTCAAAGAGCGCGTCCTCGCCGCCCCCGAACTCGTCGAAGACGGTTTCAGCGCGCTCGCGGCCGAGCGCGACACGTCCGCCGGCCCCGTCGACGTCTTCGGACGCGACCGATCCGGGAACCCGGTCGCCGTCGAACTGAAAGCGGTCCGCGCCGGCCCGGACGCCGCGAGCCAACTCGCCAGATACGTCGACGCCCTCGAACGCGACCTGCACGCGGATGCCGACGTCCGGGGGATCCTCGTTGCACCCTCCTGTACGCCCCGAACGCGGCGCGTACTCGCTCGCGACGGCCACGAGTTCGTGAGCCTCGCGCCATCGCAGGACGACTGATCCGTATAGGTGGCGCGGAATCGGCATCGGCCAAACCCTTCCAGTCCGTTATGGTGCCCACGGCGGTGTGATGAGGTGTGGTTTCACACGAGTACACGACTGACGCCGAGTGGGATCGCCAGTACGTCGACGGTGAGTGGCGGCCGTCGGCTGCCGGCGAGACGCTGACCGTCGAGAACCCCGCGACCCGAGCGACGATCGCCGAGGTCCCGGCGGGGACGGAAGCGGACGTCGACGCGGCGTACGAGGCCGCGGCGGACGCGCAGTCGGCGTGGGCGGCGACGCCGATCGAGGAACGCCGCGAGCTCGTCGCGGACGCCCTCGAACGCATCCGGGAGGAGTCGACGGCGATCGCAACGCTCCTCGCCGCGGAGAGCGGGAGCCCGCGCGCGAAAGCGCAGACCGAGGTCGGACTCGCGACCGGCGACTTCGAGAACGCCCTCGACCTCGAACCGCCGGGCGAGGAGGTACGGGACGCCACCTTCGTCGAGGGAAAGAAGAACCACGTCGTCTCGGAGCCGGTCGGCGTCGTCGGCATCATCTCGCCGTGGAACTACCCCATTCACCTCACGACGCGCGCGCTTGCCCCCGCGCTCGTCCTTGGAAACACCGTCGTCGTCAAGCCCGCCTCCGATACGCCGATCACGGGTGGCCTCCTGCTCGCGAAGATCGCGGACGAGGCCGGCATCCCGGACGGTGTCGTCAACGTCGTCACCGGCCACGGCTCCGAGATCGGTGACCGGATGGCCGGCCATCCGATCCCGCGAACCGTCTCGTTCACCGGCTCGACCGCCGTCGGACGGCGCGTCGCCTCGCAGGCCGCCGAGACGATCGCCCTCCCCGCGCTCGAACTCGGGGGCAACGGTCCGAACGTCGTCACGGCCGATGCAGACGTGGCGCAGGCCGCGCGCGCCGGTGCCGTCGGCTCCTTCACCCACCAAGGGCAGGTCTGCATCTCGATCAACCGCCACGTGGTCCACGAGGACGTCTACGACGAGTACGTGGAGCGCCTCGTCGAGCACGCGGAGTCGCTCTCGCTCGGTAACCCCGCGGAGAGCGACGCCGACCTCGGTCCGATCGTCAACGAGGGCCAGCGCGACGAGATCCTCGACTACGTCGAGCGAACCGTCGAGGCCGGCGCGACGCTCGAAACCGGTGGCGAGGCCGACGACCTGTTCGTCGAGCCGACCGTCCTCTCCGGCGTGACGAACGAGATGGCCGCGGCGTGCAACGAGCACTTCGGTCCCGTCGCGCCCGTCATCCCCGTTTCCTCGACCGAGGAGGCGATCGAAATCGCTAACGACACCGAGTACGGCCTCGCCGCCGCCGTTCAGGCCGGCGACGAGGAGGCCGGTCGGTCCATCGCGGACCGGATCGACGCCGGGATGGTCCACGTCAACGACCATCCGATCTACGACGATCCGAAGGCGCCCTTCGGCGGCATGAAACAGTCCGGTCTCGGCCGTTACAACGGCGAGTGGGTGATGGACGAACTCCTCGAGACGAAGTGGATCTCCGTCCAGCACGAGGAGCGCGACTACGACCTCCTCTGACGCTCCTACTGTAGCTCGCGCTGGAGTCTGTTCAGCGTCGTCAACGCCTGGATCGGCGTCATCTCTGCGAGGTTCAGCGCCGCCAGCTCGTCGAGCACCACGCTGTCGGCGTCGGCGCTCCCGCCGTCTGCGGTCGCGCTCGCGTCCGCCCTCGTGGCGTTGCTCGCGTCTCTCGACACCCCTCCCGCGTCCTCCCCGCCCACGTCCTCCGCGCGCTCGGTGACGACGTCGCGCGCCCGCTCGACGACGCCCGGCGGGACGCCGGCCTGTTCGGCCACCTCGATGCCGTACGAGGCGCTCGCCGCACCCTCGGCGACCTCGTGGACGAACGTCACGTCGTCGCCGTCGCGCGCCGCGCGGAAGTGGAGGTTGCGCGCGCCGTCGAGTGCGTCGGCGACTACCGTGAGGTCGTGGTGGTGTGTAGCGAACAGCGTGTACGCCCCCACGTCGTCGTGGAGACGCTCCGTGACGGCCTGCGCGATCGCGTAGCCGTCCGCGGTACTGGTCCCACGGCCCACCTCGTCGAGCACCACCAGCGAGTCCGCCGTGGCGTCGCGGAGGATGTCCGCGAGCTCGGTCATCTCGACCATGAACGTCGAGCGCCCGCCCGCGATGTCGTCGCTCGCGCCGACGCGCGTGAACACCCGATCGACGAGCGGGACGCGTGCTCGGCGCGCGGGCACGAAACTCCCGAGTTGGGCGAGCACCGCGACGAGCGCCGCTTGGCGCATGTAGGTGGACTTCCCGCTCATGTTCGGGCCCGTCACGACCGCGAGCGGCGACTCGCGGGTGAGCGAGAGATCGTTCGGGACGAACGACTCCTCCGTTCGCTCCACGACCGGATGGCGCCCCCGCTCGATCTCGAAGCCGTCCGCGCCGACCTCGGGCCGGCAATAATCGTACTGTGCCGCGACCGCCGCGAGCGAGCAGAGCGCGTCTATCACCGCGAGCGCGTCCGCCACGCGCTGCACGCGCTCGGCGGCCTCGCCCACCTCCCGGCGCACCTCGCGGAAGAGGTCGAGTTCGCGGTCGTCCGCGCGCGCCGACGCGTTCATGATCTCCTCCTCGCGCTCTTTCAGTTCGGGCGTGACGAAGCGCTCCGAGTTCTTGAGCGTCTGTCGGCGCTCGTAGTTCCCGGGGACCGCATCGAGGTTCGGGTTCGTCACTTCGATGTAATACCCGTGCACGGAGTTGTGCCCGACCTTCAGCGAGTCGATCCCGGTGCGCTCGCGCTCTTGGGTCTCCAAGTCATCGATCCACTGCTCGCCCGCGCGCCGCGTCCCGCGCAACTCGTCGAGCGTCTCGTCGTAACCGTCGGCAATGATCCCGCCCTCCGTCAGCTCGCGCTCGGGATTCTCGCGGATCGCGTTCCCGATGAGCTCGCGGACGTCGTCGAGGCCGTCGAGGCGCCCGCGGAGGTCGACGAGCAGGTCGCTCTCGGCGTCGTCGAGCGTCGCCCGGATCTCGGGGACGACGTCGAGCGTCGCCTTCAGCGAGCGGAGATCCCGGGCGTCCGCGCGACGGCGCGACACCTTCGAGATGAGCCGCTCGAGGTCGTAGACGTCCGCGAGATCAGTCCCGAGCGCGTCGCGCGTGAGCGGGTCCGAAACGAGTTCCTCGACGGCGTCATGGCGTGCTTCGATCCGATCCGCGTCGACGAGCGGGCGGCGGAGCCAATCCTTCAGTCGGCGACCGCCGAGCGCGCACGCCGTCTCGTCGAGGACGTCGATCAGCGCCGCTCCCTCGCTCCCGTGGACGCTCCGGCGCTCGAAGAGCTCGAGCGAGCGCAGCGCCACGCCGTCGAGCACCATGTACTCGCGGGGGTCGTAGCGCGTCAGGTGCGTGAGGTAGTCGAGGCGGTCGTCCGCGCCGTCGCCCTCGCCGCCGCGGGTGTACTCCGCGTACGCGAGTAGCGCGCCGCAGGCCCGTATTTCCGCGTCACCGCCGAGGTGGGCGTCCGGCGACCCGAAATAGTCCGCGACGCGTCCGTGCGCCGCGTCGACCGCGAACGCCGCGGGATCGTACTCGGTGACCATGCAGTCGTCCGCGAAATACTCGCCGTCCGCGTCCGGGCCGACGATGGCCTCCGCCGGGTCGAAGCGCGCGATCTCGTCGCGGACCGTCGCCGCGGCGTCCGGGCCCGTCGCCACGAAGTCGCCCGTCGAGACGTCGAGGAACGCGAGGCCGTACCCCTCGTCGCCGCGCGTCAGCGATGCGACGAAGTTGTTGTCGTCGGAGCGCAGGAGCTCGCTCTCCGTGAGCGTCCCCGGCGTCACGACGCGTGTCACCGATCGCTCGACGATCCCGCTCGCCTCGTCGGGGTCCTCGACCTGATCCGCGACCGCGACGCGATAGCCGGCCTCCAAGAGCCCCTCGATGTAGGAGGCGGCGCTGTCGATCGGGATACCCGCCATCGGATAGCTTCCCGTCGAGTCCTCGCGTTTCGTCAGCGTGATCTCGAGGATCCGCGCCGCCGTCTCCGCCGCCTCGCAGAAGAGTTCGTAGAAGTCCCCGACCTGAAAGAGCACGAGCGAGTCGTCGTACTCGGCGCAGAGGTCGTGGTACTGGGCCATCATCGGCGTCAGCTCCTCGCGGTGGTCGGCCATCGCCGCCGGTGGTCCCAGAGCCGCATCCATACGGGTACGTGAGCGTATCGCCGCGGAAATACCCATCGCGTCGGGCGACTTCACGCGGACGCGTCGATTCGCGCCCCGACTAGTCGGCGGCCTGTCCGCCGTCGACGGGGATGGTATGCCCGGTGATGTAGGAAGCGTCCGCGGAGCAGAGGAAGGCGACGGCGCCGGCCATCTCCTCGGGGTCCGCCTGCCGGCCCATCGGGACGTCCGCCATCGCGGACGTGTCGAACGGGAGCGTCGACGGGCTGCTCCCGCCCGTCATCCCCTGCTGGATGTTCGTCTTCGTGGGGCCCGGCGCGATGGCGTTCACCCGGACGCCGCGACCCGCGTACTCGAGCGCGACGGTCTTCGTGAGGCCGACGACGCCGTGCTTGCTCGCCACGTAGTTCGAGAGCCCGCTCATCCCCACGAGTCCGGCCTCGGAGGCGGTGTTGACGATCGCGCCGCCCTCCTCTTCCATCACGGCGAGTTCGGCCTTCATGCACAGCCAGACGCCCTTCAGGTTCACGTCGACGAGACGATCCCAGTCGTCTTCCTCGATGTCGGTCACCGCGTCGAAGCCGGTGAGGATGCCGGCGTTGTTGTGCGCGAGCTCGAGGCTCCCGTACGTGTCGACGGCGACGTCGACCATGTTTTCGACCGACGCTGCGTCGGTGACGTCGACTTCGACGAACGTCGCGTCGCCGCCCGCATCCTCGATCGACGCGACCGTCTCCGCGCCGCCCTCGTCGTCGACGTCCGCGACCACGACGCTCGCGCCCTCCGACGCGAGGCGTTCCGCGGACGCCCGCCCGATTCCCGAGGCCGCACCCGTTACGATTGCCGTCTTGCCGTCGAATCCCTGCATGTGGTCTCTCTAACGCTGACTAATCGTTCAGTCGACATAGCTCTTCGGGCGCGGCGACACGGGATCGCACGACACCCTCGGCTCGTCGCTCCCCAGTCGCGCGGGGCATCGCTACCCGCCGTCCGTGCCGGTGCCGCCGGCTTCTTTCCGCGTCGGCGCCTTCTCTCTCCCATGGCCGAGACAATCACCGTCTTCTCGGATTACGTCTGTCCGTTCTGCTACCTCGGGCGGCGTTCGCTCGACGAGTACCAGGAGTCCCGCGAGGAGGAACTGGAGATCGACTGGCACCCCTTCGATCTGCGCTCGAATCAGCGAAACGACGAGGGCGAGGTCGTCCGCGACAGCGGGCATGACGACGACTACTACGAGCAGGCCCGGGAGAACGTCGAACGCCTCCAAGAGGAGTACGGCGCGGACGAGATGGCGACGACGTTCGCGGGCGACGACGTCGACTCCCTCGACGCGCAGGTCGCCTCCTACTACGTGCGGGAGAATCACGACTACGAGACGTGGCTCGACTTCGACCGCGCGCTCTTCGCGGCGCTCTGGGAAGACGAGCGCGACATCGGCGACGTCGACGTGCTCGCGGACATCGCGGACGAGGTCGGAATCGATGCCGACGCGGTCCGCGAGGCGGTGGCGGACGACGACCTCCGCGAGACGGTGCAGACGAAGTTCGGCGAGGCCCACGAGATGGGGATCACGGGCGTCCCGACGTTCGCCTACGACGGGTACGCTGCTCGTGGGGCGGTCCCGCCGGAACAGCTCCGCCGACTCGTCGAGGGCGAGTAGCGACTTCCGACCCCCGGTATCTTTTCCACGACGGCCGCCGTGCGTTTCGACTACCTGCGTCTTTCGTCACCGAGGCCAATCCATACCACCGTGAACGCCATAGACGAAATTTTGTTTCTCCTTCGAAAACCACGAGTCTATTAGAGTGAAGTTAGGGTGGTGTATCGAAAGCGATCGGTATGTTTATGCTCATAACGCGTGTGCAATCGCCTACAAGATGACTTGGTCAAACCAGGAGTGGTGGCCCGAGATGCTGCGACTGGACATCCTCGACGACAACGCCGCGGAGCTCGATCCGTACGGTGAGGAGTTCGATTACGCCGAGGCGTTCGCCTCCCTCGACCTCGACGAGGTGAAGGCGGACATCGTGGACGTGATGACCGACTCCCAGGAGTGGTGGCCGGCCGACTACGGCACCTACGGACCGCTGTTCATCCGGATGGCGTGGCACAGCGCCGGTACCTATCGCACGCTCGACGGCCGCGCCGGCGCGGCCGGTGCCCGCCAACGCCTCCCGCCGGAGAGCAGTTGGCCGGACAACGTCAATCTCGATAAGGCCCGCCGCGTGCTCCAGCCGGTCAAGCAGAAGTACGGCCGGAAGCTCTCGTGGGGCGACCTCATCGTCCTCGCGGGCAACGTCGCCCTCGAGACGATGGGATTCGAGACCTACGGCTTCGGCGGCGGCCGCGAGGACGCCTACAAGTCCAACGAGGCCGTCGAGTGGGGCCCCGAGACCGAGTGGGAGACCACCGACCCCGAGCGCTTCGAGGACGGCGAAGTGGGCGACCTCAAGGACCCGCTCGCCAACACCGTGATGGGCCTCATCTACGTGAACCCTGAGGGCCCGTACGGCGAGCCCGACGTCGAGGGCTCCGCGGCGAACATCCGCGAGGAGTTCGACCGCATGGCGATGGACGACGAGGAGACGGTCGCACTCATCGCCGGCGGTCACACCTTCGGGAAGGTCCACGGCGCCGACGACGAGGCCGACATCGGTCCCGAGCCCGACGCCGCGCCCATCGAGGAGCAGGGTCTCGGCTGGGACCACGACTTCGAGAAGGCCGGCATGATCACGAGCGGCATCGAGGGTCCGTGGAACGCCACGCCGACCATGTGGGACACGGGCTACCTCGACAACCTCCTCGGCTACGAGTGGGAACCGCACAAGGGTCCCGGCGGCGCGTGGCAGTGGCAGCCGGCCACTGAAGAAGAGCGCGAAGACATCGAGAAGGCCCCGGACGCCCAGGACTTCGACGAGTCCGAGGAGCCGATGATGCTGACCACGGACGTCGCCCTGAAGCGCGACGACGACTACCGCGAGGTCCTCGAGGACTTCCAGGAGAACCCCGACCACTTCCAGCAGGCGTTCGCCCGGGCGTGGTACAAGCTCATCCACCGCGACATGGGCCCGAAACAGCGCCTCGTCGGCCACGAGGTCCCGGACGAGGAGTTCGTCTGGCAGGACCCGATCCCGGAAGCCGACTACGAGACCGTCGGCGCCGACGAGATCGCCGACCTCGAAGCCGCGATCCGCGACGCCGATCTCTCCCGCACCGACCTCGTCAAGACCGCGTGGGCGTCCGCCTCGACGTACCGCGACAGCGACAAGCGCGGCGGCGCGAACGGCGCGCGCGTCCGCCTCGAACCGCAGAAGAACTGGGAAGCTAACGAGCCCGAGACGCTCGCCAACGTCCTCGACACCTACGAGGAGATCCAGGCCGAGTTCAACGAGTCGCGCGACGACGACGTGCGCGTCTCGCTCGCGGACCTGATCGTCCTCGGCGGTAACGTCGGCGTCGAAGACGCGGCGGCGGACGCCGGCTACGACGTGGACGTCCCCTTCGAACCGGGCCGTACGGACGCCAGCGCCGAGCAGACGGACGCCGACTCCTTCGAGCCCCTGAAGCCGAAGGCGGACGGCTTCCGGAACTACCTCGGCGAGGGCGACTTCAACGACCTCTACGACACCCTCGAGGAGCGGATGGTCGATAAGGCCGAACTCCTCAACCTCTCCGTCACGGAGCTAACGGCGCTCGTCGGCGGGATGCGTGCGCTCGGCGCGACCTACGATGACACCGACCGCGGCGTCCTCACCGACGACCCCGGCGCGCTCACGAACGACTTCTTCGCTAACCTGCTCGACATGGACTACGAGTGGGAGCCCGTCGACGACGACGAGGAGGTCTTCGAGGGCTACGAGCGCGACAGCGGTGAGCAGGTGTGGGAGGCCACCCGCTTCGACCTCGTCTTCGGCTCCAACGCCCGTCTCCGCGCACATGCGGACGTCTACGCGGCTGAGGACGGCGAGGAGAAGCTCGTCGAGGACTTCGTCGCGGCCTGGCACAAGGTCATGACGCTCGACCGCTTCGACCTCGAATAACACCACACACCGGAATCACACCCACCCCGGTCGGTCGTCACCGACGGCCGGCCGACACCCGCTTCCCCTGCGTTCTCGCTGCCGAGCCGCGACAACTTTTTTCCATCTCACGGCGATACCGTCGCCCAGTCCGGGACATGACCGACTTCTCGATCGCGCGCGTCGAGGCGGCGCTCGAAACCGCTGCCGAGCGTGCTGGCGTCGGGCGGTTCTGTCGACCCGAGCGCGCCGTCCGCCTCTTCGAGTTCGGGGCCGTCGGCTCCTCCGGCGCGGTCCTGAACGTCTGTCTCCTCCTCGCGCTGCTCGGCGACGTCCCCTACGCCGTCTCGGCGTTCGTCGCCTTCTTCGGCGCCGCGACGTGGACGTTCGCGCTCAATAGCCGCTACACCTTCGCCGCGACCGATCGTCTCCGGCGGCGCTTCGTCCGCTATCTCGGCGTCTGCACGTTCGGCTACGTCGTCTACACGGCCGTCCTCATCGCCGGCTTGCAGTGGCTCGCCGCCCCCCAGTGGCTCGCGTCGCTCTCCGCCGTCACTGGCGGTGGGCTCTGCAACTATCTCGGCTGCGAGTGGTACGCCCTGACGCCGTAGGGGAACGGTTTTTCGCCCCGCGAGACACGGGTCCGGTATGGGACTACAGGACTACTGGGGGGTCGGCCCGAAGACTGCCGCGCTCCTCACGGAGTCGCTCGGCGAGACGACGGCGATCCACGCCATCGAGTCCGCGGACGTCGGTACGCTGGTCGAGGCGGGCGTCCCCGCGGGGCGCGCCACCCGGATCCTCCGACGTGCAACCGACAACGGTGATGCGGACGTCTTCGCCACTGACGACGCGCGCGACGTCTACAACCGCGTGCTCGACGCTGCGACCGAACACGCGCTTACCGACCGCGCCCGCGACCGTATCCGCGTGCTCGCGCCGCTCGACACGCACGCGGCCGCCGAGCGCCGTCTCGACGAGATCGAGGCGGCGATCGAGACGTGGCGTGGGCTGAGCGACGCCGAACGCGAGGCCGCTGTCGACGCCTTCGCGGCGCACGAGAGCCGCGATGCGGGCGAGCGGGCGGCGGTCGAAACCGCGCTCGCGCTCATCGAGGCCGGACTCACCACCGGCATCTTCGCCGCGTTCGCCGACCTCGACGCCGACGCGCTGCGCGACGCCGCGGCCGCGCTCCGCGCCCGCGACGGCGACGACGAGGTTCGAGCGGGATACGACGACCGCCTCGACGCTCTCCGCGAGCAGGCCGACGCCGTCGAGCGCCTCGCGTCCGACACCGTCGCGGTCCTTGATGACGTCCGCTCGGGCGACCTCCGGGGCCCCGATGCCTTCCGCGAGGCGGTGATCGAGCACGTCGTCGACGCGACGGGCGTCGAAGCTGCGGCCGTCCGCGAGCACGCCGCGACGGAGGCGAGCGACGCCGCCGACTTCGTGAGCACGACGCTGCGCTCGCTTGCTGACGCCCGCCGTGAGGCCGCCGCCGAGCGCGAAGCCACGGTCCGCGCCGACCTCGACGCGGTCATCGATGAGGCCGAAACGGACGTCGAGGCGGCCGCGGACGCCGTGCCGGATGCCGCCTTCGCCTGCTCGCTCGCGCGCTTCGCCATCGCGTACGACCTGACGCGGCCGGAGTACACTACGGAGGCGGCGCTCGCCGTCGTCGGCGCGCGCAATCTCGATCTCCTCACCGAGGGCGTCTCGGTCCAGCCCGTGGCGTATGCGCTTGGCGAACACGACACCGTCGGATCCGACGCGTCCGGTGGCGACGGAGACGCGTCCCAGCATTTCGCCGGACTGCCCTTAGGCGACCGCGTGAGCGTACTCACGGGCGCGAACTCCGGCGGGAAGACGACGCTCCTCGAAACGCTCGCGGAGGTGGCGACGCTCGCCTCGCTCGGCCTGCCCGTGCCCGCCGAGCACGCCCTCGTCGGCGACTTCGACCGCCTCGTCTTCCACCGCCGCCACGCGAGCTTCAACGCCGGCGTGTTGGAGACGACGCTACGCTCCGTCGTTCCGCCGCTCGCCGCCGAGGGGCGCACGCTCATGCTCGTCGACGAGTTCGAGGCGATCACCGAACCCGGGAGCGCCGCCGATCTCCTACACGGTCTCGTGTCGCTCACCGCCGAGCGCGACGCCCTCGGCGTCTACGTCACCCACCTCGCGGACGACCTCGACCCGCTCCCCGGCGTCGCGCGGATCGACGGCATCTTCGCCGAGGGCCTCGCGGACGATCTCGACCTCGAAGTCGACTACCAGCCCCGTTTCGGCGTCGTCGGGCGCAGCACGCCGGAGTTCATCGTCGAACGCCTCGTGGCGAACGCCGACGACGCCGACCGCGAGGCGTTCGGCACCCTCCGCGACGCGCTCACGGCCGCCGACGACGCCGACGACTAGCTCGGGCGAGCGCTTACGGTCCGCGCGCGCCACCCTCGCCGTATGGTCGAATTCACGTTTCTCGCGCTCGCGGGCACGCTCTGTCTCCTCTTCCTCGTCTGTAGCGCGTTCTTCTCGTCCGCCGAGATCGCCGCGTTCTCCCTACAGTGGCACCGCATCCAGTCGCTCGCCGCCGGCGACGACCCGCGCGCCCGCGCCCTCCGCGACCTCCGTGAGGACCCGAACCGACTGCTCGTCACGATCCTCGTCGGCAACAACGTCGTCAACGTCGCCTTCTCGACGGTGATCGCCACGCTCACCGTCGCGCTCCTCCCTCCGGGCCCTGCGATACTCGCCGCGACCGTCGTCACGAGCGTCCTCGTCCTCCTCTTCGGCGAGGTCGCCCCGAAAGCGTACGGCGTCGCACACGCCGAATCGTGGGCGCTCACGGTCGCCCGTCCCGTCGCCGCCCTCGAACGCGCGCTCGCGCCCGTCGTCTGGGCATTCGACGTCGCCTCGGACGCCATCACGTCGCTCCTCGGGGCCGCGGACGTCGTCCCGCCGTACGTCACCCGCGAGGAGATCCGCGCGCTCCTCGTCACGGGCGCACAGCTCGGCGTCGTCAACGCCGACGAGCGCGAGATGGTCCACGCCGTCCTCGACCTCGAACAGACCGCGGTTGAGGAGGTGATGACGCCCCGCGAGGCCGTCGTCGCCGTCCCGATGAGCGCCACTCCCGCAGACGCCCGCGACGCCTGCCTCGCCGCCGACGTCACCGCCGTCCCCGTCTACGGCACCGACCTCGACGATGTGTATGGCGTCGTCTCGCTCGTGGCTGCCGAACGCGCCGCCGACACCGACTCGTCCCTCGACGCGATTCTCACGGCCGTCCCCCGCGCCCGCGAGTCGTGGACGATCGACGACCTGCTCACCGAGTTCCGGGAGACTGGTGCGTCGCTCGCCGTCGTCACCGACTCGCAGGATCGGATGGTGGGCATCGTCACACGCTCGGACGTCGCTGACGAGGTCGTCTGGCGGGGGCGCTGAACGGCGCGGCCGCTACGCGGCGTGAAAAACGGAAAACGGGGGATACTGCGAATCGCGGCGCTACTTCTTGCGCTGCGTGCCGCCGTTCTTCGAGGGACGGGTCTTCTCGGTGCCCTTCCCGCGCTTGCGGAGACCGCGGCCCTTGTGGCCGGCGGAGGTGAGCCCGCGGAACGCGCGGTTCTCCTGGCTGTTGTTGGTGATCCAGCCGAGGTCGCCGTCGTTCTGGATGGCGGGGTGCTCCGGGTCGAGGAGAATGACTTCGAACCACTTCTGCGAGCCGTCCTCACCCACCCAGTAGGAGTTGAGCACGCGGAGGTTGCGGTACTTCCGGGAGGCGCGCTCCTCGGAGATGCGCTGGAGGTTCTTCGCGCGACCGATGCGATTGACGCCCTGCCGCTTCGAGCGACGACCGGCCTTGTGGCGCTGCTGGCGCGCCGTCCCCTTGCGGACGGCGACGCGGGCGACGACGACGCCCTGCTTGGCCTTGTAGCCGAGCTCGCGCGCCTTGTCGAGGCGCGTCGGGTGCTCGACGCGCTCGATGGCGCCTTGATCGCGCCACTCCTGCTTTCGTTGCCACTGCAGCTCGGCGAGTTTGCCCTCACCGGGCTGCTTCCACGCGTCCTTGATGTGGGAGTAGAAGCTTCGTGCCATGGTGTGTCCGCGGGCGCTTGCGATTCAGTGCGTGATACGCACCACATTTCGTCCCGTCGCGGCGACGCCGCGGCGGGTGCCCGTCGAGCCCGCACCGACGAGTTACTCGGTGGTACTGTCGTGGCGGCTTTAACGCCTTCGGAATACTGCGGTCGAACGGACGGGAAACCGCGATGACGCGAGCAGGAGTGAGCGAAGCGAGCGACACGCGAGTCGCGTGGCCGACCAGCGGGAGGCCACGTTTTGGGCGAACGGTGAGCGAAGCGAACCGGGAGCCGCGCGCTCACGTTCCGTCCGGGACGTATTTGGTGATGGCCCGACGAACTCCGTCCATGACCGATACCGCAGACGTCAACCACTCGCTGCGGCGACGGACGTTCCTCGTGACCAGCGGCTTGGGCGCCGCGACGGCACTCGCCGGCTGTTCGACCGGGCTCTCCGGTTCGGACGGCGGTGGCGGGACGGACTCCACAGGAGGCGCGTACGTCGAGGGAACGCGTCTCGTCACCGAGGACGGCTCGCCGGTCGGCGTCGACGCCATCCCGGACGAGGACGGGAGCGAACTGACCGTCTACCCGGAGCAGGAGGGCGGCGGCGCGATGACGACGAAGGACGCGACGACGCTCCTCGTGCGCTTTCCGCCGGACGCCTACGAGTCGCCGACGAAGACGGAGTGGACGACGAAGGGGTACGCGGCGTACTCGGAGGTCTGTACGCACGCCGGCTGTCTCGTCACCCAGCGGGCGGACGAGGGGGGCTTCTACTGTCCCTGCCACGGGAGCACCTATGATCCCCGGAAGGGTGCGTCGGTGGTCGACGGGCCGGCGACTCGGGCGCTCCCGCAGCTCCCGCTCGGTCTGACGGACGCCGGGACGTTCGTCGTCGCCACGGGATCCTTCGAGGAGGCGGTTGGCCCGTAGCGTAGCTACTCGGGATAGTCGCGCACGCCCGTGAACGCGTCGGCGGCGACGGCGTCCGCGATGGCCTCGTCGTCGGTGTCGGGCGTCGGGTTCGGATACTTCCGGCGGAAGTAGGAGACGATGTTGCGGACGTCCCGACCCAGGAACTCCCGGGCGTTCTCGTGGTCCGTCGGGACGGACTGCGGCCAATCGAAGAGCAACACGCCGTCCTCGCGGACGAAGACGTTGTACTCGCTGATGTCCGCGTGGACGTACCCCTCGTCGTACGCCTTGGCGATCTCGCGGAGGATCAGATCGAGGACGCCGACGACCTGGCCGTCCTCGAGTTTCGCGCGGTTGAGTTCGACGCCGTCTATCTTCTCCATCACGATCGCGTGGCGATTCTGGTCGATCGGGCGCGGGACGTTCACGTCCGGATAGAGTGCGTGGAGCGCGTCGTGCTCCCGTTCGGCGGCCTTGCGCGCGGTGTAGAACCACGAGACGTGATCGTTGTCGCTCGTGTAGTCACGCTCCTTTTGCACCTCGCGGAAGTTCGTGTACCCCTCGCGGTGGAACTTGAGCGCCATCGGCTTGTACGACTCCACCTCGAAGACGTCGCTCTCCTTGCCGACGCCGAGGGGCGCGCCGAAGCCGCTGACGGTCTCGCGCTCGGCGAAGGCCTTCAGCGCGAGGACGTCGTACCCCTCGAAGGTGAGCCGGAATCCCTCGTACTGGATCGTCTGGCGCTCGACCAGTCCGCGGTCTTCCACTCTGTCGAGGCGGTAGTCGACCTCCTCGGCGGTGAGGCGCGCGAAGTCCGGGAGCTTCTCGCGAGCCACCCACTCGGAGAAGCGCATCCCGTGTTCGACGCCCGAGAGGAGGTTGAAATCCTCCTGTTCGAGCGCCGCGACGTCCTCGGCGACGTTCCGTACCATCTCTCTTCGAATAGGTCGGCACGTGATAAAAGCCCCGCGACACCCTCCGAGACGCCGTCGGCCGTCCGTCAGGTCGTCCCGTAGCGTTCGACGTACCGCGAGGTCTGGTCGGCGAGGCGTTCGAGCACGACCCCGTCCGTCTCGTCGAACGCCCCCTCCCCGTCCGCGACGCAGAGCATCCCGACGCGTTCGCCACCGGCGGTCACCGGTGCACCAACGTAACAGCCGAGGTCCGGAGCGACGCGCGCACCCCGATCCGAGCCCGCGACGTCGTTGACGACCAGCGCGCCGTCGCCGGTGATCCCGTGCGCGCAGACCGCACGCCCCCGCTCGCGCTCGGGGAGATCGACGCCCTCTGCGGTGAGAAACGTCTCATGGCGCTCCTCGACCAGTCCGATGAATCCCGCGCGGGCGTCGACGCACTCGCGCGCCGTCGTCGTCATCCCGTGGAGGTGTTCGCGGAGCGTCGGATCGTCGAAGTCGTGGGCGCTGAGGGCGTCGAGGCGCGCGTGCTCTCGTGCCGGGACCGGGAACCCGCGCCACCCCTCGTCGACGGCGCGCCGGAGCGTTCGAGCGGTCGTCTTGGCGTCGGCGCTCGCGTCGGCCACCACGCAGGCCGCATCGTTCGTACGGATCAGCCCCGCGAGCGCCTCGCTGCGCGCGACGCTCTCCGCGGCGAGTATCGCGTCCGCGGCCGCCGCCGCTCCCGCGGCGTCGTCGATACGCCTGTGCGATACGGTGATCCCGTCGGCGTCCCCTACCGCCGGTTCGGTGTGCTCCGTCGTGTCGGCCGTCACGTGGACGACCGAGAGTCCCCCCTCGTCGCTCACGACCGATCCTCCGCGAGCGTCCTTTGATAACCTGTCGGCCGACCGGGCAGACGCCCTTCAATCAGTACCACTAGTTATATTGCGGAGTGGAATTATTCTCCAAGTACATCATGACGCACGACGAGATCCAAACGACGCACATCGGTAGTCTCCCCCGGCCGCCCGAACTCCTCGAACTCCTGACCGCGAAACAGGACGGCGAGGACGTCGACGACGAGGCGTGGGAGCGCGCGACGACCGAGGCGACGCACGACGTCGTCCAGCGACAACTCGACGTCGGTCTCGACTCGATCAACAACGGCGAGCAGTCCCGCGTCTCGTTCAACTGGTACGTGCAGAACCGCCTCAGCGGGATCGAGGGCACGCGCGAGACGGAACTCTGGGCGGACCTCCAGGACTATCCGGAGTACGCGGACGAGACGTTCAAGACGGACGTCATCGACCTCTCCGAGCAGCCGGTCGTCACCGGCCCCATCGAGTATACGGGCTACGAGGAGGCCGAGGCCGAGATCCAGGGCTTCCGTGACGCGCTTTCCGACCTCGACGCGAACGCCGAGGACACGTTCATGACCGCCGCGTCGCCGAGCGTCGTCACCGCGACACACGTCGACGACTACTACGACGCCTACGACGACTACCTCGCGGACGTCGCCGCCGCGATGAAAGAGGAGTACGAACTCATCGCGGACGCGGGCTTCACCCTCCAGATCGACGCCCCTGAACTGCTCACGGCCGGCCAGACCGAGGCCTTCCGGGACGCGTCCATCGAGGACATCAAGGGCGCGACCCGCCGCCACGTCGAGGTGCTCAACGACGCGCTCGAAAACGTCCCCGAAGAGCAGGTCCGCCTCCACACCTGCTGGGGGAGCTACGAGGGACCAGGTCACCTCGACACCGACCTCGTCGACATGCTGCCGGTCATCTACGAGGCGGACATCACGGGGCTGAGTGTCGAGCAGGCGAACCCGCGCCACCAGCACGAGTACCGTGCGTTCGCCGAAGAGCCGATCCCGGACGGCTGGACGCTCATCCCCGGCGTCGTCGACGTGAAGACGAACATCATCGACCACCCGGAGACGATCGCGGACCGCATCGAGCGCGTGGCGAACGCCGCCCCGGACGACACGCCGATCGTCGCCGCACCGGACTGCGGGTTCGGTACGCAGGCCGGCCTCGGCATGGTCAGCCCCGAGATCGCGTGGGCGAAACTCGAAGCCCTCGTCGAGGGTGCCGAGATCGCCACCGAGCGACTCGCCTGAGGCGGGTCGCGCTACGCGTCGTCGTCGGTGTACTGGTCGTAGAGAACGCTCCCGAGGCTGGTAGCGTCCCGGACTTCCGTCGTGTCGTCGCGCGCCGCGGTCCCGCCGACGACACCCGCGTCCTCCAGCTCGCTGACGCGCTGCTCGATCTGTGCTTGCACGTCACTCAACAGCGCGTCCGGGACGTCCGTAGCGTCGTCCGGTTCGTCGAGCGGCGCCTCGCGGACGACGCGCCACTCCCGGGCCGTCGGATCGTAGTCGACGGCACGTAGACCGCTCTTCGTGACGAAGACGATCGCGGTGATCAACTGTGTTTCGCGCTCCGGATAGTGGAAGGCGTTCACGGGGCGGACGTCGACGAACCGACCGGAGGCGGAGAGCGCCATCACCTCGTCGTGCGAGAGCGGGCGCGACGGCAGCGATTCGAAGGCCATACGCACACGTGGGCCTCGACCCTGAAGCGTCGTTCGAAAACCGGCCGCGACGCGAAGGTTCAAGCCCCGTCGGTCCGCGCCACGAGGTATGAGCAGTCCGCTCGACACGACGGTTCGCGTCGGTGAGATCCGCGCCGCGGAACGCTTCGAGGCGGCCCGCAAACCCGAACTCTTCAAGCTGGAGATCGACCTCGGTGACGAGATCCGACACTCCGCAGCCCAACTCGGCTACAACCACGATCCCGACGAGGTCGTCGGTCGCCAAGTGCTCTGTGCAACCGATCTCGGCACCGTGAACATCGCGGGCTTCGAGTCCGACGCGCTCACGCTCGGCGTCCCGGACGACGACGGCCACCCGATGCTCGTCGCGCCCGACCGAGACGTGCCGCTCGGCGGCGAACTCTACTGAGACGAGACAGGGTTCGAGGCCCGCAGCCCCGAACGCCGACCCGCTGTACACGACCGTCGAATAATGGCTATGGGACGATTCTCTCTCGGTACTGCCCGTGTCCGGGACCGCTGGTGCAGGGGGAACGACGACGTGCGTCCGGTCCCGACACATGTTTTAGGTCTACCTAAAAGATCAAAAGCGTTTCGGTGGATCGCTCTCTGGTGTCGGAACCTCCCAGTCGTCCCTCTCCCAGACGGACGTGGCTGCTGCCGGCGCGGAGTTCGCCGAGTCGGTCGAGCGTCGCCTCTACCGTGTCCGCCGGATCGCCGAGTGGACTGCGTTCGACGTCCATGCCGCCGCCTCGTGGCGCCGAAAACGCAATAGCTGTGGCGTCCCCGACGGAGCGTGGTACTACTCGAAGCCGAACGTCTCCGTTTCGGTGCCGCCGAGGACGTCCTCGACGGCCGCTCAGACCTCGTCGAGCGGCGGCTGATCGCGCGCGGGGTCGAGAGGATGGTCGCCGACCCACCGGTAGCGGACCGTCCGGTCCGTCCCGAGGAAGAAGACGGAGCGCTTCGCGCGCCGGAGGAGCCCGAACGTCCGGTAGTCGACGCCGAACGCCTCGGCGAGCTCGAGGTCACGGTCGGCGTAGAGGGGAAAGTCGAGGTCGAGATAGTCGATGAACCGTCGGTGCGTCGCCGCGTGCGAGCGCGAGACGCCGACGACCTGTATGCGCTCGTCGCTGGTGAACCAGCCGTAGTCGCGGAAGGAACACCACTCTTCGATGCAGTCCGGGCTGAAATCGTTCGTGTAGAAGGCGAGGACCGTCGGCCGCTCGTCGGTCAGCGACGAGAGCGCGACGTCCGCCGTGCTCCCGTCCGGGCGGACGAGTGGGGCGGTCACGTCTGGGGCAACGTCGCCCACGGCCAGCGGCTCGCTCATTGTCGTCGTACAGGATTTCGGCGCCCAAGTGCGTTCCGCCCGCGCGACGGACTCCGAAGCCCCTTTGCTCGCCGCCGTCCTCCTCACGAGCATGTCGTTCAACGTCGGCGCGCACGTCTCCATCGCGGGCTCGAAGACCTCGGGCGACCCCGAGTCACCGCCCGGTGACGGCATCGAGAACGCCGTCTGGCGCCAGCGCAACGTCGGTGGCACCTGTGGGCAGATCTTCACGCATTCCCCGCAGGTCTGGCAGTCGCCGAACGTCGGTGACGAGGAGGCCGCGGCGTTCCGCACGGCCAGTGAGGAGCACGACGTCGACCCGTGGGTCATCCACACTTCCTACCTCGTCAATCTCTGCACACCCAAGGAGGACCTCCGCGAGAAATCCCGCGTCGCCATGCAGGAGGAGGTCGACGCCGCCCACGAACTCGGGATCCCCTACGTGAACGTTCACCTCGGCGCGCACACCGGCGCGGGCGTCGAGCAGGGCCTCGAGAATGCCGCCGGCGTCATCGACTCCCTCGACGTCCCGGACGACGTCACGATCCTCATCGAGTCCGACGCGGGCAGCGGCACGAAACTCGGCGGCGACTTCGAGCACCTCGCCACCGTCCTCGACCTCGCCGACACGCACCTCGACATCTGCCTCGACACCGCTCACGCGTTCGCCGCGGGCTACGACCTTTCGACCCCCGCAGGCGTCGCGGACACCCTAGCCGAACTCGACGACGTCGTCGGCCTCGATCGGCTGCAGTACGTTCACCTCAACGACTCGAAACACGAGTGCGGCACCAACAAGGACGAACACGCTCACATCGGCGACGGCTACATCGGCGATGACGGCTTCGAGGCGTTTCTCACCCACGACGCGATCCGCGACGTCCCGCTCGCCCTAGAGACGCCGACGGAGGACGGGCGCTCCTACCCGTGGAACATCGAGCACGTGCGAGAGTTGCGTGACGGCGACCGCTAGGGAGCGGTCACGTTGTCGCGAGCGGCGCCGGTTGCGTCGCGCGTCGCCGGAGCGGTAAGCGTTTCCCCCCTCCCGGTCCTACGCGTTCGCAGTGAGACGGTTCTCCGCCGACTACCTGACGGCCACCCGTCGCGGGATGTGGGACGATCGATCGGCACTCGCGCCGCTCGCTCTCGACTCGCGGACGCGCATCCTCGACGTCGGGTGTGGGACGGGCGAGCTGACTCGCGTCCTCCGTGAGGAGAGCGACGCCGAGGTGGTCGCCGTCGACGCCGACCGCGCGCTCCTCGCCGAAGCCGACGCCGACGCGCGCGCGATGGGCGACGCGACGCGCTTACCGTTCCGCGACGACGCCTTCGACCTCGTCGTCTGTCAGGCGCTCCTGATAAATCTCTCGGACCCTCGGCGCGCGATCGAGGAGTTCGCGCGCGTTTCCGCGGACCTAGTTGCCTGTGTCGAACCCGACAACGCCGGGGTCGTCGTGGAGTCGAGCGTCGCGGCCGAGGCCCCGCTGGCAAAACGTGCGCGCGACACCTACATCGCGGGCGTCGAGACGGACGTCACGCTCGGATCGAGTGCGGCCGCGCTCCTCCGCGACGTCGGTCTCTCGGACGTTGAGGGCCGACGGTACGAACACGAGCGCACCATTCAACCGCCGTACGACACGCCGGCACTCGACGCCGCGAAAGCGAAGGCCGCGGGCACCAGAATCGAGGAGCAAGCGCCGACGCTGCGCCGCGGCGGCCTCTCGCGGACCGACGTCGACGACCTCAAGAGCGAGTGGAAGGCGATGGGCCGCGACGTCGTCGACGCGATGGCCGCGGGGGAGTACGAGCGCCGCGCCGTCGTCCCCTTCTACGTCGTTGCCGGACGGGTCACGTCGGACGACGGTGTCGCGGAGGAGGGCGTGGACGACGTAGGCGAGGGCGCAGCGGACGAGGGAGGCAGGGATGACGGGGATGACACGAGCATCGTGGTCGAGAGTACCGAAGACGGCCGCGACGAGACGTGAGAACTGTGCGTAGCGTGCCGACGCACGCCAGGCACGACGTGTCCTCCGGCCCGAGCGATCACCGTCACACGACGTCGCCGCGCACCGTCACCCCGTCCTGCTGCGCTTCGTAGGCGCGCATCGCCTCGGCGGCCTCGGCGGCCGTCGCGTCGTCGAAGCCGAGCATCTCCAAGGCCGCCTCAAGCGTCGGGAAGGCGAGCGCGCCCTCGCGGAGTTTCGCCAGTGTCTCGTCGTCGCGTCGTCCCTCGGCGTAGAGGCAGACGCCGCGCGGGTCGATCACCTGCTCGTAGTTCCCGCTCGCCCGCGCCCCGTCCGCGCGCTGTGTGACGTTGCGCTCGAAGCCCGTATTACACACTTCCAAGTGGACGGGCTCGTCCTCGGGGAGGAGCTGTGCGGCGAGACATTTCTCGGGAGCGACGTAGCCGCTGTCGTCCGTGCGCACCCACTCGGGGTGTTCGCGCGCCCACTTGGCGTCGACGGTGCGGCCGATCCCCTCGACGCCGTACTCGGCGTCGAGGTCCGGGGCAGGCTCGCCTCCGAGGAGGAGGTCCTTCGTGACGTAGACGTCGAGGCGAGTGAGCGGATCCTTTCCGAGTGCGACCTCGCCGTACACCCAGCATTCGGTGACGGGGACGGGGAGGTCGCCGTCGCTCACCGTATCGAGGACGGCCTCGACGTGATCCAGCGCGGCGTCGCGGTCCATACGCACCCGACGTGCTCGCGCCACAACGCGTTTTCCCTCCCGATCACTCCTCGTCGGCGACGAGGTGTGAGCGGACGTAGCCGTCGATCGCTTCTCTGGTGTGCGTGACGGTGTCACCGTCCCCGAAGAGTACGCTCCGCGAGCGCGCACCGTCGACCATCACGAGGATCGTCTCGGCGACGTGCTCGGGGTCGACGTCCCGGAAGACGCCGGCCTCGATGCCGTCCTCGATCGTGTCCGCGAGCAGCGTGACGAGCCGACGATCGTTCGCCATGAACGCTTCTTGGTACGCCTCAACGTACGGAACCTGCGAGCGGAATTCGAGCATCGCTATCTGGAACTCCTCGGACTTCTCGGGACCCGAGAGGAGGATGTCGACGAGCGTGGTGAGTCGCTCGCGTGGGTCGTCGCTGTCCTCCGTCTCCTCGACCTTCGTGAGAAAGCCGTCGAGGAGGTAGTCGAGGAACGCCACCAACAGCTCCTCTTTCGTGTCGTAGTGGTAGTGGATGAGCGATTTCGACTTCGAGAACTCGTCGGCGATGGCCTGCATCGTCAGGTCCGCGTACCCGTGTTCGCATAGTGCCCGGTACGTCGCCTCCATGATGGCTGTCTGCGTCTCCGAGCGGTCCGCTCCCGTATCCTCGCCCATTTCGTTGACCAATCGATTAATCAAACACGAAAGCGTATCGGTTCCCGGTGTTCTCCGCGCCCGCTCGCGTCTCCGCAACCGTGAAACGCGCGCGTCGACAACGGGGATGCGATGGAGTGCACGAAGTGCGACCGCGAGGCGGTCATGCACGCGGCGTACTCGGGGAACCACTTGTGCGAACGCCACTTCCGCGAGTCCGTTGAGCGCCGCGTCCGCCGCCGCGTCCGGGAGGACGATCTCCTGCCGAGTTCGGCGACGCCCGACGATCCCCAGACGTGGCTGATCGGCCTCTCCGGCGGGAAAGACTCGGTCGTGCTGACGCAGATCCTCCACGAGACGTTCGCCGAGGATCCACGCGTCGAACTCGTCGCGCTCACCGTCCACGAGGGGATCGCCGGCTATCGGGACAAGAGCGTCGACGCCTGTGAGGCACTCACCGACGACCTCGACATCGACCACGAGATCGTCTCATACGCAGAGGAGTTCGACGTCGAGATGGACGACGTCGTCGAGTCCGATCCGGAGAACATGGCCGCCTGCGCCTACTGCGGCGTCTTCCGACGCGACCTCCTCTCGGCGTACGCCCAGGGGTACGAGGCGGACAAACTTCTCACCGGCCACAACCTCGACGACGAGGCCGAGACCGCGCTGATGAACGTCCTCGAGGGGAACGTCGAGCAGATGGCGAAACACTTCGACGCCTCGCTGGGGCCGTTCGACGAGCGCAACGCCCAGGGCGGGATGACGCCGCGCGCGAAACCGTTGCGTGACGTTCCCGAAAAGGAGGTCGCACTCTACGCGCAACTGCGCGACCTCCCCGTCCACATGGCCGAATGCCCGCATTCGAGCGAGGCGTTTCGGGGCGAGATCCAGGACCTCCTGCTCTCCTTGGAGGAGGCCCACCCGGGCACCCGACATAGCATCATGGCCGGCTACGAGGAGATGGCGGCGATGGCCGCCGACCGCTACCGGAGTGCGGGAAGCGAGTCCGACCTCAACGAGTGTGCCGCGTGTGGTGCGCCGACGACGCGCGAGATCTGCCGCAAGTGCTACCTCGTCGAGGCCGTCCACGCCGCGGACTGACGCGACGGCCCGCACGTCAGACGCGTACGACGCGAATGCTGCGGCTGGTTGTCGTGTCGGGTACGCGCTGAAAAAGACATGAGCTGAAACGGCGTTAGCGGATGACGTCGAGGCCGTTGTTCTGCTCGAGTTCGTTCTGCCCGCCGTCACTGTGTGCGCCCTCCCATTCGGACCCGCCGCTGTCGTCGGCCTCGAAGTCCTGCAGTTCCGCGCGGGATTTATCGGCCTGTTTCTGCGTGGACGGACCGAGCACCTGCGCGGACTGGACGCCGGTCATGATCGCCATGACGCGGACCTTGCCCTTGTAGTTGTCCTGGATACGCGCGCCCCAGATGACGTTCGCGGAGTTGTCGAGGCGCTCCGTGATGTTGTCCGCGATGCCCTCAGCCTCTTTGAGCGTGAGGTCGGGACCGCCCGTGATGTGGACGAGTCCGCCCGACGCGCCGCGATAGTCGACGTCGAGGAGCGGATGGCTCATCGCGTCCTTCACGACCTCGTCGGTCTTGTTCTTGTCCTGCGTCTCGCCCACGAGCATCACCGCGACGCCGCCCTGGTTCATGATCGCGGTCATGTCGGCGTAGTCGAGGTTGATGAGCGAGGGCTGGGTGATCGTCTCCGAGATTCCCTTGACGGTCTCCGCGATGATCTGGTCCATCACGGAGAACGCCTTGCCGATCGGGAGGTTCGGGACGTAATCGAGAAGCCGGTTGTTGTCGAGGACGATGATGGAGTCCGCCTCGTCGCGGAGCTTCTCCAGACCCTCCTCGGCCTTCACCGTGCGGGCGCGCTCGACGTTGAACGGCGTCGAGACCATCCCGACGACGATGGCGCCCTGCTCTTTGGCGATCTTGGAAACGACCGGCGCAGCACCGGTCCCCGTCCCGCCACCCATGCCCGCGGTGACGAAGACGAGGTCCGCGTCGCCGAGGACCTCCTTGATCGTGCCTTGAGCCATCTCGGTGGCGCGCTCGCCCATCGAGGGGTCCCCACCCGCACCGAGGCCGTTCGTCAGGGACTTCCCGACGAGGATCTTCGTGTCGGCCTCGATCATCTGCAGGTGCTGTTTGTCGGTGTTGATGGCGACGGTGTCCGCGCCCTCGACCCCGATGTTGTACAGCCGATTGACCGTGTTGTTCCCGGCGCCGCCACAGCCGATGATGACGATTCGGGGATCCCCGAACTCGCTGTCATCGCTATCGACGTCGCTCAGGTCCCGCTGTTCTGCCTCGGCGTTTTCGAGGGCGTCGTTGACGATATCTTGCATCTCTTACACCTTCGCCCAGTTGCGCTTTTCATTCGACGTCGAGTCGGTCTGTTCATCTAGCATCTCGCGGACTGCCGAGCGGATGGCCTCCGAGCGATTCGGGTACTTCCCGAGCTCGACCATCTCCTCGACCTCCTCGATCTGCTGCTTCGGAATCCGGAGTGTCACACGCTCCATTGTTGATCTTCCCCTGCAAGACGGACGGCCTTCGGTGTCTTACACAGCATCCCGAACCGGGCGTACCGACGCGAACTCGGCCGGGTTACCGTAAGACCTCCGTCTTACGTACGCACAACGACAACGGACCTGCATAAATAGTTAATGGCTGTGTAAACGATCGTGTCTTACCGATCGAGGACGTCGCCCGCCATCGTCCGACGCCCGCAGTCCGGGCAGAACGCCCAGTCGGAGCGGAGGTCGGCGCCGCACTCGCACGCCGGCTGGCCGGCCGCCCGCTCCCCGCAGTTCGGGCAGAACGCGTGCTCGGCCGCCAACTCCTCGCCGCACTGTGGACACGCTTGGGTGTCCGACGACGACGACGCGCCCGTCGCGTCCGACACTGGCCTCGCGCCGTCGTCGGTCACGCGCTCGCCCTCGCGTGCACGTTCGCTCGTCGCGGGTGCGTCCGACATCTCGCCGACGTTCACGTTCACGGTCACGTCGCCGCCGTCCCCGTCGAGGTGGTGCGCGATCCGCTCGTCCACCCGTTCGTCGATCCGCGCGTCGAGCAGCGCGTCGAGGCTTCCCGACCCCGCGTCCGACGTCGTCTTATCCGAGCCGTCGTCGAGATACGCCCGGAGCGCGCGGCGCATCACCTCGCTCTTCGACGCGTCGAGCGCCTCGACGCGCTCGACGAGGTCCGCGTCGGCCCGGAACGTGATCTTCGACATGCGATATCGGGTCATACGACGCCCGTCCATTTGAAACCACACCCTGGCACCGGTGTCGAATGAGAAGTCTTAAATTCGTACCGCGGCCTACGTTTCGATGCGCCCGCCCTTAGCTCAGACTGGTAGAGCAGCCGACTGTAGATCGGCTTGCCCCCCGTTCAAATCGGGGAGGGCGGATCTTCCTTCCCGTCGATTCCACGCAGAAGTGGAAACGCCACAAAAGTCGCGTAGACAACACTCTCACGCCTGCTTTCTGTTTCCTGGTAGTCACCAGAGACGGTGAGTTGAACGGGGGACCCGTCGGGGGTGGGCTTGTCCGTAGCACAGACCGTGTCACACGCTCCGCTCTGCATCGTGGCGCATAATCGCTCCGTTACTCCCTGTCGTCTCCGACGCGACGGAGACGCCGTCAAACCGTTGACGAGTGGTAATTTCATCTACTGCAGACCGAAGTATTATCGTCGATGGGGTGAAACCATCCCGGTGCAGTGATCCTGGTCGCCGGCTCAGACACGTCCCTTGTCGGTGGGTTCGACGAGCGGTGCGTTCACGTCGAGTCGCCCGTTGCCCTCCCGGAGCAGGTTCCGGATGGGACGCTGCTCCTCTTGGACCCGGATGCCGTCGTTGCCCCCCATGAGCTCGTGCGGGCGGCCCGGGAGCGCGCCGACGGATCGCTCGCCGTCGTCGCCGTCTCCGCGAGATCGGACACGCTCGATACGTCCGCGTACGACGGCGTCCTCGCGCCCGACGCCGGTGAGACGATCGTTCGCCGGATCGTCGATCGTGCGCGTCGGATCGCGGCGTACCGAAACGCGGTCGCGACCCTCTACGAGGCCGAGCGCGGCGAAGGGATCGCGGCGGCGCGCGAACGCGCGATGGAACGCTTCGCCGCTCTCCCCGACGACCTCGACGATGACGACGTCGCCGCGATCCTCCGGACGGACTGACGCGCCCGCTCTCTCCGGCGTCGCGCGCCCGACGCAGCGTCTTACGCTCCGTCGAGTCGCGGGACGGTGACGGTGACTTCGGTTCCGGTCGGATCCCGGTGGCTGAACTCCGTCTTCCCATCGGCGATTTCCGTGCCCCAGCGGACGATCCAGAGACCGAGTCCGCTCCCGTGGCGGAGCGCGCTCTCGCCGCCATCGCGGATGACGTCGGTCTCTTGGGTGTCGATCCCGGGGCCGTCGTCGGTGATGACGACTGCGACGTCGTCGGTATCGACTCGGGTCTCGATCGTCACGTTGCGTTCGTCGCCCTCGTTGTGCGTCGCGGCGTTCTCGATCAGATTGTCGAAGACCGCCGCGAGGACGCCCGCGACCGCGATATCGTCGGCGGGTCGATCGTACGACACGTCGACGTCGGGGTGCGTCTCGCGGACGGCCTCGACGCACTCGTCGAGGATGACGGCGAGCGGTCGCGCGGTCTGTGTTTCGCGCGTCCGCTCGAACAACTCGACCGCCTGTCGCCCCTTCTCGCCGACTGCTTCGATGCGCTCGGCGCGCTCTTGGACGATTCGGCTGGCGTCGCCGTCACCGAAACGCTCGGCGTAGCCGTGGATGACGTTCGTCTCCGTGCGGATGTTGTGGCGCAGGATGCGGTTGAGCACCTCCAAGCGCTGGCGCTGTCTGACGTACGTGCTGACGTCGTGGAACGTGACGATGGAGCCGATGCAGCGGTCGTGGACGTCAGTCACGTCCGTGACCGCCGCGTCGTACGCCCGTCCCTCGTCGCCGTCGCCGAGCCGCAGGTGTCCGGCCGTGTTTTCGTCGCGCAGACGGTCGTACTCGGGGACGATCCGTTCGATGGGCTCGCCGAGTACCGCTCCCCGCGGCACACCGAGGGCGTCGATCGCGTAGCCGTTCGCGTCGACGACGTGACCATCCGTGTCGAGGACGATCGCGCCCTCGCGCATCCCGTCGAAGACGAGTTGGCGGGCACGGCGCCGCGGTGCGGGGTTCGTTTCGAGGAGCTGATAGCGAGTGATCGCGCCGAGGTAGGCGACGCCGGAGACGGAGAACGCGATCGGCGTCGGGTCGACCCCGGCCGTCCCGAAGGCGCCGAGGAGGAACCCGACGTTCGTCACCCACGGGGCGGCCAGTCCGATCAGGAGCGTGACGCCCTGTCCACGGAAGGCGACGGCATCACTCGTGACGAGTTCGACGATCGCCGCGACGCCGCAGAGCCCGAGGAGGTACGTGTAGCCCGCGACGACGGCGTACCACGGCCCCCCTTGCTCGAAGCGCACGACACCGTCCGTACCGATGGTGTACGACTCGATGACGAGCAGGTCGTGGTTGCCGAGTACGACGAGCGCGACCGTGATCGCGGGTACGACGGCGAGCGCTGCGATGTACGGCGTACGTAGATACCGGTCACGACCGGTGTATTCTAGCGCGAAGTAGAGCCACGCCACGGGGACGCAGACGACGCCGACCCACCCGAGCTGCAGCCACTGGATCTTCGCGGGGATCGTGGCGGCTTGGAGGCGGAAGACGATACACGTCGACCACCACGCCTGTGCGGCGAGGAGCGCGACGAGCGGGGACGCTCCCGGTTTAGGTCGCTCCCGCCACGCGAGGATCGCGGCTCCCGTCCCGACGGCGACCGAGACGAGCAGGAGCGTGGTGAGCAACACGGTAGTACGGCCGTAGATAAGCCACCACAACCATATGAATCAACCGCCAACAAGCGAGAAATAAACGTTTCAGTCAGGCGACTGGAAGTGCTGTCAGTGCCTGACTCAGAATCCGGCCGCGCCGAGCGCGACGACGACGGCAACGACGAGGAGGTGCTTCGCTTCGCCGGCGATGGCGAGGCGCCCGTACCGTTCGGTCCGCCCGACGAACCACGCGAGGCAGAGCGCGTAGCCGAGTCCGACGAGGATCCCGACGGTCATCGCCGCGCCGAGGACGCCCGCGTGGAACGCGAGCGCGATCCCCGCGACGAGGCAGAGATCGAGCGCGTAGAGGATGTGTCGGGTGCGGCGAACGCCGAAGACGACGGGGAGCGTCGAGACGCCGTTCGCGGCGTCACCCTCCCGATCACGGAGGTTCGGGATCTCCGTGTTGACGAAGGTGTCGAGGAAGAAGTAGCCGAAGACGACGGCGGCCGTCGGCGTGAACGCGTGATTCGCGTACGCGAGCGGGAGACAGACGACGCAGACCGCCCACGCGAGCGCGACGACCGCGGAGTTGACGACGAGGATCTCCTTCAGCCGGCTGAAATACCGGCCGAGCGACGGGAGCCAGTCGGAGGCGTAGAGGATCCAGAACGCACCCGGAATGAGCGCGATGGCGAGCGCCGTTGGCCCGCCGAGGATCGCGAGGGCGACGGCGAGTCCGTACGCCGCCGCGGTCCCGATCGAGAACAGTCGGCGGTAGCGCGTGACGAACGCCGCCCGTTCCGGGCTCGTCGCGGCGTCGACCTCCGCGTCAGCGATCCGGTCGCCGACGTACACGGCGAACGTGAGCAGCGCGATGACGAGCGGCGCCGGGCTCAGGGGGAGCGAGAGCGCGATCATCGCCGTGACGACTTCGACCCCGGCGATGAACACGAGATACGCCGAACTGTACACCAGCGCGTCCTTCGCTCGCACCCCGTACGCAAAGAGGGCCGCGAGCGTGCTGTACACCGATCGTGTGCCGTCCCACGTGAGGGACGGGCTGTCGGTTTGACTTGACATGTCGTTCGCGTGGCGACCGCGGCGAGCGACCCCGTCGCGGCCGCCACCGGACCGACGGGAGCCACCAGCGTCAAACGACGGCCCGATGAGCACGGTTCGGGGCGCCAGCTGCCGATTTCTTCCCCGATTCACTCTTCTCGCCGTCCTCCCGTCCGCCGGCGCGTCACCCCGACGCGACGACGGTGGATGAGTCTCCGATCTCGCGTCTCACGCCCGCACACGCCGACCAGCGTCCTTTTACGCGCCGGTGTCGGAGAGGTAGCAAATGGTCGAAGCGTTCGCCGTCGCCAGCGGCAAGGGGGGCACGGGGAAGACGACGAGCACGCTCGCGCTCGGGTTGGCGCTCGCCGAGACGTACGACGTGACCGTCGTCGACGCCGACACCGGTATGGCGAACCTCCTCTTTCACGCCGGCTTGGACGACGCCGACGTCACCCTCCACGACCTCCTGCTGGGAACGCGCGACGTCGCGGTCGCCGACGCGTGTTACGAGCGCTTCGGGCTCACCGTCGTTCCCTGCGGCACGGACCTCGCGGGGTTCCGCGACGCTGACCCGACCCGCCTACGCGACGTGATCGCCGAACTCGCCGCCGACACCGACGTCCTCCTCCTCGACTCGCCGGCGGCGCTCGACTCCGCCGCGTCCGTCCTCCCCATCGTCCTCGCCGACCGCGTCGTTCTCGTCACCCAACCCACCGTCCCCGCGCTCTCGGACGCCCTCAAGGTCCAGGAGTACGCGGCGTCGTACGGGACGGGTGTCGCCGGCGTCCTCTTCAACAAGGTCCGCCCGGCCGACGGCATCGAGCGCATCACCCCGAAAGCCGAGCGCTACTTCGAGGGCCCGATCGTCGGCGCGGTTCCCGACGACGACGCCGCCCGTGCCGCGCGTCGCGCCGGCCAACCCCTCTTGGCGTACGCTCCCGACAGCCCCGCCGCGGCCGCGTATTACGACGCCGCGGCCGCCATCGACGTCGATGGGGGCGACGGTGAGGCGCTCGCCGACCGCTTCCGCAGCGCCGTCATCCCAGAGGAGGTGTAGATGGACGTCCGCGCGACGTTCGGCGGGGACCTCACCTTCTCGCGCGTCGTCGCCGACCCCTCTGTCGCCCTCGAACGCGCCCTTGAGGACTCCGTCACCGGTTACGCGGAGTTCGTCCCAGCGGACGCGCTCCTACTCGGCGAGGGTGGCGACGGACTCGTCGCTTTCGAGGACGGCGTCCCCGTCCGCGTTCGACACTCGACCGGCCCAGTCGGCGACGACGCCGTGACGGCGCTCGCGCTCCCCGGCCCCTACCACGTCCGATTCTACGATCACACCGACCCGCCGCTCGGCCCCGACGCGGCCATCGAACCCGACGCGCTCGCCGAACGCCTCGCAGGTGACCCCGCGCTCGCTGAACGCACCCGCGAACGCGCGCCCGAGACGGTCGACAGCGGCCCCGACGCCGTGACGGCCTTCCTCGACGACGACGCGAGCGTCGAAGCCATTCGCGAACGCGCGCGGGCCGACGCCGAAGCCCGCGCCGCCGAACTCGGCTTCGACCCGGTCAGTGACGACTGAGCACGTCTCAGCCGCCCCGTCGCACCATGACTGTCAGGTGCGTCTCCGTGCCTGCTCCGACGACCGTCACGTCGAACGCGACGGCGACGACGTGCGTGTCACCCCCTCGTTCTTGGACGACGACGCCGTCGATGGCCTCGCAGTGTCCGAAGACCCGACCCCGGCCGCCCGGACAGGCGTCTTCTGCCCACTGGGCTGCAGCGCTCCCGTTAGTCGCCACTAACACGACGCGTCCGCTCCCGACGCTCGCGTTCTCGATCCGGGTGACGTCCGCGTCCAGCGCGCTCCGATAGGCCGCGACGGCCGCGGCTCGTTCTGCCCACATGTAGTCGGCGGCAAGACCTGGGCGCGCCGCGTCGACGGCAGGATCGAGCGCGGCGACGGTCGCCGTCGGCGTCCCGTCCCGTGCCGACATCGCGTCCGCGTCGCCCGCATAACCGAACTGGAGGTACGCGGCGAGCGCCGGGACGAACGCGAGCGCGATCACTACTGCGGCGACGAGGACGAGTTGGCCGCGTTCGCCACGACCGCTCATACCCGCCACACCTCGACGGTGATGGGCCCCGCGGCGCTCGGGCGGGTCGCGCGCCCGACGGTGACGCCGGGCGGGCGTGGGTAGCCCACGCGACCCCACGGCGTCGTCGCGCGGTACATGCAGTTCGGGGGAAGTATCCCGTCCAAATGCGCCCGGAGCGCCCCGCGAGCAGGCTCCTTAGCCGCGAACACCGTCCCGTTCCCCGCGGCGACCTCGGCGGCGAGCACCGTCGCGGTGTCGGACGCGTACAGGTCCAGCTGGTGGTCGCCGTACTGCATGGGAACGCCGAGCGCGAAGCCGCCCGTGATGGCGAGGATCACCAGCACGCCGAGCGCCGCCTCGATCAACGGGAGGCTGAGTTGGCCGCGCTCGACGCCGCGCCGCGAACGCCATCCCTCACGCACGGACGCGCACCTCCACGGTCGCCGTCCGCGTCGTTTCGCCGTGCGCGACGAGGACGACGCTTCCCGCGGGGAGTGGACCGTCGGCAGCGACGGCGACGGACGCGGGTCGGTACGGACTCACTGCGACGCGATACGACCCCGCGAGCCCCTGGGGGTCGCGGAGAGCGATGCGCCCGTCGATGCGGACGGTCGTAACTCGCGTACCGTTCGGCGGGGCCATTGTGACGTCGAGGGCGTCCGCCCGCTCGTGGAGGACGAACCGCGTCCCGTTCTTGAAGCGCGGGCCGTACGCTCGGGTCTTCTCGCTCGTGACGAGGACGATCCGTCGGCTCGTGGCACCCCCGGTCGCGTCGCCCGTCGACGCGAGGACCTCGCCGTCGAGTGTGAACTGGACGGCGTGCCCGCGTGCGGCCGGGAACAGCGCAGCGGTGTCAGCGGTACGCAGGTCGCGGATCGCCGTCCCGTCGAGGACGTTCGCGCGTCCCCGGTCGCTCAGCGGGCCGTCGGCGGCGACGGCACGCGCTGCAAGTGAGTCGGCGAGACGCGCGTCCGCGGCGTCTCGGTCCACGCCCGCGAACGCTCCGTGCGTGGCGGTGAGTGCGACGCCGAGCGCACCGGTTACGAGGAGCAACGCGACACCGAGCGCCAACAGTGAGGCCTGTCCACGCGCGCGACTCACGCCGTCACCTCCCGGAGCTCGACTCGGCACGCGCTGGCGTTTCCGGCGATGACGACGACTGCCGGCCGGTCGCTCCGCCACGTCCCGGTGACGCCGCTCACGCGTGCCGGGAGGCTCAGCGACGCCGTCCCGCCGACGCCACGAACCGGACTGTCGAGGGCGAGCGTCCGGTTCGACGCCCGGAGTTCGTATGGCTGTCCGCCGATCGTCGCGGGGAGCGACACCGTCTTTCGGACGTGCGTTGACTCCGTGGGCGTGTTCGGTATCGCGTCCTCCACCGCGAGTGCCCCCGCCGCGAGCACTCGGTCGCCGAGCGTCGCCGCGGCGTCCGCCTCCGTCGCCGGGACGACGCCACCGTAGAGCGTCACCGACACCAGCGCGACGTAACACAGGACGATCCCGATTCCGAGCGTCTTCGAGACGACCGGCGTCAGACCCCGGTCCATCTTCATACCGCGACCTCCACGGCCCGCACGACGACGTATGCCCGCGATGCCGGCGGATACGCGACGACGACGCTCGGGATGCCGTCGCCGTCGAAATCCCGCTCGTCGATGACCGTGCCCGTCGCGCCGTCGCGCTCGTAGTACCGCGCGAACGCGGCCGGCTGTCGCGTCTCGATCGCGACGCGGTACGCTCCGCCGTCGAACGATTCGCGCGTCACCGTCGCGTTCGTCCGGAGCGTCACACCGCCACCACGGCCCGAGACGTCCACGTCGCCGTCGACGACGACGAGATCGAGCACGAGCGCTCCCGGGGTCGCCGTGGCCCGGACGGGTCGCGCGACGCGCGCCCACCCCTGCGTACGGACGACGGTCGCGCCCGCGATGCTCGTCACACCCCGGCCCTCGGCGTCGAAGCCGACGGCGTTCGTCCGATACCGTCTCACCGTTCCGTTCGCGTCAAGCACGCGGACGTCGCGTGGGACGGTGTGGAGGCGTCCCGCACCGAAGGGGACGCGGACGGCACCTTCTCCGATGCCCGTCGCTGGCCCGACTGCGTCGTTGAGCGCGCCAGCGACCCGCGTTACGTCGGCGTTCGCAGCCGTCTCACCGATGATCCCGCCGACGCTCCCGGCGACGGCGGCCATCGAGACAACCGCGACGCAGCAGAGGAGGGCGACGCCGACGACGTGCGACTGTCCCCGGGGCCACTCGCTCACCGCATCACCCCCGCGAGCGCGAAGACGGCGTACGTCAGGACGACGAGGAGCCCGGAGTGCAACAGCGCCTCGTAGCGCCCGCGACTCGCCGCGCCGGCGAACCATCCGCAGGCCACCATCGTCGCTTGCGTGACGACGTAGAAGCGATAGCGATCGCGGGCGGGGTCGACGGCCGCGGGGTCGATCGAGAAGCCCGCGGTGCTCCCGCTTACGGCGGCGAGCTGCGCGAAACCCCCGAGGACGTAGGCGTTCACCACGACGACGATGCCGACGACGAGCAGCGCGGTCGTCCATCCGACGGCGACGTACACCTGTAGCTGCGAGCGCAGGGCCTTGCGCTCGTCGTACAGCCGCCCGATCTCCATCTGGAGCGCCTCGAACGCCGTCTCGGCGTCGCTCCCCGCGTCGAGCGCGCCCGTGACGAGGCCGATGGAGCGCCCGGCGAGCGGCGTGCCGATCCGCTCGGTGAAGCGCGTCAGCGCCGTCGCCCGCACCTCGTCGCCGTACGCGGTCAGCCCGAGGTTGAACGCGAGGTCGGTGACGTCCGCCCGTAGCGGCCCGAGGTGGGCGTCGTCCGCGACGGCCTCGACCGCGGCCGCGAACGGCCGTCCGAGGCCGACGTGGCCGGCGACGCCGTGTACGAAGTCCTTGATCTCGCGATCCTTCGCGTCGTCGCGGCGCGCCCTGCGCACCGCGATTGCGCCGACGGGGATCGCGCCCGCGGCGTAGCCGAGCAGCGCGGCATTAACTGCGTCGACGCCGGCGACGAGGAAGGCGACTGCCGAGAGCCCACCCACCGGCAGTATGACGACGACGGCGTTCGCGGGATTGTCGAACGCGCCCGCGACGATCCCTCGAAGCGTGGGCGAGCGGGTATACCAGTCGAGCCCATACCCCGTCGGCCGCAACGAATCGACGAGCGTCGCCGCGCCCGCGCCGATGACGAGGACGCACGCCGCACAGCCGTAGACGACGAGCGCGCGCAGCGACACCGGGCCGAACGCGGTGGCGACCGATCGATCGAGCGCCGGCGCGAGCACGCTGAGGACGGTGACGACGACGACGAGCAGCGTCGGGACGACGAGGAGCACGACGAACAGCTCCGCGAGGAGCTCGAGGAAGCCCGCGGCCTCGTCGTTCGCGCGCGACTGGTGGTTCGCCAGCATCCGCGATTCGAGTTCGAGGAAGCTCTCGACGGCGTCCGGACCCTGTTGGGCGTGCTCGCGGAACTTCAGGAGGAAGGGAGCGAGTAACCCCCGAGAGGGCGTATCACGGGCGACGACGCGCAGCGCCTCGCCCATGCTCCCGGTGAGTTCGGTGCGCGACTGAACGGTTCGGAACGTCGCGGCCGTCTCCCCGAAGGCGTCGGGGCGTTCGGCGACGCGTGCGACGAGCGTTCGGTGGTCCGCGCCGCCCGAGGCCAACACACGGAGATAGCGGACGGCACTCGGGAGCGTCTGTTCGATGTCGGCGCGCCGGGCGAGCGCGGTTGCGTGGAGGTAGCGCCCACCGCCGCGGACGCCGCCCTCGAAGGTAGCGAGGCCCGCGATTGCGCCCACGACGAACGCGACGAAGCCGTGTGGTACTCCCGGAAGCGCGGCGAACAACGGGCCGCCGAGGGCGAGACACGCGCCCGCGCCGAGCGCCCCGACGACGAGCGCACAGAGCGCGGCGAACGCGTAGACGCGTGCCACGTAGACGTCGAAGCCCGTCGTGATCGTCGTCGCCCGGTAGTGGCCCCGGTCGCGTTCGTGACGCGGGCGCTCGGATCGACCGCCGAACAGCGCGTAACACGCCCGATCGAGGGCCCCGACCCCTCTCACGCGACCCTCCGATCGTCGCCGTCGGCCGATCCAGCGCCCGCGTCGCTCGTCTCTCCCGCGTCGCGCCCGCCGGCCACCCTGTCGGTCCCACGGCGCACGCGCTCGACCGTCGCGGCCTCGTCGACGCGGAGGTCGGCGAGGAAACTGAAGAGTGCATCGACGTCGCTCACGTCGTGCTCGACGAGGTAGCGAACGTAGCGGTGTTTGCGCTCGTACTCGGCGCGGACGTCGTCCACGTGTCGGTCCGTCCGGGCCGCGAGGCGCGCGAGGAACGCGGAATCGCCCTTCGAGACCTCGAACCCGCCGTCGTGGGTGCGCGTGATGAGGCGGCGATACCGGACGTTCACGCCGTCGTTGACGACGACACCGTCCGCGGGGGCGTCGTCGTCCCGGACGAGCTCGACGAGTTCGCCGACGTAGCGTTCGCCGTCGACGTGGCGCGGGAAGACGACGAGGTCGACCTCGCGCAGGAGGTACGCCGGGAGGCCGCGCTCGGTCACGCGGTTGACGAGCGTCTCGACGTCCTCGGCGTGTGTCGTGCCGATGACCCCGTGGCCGGTGTTCAGGACCTCACCGAACGTCTCGAAACTCGCGGGCGTGTTGATCTCCGCGATGACCTCGACGTCCGGGTTCAAGTAATTGGTCTCGGTCATCAGGTCGGCCATCGTCACACGCTTGAACTCGTTCTCGTGGTCGCGCGTGGTGAGCGAGACGCCGGTCTCGTGGGGGAGACGCACTTCACGACTCCCCTCGTCGATGCTGATCGGGCGGTCGTCGAAGGGGACGAACGGGAGGTGGGCGTTGAGCAATGTGGTTTTTCCGACGCCCGTCGCGCCGCTGAACAGCACCGCGGCGTGGTGTTCGTAGGCGAGCCAGAGGTAGGCGACGGCCTCCGTCGGCATGCTGTTCCCGTGGACGAGATCGACGGGTGTGAGCGGGTCGGGCGATTGCTTGCGGATGGAGACGTGTGGGCCGTCCGCACTGATGACGGGGAGCGCGACCGCACAGCGGATCGTGACGTCGTCGTCCACTTCCGGCGGTCGGAGGTTCACCTTCGCGGCGGGACGCGCGGCGTTCAACTCGACGCCGTCGCTCGCGGCGAGTTGGGTGACGAGGTTGACGAAGCGCGCCTCGTCCTCGAAGACGAGGTTCGTCGGGACGCGCTCGTCGCCCCCGCGCGGGACGACCTTCACGCGCTCGCCGACGCGGTTCGCCTCGACGTCCTCTAAGTGGTCGTCGCGGATCGGCACCGTGAGTTCGCCGTCGCCGACGAAGTCCCGCAGGACGTAGTAGACGAGGTCGTCGAGGCGGCCGTCCTCGAAGCGCCGACTCACGGGTGGGACGGCGAGGTCGTACGCCGCGAGCGCGGCCCGGACGCGATAGCCGACGGCGTCGCGCCACGCGCGGGTCTGTTCGGCCGCGATCGCGCGCGAGAGATACCGCTCCGCGTGTTCCCGGACGAAGGCCGTCCGGTCCGCGACGACCTCGTCGACGTTCGTCTCCCAGATCCGGTCCTTGCACGCCGCGATCAGCGCGGCGTCACCGGGGAGCAGCGGGGGTTCTTGGACCGCGTACTGGAGGTCGAAGGGGTCCGCGCCGAGGAGGTGTTCGCGGTAGACCACGACCGGCACGTCGAAGTCGCCGAAGGGAACGGTGTACGTCTCGACGCGCTCGGAGAGGAACCGCCCGAGGTGGGCGGGACGCGCGGGCAAGCGCGTTCGCGCGGGCGCGTAGTCGACCGTGTGGACGACGAGACGCTTTTCGCTCGCGTCCGCGATCTCGATCCGCTCGTCGAGCGCGTACGGCGTCAGGTCGCCGAGACAGCGCAGGTCGCGGAGGGCGTAGTACCGCAGTCGACGCCGACTCGCCTTCGCGCGCGGCGTGAGTCCGTCCACGATCCGGCGGTGTTTCGCGTCGAGACTGGCGGCGACGCGCTCGACGCATCCTTCACGCGTGCGGGGGCGTTCGAGGCCGGCGTCCGCGAAGTGGGCCGCGATCCGCTCGCGCGCGGCGGCGTCCGCCGCGGGGAGGACGGGTTCGCGTACGTCGTAGGTGAAGCCAGTCCCGTCGTCGCCGACGGTGACGACGACGCTCGGGTGAACCTCGTACTGCGCGCGGACGTCGGGTGCGTACCACGCGTCGGGGTCGTCCGGCGCGACGATGGGGGGAACCGGAAAGTCCATGCATCTGTCAGATCAAACCTGTATATAAGCGGAGCGTTGGCGACGCGTAGCGTGGTAGTAGGTTACGTATCAGGTATCTACCTAATGGCGACCGTGTGGGAAAACGGGACCGTTCGCGCTACCGTGGCCGCCACGCGATCACGCTGCTCACGGCTCCGCCGCTCGCATAAACGCGGTCGCGTAGCGACCGCGCTAGTCGTCCGCGGGGCTCTCGGCTTCCGGCGGGACGCCGAGCGGCTCCTTCGGGGTGATCGGCTCGCCGGACTCCTTTCCTTGCGCGGCGAGCGCCATGCTCCCCAGGACTTCGATGATGAGTCGGTTGGCGAAACCGGAGGTGACGCCGCCGTTGTAGGAGTTGGTGTCGCTCGTGTCGTAGGCGGGCGAAACCTCGACGACGTCGAAGCCGAAGGCCTCCGGGTCGAGTTCCTTCACACACTCCCGAACCATGTAGATCGCTTCACGGGGGATGAGGCCGCCGGGTTCGGGTTCGCCGGTGCCGGGCGCGTAGGCGGGCTCCATGACGTCGACGTCGAAGGAGATCCAGACGGCGTCCGTCCCGTCGGTCGCGCGGCGGACGGCGTCCGCGACGATTTCGGAGAGGTCCATCGCGGCGACGTCGTCGGCGGTGTACCACTTCATGCCGGCGTCGCGCATGTCGCGGTAGGTGTCGGGGCCGGGCCAGAAGCCACGCGGTCCGATGAGCGTGTAGTTCTCCCCGGCCATGATGCCCTCGTCGTAGACCCGTTTGACCCACGCGCCGTGGTCGTACTCGAAGCCGGTGAGGCCGTCGTCGCCCGTGTCCGCGTGGCAGTCGAAGTGGATGAGGCCGATGTCCTCGTAGCCGTTGGCCTCCGCCCACCCCTTGATGTCGGGGTAGCTGATCGAGTGGTCGCCGCCGATGACGACGGGGGTCGCCTGCTCGCTGATCTCTGCGACGGCGTCCTCGATGTTCAGTTGGCTCCCTCGGGTGTCGCCCGGCGAGACGGTCGCGTCGCCGGTGTCCGCGACGCTGAAGTGATCGAAGGGGTCGACGCCGGTTTCGATGTTGAAGTGCTCGTAGGGCGGCGAGGGAACGGTGGAGGCCGCACGGACTGCACGCGGGCCGTAGCGCGTCCCCGGCCGGATCGTCGTCGCGGTGTCGAGCGGTGCGCCGAGGATGCCGACGTCCACGTCCTCCTCGTCGAGCGCGCCCCGGTCGACCTCGGGGAGCTTCAGGAACGAGGGGATGCCGCTGAAGATCGGTTCGTTCGCCTCCTTGTGCGCCTCGCCGTAGATGTCCTCTCCGTCGCGTTCTTTTTTCGTCATTGTGTGTCTTTCTCCGTGACACGCACCGTATCGTGCGCTTCTTTCGACGATCACTCCTTTTCTATCCGGTATGAAAAGCTTTGATTTGGATGTGTACTGTTTCGTATGCGGGGTTGGTGCGTCCTCCTACGGTTCGAGTCCCCTCCGACACCTACGAGAATATAAGGTCAAGCGAGCGCACGGGAGGATCTTCTATTCGGTAGCGGAGCCGTCGCTCGGTGTGTGGTGATATCGGCCCGGAAAACACGGTACGTGGGCGGCTCACTCCGGCGTCGCGCCGCTGCCGTCGCGGAAGGTGAGTCGGGTGGCGACGTCGAGGGTATCCCGGACGTGGCGAGCGTCGCCGCTGAGGGCGCAGACGGCGCGCTGGAGGCGAAGCAGGGGATCGGGGCGCTCCGCCTCGAGGTAGTCGTTCGCGGCGTCGGTGCGCTCGCGCGCTAGACCGAGCGCCTCGCGTGCGTGCGTGACATCACCATAGGACGGTTCGACGACCGCGTTCCGCGCAGCGTCCGCGGCGTCGTCGATGGCGTCGGCGAGGTTGCACAGGTGCTCGCGCGCGCCGTCAGGGATCGGCTCGCCGGTCAGCGCGGCGAGGTCCGTCGCGGCGTCCGCCATCAGGACGACGTCTTGGGCGACGGAGCGATAGCCGATCAACGGGAACCCGGTGTCGACGCCGACCGCGCGGTTGAGGTCGGGGTTTCGATACGTGGCGAAGAGAACGCGCAAGAGGAGGTAGAAGAGCTTGTCCACCTGCGCGCGTCGCTGCTCGATCGTGCGGGAACGTTCAGCGTCGCCGTCGAGGAACGCCGCGAGCGCCTCGCTGCGCATCGTCGTTTCCGTCCGGTCGAGGCGGCCGAGGAGCGTCGGGAGCTCGAAGTCGTCGGCGGCGATCGAACACCGGAGCGTCATCGCTTCTGCGGTCTCCTCGACGACGCCGACGCCCATCAAGCCGCGCTCGGCGTCGAGGACGGCGTCGCGGTGGCCGGGCGCGATCGGGCCATCGTCGGTGACGTGGACGAGTCGCCGTCCGAGGACGTACTGGGCGATGACCGCCCGCCGCAGCGCGTCGGCGTCGAGTCCGCTCGCGTCAACCGTCGTCTCCGCGTCGTCGATCAGCGTGCGGTCGGGGACGACGAGGAGTGAACCGCTGCTCTCGTCGCGCTGGACGACGACGGAGTCGCCCTTCTCGACCTCGTGCTCGCGCGCCCACTCCGCGGGGAGCGTGACCGCGAGCGTCGAGGACCCGAGCTGCTGGACCTTCCGCGTGATCCGGACGTCCTCACCGGTCACGACATCCACCCCACTGCTTTCTCACGAACGACCATTCATCCTCGTTATAGCTGTGTGTACTGAAACCATATACGCCTATTCGTGTCCGCGACATTCGCTACATCGGTCCAAAAGAGAACGCAAATAGGGGGCGGATCGAGCGGCGAGGCCGATCAGTCGTCCATCGGTTCGGCGGCGGCCGTGCGGGCGCGCGAGGTCCGCTCAACCTCTGCGTCCTCGGTCACTGCGGCGACGCCGACGTACGTGACCAGCGCGACCGCGGGCGCGATGAACGTCGGGAGCCCGTCGAACGCAGCCGTGAACCACGGGTTCTGGATGTAGAGCAGGGTGTTCGGGATCGCGTACGTCGTCGGGACGAGCGCGAACAGCACGAGGCGGGTGATCGAGCCCGTGACGATCGACGCGAGCGCGGCCTGCCGCGTGGCGAAGTCCGGTTTGAACAACCCGAAGACGAACGGCACGAGCAGCGCGGCGAGCATCACGTCGAAGGCGAGCAGGAGGAGCATCCCGGTCTGGGCGACTTGGAGGGCGAAGAAGACCCCGAGCACCGTTACGGGGACCGCCATGATCCGCGTCGTCGTGAGCAGTTTGTCGGCGTCCGTGTCGACGAGGTCGTCGTCCGCGTCGGCCGCTTCGTGTTCGTCCTCGGGGGCGTTCTCGTCGACGCGGATACCGACGACGTTGCGCGCGAGGACGGCGGACGTGCCGAGGATCGCGCCGTCGCCCGTCGAGAAGGAGGCGGCGACGATCCCGCCCAGAACGAGGACGGCAAGCCACGTCGGCACGCCGGTCTGGAGGAGCGTGTAGAGCATCGCCTCGCTCCCGGACTGGACGCCGATCGAGGAGAGGATCGACGGCATCGAGAGTGCGACGACGGAGAACGGGATACCGATGATGAGCGTGCCGGCGCTCCCGATGAAGCAGGCCTTCTGTGCCGTCTCGGGACTATCGGCGGCGAACACGCGCTCCATGAAGTCGATGGCGACGATGTCGCCGAGGCCGAGCGCGATGATCGACGCCCAGTTGATGTACGCGCCCTGTGCGGGGTTGGTGAGCTGGCCGAACGCGGTCGGCCCCATCCCGCTCGGAACGGTGAGCCCGTAGTGGGTGGCGACGTAGACGATGAGGGCGAGCGAGCCGACGAGCGCGATGCCGGCCTGGATGACGTCGGTGTACGCGACGGAGAAGAGCCCGCCGGCGACGGTGTAGCTGAAGATGATCGCGGCGATGGCGACGACGCCGATCGTGTAGTCGAAGCCGAGGAAGATCTGGAAGAGGTAGCCGCCGGCGACGAGGTTGCCGGCGAGCAGGAAGGCGTACGCGAGCAGCATGACGCCCGAGGAGAGCACTTCGACGACGCGGCCGTACTTGCGCCGGTAGAAGTCCGGGAGCGTCACGAGGTCCATCCGATTCATCGGCTTGGCGAAGAACAGCCCGGTGAGGAACAGGCAGGTGGCGAGCCCGATGGGGAGCGCCGCGCCCGCCCAGAAGCCGGCGGCGGCGACGAGGTCCGTGTTCCCGAGCGTTGCGTTCGAGTCAAGCGACTGCGCCATCAGCGTCGCCGCCGCCAGCGGGAGGATCAACCCCCGGCCCGCGACGATGTAGTTCACGCTGTCCCCCTTCACTTTCCGGGAGACGTAGAACCCGACGCCGAGCATCACCACGACGATCCCGATCAACCCGATGACGATCGGGGTCACGACGTCCACCCCCGACGGTCCGTCCAGTGACTCCGATCCGATACGCGAACTTCACCACGTTCTTCCACACTTTGGTTGACGAACGCGTGCATATCTTCCACAGAGATACGGCAATCAACCAGACATAAATGGCTTATCCTGGGGTTGTTTAGTTTCTCGGATACACACTCAACAGACGGGAACCGTTCACACTCCCTTGTCCCCTGGGAGGGTGTTAGAATTGTATAAGGGGTGTAAGGACGCTGGCGGAGCCGGGCGGGACGGACGCCGCGCTACTCGTCCGGGCGGACGTCGCCGCTCGGGAGGTTCGGGTCGCGGTAGGGGTTGCGGCCGTAGACGGCACCGTGGAGGTCCTGTGCGTCGAGTTGCTCGCGCAACACCCGGCGGAGACGGTTGAGCGACGTGATCGAGAGGCCGTGTTTCTCCGCGAGCGCCTCGAAGCGCGGGTCGTCGGTGAGCGAGGCGAACTGCTCGTAGAGGTCTTCGAGGCGCTCGGGCGGTTGCTCGGCGAGCCACGCCTGGTCGTGGAGGCCCAGATAGCGCTCGCGCTCGTCGTCGACGACGTGCCGGATGGTGACGAGCGCGACCTTCTCGATCGCGCGCTGGCTACCGAACGCCGTCAACTCGAGGTCGACCATCACGCCGAGCGCGCGGTCGCGCTGCCACGGCGTCACGTCGAGATCGTTGCAGAGCGCGTGCGTGATCCGCAGCTTCTCCAATCTGTGTTGGCGCGCGCTGTGCCCCTCCGTTGCGGGGTGGCGCTCCTCGTGGAGGCGTCGCAGGCTCTCCGAGACGTCTGCCTCGGGCGAGCGCGCGCGGCCGATCTGCGTCGCGCTCGGGCTCGTCGGTCCCCATCGGCCGACCGTCGTGTCGCGTCTGTGCGCTGCGCGCGCGAGCGCACCGTCGCCGGGGCGGGTGCTGAACGCCCGCTCCTCGGCGTCGGCATCGACCCACTCGATCGGGTCCGGGGACGTCGCGGCGTCGGTCATCACTACTCGCTATCGCGCGCAGACGGAAAAACGCACGACTCGCGGACGGGTATGCGGGAGAGAATTCAGGGTGGGACGTCCGGTGGTCGGGACCGAAGCCGGGCGTCCCTCGCTCGTATCTACTACTTGTGCCGAGAAACACTTAAATGAACCTCGGCTGGCAGTCTCGACGTTTCTTGCCCGACGATGTCGAACACGCGGCTATGGACGAGTCACACAGCGACGACGCGTGGACCGAGTAACCGAGGACCGTGCTCGAGAGACGGAGCGCCGGTGGCGCCGTCGCGTCACGCCGTCGTTCGCCGTCGACTCTGGGTGTCGGCGTCCGCGGACGACGAGCCCTGTCCCTACCAGATTCTGCTCTCCACGATTCACGAGAACGGAACGCGGCACGTCTCCGACCACCCCGTCGCGGGCTACGGGACGCGGAGGCGACTCGGGCGCTCTCGCGGAACTCCGCGACGTCGCTGACGACGTACTCGCCGACCGTGACGATCTTCCCGACCCCGAGCCGACTCGCGCACGCGTTGACATCCCGCGCTTCGTCGAAAACCACCGTGATGTGGACTGTGCGTGCCGGTCGCTCCACGACCCGGACGTCGTGTAACGATTGCTCGACATCGCACGACTGCGAGAACTTGAGTGCGGGACGCACGACGCTCGTGCGACGACGACGCGCACGCCCCGGCTATCGCCGACGTCGGGCAGGTGTGGGTGGTGGTTCCGACGGGAACGCCGACGATCGTTGCCGGAGCGGCGCACTCGCATACTGGGGCCGCGTATCCACTTCGGCGTTCTGGCGGTTCGTCAACAGGACGGATCGTGGTCACCTTTATACTCGGACTCCCCTACGACTCGAACGTGCAACCGACACCCGACCTGTGGGTTCTCATCGCCGTGGTGGGGCTGCCGTTCGCCGCGGCGGCGGCCACGCCACTCGTCGCGCGGGCCCTCGGGAACCGGACTGCGTACTACGCGGCCGCGGTCGCCGCGATCTGCTTCGGGTTGGTCGTCACGCTCGCCGGGACGCACGGTGGCGCGGCCGTCACGTGGGTCGGCCCGCTCTCCATCTCGCTCGGCTTCTACGTTGACGGCCTCGCCACGCTCGTCGGCGCGCTCGCCAGCGGCGTCGGCGTCCTCGTCTTCTGCTACTCCGCGGGGTACATGCGCGGCGAGCCCGGCCAGACGAAGTATTACGCGACGATGCTCGCGTTCATGGGATCGATGCTCGGCGTCGTCTACGCCGGCGACCTCGCGGTTCTCTTCTGTTTCTGGGAGCTGACGAGCGTCGCCTCCTTCCTCCTCGTCGGTCACTACTCGGACCGGCGGGAGTCGCGCTACGCCGCACGCAAGGCCATGCTCGTCACCGTCGGCGGCGGGCTGTTCATGCTCGTCGGCTTCGTCCTGCTGGCGAGCACCGTCGGCACCTACTCGCTGACCGCCATGCTCGCCGAACCCACCGCGACCCGCGCGGCCGTCGAGCAGGCGGGCCTCCTCCTCCCGATACTCTCGCTCGTCGGGATCGGCGCGGCCGCCAAATCCGCCCAGGTTCCCTTCCACGTCTGGCTCCCGGACGCGATGGCCGCCCCGACGCCCGTCTCCGCCTTCCTCCACTCCGCGACGATGGTGAAGGCCGGCGTCTTCCTCCTCGGGCGCATGCGCCCGATCCTCGTCGGCGACGACTGGACGACCGTCTTCGTCGCGCTCGGTCTCCTCACGATGCTCGTCGCCGCGATCCTCGCCGTCTGTGCGAGCGAACTGAAGGAACTGCTCGCGTACTCGACGGTGAGCCACCTCGGCCTCATCGTCGCCGGCTTCGGCTTCACCGGCGCGCTCGGCTCCGAGACCGCGGTCTTCCACATTCTCAACCACGCCGCGTTCAAGGCCGCGCTCTTCCTCGTCGCCGGGATCGTCGCCCACGAGGCCGGGACGCGGGCGTTCGACGATCTCGGCGGCCTCCGACACGACCTCCCGATCACCGCGGCCGTCACCGTCGTCGCTGCGCTCGGTATGGGCGGTGTCCCGCCGTTCAACGGCTTCTACTCGAAGGAGCTCCTCTTCGAGGCGAGCTACGAGTTCGCCCATCACGCCGGGGGGCTGGCGTGGCTCGCGCCCATCGTCGCCGTCGTCGGTAGCGTCTTCACGTTCGCCTACTCGCTGCGCTTCCTCAGCATCTTCTTCGGCGAGCGCCCCGAGACGCTCGGACACGTCCACCGCGCGCCGTGGCCGATGACCGGTCCGCCGGTCGTCCTCGCCGCCATCGCGGGCGTCATCGGCCTCGGCGGGATCACCGCCGCGCTCGGCGCGCCGCTCGCCCCCGTCGAGTCGTTCGTCGGCTGGGTCGTCGGCTCGACGCTCGGGCCCGAGGCCGCCGGCCACGCCGCGAGCTTCCACTACTACCTCCCGACGCACGTCTCGCCCGCCGTCGTCATGAGTGCGCTCGCCATCGGCGGCGGCGTCGCCTGCTTCCTCGGCTGGCGCCGCGTCCGGTGGGCGACGCGCAGCCTCCTCGACGCGCTCCCGGTTCTGCGCGCCGACGGCTGGTACGACCGACTCGTCTACGGCGCGAACCACGCGAGCACGCGCGTCCAGCGCGCCCTCTGGACCGGTCACCTGCGGACCTACGCCGCGTGGACGTTCGTCGGTGCGGTCGCACTCGCCGGCTTCGGCTACGTCGCAACCGGCGTCGCCGTCCCGAACGCCACGCCGTCGCTCGGCGCGACGCTCACGATCATCCTCACCGTCGCTGCCGTCGCCGCCATCGCCGCCGTCCGCGCGCCCTCGCACGTCGCGGGCGTCATGGCGCTCTCCGTCGTCGGCTTCGCCGTCACGGTCTTCTTCGTCCTCGCCAGCGCTCCCGACGTCGCGCTCACGCAGGTCGTCGTCGAGACGGTGACGTTCGTCGTCTTCCTCGTCATCCTCGACAAACTCCCGAGCTACTACGGGCGTATCGAGCGCTCGCGGGCCGCCCGCGACGCCGTCATCTCGGTGCTCGTCGGTGCGCTCGTCACCGTCACGACGCTCGTCGCCACCGACGCGGCGCCCGACCCGATCGCCTCCTACTTCGTGGAGAATACGGTCGAGCAGGCCGGTGGTCACAACATCGTGAACGTCATCCTCGTCGACTTCCGCGGCTTCGACACGCTCGGCGAGATCAGCGTCGTCGCCATGGCCGCCGTGACGGTGCTCACACTCATCGTCATGCGCGAGCGGGGTGAGACGCCTTGATCGACGCCGGAGCGATCCGGTCGGGTCACCCCCATACGAAGGTGGATCGCGTGACCAACGCCGGACATCCGTCTGGCTGGGTTACACTCGCCACGCGGAGGTGGGTCGCGTGACCCGCGTCGGACCGACGGCCCGACTGAGCCACGCGGACTACACGAGGTGGTCCGCGTGACCAACGCCAGACAGCGGTCTGGCTGGGTCACACTCGCCACGCGGAGGTGGCTCGCGTGACGACCGTCATTCTGCGCACCATCACGCGCCTCGTCCTCCCGCTCGGATTCGTCGTTTCCTTCGCGTTCTTCCTGCAGGGGCACAACCTCCCGGGCGGCGGCTTCATCGCCGGTGTGCTCACCGCCTCCGTCGTCGCGCTCGCCTATCTCGCGTACGGCCTCGACGTCGTCGAGAACGACGTCTTCGGCCGCGAAGTCGAGACCGCGGTCGAACACGTCCAACACGGCGTCGTTCGGGACTACCAGACCCTCTACGCGACCGGGCTCGCCGTCGCCGTCGCCGCCGGCCTCGCTGCGATCACCTACGGTTTCCTCACGGACACAACCATCCCCTTCATGACACAGACGTTCCGCTACGCGACCGTCCCGCTCTTCGGACACATCGAACTCGCCTCCGCCGTCGTCTTCGATCTCGGCGTCTACGCCGTCGTCGTCGGCGCGCTCCTCACGATCATCTCGGTGGTGGGTGCGGAATGACTGGCGACCCGGAAGTCGTCCTCGCACTCGCCCTCGGCGTGCTGTTCGCCGCCGGGACGTTCCTCGTCCTGCGCCGCGACCTCGTGCGCGTCGTCTTCGGCGTGCTCGTGCTCTCGCAGGCGACGAACGTCTACCTCATCACGATGGGCGGTATCGGCGGCGTCGCGCCCATACTCGGGCACGGTGGGGAGACCACCGACCCGCTCGTGCAGGCGCTCGTCCTCACCGCCGTCGTCATCGGCTTCGCCACGACGGCGCTCCTGCTCGTGCTCGTCTACCGGACGTACCAGGAACACGGCTCGATCGACCTTGACGACATCCAGGGGGCGGTTCGATGACGACCAGTCTCGTCATCGCGCCGGTGCTCGTGGCGCTCGTCACCGCGATCACGTGTATCTTCGTGCGGTTCGATCCTCGCGTCCAGCGCGCATGCAGCATCATCGGCGTCGTCGGCTACAGCGCCGCCGTGTTCGCCCTCCTCGCGCGGATCTGGCCCGCGAACACCCTGGCCTATCAGCTCGGTGATTGGCCCGCGCCGTACGGCATCACGCTCGTCGCCGACCCGCTCTCGGGCTTCCTGCTCGCGCTCACGGCCGTCGTCGCACCGCTCACGCTCATCTACAGCGTTCGGCACCTGAACCCGCCGGGCCAGCGTGTCTCCTACCACACGCTGTTCCACTTCCTCCTCGTCGGCGCCACGGGCGCGTTCCTCACCGGCGACATCTTCAACCTCTTCGTCTGGTTCGAGGTGACGCTCATGGCCTCCTACGGCCTCGTCGCCTTCTACAGCGACCGCGACGGCACGCTCGCCGCGACGCGCTACGTCGTGCTCAACCTCGTCGGCTCCAGCCTGATGCTCCTCGCCGTCGGGGGCCTCTACGGCGTCACGGGCACGCTCAACATGGCCGACATGGCGCGCTGGCTCGCGGCGGCCTCCCCGGCGGAGGCGACGCCCGTCCTCGGGCTCTCGCTGCTCCTGCTCGCCGTCTTCGCGCTGAAGGCCGGCCTCGTCCCCTTCCAATGGTGGGTGCCTTCGGCGTACGCGGCCGCGCCCGCGCCCGCCGCGGCGATGCTCGCCGGCGTCGCGAAGAAGGTCGGCGTCTACGCGATCATCCGCGTCGGCTTCGTCGTCTTCGCCGCCGCCGACCCCACCTTCACGCTCGGCGGCCTCGCCGGCGACCTCCTCGCCGCCTACGGCCCAGTCCTCTTCGCGCTCGCGGGCGCGTCGATCCTCGTCGGCGGCCTCGTCGCGCTCGATCGCCCGACGTTCGAGGAGACGCTCGCCTACTCCAGCATCGGGCAGGTCGGATTCATCGTCCTCCCGCTCGCCGTCGCCGCCGCCGTCCCCGCCCTTCGGACGGTCGGCGTCGCTGCTGCACTCGTCTACACGCTCAACCACGCGCTCGCCAAGCCGCTGCTCTTCCTCGTCGGCGGAATCGTCGAGGACGCTACGGGGACGACCGAACTCGACGTCCTCGGCGGGCTCGCCGGCCGCTCGCCGACGCTCGCCGGCGTCTTCCTCGTCGGCGGGCTCTCCCTCGTCGGTATCCCGCCCCTCGCAGGCTTCTTCGGGAAGCTCCTCGTCTTCCGCACGGCTGCGCTCGGCGACGCGACCGCCGCGCTCGGCGTCGCCGTCCTCGGTGCCGTGCTCACCATCGCCTACGTGTCGCGAATGTGGAACCGTGCGTTCTGGGGCGAGCGCACCGATGCCGTGGCGTCGATGACCGATCCCGATCCGGTTCGGCTCGCCATCGTCGTCGTGCTTGCCGGCTGTATCGTCGCCGTCGGTGTCGGCTTCGGTCCGGTCTACGGCTTCGCCGAGGCGGCGGGTCACGTCGCCACCGGCCCGGGCCGCGACGCGTACGTCCGCGCGGTGCTCGGAGGTGGTGTCGCGTGAGCTGCGTCGGTTCGATCGTCCGACCCGCTCGCGCGCTCGTCTGGAGGTGGTCCGCGTGACGTCCATCCCGCGCTGGGTGACCGCCGGCGTCGGCTTCGCCGTCGTCTGGATCTTCGTCGCGGAGGCCCCTGGGACGCTGCAAGGGATCGCCGCCGGCCTCGTCGCCGGCCTCGTCCTCTCGATGCCCGTCGCGTACACTTTCCGCGCGCTCTTCCCGGGGCGCAGTGATCTCGGGCGGACGCCGACGCTCGTCCGCGCCGGCGTCGCCTACGTCCTCGACTTCGCGTACGAACTCCTCACCGCGAACATCGACGTCGCAAAGCGCGTGCTCTCGCCGTCGCCCCGCCTCAATCCCGGCGTCGTCGTCGTCCCGCTGCGCGTCGAGAGCAACGCCGCGATCACGACGATCGCTAACTCCATCACGCTCACGCCCGGCACCCTAACTATGGACTACGACGCGGCGGCGAACGCCCTCACCGTCCACGCCGTCGACATCGCCGACGTCGAGGGGATCGCCGCGCCGATCCGGCGCTGGGAGCGCTACGCGATCGACATCTTCGGCGAGGACGTCGATCCCGAGAGCGCGCCGCGCGATGCCGTCCTCGAAGACGCGTGGGAGCCACCGGCAGACGGCGAAGGGGAGGCCGACGACACCGCGGACGCGGACGCCGATGGTTCGGATTCGGCGGATACGGGGGTAGAGCGATGAACGCGCCCGAAATCTACCACCTCGTCCTCGTCGCCTGTGGCGCGATCGCGGCGCTCTGTGCCCTCGCCTGCACCTACCGCGTCGTCGTCGGCCCCACCGTCCCCGACCGTGCGGTCGCGCTCGACACGATCTCGACGTGCGTCGTCGCCCTCGTCGTCGTCCACGCTTTAGAGGCCGACCGGTCGTTCTTCGTCCTCGTCGCCGTGATGCTCGCCATCGTCGGCTTCGTGACGACGGTCGTCGCTGCGAAGTATCTCACCGAGGGGGCGATCATCGAATGACTCCCCTCCTCTCACTCGGTGCGTCCGTGGCCGTCGCCGCGGCCGAGGGTGCGAGCGAGGCGGGTCACGCCGCGGCCGGGCCCTCGACGCTCCGACTCGCCGTCGTCGCCGCGCTCGTCGTCGTCGGGACGTTCTTCCTCTGCGTCGGCACGATCGGCCTGTTGCGCTTCCCCGACGTCTACAACCGGATGCACGCCACCTCGAAGGCGACGACGCTCGGTGCGGCCTCGATGTTCCTCGCCGGCTTCGTCCGCTTCGGTCCCTTCGGTGCCGGGCTCACCTCCCTCGTCGGCATCGTCTTCCTCTTCGTCACCGCCCCCACGGGCGCGCACCTCATCTCGCGGGCCGCCCGCAAGCTCGACGTCGAACTGTACCGCGAGGAGGAGTGACCCCCGCGTTCGCCGCCGGGAATCGAAACGGCTAAAGTCGGAAGGCGACTACGCCGAAGTAAGCCGAGGTAGCCTAGCCTGGCCAAGGCGGTTGCCTCGAAAGCAACTGTCCACACGGACTCGTGAGTTCGAATCTCACCCTCGGCGCTCCACTTCGTCCGTTTCTTCCGCGTTCGTGTCCCGCCTACACGTCAGACACCACTACTCAGTACACTCAGGCGGTCTGGACGAGCACCTCTCGGACCGCCGTCGCCACTTCCTCGAAGCGCGCCGTCGAGAGCGGATCGGTCGTCACGAAGACGCCGTGGTCGTCGGTGACGACGCGCGTCAGCGCGCCGTCCTCGTGGCTGTGGATCGTGTACTCGTAGCCGCCGAGTTCGGAGTTCGCCCTGGTCTCCCGACGTTCGAACCCCCGTCGCTCGTTCTCGACGAACGACGATAGATCCGCCGACGCGTCCAGATCATCGCGCAAGTAGAGCTGTTCGTAGTCGCCGGCGGTGAAGTAGACGATGCTCCGTAGCGAATCGCCGATCGCGCTCCGACACGCCCGCGTCAGTTCCTCCCGTACCCTGTCGTTCATGGTCCAGCCATGATACGCACTCCCACACCTAAACGTATGGGGTGTGATACCGTGGCCGGCGCGGCGTCGGTGAAGCTCCGGGAGTTCGCTTGACTGTGGTCGCTACGCGACCACGCTAGTCGTCAGCGGGTACGGTGTCGCCCGCGTCCGCGTCGACCCCCGGGAGGAGACGGTCGAGGGCGTCGAGGACGGCCGTGACGCTGGCGACCGTGATGTCGGCGTCGCTCGCGGAGACGGACACCGAGCGATCGCCGCGCGAAACCTCGACGTCGACGGTGACGACGGCGTCCGTCCCGCCCGTGATCGCGTCGACGTGGTACGATTCGAGGTGGAAGGAGAACTCGGAACCGAGCGCCTGCCGGACGGCGCTCATCGCGGCGTCGACGGGCCCGCTCCCCGTCCCCGCGGCGCTGCGCTCGTCGTCGTCGACGCGCAGGCGGACGCTCGCCGACGGCGTCCCCTGGCCGCTCGCCGCGGTGAGATCGAGCAGCTCGACGCGGCGCTCGCGCGAGCGTCCACGGACGTCCTCCGCGATCGTGAGGAGGTCCGCGTCCGTGACGCGCCGGCCCTTCTCGCCGAGGGTCTTCACGCGCTCGACGACCGCCGCGAGTGCGTCGTCGTCCAGTTCGACGTCGTGCTCGGCGAGCGCTGCGCGGACGCCCGCCCGGCCGGCGTGCTTCCCGAGGACGAGGCGTCGCTCCCGCCCCACCGCCTCCGGCGGGTAGGGCTCGTACATCCGCTCGTCTTTCAACGTGCCGTCCGTGTGGATGCCGGACTCGTGGGCGAAGGCGTTCTCTCCCGAGACCGCTTTGTTCGGCGGCAGGCGGACGCCCGTGGCCTCCGAAACCGTTGTGGCGAGGTCGTAGAGCGATTCGGTCTCCATCGGCTCGACGCCGTAGCAGTGCCAGAGCGCGATGGCGACTTCCTCGAGGGCGACGTTGCCGGCGCGCTCGCCGATGCCGTTGATCGTCCCGTGGACGAGATCGGCCCCCGCGGCGAGACCCGCGAGCGCGTTCGTCACCGCCAGTCCGAGGTCGTCGTGCGTGTGGACACCCACCGGGCCGTGTTCGGCGAGGCGCGCCACCCCCTCGTAGACCGCCTCGGGCGAGGCGTGGCCGACCGTGTCCGCGAAACAGAAGCGATCCGCGCCTGCGTCGAACGCGGCCTCGGCCTGCGCTTCGAGGTAGTCGTAGTCGGCGCGGGAGCCGTCCTCGCCGATCACCTCGACCCAGAGCCCCTGTTCTTTCGCGTAGGCGACGAGTTCGCCGGTCTTCTCGACGACTTCTTCACGCGTCGATCCGACCTTCCCTTCGATGTGCCGGTCGCTCGCCGGCACGACGATGTGGACGCCGTCGACGTCGCAGTCGAGTGCGAGGTCGACGTCGCGCCGGACGCCGCGGCAGAAGCTCGTGACGCGAGCATCGAGGCCGAGGCCCGTTACGCGCCGGATCGTTTCGCGCTCGGCGGCGCTCGTGCAGGCGCTGCCGGCCTCGATGGCGGCGACGCCGGCGTCGTCGAGACGGCGAGCGATGTCCGCTTTCTGGTCCGGGGTGAGCGACACCCCCGGAGCCTGTTCGCCGTCGCGGAGGGTCGTATCGAGGAACTGTACGTCGCCGTCGCTGAGGGTTGTGTTCGAGAAGAACTCCATCGAGAACTCGCTGTCGGTTGGTGTGGTTTCGTTACCGTCGGATTTCACGGCCAGCCGCCTTGCGGCGACTTCCCCTATCCTCCGACGTCGTCGTGTCTGACGTCATCGTACCTCCACCGAGGACGCCGACCCCCTTAAACCGGTCGGAACAGTCAGGAACGACCGTGACGGTACACGGCGTCGCGCAGTCTGGTCGCCCCCGATCTGCGCCACGCGCGGATCGCACTACGTCGACCGTCGCGCCACGCGTACCGTCTCGCCCACGCCGACGTCCGCCGCCGTCCCCGCCGGGAGTTCGATCAGCCGGTCCGCCTCGCCGGCGCCGAGGCCGGTCCACGCCGACAGCGTCTCCACCGCCTGGACCTCGTCGTCGGCGAGCCAGAGGACGTCGATGTCGAAAGGAACGAACACCATGTGGACGTCGCGGCGTTTCCGATCGTCGAACTCGAAAACGAGGGCGTAGTCGTCCGGAATCGACGGTCGGAACATCAGCCCGCGGGCCCGCGCGAGGAACGAGTCGGCGACGTCGACCGTCGCGGCGAGCGTTTCCGTCTCGCCGTTGCGGTCGTGAATGACGCGCACGTCCGTCGGGAGGAACGCGACCCGCTTGGCTCTTCGGGGCGCGGCGGCGTTTCGGTATCCTCGGCGCGACGGTGTCGAGCGTTCCGACGCGACTACGAGGACTTTTTACGGCGACGACCGATAGGGGACGCCATGACGCGAATCGCCGTCGTGGACAACCACGGCCAGTTCACGCATCTGGAACACCGGGCGCTCCGCGATCTCGGCGTCGACACCGACCTCGTCGACAACGACACCGCGCCGAGCGACCTCGCCGCGTACGACGGCCTCGTCCTCTCGGGCGGCCCGAGCATGGACCGCACCGGTCGCTGCGACGAGTATCTCGCCCTCGACGTCCCGATCCTCGGTATCTGCCTCGGAATGCAGTTCATCGCCGCGGAGTACGGCGGCGACGTCGGCTCCGGCGACTACGGCGGCTACGCCGACGTCACGGTTGAGATCGTCGACGAGGACGACCCGCTCGTCGGCTCGCTCGCCCCCGAGACGCGCGTCTGGGCGAGTCACGCCGACGAAGTGACGGCGGTCCCCGACGGCTTCGCTCGCACCGCGACGAGCGACGTCTGCGACATCGAGGCCATGAGTGATACCGAGCGCGAGCGCTACGGCGTCCAGTGGCACCCGGAGGTCGCACACACCGAAGCCGGCGACGTCGTCTTCGAGAACTTCCTCGCGCGCTGCGAGTAGGCGTCGATGACCGAGACGCAGGGCGACCTCGCGGCGCTCTCGCGGTTCATCTTCCGCGCGCCGAACTGGTACGCCAGCCTCACCTTCGCCCTCCTCGTCGCCGCGCTGGCCGGCGTCGGCGCGTTCACCTCCTCGTTCCCCTTAGAGGACGCCTGGCAGGGGGTCTTCTTCATCGGAATCCCCACCGTCGTCGCCAGCCTCCTCACCACGCCCGTCGATCGCTGGCTCGACGGGCAACTCACCTACAACCGATCGTCCCTGCTCGCGCTCTGCTGCGAGCTCATCGTCGTCGGCCTGCTCGCCGTCGCCAGCGTCGTCGCCGTCCTCACGCGCCTCGGGCAGAACTTCGTCTTTGACGTCCTCATCGCCGCGCTCGCGCTCGTCTTCGCCCTGCGCCTGCTCGTCGTGCTCGCCGTCTCGCGGAACAGCCTCCCGCTCGCCGCGATCCCCGCGAGCATCCAGACCGCCACGGCAGGAGTTCTCCTCTTCGTCTACAGCGGGACGATGCGCTATCTCACCATCGACGTGCCGCTGCTCAATGCTTACCTCTCGCGCCCGCAGAGTGCGCCCTCGCGTCTCCTCCTCGTCACCCCCGACGACCTCCTCCTCCTCGTCGGGATGAGCGTCCTCTACGCCCTCGTCGCCTACGGCTTCGTCCGCACCGTCGACCGCCCGTGGCGACAGAGTCTGGGGGTTTCGGGTCTCGACTTCCTCCGCGGGTTCATCGGCCACATCGCCGAGGGCACCCGCGAACTCGAGGACTTCTTCGAGCAGATCGGCGAGGACGCGATCGTCCCCGTCACCGTCCTCTCCTTTCGTCGTCTCGGCGGCGCTGAGCGACAGGGAAGCGACGCCAGCGAGGAGAAAGCCCGCTTCGTCCTCCCGATGATCCATCCGGGCCCGATGGGCGAAATCGGCGGCGGCAACCTCCCCCAGCGTATCGCCGAGACCGCGACCGGCCTCGCTTTCCCGCCGCACGCCACCGCCGGCCACGACTTCAATCTCGTCACCGAACGGGAGGTCGACACGCTCATCGACGCCGCCGAACGTGCCGCCGCGAACATCGAGTACGACCGCGAGGCGACACCCGGCATCCGCACCGCCCACGGCGACGCCAGTCTCCTCGGACAGGGGTTCGGCGACGACGGCGCGTTCCTCGTCGCCACCTTCGCGCCCGAGTTCGCCGACGATGTCGAGTACGCCGTTGGCCTCGCCGCCGCCGCCGAAGCGCGCCGCGCCGGCCTCGACGACGTCCTCCTCGCCGACGCCCACAACTCGAACAACGGCCTCCAAGGTGACGACCTCGGGCACGTCGTCCCCGGCTCCCCCCGATCGTTCAACCTCATCGAGGGGGCCGGCGACCTCGGCTCGCGCCTCGCCGACGCCGAGCGCGGGCCGCTCTCCCTCGGCATCGCGTGGGACCGCACCGTCTGGACGCCCCAAGAGGGGATCGGCCCGCTCGGCGTCCGCGTTGCCGTCACCGACGTCGCGGGCACGAAAACGTGCTACGTTCTCGTCGACGGCAACAACATGGAACCCGGACTCCGCGGCGACCTCGTCGACGCGCTCGTCGACGCGCATGGCTTTGCCCCCGACGCCGTCGAGATCATGACCACGGACACCCACATCGTCAACACCGTCAAATCCGAGAACCAGGTCGGCGACGTCATCGATCAGCGCGAGCTCACGGTCCTCGTCCGTGACCTCGCCGGTGACGCCGTCGCGGATCTCGAACCCGTTGAGGCCGGCGTCGCCACCGAGCACGCCGAAGTCACCGTCTTCGGCAACGACCGCACCGAGACGCTCGCCAGCCACGCGAACGCCGTCATCGCTCTCGGGGGCGTCTTCGGTGCCGTCGTCGTCGCCGCCACCGTGCTCGTCAGCGCGCTCATCTTCTTGCTGACCTAAGACCGTTCTCTTCGTCAGGGTCGCCTCCGCGACTCACCCCTCGAAAAAACTCCGCGATAAAAATCCCGCGCGCCCGCGACTTCTTCCCGAACGACGACGCCATCGCTCCACGTGTAGTCACGCCGACGCGCGGCGGCCAACGAAACCCCGACCTGACCGCCACGCGACGCTGACGGGCCGGTGTCAGCCACGTCGAGCGACGGCTCTCCGTTTCACGACGAACCACGAAAACCGCGGGACCGCCGCGGCCTACTCCTCGGCCGCGAACAGCTCGTCCACTGCCTCGCGCCCGACGCGTGCGGCGTCGTCCGCGAGCACGTCCTCGTCGACGTCGGCCTCGGGTGCGTTCACGTAGACGTCCATCGTGAGCACGCCGTCCTCGAACGTCACCGCGACGTCGAGGTCGCGGACGTCGGATTGTTTCACCCGCGAGAAAAGACGGCCTTCCGCGGCTTCCGCGGCGGTCCGGACGACCGTCTCGTCGTCGACCATCGCCTTACGCGCCGCCGGGCCCGCCGCCCATCATGCCGCCCGCACCGCCGAGCATGCCCTGGAGCTCCTCTTGGAGCTCCTCGAACTGGTCTTCGACGCGCGTCTCCTGCTTCTCCAGGGACTGCACGCGGATCTCGAGGTTGTCGACCTTCTCTTCGAGGTCCTCCGCGGCCTCGTCGTAGTCAGTCTGAACGAGGAGTTCGCCGACCTCGCGGTACATGGTGGTGTCCTCGTCGATCTCGTCGAGCTCGTCGAGCGCCGTCTCGGCCTCGCTGAGCTGCGTCTCGGCCTGCTGCTTCTGCGCCGCGACCGTCTGGGCCTTCTCCTGAAGGTCCTGCAGCTCTTCGAGCTTCTCCTGCGCCTCGGGCGGAAGGTTGCCCTGCATGCCCGAAACGTGCACGCCCGGAGGTAAAAACCCCCGCTTTGTCGGACGCCGTCGCTGGCGCTCGTCGGTCGGAAAACGCCGGTTGAGGGGGGAGAGGGGGGTTCGAGCGGGACGGGGTCCGAATGACGCGGACCCGGCCCGCCCGTCGAACCGGCATATGGAGGCACGTGCTCCACGGAAAAATATCCACGACCTATTCTCTTAGGGTCGCATGGGTCCGCCCGGTCGCGTTCGCCCGCTCCGCCACGCTGACGAGCGTCGTCCACGTGTTCGTCCCGGCGCGCAGTGCGGTCAGGTCCGCTGCCGTCACCGTGACGTGTACCGTCCTGCCGTCGCGCTCGACGCTCGCCCGCGTCCGATCGCTCTCGATGTCGCCGGCCTCGACGCGCACCGCGTCGGCGACGGCCGCGGCTACGCGTTCGGTCTCGTAGGAGAAGACGAGTGACGTCCGATGCATCGCGCGCACGTCCCTCGACGGCGCGTTACTGGACGTCGACTTCCTTGACGTCGCGGCTGCGCTCCTTCAGCAGGACGCGGTGCCCGCAGTAGGGACAGCGGACGCCACCGTAGGCGTCCAGTTCGACGTCGCGCTTACAGCGGGAACACTTGTACGACATCGACCGTTACGCCGACTCCTCCTCGGCGAGGGCGGTCCGGATGGAGCGCGTGACGGCCTCGCCGCCGGGCGTGGCGGGTCGGTACGCGCCGCCCGCGAACTTGTAGCCGCACTTGCCGCACTGCCAGATGCCCGTCCCCTTGCGGTCGACGGCGTCGGAGTCGCAGTCCGGACAGGTGTGGTCGTCGTTCGTATCGCTCTCGATCTCGCTGACGCGGCGTCGTGCGACGCGACCGTAGCGCGCACCGAAGCGCCCCGCGCTACCGGTGTTGTTGGAGCCCTTACTGGCCATGATATCGACTACTAACCCCAGCGCGCACATAAGCCCTACGAGTCGACGACCGCGCGCTACCCGGTGAGTTCCGCGTCCTCCAACGCCTCGTTGAGGTCGTCGCGCACCCGCTCGCCCGTCTCACGGTCCATCGCCGTTGTGACGACGCGGTTCTCCTGGACGCTGGAACCATCACGAATCAACAGCCGAACGTTCCCGTTTCCGTCCGCGCGCGTCACCTTCGCCCGGACGCCGCCGCGCGCACCCGAGCCGCTCGCGTCGATCGGACCCGGTATCACCTTCTTCACGTGCGGGTGGGCGGCCACCTCCCGGATCGTGCGCTGGCCGACCCGACCACCGATCAGCGTGCTGTGCGTCCCGCCGATCTTCTCCGCGGGCGCCTTCTCCACGACGTCGAGTTCGCGCTCCCCGCGGCGCTCGACGACGGCCTCGACGGGGTCGTCGGCGGGCACGCGGTAGACGTCGTAGTGGAGGTCGGCGCGCACGGCCTGCACGACCGCCCGATCGCCCGCGACGTACACCTCCTCGGGGCGCTTCCGTCGTACCTCGTCCGCGATCCGCCCCGCGAAATTCCGGACTCGCCTGCCTTCGAGGTCCGCGTCCGCCTCCGGCGTCGTCGTGATGTCCGTCCGTCCCACCACCTCGTCCTCGTCGAGGAAGGTGAGCGTCGCGTGATCGGACTCGGCGTGGACGATCACGGCGTCGGCGTTGCGGGTCTCGCATACCAGGCAGTAGTCGCCCGGTTTCTCGAGCGGGGTCCCACAACGCGAGCACTCCATGCCGGCGAGAACGCGGGCATGACGTAAAACCGCCCTGCTTCCTCAGAGCGAGAACGGCCCGCTCTTGAGATACTCGCGCAGGAGGACGGTCGCGTAACTCCCCTTCGGGAGCGCGAACTCGAACGTAAGTGGGTCGCGCTCGACGGTGAGGTCGCTCCGGACGAGGATCGCACGCCGCGTTCCCGTCGAGTCGAACGACCCCGGGAGGTCGAAGTCGCTGGGTTCGATCCCGACGTTCGCGCAGACTTCGCGCTCTATCTCGCCGGGTTCGCCCTCGCCGAACTCGGTGTCCGTCCCGACGAGCGGTGCGGTGACGAACGCTCGCCCGCGTTCGAGATGGCGGTTCACGACCTCCACGCGGCCCTCGGTGACGCGCTGGGTCCGATCGGTGTCCGGGAGGACGGGGTCGCCGTCCGCGTCGGCGAAGCAGACGACGTCGCCTGCGACCGCTCGGTCGAACGGCAGGCCGCGTTCGAGACGCTCGGAGCAGATCCGGTTGAACACGTACGATTGGGCGGCGTGGACGAAGAGCCGTTGGAGGTTCGACGGGAACGTCTCTAGAGCCTCGCGGAAGTCCGCCTCGTCGTTCCCGCCGTTCTCCGCGAGCGTGTTCAGCACTGCGCGCTCGTAGCGCATGCGTTGCGGGTAGCGCTCGATGGCCGCGCTCCAGTCGCGCGTCTCCTCGACGAACGCGCGAGCTTCGCGGGTCTCGGGGGGTTCGTCCGGCGAGGGGTTCCCGATGTACGCCAGCACGGCACCCTCCCAGTCGTCGCGGAGGACCGCCAGCCCGACCTCGTGGGTCACGGGCCGATAGCTCCCGAAGCGCTGCTGGCCGAAGACGTTCGGGACGCCGACGCTCGTCGCGTCCTCGTTCGTGCCGTCGCCGTGTGGCTGCTCGCTCGCGTTTGCGCCCGTGTCGCCACTTGCGCCGCCGAACGCCGCGATCGCCGCCGTCACGTCGTCCACGGGTTCCGGATCGGCGTCGCGGACGACGATTCGGAACTCGTTCCCGCGGAGGTCACCGAAGCGGATCGGGCGGCCCGCGCGCCCGACCACGTCGATCTCCGCGTTCCCGATCTCCGGGAGGTCGTCCGCCTCGATGCCGCGCACGCTGAACAGCTGGGTCGTGACGGCGTTGCGGTCCTTCGTCCCCGCCCACGAGACCCGCTCACGGCTGATCCCGAGCTTGTTCGAGAGGTCGCGCGCGAAGCCGTTCGTGTCCCAGTTCGTCAGCGTCGCGCGGAAGACGAGATGCGGATAGTCGCCCGTATCGGCGTCCACGGGTTCGGTGTCGAACGCTTCGAGTTCGCGCACGCGGAAGTCCGCGGCGGACTCCCGAAGCGATCCCCCGGTGCCGGGTGCGTCGCTCACGTAGTAGTCGATGCCGACGGCGCGCTCGATCTCGTGGGCGTCGCGCATCAGTAGAGCGAGAGGTCGCCCGTGACGGCGTCCACCTCGTTGTCCTGCGCGGGCCCGACCCCGCACGTCGTCGCCGTCCCCGAGTCGAGTTGCGTGCGCCCGGCATCGCGGACGATCGACGTCGGGAGCCCGCGCCGGCGCGCGTTCTCAGCGACTTCGAGGAGTTCGGACTCCGAGCCGACCTTGACGACGATCTTCGGCTGGCCCGCGTCCTTCCACGCGCGCACCGCGTCCGGATCGGCGTTCTCCGCGGCGTTCATGGCGGCGTGCGCGACCTGCGCGGCGAGCTTCCCCCGCCCCATTCCGAGATCCGTCCGGGCGGCGATGACCTGCTTCATACCGGAGGAAGCGACCAAGGCGGCATAGGCGTGGCGACCCGCCACGGGAGCGGACGCAGAGAGGTTCGCTTAACACGCCCCGGCGTCTCCGCGTGCGTATGATCCTCTCCGACGCCGACCTCCTCGATCGCTTGGAGTCCGGCGACCTCGTCGTCGAGCCGCTCGACGACCCCGAACTCCAGATCCAGCCCGCGAGCATCGACGTCCGGCTCGGCAAGCGCTTCCTCGAGTTCCAACACGCGAACATCCCCTGCATCCACCCGACGGATCAGACGGAGGTCGAGGAGTACGTGAGCGAGACGTACGTCGAGTCCGACGAGGAGTTCATTCTCCACCCCGGCGATTTCGTCCTCGGGACGACGAAAGAACGCGTCGAAGTCCCCCCGGACCTCGTCGCACAGGTCGAGGGGCGCTCCTCGCTCGGCCGCCTCGCCGTCGTGGTGCACGCCACGGCCGGCTTCATCGACCCGGGATTCCACGGAAGGGTCACGCTCGAACTCTCCAACCTCGGCGAGACCCCGGTCGCGCTCACGCCCGACATGCGGATCAGCCAGCTCGTCTTCACGGAGCTCTCGTCGCCCGCGGAACGACCGTACGGCGCCGCACGCGGCTCGAAGTACCAGGACCAGGACGGCCCGCAGGCCTCACGCATCCAGGGCGACGTGGAGTTCGGCGGCGACCAGTCCGGGGACGGAGGGGACGCGTAGATGCGCTTCCTCGAGGAGGTCGTCGTCGACGAGTTCCTCCCGACGTATCGCTCGCTGCTCGCTGCGGCGCTCCGGGAGCGCGGGCTCACCCAGCAGGCGGTCGCCGACCTCCTCGGGGTGAGTCAGAGCGCCGTCTCGAAGTACGCGAAGGGGGAAGTCGGCACGCGCACGGAAATCGAAGCGGACGAGCGCGTGACGACGCACGTCGCCGAGGTGGCCGACGCTCTCGCGGACGGCACGCTCTCGCGCGTCGGCGCGCTCGCGGAGGCAGAAGCGCTCGTTCGCGATCTCGAAGCGCCGGGCGACGTGCTCGCGGACATCCACGCCGAGCAGATGCCGGAACTCGCCGGGGCGGACGTCGATTTCCGCGGGACGGGCGAGGGGGCGCTCCGGGAGCGCGAACACGTCCTTGCGGACCTCCGTCGCGGCGTCAAGTTCCTCGAGCGCGCGTCGGGGTTCGCCACGCTCATCCCCGCTGTCGGCTCGAACCTCGTCGAGTGTCTCCCCGACGCCGAGACGCCGGAGGACGTCGCGGGCGTCCCCGGACGGATCTTCGACGTGATGGGTCGCACCACCGTCCCCGCGGACCCCGAGTTCGGCGTTTCCGCACACGTCGCCACCGTGCTCCTCGCGGCCCGCGACGCCGGTAGCGACGCTCGTGCCGCCATTAACGTCGCGTACTCGCCCGCCTTGATCGATGCCCTCGCCGACGCGGGCTACGATCCCGTCGAGTTCCCCGCGGAGTCCGAATCCGACGACACTCGGAGTGCGGTGCGCGACGCCGTCGCGAAGGCGCCGGACACGCGTACACTCTACCAGACCGGCGGATACGGCGTCGAACCCATCGTCTACGTGCTCGGTGACGACGCGCCGAGCGTCGCCGCGGCCGTTCGGGAGTTCTGCTGACGCGAGCTATGACGTCCCGACGCGCAAGAGTCCCTGCGGGCTGTGACACGCCCGATCGACGACCGTGACGCGAAAGCCTGGTTCGTCGTCGTCGGTCGATTCGAAGCGGACGTCCGCACCCGGGCGTCGCCGGAGCAACTCGACCGCGAGCGGGAGCGTGAGCACCCGTTGGCCGCGCCCGAGCGCGTAGCCGTCGAGGGCGACCGTCGGCGACTCGTCCGGGCCGTCGACGTGGTACGCGTCGAGCAGGCCGGCCGCCTCAACGCTGTCGAGGCTGTCCGTGAGCGCGTCGGCCGGCTCGGCGACGGGATCGAGTCGCCCCGCCGCCCGGTTCAGTACGACTTCCTGCTCGTGGACGTCCAACAGCTCGTCGAGCACCGCGCCCATGCTTCGCAGAAGGAGCAGACAGAGGTCGTCCGGGTCGTCGACGGTCTCCGCGGCGTCGAGGTACGCGTCCATCACGGCTCGCTCCGCGTCACGGAAGCCACCCCCCGAGAGCGTCTCGAAGACCGCGGCGGCGACCTCGTGGCAGAACTCGCTCCGGTCCGTCGGCGTGTGCACGGTGGCGTCGGCCGTCACTTCCCGCGGGAGCTGTCGGACGATGACGTCCCGATGGGGCAGGTGTGGGTCGTACTGCCGTAACTCCGCCCGGTAAGCGTCCACGAGGTCGGCGGCCCGCGTCGCCGTCCCCCGGTCCGGGAAGCGCCGATCGCCCGACGGAATCGGCCGTTCGCCCGTCCGAGCGCACGCGAGGTAGTACGAGCCGTCGTCACAGGCGTACCCCTCCAGGCGCTCCCGGATCTCGTCGAGCGTCCGCCCGACCATCTACACCACCACCCGCGCCGAGTGTCTCTCCATGTCTTTAGGCTAGCCTAAAACATAATGGGCGTTGTGGTCCCGGACTCACTCGCCGTCCGCGTCGCGTGCCGTCGCACCCTCCCTGAGGCGACGCTCCGCGGCGTCGAGCGCCCCGTCGCGGTCGAACTCCGTAACGATCGCCTCCACGTCCTCGTGTGACGCCTCCGCGAGGTCGCGCGCGTGGCGCGTGACGTTCGGGAGCGCGCGCAGGATGTTGTCGACGATGGGGACCGCCGCGGCTCGGGCGCTCCGTGAGAGCGGGTTCAGGTCGATCACGATTTCCGTTTTCCCCATCTCGGCGAGTGCCGCCGCGCGATCGCCGTCCTCGAGCGGAACGAGCACGACGTCCGCGTCGTAGATGCCGTCGGCATCGACCTTCGCGCGCTCGTGGGAGAGTCCCGGGATTCGCGCGTCCGCCGTCAACCCCTTCACTTCCGTTGCACCGTGCTCGCGGAGGTGATCCGCGATGGCCTGCACGCGCTCTTCCGTCCGCCCGAAGAGGTTCACCTCGATGTCGGCGCCCGTCGCGTCGGCGAGGTCGACGACTTCCTCGGGCACCAGCGCCGCGACGTTCCCGTTCACGCTGATCACGGGATGCTCGGCGAGCAAAAAGTGCGCCGCCGCCGCGCGCGCCGCCCGATCCGCGCTCGGAATCGTCTCCTCGCCGAGCAGGTAGTCGAAGGCTTCCCCGCGCCCCTCCGCGATCAACCCCTGTGTGCTCGTAATGCCCTTCTCCACACCGTCCTCGATGCGGTGGCGCGTCACTAGTGACTGGTAGCGGGGGTGGTCCTCCGGGACGTCGACCTCGTCGCTCATACCCACGATTCGGCCGCGTACCGTCAAAAGCGCCGCGCCTCCGTCTTGGTTCGCCGTCTTACTCCGCGCTGCCGCCCTCTCCGTCGGTGAGGCTCGCGCCCGCGTCGTGCACGCGCGTCGCCGTCGCGTCGTACCCCGCGTCGCTCAGCCCGTGCCCGAGCGCGAACACCGTGTGCCCGAGCATCGCCATCGACGCCTCGCCGCCCGCCTCGACGACGTCCGCGACGATCCGCTCGACCTCCGGCGTGAGGAGATCCGCCGCCTCCGCGAACCGCCGCGACTCCCGGACGAATCCCTCGATCGTCGGCTGCTCACGCAGTGCCTCCAGCGCCTGCACGCCGGCCGACGACAGCCGTGCCGTCGAGCCCGCGAGCACGTCAGCCGTCGAGAGATCGCCGAGCGAGACGTACTCGACCCGGCCCGTCGCCGGCACGCCGTCGAGCTGTCCGTGGGGCGGCGCGCCCGGATCGAGGCGGATCGGGACGCCGCCACGCGCTTGTGCGACCACGTCACCGAGCCCCGTCCCCGCCGCGACTTCGCCCTCGTGGGCGAGTCGGACGAGGTCGTTCTCCGAGCGCTCCGTCTCGAACGCGCCGTTCGCCGCCAACGCCGTGCCGAGCGCGATCCCGCCCGAGACGCCAAAGCCCGCCCCGACCGGGAGGTCAGTTGACGCCACGACCGACGCTGTGGCGTCGAGCGCGTCCAACACGTGCTCGGCCGCCGGGACGGTCGTCTCGCGGCCGTTCAGCGTCACCGTCCGCTCACTCGCGGATGCGACCCGGACCCTGACGCCGTCCGCGAGCGTCACGCCCGCCCCCCGCGACCCGGTCTTCGCCGGCGTCCCCGCCCGGTGGACGGAGAAGAACCCCGTGACGTGTCCGGGGACGAACGCCGCGGCCTCGTCGGTCATCGTTCCGTGGTGAGTGCGGCCCCCGGTTAAGGCTTGCAGTTCGTCACGGGCGCCGTGCGACCATCGTCCGGCTGATCTGTCGTCCCGCAGCCAAAACCGTCATCCGAGTGGCGGGGATACCTATACGAGCCCACGACTGGAGGCGTCGATTGTCGGAGCTCCCGCGCGGGAGATAGTTCGGCAACCGTGGAATCCGGTCACCCCCTTGAGGGGGGAGCCATCGACCACCGGGGGAACGCGACGAGGCCGTGTTGGCCTCGTTGCGTCCACACCCCGCGCGGTCGGTCCCCTCTCTATCCGGATTCGTCCCACGTCGATTGCGACTGCAGAACGACCACTCACGAGCGACCGCCGCGTCCGCGCCGTCGCGCGCCGCGGGTCGGGGTGACGTGAACGCGGTCCGGCGTTCTTGCCGTCGTCGTCAGCGTTCGCGTCCATGACAGGAGCCGTTGCCGATCTCGCGGAAGACGCCGGCGCGTCTTCCTGGGTTGGCAGATCTTCGTCTACCGACTCAGACGCCGCCGGTCGCGTGAGACATGCTGCGCGTGCCGCACTGGCTCGCCAACGTTCTCGCCTTACGGCGAGAGCCGTTGCCGATCTCGCGGGAACAGCGAGAGGCTCGCGACGCTCGCCTCTCTGGCTCCCGCTCGTCGGACAGCGTCCAGTCCTACGGGCTGAGACGCTGTCGGTCGCGCGGGAAGAGGACAGCCTCTCGGATGTTCTCGAGGCCGAGCATCGTCATGATGAGACGCTCGACGCCGTACGCCCACCCCGAGTGGGGCGGCATGCCGTACTTGAACATCTTCGTGTAGTAGTCGAACTGCTCCGGGTCGAGCCCCTGCTGCTCGAAGCCCTCGACGAGCGCCCCGTAGCGGTGTTCACGCTGTCCACCGGAGACGAGCTCCATGCGCGGGTGCATCAGGTCGAACCCCTTCGAGGTCGTGGGGTCGTCCTCGTAGTCTTGGATGTAGAAGGGCTTGATCTCGCTCGGCCAATCCGTGATGAAGTAGTGGCCGCCGACGTCGTCGCCGAGCGCGCGCTCGGCCTCCGTCGAGAGGTCGTCGCCGTAGACGAGCTGCTCGTCGAGTTCGCCCGTCGCGTTGATGCGCTCGATGGCCTCCTCGTAGGTGAGTCGCGGGAAGTCGCCGTCCGGCGTCCCGAAGTCGTCGTAGCCGAGCAGGTTGAGTTCCTCGCCGCAGTTCTCGGCGACGGCCTCGTAGGCCGCCTTCAGCGTGCCCTCACAGACGTCCATCGCCTCCTCGTGGTCGATGAACGCGGACTCGAAGTCGATCATCGTCGCCTCGTTCAGGTGGCGGGGCGTGTTGTGCTCCTCCGCGCGGAAGATCGGGCCGACCTCGAAGACGCGCTCGAGCCCGGAGCCGACCATCAGCTGCTTGAAGAGCTGCGGGCTCTGGTTCATGAACGCCTCCTCGCCGAAGTACGTGATCGGGAAGAGCTCCGTGCCGCCCTCGGTTCCCGTGGCGACGATCTTCGGCGTGTTGATCTCCGTGCTGCCGATGCTGCGGAAGTAGTCACGGACCGCGCGGAGGACCTCGGCGCGGATCTCGAAGATCGCCTGTACCTCCTTCTTCCGGAGGTCGAGCGTCCGGTTGTCGAGGCGCGTCGAGAGGTCGGCGTCGACCTTCCCGGAGGGGTCAAGGGGGAGTTCTGCGTCCGCCTCGTTCAGCACCTCCACCGACTCGGGAAGCATCTCGACGCCCGTCGGGGCGCGATCCTCTTCTTCCACCTCGCCAGTGACACTGATAACGGACTCGCGGTGGACGTTGAGCCCCGTCTCGACGAGCTCCTCGTCCATCTCGTCCTTCTCGAACTTCACTTGGATCTTCCCCGATTTGTCGCGGAGGATGAGGAAGGCGATACCGCCGAGGTCACGGACCTCGTGGACCCACCCGGCGACCGTCACGTGGTCGCCCGGTTCGGCGTCGGCCGTGTACGTTCTCTCGTCCATACGCGCCCCTATCGGCGTGGCGCGCTTAAATGCCGCCCTTCGCGTCGGCGGGATCCCCGCGGCTATCGTGCGGCCTTCCCGTCGCGGGCGCCTTCCACCGTCTCGCGGACCGCCTCACACCCCTCCTCGTGCAGGAGGTCCCCGACGACGACGACGTCCGAGCGCTGGCCCATCAGGTAGGCGTCGTCGTAGTCGTGGATGCCGCCGCCGTAGAACAGCGTCGCCTCCTCCAGGGCGTCGTAGGCCGCCGCGACCTTCTCGGGATCGCCGAGCGTCCCCGAATACTCGACGTAAACGACGTCCTGCCCGAGCATCCGCTCCGCGACCTCCGCGTACGCCGCGACGTCGTCCGCGGTCTGCTCGCAGTCGGCGTCCGTGAGTTCGGCGACGGAGGCCTCCGGGTTCAGGACGATGTACGCCTCGGTCGCGGTACGTGCCCAGTCGACGTCGTCGATGCGGACCCACTCCTTGTGTGCGCCCGTGATCCACGCGACGTCGCCCGCGTTCAGTACGACCGGGACGAGATAGCCGTCGAGGGCGTCGTCCTCGACGACGACTGCGGGGTTCGACGGTTCCTGATAGAGCGGGACGTCGTGCGTCCGGCAGGCGTCGATGACGCGGCGCATCTTGTCGCTCGTCACGTCGAGGGTGCCGCCGATCTCGATGGCGTCCGTCCCGGTCTCACAGACGTCGTCGAAGGTCTCGTCGCCGACGAGGTCCTTGTCCGGGTCGACCTTGAGGACGTGGTCCCAGTCGGCCCACGGGGAGTGCATGACCGAGGTATCAATCCGGGCCAGCAAAACCCCTTCGGACCGCCGTCTCGGCGCGTTCGGCGACGCGAAGGCCGCCCGCGTTCGTCCGTTCGCGTCTGCCCGTCCACGGTATCCGCCCACCCGCTCGCCGTCGTTCGGGTGCCGCGTGCCGAGACGGTAACCCCTTTACTCGCACCACCCCGATTGCCATGCGAATGCCGGTCATCGACTGCGATCCCGACACGGCCCGCACGCGCCTCGATGAGGCGGGCGCGTCGTTCGCCGAGGGGAACACCGACCACGAGCGCTGGCGGGCGACGCTCGGCGACGCGAGCGCCGTCGCCTACGACGACCAAGTGGTCGTGCAGGGCGCACGCCCCACGGATATCACTGCCGTCCTCCGCGAGCACGGCGGCCGCGTGCACGCCTACTTCGACGGCGCGTCCCGCGGGAACCCCGGCCCCGCGGCGGTCGGCTGGGTGCTCGTCTCGCCCGGCGACGGCATCGCCGCCGAGGGGTCGGAGACGATCGGGTCGACGACGAACAACCGCGCGGAGTACGACGCGCTCATCGCCGTCCTCGAAGCCGCGGCCGACTTCGGTTTCGACGAGATCGAGATCCGCGGGGACTCCCAACTCGTCGCCAAGCAGGTGACGGGCGCGTGGGACACGAACGACCCCGCCCTCCGCGAACGGCGCGTGCGCGTTCGCGAACTCCTCGGCGAGTTCGACGACTGGTCGATCACGCACGTCCCCCGGGAGGTGAACGAGCGCGCGGACGACTTGGCGAACGAGGCGCTCGACGATGCCTGAGCTATCCGCGGAGACGGTCGCCGAGGCCGAACGCCTCACCCGTCTCGCTCTGCGCGCGAACGACTCCGACGAGGCCGACGCCTATCGCTCGGAGCGTGACGCCCTGCTCGCCGAGGCGGGGTACACCGCGCGCGAGCGCGAGGACGACGGCACCGTCACGCTCGTCTGCTACCCTGAATCGTGGCTCGACGAGACGGGGACGATCCGGATGGCGCGTTTCGACCCCGAGGAGGCCGTCGAGCGTCCCCTCGGCGGCCCCGGCGACCCCGAGGAGTGGAACGAGGTCGCCACACACAACCGCGGGATCGCCCGCGCGGTCCACGAGGCACACGGGAGCGTCCACGGCGAGACCGTGACGGCGCTCGCCGACTTCGCCAGCAACCACTACGCGAAGCCGATCGAGGGGCTCACGCGCGACGAACTCGACGAGTTTCGCGAGGAGTATCTCGTGCGCAACGCGTGGCCGAGCGAGGCGCAGCTCGAACGGCTCGCCGAGTCGCTACGCTACGCGTTCGCGCTCGTGGACGAAGAAGTGCCGTAGCGGGACGTCCGCACCGCCCCGTTAGTCGTGTTCGGCGACGACGTCGCGGATCCGCGCGGCGCGCTCGTCGGTCGAGACGAACTTTCCGAGCGACCACGAGAGGTCGTCGAAGACGGCCTCGACGCCCGCGTCAGTCAGCGCGTACTGGTTCGTTCGTTTGTCGAGTTCGCTCTTTTCGACCATCCCTTCCTCAACGAGGTCGTCGAGGTTCGGGTAGAGCCGCCCGTGGTTGACTTCTTCGCCGTAGTACTCTTCGAGCTCCCGCTTGACCGCGAGCCCGTATCGCGGTTCTTCGGCGAGGACCACGAGGATGTTCTTCTGGAACGCTGTCAGATCGCGGACGCCGGTACGCGCCGCGCGTTGTGCCTCTGACATAGTTGTACTTAATGACACAGACGGTATTTAAACGCTTCTCACGATTCCGGCGCTGAGTCACGCTGCGGTGACCCGAAAGGCCCTTTACGGCGTCAATCGCACACCAAATCGTCATGGTCAACCTCTGGGAAGACCTCGAAACCGGACCCGACGCGCCCGACACCGTTTACGCGGTCGTCGAGTGTCTGAAGGGCGAGCGCAACAAGTACGAGTACGACAAGGACATCCCGGGCACGGTGCTCGATCGCGTCCTCCACAGCAACGTCCACTACCCCTCGGATTACGGCTTCATGCCGCAGACCTACTACGACGACGGGGACCCCTTCGACGTCCTCGTCCTCGTGAAAGATCAGACGTTCCCCGAGTGCGTCATCGAAGCTCGCCCCGTCGCCCTCATGCGGATGGACGACGACGGCGAGAAGGACGACAAGGTCATTGCCGTCCCCGAGGAGGACCCGCGCTACGACCACATCACCGACGTTGAGGACCTCACCGAGCAGAAGAAGGCCGAGATCGCCGAGTTCTTCGAGACCTACAAGAACCTCGAGGAGGGCAAGGAGGTCTCCGTCGGCGACTGGGAGGACGCGCAGACGGCGAAGGACGCCATCGAGCACGCCCAGGACCTCTACGACGAGAACTTCTAACGCACCCGCCCCGCTTCTTTGTGCCGCGTCGTGGCGCCGATTACCATCGGGTATCCGCCGCCGGGACGCCGATGCGGTATGCGCATGGGTAATACTTTGGGCGTGGCGGCCCGATGTCCGCGTATGTCCACGAACCGTCCCACGGTCGGCCTCGACCACCTCACCGTCGTCCCGACGAACTTCGACGGCGACGCCGACACCGACGACGTCGACAGTGACGACGACGTCGATGGCAACGGCAATACGGCGGACGGGCATGTCGCGGACGTCGAGGACGCGTAGCGTCCCGCCGCTTCCTCGCCACCGCTGTCGCACACGCTCGTCGTCCGCCGTTCGCCGCCCGCTCACCTCCCGGCGTGTCGTCCGCCGCCAGTCTCCTGCGCGTTGTTCGTCATTCGCCGCCTCGTCTTCCGTTCGCTCGTAGACAGGGGCGAAAGACGACGCGAACGAACGTTCTTAAGCCGCGCGACCGGACAAAGACGATATGGGACTCTTCGACCGACTCCGCGGCGACGACGGTCCGCGGGTCGCGTTCATCGGCATCGACGGCGTACCCTACTCGCTCGTCGCGGACCACCCCGAGGTGTTCGAGAACCTCACGGCGATGGCACAAGACGGTGCCGGCGGCGCCATCGAGAGCATCGTACCCCCCGAATCCAGCGCCTGCTGGCCCTCCCTCACGACCGGCGTCAACCCAGGCAAGACGGGCGTTTACGGATTCCAGGACCGTGAAACCGGCACGTACGACACGTACGTCCCGATGGGCCGTGACGTCCAAGCGACCCGTCTCTGGGACCGCGTCACCGACGCCGACCGACGCGCCTCCGTCTTCAACGTCCCCGTCACCTTCCCGCCCCAGCGCAACGTCGACCGGATGGTCTCGGGTTTCCTCTCCCCCGGCGTGAAGAAGGCCTCCCAGCCGAGCGACGTCGGCGACTACCTCGACGAGCAGGGGTATCGGATCGACGTCAACGCCAAACTCGGCCACGACGAGGACAAGACCGACTTCATCGAGGACGCCCACCACACCCTCGATAAGCGCTACGAGGCCTTCGATCACTACCTCACGGGGGACGACTGGGACCTCTTCTTCGGCGTCTTCATGACGACCGACCGCGTGAACCATTTCCTCTTCGAGGATTACGAGCGCGGCGGCGAGAACAAAGAGGCGTTCCTCGACTTCTACGACCAGGTCGACGACTACATCGGGAAGCTCCGCGAGGCCGCGCCCGACGACGTGACCTTCGTCGTCGCCTCCGATCACGGGTTCACGACGCTCGACTACGAGGTCCACCTCAACCACTGGCTCGAAGAGCGTGGGTGGCTCTCCTTCGCGGACGACGAGCACGACAGCCTCGCGGACATCGACGACGACACGCGCGCGTACGCCTTTGTCCCCGGGCGCTTCTACCTCAACCTCGAAGGCCGCGAGCCACGTGGGAGCGTCGCACAGGACGACTACTACGAGGTCCGCGACGAACTGAAGGCCGAGATCGAGGCGCTCGAAGGCCCGGAGGGCCAGCCGGTCGTCGAGCGCGTCGTCGAGAAGGAGGACGCCTTCGCGGGCGACCATGACGAGATCGCGCCGGACCTCGTCGCCATCCCGAACCACGGCTTCGACCTGAAGGCCGGCTTCCGCGGGAGCGATGACGTCTTCGATAAGGGTCCGCGAAACGGGATGCACTCTTTCGACAACGCGACGCTCGTCACCGACGCGCCCGATGTCGCCATCGACGAGGCCAATCTCTTCGATCTGACGCCGACGATGCTCGACCTCCTCGATATCGACTTCGACACCGCCGACTTCGACGGCGGCAGCCTCGTCAAGGGCTGATCCCGGACGACTTCTTATAGGGGCACGCGACCACCGCCTCGCGTGTCTACCGACTTCCGCGCCGAGACGGCCGACCCGCGAACGAGCAGCGACGAGCACGCCGACGCGCCCGAGCGTACTGCCACGTCGTCCGACGCACGCCATTCCGACGCACGCGCTTCCGGTGACGGCGTCCGCCGCCGTGCGTCTGAACACACCGACGTTGAGGGCAGACTCCGCGCCGCTGAACGCGCCGCCGACGCGACACCGAACGACGACGCCGAAGCGGAGCGTGCGCCGACGCCGGACGCGGGCGACCGTGGGCGATCCGACGCCGACCGGGCGCTCGCCGCCCGCTTGACGACCGTCGAGCGACGCCTCGACGACCTCGACGCCGCCGTCCAATCCATCCAGGGCTACGTCGGGACCGTCGACGCCGTGAACGAATCCGTCGAGCGCCGCGCGAACGCCGCGCTTGCGGCCGCCGAACGCCCGCGTCCCACGCACCCGCTCCCCGACCTCCCTGACCCGAAGCGCCCCGAAGACGAGGCAGACGAGTCTCCCGGCTTCTTCGGACGCCTCGTCGGTCGGTGAGCGTCCTCCGCGTCCTCCTCGCCGTCGCGCTCGCGGGCGCGCTAATGGCAGCCGCTGCGCCCGTCGTTGACGACGCCCGTGATGCGAACGCCGCGAGCGCCGGCCACGTCGCCGCCGTTGACGTCCGTGACGCCGTCATCGCCCTCGCTGCGAGCACGCCTGCACCACCCGGTGCGCCGGCGGCCGAGCGGACCGTCACCGTCTCGCTTCCGCGATCCGACGCCGCGACCGCTCCCGTCTCACTCCTCATCGGAAGCGCACCGGACGTCCCGGACGCCACCACGACCGATGTCGTCGCGGTTCGTACCGGCCGCGGGACGCGGACGCTCGTCCTCCCCATCGACCTCCGCGTCGGCGACAATAGCGGGTCTCTCGGTGACGACACGACCGGCCTCCGTATCACCCGCGGGGCGACGCTCACGCTCCGGTACGTTCTCGTCGACCGGACGCCTACAGTGGTCGTCACGCCCGTGACGGGGGCGTCGGTTTATACACAAGCGCGGCACGACAGCGCCGTGTGACCCTCACCGACCTCCTCCCATCGCGGGGCCACGCGTCCGCGGCGTGCGCCTGTGTCCACGACTACGCTGACGGTCGACTCGATGTGACCGCGGACGACTGCCCCGGACGCGGAAACCTCGCTGCTGAACCCGCCTGCCGCGAGACCGCCGTCCGGGTGCTCGACGGGCGCGACACCGAGGCCGTTCGCGTCACCGCCCGCGGGCTTGAACGCCGGTACGGCCCCGACGCCGTCGCACTTCTCGTCGCTGCCGGGGCGTTCGCCGCGCGCGTCGCCCGAATCGACGCCCGACTCGCCGCGTGCGCCCGGCGCGATCCGCTGGGTGCCGCCCGCGAGGCCGCCGGTCGCGCCGGCACGGTCGCGTCGCTCGCCGCCGAATCCGGACTTTTGAACGCCTGTGCGCTCGCCCCCGACCGCGCGTTCGCGGCCTACCGCGGGCCGGCGGTCGCCCTCGCGCATGTCGATCCCCTCCCGCCCGCCGACGCGACGCCCCGCGACGTCCGTGAGGTCGCTCCCGACACGACCGTTCGGCGCTACGACTGTCCCGATGCGCTTCCATGCTACCACCTCGTTACCGCCGACGCAGCGCTCGACGCGGCGGACTACCGCGCGCTTGACGCCGCCGTCGAGCATCTCGTGGCCGCCGACGCTCCGCGGCCGGATCGCGCGGTCGCCGGGGTCGTCGACGACCCGTCCCGCGTCGCACCGCTCGCCCGCGTCCTCCGGAAGCACACGCGCGGCTACGGCGTCCTTGACGACCTGTTCGCCGACGAGCGTGTCAGCGACGTCTTTGCGCCCGCTCCGGCCGATTCGACGCCGCTCTACGTCCGCTGTAACGGTGAGCGCCACCGGACGAACGTTCGACTCACCGCGGGCGGCGCGGCCGCGCTCGCGTCGCGCTTCCGCGCCGGGAGCGGCCGCGCGTTCTCCAGCGCCGACCCGACGCTCGATGCCGTCGCCGAGGACGTCGCCGGCCGGCGTGTGCGCGTCGCCGGCGTCACTGACCCCGCGAGCGACGGACCCGGGTTCGCGTTCCGCGCGCACGGCGGCGACGTCTGGACGCTCGCGCGCCTCGTTGCCGGCGGGACGCTCCCGCCCGACGCTGCGGCGCTCTGCTCGCTCGCGGTCGAACGCGGCGCGGCCGGCCTCGTCGCGGGGGCGCGCGGCGCGGGCAAGACCACGCTGCTGTCCGCCCTCCTCTCTGAACTTCCCCGTGACGTCCGCACCGTCGTCGTCGAAGACACGCCCGAACTCCCGATCACCGCCCTCCAGCGTGACGGCCGTGACGTCCAGGGCCTCCGAACCGACCTCGACGGCGATGGACTCTCACCCGCCGAGGCGTTGCGCACCGCGCTTCGCCTCGGAGAGGGGGCGCTCGTCGTCGGCGAAGTTCGGGGCACCGAGGCGGGTACGCTCTACGAGGCGATGCGCATCGGGGCGCACGTCAGCGCCGTCCTCGGGACGATCCACGGCGAAGACGGCGCTGCGGTCCGCGAGCGCGTCGTCTCCGACTTGGACGTCGCGCCGTCGGCCTTCGACGCGACGGACGTCGTCGTCAGTGCCGGCCGCGTGGACGGTGCACACCGCGTCATCCGGATCGAAGAGTACCACGACGGCGCGTTTCACCCGCTCTACGCCCTCGACGGCACGCGACTCAGGGCGACCCCACGATTGGACGAGTCGGCGCTCCTCGCGTCGCTCGCCCGGCCGGGCGAACCGGTCGGCGACGTGTACGACGCGCTCGATGTGCGGGAACGTGAGATCGCCGAGCGCGCCGCGACGCACCCGTGACCCGTCCCGCCCCAGCGCTCGACGATGCCCTCCTCCGCATCGCCGAGCGCCTCCCGGCCGTTTCGCTTCCCGTTCCCGACGACCTCCGCGGGACGCTCGACGCGCTCGACTGGCACGTGACGCCCGCCGACGTCGCGCGTCTCACCGCCTGTTTCGTCGTGCTCGCCGCGCTCGCGTTACCCGTCGCCGTCGTCGCTCCTCTTCCAGCGCTTGCCGTCGTCGCCTACGCCCTCGCGGGCGCGTGTGCCGTCCGATACACCCCATCGCTCATGCTCGCGCTCCACGAGAGCCGACTCGTCGGCGCGGGACCGGGATTCGTCGCTCGCCTCGCGCTCCGCGTCCGTCTCGACCCCTCTGCGGAAGGTGCGGCCGCGTTCGCCGCCGAGACGGGAGACGATCCCCTCTCGGTCGCGCTCGTCGGCGCCGTCCGCGCGACCGCCGGGACGCCCGAGACGCCGCTGGATACCGTTTCGTCGTCGCTTCCGACGCCCGGCCTCCGCCGTGCCGTCGCGCTCGTCCGCGCTGCAGTCGAGACCCCCGTGACCGATCGCGGCCGCGTTCTCGACCGCGCGCTCGCCGCCGCCCACGACGCAACCGAACGCCACGTCCGTACGGGCACGCGCGCCGTCCGTGGCCCCGTCAACGCCGTCTACGCCTTCGGCGTGATCCTCCCGCTCGCGCTCGTTGGCCTCGTCCCCGTCGCGCCCGCCGCTGGCGTCGCGCTTCCACTGGGACTCGTCGCCGTCTGTTACGACGTCGTCCTACCGCTCGCTCTCCTCGCTGTGGCCGCGTGGGCGCTCGCCAACCGCCCCGCCGTCTTTCCCGCCGGGCGCGCGGACGCCGCCGTTACTCTCGATTGCCGCCGCGCCGCACTCGCCGGGATCGGCGCCGGCATCCTCGCTGCCGTCGGCTGTCTCGTCCTCGACGTCGCGTGGGCGCTCCCCGTCACCGTCCCGTGCTGTGCGCTCGGCGCGACACTCGCCATCGCCACTCGACCGGTCCTCGCCATCGACGAGCGCGCCGACGCCGTCGCGGACGGGCTTCCCGATGCCACCGCCGTCGTCGGCCGCCGGCTCGCTACCGGTGACCCGCCCGAAACTGCCGTCGCTGCCGTCGGCGACACTCTCGATGGGCCGGCGGGCGACCTGTTCGCCGCGGCCGATCGCACTCGCCGCGCGCTCGGCCGGCCGCTTGACGCCGCGTTCTTCGGCCGCCGCGGCGTCCTGGGCCCCGAACACGGCCCGCGGGCCGCCGGGACCATTCGTCTCGTCCTCGACGCGGCGAGCGGCGGCGCGGCCGGCGGGCGCGTCCTCACCGAAGTCGCCGGCGGGCTCGACGCCGTCAGACGCCTCGAAACGACGGCGCGCGCCGACCTCGCTGACCTCGTGGACACCCTCGTCCGCACCGGCGGACTGTTCGCGCCGCTCATCGCCGGCGCGACCGTCACGCTCGCCGGTCACGTCGGCTCCTTCGATGGCACCGGGAGCACGCTCTCAGTCCCCGCGCTCGGCCTCGTCGTCGGCGGCTACGTCGCGTGGTCCGCGGTCGTCCTCACTGCGCTCGCCGTCTGCCTCGATCGCGGGCTCAGGCCCGCACCGCTCTGCTACCGCGTCGGCGTCGCGCTCGCCAGCGCCGGCGGGTGTTACGCCTGCGCCGCTGCGGCAACCGCGTTCCTCCTCTAGTTCTTCCGTGATGGGGACGCACCCGACCCCATGTTCGACACCCAGGGTGACGCGCTCCCGACGTGGGTCGCCCTCACGCTCGTCGCTGGCACCGCACTCGTGGTCGTGACCGCGATCCCGGCGACGCCGGCGCCCGATGCGACTGCCGTCGCCAATGCCGTCGACACCGTTGCGGTCGGGGAGCACGCTGCGGCGCGAACCGTCTCGGTGGCCGCCACGGCGGTTCGCGTCCGCCCGGCACGCGTCGCGCTCAGGAATGACGCCGGGACGACGCACGCGACGTTCGCGCGCTCGATCACACCGGCTGACACGCCGCGGCTCCGCCGCGTCCTCCGTGGCGAGGCGCCCCTCGCGGTCTATCCCTCGATCGGTGCCTTCCGTGCTGCCGTCCGAGGTGCGCGTGCGTCCGCAACGGCGGCCGACTGGCGGCCGTGCGCAGACTCGCTGACCGTCCGTCGCGTTCGCCTCGGGGGTGTCGATGTCACGCTACTCGGGTAGGGCGCAGGTCGAACCGACTGCCGCGCTCGCCGCCGTCTTCGCGTTTACGGTCGCGCTCGGCGTGTACGCGTCCGTCTACGCCGGCGTCCCGACCGGGCACGTGACGCCGACGGCCCCCGCCGAACACGCGCTCGCCGGCCTCGCGGCCGACCTCGGGCCGGGATCAGTCGATCCCGCGGCTCTCCGTCCCGCGGTCCGCACGCTCTCCTACGAGGGGACACTGAACGCGACGCTCCGCACGCCGACGCGCGTCTGGACCGTCGGCCCACCCCGTCCGCGCCGTGCGGACGTCGTCTCCGCTCCCCTCCCGGTCCGCATCGGTCCCGGTCGCGTCCGGCCCGGGAGACTCACCGTGGCGGTGTGGCCGTGAGCGACGCCCGCGGGCTCAGCACCGTCCTCGACGTCGCCGTCTGCGTCCTCCTGATCAGCGGTGCCGTCGTCACGCTCACCGGTATTGTTCCACCGACACCGCCGGGCGACACCGCGCCCGCTGCGACGGCGCGTGCCGCGCTCGACAGCACCGCGGACGTCCCCGTCGGAGACGCCACCGTTCACGGGTCGCTCGCCGCGCTCCTCGCTGACGCCGCCATCGCGCGCGGTGCCGACACCGCCCCACCCGGATACGTCGCGGCCGTCGGGCGCGTCGCGACCCGTCGCCTCGCTAACGCCTCCGGCCGCGCGGCGCTCACGGCATCGTGGCGCCCCGACGGACCGTGCCGCGCGGCGACGCTCGTCGTGGGAACACCGTCCCCACCCGGTACCGCCGTCGATGCCGTGACGCTCACAGTACCGACCGGCGAGCGACCGCGGTGCGGCGATGCCCCCGTCCACCTCACGCTTCGGACGTGGTCGCGCTGAGACTCGATCCGTTCCCGGACCAGCGGGGTCGCGTCCCGTTTGCGGTCATCGGCGCGCTCCTGCTGATCACGAGCGCGGTGTTGGGCGCCGGGATCGCGGGACGGCCCGCCACCTCGGGGTACGACGCCGGCCCCGCACTCGCGGCGTCGTGGACGGCGACCCACGCCGCGACCGAACGCGCGGTCCTGCGTGCGAGCGTCGCCGCCGCCCGGAATCCCGTCCTCGAGGCGGCTGACACGCCGTACGGACGCGCTCTGAACGCCTCCGACCCATTCTACGACGCCCTCGGCCTCCGCGTCTACCTCGCTGTCGCCGACGCGCTCCCCGAGAGTGCCGTCACGCTCGACGGCGTCACGGCGACGGCGTCGCTCCCGGAGATCGACTCGCCCGCCGACGCGCGCGCCGCCATCGACCGTGTGTCGCTTGCCGGCGTCGCAAACGGCACGTCGCTCCGCGTTCGCATCGCCGGCGTCCGCGTCGTCGCCACCCGTGCGCGTGCCGTCGTCGAGTCGCATGAGCGCTCGATCACCGTCACCGCCCCAACGCCGATCCTCGCGGTCCACCGACGCGTCGGCCTGTTCGCGGAGCGCCTCGACCGCGGCGTCACCGACGGACCCGGCCTCGCGCGCCGTGCGACCGTCTCGCTCACCGCGCTCGCTGAAACCCGCGGACTCGCGCAGTACGGCGGCGCGCCGATCAGCAACGTCGTCGGGAACCGCCACGTCGCGCTCGCCACGAACCGCGGCGTCCTCTCGCTCGAACGCGCGACGTTCGGGAGCGCAGATCGCCTCGGCGTGAGCGCGACGCGCCGCGCGGCCGTCACCGTTGCCGGCCGCGACCTGCTCGCCGGCGCGACGGCCATTGTCGACGCGAAAAACGGGACCGGTGCGGCGCTCGCCGGCGACGTGCTCTCACGGGTCGATCCCGGCACCGCGAACCCCCAGCCGGTGCCGCTCGAACCTGCCGCGGACGATGCCCTCGTCGCGTTCACTGACGGCGACGGTCCCGATTCGCTCGACGGAACGCTCCAGCGTGCCTACGCCGTCGCCGTCCGCCTCGGCATCCGCGTGTCCAGCGACGGCCGACCGCCGACACCTGCGGTTTCTCGGGGATACACGCGTGTCGACTCCTTCTCCGGCTCGGCCACGATCGGCAACGAGAGTTATCGCGTCGCTGTGGCCGTCGGGGCGCGTCCCGCGACCGGCCGGGACTTGCCCGGCGTGACCGACGGTCCGGCGTGGGTCCGCGACCACGCCGTCCGGCGCGCCATTGACGACGCGATCGGTCGCTCGGTCGCGCGCCGCGCCGTCGCCGGGACGCTCGACACACGCTTCGTCGTCCACCCCGCCGTGCCCGCGTCGCGCCGTCGCGCGGTCCTCGACGCGCTCGCGGGGACGCACACGGCGCTCCGGAACGTCACGACGCACGCGGAACGGCGCGCGTTCCTTGACGGCGATCCCCTCGCCTCACTGCCGTCCGCGATCGGCGCGACGGTTGCGGGGATGCCGACGTCGCCGACGGTCGATGAACGCGCCGGTGCACTCGCCCGCGCCGCCTACGCCGATCGAGTCCGGGGGATCGTCGCCGCACGACGCTCAACGCTGGCGACGGCGCAGACGGCGCTCCGGAAGCGACTGACCGACAGCGGCGTCGCCGTCACGCCGCCGACTCCCGCGGGGCTGGACGCCCCGCCCGTCCCGATGACCGTCTCCGCCGACCCGGCGTACCTCTCACTCGCCCGCGTCACGCCCGCTACCGCACCGGTCGAGTCGTCGTCCTATCCGCTCGCCGCCCGGAACGACAACCTGTTCACGGTGCCGTCCGCGGACGTCGTTGAGCGCGTCTTCTCCCTCGTCACGACGGGCCACGCCGACCCGGTGTCATACGCGACCGCCGCACAGACACTCCGCGCGGCCGAGCGGGCCGGCGCCGATCGCGTGGCGCTCGAACGCGCGGTCGTCGGTGCGACCGACAGGGCACGCGGGACGATGGCGGCGACGCTCCGGCGGCACACCGCGCTTTCGAGAGCGGTCCGCGAGCGTTCGCTCGACGCCGCGTTCGCTCGGTGGTCGACGCCGGCGACCCGCGCGCTCGCGGTCGCCAACGGTTCGCTTCCCGCCGCGCTCGCGGTCGAGGCGGCTGACGCGGGCGCCGAGCGACCCGACTTCCTCGCCGCACGCCTCGGGCACGCGGTCCGCGAGCAACAGTCGGGGACGACCCTCGCCGTCGGCGGATCGGCCGTCGACCCGGTTCGGGAGCGGGTCGTGGCGACCGTCACGGACGCCGCGACGGACGCCGCGGGGACGGCGGCCGAGCGCGCACTGGCCCGTTCAACGCTCGCGCTCCTCCCCTCGGGGCTGCCGCTGCTCCCGTTTCCCGGACAGTGGTACGTCACCGCGAACGCGTGGCACGTCGCGGCCCGCGGCGGGTACGCGCGCTTCGAGGTCGCCGCCCCGCTCGGCCGACCGGGCGTCGCCGACGGAACGCTTCGCTACGTCCGCGCTGCTGCTCCAGTGACGCTCGACGTGGACGGTGACGGCCACGCGGATCGCCTCGGACGTGACACCGCGCTCGCCTTCGACTACCGGACGGGCGTCGTTGCAGTCGTCCCGCCGGGTCCGCGCGGCGTCGGCGACGCCGGGCAGTTGAGCGAGACCTCCGTGGGGTGGGTGGTGCACGGCGAGTGAGAAACCCCATTTAGCCCGAGCGCGAACGTCGGGTATGCTCACAGAGGAAATCGCCGACCCGGCGGCGACCACCCCGGAGGCGCTTCGAACGCAGTATCTGGCGGCACTCACGGCCGTCGTCGAGGAACGCGGGATCGAGGCCGTCGCCGCGGAGACCGATCTCTCGACCGAGCGCGTCGAAGCGATCCTCGACGATCCCGACGCCGTGACCGTCGCGGAGGCCACGGCCGTCCTGTCCTGCTCGCCCGACTATCCCGCGGCCGACGATTACCTGCTCGAAGTCCGGGATCACCTGATGCTCCAGATGAGTTCCGCGGTCGTCGACATCGGCGCGCTCCGACGTGGGATCGAGACGGAGCTCGACCCGAAGGAGCTCCAGCAGAAGGTCGAGGGGCGCCGCGAGATGACGCTCACGGAGTACGCGCGCGTCATCCACCACCTCGCGGCCGAGAACCCCTGGTGACCATGCGGGTCGCCATCCTCGGCTGCGGCTACGTCGGCCTCGAACTCGGCCGCCAGCTCGCCGCGGCCGGCCACGAACCGATCGGCGTTCGGCGCTCCGACGACGGCATCGCGTCGATCCGCGAGGCGGGCTTCGACGCCGTCCGCGCGGACGTAACGGACGCCGAGAGCCTCGCGGCCGTCCCGGACGTCGACGCCGTCGTCTTCGCCGCCTCCTCCGGCGGGCGCGACGCGGACGCCGCCCGGCGTGTCTACGTCGAGGGATTGCGTACCGCAATCGACGCCTTCGGTGACCGTGACGACTCGCCGACGCAGTTCGTCTACACGTCGAGCACGGGGGTTTACGGCGACCACGACGGCGCGTGGGTGGATGAGGACACGCCCCTCGAACCGACGACGGAGAAAACCGAGGTGCTCGTCGAAGCCGAGCGCGTCGCCCGCGAGCGCCCGGCCGAACACGGGATGGCGGGGCGCGTCGTCCGCTTCGCCGGTCTCTATGGCCCCGAACGTTACCGGCTCGAGCGCTACACGACGGGCTCGGTCGTCGAGGGGTACCTGAACATGCTCCACCGCGACGACGCCGCGGGGATCGTCCGCTTCGCGCTGACGGAAACGGACGAACCGCTGTTACTCGCGGTGGACGACGAACCGGTGGACCGGCGCGACCTCGCGGCGTGGCTGGCGGACGCGTGTGGCGTCGCGCGGCCGACGACCGTCTCGCAGGCCGAACGCCTCGCCGCCGACGACCTCTCCGAGGCAGCGCGTCGGCGACTCACGACGAGTAAGCGCTGCTCGAACGCGCTCCTGCGCGACCTCGGATACGAGTACGCGTATCCGACGTACCGCGAGGGGTACGCCGACGCGGTCCGCGCGTACCGGGCCGAGCGATAGCGCGGCGACGTCGGTCGGCGCGACCGCTTCGCCCGACTTTTTGCCCGCGGCGCGCCCACGCCCCGTATGGAGTACACACAGGAGCGGGTGGCGACGCTCCACGACTACGGCGGCGCGGACCCGGACGCCCCCGTGGGACGGACGACGGTGGTCGTCCCGATGACCGAACGGGAGTACGCGGGACTGGCCGCCGAGGGTGTCCTCTCGACGCTCGCATCCCTCGACCCCGAGCGCGTGCTCGTCCCGTTGCGCGCGCCCGCCGAGCGCGTTCCCGCCTTCTGCGACTGGCTCGACGGATTCGACCTCCCCTTGGAGGTGCTCTGGTGTTCGGGGCCGCGCCTCGCCGACCTGTTGGACGAGGTCGGTCTCGATGGCGAGACGGGGAAGGGTCGGGACATCTGGCTGGCCCTCGGGCTCGCGGCCGACTCGGCGCACGTCGCCCTCCACGACGCGGATGCGGAGAGCTACAGCGAACGTGACGTGCCGAAACTCCTCTCGCCGCTCGCCGGCGACTTCGACTTCACGAAGGGGTATTACGCCCGCGTGGAGTCCGGCCGGCTCTACGGGCGGCTCTTTCGGCTCTTCTACGAACCGCTGGTCGCGGCGCTCGCCGACCGCCACAACCACGAGATCCTCGACTATCTCGGCGCGTTCCGCTACGCGCTCGCCGGTGAGTGTGCGATGACCGCCGACGTCGCGCGCTCGCTGCGCGTCCAGCGGCGCTGGGGCCTCGAAGTCGGGACGCTCGGTGAGGCCTATCGAACGACCGGGCCCGACGGCGTCGCCCAGGTGGATCTCGGGTTCTACGAACACGACCACCGCGCCGTCTCGGGCCCGACGGGGCTCGGCGATATGAGCGAGGGCGTCGGCGATGCCCTCCTCCGCGTGGTCGAGGAGGCGGGCGTCAGCCCGGAGTACGAGACGCTCCCGGAGCGCTACGTCACGGCCGCCGAGCGCTTCGAGCGCGGCTACGCGGCCGACGCGGCGTTCAACGGGTTCGGACACGACGCGGCCGCCGAGCGCGAGCAGGTCGAGACGTATCGTGCGGCCGTGAGCGCGCCCGGGCCCGATACCCGCCTTCCCGCGTGGGACGACGCGCCGCTCTCGACCGCGGAGGTTCGTGAGGCCGCCGCAGCGGACCTTGACGCGGTACGTTGAAGCGCCCGCGATGCACACTTTCGCCCATGCCCCTCGATCCCGACGAATTCGCGGGCGTCTGCGACCTCTTCGGTGGCCTGACACGCGCGGAACTCGCCGGCGCCGTCGCCGACCTTGCCGCGCGCCGAGGGGACGAGTACGACCGCCAGTCGCACGATCGGGCCGTCGCGAACGCCCGCGCGGCGTACGCGCTCCTCGAAGTCGCCCCGGACGCGATCGATGGTCTGGACGTCGACGCTCCCCTCCTCGTCCCCGGTCCGCGGGCGTTTCCGACGACTCCCGAGGGTGGCGAGGATCTCCCGCACCTGCTTGACGCGCCGCGCCGAGACGTGCCCCGCGACGCCGTCGAGACGGCGCTCCGCGCCCGTCTCGCGGCCGACGTTGCCGCGCTCGACAACGATGGCGCGGACGACGGCGAGGACGGCGGGAGCGACGAAGGCGCGGCCGACCGCGACGTCGAAACGCCCGACCCGGACGTGCTGATCGACGTCACGTACGACGCCGCGGCGCTGACCGGGACCGACTTCACTGACGTCCGCGAACGCATCGCCGATGCGCGGTGACGCGCCCCGAGGAACGATTAAGGGGGCGAGGTGTCTGCACACCGGTATGGACCTCGGCCGTATCGCCGCTCGCCGTCCCGAGTCGACCGCGGGCGCGGAGCGCGAGGCGGCCGTCCTCGTTCCGGTCGTCGAGCGCGCCGACGGTCCCGCGCTCCTCTTCACGAAGCGCGCGGATCACCTCGGCGAGCATCCGGGACAGATGAGTTTCCCCGGGGGCGGCCGCGAACCGAGCGACGTCGACGCGACCGCGACGGCGCTCCGCGAGGCTGACGAGGAGATCGGCCTCCGCACCGAGGAAGCGCGCGTCGTCGGACGCCTCGACGACATCGAGACGGTGACCGACTACGCGATCACGCCCGTCGTCGCCCGCGTCCCCGACCGGACGTACGACCCGGATCGACGCGAGGTCGCGGAGATCGCCGTCCTTCCGCTCGCGGCCCTGCTCGATCCCGCGAACCACGAACTGGAGCGCCGCCATCACCCCGAGTACGGCGAACTCGATGTCCACTTCTTCCGGGTCGATGGATATACCGTCTGGGGGGCGACCGGGCGCATTCTCGTCCAGTTTCTCGAACTCGCCTGCGGGTGGGAGCGCCCGACGACGCCGGATCGCGTCGTCGATCCCGACGCCGAGCCGTGAATCCGCTACGCTTTTGCCAGTGACGCGGCCTAATGGGGACGTACATGGTCACACAGACGAGTGGTCGCGTTCCAGCACCGTTCTGAGACCGCAGTCGTGAGCGAGACACGCTGCCGAAACGATCGAGACGCGGAGGGGACGGCATGCTGAGCGCCGCGGCCCGCGCCCGCGAGACCGGCATCGACGCGGTGGCGCTGAAGCCGATGGAGTGCGACGTCAGCGTCGCCGCCGACCTCCCTTTCGACACGGTCGTCATCGACTACGAGGGCCGCGAGCACTTCCCGGAATCGGACGTCCTCGCCGACATTGCGGCCCGGTGCGACCTCCGACTCACCACGCCCGTTCGGGCGGCGGGGTTCGACCCGCTCGGCGACGACGCGCTCGCTGCGACGCTCCCGGACGACGTCGGCCGCGTCCTCGTCGCCGGCCACAGCGCGTACCTCGACGAGGCGGAACAGTCGAAACCCATCGCGCCACGACTCGGCGCGGCCACCGAGGCGTATCCCGACGCGTGGGTCGGTACCGAGGGCATCGAGCGCCTCGCGCTCGCCACTGGCGCCGGTCAGTTCGAGTTGCTCTCGCGTTCGACCGACCGCGACCTCCGCGCGCTCCGTGCCGCGGGCTACGAGGGACAGGTCTCGCTCTACGCGCCTGTCGTCCTCGACGACGACGAGGACGCCATTCTGGACGCGGTCGGCGACTACACTGCCCGACGCGGTCCCGTCCGGCGCGCGCTCCCCGACGACGCCGCGACCGACGGCTCGGCGACGGGCCGTGCCCGCGAGGTGCTCTCCGCTGCCGTGCGCGACTACGCGCTCGTCGGCGACGCCGAGACGGTCGGCGAGCGCGTCGCGGAACTGACGGACGCCGGTGCGGACACCGTCGTCGGCTATCCCGCACGCGGCCCCGACGCGTTCCGCTAGTCGAGCACGAGATACGTCCGTTCGCCGTCGCGCTCGAAGTGCGCGTCGCGTCCGCGGACGAATGAGCGCACCCACGCGAACGACGTCTCCGTGACGTCGATTCGCGCCTCCTCATGACTCGACTCTCCGACGACGGCCGCGCCATCGGCACTCATACACCAACCTACGTCCCCTCCTTGCTAATAGCTCACCCGTGCGCGTGGTGAAAGTGAAAGTGGTCGCGTCGTGGCCTCAACCTTCCGTCTCCGTCCACTGTGTCGGACTCTTGTCAGTCATATCTCTCCCCTCTTTCGCCCACCTTGGCGGGTGCGCACGTGGCGGGGACGTCGCGCGACCGCTTCAGTTGAAGTGGTCGCCGCGCTACCGATCGGGTATGCACGGACACGGGCGTACGGGCAGCGGGCGGAGGGCCGCGCGATGACCGCGCGTTCGGTCGCGGTCGTCGGTGGCGGCGCGGTCGGGCTGACGGCCGCGTACGATCTCGCGCGCCGTGACGCCGACGTGACGCTGTACGAGCGCGACGATCTCGGCGCGGGGAGCACGGCCCGCGCGGCCGGTATCGCGTACGACGCTTACGCTGAGGACGTCGACGTCGCGCTCGCGGAACGCGCCATCGAGCGGTTTCGCGCCTTCTCGGGCGAACGCGACTTCCGCTTCGCGCACGTCCCCTACCTCTGGTTCGTCACGGAGGGTGGGGCGGCCGCGGGCGCGATCCGCGAACAGGTCGAGCGGATGCGCCACCACGACCGCAACGTCGAACTCGTCGACGCCGAGACGATCCGACGACGGTTCCCGGTGTTACGCGCGGACGACGTCATTGCCGCTGGCTTCGCGCGGACGGCGGGCACGGTCGATCCTGCGGGCTACGTCGATCTCCTCGGTGCGAAGGCCCGTGACGCGGGCGCGGATCTACGGACCCACACGGCCGCGTCCGTTGCGCTCGACCCGCCGCGGGTGAACGGCACGGCGTACGACGCGGTCGTCGTCGCTGCGGGCGCGTGGACGGGCGACGTGCTCGCGGACGCGGGCGTCTCCGTGCCCGTGGAGCCGTATCGCGTCCAGGCGGCCATCGCCGGCGGGCCGGCGATCCCGATCCTCTACGACGCGACGCGAGAGTACTACGCCCGGCCGCACGCGCAGGGGATCATCGCGGGCGACGGCGTCACGACGCCGGTCGATCCCAACGACTACGACGGCGAGGTGGATGACGCCTTCCACGACCGGATCGTCGAGCACCTCCGCGAGCGTGTCGTGAACGCGAACGTCCCGATCCAGCGCTCGTGGGCGGGCGTCTGCACGCGGACGCCGGACAACGACCCGCTGCTCGGCGAGGTCGCGGACGGCCTCTACGTCGGGGCCGGGTGGAACGGTCACGGACTGATGCGCGCGCCGGCCGCCGGCGAGCGACTCGCGGAAGAAGTGCTGGGGGAGCGTGACGGCGTCGGTGCGTTCGACCCGCGGCGGTTCTGAACGGCGCGGTCTCGAGGCGACGCAGCGCTCGTCGGTGGTGTGGCTCCTCGCTACTCGATCGTGACGGCGTCGCCCTTCGGCACGTAGACGTGGAGCGTCCCGTCGCCCTGGAGTTCGGCGCGCGTGTCGGGGTCGTCCACCGCGGCGTCCGCCGGCAGTTCCGCGTGGCCGTCGAGCGCGAGGCCGCGGCCGGCCAACAGCGTCCGGAAGCCGTCGCGGTAGTCACGATAGCGATCGAGGTGGACGGTGACGCCGCTGTCCTCCGCCGTGACCTCGACGTCGCGGGCCTCGACGCCCGGCGCGTCGAAGACGAGGAGGTACTCGTCGTCACTCTCGAGGACGTCGGCGGCGAGCGCAGTGCGCTCTTGCACGCGACTCATCGTCCGGCCGACGCGCTTCAGAACGGCGCGGCTCGCGGCCGCGCCGTACGCCACGAGATCGCTCACAGCTCGATCTCCTCCAACGACGTTTCCGACCCGCAGTAGGGACACTGGAGGTCGGCAGTGGAGACGTCGTCCGGCACGTCGTACGTGTAGTGGAGTTCCGCCATATCGAGTTCGCAGTCGTCCGCCGTACACTCGACTTCCATCGTCGCGGGCATGCTCGTGCGTTCGCCCGGGAGGTCAATAAACACGCGGGCTTCCGCGGATTCGGCCGGTCCGCTCGCGCGGCGCGCCGGGACGGGCGCGTTTTTACGCGTCGAACCCCTTCCCCGCTCATGACCGACCCCGCGACGCTTTCCGTGACCATCGTGGACGGCTACGTCGACGAGCCGGCCCACTTCGGGGTGCCGCCGTACATCTCCACCTATCCGCGCTACACGGCGGGTGCGCTCCGTGAGGCGGGCGTCCCCGAGTCACAGATCACCTACCACACGATCGACGCGCTCCGCGACGACCGCTCGCGCTGGCTGGACGTCGAGGAAGCGGACCTCATGATCTACCTCGGCGGGATGACCGTCCCCGGGAAATACGTGGGTGGCACGCCCGCCGAACCCGACGAGGTGCGCGAACTCGCGTGGACGGCGAACGGCACCTCGCTGATGGGTGGCCCGATCAGGTTCGGCGTCGGCGAGGAGAACGCGGGCGCGCAGGACATGGCGCGCGACGACCTCGACTTCGACTTCCTCGCTATGGCGGACGTCGAGGCGGCCGCCCACGATCTCGTTGCGAGCGGTCTCGAGGGATTCGAGGACCGCTATCGGGACAACGCGGAACTCGATCGCTGGGCGGAGGCGGGTGCGTTCGTCGTCGAGCAACACCCGAACCACCCGGAGTACCTCATCGCGGAACTCGAAACCTCCCGGGGCTGTGCGTACCGCTGTTCGTTCTGCACGGAGCCGATGTACGGCGACCCCGACTTCCGGACGCCCGACTCCGTCGTCTCCGAAGTCGCGGCGCTCGCGGACGCCGGCGTGAACGACTTCCGCATCGGCCGGCAGGCCGACATCCTCGCCTACGGCGGGGACGGCGAGGCGCCGAACCCCGACGCTCTGCGGGAGCTCTACGGGGGCATCCGCGAGGCCGTCCCGGATCTCGGGACGCTCCACCTCGACAACATGAACCCGGTGACCATCGTGGATTATCCCGAGAAGTCCCGCGAGGCGATCCGCGTCATCGCCGAGCACAACACGCCCGGCGACACGGCGGCGTTCGGACTCGAATCCGCCGATCCCGTCGTCCAGGAGGAGAACAACCTCCTCGTGGACGCCGACGAATGCCTCGAGGCTGTCCGCATCGTCAACGAGGAGGGCGGGTGGCGGCCCGGCGAGTCGGAGAAAGTCGGCCCCTCGACGGGTGACGAGGTGAGCCGGCTGCCGAAACTCCTCCCGGGCATCAACCTCCTGCACGGGCTGAAGGGTGAACGCCCCGAGACCTACGAGCACAACAAGCGCTTCCTCGAACGCGTGCTCGAGGAGGACCTGATGGTGCGACGCATCAACATCCGCCAGGTGATGGCCTTTGAGGGGACGGAGATGGCGGAGACCGGCGCGGACGTCGCCCGGTCGAACAAGAAGCGTTTCAAGCAGTACAAGACGGCGGTCCGCGAGGACATCGATCAGCCGATGCTCGAACGCGTCTGTCCGCCCGGCACCGTGTTGGAGGACGTCCACTTCGAGTACCACCAGGACGGGAAGACGTTCGGGCGCTCGCTCGGTACGTACGCGCTCCTCGTCGCCGTCCCCGGCGAGCGCGAGCTCGGAACCGTCACGGACGTCGCCATCACCGATCACGGCTATCGATCCGTCACCGGCGTGCCCCATCCCCTCGACCTCAACGAGGCGTCGATGGACGAACTCCGCGCGCTCCCCGGCGTCGGTTCGGGCACTGCCGGCGACATCGTCGTCAACCGACCCTACGAAACCCCGGGAGAGGCACCGGGGGACGCCGACCTCGCGCGCTTCACCCGCTAGGGTTGGGGTAGAACTATTATGGACGACCCCGATGCTTCCACGAGGGTCTCACAGTGGAAATCTCTGATCAACTCCTCTGTCTGTTCAACGCCGAAGTCACCGTCAGCGACGACGAGTACGTCGTTCGCGTCCCGACTAGCGAGATCGAAGCCGGTGCCGTCGATCCCGGTGAGGTGTATCGCGTCGCGCTCATCGAACGCGACGACGACGGCGCCGGCGCGAGCGCCGACTCCTCGACCGACACCGTTTCGAGTACCTCCACACCTGCGACGGGTGACGCCACCGGCGGCGGGCCACAACCCCCCGTCGAGGAGGGCGAAATCCGGTACGTCGAGATCGAGGACATCGGTAAGCAGGGCGACGGTATCGCGCGCGTCGAACGCGGCTACGTCATCATCGTCCCCGACGTCGAGATCGGCGAGCGCGTCAAAGTCGAGATCACGCAGGTGAAGTCCAACTTCGCTGTCGGCGAGACCATCGAGGACGACGCCGACGCCTGACCGTCCGGCCTCCGTCGCCGTCCCCGTCTTCGTCTCCCGCCGCTCGACACGCGGGCGGTCCTACTCCTCGTACTGCGTTCCGTCCGGCCGTTTCGCGCCCTCGGAGTCGTGCACGACCGTTTCGCCGGGGTCGGGATCGACGGGCGCGTACGCGTCCCGGACGTCGATCGCCTCTTCTAACTCCGTCACGGCACGCTCCTTGAGCGCCGCGGCGAGCTCCTCGGCATCGTCGCGCGAGATGTCGCGGCCGAGCCCCTCGCACTCGTGGGCACGAACCATTCCCGCCTCGTCGACGGCTTCCCCCATCGGCTGGCTCGTCCCGCCGAGCGCCACCGAGAACGGGTAGGTCCGACAGATGAGCGGTCGGTGGTCGTGGACGGTGCAGGCGCCCGTCCCCGTCTCGGGGTCGTTCGCTTCGTTCCCTTCATCCTCCTCGTAGAAGGTACAGTCGCCACAGCCGTCCGTCTGTAGGGCCCACTCGAACGTCTCGCCGGCCCCGTCGGCATCGAGGCCGAACGGCATCGGGCGCGCGACGTCGCGCCACTCTAACGACTCGGCGTCGGCCACCTCGCGGACCTCGTCGGGGAACACCGTCGCCGTGTGCTCCTCGCCCAACCCCTTACAGCACCCGCCACAGCGTGTGCACTCGAAGCCGATCGACTCGATGGCGTCCGCGAGCGCGGCCACGTCTAACTCCCGCGCGCGGTCGAGTTCGTCTTCGAGGCGCTCCATGCGCACGGGTCGACGCTCGACCGGCAAAAGCCTCCCGTGTCACCCGACGTCCCGATGCCGATGCGTCGCGGAGCGCGCATCGTGTCCACGTGGTCCGTGCTCGCCCTCAGACACGGTATTGCGGCCCATCGGGTGTCTCCTCGCGTGTCACGTGCCCCTCGACGACGAGCTTGTCGAGGTGTGCGCGGACGGTGGCGGCGGCGAGCGCACGGTAGTCGCCGAGGTCGCGGTCGTAGACCGCCTCGATGATCTCCGGGACCGTCCGTGCGCCGCCCGCCACGGCCGCACGGACGTCCCGGTCGCGTTCGCGGCGGTGCGCGACGACTTCGGCGAGGCGTTCGCGCGGGCGCTCGATCGGGTCGCCGTGTCCGGGGTAGAGCGTCCCCGGGTCGCGGGCGTAGAGCCGTCGGAGGCTCGTGAGATACGCCCGCAGGTCGCCCTCGTCCGTAATGGCGATGCTCCCACCCGCGCGACAGCAGTCGCCGACGAGATACTCGTCGCCGGACACGAAGGCGACGTGATCGAGCGCGTGGCCGGGCGTCGCCACGACGTCGAGCGGTCCCACCGTGTCGCCCTCGCGGTACGTCCGGTCGGGGGTGACGCCGGTGGCGTCGTCGAAGCGCTCGGCGTAGGGTGCGTAGGCCCAGACGGTCGCATCGGTCCGCTCGGCGTAGTACGCGAGGGCGCCCACGTGATCCGGATGCGCGTGCGTGGCGACGACGTGGTCGATTTCATCACCCTCGTCCAGTCGCGTGCACCGCGCGGCGGGATCGACGAGGACGTCGTCAACGACATACGCGTTCGTCCGGCCGCTCGGGACGCGATAGTCAACGGGAACGGGAACGCGTTCGATGCCGGCCACGTGCCGGATCAGTGATCGAGGAAGTAGACCTGTTTGCGCGCATCGCGGAAGCTGTACCGCGAGTCGACGAGGCCGGCCTCATCGAGGCGGTTGAGGGCGTAGCGGACGGTTCGATCCGGCAGCAGCGACTCCTCGGCGAGCTGCCCCTGCGAGAGAGGGTCCTCGGTTTCGAGGACTTTCGCCACGAGCTTCGCGCTCGGCGGGAGTTCGCGGAGCCGCTCGCGGAACTCCTCGTCATCTTTTATCGGTGATCGTCGCTGCTCTCCCGTCGTACTCATGCCAGTAAATCGCACACACCTGTAGATAAAGGTTGGTACTTCGAACGGCCGCGACCTTATACTGTATAAGGTCACCACGGCGGGTCGCGCGGATCGCTAGGGCCGATCGTCTCGGCGTTCCTCGACGCGCATCCAGTATCGTTTTACCTTCCCGCCGAAGTAGAGTCGAGTAGATCGTGAAGGGACAGGAGTGGTACCAGGCCGACGAGGTCGCGGCGGAGTACGAGGACAAACGCTTCTCCGGCGGCGGCCGGCTCATCGATCGCCGCGAGAAGCGGGCCGTCCTCGACGCCCTCGGCCCCCTCGACGGCAAGCGGGTGCTCGAAGTCGCGTGCGGGACCGGCCGGTTCACCGTCCTCTGCGCCCAGCAGGGGGCCGACATCACCGGGATGGACATCTCCGCAGCCATGCTCCGCGAGGGGCGCGCGAAGGCCCGCCAAGTCGGCGTTGACGACCACTTGGAGTTCATGCGGGGCGACGCCGCCCGGCTCCCCTTCCCCGACGACTACTTCGACGCCGTCTTCGCCATGCGGTTTTTCCACCTCGCCGACACCCCCGCGAAGTTCCTCAGCGAGATGGCGCGCGTCTCGAAGGGCGACGTCTTCTTCGATACCTTCAACCGCTACAGCACGCGCTCGCTCTACAACTCCCTCCTCCCGATGGGCTCCCGACTCTACTCGACGAGCGAGGTCCACGACCTCCTCCGCGGCGCCGGCCTCACGCTCCGCAGCGACGCCCACGACTTCGTCCTCCCCTACGGCTTCTATCGGAAGCTCCCGAGTTGGCTCGCCGACCCCATCCGCGACGCCGATGTCGCCGTCGGCGACAGCCCGCTCGGCGACCGCCTCGCGTCCGTCTCCTACTGGCACGCGCACGTCTGACGCCGTGCCGCGTCGCTTTTACGCGCGGCCCCGCTCGGTAGGGCTATGGAGTTATCGGTGGTCGTCCCCACCTTGAACGCGCGCCGCCGTCTCGCGCGCGTCCTCGACGCCCTCGATACGCGCCTTCCCGACGTCGAGGTCGTCGTCGTCAACGGCCCGTCGAGCGACGGGACCTCGGGGCTCGTCCGTGACCACCCGGCCGTCGACGTTCTCCTCGAAATACCTGAGCGAAACCTCAACGCCTCCCGAAACGCCGGAATCGCGGTCGCGACGGGCGACGTCGTCGCGTTCGTCGATCACCGCTCGGTCGTCCGCGAGGAGTGGTACGACGCGCTCGCGGCGGCGATCGAGGCGGGTGCGGACGTCGTCACCGGCCCCGTCCATCGCGCCGTTTCCGGCGGCGTCACCACGGAGGAGTGCGAACGCGAGGCCGTCGCCGGCCGCGACGTCCGCTACTTCGACGGCGGCAACGTTGCCTTCACGCGTGCGGCCGCAGAGGCCCTCGATGGCTTCGACGAGTACCTTGAGACGGGCGCGGCCCGCGACGCCGCCCACCGCCTCGCGGGCCTCGACACGCGCGTCGTCTGGGAGCCCGCTTTTGCCGTGCTTCGCGCGGACGGCGACGACGTTCCGGACCGCGTCGCCGAGACCCCCGAGGGATCCGCCACGGGGCTCAAGTACCGCGCGCTCGCCTACCGCCTCGCCAAGAACTACGGCGTCAGTCTCTCCGTCGCATGGCGCGCCGTCCGCCACGCGCTCTGCGAGGCGGGAACCGCGGCGCGAGACGTGCTCGACGGCGACGAGACGCCCTCCTCGTGGCTCTCGCGGGGACGCGCCGTCCTGACGAACGCCGTCGCCGGCGTCAAGGCCGGCCTCCGCGCCCGCCGCCGTGACCGGACGCCGACCCGGAACCCGAATGGCGTCTCCTCGCGGATGGATCGCGCGATGGCGCGCTACGACCCGTAGGGCCCTTCTGCCGCGCGTTCGCATCGTTCACGCGTTCTTGCACGTTATTGTCAACCAATTCATATGTGGGGCTTCGCCGCGGAGTCCTACCTTTTGCTGTCGTACGCGAGACGGCTACGTCGTCTCGCGGGACCAGGCGAACGTGTCGCGTTCGCAGGCCTCGTGAATCTTTGATTCGCTCAGTGACGAAAGGCGCTCCGCGCCTTTCGAACGACCCCGGGCCTCGCGCCGAGGGCGCGAGTGAACCGCGGTACCGGGCGGTTCGGAGGGCCCAGTAGGTGCGCGGACGCTACTTCGAGATACCCCCGTCGCTTCCGCCTGACGACGACTTTCTCGATTGAGGGCGGGCGACGCGCCGGGACGCCCGCCGTTCCGTTCGAGACGCCTCCGCTACCGCATCTCGGGCACGACGTCCTCGATCAACCGATCGATGGTCTCGGGGTCGTTGCGCTCGGCGCGGAGGACGACCATCTCGGCGCCTTCCTCCTCGAAGCGCTCGATGCCTGCCTTTACCTGCGCGGGGGTCCCGACGAGCCCCCGATATTCGCCGCGTGGGGTCGGGTCGGCCGCGGCCGTCTCGCCCTGTAACTCCTCGTAGGCGGCGTGTGCCTCCTCCTCTTCGTCTCGGACGACGGCCGTCTCGAGCACCGTCTTCTCGATGGCGTCATAGTCGGTGCCGAAGTCCGCGCAGTACCCCTCGAGGACGTCGAGTTTGTGCGCGAACGACTCGGGACTCACGCCCGGGACGTTCCAGCGATCGGCGAGGTCCGCGACGGCCTTCAGGGTGAGCTCCTCGCCGCCGCCACCCACCAAGACGTCGGGGCCGCCCTCCTGGACGGGCTTGGGTTCGAGGTAGAGTTCCTCGACGTCGTGGTAGTCGCTCTCGAAGGTGACGGGCGACTCCTCGGTCCACATCGCCCGGGCGAGGTTCACGGTGTCGCGCAGCTGGTGGACGCGGGTGGGAATCTCGGGGAACTCGAAGCCGTAGGCGTCGTACTCCTCCTGGAACCAGCCGGCGCCGATGCCGAGGACGGCGCGCCCGCTGCTCGCGTGGTCGAGCGTGGCGAGCTGGCGAGCGAGCATCGCGGGGTTCCGATAATGCGGACTGGTGACGAGTGCGGAGAGATCCATCGTCTCCGTCTCGCGGGCGAGCGCCGGGAGCGTCGTGTAGGCGTCGAAGAAGGGTTCGTCGCGGACGCCGACGAAGGGGAGCTGCCAGAGGTGGTCCATGACGGAGAACCACTCGAAGCCCGCGTCCTCCAAGCGCCGCGCCAGCGCCATCGCGCCCTCGAAGGCGTCGTCGCGGTCTGGATAATGGAACGAGGCGTTGTGATAGCCGAATCGCATCACCGTGTCCGTTCGTTCGCGCCCGGTATAGTTCTCCGGACCTCCGGGTGGGCACTTCGCTCGCTGGGACTCTCCCCGGGAGATAAACCGCGCGCCGACGTAGCGGGGGTTCGATGGGAAAGCTCGGACTCTCCTCGTCGGTCTCCATCGCGCTCGGCGGGATGATCGGTGGGGGTATCTTCTCCGTCCTCGGCGTCGTCGCGCGAGTCGCCGGTACGCGAACGTGGCTCGCGTTCGTCGTCGCCGGCGTCGTCGCGCTCTGCGCGGGCTACTCGTACAACGCGCTCAACGCGGTCTCCGACGGTCGCGGCGCCTCCGTGACGTTCGTCCAGCGCTACACGAACAACACGACCCTCGCCGGGATGGTCGGGTGGACGCTGCTCTTCGGCTACATCGGCTCGATGGCGATGTACGCGTACGCGTTCGCCGAGTACGGCCTCGGCCTCGTCGGCCTCTCCGGCGCCCTCGGCGGCCTCGCCCGTCCGATCGTCTCCGCGGGTGCCATCACCGGGTTCGTCGCGCTGAACTGGCTCGGGGCGCGCGCGACCGGCACCGCAGAGAACGTCCTCGTCGGCGCGAAGATGCTCGTCCTCCTCGGGTTCGGCGCGCTCGCCGCGTACTACGGCGCGACCCACTCGCTACTCGACTTCGGACTCGCGGGCTCCCTCTCGCCGTCCCCGCTCGTCGCCGCCGCCATCGCGTTCGTCGCGTTCCAGGGCTGGCAGCTGCTCTTCTACGACCGGGACAGCATCGTCGACCCCGACGTGACCATCCCACGCGCCGTCTACGTCGCCATCCCCGTCGCCGTCGCGACGTACGTCCTCGTCGGCGTCACCACCACCAGTCTCCTCACGCCCCAGCAGATCGCCGAACACGGCGAGGTCGCACTCGCCGCGGCCGCCGAGCCAGTGCTCGGATCGCTCGGCTACGCCATCATCGCCGCCGCGGCCGTCGTCTCCACGGGGAGCGCGATCAACGCGACGCTGTTCTCATCCGCGCACCTCGCGAACGGGATGACTGACGAGGGCCTCCTCCCGGACCGCATCGCCGATCACACCGAGGGCACCGTCCCACGCCACACCGTCGTCCTCCTCGGCATCATCACCGTCGGACTCACCGTCTACGGGACGCTCGACGGCATCACGTCGCTCGCCTCCATTGCCTTCCTCGTCGTGTTCGGCCTGATGAGCGCCATCGCGTTCACTGAGCGCGATACCGACCGGATCCATCCGCTCCCGCCGCTCGTCGGAGCCGTCGGCGCCGCCTGCCTTCTCCCGCTGCTCTGTTATCACCTCGCCGCCCGGGAGCCGAAGACGTTCGGTTTCGTCCTCCTCACACTCGCCGCGCTCTTCGTCGTCGAACTCTCCTACTTCGAGCGCACCCGTCTCGCACGCGCCGCGAAACGCGCCGAAGACCGGCTGTGATCTCCACCCGGGAACGTTGATGAATCGTCCTCGCAGCGGCCACAGATCCGATATGTGTGGCGGTCGACTCACCCGCCCATGGGGGACGACCAACAACTCGGCCTGTTCGGCGCGATCAGTATCGCCGTCGGCGGCATGATCGGGGGCGGGGTCTTCAGCGTCCTCGGCGTCGTCGTCCAAGTCTCGCACAGCGCCTCGTGGCTCGCGTTCACGCTCGCCTGCGTCGGGTCACTGTTCGCCGCGTACTCCTACCTCAAGCTCAACGCCGTCGGCGAGCAACGCGGTGGGAGCGTCACGCAACTCGAGGAGTTCGTCGAGAACAAGACCATCGCGGGGATGGTCGGGTGGACGCTGCTCTTCGGCTACATCGGCGCGATCGCGATGTACGCGTACGCGTTCGGGAGCTTCGCGCTCGGCCTCATCGGGCAGAAGACCGTCGCTGGCCTCCCGCTCCACCCGATCCTCTCCATCGTCGCCGTCGGCATCTTCGTCGGCTTCAACCTCCTCGGCGCGCGCGCCACCGGCACCAGCGAGGAGGCCCTCGTCGTCACGAAGGTCCTCATCCTCATCGCCTTCATCGGCATCGGCATGTGGTACGGCTGGCAGCACGCGAAACTCACCGTCGGCACCGCCACCATCATGCAGGGGACGCCGGTCATCATGGCGACCGCGATCAGCTTCGTCTCCTTCCAGGGGTGGCAGCTCTTGATGTACGATCAGGACGCCATCGGGAACCCGTTGCGGAACCTCCCCATCGCCATCTACGCCAGTCTCGTCATCACCATCATCATCGACGGCCTCATCGCCATCGTCGTCACCAGTCTCGTCAGCCCGCACATCATCGCCACCGAACCCGACCGCGCGCTCGCCTACGCGGTGCAAGAAACGTGGGTCGGGCACGCCGGGTTCATCGTCGTCTCGCTCGCCGCGCTCTTCTCCACGGGGAGCGCGATCAACGGTACCCTGTTCAGTAGCGCGAACCTCGCGGACGGGATGGTCGCCGACTCCCTCCTGCCTGAGGAGGCCGGGGACGCCGACTCCTCGGGGGCGTCACGTCGCTCCGTCCTCGCCATCGGCGTCTTCGCCGCCGCCTTCGCGGCCTACGGCAGCCTCGACGGGATCACCTCCTTCGGCTCCATCGCGTTCATGCTCGTCTTCGGCGTGATGTGTTATCTCGCGTTCCGCGAGCGCGACCGGGACCACATCAACCCCATCCCACCCGCGCTCGGCGTCCTCGGCATCGGCGTCTTCATCCCGCTGCTCATCGGTCACCTCTGGATGTCCGAGCGCCACGTCTTCTGGGTCGTCTGCCTCGTCGCCGTCGTCGTCATCGCCCTCGAACTCCTCTACTTCGAGGCGGGCGACACCATCCACGAGGAGATCCAATCGTTCGAGCGCCACCTCCACTGAGGCGCGCCCTGTTTTCTCACACCCGATCAGGGTGGAGGCGTCGCGCCAGCGCCTCGATCCCGTCGACGAGCGCCGGACTCGGCTGATTGAGCAGCGCGTCGTCGAGGACGTGCACGTCGGCGTCGAGGCACCAGCCGCGCGCGTCGAAATCCGGCCGGGCACGTCCGCCGCGACCGCCGCGCCCGCAGTAGTGCGCGACGACGTGGTCGGGCTCGGCGGCCTCGACCGTCTCGCGATCGACCTCGCGCGAGCGTGCTCCCGGGTCGACGAAGGGGTGGTCTCCGCCCGCTGCGCGCACGGCGTCCGGGACCCAGTTTCCCGCCGCCATCGGCGGCTCGTCCCACTCCTCGCAGTAGACGACCGGCCGTGCGGTCCCGTCGACGGCCGCGCGGACCGCCGCGACGCGCTCGCGGCAGTCGGCCTCGAGGCGTTCGCCCGCCGCGGCCCTATCCACGTCTTCGCCCCGGGCCGCGAACCCCGCGAGAACGTCGTTGAGGCGCGTCGGCTCGCGGTGTCGGACGTCGTAGCCGCGCTCGCGGAGGGCGTCCCGGACGTCGCGCTGGAGAGCGTCGCCGGTGAGGACGACATCGGGGTCACATTCGGCCAATCGGTCGTAGTCGGGGTTCAGCCAGCCACCGACGGGCGGCACATCGACGTCAACCGTTGCATTGTGCGTCACGCCGACGAGGTCGGCCCCGGCGCCGAGCGCAACGACGGTCGCCGTCGCGGCCGGCGCGAGCGAACAGACTCTCACGAACGATACTGTCGTATGTGGCGCCTACGCATACCGCTGTCGGTCGATTACGGAACCGTTAAGTGTGTTTTGCGAAAAGGAAGACGTCACGACGATTTCCGGGTTTTCCGGGGGCACACGCAGTATGCAAAACGCACGCACCAGAGCACGACAGCGCGGAGAGCGAGAAACGGAGCAGGAAGACACAACCGAATCGACCGACGAGTGTCCCGAATGTGGCGGCCTCGTCGTCGCCGACGAGGAGCACGGCGAGTCCGTCTGCATGGACTGTGGGCTCGTCGTCGACGAGGACGACATCGACCGCGGGCCGGAGTGGCGCGCGTTCGACTCGCAGGAGAAGGACCAGAAGTCACGCGTCGGCGCCCCGACGACGAACACGATGCACGACAAGGGGCTCTCGACGAACATCGACTGGCGCGACAAGGACGCCTACGGCAACTCCCTGAGCTCGAACCAGCGCCAGAAGATGCAGCGCCTGCGCAAGTGGAACGAGCGCTTCCGCACGCGCGACGCCAAGGAGCGCAACCTCAAGCAGGCGCTCGGCGAAATCGACCGGATGGCCTCCGCGCTCGGTCTCCCCGACAACGTCCGGGAAACCGCGTCCGTCATCTACCGGCGCGCGCTCGAGGAGGACCTCCTCCCCGGCCGCTCGATCGAGGGTGTCTCCACCTCCTGCGTCTACGCCGCCGCCCGGCAGGCCGGCGTCCCGCGCAGCCTCGACGAGATCACCGACGTCTCGCGCGTCGAGAAGGCCGAGATTGCCCGTACGTACCGCTACGTGATCCGGGAGCTCGGCCTCGAAGTCCGCCCGGCGGACCCTGAGAGCTACGTCCCGCGCTTCGCCTCCTCGCTCGGTCTCAGCGACGAGGCCGAACATCGCGCCCGCGATCTCCTGAAGACCGCGAAGGACAAGGGCGTCCACTCCGGGAAGTCGCCGGTCGGCCTCGCCGCCGCCGCCGTCTACGCCGCCGCGCTCCTCACGAACGAGAAGACGACGCAGGCGAAGGTGAGCGAGGTCGCGGACATCAGTGAGGTCACGATCCGCAATCGCTACCACGAGCTCCTCGAAGCCGAGGACACCCTTCCGGCCTGAGCTGGCGCTCGCGCGTCCCGACCGAAGCGCTTCTCACGGTTTTCGACCCCGCACAGACGCGTCTCCGGACGCGTCGTCCCGTCCATGGATCCCCACTCGTGTTCGCGAGAGCGCCGCTTTTACGCCGTGGCCCGCGAACACGGGGCCGTGAACACACCCGCCCGTCACGTCCGCGTTGCGGTCTTCGTCGTGGGAGCGCTCCTCGCCGGCGCGGTCGCCGCCGTCGTCTCGAGCGTCGCGCCCGCGCCGTTCCCGTTCGCCGTCGGCCTCGCCGTCGCCGTTCCCGTCATGGACGTCGCGCTCAATCCCGAGACCGTCCCCGCGGAACGTGACCGCGCAGTCGCTCACGGCGTCGTCGCTGCGCTCGCCGGCATCGTCGTGGGCTGTGTCGTCGGCGCGCTGCTCCTCGCGCTCGCGCTCGGCGAGTACGCCACGGTCGGTCTCACCGCTGCCGCGACGTTTCTTGCGGCCGAGTACGGCGGACATGTCGTTCTCGACCGCATCCCGTGATCTCGCGGGCGTCGGCGTGGTACCGTAGCTTACGACACGAGTGCGAGCGCGTCGTCGACGGCCGCCGCGATCGCCGCGCGCGCACCCTCGTCGAGCTCGACGAGCGGCGGGCGGACCGCGTCCTCCTCGATCCGCCCGCGTGACGCGAGCGCCGCTTTGGTCGCCGGCGCGAAGCCGTGGTCCGCACAGAACGCGAACAGCGGTTTGAGTCCCCCGCGATGGAGGTCGCGTGCCCGCTCGTCATCGCCCGCGTTCAGCGCGTCGCGGACGGCCGCGAACACCTCCGGCACCGCGTTCGAGAGCGCGTTGATCCCGCCGGTCGCCCCCATCAGCCCCGCGGGGACGAGTTGATCGTCGACGCCCTGGTAGACGGCGAAGTCGTCCGGCGTCGCCGCGAGGACGTCGGTGAAATAGCCGAAGTCGCCGCTCGAGTCCTTCAGCCCGTGGACGTCGTCGCGGTCGGCGAGCTCGACGGCGGTCTCGACCGGAATCTCGCTCCCCGTACACGCTGGGATGTTGTAGAGGTAGAGCGGGAGGAGACTCCGGTCGGCGACGCGGCGGAGGAAGCGGGCGTTCCCGTCGGCTGCGTTCGCGGTGTGGAAGTAGGGCACGACGACGAGCCCGGCGTCCGCGCCCGCCGCCGCGGCGTCGGTCAACGCCGAAACGGTGTCCGGGACGGACGTCGCGCCCGCGCCGGCGATCACCGTCGCGTCGTCGCCGGCCACCGCTCGCACGCGCTCTACGAGCGCGCGGTTCTCCTCGCGCGTCAGGCTGGCGAACTCTCCCGTCGTCCCGCAGGGGACGAAGCCGTCGAGGCCGGCGTCCCGGACGCCGCGAACGACGGCATCGAGGCTCTCGTAGTCGATCTCTCCTTCGTCGTCCATCGGTGTGACGAGCGGACAGAGAACGTCGGTTTCGCGCATACCCGAGGGTGATCGCGTCGGTACATAACGATTCTGCCGCGCGCGGCGGCCGACTTGCTCGCCGCAGGCGGCGAAACGGGATTACTCGACGTAGTCGATGTCGCGGCCGTTCGTCTCGAGTTCGGCGTCGTCGCTATGGCCGTAGATCTGTGGCGACTCGACGCCGGTGACGACGACCATCGTGCGCATCTCGCCGTCGAGTTCCTCGTCCACCGACGTCCCCCAGATGATGCGCGCGTCCGGGTCGATGCGGTCGTAGATCTCCTCGACGACCCCTTCCGCCTCTTCGATGCTCATGTCCGGCCCACCCGTGACGTTCACGAGCGCGGAGTTCGCCTGGCCGATGTCGACATCGAGGAGCGGGCTCCGGAGCGCGCTCTTGACCGAGTCGACGGCCTTGGAGTCGCTATCGGACTCTCCGAGGCCGATCATGGCGACCCCGCCCTTCTCCATGACGGTGCGCACGTCGGCGAAGTCGAGGTTGACGAGACCGGGCTTCGTGATGAGTTCGGTGATCCCCTTCACGGAGCGCATGAGGACCTCGTCGGAGACCTTGAACGCCTGTCGGACCGGAAGCTTGCCGACGGAGTCGAGCAGGCGGTCGTTCGGGACGACGATAACTGTGTCAGAAACGTCGCGTAGGCGCTCGAGGCCGGCCTCGGCGTTGTTCCGCCGCACTTCGCCCTCCGCGGTGAACGGCGTGGTGACGATGCTGATGGTGAGTGCACCGGCCTCGCGGGCGGCCTCGGCGACGACAGGGGCGCTCCCCGTCCCGGTACCGCCGCCCAAGCCCGCGGTGACGAAGACCATGTCCGACCCGGAGATGGCCTCCCTGATGTCGTCTTGGGACTCCAGTGCGGCCTCTTCGCCGACCTGCGGGAGCGACCCGGCACCGCGTCCTCGGGTCTTCTCCTGGCCGATGAGGATCTTCGTGTCCGCCTCGATGTCGACGAGGTGTTGAACGTCCGTGTTCGCGGCGACCAGCTTCGCCCCCTCGATTCCCTCCTCGAACATCCGGTTGACGGTGTTCGAACCGGCGCCGCCGCAGCCGACGACCGTGATGTTCGTCTGGAGCTCTTCGAGTACCCCGAGCAGCTCCTCGTCGGACATCCGCCCGGAGTCGCCCCCGCCGTCCGTGTCGGGGGAGACGTCCGTGGAGGACGCGTCGTCCTCCTCGGCCTCGTCGATTGCGTCCTGCACGATGGAGTCCATTTGCCTATACAGTAAACAGAAGCGTTTAATTACCTTTTCCCCTCGTCTCGGGCGTCGCGAGCGCGTATGCCTTCGTTCGCTCGCGGGACACGTCGGCGGGCGCGACCGTCTCGCCGTCCACTTCGACGGCCTCCCCGTTCGCCAGCCGGCCGAACTTCGGCCCTTCCGGAACGCCGCGCTCGGCCGCCGCCGCGGGATCGAACGCGGTGTCGGTGATCCGGACCGCCCCCTCCGCGCGCGTTACCTTATCGTACTTCTCACGCAGTAGCGTCGCGAGCGCGTCGACGTACGCGTCGTACGCCGCCGTATCGGGGACCGCGAGTTCACCGGCGACGCGGTTGCCGTTCTCCACCGTCGTGTACGCCAGTGCACGTTCGCGGGCCGCCGCGCGCGCCGCATCCGGATCGACGCTGTGCGCGTCCGCCCAGAGCTCGTCCGGGTGGTCGACGACGAGGTAGTCCGCGGCCGCGTCCACCGCGCGCGCCGGCTCGCCGAAGCGCAGGCCGTCGTCGACGCTCCCGAGACCGGTTTCGAGCGCCGCGACGAGGTCGAGGGCGATGCCCGTCGTCTCGCGGAGCCACGTCTCGCTCACGACGTCGTACCCCGCTTCGTCGATCACGTCGCGGAGTCGCGGCTTCTCACCGTCCACGACGGCGCGCGTCGCGTCGCTCGCGGCGAAGACGCGCTCGATCACGTCCCGGTGCTCCCGTGAGTCGCCGAGGTCGTCGAGACACCAGTTCGCGGCGACGTGCCCGACCGCCCAATCCGTCTCCTCGACGATCCGGGTGGGGCGCGGAACGTAGTGGCCGCCGCCGAACGCCGCGACCGACCGCTCGGTGTGGGGAGCGATGCCCCGGAGGTCCAAGACGGCGTCCGCCACCGCCGCCGCGCCGGCGTCGTCCGTCCACTCGGCCTCGGTGGAGCCGAGTTCGACGAACATCGAGGGCGCGCCGACCGATGTCGGCCCGTGGTGCGTGCACTCCATCCCGACGTCGTACCCCTCGGGGGCGTGGTCGGCGAGCGCACGTACGACCGTGCGGTGGGCGTTCGGGCACGCCTCTGCGAGCGTGCGATCCGACCCGCCGTGTTCCGCCGCGCCGAAGTTCCCCGTGAAGTGGGCGGTGAGGAGCGGGCCGGTCTCGCCGGCGTGCCGCGACGCGAAGACGAGGTAGTCGGGGTCGTCGAACGCCGCCGCGACTCCATCGAGTTCGAGATGCCACGGCTCGAACTCCGCAAGCTCGAACCCCTCGGTGACGTAGCGGGCGACGGGGTCGGGAGCGTCGCCCGCGCTCGTGTCTGACGTCCCACCGTTGCCGTCCGCGCGCTCCCAGTCGGCCCGCTCGCGTAGCTGTTCACCGATCCGTACCGACGCGCTGTCGGCGCGACTCACGACGATTCCGACGGTCACACCGGGCGAACGGTGCGGGCGCGCTTAGGACCGTCGGGTCGGGTCAGGGCCGATCGGTCGGGACGCATCCGGTGGCGGAATGGACGCGCTTACAATCCCGCTCTCGCTACGCGCAGGCATGTATCCCGGGCTCGCGCCGGCCCTCCTCTCCGCGACGGCTGACCGATCGCTCCTCCTCGTCGGCTCGTTCGTGCTCCTCCTGCTCGGTGCCGAGGTCTTCACGAACGGCGTCGAGTGGCTCGGCCACCGCCTCGGGATCAGCGAGTCCGCCACGGGGAGCATTCTCGCGGCCGTCGGTACCGCGCTCCCCGAAACCCTCATTCCCGTTATCGCCCTCCTCCGCGGAGGCGAGGAGGCCGCACACGTCGGCGTCGGCGCGATCCTCGGCGCGCCCTTCATGCTCGCCACCATCGCCATGTTCCTCGTCGGCGCGAGCGTCCTCCACTTCCGCGACCGACGGACGTTCGGCGACGAGATGCACTTCAACGACGCCGCGACCCGCCGCGACCTCTCCTTCTTCCTCGTCGGCTACGTCGTCGCGTTCGCCGCGGCGTTCGTCGACTCCCGCCCCGTCGAGTACGCCATGGCCGCGCTCCTCCTCCTCCTCTATCTCGTCTATCTCGTCCGCTCGCTCCGTAGCGGCGAACTCGCCGAGGGCGACGACATTGACGCGCTCCATTTCGGTCTCCTCGTTGAGCGCGCCCTCGCCGCGTTCGGCTACGACCCGCGTGAGCACGGTGAGAATCCCCGCTTCGTCCTCGTCGCCGGCCAGACGCTGTTCGCGCTCGTGATCATCATCACCGGCGCCCACCTCTTCGTCAGCGAGGTGCAGTGGCTCTCCACGCACGTCCTCGACGTCCCCATCGCCATCGTGGCGCTCCTCATCGCGCCGCTCGCCACCGAACTCCCCGAGAAGTTCAACTCCGTCCTCTGGATCTCGCGGGACAAGGACACGCTCGCGCTCGGCAACATCACGGGCGCGATGGCGTTCCAGGGGACGCTTCCCGTCACCCTCGGCATCGTCTTCACCGACTGGGACCTCTCGCTCGCGTGGGGGACGTCCGGGTTCCTCAACGCCCTCTCCGTCGTCCTCGCCGTCGTCTCCGGGGGGATCCTCTATCTCCGCGCGCGCTCCGCCGCCGAGCGGCCGATGAAGCCACGCCCCTTCCTGATCGGCGGGCTCTTCTACCTCGTTTTCATCGCCGTCGTCGTCTACTTCGTGCTCGCTCTCGGCGTCACCGCCAGCGGCGGCCACTGACGTCACAACCGTCGTCGGCGATGCCGTCGCCCGTCGCCGCGCGAGCGGGGGACTTTTGCTGCCGGGCGTCCCCGCACCGCCATGGACGTCTACGGACTGATCGGCAACCCCGTGGGGCACTCGCTCTCCCCGCCGATGCACGAGGCCGCGTACGCCGAGCGCGGCATGGACGCGCGCTACGTCACGCTCGAACCCGACGCCGCCGACGGCGCGGCCGCGATCGACGCCGCCGACACGCTCGGCCTCGCCGGCCTCAACGTCACCATCCCGTTCAAACGGGACGCCCTCGACGCCGTCGAACCCGACGACCTCGCGCGCCGCGTCGGCGCCGTCAACACCGTCGACTTCTCCGGTCCCGTTCCGACGGGCCACAACACCGACGTCGCGGGTGTCAGACGTTCCTTCGAGCGGTTCGACGTCTCCCTCGCGGGCGCGGACGCGGTGCTCGTCGGCGCCGGCGGGGCTGCGAGAGCCGCCGCTGTCGCGCTCGTGGCGGACGGCGCGAGCGTCCACGTCGCCAATCGGACCGTCGAGCGCGCCGAGACCCTCGCGGACGATGTCGGCGGGACGGCGTCGGGACTCGACGCCCTCTCGGACGTCCTCGCGGACGCGGACGTCCTCGTGAACGCGACGAGCGTCGGCATGGAAGAAGACGCCTCGCCCGTCCCCACCGAGGCGCTCCACGGCGACCTCGCCGTGCTCGACGCCGTCTACTCGCCGCTCGACACGCGTCTCCTCCGCGAGGCCGCCGCCGCGGGCGCGACGACCATCGACGGCGCGTGGATGCTCCTCTATCAGGGCGTCGCCGCCTTCGAGCGCTGGACGGGGCGCGACGCGCCCGTCGACGCGATGAACGACGCGCTCCGGGACCGGGTTTAAGTCATCTCCGAGTGTTAGCCGGGTGTATGAGCCTCATCTCGAAGCTGAAGACGCTACTCGGGCTCGGAACCGAGGGATCCAGACGAGGTCACGACGTCGCCGTTACCGAGGAGAACGACCGCGTCGACGAACCACCGGCCGCGGCGACGGACGCGTCGGCATCCACCGTATCGCTCGTCGAGGACTCCGTCGAGGCGGGCGACCCCGATTCGCCGGCAGAGGCCGCCGAACCTGCCGAAGCCGCCGGTCCGGGTGCCGACGACGTGACGACCGACGTCGACGCCGTCGACCCGACCGCGTCGGACGACGGGACCGACACCGACGACGAATCCGGGATCGACGACGGAACGGAAACCGCCGGCACGGCGGAGACCGACGAGGCCGACACGGAAGCGACGCCGTCGGCCGCGGCGACGGACGCGTCGGCATCCACCGAATCGCTCGTCGACGACGCCGTCGAGGAGGCCGAACCAGAGTCGCCCGCGGACGCCGCCGAACCCGCGGAGGCCGCCGGGCCCGATGAGACCGATATGGAGACCGACATCGAGGACGTCGAACCCGACGCGGGCGACGACGTCCCCGACACTGAGGGTGCCGAGTCCGTCGAGATCGTCTCCGGGGTCGGCCCCGCCTACGCGGAGCGGCTCGCCGACGCCGGCGTCGAGACCGTGGCCGAGCTCGCCGCGGCCGACGTCGCGGACCTCGCCGACGAGACCGGCCTTTCGCCGAAACGCATCCGTCGCTGGGTGGACGACGCGGCCGACCGCCTCGACTGATGGCCGCGGGCACCCGGTTGGCCGACCTCGCTGACGTCCCGCCCGAGTCGACGCTCCTCGTCACGCTCCGGAACGCCGCCGGCGAGGAGGTTGAGTTCGTCCTCGTGCGCGTCGGCGGCGGAGACGTCGCGGCGTGGCGTAACGTCTGCCCCCATTGGACGGACGTTCGGTTCGACACGGGCGACGGGGCGACGATCCGCGACGACGACCTCGTCTGCGGGAAACACGGGGCGACCTTCGACTGCGATAGTGGTTACTGCGACTTCGGACCGCCCGAGGGCGCGACGCTGGATGCGGCTGAGGTCGCGGTTGCCGACGGCGCCGTCCATCTCGTCGACGACGATTACGACTTCGTCCGCGTTGGCGAGGCCGATGCCCACGCCGAACGCGTCCGCTCGACGAACCCCGGCGAACGCCTCGGGTTCTAGTCCTCGACGACGAACGCGGGTTCCTCGATACCCTCGTGTTTGCACTCCGGACAGCGCGAGGGGAGGTTCAACGGGTCGTCGAACTCCCTGAAGCCGCACTCACGGCATTCTGGTGGGCGGACGAGTAGTTCCTCGTTCGGGGCACCTCGGACGGATTGTGCGACGTGCTCGACATGTCCGAGCGCGGCGTGCGGCGTCACCTCGAAGCGCTCGGCGAGCGAACTCGGCGTCTCCGGTCCCTCGTGGAGCGCGTCGGCGATGCGCTCGCGCGTCGTCCGTGACTCCATACGCCCACTGGGTCGTCTCGGGGTTTAGCGCTAGCGGTGATCTGTCACCCGGGGAGGAAAAAGGACTTACCGGCCGCGATGGTCGGTACGCGTATGAAAGCCGTCGTGCTAGCGGGCGGGTACGCGACGCGGCTCTGGCCCATCACCAAGAACCGCCCGAAGATGTTCCTCCCGGTCGGCGACTCCACCGTCATCGATCGGATCTTCGACGAACTGGAGGCCGACGATCGGATCGACGAAGTGTTCGTTTCGACGAACGAGCGCTTCGCCGAGGAGTTCCGTCAGCACATCGCCGACTCCGACTACGAGAAGCCGACGCTCTCAGTGGAGGAGACCAGCGAGGAGGACGAGAAGTTCGGCGTCGTCGGCGCGCTCGCGCAACTCTTCGAGCGCGAGAACGTCGCGGACGACACGCTCGTCATCGCCGGTGACAACCTCATCAGCTTCGACGTCTCGGAGTTCGTCGACTTCTTCGAGTCGAAGGAGACGCCGACGCTCGCCGCCTACGACGTCGGCAGCTACGAGCGCGCGAAGTCCTACGGGCTCGTCGACCTCGACGGCGACGAAGTCGTCGACTTCCAGGAGAAACCCGACGACCCGAAGAGCACGCTCGTCTCCATCGCCTGCTACGCCTTCCCCGCGGACGTCGTGCCGCTCTTCGACGAGTATCTGGACGACGGCGAGAACCCCGACGAGCCCGGGTGGTTCATCGAGTGGCTCCAGAGCCGCACCGGCATCCACGCCTACACCTTCGAGGGCGCGTGGTTCGACATCGGCACCCCCGAGTCGTATCTCGACGCCGTCGCGTGGACCCTCGACGGCGACTCGCTCGTCGACGACGACGCCACCGTCGAGAACACTGTCGTCGGCGACGACGTCCACATCATGGGTGGGGCGGAGGTCGTCGACTCCAGCCTCGACCGAGCCGTCGTCTTCCCGGATGCCAGCCTCTACGAGTGCGACGTGCGCAACTCCATCATCGACCGCGATACCCATCTGGAGAACATCGACTTCTCGGGCGCGCTCGTTGGCGCACACACGCACATCACGAACGAGGATTGACATCCTCCCCGCGCTGAAGCGCGAGGATTCCCGACCGCAGTTGGGATATTACGGTTTGCAGTCTACCACCTCTGCCTGCGGTTGGAATCCGCAGGAGAGGTCATACAGATAGACTCCGGGCTGTGCCAACCAGCCGGTACTCCTATCCCCGCCCAACTCGAGCGAAGACTCGGAGTTACTTTCAGTTTCGTTGATGTCGAGACGGATATTCTCCGCCCCATTCACATCCGCGTTAAACGCATCGTCATGCCCCTCGCACACGTACAACCCACGTTCAACACGCTGACTGTCGTCTTCCCGCCCGCACACGCAACATGTCTTTGACGTGTTCCGCTCAGATACTTCCACGACCTCGATGCCCTCAACTTTCGCCTTGTAGGTGAGGATAGATGTGAAGCGGTCGAACGCCCATCCGTGCAAGTCTAGGTTACCGTGTCGCCCCCAGTTCTTCGACGCACCATCATCGTCCTCGCGGACACCGGAGAGTTCTCCGATGTTGATCCGTCCAACACCCGTCTCGACACACCGTTCGACGATGTGTCTGGCGAGACTGTGGAAGAAGTGAGTGCGGCGTTCCGACCACTTCTTGTGCAATTGGGTGGCTCGCTCTCCACCCGAATCGTCGCATTTAGCGATCTCTTTCGGGAAGTAGTAGCCGTCCTGTTTCAGGCGGTTACCCGGGTAGAGGTCAGCGTCTTCAGTGCTGTATGCGACGGCGGCGAAGTTGCAAATGCCGAGGTCGATACCCGCTGACTCGGTGCCGGGCGCGTCCGGGGTTTCCACTTCGTGTATGCACACTAAATGGAGTTCCCATTCCTGCTTCGCTGTGTCGTAGACGGCCCTGACTTGTTGCAGGTGTTCCACCGTGACATTGGGGCGTGTCTCGTATTCGACGAGGATGTAGTCCCAGTCGCGCGGGTGATCTTTGTGATTTGATCCCTTTGAGAGTCGGACGCGGTTGTTTTTGGTGTCGTGGCGGATGCCGTTTTGCTTCCACGTGATCGTGCTGCGTGGGTGTTCTTCGTGAACGCGGTTGCCGTGATCGTCGTAGTAGTTGCGTTTACGGTAGCCGGGTGGGTTTGCCCGATCATCGGACTGTCGTTTCTTGTACCACGAGGTGAAGGCTTCAGCGAGCTCCTCCAGAACGCGCTGACTGGACTGACTATGCAGTCCCTTGTACTTTGGATGACCTTTCAACTCGTCTTTCAGTTGGGTGTGATCGGGGATTTCGCCGGTTTCGTCCCACACTTGGCGGGAGTGGTAGTTAGCGACGTTCCAGAGCTTGCTGGCACTCCACCCGTGCCGATCCAGCGAGTCCGCTACCTGTCCGTGGTTGCGGATTCTTGCTCGATGTGTACGGTGAACTTCCAGCATATGGAACGTCTGTATAACAGGTTATACACAGGTATATTGTAACGTCTTGGATTGAGAGCGTGGAATATCCGGCCGTGCTATCGACGGTAGGGTGTGGAGGAGTTGTCGGCTGTATCTCCGTCCTCAAAAACGCGGAGCGTTTTTGGTTGCAACGAGACGCAAAGCGTCTCGTCATGCCCCTGAAGGGCGAGGTTTTAGCCTGGAATCTTCCATAACGCGCCTACTTCTTTTCGACCAGCGTCACGTTGTGGAACTCGACCCGCGCACCGCCCTCGGGGGCGTCCGCGAGGCGCATCTCCCACCCGTGTTCGGACGCGACCGTCCCGACGATGTGGAGGCCGTAGTGTCCGCCTATCGGCCCGTCGCCCGTCACCGCCTCGACCTTCACCCCGTCGTCGAACCCCGCCCCGTCGTCGGCGACGTAGAATCCCCCCCCGTCGTCGAGCACGCCGACGCGGACCGCCACGTCGTCGCCGCCGTGCTCCACCGCGTTGCGAAAGAGGTTCTCGAAGAGCTGCCGGAGTCGGCTCCGACTCGCCTGTATCTGCCACGCTCCGTCCGGGAGTGCAAGCGTCGCGTTCCGCGTCGCCACCGTCTCCCACGCTGCCCGCGCGATCGCGTGGAGCAGGAGCGTGTCGGGTGCCCGTGCCTCCCCCTCCTCGCGGGCGCGCGCCAGCATGTCCTCGATGATCGTGTCGATCCGGTCTAGGGACTCATCGACGGTGTCGAAGAACTCCTCGCGCTCCGCGGCGTCGTCGGTGTGGCGGCCGAGCGTGAGTTGCGCCTTCGCCACCTGAAGCGGATTGCGCAGGTCGTGTGAGAGCACGTCCGCGAACTCCTCCAGTTCCGCCTTCCGCTCGCGGAGCGCCGCCTCGCGGTGTTTGCGCTCCGTGATGTCCGTGAACATTCCGGTGAACACCCGCTCGCCGTCGTACTCGTGGGTTCGGATGCTCACGGAGACGGGGACCTCGTGGCCGTCCTTGTGGAGCGCCGGGAGCTCCGTTCCGTTCCAGTCGATGTGTCGCTCGCCCGTCTCGACGAACGCGTCCAGCCCGTTCTGATGCGCCGAGCGCAGTCGCTCCGGGATGATCGTCATCTTCGAACTCCCGATCAGTTCCTCCGGCGTGTAGCCGAGGATCCGCTCGATCGACGGATTGGCGAACAGAATGACGCTGTCCGTATCGATCGTCAGTATTCCCTGTGAACTGTTCTCGACGAGTACGCGAAGGAACTCCGACTCATCGCGGAGTGATCCTCCGGCCCGAACGAAATCAGCGACGTCCCCCATACCGACATACTCGGCGCAGCGGCGGTTAGGGTTTCCGGACCGACCTTTTTCCTCGTCGGGTCACCCGCGGCGACTACGCCAATCGCGCGTCGGTGATTTCGACGTGACCGCGGTTTCCCTCCCAGACGGTGTCGTACGCCAACTCGATCGGGCGATCCATGTGCGGGCCGTTCGTCACGAACGTCTCGAACTCGCCCCCCTCGCCGAGCGGGTGGACGCCGTACTCGTCGTTGAGCGCGTCGAGGTCGTCGAGCGCCTCCCGGTCGAGCGTTCGCCCGAGCCACGATTCGTCGAGGCCGTATGCGGCGACCTGGAGGATCGTGATCTCGAAACCCGCATCGAGCATCGCCTCGCCGAGCTCGCGCGGGTCCTCCTGCCAGAGGGGCGCGAACACCGCACAGCCGAGTCGATCGGCCATCGCCTCAATGCGCGAAGTCTGAAACTCGCTCTCGATCGCACCCGCGGTGACGCCTGCGAGCCCTCCCGCCAAGTCGTCGGCGAGCCCGCGTAGCGCGCGCTCCAGCGGTTCGAGTTCGGCGTCGCCCTGCGAGCCCGCGTCCACCGCGTTCGGCGCGTCGAAGTCGTCGGGCTCGACGTTCACGTGCTCGATCCCGATGCTCTCAGCGGCGAGGCTCGTGAGGCGCGTCGCCGGCACGTGGTACATGTACGAGTCCTCGCTCGGGTGGACCGTGAGTAGGCGCGTGACGTTCATGTCCGCCTGTAAGGCCTCGTAAAGCGCCCAACTGGAGTCCTTCCCTCCGGAGAACAGCGCTACCCACTCGCCGTCGCCCGCGGTCTCGCCGTCCGCGTCGCCGTCGTTCATACGCCCTCGTACGCGCCGACGGCTAAAGGTCCCGCGCTACGGCGTCTCGTCTCGATCGCGGTCGCGGCTGTCGGCGGTGAGCCGACTCGACACCCGAATGCCGACGAGACTGACGAGGACGCCGAGCAACACGTATGCCGTGAGCCGCTCCTCGGACGAGAGGGCACCGGCGGCGACGAGCGGAAGCGCGGGCGTGCGAACGGGCGGGATGACTCCCGCCTGCTCGACGAAGTACGCACTGAAGCCGCGGACGACGAGACCGACCGCGACCGCGCCGAAGGGGAGATTGAGGTAGGACGCGCGCACCCCCTCTTCGCGGATGAACTCGTCGATGAGTCGGCCGGTCGCGCCCGCGAGCGCGGCGAGCGCGAGCCACGGCACGCTGTGATAGACGAACGCCATCGCGGCGACGAATGCGCCTGCGTCGCCGAGCCCCGAGACGCCGAGCGCACCCGCGAACGCCCCGACGAGCGTCAGTCCGCCCGCGATGACGTAGGTGACGATGGAGACCCGCCCCGAATACAGTGCCTCGCGGGCCTGTGCTGAGAGGCTTCCGAGACGCTCGTCGACGCTCAATCCCTTGTAGAGGAGGAACGCACCGATGACGGCCGTGATCGAGGCGATGGCGAGCGCGAGGCTCCCCGTGACCGTGAGGAGGACGGGGAAGACGAGGAGGACGACTCCGAGGGGAACGAGGACACTCTCGCGGAGCTCCTCGTCCGCGAGGAACTGCTTCAGGAGGTAGTACGTGCTCTCGATGTCGCGCGCCTGCCGGACGACGACGCGGTCGACAGCGTCCACCGGGACACGGCTCTCCACGATGGGGACGACGCCCTCGTCGCCCGCCGTATCGATCACGACCACCGCGGTATCCGGATCGTGCGTGGCGACGAGGTCGTCGAGTTGTGTGGCGAGCGCGCGGTCCGCCCCGACGGCGGTGTCCGCCGACCCCGAAACGACCGCGACGACCGCCTCATCGCCGCCGTCATTGACGTCCGCGCCGACCCGTAACGCCTCCAAGAGGCAGTTGACGGTGGCATCTTCGGGGTCGTGGCGCCCAAGGTCGAGGACCAAGGACTCGACGGCGTCCCGGCCGACGACCGGCAGCGCCACTCCCGTCGACCGGGCGACATCGCCCGCTCGGTCGACACACACGACCAACGTACGCATCGAACGTTCCGACCGTCGCGTGCGGTGCGTAAAAAGACTCACATCGCCCACTCGCGCCCGGATCCACGTCGGCTTCGCGGCTGCGCCGAACGCGTGTCAGCGGAGGCGGAACTCCGCGTCGTCGTCAGCGAGTGCGTCCGCGACGCCGGCCCCCGCGGCCCGCGCGAGTGCGCGTCCGCCGCCTTGGAGGCGGCGGAGCAGGCCGGGTGACGCGTGGAACGCCTCCACCGTCACCTCGTGACCCAGCTCGTCCCCGAGCGCGTCCTCGGCGTCACGTGCGGTTCCGATCTCGTCGACGAGACCCCGCGATTTCGCTTCGTTGCCGAGGAAGACGCGCGCCTCCGTCTCCCGGACGGCTTCCGGATCGAGATCGCGACCCTCGGCGACCCGCGCGACGAAGTCGTCGTAGTAGTCGTCGACGATCCCTTGGAGGTACGATCGGTCGTCCTCGTCGAGTTGCTTGAGGGGTTGGCCGGCGTCCTTGTATTTCCCCGCCGCGAAGCGCTCGTAGGAGACGCCGAGCTCCTCCGCGAGCTCCTTTGCGTTCAGCGTCGAGCCGATCACGCCGATGCTTCCGACGAGGCTGCCCTCGCGGGCGAACAGCCGGTCACACGCCGACGCGATCCAGTAGCCGCCGCTCGCACACTGGTCGGTCGCGTAGGCGACGACCGGTCCATCGAAGCGTTCCACGGCGAGTCGGATGTCGTCGCTCGGCACGATCTCACCCCCCGGCGTGTTCAGCGCCACGAGCAGGCCCTCGACGTTCGGGTCGTCGTCCGCCCGCTCGATCTGTTCGACGACGGCGTCGGCGGGCGGCGTCACCACGCCGCCGGTCACCCCGCCCGTGTTCCCATCGCGGCTGATCGGTCCCTCGACCGCGACCTCCGCGACGTCGTACGCGGCGAGCCACCGCCGACTGACGCGCGCGGCCGCCCGCGCCACCGCGAGCCCGAGGCCGAGGACGAGCAGGACGCCGAGCAGGTCGGCGACGTCCCCTGGCACCCGCACGAAGACGGTCCAACCGACGACGAGCGCGACGAGAACGGCTCCGACGAGGAGGAGGAGCCGCCCCACTCGCTTCCCGAAGGTATCCATACCGCTTCTCGGGGCCGCGAGTCACCTAAACACACGGGTCACGGAGCATGCAGCGCGTCGCGTGGCCACTACTGAGCGAGTGGAAAACGGGAGAAAACCGGAAAACGTCGCGTTCGGGCTTACAGCAGACCCGACTTCTGGAGCTTGCGGAGGTCCTCGGTGTCGACCGTCTCGCCCTCCTTGAACCGCTCGTAGATCTCCTCGGCTTCTTCGCGCGCCTCTTCCTGCTTCGCGGCGCGCTCGTCCTTGCGCTCTTCTTCCTCCTGCTTGTCGAGTTCGCGCAGGCGCTTCTGGACGCGGACGAACGCCTCGTGGTGGGCGTCGGCGGACTCCTGGGCCTCGACGAAGCTCTCGTGCATCTCGTCGGCCTCGTCGCGGATGTCGTCGGCCTCCCGATAGGCCTCGATCATCTGGTTGTGATGCTGTTGGGCCTCGTCGGCGAGCTCCGTGACCTTCTCGTGGTGGTTCGACGCCTCGGCGCGGACCTCCTCGGCCTCGTCGACGAGGTCCTCGAGGTCGTCGTTGTCCTCGAGAGTCTCCTTGCGCTGCTGGTACTCCTCGCGCTTGTTCTCGATCTTCTCGATGAGCTCGCGCTCGTCCTCGGGGGAGAGGACCTCGGTCTGCTGTTTGAACTCCAGCTGTTCGATGTCCTCCTTGAGCTCGTCGAGGTCCTTCCCCTCGTCGAGTTCGAGGTCCCCTTTGCGCTCGTCGACCTGATCGAAGAGCTCGTTGGCCTTCGCGTTCAGCTCGTTGCGCTGTTCTTTGTGCTCTTGGACGCGCTCGTTGAGCTCGTCGCGCTTCTCGCGGTGTTCCTGAGCCTCGTCGACCTTCTCGCGTGTCTTGGCGTTGAGGTCGTCGCGGTCGGAGGCGCGCGAAGAAGCGAGTTGGTTGAGTTCGTTACGTCGGTCGCGGAACTGACCCGCCTTCTTGATGAGCTGCCCCTTGGATTTCTCCTGGAGCTCTTCGTCGGTGATCAGTTCGTCCGCTTCGGATACTTCGAGAGTTGCTTCCTCTACCATTGTTTGATCCTCGGTTCCATTCCGCCGGAGCGTCGCGTACGGCGACCGCTCGTGGTGTCCTGTTGCCCGTCGTAAGGAGAGCGTCGGTTCATTCTCGAGCGGTGCTGACGAACGCCCGCAGCGTTCTGGTATCACACCGTATGGCGTTGCCGCACTTAAAATTTCCGCTGTCTGAGGTGTTGTAAACAGCTAGCACACCACGCGTACGTGCCGCCCACGCCGGTCCGCGCTGCGCCGAACGAACGGACTGAAATACGCCCCGCGGACTACCCGAGGTATGCACCGCGAGGTCGTCCACGCGTGCGGTCACGAGAACGTCACCGCCGCGCACGCGAGCACGTTCGAAGTCACGACCGACGACTACCTCACACCTGCCGGCGACTGCATCCTCGCCGTGGAGGCCGATCGCGCTCCCGCCGACTTCGACGAGGCGTTCGTCGTCGCCGCGAGCGACGCCGACGCGACGATCACCGCCACGCTCGAAGCCGATGGCCACGAACACATCGTGACGGGACGCGGTGACCCCGCACTCACCTACGCGAGCGAGCGCTCCATGGTCGGTCGCACGAGCGACTACGTCGACGACCGGACGATCCTCCTCGACGCGACGCACGCCGCCGAGGGGGTCGATCGCGCCCTCGTCACCGCGCTCGCCGACGGCGCCGAGGCGACGTTCACGCTCACCGTCGAGTAGGGGTTACGCCGTCGCGTCCTCGATGGCCCGATCGAGATCCGCGAGGATGTCCTCGGGGTCCTCGATGCCGACGGAGAGGCGAACCATGTCGGACGTGACGCCCGCAGCCTCCTGTTCTTCTTCCGTCAACTGCTGGTGCGTCGTGCTCGCCGGATGGATGATCAGCGTCTTCGCGTCGCCGACGTTCGCCAACAGCGACGCCATCTCCGCGTTCTCCACGGTCTCGCGCGCGGCATCGTAGCCTGCCGCGAGGCCGAACGTGATCATGCCACCGTACCCCCCGTCCAAGTACTCGCTCGCCGCCTCGTGAGTCTCGTGGGAGTCGAGGCCGGGGTAGTTCACCCACGCGACGTCGTCGTGCTCGTCAAGGTATTCCGCGACGATCGCGGCGTTCTCGCAGTGGCGTTCCATTCGCAGGGGGAGCGTCTGGATGCCCTGCAGGGTCTGCCACGCGTCGAAGGGCGACTGCTGATTGCCGAGGTCGCGGAGGCCGCGCGCGATCGCGGCGTACGTGAACGCGGCGTCGCCGAAGCGCTCGGCGAAGTTCACACCGTGGTAGGCGGGGTTGTCCGCGCCGACCTCCGGGTAGTCGTCGGCGTGCGCCGCCCAGTCGAAGTTCCCCGAGTCGACGATCGCGCCGCCGACCGTGGTGCCGGCACCGTGGAGCCATTTCGTCGTCGAGTGCCAGACGAGGTCCGCGCCGTGCTCGATCGGGTTACAGAGATACGGCGTGGCGAACGTGTTGTCGACGAGCAGCGGCGTGTCGTGCTCGTGAGCGACCTCCGCGATCGCCTCGATGTCCGGCGTGACGAGCGCGGGATTCCCGATCGTCTCCAAGTGGACGTACGCGGTGTCCTCGTCGATCGCCTCGGCGTACGCGTCGACGTCCAGCGTGTCCACGAACCGCGTGGTGACGCCGCGGCGCTCGACGGTGTGTGTGAGGTACGTGTACGTGCCACCGTAGAGCGCCGAGGCGGAGACGATGTTGTCCCCGGCCTCCGCGAGGATGAACGTCGCGAGGTTGAGGGCACCCATTCCGGACGCGGTCGCCACCGCGCCGACACCGCCTTCGAGCGCCGCGAGGCGCTCTTGGAGGACGTCCACCGTCGGGTTCATCAGCCGCGAGTAGATGTGCCCCGGTTTCTCCAGGGCGAACTGCCCCGCGGCGTCCTCCGCGTCGTCGAACTCGTAGGACGTCGTCTGATAGATCGGCGTCGCCCGCGCTCCCGTCGCAGGGTCGGGTTCCGCGCCCGCGTGGACGCTCGTCGTGCTCAGTCCCGGCTCGCCGTCGGCTTCGTCGTCAGCCATATCGGCGCAATTCGGGAGGGCGATCAAAAGCCTGTCCCACGACCTTTTACTGCGACCGCCCTTCGGGCGCTCTGGTTAAAAGCCGCCGTCGGGTGCTTCGCACCCTCCTCGGCCTCGCCTTCGGCGAGTGAATCGGCGACCTTCCGGGCTCTTCGAGCCGCTCGGTCGCCGAACGCTAGCCACGTGGCTTGTTCATCGAGTGTCGCTACCGAAGACGGACACACAACGTGGCGAGCATCCGCGAGCGAGTGGCTTGAAAAGCCCGAGCGAAGCGGTTCACTCGCGGCGAAGCCGCGAGGCCCAAGACCCACCGGAGGTGGGTCGCTGGGCTTTTGGCCGAGCTTTTGCCAGCGTCGGCTTCGCCGACGCGCAGCAAAAGGTCGAGTAGAACGGTCGGTTAGAGCCACTCGTCCGCCCACGCCTCGATCTCGTCGAAAACGGGGCAGAGAGCGCCGCCCTTCTCAGTGAGGGCGTAGTAGGTGGCGACGGGCGCGTCCTCCTCGACGCGCCGGGAGACGAGTCCGGCGTCGCCGAGGTCGTCGAGGACGCGCGAGAGCGTGCGGGCGTTCGCACCGGTCGCGCGCTTGAGTTCGTTGAAGCGTTTCTCGCCGTCTTGGAGGGCGTAGAGGACGATGAGGCGCCACTGCGAGCCGATCAACTCCAACGAATCGACGGCCGCGCAGGCCTCCTCGTTCTCCGCCTCGATCTCGGTGCCTACTGACACGGGTGTCACCTACTTACCGATACGTTCGCGGGGGAATAAGTAGTTCGCTACCGTATCAGGTAACACGATGCAATCAGTACACGAAATCACGGCGAACCGGAACGGAGTCGGCGACCGGACGGACGGGGGATCCCGATGACGGTTGCGAACACGCCGCTCGCCGGGGAGATATTCCTCCTCGCACGGCTCTGTTTCGGGCTCACGCTGGCCTACATGGGGCTCAACCACTTTCGAGCGACGGACTACATGGCGGACTATGCGGCGTCGAAGGGTATCCCCGCGCCGACGGCGGGCGTCCTCGTTTCGGGGGGGATGCTCGTCCTCGGCGGTCTCGCCATCATCGTCGGCGCGTTCCCGGTGCTCGCAGCGGGCGCGCTCGCCGTCTTCTTGCTAGTCTCCGCGGTCACCATCCACGACTACTGGGCCGCGCCCGAGGACCAACGGAGCGACGAGCAGACGGCGTTCCTGAAGAACGTTGGACTCACCGGCGGCGCGCTCTGCTTCCTCGCGCTCGGCGGCCTTGACTGGCAGTACGCGCTCAACGTCGGGGTGTTCTAGATGGCGGCCACCGACCCCCACGCGGACGCCGGATTTGCCACTGCGGGCCCCGACCCGGCGGACGCCGATGTCGGTGCGGTGCTGATCCACGGCCGCGGTGCCACCGCTCAGAGCGTTCTCGGTCTCGCCGAGGAGTTTGAGCGCGACGACGTCGCGTCTCTCGCCCCGCAGGCCGCGAACCGGACGTGGTACCCCAACCCGTTCACCGCGCCGACTGAAGCGAATCAGCCGCACCTCGACTCCGCGCTCGCTACCGTCGGGCGCGCCGTCGGCACGCTCACGGACGCCGGGATCCCGTACGAAAACGTCCTCCTGCTCGGCTTCTCGCAGGGAGCGTGTCTCACCACCGAGTACGCCGCGCGCGACGCCCGACGATACGGCGGCGTCGTCGCGCTCTCCGGCGGCCTCATCGGCGAGACTGTGGAGCGCGCGCGCTACGGCGGCGACTTCGACGGGACGCCCGCGTTCGTCGGTTGTAGCGACTCCGACCCACACATCCCTGCGGAGCGTGTCCATGAGACGACCGCCGTCCTCCGTGACCTCGGCGCGGACGTCGACGAGCGCCTCTACCCGGACGCCCCGCACGGGATCTTCGCGGACGAGATCGACGCCGTGAACGACATCGTGACCGGTCTCGGCGAATAGCGAGCGCACGGGCGTCCCGTTTTTATCGCCGGCCGGCCAACCCTCGCACATGAGCGACGACGAGCCGACTCGGAACATCTCCGGCGGCGACGCGGGTGGCGGCGCGAGTGCGGCCTTCGACGCGAACGACGATCCGGATACGCCGCTCGTTGAGCGCGTTGTCGATCGCCTCGGCGAACGCTACTGGCAGAAGACCTACGGTGGACAGGACGCCTTCGAATGTCTCGTCCGTACGGTTCTCTCGCAGAACACCTCCGATAAAGCTAGCCAGCCCGCCCACGATTCCCTGATGGCGCGCTACGGCGACGCGGACACCGACCTCGCCGACGCGCTCGCGGACGCCCACCAACCCGATCTCGCCGAGACCATCTCGTCTGCGGGGCTCTACAACCGGAAGTCGGAGACGATCATCGGACTCGCTGAGCGCGTCCGCGCGGAGTACGGCGGCGCCGGTGCGTTCGACGAGTTCGTCCGCGAAGCCGACTACGACGAGGTGCGCGCCGCACTCCTCGACATGAAGGGCGTCGGTCCGAAGACTGCCGACTGCGTTCTCCTTTTCGCCGGCGGGCGCGACGGCGTCTTCCCTGTGGACACGCACGTCCATCGGATCGCGCGCCGGATGGGGTTCGCGCCGCCCGACGCCGACCACGAGGGCGTCCGCGAAGCGATCGAAGCCGACCTCCCCGCTGAGAAATGCGGGTTCGGTCACACGGCGATGATCCAGTTCGGCCGGGATTTCTGCACCGCCCGTACGCCCGCGTGTCTCGACGACCCCGAGGCCTGCCCGATGGCCGACGTCTGCGCGCAGGTCGGCGTCTACCCCGATACCGGCGACGTCGTCGATCCGGCGGACGCGACGGACTAGGCCGACGCGTTCGCCGCTCGCATGCTCCTACTCGTCCGCGCCGATCTCGTCGGCGAGACCGTCGATGACGTGTTCCGCCGAGGAGAGGTTCGTCGCCAGCGGGACGTCGTGGACGTCACAGATACGTAACAGCGCCGAGATGTCGGGCTCGTGTGGCTGGGAGGTCAACACGTCGCGGATGAAGATGATCGCCTCGCACGTCCCTTCTGCCACCTCCGCGCCGATCATCATGTCGCCGCCGTACGGTCCCGAGGCCTTGCGTTCCACCTCCAAGTTCGTCTCCTCCATGATTCGCTTTCCAGTCGTCCCCGTCCCGATGAGGTCGAACTGCGCCAGGCGGTCCTCGTGGTTCTGCGCGAAGTCGATGAGGTCCGGTTTCTTCTCGTCGTGCGCAATGAGTGCGATTCGCATACTGACACTCTGGGGGGTAGCAGTAAGAAGCTTCGGACCGACCTTTTGCTGGGCGCGGCAAAAGGTCGACCAAAAGCACTCCTCGCTTCCTACGGTCGCTCGTCGGCCTCGCGCCTGTCGGCGCGAGTGAACCGGCGACCTACCGGGCTCTGACGAGCCACTCGGTCACCGGACGCTAGCCACGCCAGACGTTAGGTACAGTACCGAAACAGAACGCGAGGAACTACTTTGGTGGGGCGCTCCGGTCAACTCTCGACGGTTCCACGTCTTCGAGGGAGACGGACGTCTCTCTCGCTCCCTCTGCGGCTCGTGGTCACTCACGCGGCAAGCTGGGGACCCCGAGGTCGCGGAGGACAATGAGTTCACGGAGGGACAGGACTGCAAAGCGTGCGCTCGGAAAGCGGGCGTTCTTCGTGAGGCCGTTGCGGCGATTGAACGAACCACGTGGCTAGCGTCCGCGAACCGAGCGGTCTAGTGCGAGAGCAAAGCTCTCGCTGAGTCACACTCGCTTCGCTCGCGTGACCGAGAGGACCCGGTAGGTTCGCGGTTCGCTCGCCGAAGGCGAGACCCCGAGGCCCACCGAAGGTGGGCCGACGGGGCTTTTGGCCGAGCTTTTGCCAGCGACGGCGTACCGTCGCGCAACAAAAGGTCGTTTAGAGGAAGCGGAACGTTTCGAGGTTCTTCGGGGCGAACGTCCGCATGTTGTAGTCGTGGTAGAGGGCGCTCGAGAGGTCCTGCGTGGAGCGCTCGTCGCCGTGAACACACAACACCTTCTCCGGACGCGGATTCATGGTGCGCACGAAGTTCTCGAGCCCCTGCCGGTCGGCGTGCCCGGAGAAGCCATCAACGGTGGCGACGTCCATGTTGAGCTGGAGGTGTTGGGTCCGGCCCCCGGAGCCCCCGACGGGGATCTCGTCCCAACCGCTCTGGATGCGCCGTCCCATGGTCCCCTGGGCCTGGTAGCCGACGAAGATCATCTGGTTGTCCTCCTGTGGCCCGAGGTGTTCGAGCCAGGACATGATCGGGCCGCCGGTGACCATCCCGGACGTGGAGAGGACGATGCACTCCTCGCCCTCGGCGACGTCCATGCGCTCGTCCTCGCCGCCGTCGATGTGGTTGAACTGTTCGGCGAGGAAGGGGTTCTCGTCCTCGTGGAAGATCCGGTCGCGGAGGTCGTCCCGGAGGTACTCGGGGTAGGTGGTGTGGATGGCAGTGGCCTCCCAGATCATGCCGTCGAGGTGGATGGGCATGGTCGGGATCTTGTCGTTGCGCATCGCCTCCTCGAGGACGAGCATGAGCTCCTGCGAGCGCCCGACGGCGAACGCCGGAATGACGATCTTGCCGCCGCGCTCGTAGGCCTCGTTGATGACCTCGATGAGTTTGCGTTCGGAATCCTCCTGATCGGTCTGGTAGTCGTTTCTTCCTCCGTAGGTGGATTCGAGGACGAGCGTCTCGACGCGCGGGAAGTCGTTGACGGCGCCGTTGAACAGGCGGGTGTCCTCGTAGTGGATGTCGCCACTGAACGCGACGTTGTAGAGGCCGTCGCCAATGTGGAAGTGGCTCACCGCCGAACCGAGGATGTGACCGGCGTTGTGGAAGGTGAGCTTGACGTCCGGCGCGATGTCCGTCACGTCGCCGTAGTCGAGCGTGATACAGTGTTTGATGGCCTCTCGGACCATCTCGGAGTCGTAGGGCGGCGTCCGTCCTTCCTTGGCCGCGACGTCGAGATAGTCGAGCGTAAGCAGGCCCATCAGGTCCCGTGTCGGCTCCGTACAGTAGATCGGGCCGTCGTAGCCGTATTTGAAGAGGAGCGGGATGAACGCGGAGTGATCGAGGTGCGCGTGGGTGAGGACGACGGCGTCGATGGTGTTCGCGCCGGCACCGAGAGCCTCCGAGACCTGCAGGTAGGGGACCTCGTCCTCGCTCCCGGGCTTGTCGCCACAGTCGATGAGGATGCGCGTTTCGGGGGTGCTGAGGATGAAGCTCGCGCGCCCGACTTCGCGGCAACAGCCGAGCGTCGTGATACGGACGTACTCGTCGTCGGACATCTCCTCTCGGTGGATCTGTCGGCCGACTTTCTCGAGGATGTCGCGCCGGTCGTCGCGCTCGGTCTTCAGGAAGTTCCGCACGTTCCGGACGGTGGACGACTCGATCGGCGGCGTGCGGACGACCTCGGGGGTCCAGCCCGCGCGCTGGGTGATCTCGCGGAGAGTCGAGCCGTGCCGGCCGATGACCATGCCCGGCTTCGAGGCCTCGATGACCACTTCGCCCGTATCCTCGTGGAAATCGAGGTCGGTGACGCCGGCGTCCTCCGGGACGACGTCCATGATCTCCTCGCGGGCCTCGCGGGGCGGGGAGAGGACGTCCGGATCGGGGCGGACGGTGATGCGCTTTCGCAGTTGCGAGGCGAGTCGGCGGATGAGGTCGCCGTTTTCCGCGAACTTCTTCGGGTCGCGGGTGTAGACGACGAGTTCCGGGCCCTCGTACTTGACTTCGGTAACGGAGATGTCCGGCGGTACTTCGTCCGCGATCGTCTGTTGTAGTTCTTCGAGTTGCGTGTCTACGGAGCTCATAGTGAACCTGGCGGGCTTCGTCGGGGTGTCACGGCACGGCGCGGCGCGGACGAGACGGCCCGGCCCCGCGTCCCGTGCTCGGTGACTGGCCGAGAGATGACATCGTAGTGGGTGCGGTCGACCCACGGGCGACGCCCGTGGATCCCGCGGGAGCAGTCGTGAAAACCCGCTTGCCCGGGTATATACCCGTGCGGTTATAAAACACCTTCGCAAGGTAGACGGTCGCCGCCGCGGGAGGTATGGTATGGACGTAACACCGGCGACGGTTCGAACGGAACACGAGCGGCTCCGTGGGCGCGCCGATGCGGTCGTTCCGGTCGTGAACGCCGTCCGCACGGACCTCGGTGCGGCATTTGACACCGACGTACCCGGGATCGACGCCGACGACTACCGCGACGCGATCGACGCGGTCTTCGCGGACGGGAATCGGGCGGTCAACGTCACTGGACTCGCACTCTGTCTCCACGAACTCGATGTGCGGGGCGACTACCCGGGATTCGTCGTGGACGAACTGTTGGGCCGCGAACTCGCTGCGATCGTCGCCGGTGAGCAGCCCCTGCGGTTGCTCGCCCAGGCGACGTTCCACTACGCCGACGTGACGGCGGTCGCGGACACCGGGGAGTGCGCGGGTCTCGACGACCTTGATGCCGCACTCGCGGCCGGCGTCCAGACGCGACTCCCGGGGTGGACGTGGCGCGACGGCGAGCACCCCTTCGAACCGTAACGACGAGTGCGACGCCGGGACCGGCTGCTCCCGGCACGCGAAAACAATGCCCAGACCACTGACCGACACCGACGGTGACCGCGGCGGGGGGACGCCGCGATCGGTGGTCGCCTCAGTCGCTTCCGATGGAGAGTTCGGTGTCCTCGGGCACGAACGGCTCGGACGGACCGTCGTCATCACGGAGCACTCGATAGATCTCGCGCTCGCGACGCTGCTGGCGTTTTCCCATGCCCTTCCGTTCGCGACCGCGCTTCGTATCTCCCATTACATCATGGTATGAGTCCGCATACCACTTAAGCCTATCCCCCATCCGGTCGGCGGGCCCCTTCAGGGGATTTAAGGCCGCAGTCGGCCTCGAAACCGACAATGAGTGAGGATCAGGAGCTCGGCATCACCGAGCAAAAGGAGTACAATCCCGGCGAGTGGTACGCCGAGGTCGTCGAGAAGGCCGAACTCGCCAGCTACGCCCCGGAAGGGATGGGAGGATTCATCGTCACGCGCCCACGCGGGTACAGCCTCTGGGAGAGCGTGCAGGACAACCTCGATCGGTGGTTCGACGAGACGGGCGTCGACAACGCCTACTTCCCGCTGTTCATCCCCGAGGACTACCTCGAACGCGAGAAGGACGTCGTCGAAGGGTTCGACCCCGAAGTCGCGTGGGTGACGCACGGCGGCCACGACGAACTGGAGGAGCGCCTCGCCGTGCGGCCGACTTCCGAGTCGATCATCGCGCCCTACATGTCCCAGTGGGTGCGCTCGCACCGCGACTTACCCCTCAGACTCAATCAGTGGTGTAGCGTCGTCCGGTGGGAAGCCACGGAGACGAAGCCGTTCTTCCGGACGAAGGAGTTCCTCTGGCAGGAGGGTCATACCGCCCACGAGGACGAAGCGGGCGCGTGGGAGGAGACCCTGACGCGACTCGATCAGTACCAACGGCTCTACGAGGACGTCTTCGCTATGCCGGTGATGCGTGGTGCGAAGCCCGACCACGACAAGTTCCCGGGCGCGGACACCACGACCACTGTCGAGGCACTGATGCCGGACGGCAAGAGCGTGCAGGGCGCGACGTCGCACAACCTCGGGCAGTCCTTCGCGGAGGCCTTCGACCTCACGTTCAGCGACGAGGACGAGGTGGAGCGCGTCGCGCACACGACGTCGTGGGGGCTCTCCTGGCGTGCGCTCGGCGCACTCATCATGACCCACTCGGACGACCAAGGGCTCGTGCTGCCGCCGACCGTTGCACCCGAACAGGTCGTGATCGTCCCGATCTGGCAGGAGGACACGAAGGAGGACGTCCTCCAGTACTCGACGGAGATCGCGGCGGAACTGGAGGAGGCGGGCGTCCGCGTCCACCTCGACGACCGCGACGGCCGCAACCCCGGCTTCAAGTACAACGAGTGGGAGCTGAAGGGCGTCCCCCTCCGTCTGGAGATCGGCCCGAACGAGGTCGCGGACGGGGAGGTCACGGCGGTCCACCGCCCCGACGGCGAGCAGACGACGACGGAGCGCGATACGCTCGTCACGGACGTCGAGACCCACCTAGACGAGGTGTACGCGAAGCTTTACGCGGCTGCCGAGGAGACCCTTGAGGAGAACGTTCGGGAGGCCGACAGCCCGGAGGAGATCATGGGCACCATCGGCCAGCACGGCGGCTACGTCCGCACGCCGTGGTGCGGCGACGAGGCCTGCGAGGACGCGATCAAGGAGAAGGTCCACGCGGAGATCGTCGCGGTCCCACTCGACGAGTCGGCCGTCGAGGGCGACCACCGCGACAACGCCCACCGCGCGGAGGCGATCCACGGCGAGGGCGACGAGTGTACGGTCTGTGGCGACGAGGCGGTCGAGACGGCGTACTTCGCACGGTCGTACTGAGGCGCCCCGTTTTCGCCCTTCCACCCGTCTTCGCCTGTTTGTTGCCATACCCATGTCCTAATATTGTCTAAGGCTGTGGTTATATGTCCTAAGGTGCTGATGGAAGGTGTTTTATGCGGCGACCCGTGTCTTACAGTCACATATGACTGAGCACGACGCACGGAGCGGCGGCCGGCGCCTCGCGGACCCGGCCGAGGCACGCTCGAACTGCGGCGTCGGGGTCGTCATGGACCTCGACGGTGAGGGCGGCCACGACGTCGTTTCCGACGGTCTCGACCTTCTCGCGAACCTCGAACACCGCGGGACGACCGGCGCTGAGAAGAAGACCGGCGACGGGGCCGGGATCCTCCTCCGGATTCCGGACGGCTTTTTCGCCGACGAGATCGACGATCTCCCCGACCAGTACGCCGTCGGATCGTTCTTCCTCCCGCAGGACGCCGACGAACGCGCAGACAGCAAGGACGCCGTCGCCGCCGCCCTCGGCGAGCACGGCCTCGACGTCGTCGCGTGGCGCGACGTCCCGACCGACAACGCCGACCTCGGACAGACGGCTCTCGACTCGGAACCCCACGTCGCCCAACTCGTCGTCACGCCCGACGACTACATGGACGACGACGACTTCGACCGCGCGCTCTACGTCGGCCGACGTGCCGTCGAGAAGGCGGTCGATCACGAGCGCTTCTACGTTTGTTCGCTCGACCGACAGACGCTCGTCTACAAGGGTCTCCTGAAGGGCGATCAGGTACGCGACTACTACCCCGACCTGCGTGACGAGCGCCTCGCCTCCACGTTCGTTCTCGTGCACGCGCGGTTCTCCACGAACACCCTCGGCGCGTGGCATCTCGCCCACCCCTACCGGAACATCGTCCACAACGGCGAGTTCAACACGATCAAGGGGAACGTCAACTGGATGCGCGCCCGCGAGGACGACGTCGAGAGCGAGCGCTTCAGTGAGGCGGAACTCGACACGGTCCGCCCCGTGATCCCCGACCCGGACCAGTCCGACACCGCAAGCGTCGACAACGCCCTCGAGCTCCTGATGCAGGGCGGGCGCGACCTCCCCCACGCCCTCCGGATGCTCATCCCGGAAGCCTGGGAGGGCAACGAGGCCATGGACGAGGACAGACAGGACTGGTACGACTACCACGCTTCGCTCATCGAGCCGTGGGACGGCCCCGCGCTCGTCGTCGGGACCGACGGCGAACGCGTCGGCGCGGCCCTCGACCGCAACGGCCTCCGGCCGTGTCGCTACGAGGTCACGACCGACAACACGCTCGTCATGGGGAGCGAGGCCGGCGCCATCGAGACGCCCGCCGCCGAGATGGCCGAGCGTGGTCGACTCCAGCCTGGCCAGCTCTTCGTCGCCGACCCCGATGAGGGGCGCGTCGTCCCCGACGACGAGGTCTTCGAGGACCTCACCGACGAGAAGTACGGCGAGTGGGTCGACGCCGAGCAGACGCACTACGAGGGGCACGCCGAGGACCCCCTCCCGAGCGGTGATGGTGACGCGCTTCGCGCCCGCCAGGCCGCCTTCGGTTACACCCACGACGAACTGAACGAAGTGCTGGAGCCGATGCTGGACGCCGGGAAGGACCCCGTCGGATCGATGGGCGACGACACGCCGCTGGCGGTCCTCTCGAAGTTCAACATCCCGCTGTTCAGCTACTTCCGCCAGATGTTCGCGCAGGTGACGAACCCGCCGATCGACTACATCCGCGAGGACGTCGTCACCTCCCTCCAGACCCGGCTGGGTCGGGAGCGAAACCTCCTCGACGAGACGGCCGCCCACGCTAATCAGGTCGTCCTCGACTCCCCGATCCTGACGGATGAGGACCTCTCGCGCGTCCGCGATACCGACGTCCCGGACGTCACAGTCGACATCACGTACGACCCCGAGACGGACCTCGAGGACGCCGTCGAGGACGTTCGCGAGACAGTCGAAGCCGCGATCCGTGACGGTGCAGAGATCATCGTGCTCTCCGATCGGAACGTCGGGCACGAGCGTCTCGCCATCCCGAGTCTGCTGGCAACGAGCGCCGTCCACCACCATCTCGTCCGTGAGGGTCTGCGCACGCGCACCGGTCTGGTCGTCGAGTCCGGCGATCCGCGGACCGTCCACCAGCTCTCGACGCTCGTCGGCTACGGTGCGGGCGGGGTCAACCCCTACCTTGCGATGGAGACGGTGACGGACATCACCGCCGGCCCCGACGGCATGGACGACGCCGAGGCGGTCGAGACGTACGTCGACGCCCTCGAACAGGGCCTGCTGAAGGTCATGTCCAAGATGGGCATCTCGACGGTCGAGTCCTACCGGGGCGCGCAGATCTTCGAGGCGGTCGGCCTCGACACCGACCTCGTCGACGAGTACTTCGAGGGGACGCCGAACAAGACCAGCGGCATCGGTCTCGACGAGATCGAGGAGGACCTCCGCGAGCGCCACCGACACGGGTACGGCAGCGAGGAGGTGGACCTCGAACGACAGGGCGAGTTCACGAACACCTCGAACGGCCGCTTCCACCAGTGGAACCCCCAGACGGTCAACGCCCTGCAGGCCGCGGTCCGCTCTGGCGACTACGAGCAGTTTGAGGAGTTCTCCGAGCTCATCGACGACCAGACGAAGCAGCTCCAGACGCTGCGCGGCCTCATCGACATCGAGACCGACGAGCGCGAGAGCGTCCCTCTAGAGGAGGTCGAGCCGGTCGAGGACATCGTCACGCGCTTCTCGACGGCCGCGATGAGTCTCGGGAGCATCAGCCCGGAGGCCCACGAGAACAACGCCATCGGGATGAACCGGATCGGCGCGAAGGCGAACACCGGTGAGGGCGGCGAACCGCCCCGTCGCTTCGACACGGAGACGGAGTGTCGGATCAAGCAAGTGGCGTCGGGGCGCTTCGGCGTCACCTCCGAATACCTCTCGGCGGCCGACGACCTGATGATCAAGATGGCACAGGGGTCGAAGCCCGGCGAGGGCGGTCACCTCCCGGGCGCGAAGGTGAACGAGATGATCGCGGACGTCCGATGTTCGACGCCGGGCGTCGGCCTCATCAGCCCGCCGCCCCAGCACGACATCTACTCCATTGAGGACCTGAAGCAGCTCATCTACGACCTGCGCTCGGGCAACCCCGACTCGCGGGTACACGTGAAGCTCGTCTCCGAGGCGGGTATCGGCACCATCGCGGCGGGCGTCGCGAAGGCGAAGGCGGACTGCATCCATATCTCCGGGCACTCCGGCGGGACGGGCGCGTCGCCGAAGACGTCCATCAAGCACGCGGGCCTCCCGTGGGAACTCGGCCTCGCAGAGGCGAACCAGCTCCTGCGCGAGACGGGCCTACGCTCGCGCGTCACGCTCCGCGTCGACGGCGGCCTGAAGACGGGCCGCGACGTCGCGGTCGGCGCCCTGCTGGGCGCCGAAGAGTTCGCGTTCGGGACGGGCGCACTGGTCACCTCGGGTTGTGTGATGGCGCGCCAGTGCCACGCGAACACCTGCCCGGTGGGCGTTGCGACCCAGCGCGAGAAGCTCCGCGAGCGCTTCCCGGGCGAGCCCGAACACGTCATCAACATGATGACGTTCATCGCCCAGGAGCTCCGCGAGTACATGGCGGAACTCGGATTCACGAGCGTTGACGAGATGGTCGGGCGGACCGAACTGCTCGGCCAGCGCGACGTCGAGCATCCGAAGGCCCGCACGCTCGATCTCTCGCGCGTCATCGCGGATCCCGTCAACAACGACGACCGCTACCGGACGCGCGAGCAGGACACGGATCACGACGAGCACTTCGACTGGGACGTCCTCGAGGACGTCGGCGACGCGATCGAGGCCGGCGACTCCGTCCGTCTCGAAACGGACGTGACGAACGTCGATCGCGCGGTCGGCGGCGTCCTCTCGAACGCCGTTTCGACGGCGCACGGCGGCGACGGCCTCCCGGACGACACGGTGTCGCTCGACCTCGAGGGCACCGCCGGGCAGTCCTTCGGCGCGTGGCTCGCCCCGGGTATCACGCTGACCCTCACGGGCGCGGCGAACGACTACGTCGGTAAGGGCATGTCCGGTGGGAAGGTCGTCGTGAACACGCCCAACGAGGCGCCGTTCGACCCGGCGACGAACACCCTCATCGGGAACGTCGCGCTCTACGGTGCGACGGACGGCGAACTGTACGTGAACGGCACGGCCGGCGAGCGCTTCGCCGTCCGCAACTCGGGCGTGAAGGCCGTCGTCGAGGGCGTCGGCGACCACGGCTGTGAGTACATGACCGGCGGCGTCGTCGCGGTGCTCGGCGACGTCGGGCGGAACTTCGCGGCCGGGATGTCCGGCGGTGTCGCCTACGTCTACGATCCCGACGACGAACTCGCCGAGAAGGCGAACGCGGGGATGGTCTCTTTGGAGACCGAGCTCACGGACCAGGACGAGGCGATGCTCCGCCGACTCGTCCAGAACCACGAGACGTACACGGACTCCGATCGCGCGTCCACCCTGCTCGGGACGTGGTCGGCGGCTCGCGACGACTTCGTGAAGGTGATGCCGGACGCCTACGCGGACGCCATCGCGGAGCACCCGGAAGACGACGCGCGCAAGTCGCTCCCGGCACCCGCGGCGAGCGAACCCGAGGCGACCGGCCGCGCGGACTGAGACTCTCGACTGAAACGGCCGTTTCAGTCCCCGCAATCGCTTTTCGCGCCTGTCCCGTTGCTTGATGGTATGCAGCTCTCACGACGCCGACTGTGCGGCGTGCTCGTCGGATCCGTGAGCGTCGCGCTTGCCGGCTGCACGAGCGGGGCCGGCGGGAACGACGGTGACGGGGCCGGGACGACGACGACGCCCGTCGGAGAGTGTCCGTCGCTCCGTGCTGCCGACTCGACGGTCTGTGCGGCGAAGGCGGATGCGGACACACCGGTCGTTCTCCGGCCATCGACGACCACTCTCACGGCGCCGGGGACCCTCAGATTCACGCTGTCGAACGGTGGCGAGTCGACGCTCGGTATGAACCCCTATGACTGGGCGGTCCACCGTGAGACGGCGGACGGCTGGGAGCGCGTCGCGCCGGACGCGACAGTCGAACCATGGCGTGAGCTCCCGCCGGGGGCGTCGCAGGCGTGGGCGCTCCAAGTCGGCGCGTCGCACTCGTCGCCGGAGAACGAGACCGTCGTCTGCGGGCCGCTCACACTCGAGGCCGGCACCTACGCGTTCAGCGTCGTCGCCCGGGCGGACGGCACGTGGACGGCGTACGTCGCGCGCTTTCGCGTCGCCTGAGTCCGTCGTCCCGCCACCCCTTTTTGCGGGCCGCACGATCGTCCGGTATGGACGAAGCGCTCGTCGTCGGCGGAACACGGTTCATTGGCCGCCACACGGTCGAGGAACTGCTCGATCACGACTACCGGGTGACGATCTTCAACCGCGGGGAGCACACCTCCCCCTTCGCGGACCGCGACGAGGTTCATCACTACGCGGGCGACCGAACGAACGACCGCGAACTGCTGACGGCGAAACGCGAAGTCGAACCTGATGTCGTAATCGACTGCGTGGCCTACCACCCGCGCGATGTCCGCACGGCGACGGAAATCTTCGCGGACGTCGGCGCGTACGTCTACGTCTCCTCCGGGGCGGTGTACGCGGCTGAGGACGTCCCGAAGCGGGAGGACGAGACGCCGCTGTGTGATTGCTCGGCGGATCAGGCCGCGGACGACACGGACGCGACGTACGGGAACCGGAAGGCGGAGGGCGACCGGATGGTCTTCCGCGCGGCCGAGCGGGGGGTGAACGCGATGGCGGTGCGCCCGACGGTCGTCTACGGCCCCCACGACTACACGGAACGCCTCGACTACTGGCTCCACCGCGTCGACGAGTACGATCGCGTCGTCGTCCCCGGCGACGGGACGAACCTCTGGCAGCGCGCCTACGTCGCGGACGTCGCGTCGGCGCTTCGGCTCGTCGCCGAGTCAGGGACGCCTGGCGAGGCGTACAACGCCGGGGATCGGAATGCGCTCACGCTCGCGGACACGGTGCGTGCGGCGGCGGACGCCCTCGATACGGACGTCGAACTCGTCCGCGCGAGCGACCGCGAACTCTCGACGGCCGGCCTCGAACTCGGATCGTTCCCGCTCTATCGGTCCGCACCCCACTTGCTCGACACGCACAAGCTGTCCGGGCTCGGCTGGGAATCGACGCCGGTCGCGGAGGCGATGGCGCACACGGTGCGGGAGCACCGCGAGAGCGACCGGACGGGCGAGGAGAACGGCCCGGAGCGTGCGACCGAGGAGACAGTCCTCGACGTCCTCGACACGATCTGAGGGGGGATCGCGGGGAGAGGACAACCGCTTTGTCGCGGGCCGCCGACGAACCGGTATGTTCACCAAAACGTCGTGGATCAAGCTCCCGCGGAACGTGGTGGTCGGCCACGACGTCCTCGGGGAGGTTCGGGACGTCGTCGCGGACACGCACCTCCGCGGCCGCCCACTCGTCGTCACCAGCCCGACGCCTCACGAGGTGGCGGCGGCCGACATCGTCGCGCAGTACGAGGCGGTGGGCACGGACCCCACGGTCGTCGAGGTCGACACCGCGAGCTTCGACGCCGTCGAGGAGGTCATCAACGCCGCCGAGGCGAGCGATGCCGCGTACCTGATCGGCGTCGGCGGCGGGAAAGCGATCGATATCGCAAAGATGGCGAGCGACCGCTGTGACCTCGGCTTCGTCTCCGTTCCGACGGCGGCGAGCCACGACGGCATCGTCTCCGGGCGCGGTTCGGTCCCCGAGGGCGATACGCGTCACAGTGTCGCCGCGGATCCGCCGGTCGCCGTCGTCGCGGACACGGGCGTGCTCGCCGACGCGCCGTGGGAGCTCACGACCGCTGGGTGTGCGGACATCATCTCGAACTACACCGCCGTGAAGGACTGGCGGCTCGCCAATCGGCTGAAGAACGTCGAGTACAGCGAGTACGCGGCGGCGCTCGCGGAGATGACGGCCGAACTCCTCGTGGAGAGCGCCGACAGCGTCCGTCCCGGTCTAGAGGAGGCCGCGTGGATGGTCGTGAAAGCGCTCGTCTCCTCGGGCGTGGCGATGAGCATCGCGGGCTCTTCGCGGCCGGCGTCAGGCGCCGAACACCTCGTGAGCCACCAGCTCGATCGCATCGCGCCCGGGAAGGCCCTCCACGGCCACCAGGTCGGCGTCGCTGCGATCGTCACCGAGTACCTCCACAGCGGGGAACGCGGCGACTGGCGCGCCGTCCGCGACGCCCTCGACGCCATCGACGCGCCGACGACCGCGTCGGGACTCGGGATCGACGACGAGGTGCTCTTGGAGGCGCTCACGACGGCCCACGAGATCAGGGATCGCTACACGATCCTCGGAAACGGGCTCAGCGAGGCCGCGGCACGCGAGGCCGTGGCGAAGACCGGCGTCGTCTGAGGCGTGCGAATCCGGTTCGCTACCAGATGCCGAGGGCGTGCCCGACGCCGTAGGCGGCCTTGGCGACGGTGACGCCGGCGCTGCGAACGATCCCGACGCCCTCGACGTCGACATCACCGCGGTCGTAGGCGTCGAGCATGGTGCCCGCCGGGTCCTCCGATGCCGTCGCGCTACAGAGGACACGAGCGGTCGTCGTGACGCGAAGCGTCGGATCGATGCTCCCGTTCTTGATCTCCGTGACGTGCGCGCTGCCGTTCGTCACTAGGGTGTACGTAGCGTTCACGCCGGTGACGTCGACGGCGACGCGCTCGTCACCGAGTCGGTCGCGGAGCATCCCGGGGATTCGGTCGGTGCTATCGTTGTAGCCGTCGACGAACGCCCCGACGTCCGACGCGTCGACGCCGCCGGTGGTACAGTCGCTGGCCGCCGCGGCGCTTCCGGGCGCGACGGCGACGAGGAGCACGGCGACGAGCAGGACGCTGCCGATCCGGATCCGCTGGCTCATAGTCCGCATAGGTGCCGGAGAACCAAGACCGTGGCGCCGGCCCAAGAAGAACTCGGCCCGTAGTAATCCCTGACCTTTTACCCCGCGGCGAGCGAAGCGAGCGACAATGAGGAACGCGAAGATCATCTGTACGCTCGGCCCGGCGACGGACGCCCGGGATACGATCCGCGAACTCGCCGACGCCGGTATGTCGATCGCGCGACTGAACGCGAGCCACGGGACGGTCGAGGACCGCCGCGAGCGGATCCACACCGTTCGGCAGGTCGACGACGTCACCGACGAACCGCTCGCCGTGATGCTCGACACGCAGGGTCCGGAGGTCCGGACGGCGGAGATCGACGACCCGATCGAAATCGAGACGGACGCGCGCGTGGAGTTCGTCGTCGGCGACACCGCGACGCCCGAGCGTATCGGCCTCTCGAACGACATCACGGCGGTCGAACCCGGCGACGTCGTCCTGCTTGACGACGGCCGGATCGAGACGCACGTTGAGGCCGTCGACGACGGCGTCATCACCGCCCACGTCGTCAGCGGCGGCGAACTCGGCTCGCGAAAGGGCGTGAACGTCCCCGGTGTCGAACTCGATCTCGACATCGTCACGGAGAAAGACCGCCGGGATCTGCGGCTCGCCGCCGAGGAGAACGCGGACTTCGTCGCGGCGTCGTTCGTCCGGAGCGCGGACGACGTCTACGAGATCTCCTCGACGCTGGAGGAGTTCGGCGCGGATATCCCGATCATCGCCAAGATCGAGCGTGCTGGCGCAGTCGAGAACCTCGACGAGATCATCGACGCCGCCTACGGCGTGATGGTCGCGCGCGGCGACCTCGGCGTCGAGTGTCCGATGGAGGACGTCCCCGTGACCCAAAAGCGGATCATCCGCAAGTGCCGCGACGCGGGGTCGCCGGTCATCACGGCGACGGAGATGCTGGACTCGATGGTCCACTCGCGGCGCCCCACCCGCGCGGAGGCGAGCGACGTGGCCAACGCCGTTCTCGACGGGACGGACGGCGTGATGCTCTCCGCTGAGACTGCGGTTGGCGACGACCCCGTGCACGTCGTCGAGACGATGGACCGCATCGTCCGCGAGGCCGAGGCGAGCGACGAGTACGACGAACTGCGAGAGCAGCGCGTGCCCAAGGCTGACGAGTCGCGAACGGACGCACTCGCGCGTTCCGCGCGCTACCTCGCGCGCGACGTGGACGCGAGCGCGGTCGTCGTCGCCTCGGAATCCGGCTACACCGCCCGGAAGGCCGCAAAGTTCCGTCCTGCGATGCCCGTCGTTGCCACGACGCCGAACGACGACGTCCGCCGCCAGCTCGCGCTCTCCTGCGGGGTCGCGCCGCAGTACGCCGACTACACGAACGGTGGCGCCTCCGCGGTCATCGAGAACGCCGTCTCCGCGGCGATCGACGCCGACGTCGTCGACTCGGGCGACACTGTCGTCGTCATCTCCGGAATGATGACAGAAATCGCTGGGACGGACACGACGAACACCCTGAAGGTCCACGTCGCCGCCGAGACGGTCGCCACGGGGCGGTCGGTGGTCGGCGGCCGCGTGAGCGGTCCCGTCCACCGCGTCACGAACGGCGACCTTGCGGACGCCCCCGACGACGCAATCGCGGTCCTCTCCGCCGACTTCGAGGGCGAGTTCGAGGGCGACCTCGAACGGCTCACGGGCGTCATCAGCGCTGACACCGGGCTGACGGGGTACGCGGCGATGGTCGCGCGCGAACTCGATCTCCCGATGGTCGGCAGCGCGGCGCTCAGCGACGACGTCGCGGACGGTGACGTCGTCACCATCGACGGTGAACGCGGCGTCGTCTACGCCGGCAGTATCAGTGGCGGCGAGAGTGAGCGGTGATGGCCGGGAGCGACCGCGCGGACGAGGACGGCGGGAGCGATAGCGCGGACGCCGGAGACGCGCAGTGGCGCTTCGGTATCGACGAGGTCGGCGAGGACGGCGTCGTGGACTCCGAGCGTCCGGAGCGCTCGCCCGTCGAACCCGGCTCGCCGAGTCTCGAGAACGTCGCCTTCTTCGTCGTCGGCATCGCGCTCGCAGTCGGCGTCTTCGCGCTCCTGCTCGTTGGCTGACACACGACCTTTTGCTACGGGCGCTTCGCGCCCTGGCAAAAGCTCGGCAAAAAGCGCAGCGGACCACCTTCGGTGGTCCTTGCGCCCGAGCGCTTCGCGCTCGGTGGCTTCGCGAGTGAGCACCGCGACTGAGCGTGATCGGCACGACGCAGTTGTTCCGGAAACCGGCGGGCGTCACGCGAGGCCCGCAGGGCCGAGTGTGACGCAGCGAGAACGGAGTTCCCGCCCGACTCCGGATCTTGACGGACCACTCGGTCGCCGAACGCTCTCTCCGTGGTTTGGTCACGTCTTCGGCTGTCCCGAACGTTCCAAGTGGCCGGTGTCCGCGCGCCGAGCGGCCCTTTGGACCGCTCGGCGCGCGGTTCACTCGCCCGGAGGGCGAGGCCGACGAACCCCCGCTAGGGGGTGAGGACGGCTTTTGGTCGAGCTTTTGTTAGCGACGGCGTCGCCGTCGCGCAACAAAAGGTCGCGGGTAACGCTCTTCCCGGTCGCACCCCGAGTAACTGTATGGCGGACTTATTCGGAGCGTCGCTTTCGCTCATACTCGTCGTCGCAGGCGTGGCGCTCTGCATCGCGGAGGCGTTCGCGCCCGGCGCCCACTTCGTCGTCATCGGCGTTGCGCTCCTCGTCGCGGGTCTCGCGGGCGTGCTCCTTCCGGGTATTGTCACGCCCGTCGTGCTCGCCCTCCTCGTCTTCGTCGTGGGCGTGCTGGCGCTTTGGGGGTATCGGCGCTTCGAACTCTACGAGGGGACGGACCGCGGGAAGACGGAGGGATCGACGTCGCTGCGCGGCGCGCGTGGCGTCGTCACGGACCGGGTCACGGGCTCGTCGGGACAGGTGCAGTTGACCGACGCCGGGGGGTTCGACCCGACGTACGCCGCCCGCACCATCGACGGCGACGACGCGATCGAGGAGGGGGCGGACGTGATCGTCGTTGACCCCGGGGGTGGGAACGTGCTCACCGTCGCGGAAACCGACGGCGCGGACGACATCGACCGCGAACTCGCTGCCGGACGGGAGGCGGTGGAGCGAGAAGCGGAGGCAAACGCGGAGCGAGAAGCGGAGGCGGAGGGGACGGACGGGACGGACGGCGAGGCCGAGCGGGAGCGGTAGGCGGTAGCGGAGCGGTGGGCGGATGCGGCACGGGAACCGCGATCGATCCTGCTCGCGGCTTCGCCGCGAGGTCCGAAGACCCCTCCCGTGGAGGGGTCTGACGGACATTTTGCGTGCGAGACGCCTTCGGCGTCTCGCTGCATAGGCAGAAATCGAAGATTTCTGGCGATGGTCGAGCTTTTGTCAGCGACGGCGTCGCCGTCGCGCGGCAAAAGGTCGGGGCGAAGCTTTATCCCCGAATTGTGTGATCGTTCACCTATGGTCCCACCCACCCCGCTCCAGACGATCGGCGGG
>Ga0207754_100046_pt1 | contig 130837 bp, 135 predicted proteins | sample A23E1SouthBayCA_FD_187728 | JGI IMG/M metagenome (GOLD analysis project Ga0207754, IMG submission 187728) | Aerobic enrichment media microbial communities from Eden Landing Ponds, California, USA - A23 E1 (SPAdes) | ecosystem: Environmental > Aquatic > Marine > Unclassified | place: Emeryville...
AAGCGCGTCCTTGGTAAGGACGAGACCCCGGATTCAAATTCCGGCCTAGGCTTCTAGATAAAAGGGTTCAATGCCCTTACGCGGTCAATTTTAGCTGTGTTCCGATGCTTCCGAGTGTGTCCTACCGTGTGCGCGAGACTATAGCGTGCCCCAAATTGTTATATAAGCCCTATACAAACTCTAACTTTTCTTTTGACTCTTGAGTTAGTCGCTATTTTATATGTTGGATAGAGTTTATTCCGACGACGAGACAGAGTTCTTCCGTCACGTCTATAACCCACTCACAGATCCCACCTTTCGTGCTGGCACTGCGATGCATAGTTCGATCAATTTTGATCCCATGGATGACCTCATTGAAAGCATGTACGGGAATGGTGGCCAGCAGACTTTCGATAGCGATGAAGCCACCGTGGAATCTCTCAAGAGGGAGCTCATCAACGAACCCGAATTAATAGATATGTTACGACTTCTCGTCGCTAAGACGGAGACTCAGTTGAGTATCGACCTGAGTCTAGCGTTTCGGGGGACGGAAAGCCCGGTCGGAGATCCCTCACTTTGTGGTTGTGACACTGACGAACTCACTACCCATACCTACAGCTATTTCAAAAACTTCCTGAGTGGCAGTCGTCGTAATGATGCCGAGGTCCGCAAAGCCGCTGAAACGGTTGCTGGCTATTTCGACAACATAGGTGCTCTTGATGTACTCGAAGAGTTTGCTGAACTCTCACCCTCCGGGCGCCACAATATAATCAAGGAAGCAATTCTACCTCACGACGGACGACAGTCTAAGGCAAAGCGTCAGGGTCATGGAGCAGAGGCTGAGATAGCTCGCGTACTGGAAGCGACCGGAGCCGAGATACGGCCAAGGAATAAGATTTCAAATCCCATGGCGGGAGACGTTGATTTCGAGGGACAAAGTTACGACCTCCTCGTTGAGGATGACCGCGGTAATGTTCGTGTGGGGATCATTGGTTTATTCCACACCAGTAATCCCGGACAATATGGCGTTTCTAAGACGGCTGAAACAGAAGAATACACAGGAAGTATTAGCGAGTATAATAATAGCGCGCCGTCCGGGAAAGAGTGTGAACTATGGAGTTTTTGTGACGGCGCTGGCTTCGCCATGAACAGTGCTGCCCTTCGCAACGTCATGGATAACGTGGACGACTGGGTTCAAATCAAATCACTGTGGAAGCTCCCCGTCGCTCTCGATAAGCGAGGTGTTTCGAACGTCGAAGCCATCCAATTTAGTGATTTCTATACGGATGACGAAGTTCAACGGCTGAACAACTATCTTGACAACGTCGATGTAATTACGTCAGGAACACCACCCAGTAGAACTGAGGAGATAGAAGCGGGGGAAGCTAGCTTATACGTTTAGTCGGAGAAATCAGAGAGTGACGATTCCTCGGTCTGTTTCTTCTCGTTGCTAGGGTTAGCATCAGTAAGGATGTCTAGTTGTTCCCACGTTGGCTCGGCCATGTCTTCTCTGATACGCTCACCGATGAGATCTTTGTATTCGTCATCAATCTCGTAGCCAAACCCGATTCGGTCCATCTTTCGAGCAACCTTTAGTGTAGTGCCCGAGCCAAGGAACGGGTCAAGCACTTTATCGCCCGGGTTAGAGAACGTATACATTAACGCGTAAATCAGTTCTTCGGGGTACGCGGCAGCGTGATAGTTCTGCTGCTTAATCGTTGGGGGGCGGTACGCCCGCATTTTCAGAACATTACCCACGCTTCGACCTTCGTCATTCAACTTCTCTTCACGAGGGTCTACACCTTTGTATTTCTGTTCTACTCGGATCTTGTTGAATGTATACTCGTAATCGTTGTTTTTTGCGAATACAAGTAAGTTCTCATACTTGTCATCGAACAGTTTATCTAGGTAGTAGGCGGGCTGAGGTAGCGAGTTAGGTATATACCAGATAAGATTATCAATAAGATTCCAACGATCCATTCGGTTGTAAATATCCATGCCGATAGGATAGAATTTCTTTTTGTGTCTCCGATCTCCAATATTGACGACCATTATCGCGTTCTCTTGAGTTGCCTCGTAACAGGCGTCCCATACCTTCTGCAACCTGTCGAGATACTCATCGTAGGCCTCGTCATGCCCAATTTGGTTTTCGTGCCCGTAGTCCTTAAGATTCCAATATGGAGGGCTGGTAATCACTAGGTCGGCATCTTCTACCTCATCTATATCTTCTGAACTTTTGAAGTAGACAGTCTGGTTCTCAATTTCTAAAGACTCCATCGCTTGGTCATCAGTTCTGGTCCACTCCGAATATTCCTTACTATCCTTGGAGGTCATGTCTGTTATATAGATGTTATCTATGTTCTAACTACCTATAACCCTTTCTGCAACCTTAAATCAATCAACGACGTATGGATAAAGACAACTACGAGGTCGCGTCTGAGATTCTCGCAAGTAAACATCGAACAAATATCGTTATCGAACTTCTTGAGGGAGCGAAAACCCCGACAGAACTGGCCGACCAATTCAATGAACATCAGCCGACTGTTAGTCGAGCACTCGGAGAACTTCGAGATATGGGTATAGTAGAATCCACCTCACAACAACGAGGGAGACTATATTGGATACGAGACGAAAGCCGCGATATTGCAGAATATATTCGAGATAGGTCCGATTGATTTGCACAAATACCAGACAATTATGTCATCAATAAGATATAGCTCGATTAGTTGCCACCCTGACTCAGGCGTCTCGCTGAGTTCCTGACGGCAGTACGTGCTGTCACACGTCGTGAATTTCACTACTCGTGTGCTTACCGCTGCGTCGGTGTCGATACACTCCTCGACGGACCAGTCGACCGTGTCGTGCCCACTCTCCACCGACGCCGTTTGTCCTCATCCTCACCCTCGTTGATGAACCAGTCGTGGCTGAACAGGCAGTCGAGATCGTCGAGGGCCCAGTTGAGGATACTGGGGAGTTCGTCGAGTAGTTCAGCTTCGAGTTTAGGACCTTTGTTCGGTTCCGGCCGGTGAGAGACGGTGAATTCCGTGGGAACTCGACGATGAGCCCCCGACAGAAGAACGCGTTTTCGTCGAACTTCGTGTCGGGCACTGCGTTGGCCGAGTAGAGTTGTCTGCTGGTCGGTCAGTGCATGTGTAGAGTTCGCCGTAGGGCCGGCGACAGGCTCGCCGCCGGTCAGCTTCTTGAACACGCTCCCATGTCTGATTCCGCCGGTAACGTCGGCGTCGATGTTTGCGATACCCTCGAACATCTCCGCGACATGGTATTCCTATGTACCAAGTCTCCGAGCGGGAAGCCGGTCACAGTCACCTCACCGATGAGGGCTCGAATCACGCGAAGGAACGTACTTTTCGCGTTAGGCTCTCCCCGACGAGCAGTAAAGCTCGGCGGAGCGGGAGTTCGCCGGTGAGAAGGCAGCAACCGATGTACTCCTGTACGGTTTTGCATTTCGGCGTCCACCGACTCCTCGATGAACTGCGACCACCAGAGACACGCGCCAACGGGAGGCTTTTTCGGGGACGACAGCCGCCTCGATAAAGCAAGGAGGACAAGATCCCGAGTCCGAATCGCGGCCCGAGCGCGGTCCCTCGACGCGAGGTGAGTAGCGGCGCGGCTACTCGGAGATGCCGTACGTGTCGCCGGTCCAGTCCCGCGCGGGGAAGTCGTAGACGGGCTGGTGGTGGTCGATGTCGTCGATGCGGGCGCGGTCCTCGTCGTCGAGTTCGAAGTCGAGGACGTCGAGGTTCGCGCGGACGTGCTCGGGCGTCGAGGACTTCGGGAGCGGGACGACATCGTTGTCGATAGCCCACCGGAGGACGACCGCGGCGGGCGAGCGGTCGTACTTCTCGGCGACCGCCTGCACGGTGTCGTCGTCGAACACTTCGGTGCGCGCGAGCGGCGCGGCGGCCTCGACGACGGTGTCGGTCTCGCGGCAGTAGTCGACCACGTCGTCTTGGGTGTTCCACGGGTGGTACTCGATCTGGTTGACGGCGATGGGGACGTCGCTGACGTGGCGGGCGCAGCTGAGCTGGTAGGCGCTGAAGTTCGAGACGCCGACGTTCCGAATCTTGCCCTGTTCGTGGAGGGTCGCCATCGCGTCCATGGTCTCCCGCAGGGAGATGGCGGGGTTGGGCCAGTGGACGAGGTAGAGGTCGAGGTAGTCAGTGCCGAGGCGCTCCAGCGTCGCCGCGCAGGACTCGATGACGGACTCGTAGTCGAGGTGTTTCGGGAGGACTTTCGACGTGAGGAAGACGTCGTCGCGGTCGTACTCCGCGAGCACGTCCCCGATTTCGGCCTCGTTGCCGTACCCCTCGGCGGTGTCGACGTGGGCGTAGCCGGCGTCGAGGCCGGCGCGCACGGCGCCGCGGACGGTGTCGCCGCCGATGTCCCACGTGCCGACACCGATAGCGGGGAGTTCGTCGCCGCTCGGGAGCGTCTTCGTCGGTGGTGTCATCGTCGCACCGTTGCGCGGAAACACCCAAAGGCGTTTGGCTCGCCAACAGTTTCGCGCCCTCGGCCACCTTAGTGACATATAACCACATCAATTGGGAATAAGCTGTATGTGGAACAGCGTTATATTCCTCTGCGGCGGACGTGCTCGCATGGCCACGAAGGACCCGAGCGCGGACGCACGCGAATCGGGCGAGAGCGAGCCGGACCCCCACGAGTGCCCGTTCTGCGGCGCGTACGTCGCCTCCCCGGGGAAGGGGTTCATGCTGCACGTCGAACAGAACCCGGAGTGCGACGCGGACTTCGAGACGTGGCGCGACCGCGTCGCCGACGACGTGCCCCGCGGGTGGAGCGGCTAGCCGCGGCGAACGAGACAGCCCCGCCGAGCGTCACGCGGAGGGGTCGCCGGCCGCGTCCGACGCCCGGGGCTCGGCGCCCTCGACCGCTTCCTCGACTGCTTCCTCGACGCGCTCTTCGACCGTATCGTCGACTTCCTCGGCCACGCGCTCCTGCACGCGGTCGTCCACTTCCGCTTCGACGCGTTCCTCGACCGTGTCGTCGACTTCCGCCTCGACGTGCGTCTCCACCTCGTCGGCCACGGCGCCCGACACTTGGTCCTCGACCTCGGCGGCGACCTGCGTCTCGGCTTCTTGGGCGACCTCCTCTTCGAGAAGCTGCTCGTAGATGCTCATGTTCTCCCAGACGCGCAGGAAGTACCCGAGCACGAGGCCGCCTTCGAGCGCGGCGACCCGGGCGTCCATCCCGAAGACGAGCAGGTAGCCGAAGCCGAGGCTGAACGCGACACCGTAGACGACGTCGATGTAGAACTGCGTCTGTCGTCCACTGAGCGGTGGCATCGGTTCGATGTTCGCGCCGTCCGATGAAAGGCGCTACGCCGCGCGCTCAGAAGAACGCGAACTCGAACGCGAGAAACGACGCGACGGTGGCGGCGACGGGGACGAGGTTCTGCGTGGCGACGACGCGCACGGTCGTCGACGGGTCGAACAGCTCGGAGCTGTCCGACAGGTCTTCGGCGGCGCGCGCGCCGATTTCCCGGGTCGCGTCCTCGCCGTCGAGTTCCGGGTCGCCGACGGTCGGCGCGTCGTCGTCGGTGAGCGCGCCGACGGAGACGCGCGGCGACGCGCGGCCGCGTACGGCGTCAGCGAGTTCGAACGTCCGCGTCGCCTGCCCCCAGCCGAGGCCGACGATGGACATGGTGGCGATGACGACGAAGCTTGCGGGGATGCCCGCGGCCGACAGCGAGACGACCACGGTGGAGCTGATGACGGCGACGACGATGGCCGCGGTCAGCGGGAGGTCGGTGATGTCGTTGCCGAGCGTCTCCATCGTGCGGCGCGCGATGGTGAACGCGCCGACCGCGACGGCCGCGGAGCCGACGAGGATGCCGGCGTTCATCCCGAGTTCGCCGCTGCCCACGAGCGGCGCGATGGCGTTGGCGACGTTGCTCGTCCCCGAACTGAACGCCATCAGGCAGCCGATGGCGACGACGACCACCGTGCCGACGAGCTCCCGGCGGGTGGTGTTGGGGCCGAGCGCGGGCCGCGGGAGCGTGCCGTCGCGGTCGAGGACGACCAGCGGGCCGTCGCTCTGGTCGATGGCGAACGCGTGGTCGATTCGGGGGTAGTAGTACCGACCCACCATCACGGACACCCAGAAGCCGATGGCGGGCGAGACGAGCCACCAGATGGCGATTTCGCCGACCACCGTCCAGTCGACGCTGTTCGCGGCGATGCCGAGCCCGACGATGGCGCCGACCGCCGTCATCGACGTGGAGGCGGGCGCACCAGAGAGGTTGCCGACGAGGAGCGCGCCGCCGACGAAGAACAGGACGGTGATGCTCACCGGGAGCGTGAACACCGTGGGGTCGGCGAGCAGCCCCTCGCCGAGGGTGTCGACGACGCGGCGGCCCAGCGTCCACGCGCCGGCGAAGAAACACACCGACATGAGCGCGGCGGCGGTGCCCTTCGAGACGGCGTCCGCGCCGACCGCCGGCCCGAACGCCGGCCCCGTCGTCGAACCGCCGACGTTGTACGCCACGAAGCACGCGATGAGGACGCCGACGACGAGCAGTGTCTCTGTCACGGTCGCTGGGCCGGTAGGGCCGAGTCGATAATAACGTCTTCTCACTCGCACCGAAAGCGGGAGTGGGGGAGTGCCGGACGCGCGGGGGAGAGTGGGGGAGTAGTCGAACGCGCGTCCACTGGGGTGGTGTTCGCTCGGTCGTTATAAATATTCGTCAGACGCCCCGTGCAAGCTGGCCGGGCCCGGTAGTGGCGGCTGAGCACACGTCAGCGTCGTTATACGCGGCGGAAGACCCATTAGCACGGAGCGTCCGAATTCCTTGCATGAATCGACGCAGATTCCTCGGCGCGGCCGGCGTCGCCGGGCTCGGCGCGCTCGCGGGCTGTTCGGGCGCGGTCGGCTCCGTCGCGCCCCCGAGCGTCCCCGAGGACGTGCTCTCGGAGGGCGGGTGGACGAAGACCGACGAGAGCACCGAGACCGTCTTCGAGCAGAGCTACGGCCCCGTCACGGTCACCGCGAAGTCCACGGTCGTGGCTTACGAGGACGAAGCCCTCGCCGCGGACGTCAGCGAGAAGACGCTGGGGAAAATTGAGGGCACGCTCGCCATCTACTCGGCGTCGCACATCAACTTCTCCCCGGACCTCAACAACCTCCCGGGCGGCGTCGGCCGCGCGGAACTGCTCTCGGAGGTCGAGTCCGCCGCGGAGTCCCAGTTCGAGCAGCGGATGCGGGACAGCGGGCTGGAGAACGTCACGAAGACCGGCGAGACGGAGTTCGAGACCGACTCCGGCGCCACGCCCGGCATCACGACGTTCACCGCGGAGTACCCCGTCGGCACGCTGGAGTACGAGGCCGGCGGCGAAGCGTTCACCATCGAGGGCGGCACGATCGAGGTCGCGGGCGACCTCGCGGTGTGGAACGCCGGCGACTACGTGGTCGTCGCGGGCGGCGCGTACCCCGGCGAGAACTTCGCCACGACCACCGAGCAGTCCCTCTCGGAGGCCATCACGGTGAGCGTCGACATCGACCTCGGGCTCACCCCCGGCGAGTACGAGGAGGAGGTCCGCGGGCTGATGGCGGCGACAGAATGACGGCGTGGCGCGACCTCTTCGACCGCGCCGCCGACCGCGAGGCCGAGACAGAAGACGTGCGCGCGGCGCTGGCCGAGCACCGCGACGATGAGTGACGTGAGCCCCGCGCGGGTCGCCGCGGACGCCGACGTGCTCGCCGCGGACCTCTTCGTGGACGGCGACGCGCGCGCCGCCCTCGACCACGCCCGCTCGCACTCGTGGGTCGACCTCGTCGCCAGCGAGCACCTGCTGGACGACGCCGAAGCCGTGATTGCGGCGCTCGCCGACCCCGCGCTGGCCGCCGACTGGCGCGAACGCGTCGAAGACGAGGCCGTGCTCGTCGACCACCCGGCGGGGGACCAGCCGGCTCTCGCTGCCGCGTACGCCGGCGACGCCGCCCACGTCCTCACGTACGACGAGTCCCTGCGGTCGGCGCGCACCGGCATGGAACTGAAGGGCCGTGTGAACGTCAGCGTGAAGGCCCCGGACGCGTTCGCGCGGCTGTTCGACCCCGAAAAGCTGTATCCAACTATCGTGGGCGGCGACTACCCCGGACCGGACCGCGACCCCCGCGAGTAGTCAGTCCGCCCGCTCGGCCAGCCAGTCCGCGAGCTTCGCCAGCGCGCGCCCGCGGTGGCTGAGCGCGTTCTTCTGCTCGGTGTCCATCTCCGCGAACGTCTCGCCGTCGTGCTCGAAGATGGGGTCGTAGCCGAACCCGCCGTCCCCCCGCGGCGCGACGACGGTGCCCTGCACGGCCCCGGAGAACGTCTCAGTCACGTCGCCGTCCGTGTACGCGACCGTACACCGGAACGCGCCGCGGCGGTCCTCCAAGTCCTCGGCGAGCTTCCAGACGCGCTCGATGCCGAGCGTGTCCTCGACGTACGAGGAGTACGGCCCCGGAAATCCGTCGAGCCCGCGGACGAACAGCCCGGCGTCGTCGACGACAACCGGCACGTCGGCGTCCTGCGCCTCGTAGGCTTCTTCGGCGCCGCGGGCCGCGATGGCTTCGAGGCTGTCGCTCTGAATCTCCGCGTAGTCGTAGTCGTGCTGTCGGACCTCGTAGGTGTCGGCGAGGTACTGTTCGGCCTCCCGGACCTTCCCGGGGTTCGTCGTCACGAACCGGAGCGTGCGCATACCGAGGCGTCGGCGCGCACCGAGTTGGAAGCGTCGAAACGAGTCAGTCGTCGACGACGACTTCGACGGCCTCCTCGACGGCGTCGTCGTCCGCGTCGCCCTCGCTGTTCTGCTGCTGGTAGAGCAGCACGCCCGCGACCGCCAGCACCACCCACGACCGCCAGTTCGCGAGGTTCAGCGTGTACCCGATGCCGAACGGCTTCTCCACGAGCATCCCCTCGCCGGGCTGCCAGTACGACTCCAGCATCCCGCTGAGCTTCGGGCGCTCGAAGTTGTACGGCACGCCGAACAGTTCGCCGCTGGACGGTTTCTCGGCCATACCAGTCGGTTCGGCGGCTGTCCTCAAATCAGTTTGGGGCTACTGGTAGCGCCCGCGGCCCTCGATGGCGCGCAGCTGGTCGAGCACCGACTCGTCGCCGGCGTCCCGATAGGCCGCCTCGAACGCCGCCGTCAACGGCTCGGGGTCGTCGGCGGTGCCCGCGAGGCTCTGTTCGAAGACGTGGCAATCCATCGCGTGGTCCTCCACGTCGTCCGTGTAGTAGCCGAGCCCGAAGTCGATGAGGAACGTGCGGTCGTCGCCGTCCGCGCCGCGCGACTCGCGGGTCGCTGTGCTCCCCGCTCGTTCGTTCCGTGACCGCTTCGCGGTCACGCGGACGTTTCGCGTGGTCGGGTCGCCGTGCACGAACCCGGCGTCGTGAATCGCCGCGAGGTGGCGGCCGACGTCCCGGACGCGGGGCTCGTCGAGGGCGTCCCGGAGGTCGCGGTCGCCGACGCGCTGGAGCGTCAGCGTCGACTCGGGAACGTCCACGTCCCAGACCAGCGGCGTGGGGACGCCGTGGCGGCGCGCCTCGCTGGTGAGGCGGGCTTCGAGGACGGTGCGGTCGCGGCGCAGGCGGGCGTCAAGCGACGGGTGGCGGTACTCCTTCGGGAGCCGCGCCTTCGTCACGTGGTCGTCCGCGAAGGTGACGGTGGCCTCCGCGCCCTGCAGGACATCTCTGTCGGGACGCGCGGGCGGCTCGGGGTCGCGCCACGTCACCGGCACCTCGTCCGGCCGGAAGTTCGAGTCGATGGCCGACTCCTCGATGTCGAGGGTGTCGCCGGCGCGCGCCATCTTCGCGCCGAGCACCGCAATCATCCCCGCGTTGTCCCGCAGGAAGCGCGGCTCCGGCGCGAAGAAGTCGGCGCCGCGCTGCTCGCACATCGATTCGAGCATCCCCCGCAGGCGGTCGTTCTGCGCGACGCCACCCCCGAGCACGAGTTCGTCTCGCCCCGTCAGCGAGAGCGCGCGCTCGGCGACCTCCGCGAGCATCGCGAACACCGTCTCTTCGAGGCCGCGGCAGACGTCCTCGACGGGTGTCCCCCCGTCGTAGGCCTGCTTGGCGGCGCTCATGATGCCCGAGAAGGAGAAGTCCATCCCCTTCACGACGTACGGCAGGTCGGTGTACTCGCCGTCCTTCGCGTGGGCCTCGACCTTCGGCCCGCCGGGGTGGCTCCAGCCGACGTGGCGCGTGAACTTGTCGAGGGCGTTCCCCACGCCCGTGTCCATCGTCTCCCCGAGCACGCGGTAGCGGCCGTTCCGGAACGCGAGCACGTGCGCGTTCGCGCCGCTGGCGTTCAAGCAGACGGGCGCGTCGAAGCCCGAGCGGTGCCGGCCGATTTCGAGGTGCGCGACCATGTGGTTGACGCCGACGAGCGGCACGTCCAGCGTCTGCGCGAGCGCGCGCGCCGCCGACCCGACGATGCGCAAGCACGGCCCCAGTCCCGGCCCGCGGGCGAACGCGACGGCGTCTATCTGGCCGTCGCTCTCGTCGAGAATGGTTTCGACGACCGCGGGAATCGCCGACCGCATGTGCTCGGCGGCCTCCCGCGGGTGAATGCCGCCGCTGTCGGGCTGGTAGGCGTCGGACTCGATGACGACAGAATCAGTCCCGGAATCGTACAGCGCCGCGCTCGCACACCACGCTGTCCCTTCGATTCCGAGAACCCGCATCTACGGCGTCAGTCCCACTCGGTGTAGCCGCACTTCCCGCAGTACTGCCGGTCGCCGTGGTCCGCGAGGAACGTGTCCCCGCAGCGCGGGCACATCTCTTTGTCCGTGGTGCCGTCGTCGTTGTAGTAGTCGCTCCGGGGCATCCTATTCGGCCTCCTCCGCCTCGGCGTCCTCCTCGGCGCCGATCTTGTTCCGGTCGAGCATGTGCTCGTGTTCGACCTCCGCGGCGTCCTCCGGGGAGTCGTAGGTCTTCGCGCGGCCGACGGTCTTTCGCATCCCGAACTTCGTGTCGAGCTCGTGGACGACGACCTCCTCGGAGTCCTTGTCGAGTTTCGCCGCGAGGCTGTCGCGCACGGAGAGCCGCGACGGCGTGGCGTCCTCGTGTTCGATCTCGAATTTGACCTCAGTCCGGTGAAGCAGGGGGTTGTCTTCCTGCTCCAGAATCTCGATTTCCATGGTCAGTTGTTCGTATATGAACGCGAAATCAGTAAAAGCATTTCGAAGGGCTGATTGCGCCCGCGAGCGCGGCGGCGCTACTCCAGCAGCGCCCAGAACGCGTCGGTCGTCTCCAACAGCTCGCAGAGGTCGTGGGCCTGCTCTTTGAGCGCGCTCGTCACGTTCGCCAACACCATCCCCTCGCCGGGCTGGCCGTAGACGACGCTCGCGCCCACCGGCGCCGCCACCACGGCGGGCAGCGTGGCGAGGTCCTCCTCGCCGTCGACGGACAGCAGCGTCGACCCCTCCGCGTCGATGGCCTCGACGAGCGCCTCAAGCAGCGCCTCAGAGATGGTCCCGGGGTCGCTGGCGACTTCGACCGTGCGGTCGGCGTCCGGGCGGCCGCCCGCCACCGCCTCGGTGACGGCCTCGCGCTCGGTCTTCCCGTCCACGACCGCGACCTTCGGCGGCGCGCCCGCCGCCACGAGGTGGTACGTCACCACGTCCCCGACCGCGATTACCGGGCTGCCGGCGTCCGCCAGCAGTCGCTGGGCGTCCTCGTAGACGGCGCCCAGCGGCTCCTTGAACGCCCCGCGGGCGTCCGGCGGGAGCGTCGCGGCCGCGCGAGCCACGCTACCGGACCTTCAGCGCGTACTCGCCCGCCTCCGAGACCTCCATCTTCTCCGCGATTTCGGACTGCTCGGGGTGCGTGATGACCACGTAGCCCGCCCAGTCCTCGGTGAGGCTCGTCGACGAGCAGTACGGACACATCTCCTCGTCCGGCTCGACGATGCGGTGGCAGTCGTGGCAGGCCAGACGGTTCGACGCCATCTACTCGGCCTCCTCGCTCTGCTCGCGCTCCTCCCGGAGCCAGCCGTGCTTCCCGAGCCCGGGCTGTTTCGCCGTCAGCCCGATCTTGGACTCGCGGGGGTTGCGCTCGTCGATGCTCTTCGTGACGATGCGGGCGCGCACCGAGTCGCCGGTGCCGATGACGCTGTTGGACTCCCGGGAGGCGAGCTGCTGGTTCTCCTCGTCGAACGCGAGGTACTCGTCGCTGATCTGGGAGACGTGCAGGAGGCCGTCGACGGGGCCGATGCCGACGAACGCGCCGAAGCTCACCACTTCGACGATTTCGCCGTCGACGACTTCCTGCATCTCGGGGTCGAACGTGACGGCGTCGAACTCCGCTTCGAAGTAGACGCCCGGACGGTTCGGCAGCACCGCGCCCTCGCCGAGGTCGTGGACCTCGGTGACGGTGACGACGCTCCCGATGTCCTCGTCCATTCGTCCTTCCAGTTTGTCCTGCAGCAGCCGCTTCACGAGGTCCGGACTCACGTCCCCGAGGTGCTCGGGCGGAACCTCAATCGTGTCCTTCAGGCGTGCTCGCTTGTACATTTATGGTTGAGTGGTAGTCAGTTGATTCCGGCCCCTTAAATGAATTACCGGCACGCCCGCGTCGAGCAGGCGCGTTCTGAGGGGGGCGTCGTTCGTGACGACCGCGTCGGCGTCGCCGTCGACGGCGAGCGCGTACAGCGCGTCGTCTGCGTACGATTCCTCCGTCGCCACGGTCGCACACCGGTCTGCCAAGTCCGCCGCCACGCTGGCGGCCGTCGCTTCCTCCCCGGCGCCCGCGCCGAGCTTCGCCAGCTCCGCGCGCACCGTCTTGGGGACGACGGCCTCGTAGTCGTCTAAGACGCGGTCGAGCTCGTCGAAGACCCGCACGTCGTTCTCGACCGGCATCATCAGCGCGTTGGCGTCCATGGCGACCCGCATCACTCCGTGAGCGTTCCCACGCCGATGAGCCGCCACCGCGCGCCGACGCGGCGATTGATGGCGATTTTCGACCCCTCGGGCGCGCACACCGGCCGCTTGAGCTGCACGTCGCACTCGCCGTCGCGCGCGCTCGTCACCGAGCCGACGGTGGTGGCGGTGCCGACGGTCAGCATCAGCGGCTCGCCGGTGTTGATCTCGTCGATGGTCTCGCCCTCCTCGGCGCCGACGAGGCGTTCGAGCAGGTCCACGTCCATCGTGAAGGAGTCCCACGTCGGCGGGAGCGTCTCCGGCGGGCCCGCGACCTGACCGGCGAGCGCGTCGCCCTTCGTGAGGCTCGGGTCCAGTCCCGTGCCGACGCCCAGCAGGCCGCCGGGCGACGCCGCGTCGACGTTCTCGCCGCCGGCTTGGAGGCTACGGACGGTCGTCGAGACCGAGCGCCACTCCGTCTGGCCCTCCTCCTCGACCTCGCGGCCGGGGCGGAGTTCGATGTCCTCGTCGACGTCGAGCTCGCCCTGCACGAGGCTGCCGCCGAGCACGCCGCCCAGCAGGCCGTCCCACGTCGTCCCGGGGCGGTTGATGTCGAACGAGCGCGCGACGTACATCCGGGGGTCGGCGTCCGGGTCGCGCTCGGGCGTCGGAATCTCGGTTTCGAGCGCGTCGATGAGCAGATCGACGTTGATCTCCTGTTCGGCGGAGATGGGGACGATGGGCGCGCCCTCCGCGACCGTGCCCTCGACGAACTCCTGAATCTGCTCGTAGTTCTCGTGGGCCTGCTCGGCGTCCACGAGGTCGACCTTGTTCTGCGCGATGACGATGTTCTCGATGCCGATGATGTCCAGCGCCATCAGGTGCTCCTCGGTCTGGGGCTGGGGGACCGGCTCGTTGGCCCCGACGACCAGCACCGCGCCGTCCATGATGGCGGCGCCGGAGAGCATCGTCGCCATCAGGGTCTCGTGGCCGGGCGCGTCCACGAACGAGACCGTGCGCAGCACCTCCGTCTCGGTGCCGTGCTCGGGGCACTCCTCGGCGACGGTGTAGCAGTCGGGCTCGTCGCAGTCGGGACAGCGCCGCAGCGTCGCGTCGGCGTACCCGAGGCGAATGGAGATGCCGCGTTTCATCTCCTCGGAGTGCTGGTCCGTCCACTCGCCGCTGAGCGCCCGGACGAGCGTGGTCTTTCCGTGGTCGACGTGACCGACCAGTCCGATGTTCACCTCCGGTTGTCGGTGATTGTCTGCCATGTTCACAGAGTAATCTTGCGTGAATTTCGCCCCGAACGACTGATAAACCTACTGTTACAGAGGCGTCGGCCCGCGGCGGGCCGAAACGCCGCCCGCTGGCCCACTACTCGGGAGCGCGCGCTCCATCCGAGCCGGGCGTTTAACCCCGTCAGCGACGAACGGAGACGCGTGCGAGAGTTCGGATTCGAGCTCCGACTGTGCGCGCGCCTCGAAGCCGGCGGCGTCCCGAGCGTCGGCGACGCCGGCGTGGTCGCGCGCCAGCTCGGCACGAGCGTCCACGCCGCGGGCGGCCGCATCGTGGACGCGGTCTGCGTGCTCCCCGGCCCGGAGTTCGACGCCCGCACCGACCTCACCAGCGAGACGATTCCGCCCGCGGTCCTCGACGCGGACGTGCCGGTCGGCGAGTACGAGCGCGTCACGAGCGTCTTCGACGGCCCGCCCGAGCGCGCCCGGACGCTCGCGGAGCGCGGCGCCGACACCGGGTTTCTGGATGTCGACCGCCGCGGCGGGCAGACGGTCGTCCGCCAGCACGCCCGCTACCCGGACTGGGTCGGGGGTCTGGTGGGCGTCGAGAACAAGCCGGACCTCGGGCGGCCGGGCGACCTCGAAGCCCAGATGCGCCACGACGCCAGCCTCGGCGTCCTCGACTACGCGGTCGTCGCCACCGCCTCCCACGTCACGCGCGCCCACCTGAACCGCCTCCCCGAACCGGTGGGCGTCTGGCGCGTGGACTTCGACGCCAGCGACCCGATCGAGGTGATGCGGGAGCCCGAGCGGCTAGACGCCCATGGCCCGGGACTGGAGGTGCTCGGCTCCGAGCCCGGGAAGACGAACGTTCGTCCCGTGACGGCCGCCGAGAAGGCGCGCCAGCGCCGCCGCGTCGCCGAGCGCGCGTACGGCAAGGGCTGGCGGACGTACGACCTCCCGGGCTGTGCGGCGGCGGCTCGCGGCGAACAAGCCGACGCCGCGGCGCTCCCCTTCTGCGCGTACCACGACCGGCTCGTCGACGCCGCCAGCGAGTGCGGCGCCGACTGCCCGGGCTACGAGCCCGCCGACCCTCCAGACGCCGACCTCGACGCCGAACGCGAGCGGAACACGCCGTGGAACGCCGACGCGGGCGGGCGGCGCCGCCAGTCGGGCCTCGACCAGTTCTGAGCACGCCAGCGAGTTTCAAGTGCGAGCCGGGCGACGACGCGAGCATGGAGCGAAGGGAACGAGCGGCGGCGGTCGGTCTCGGGCTCGCGGCCGCGGGCGTCGCCGCGGTCGCGGGAGCGCCGCTGGCCGCTGCGGTCGGGGCGCTCGCGCTGTACGCGGGCATCGGCTACTACGCGACGCGGCACCCGGACGTGGTCTGGGGCGGGCGCCGGGAGACCGGCCCCGACTGGGTTGCGGGCGGGTTCGCCGGCGGCTTCTCGTTCGGACTGCTCGGGCTCGTGGCGGCGGGCGTGCCGGCGTGGGTGTCGGTGATCGCGGTCGGACTCGCCGGGTTCGGGTTCGTCGCGGGCGTCGCGTGGGCTCGCACCGACGGCGGCGCCGCTTAGAGCGTGAACGTCTCGCCGTCGACGGCGAGTTCGTCCGCGAAGGCCTCGTCGGCCGGGTAGAAGTGCGAGACGTGGACGACGCGCGTCTCGTCGGCGTCCAGTTCGTCGCCGAGCGCAAGCGCGCCCTCCTTCGTCATGTGCTTCGTGCCGAACGTCCGCGGCACGCCGTCGTCGTCCTCGTGGCGCCCGCCGATGGGGTGGGCCTGCGCCCGGTCGGCGGGCACGATGCCGTCCGCCAGTAGGAGGTCCGGATTCCGGAGTGCCGCGAGCGACGCCTCGGGGATGTCGTAGCTGGTGTCCCCGGACAGCGAGAGCTTCGCGCCGTCGCGCTCGACGACCACGCCGTAACACGCGAGCGGCGGGTGGTCGACGGGCACGAGGGTCACGTCGAAGCCCGCGGCCTCGAAGGACTCGTGGGGGGTGACGGCGCGCGGGTCGACGTTGTCGAGGTAGTCGTACTTGCGGGCGACCGTCTCGGCGACGCTCTCGCCGGTCGCGGGGTCGGTCTCGTCGGCGGCGTACACGGGCAGCTCGTCGAACAGCCGGTAGGCGTTCCCGAGGCCGTCCAAGTGGTCGAAGTGGATGTGGGAGACGACGCCCGCGTCCGGCAGCGCGACCTCCTCGCGGAGGAACTGCGTGCGGAAGTCCGGGCTGAAATCGAGGAGGAGGGCGTCGCCGCTGGCCTCGTCCTCGACGTGGACGGCGAAGCGCGTGCGCTCCACGCCGCGCTCGCGGGCCGCCCGGCACGTCTCGCAGTCACACCCGGGCGTCGGCGTGCCCGTGGTGTCACCGGTGCCGAGCAGCGTGACCCTCATGCGTGGTCGTGGCCGGCGTGGGGTGCGTCCTCGCTGCCGTCGGGGTCGTCGATAGCCTCTTCGAGGGTGTCGAGGTTGCGGAGGTGGTCGCGGTCCTCGAAGTCCGAGACCGCCTCGACGAGGTCGTCCTGCGTGAGCGTGCGGCGGTCGTCGACGAGCGCGTCGAGGACGGCCTCGCGGAGCACGAGCCGGAGGTCGCTGCCGGTGAGCCCCTCTGTCTCGGCGGCCAACTCCGCGGCGTCGAAGTCGTCGACCGCGAGCTCGCGGGTGACGACCTCCAGAATCTCCGCGCGCATCCCCTCGTCGGGGCGCGGGAACGACAGAATCTCGTCGAAGCGCCGCCACGCCGCGGCGTCCAGTTCGTCGGGGTGGTTGGTGGCGCCGATGAGCAGCACGTCGTCGTTCACCAGACTCACCTCGTCGATGCTCTTCAGGAGCGTGTTGACGGCGCGCTTGATGGCGTTGTGCTCGTCGCCGGTCCGCGTGGTGGCGACGAAGTCGAACTCGTCCATGAAGAGGATACAGGGCGAGAGCCGCTTGGCCACCTCGAAGACCTTCTCGACGTTCTTCGCCGTCTCGCCGAGGTACTGGCTCGTAATCATCGAGAGCTTCACCTCCACGAACGGCAGGTCGAGTTGGTGGGCGAGCCCCCGAGCGGTGGAGGTCTTCCCCGTCCCCGGCGGCCCGACGAACAGCAGCTTCCCGATTTCGCTGAGCCCGATGGTGGCGAGGTAGTCGCGGTGCTCGATGGCTTTCGCCACCTTCGTGATCTCGGCCTCCTGCTCCTCCGTGAGCACGATGTCGTCGAGGGTCACGTCGATTTCCGCGGGCGAGCGCACCTCCACGAGGTCCAGCATCTCCTCGTCGTCCTCGTCGAAGTATTCGGCGAGCAGGCCGTCGATCCACTGCGGGTCGGCCTGCACGGAGCGGTTGGCCTCGCGGGCGGCCTCGTAGTCGACGCCGAACTCGTCGCCGACGGCGTACGCCAGCACGGGGTTGTCGCGGACCCGGTCGGCGTCGGCCTCGTCGACGAACCAGTCGACGGCCATCTCGTCGTCCACGAGGCTCATGCTCCCCGCGAACGTGTCGCGGTCGGTGAACATCAGCCCGGAGATGGCGTCCCACGGCTCGTCGACGCCGGAGCCCTCCGCGACGGCGGTCTCCGTGGTCTGCGGCGGTCGCGGGACGCCGTCGTCGCCCCAGAGCGCGGTGCGGTACGCGGGCGGCAGGTCGTTCTCGTCGAGCTCCCGGTGCTTGTCGTAGATGCGAGCGGACAACAGGAATTCGACGACGTCGAGCGCCTCAGTCACTACCACCGACCTACCACCTCGGGGCGCATAAGCGCGTCGCAGTCGCCGCGGAGCGCGGTCGCTGCGCGCACTCAGCCGTCAGGCTGTCGCGTTCGCGCGGACGTAGAACACGACCGGGCGGCCGTACTGGTAGCCCTGATGGACGGTGCGGGTGTAGCCGCGCTCGGGGAGGGTGTCTTCGAGGGCGGCGTCCTCGTCGTCGAGGGCGACGACGACCGGCGGCTGGCGCTCCACCACCGTCTCGTTGTGGAGGGTGCTGGACGCGTTCGCGTCGTACTGGTCGAAGTACCACGGGAGCGGCAGGCGCTCGAACCAGCCGGTGTAGCCGCCGTGCGTGATGTTCAGCCGGGGCTGCTCGGTGAGGTCGTCGGGGTTGTGGAACGTGTCCCCGTAGTAGAGCACGTCGGTGCCGTCGTTGCTCGCGGAAACTTCCTGAATCTCCTGTAGCGTGGGCTGCATCTCCCCGGCGGGCTGGGCGTACTGGACGAGGACGTTGTCCGGGCCCTGCGGGTTCGCGTACGTCGTCTGCGCGGCCACCGCGCCCGTGCCCGCGGCGGTGACGAGCAGGGCGAGCGCGACGGCGCGAGCGCCGGCCGAGTTGCCCGCGGCGGCGGCCTCGCGCCCGCGGTCGTAGACGAGCGCGACGCCGACGCCCGCGGGCACCGCCAGCGGCACGATAGCGTTTATCATCGACCACGCGGCGGAGATGTCCGCGACCGCGGGGTAGCCGAACACCGAGAACGCCCCCCAGTAGAAACACACCTCCACGACGGGGCGGGGCTCGGCGGTGGCGTAGCGCTCGTGGAGGAACCCGAGCACCGCGAACACGACGAGCGCGGTCGCGCCGACGGTGAGCACGGTGAGGTCGTGTTTCAGGAACGCGACGTAGGAGTGCTCCTGCGTCCCCGTCGACCCCCATAGCTGCACGAACTCGTGCCACGACCCGAGCGTCGCCTCGCGGAGCACGCCCGGCAGCATCGCGGGGTCGCCCAGCGCCTCGTAGAGGTCGGGCTTGGGCGCGTAGAACGCCACGACGACGACCGCGGCCTCCGCGAGCGCGGCGCCGAGGTGGAGCTTGTACCGCCACGCGGCCCGCGCGACGCGTCGAACGTACGAGCGCGCGACCGCCCACCGCGTCGTCTCGTCGCCGGCGCCCGCGAGCACGAGGCGGCCGTCGAGCACGAGCGCGAGCGCGCCCAGCCAGCAGACCGGGTAGAGGAGGGCGTTCTCCTTGGTGGTGAACGCGAGCGCGAACGGGAGCGCCGCGGCGTAGAGGTACCGCGCCTTCCCGGTGTCGACGGCGCGCACGAACAGCCCGAACGCGGCGAACATGAACCCCGCCAGCAGCAGGTCGTTGCGCATGAACCGCGAGTAGTACAACAAGACGGGGTTGGCGGCGAAGAAGAGGCTCGTGGCGACGACCGCGGGCTGGGAGAGGCGCTCGCGGAGCAGCCACGGCGTCACCACGAGCAACGCGCCGGCGACCGCGACCACGAGCCGCATCGTGAAGTCCGACGCGCCGAGCAGGTCGAAGACGACGCCGTTGACGTGCGGGAGGAACGGCCCGTGGATGATGGGGCGGTACTGCCACGCGCCGACGTCCATGTAGTGGAGAATCCAGTCGGCGACCCGGGATTCGTCCTGATGGGCGACCCGCCAGCCGAGGTCCCAGACGCGCGCGAGGAGGGCGAGGGCGGCGACGGCGGCGAGCACAGCGGCGACGCGGCGCCGCGGCTGCCGCCCGCTGGGCCGAGACATACCACGCGGTTGCGACGGGGTGGATAAACGCTTTCCGGATAGGGAGAGGCGTCGCGTAGCGACGGCTCTCCAGAAGTGAGCGGTGAGTACAGCGAGCCGCGAACAGCAGAGAGCGCCGCGTAGCGGCGAGCCTCGGAAACGCGAACGGGGAGCGAATCGGCCCGGCCTACCCGCCGCCGAGCCGCTCAGCGACCGCTTCGATGGGATGGGGCGGGACGCTCTCGGCGCCGTCGCGGTCGCCGAGCTGAGAGCGACAGGAGCCGCCGGGGGCGACGACGCGGTTGGCGTCGCTGGCGTCGACTCGCTCGAAGAGCCGGCCGGCGATGGCCTGCGAGAGGTCGTAGTGCTCGTCGTGGTAGCCGAAGCTCCCGGCCATCCCGCAGCACGTGGTGTCCAGCGGGTCGACGTCGTAGCCGACGCGCCGGAGGACACCGACGGCGTGGTGGTCCTTGTTCGTGGCCTTCTGGTTGCAGTGGCCGTGGTAGCTGAGCGCGCCGGCGGCGCCCGGCGAGCGGTCCGGGACGGGGAGGGCCTCGTCGAGGCGGAAGGTGTCGAGGTACTCGCAGACGCCGTACGCGCTGTCGGCGACGCGCTCAACGGGCGAGCGGGCGCCATCGGCGGCGGTGCCGTCACCGAGCAGGTCCAGATACTCGTCTTGGAACAGCACCGCGTCGGAGGGCTCGACGAAGACGACGTCCCAGCCGTCGGCGACGCGCGGCGCGAACTGGTCGACGTTGGCGCGCGCTCGCTCGCCGGCCTTCCCGAGCATCCCCGCGGAGAACGCCGCGCGCCCCGACGGCGCGGCGTCGTCGGGAATCTCGACGTGGACGCCGGCGGCCTCGAGCGCCCGGACGGCGGCCTTCTCGGCTGCCGGATACGAGTAGTTCGTATACGTGTCCGGGAACAGGAGCGCGCGCCGCTCCGCGTCGGCGGCGGGGACAGTAGAGCCGCCCCGGGACTCGAACCAGTCCCGGAGGGTCTCGCGGCGGAACGGCGGGAGCTCGCGCTCGGGCGCGATGCCGAACACCGACTGGAGGAGCCGGCGGGCGCCGGGGAGGTCGGTCGCCCAGTTCGAGAGCGGCGCGAGCGCGGAGCCGAGCTTCGAGGCGGCGTCGATGTCCGCGAACAGGCGCTCGCGCAGGGTCGCGCCCTCCTGTTGGTGGTGGTGGTGTTTCGCCTCGGCCTTGAGCTTCGCCATGTCGACGCCCGTGGGGCAGTCGCTCGCGCAGCCCTTGCAGCCGACGCAGAGGTCCAAGACCGCCGACTGGAAGCGCTCGGAGTGTAGTTCGTCCTCGGGGAGGTCGCCGCTGATGGCGGCGCGCAGCATGTTCGCGCGCCCCCGCGTGCTCTGGACTTCCTCCTTGGACGCGCGGTAGGTGGGGCACATCACGTCCGAGTCGGTCTGCCGGCAGGTGCCGCAGCCGTTGCAGCGCTCCACGAGCTCGCCGAACCCGCCGTCGTCGGAGAAGTCGAGGGCGGTCTGGGGCTCGACGGACTGGTAGTCGGGGCCGTACCGGAGGTGGTCGCGGTTGTCCGCGCCGATGCCGCGGTCGGTGTCGGGGCCGACGTCGGCGGCGCTGTCGCGGTAGACGACGTTCCCGGGGTGCAGCCACCACTCGGGGTCGAAGGCGGTCTTCAGTTCCTTGAACGCCTGCCAGAGGTCGTCACCGTACATCTTTGGCGTGAACTCCGTGCGCGCGCGGCCGTCGCCGTGCTCGCCGGAGAACGAGCCGTCGTGTTCGAGCACGAGGTCGGTGACCGCGTCAGTGATGGAGTGCAGCGCCGCGACGCCGTCCTCGTCTTTGAGGTTCAGAATCGGGCGGACGTGGAGGGTGCCGGAGCCGGCGTGCGCGAAGTACGCGGCGGACGTGTCGTGGTCGTCGAGAATCGCCTCGAACTGCTCGACGTACTCGGCGAGGTCCGCCGGCGGAACGGTGGCGTCCTCGATGAACGGGTACGGCTTCGGGTCGCCCGGAAGCGACATCAACAGCGGAATCGCGGCCTTCCGGAGCTTCCAGAGGTCGTCCTGCGCGGACTCCGTGTACGCCTCCACGACGTCGAAGGCGGGGCCGTCGTCGAGGAACCGCTCGTTGGTCGCGGCGACGGCGGCCGCGAAGTCCTCGTGGAGCTCGGAGTCGAACTCCAGCATCAGCGCCGCCGCCGCGTCGTCGGGAATCGGTTCGACGTACTCGGCGTAGCCGTCGGAGTCGGCGGCCAGCCGGAACACCTCGTCGTCCATCAGTTCGACCGCGCTGACGTCGTACTCTAGCGCCACGGGGACCATCCGCATCGCGTCCGCGAGCTCCTCGAAGCAGTACAGCGCCAGCGCCGTCTCCTCGGGCACCGTCACGAGCGAGAGTTCGGCTTCGACGACGACGCCGAGCGTGCCCTCCGCGCCGACGAACAGCTTCGCGGGGTTGAGCACGCGCTCGCCGTCGGGGTTCTCGTAGACGACGCGGTCGAGGTTGTAGCCGGTGACGCGGCGCTTCAGGTCCGGGTAGCGCGCCTCGATTTCGTCGGCGTTGTCTTCGACGAGCGCGCGGACGGTGCGGTAGAGCTCGGCTTCGCGGTCGTCCCCGGAGACGAGTTCCGCCCACTCCGGGGAGTCGAGGACGACCTCCCGCGCCTCGATTATGGAGCCGTCCGAGAGCACCGCCGTGACGGCCTCCGTGTAGGCGTCGGTGATGCCGTAGCGCACGGAGTGGGCGACCGTGGAGTTGTTCCCGATGCCGCCGCCGACGGTCGCGCGGTTCGACGACGCGGGGTCGGGCGCGAACTTCAGGCCGTGCTCGGCGAGGCGGTCGTCGAGGTCGTCCTGCACGACGCCGGGCTGGACGCGCGCCAGCTTCGCGTCCGGGTCCACCGACAGCACGTCGTCCATGTGGCGGGAGAGGTCGAGGACGACACAGCCCGGGCCGACGGTCTGGCCGGCCAGCGACGACCCCGTCCCGCGGGGGAGAATCGGGACGCCGTGGTCGGTCGCCACGTCGACCGCGGCGCGCACGTCCTCGGTGTCCGTGGGGAAGACGACGCCCGCGGGCTCTGCGCCGTAGATGCTGCCGTCCGTCGCGTACAGGACGCGGGCGTACTCGTCGAAGGCGACGCCGCCCGACACGCGCGAGCGGAGCGCGGCGGCCAGTTCGCGGTACTCCTCGGCGTCCGGTCGGTCGACGTCGAGCTCCCGTGCGGACCACGTCGAGTGCTCGGAAGTCACACCCCGTAATCCACACGGTCGATAATTAAAGTTAGTCGTCGCGTCAAAACCAGCGGCGTAAACCGCGAACACCGTGCGACGCGTTGTCGGAGGTTTATGGTGCGTCGGGCGCCAGTGAGCGTATGGCAAGCGACACCACTCCGGTCATCGCAGCGGCCTACCGAACCCCGCAGGGCAAGGAAGGCGGCGTGTACGCGGACACGCGCAGCGAGGACCTCTCGGTCCCGCTCATCGACCACATCCTCGACGAGCACGACCTGACAAGCGACGACATCGACGACCTCCAGTGGGGGGTCGCCCAGCAGCGCACCGAACAGGACAACAACGTCGCGCGCGTCATCGCGCTCCTCTCCGAACTCGGCGAGGACGTGCCCGCCGCGTCCGTCAACCGCTGGTGTGCGTCCTCGATGGAGGCAATCATGCGCGCCGCCGACTCCATCAGCGCCGGCCAGCGCGACGCCATCATCGCGGGCGGCGTCGAGAACATGTCCCGCGTGCCGATGGACGGCGACTCCTACGAGCACCTCCACCCCGGGCTCGCCGAGCGCTACAACGTCCCCGAGCTCCAGATGGGGATGACCGCCGAGGAGGTCGCCGAGCGCCACGACGTCACCCGCGAGCAGCAGGACGAGTACGCCCTCCAGAGCCAGCAGCGCGCCGCCGCCGCGGCCGACGAGGGGCGCTTCGACGACGAAATCGTCCCCATCGAGACCGACGACGGCCTCGTCGAGGAGGACGAGGGCATCCGCCGTGACACCTCGCTGGAGGCGCTGGCGAAGCTCCCCACCGTGTTCAAGGGCGACGGCACCGTCACGCCCGGGAACGCCAGCCAGATCTCCGACGGCGCGTCCGCGACGCTGGTCACCAGCGAGCAGTTCGCCGAGAACCACGGCCTCGACGTGCTCGCGTACGTCGGCGACCACAACGTCGCGGGCGTCGACCCCCGCGTCATGGGCATCGGCCCCGTCCCGGCGACGAAGGGACTGCTCGACCGCACCGGCGAGGACATCGAGGAGTTCGACCTCGTGGAGCTCAACGAGGCGTTCGCCTCCCAGACGCTGTACGCCCGCGACGAGCTCGGCATCGACAACGAGAAGTTCAACGTCAACGGCGGCGCCATCGCGCTCGGCCACCCACTGGGCGCCAGCGGCGCCCGGCTCCCCGTCACGCTGATTCACGAGATGGAGAAGCGGAACGCCGAGAAGGGGCTGGCGACGCTGTGCGTCGGCTTCGGTCAGGGCGCCGCGATTACGTTCGAGCGCAAGTAGCTGTCATCGGCCCAGCAGTCGGGTCGAGTATCGCGCCGCACGGAGACCACGAGATTGATACCGCCGCCTCGTTTCTCTCGACGTAATGCGTTCCGTCGGCATCGTCGTCCCCGCCTACGACCCGAACGTCGAGGTGCTCGTGACGTACCTCGGCGCCCTCCGGGAGACCCTCCAGCCCGAACGGCTGCACGTGGAGCTGGACGCGGGCTCGGCGGCGACCGTCGCCGCGATTCGTGACGCGGGCGCGACCGTCAACGACGCGGCCGAGCGCCGCGGGAAGGGCGCCGCCGTCACCGCGGGGTTCGAGGCGCTGGAGACGGACGTGCTCGCGTTCGCGGACGCGGACGGCGCGACGCCCGCCCCGTCGCTGGCCGACGTCGTCTCGCCCGTCCGGGACGGCGACGCCGACCTCGCGGTCGGGTCGCGCCGCCACCCCGATGCGACCGTCGCCAGCCACCAGACGCTCGCGCGGCGCTTCCTCGGGGACGCGTTCGCGTGGCTCGCGGGCCGGCTGCTCGACGTGGACCTCTACGACTACCAGTGCGGCGCGAAAGCCATCACCAGCGAGGGCTGGGCGCAGGTCCGGGACCACCTCTACGAGCCGGGGTTCGCGTGGGACGTGGAACTCGTGGCGATGGCCGCCGCGCTCGACCTCCGCGTGCGCGAGGTCCCCATCGAGTGGGAGGACCAGCCGGACTCGACGGTGTCGCCGGTGGAGACGTCGATAGCGCTGTTCCGCGCGCTGTTGGTGTCGCGCCACCGGTCGAAGCGCCTGCGGGACAGCCAGCTACACGAGGCCATCGCGGCGCGCCGCGACGACCAGCCCGCGCTCGTGGAGCGACACCGATGAGCCCCGCCGACCGCGCCCGCGAGGCGCTCCCGGACCGGCTCGCGGCGCTCGTCTCCACGGTGCGGTTCGGCCAGTTCGTCTCCGTCGGCGCAATCGGCGCCGTCTTCGACGTGACGACGCTGGTCGCGCTCACGGAGCTGTTCGGCGTGGCCGCCGCAGTCGCGAACGTCGCCAGCATCGAGACCGCGATTCTCGTGATGTTCGTGGTGAACGAGCGGTGGACGTTCGCGGAGCACGGCGCGAACGGCCTTCGCTCGGTCGGCCGGCGGCTCGTCCGCTCGCACGTCGTGCGCGCGGGCGGGTCGACGCTGCAGTACGTGCTGTTCGTCGCGGTGTTCTACAACGTCGCCGTCGACCTCTCGGTCGCGGGCGTGGACCTCTGGCTGGTCGTCGTGAAGGGCGGCGCCATCGGCGTGGCGATGGTCGTCAACTACGTCTTCGAGAGCCTGTTCACGTGGCGCGTCCACGCGGGCGAGTAATCAGTCGCGAGGGTGACACCAGTCCAGCGCCTCGCGGACTGCCTCCTTCCGGCCGAGGAACGTGAGGTGGTCGCCGCGCTGGAGCGTGAACTCGCCGGACGGCACTTGGTTCTCGTCGTCGCGGCCGACGAGCGCGATGATACAGCCGTTCGGGAGCTCGGTGTCCAGCTCCGCGATGGTCTTCCCGACGAGCTCCTCGGAGGTGACTTCGACCTCTTGGACGTCGCCCGAGCGCCCGATTTCGGTCATCCAGTTGGCGAGCGCGGGGCGCTCGATGATGTTGTCGATGCCCCACGCGGTCGCCAGCGACGAGGAGACCGTGCGGACGCCGAGGTCCTCGAAGGCGTCGACGTTGTCCGGGTTGTTCGCCCGAGCGATGATGGTCTCCACGCCGAACTTCGAGTCCGCGAGCTGAGAGACCAACAGATTGGCGTCGTCGTCGCCGGTGGCGGCGACGACGATGCGGGCGTTCTCCGCGCCGGCGGAGCGCAACTCGTCGGTGTCCGTGCCGTCCCCGTGGTGGACGGTGAACCCCTCGTTGCGCGTTCGTTCGACCATCTCTACGTCCTTCTCGACGAGGACGACGTTCTCACCGCGGTCTTCGAGGCGCTCGCCGAGCGCCCGACCGACGGTGCCGCCGCCGACGATAATGACACGCATTGGTATGACATCGAGTGCTTGCGCGATGTGTCTTGCGAACCCACCCTCGAAGACGACCGTCAGCAGGATGACGAGGAAGACGATGCCGACGAGGAGGCTGGCGGCGTCCTCCATCCCGCTGCTCTGGAGCTGTACGGCGAACAGCGTGGCGACCGACGCGGGGATGATGCCGCGCGGGCCGACCGCGCTCATGAACGTCCGCTCGGAGAGCGTGTAGCGGTCTCCCCGGGTGGAGAGGAAGACCCCGAGCGGCCGGATGACGAGCGCGACGAGCGCGACGACCGCGAGCCCGGCGACGCCGAGCCGGATGAGGTTGTCGAACGACAGCAGGGCGGCCAGCCCGATGAACACGAACGAGAGGACGACCAGCGTCACGTCGCCCTTGAACGCCTCTATCTCCTCCTCGTAGGGGAGGTCGGCGTTCCCCAGCACCATGCCGGCGGTAGCGACCGCGGCGATGCCCGCTTCGCCGCGGAGGAAGTCGGCGGCGCCGTACGCGACGAGCGCGCCGGCGAGCACGATGAGGCGGGCGTTCTGCGGGGCGTTCCCCCGCGAGAGGTCGACGTGGCGCAGCAGGTACCAAACGACGCCCGCGACGGCGAGCCCGAAGAGCACGCCGATGCCCAGCCGAACCGTGAACTCCTCGATAATCTGCATCCGCGTGAGGCCGGGGTTGTTCACGACCTCGAAGACGACGATGGCGAGGATGGCCGCGGTGACGTCGTTGACGACGCCCTCGGTTTCGAGCGCGGCGCCGACCCGGTTGCGGACGGGCACGATGTCCAGAATCGGCGTGACGACCGTCGGGCCGGTGGCGACCAGCAGGCTGCCGACGAGGAACGCCATGTCCCAGTTCGCGTCGAGGAGGTAGCGCACCGACAGCGCGGTCCCGACCAGCGAGATGGCCGCGCCAATCGTCGTGAGCCTGACCACCGCGCCCGGCGCCTCCCGGAGCTTCGGGAGCTTCAGGTGGAACGCGCCCTCGAAGACGATGATGGCGACCGACAGCCCGACGATGCTGGACAGCGTCTCCGCGCCACCGAACGTCTCCAGCGTGACGACCCCCAACACCTCGGGGCCGACGAGAATCCCCGCGATGACGAGGAACAGCACGCTCGGCACTTGGAGGCGGTCCGCGATGACTTGCGACGCCACTCCGAGGGCGATAATCGTGGCGACCAGTGGAATGAGTTCGGAGCTCACAGGAGCACCTCCAGTGCCTGCATCGTCTCGTGATTCAGCGCGACTGCCCTTAAAGCGCCCGGATGCCGGCAGTCACGCCCGGCACTCCGGTCACTCCGCGTAGATGTCCCCGATTTCGTCCGCGAACGCGTCGAGGATGTTGCGGCGCTTCTTCTTCATCGTGGGCGTGAGCAGGTCGTTCTCCTCGGTGAACTCCGTGGGGACGAGGCGGAAGCGCTTGATCTGCTCGTAGTCCTCGAAGTTCTCGTTGACGCCGTCGACCGCCTGCTGGATGCGGGCTTGGACGCGCTCGTCCCGGCACAGCGACGCCTTGTCCTCGGGGAGGTCGATGCCCTCGTCGGCGGCCCACTTGCGGAGGGCGTCGAACGACGGGACGATGACCGCGGAGACGAACTTCCGGTTGTCGCCGACGACCATCGCCTGCTCGACCAGCGGGCTCGCGGCGAACGCGTCCTCGATGGGGCCGGGCGCGACGTTCTTCCCCGTCGACAGCGTGAGAATCTGTTTCGCGCGTTCGAGGAACGTGACGTAGCCGTCGTCGCGAATCTCGACCACGTCGCCGGTGCGGAACCACTTCTTCCCGGACGACGAGTCTTCCGACGTCCCGCTCGCTCCGCTCTCGGGACCCCCGTCGAGTTCGGTGAACGCCTGCTCGGTGGCGTCGTCGAGCCCCCAGTAGCCGTCGAAGACCTGCGGGCCGCGCGCGAGCAGTTCGCCGACCTCGCCGTCGCTGGCGTCGCGCTGCTCGGGGCTGGCGACCGTCTCGTCGACGCGGAGCTCCGTGTCCACGACCGCCGGGCCGATGGTGCCGGTCTTCGGCGCTTCCGGGGGGTTCACGCAGAGCACGGGGCTGGTCTCCGTGAGCCCGTAGCCCTCCAGAATCGGGAGGCCCATGCCGTGGTAGAGCGCGCAGAGTTCGGGGGACAGCGAGCCGCCGCCGGAGATGAAGAAGTCGATGTTCCCGCCGAGCGCCTCCCGGACCTGCTCGAAGACGAGCCTGTCCGCAACGGCGTGTTTCGCGCGCAGCGCCAGCCCGGGGTCGTCGGCCTCGTAGTAGTCGCGGCCGACGCCGGTCGCCCACTCGAAGATGCGCTCTTTCGTGGGGGACTGGGCGGCCTCCTCGCGGACCACGGCGAAAATCTTCTCGTAGACGCGCGGGACGCTCGTGCCCACGGAGGGCTCGCACAGCGAGAAGTCCTCGCGGAGCGTGTCCGGGGACTCGGCGTAACAGACGTGCGCGCCCGACGCGAACAGCAGGAAGTGGCCGGCGAGCCGTTCGAGGACGTGCGCCAGCGGGAGGAACGACACCACGCGTGACTCGGCGGTGATGGCGGGGCGGTCGCTCTTGTCGGGGCGCGGCCCGAAGCGCTTGCGGCACTGATTGACGTTCGCCCGGAAGTTCGCGTGCGTGAGCGCGGCGCCCTTCGGCTTCCCGGTGGTGCCGGACGTGTAGATGAGGCTAGCGAGGTCGTCGGTGGCCGTGCCCTCGACCCACGACTCGTAGGTGTCGCGGTCGAAGGCCTCGCGGCCGCGCTCGTAGACCGCCGACAGCGGCATCGCGTCGTCGTCCGCGACGTGGTCCATCGTGACGACGAACTCGACGTCGAGGTCGTCCTCGACCTCGCGGACGCGTTCGAGTTCGGCCTCGCCCTCGACGACGACGCCGACCGCGTCGCTGTCGCCGAGGAGGTGGTTCACTTGCCGCGAACTGGAACTGGGGTAGACGGTGGTGACGGCGCCGCCGGCGGCGAGAATCCCGAAGTCGCACTGCGCCCACTCCATGCGGGTGTGCGCGAAGATGCCGACGCGGTCGCCGGCGTCGACGCCGAGGTCGCGGAACCCCGCCGCGAGGTAGCGGACGGCGTCGCGCATCTCGCCGTACGTGAGGTCGGCGAACTCGCCGTCGGGCGCCTCGTCGAACACCGCGGGCGTCAGCGTCCGGTCGTAGACGCCGCCCTTGTACCCCTGTGCGGGCCGTGCTTCGTGTCGCTCGGCCGCGTCCTCGAACATGCGGGCGAGGGTGGTCTGCCCGGTGACCTCGTCCTCGTAGTCGCGTTCCGCCTCGCGGAAGTCCATACCCCCTAGTTGGCCTCCCGGGTCTTAAGGTAGTTGAGAACCCCACGAACGTTCATTGAGGTTTCCGCGCGGGCCTTGTGGTCGCCCCAGACCTGCCAGACCTCGTTCGTGCTGGAAAGGTGGTCGATGGCGGCCTCCTCGCTGCCGCGCTCGACGACCTCGCGCTCGACGCTCTCCACCCACTCCCGGAGGACCTGCTCGTACTGGCGCAGCACCGCGTCCACGTCGTCGGGCCCCGGCCCGAAGTGCGCGTACAGCAGGACATCGGGGTCGAGGCGGCGAATCAGTTCGGCGTCGGTGACGCACTGTTCGAGGTCGAAGTTCGGCGGCGGGCTCGTCTCCCGCACGCGGTCCTGCGATGGAATCCAGATGCCCGCGGCGTCGGCGGTGAACACCGCGTCGGCGGCGTGGTCCTCGAAGACGACTTGGTGGGGGGCGTGGCCCGGCGCGTGGTGAGCAGTCAACTCCCGCGACTCAAGGTCGACCGTGTCGCCGTCTTCGAGTTCCACGATGCGCTCTTCGGGAACGGGCTCGGGCTCGACGTAGTACCGCCACTGGTCGCCCACGGCGTCTTTGGTGCCCGCGACGAGCCGCGACGGGTCAACGAGGTGGGGCGCGCCGATTTCGTGGACGTAGACGTCCGCGTTCGGGCACTCCTCCGCGATGAACCCCGCGCCGCCCGCGTGGTCGAGGTGGACGTGCGTGACCAGAATCGCTTCGAGGTCGTCGGGCGCGATGCCGTGCTCGTCGAGCGCGGCGAGCACGCGCTCGTAGTTCGTGCCGATGCCCGTGTCCACGATTGCCGGGCGCTCGGCGTCGACGACGTAGACGGAGCCGTACTCGCCGGTGTCGTACATGCCGGTGTCGACGTACGAGATGCCACTACACTGTTCGACGTCGAAAACGTCGCCGGGTGCCATACCGAAAGACGGGTGGCCCGCACGCAAAAGATTTCGCGTGCGCGGGCCGCGTCACGGCGTCCCCGCCACCGGGAGCACCGAGAACGCCAGATACGACAGCGCGGTCGCCGCGCTCGGCCCCAGAATCCAGAAGGAGACGAACCGCGCGACCGTCGACGCGTCGAACAGCGCCGCGGGGTCGGGGCCGCCGCCCGCCGCCCCGATTTCCGTAACGCCCTCGTCGGCGTCGGCGGCGACCGCGCTCACGGTGACGCCACCTTCTACGTCGCCGCGCGCGAGTTCGGCCGCCGTCGCCGTCCGCGACGCTCGCCCCCAGCCGAGGCCGACGATGGTCATCACCGTCGAGAGCGCGAGGCTGATGGGGACGCCGAGCCACGACGCGGCGGTCGTAATCGTCGCCGCGACCACCGTCACGACCATCGCCGCCAGCAGCGGGAGGTCCGTGAGTTCGCTCCCGACCGAGTCCATCGTGCGGCGCGCGATGGTGAACGCGCCGAGGCCGATGGCCGCCGCCGCGAGCACGACCGCCGGCCGGGCGTCGAGGAGGCCGCCGCCGACCAGCGGCGCGACCGCGTTCGCCACGTTGCTCGCGCCCGCCGAGAACGACATGTAGCACGCGACGACGACGACCAGCGCGGTGCTGACGAACTCCCGGGGCGTGGTGTTCGGGCCGAGCGCGGGCGTCGGCACGCCCGAGCGGTCGAGGACGACCAGCGGGCCGTCGGACTGCTCGATGGCGGCGGCGCGCTGGAGGCGGACGTAGAGGTAGCGGCCGACGACCGCGCCGCACCAGAAGCCGGCGACGGGCGCGACCAGCCACCAGACGACGATTTCCCCGAGCACCGCCCAGTCGAGCGTGCGGGTCGCCAGCCCGAGGCCGGCGATGGCGCCCACGGCGGTCATCGACGTGGAGATGGGGACGCCGTAGGCGTTGGCGACCACCATCCCGAGCCCGATGAACGCGAGCACGACGATGCTCGCCTCGACGGTGAACGCGGCGGGCGCGACGACGCCGCTGCCGAGCGTCGCCACGACGTTCCGGCCGACCGTCCAGCCGCCCAGCAGGACGAACACCGTCATCAGCGCCGCCGCGGTGGTCTTCCGCGTGACGCCCGCGCCCACCGACGGCCCCCACGCGACACCCGTCGATGACCCGCCGACGTTGAACCCGACGAACACAGCGGCGGCGACCGCGACCAACAGGAGCGCGTCCATGCGGCGAGGGGTACGCGGTCGAGGATGGTGTATATTCTGGATAGGGGCGATATTCGGGCGGCCGCGGGCTCGTGAGCGGTTGACGGGGATGCGATACGTTCTTGCCGCCGCCCGCGCAAACTCGGGCAAATGCTGAGCAGACAGTACGTCCGCGAGCACCCCGAGGAAGTGCGGGACGCCCTCGAGAAGAAGGGCGTGGACGCGGACCTCGACCGGATTCTGGAGGTCGACGAGGAGTGGCGCGAACTCAAGGCCCGAGGCGACGAACTCCGCCACGAGCGCAACGAGGTCTCCTCGAAGATTGGTGAACTCAAGCAGGAAGGGAAGGACGAAGCAGCGCAGGAGGCCATCGAGCGCTCGCAGGAACTCAAGGACGAACTCGAAGACGTCGAGGCGCGCGCGGACGAACTGGAGGCCGAGCTGGAGCGCAAACTGCTCACGCTCCCGATGGTCCCCCACGAGGAGGTGCCCGTGGGCGCCGACGAGTCCGAGAACGTCGAGCGCCGCCGCGAGGGCTTCGACGACCTCCGCGACCTCCCCGAGGAGGTCACGCCGCACTACGACCTCGGCGAACAGTTGGACATTCTTGACTTCGAGCGCGGCGCGAAGGTGTCGGGCGGCGGCTTCTACTTCGCGAAGGGCGCGGGCGCGCGCCTCGAACACGCGCTCGTGCAGTTCATGCTCGACGTCCACCGCGAGCAGGGCTACGAGGACGTGTTCCCGCCGATTCCCGTGAACTCGACGTCGATGGAGGGCACCGGGCAGTTCCCGAAGTTCGTGGAGGACGCCTACCGCGTCGGCGACGTGAACGAGGCCGACTACGACGAGGACGACCTCTGGCTGCTGCCGACCGCGGAGGTGCCGGTGACGAACATGTACCGCGACGAGATTCTGCTCAGCGACGACCTCCCGCTGAAGCATCAGGCGTACTCGCCGAACTTCCGCCGGGAGGCCGGCGAGCACGGCACCGAGACGCGGGGCATCGTGCGCGTCCACCAGTTCAACAAGGTGGAGATGGTGAACTTCGTCGAGCCCGAGGAGTCCTACGAGCGCTTCGAGGGGCTCGTCGACGAGGCCGAGGAGGTGCTGCGACGGCTCGACCTCCCGTACCGGATTCTGGAGATGTGCACGGGCGACCTCGGGTTCACGCAGGCGAAGAAGTACGACATCGAGGTGTGGGCGCCCGGCGACGACATGGACGACGGCCCCGCGGAGGGCGGGCGCTGGCTCGAAGTCTCGTCGGTGTCGAACTTCGAGGACTTCCAAGCGCGTCGGGCGGGCATCCAGTACCGGCCCGAGCGCCACGAGAGCGCCGAGCACCTCCACACGCTGAACGGCTCGGGGCTGGCGGTGCCGCGCGTGCTCGTCGCGATTCTGGAGTACTACCAGAACGACGACGGCACCGTCGACGTGCCGGAGGCCCTCCAGCCGTACATGAACGGCCAAGAAGTCGTCGAGGGCACCGAGAAGGTCGGGGAGTCCGCGCTCGGCGCGGGCGACCGCGAGAGTCGGAACGAGCGCAGCGAGTGAGACTCTCGGGAAAGCGAGCGGTGGAGCGTAGCGTAACCGCGAGTAGCGCGGTTCGCAGCGTGCGACCGCAGGGAGCCGTGAGCGTCGCGGTGGCGCGAATCGGCGAGTAGGCTTTTCCTCGCGCCCCGCAACCCGGCGCGTATGAGCGCGAGCACGCGGAGGTGGCGGTAGTGGTTGAACTCGGGTACACGCTCTCCAGCGAGGAGCACCCGCCCAACGACCTCGTGGAGTACGCCGCGCGCGCTGAGGACGCGGGCTTCGACTTCCTCTCGATTTCGGACCACTTCCACCCGTGGGTGAGCCGGCAGGGCGAGAGCGGCTTCGTCTGGTCGACGCTCGGCGGCGTCGCGCACGCCACCGACGACATCCCCGTGGGCGTCGGCGTCGTCTGTCCGATTATGCGCTACCACCCCGCGGTGGTCGCGCAGGCGTCGGCGTCGGTGGCGTCGATGCTCGACGGCCGGTTCTTCCTCGGCGTCGGGACGGGCGAACTGCTGAACGAGCACGTCGTCGGCGAGCACTGGCCCGAGCACGCGGTGCGGCTGGAGATGCTCGAAGAGGCGGTCGAAATCATCCGGCGGCTGTGGGCGGGCGGCCAGCGGAGCTACCGGGGCGAGCACTTCACCGTCGAGAACGCGCGGCTGTTCACGCGCCCCGAAGAGACGCCGCCAATCGTCGTTTCGGCGTACGGCCCGTCGGCCGCGGAGACCGCCGCGGAAATCGGGGACGGCTTCTGGTCGGTCGGCGTGCAGGACGCCGTCGACGCGTGGGCGGCGCACGGCGGCGAGGGGCCGCGGTACACGCAGTTGAGCGTCTGTTACGCCGAGACCGAGGAAGAAGCGGTCGAGACCGCCTACGAGTGGTGGCCCAACACCGCGCTCCCCGGCGAGCTTTCGTCGCAGCTGCCGACCACCGCGCACTTCGAGCAGGCCTGCGAGCTGGTCACCAGAGCCGACATCAGGGAGTCGAGTCTCGTCACCAGCCCCGACCCCGCGGCGCACGTCGCCGCCGTCGAGGAGGCCGTGGACGCGGGCTACGACCGCGTGTACGTCCACCAAGTCGGTCCCGACCAAGCCGGGTTCTTCGAGTTCTACGAGGAAGAAGTGCTGCCCGCCGTCGAGTCGATAGCGCCGGCGTAAGTCGTCAGGCCGACGATTTCGCCGTCGTTCGTGTCGAAGACATCCACGAACGCGAACAGCTCGCGGCCGTCGGATTCGGCCAGCAGGCGCCCGTGGACCGCGACGCCGTCGGCGCCGTCGTAGACGGCGTGGACCGCGTGGCGGGTGTCGGTTCGCGGGCGGTCGTCGCGCATGAACGCGACGAACGCCTCGCGGCCCGAGAGCGTCATGTCCGGGCGCACGTGCTCGAACGACGGCGCCAGCACCTCGTCGAGCGCGTCGTACTCCCCGGCGTCGATGGCGTCGTAGTACGCTCGTGCGAGGGCGGCGTCGTCCATGCCTCGACGGAGGGTGCGGACGCTCAAGAAACCGCGGGACGCGGCTACGGGCTCGGGTACGAGTAGTCCAACACCGTGTTCCCGTCGGCGTCGCGGACGCGGACCGTGTCGCCGTCGTCGTCCCAGACGGGCTCGTCGACGTCCCAGTAGAGGTCCGTCGCCGTCCACTCGCCGTCGCCGGTGTGGACGCGAACGCGGTCGCCGGCGTCCAGCGTGAAGCCGTCCGGGAAGTAGAACTCCCACCCCTCGGCGTCGCTGAGGACGTAGCCGGACATGTCGAGGGCGGCGTCGCCGTCGTTCGTGAGTTCGACGTACTCGTCGGCGAGCGCGCCGCTCTCGGGGTCGACGGTGCGGTCGCTGACGACGAGGTCCGGGTCGGTCGACTCGGTGTTGTCGAAGCCGCCCGGCTGGACGGTGTCCGACCCGCGGAACCACACGCCGTTGCCGACCTTCCCGACGACGAACCCGCGCGCGGAGTCGAGGCCGAACTGCGCCGCGCTGGTCTTGTATTCGAGGTGGAGCGCGCCGTCCACGCGGGAGTACGACTGGGGCTGGGCGCCGTTCCCGCCCGCGAGGTACGACCGGCTTCCGAAGTTCACCGAGTAGTTCCCCGGGTCCACGTCCTCGGGGTCGACCCAGTCTCCGTCAGCGTTCTCGGGGGGCGACTTGAGTGCGACCGTGATGCGCTCCTGCGTGTAGGGGTCGAACTCGTTGGGGTCTTCGCCGGGCATAATTTCGACGTTCGCGCGCTTGACCTGCCGGCCGCGGGCGGGCTGGAGCGACGCCGGCCGCTCCATCGAGAGAGTGATGCGTCGCGGGTCCGCGGCGTCACCGGAGAGGAACTGCCACGCGTCCACGCCGCTGAGCGTCTTCGGCGTGAGCTTGATGGTGTAGTCGTCGCGGTCGAAGCCCCCCCAGAACGCGCCGCCGTCGGTCTTCCCCTCGCCCCACTGCCACTCCACGACGCTGTTGCCGCCCTCCCACAGTTCGAAGTCGTCGTCGACGTTCACGGGGTCGTCGCGGACCGCCCACTCGCCGCTGTCCCGGGAGAGCCCGGAGAGGGAGAACCGCGCCGTGCCGCCGTGGGGCGTGTCCGGGCTGCCGTGGAGGAACGCCAGCGACGACCCGACGGGGCCGTCGTAGACGAACGTGCGCGCTCGCTCGTCGGCCGCGATGAGGTCGGTCGCGGGGTGGGCGGACGTGTCCTCGGTCCGGTAGTCGTAGAACTCCTCGATGGTGTCGCCGCCGTGGGACAGCGGCGTCACCGACCACCGGAGCTTCCCCTGTCGGAGGAGGAGCCTGCGTTCGTCGTCGCCGTCGGGCTGGAGGGACTGGTAGACGCTCGCGCCGCCGAGCGCGAGCGCGCCGAGGCCGACTGCGCCCGCGGTGAAGCCCCGCCGCGAGAGCCGCCGTCCGTCGCTGTCGTCGGTCATGGTTGTCGAAGTGATTGGTGGCTGGCACGGAAAAGGACAGTGGCCAAAAGCACGGAAATCGGCCGAGAGAGGGGTTCTCACCCGTCACGGGGGTGTCTCGGGGGAACGCGGCGCTTTTGCCCGCGGGCGCCGTAGTCGGCGCGTGGACCTGCACGTCCGGTACGAGGGCGACGACGACCCGAAGAAGTGCACGGCGCGCAAGCTCGCGCGCTTCGACGAAGCCGCCCTCCACGAGTCGGCGCGCGCGACGCCGTACGGGGTCGTACTGAACCCCCACGCCGACACCGCGCTGTCGCCCGCGGACGCCGACCACGGGCGGCTGGTCGCGCTGGACTGCTCGTGGGAGACCGCCGGCGAGGCGATGTTCGAAATCGACGGCGAGCACCGCGCGCTCCCGTTCCTCGTCGCCGCCAACCCCGTGAACTACGGCCAGCCGTTCCAGCTCAACACCGTGGAGGCGTTCGCCGCCGGCCTCTGCATTCTGGGGGAGCGCGAGCACGCCGAGGAGATTCTCTCGAAGTTCACGTGGGGGCACACGTTCCTCGAACTCAACGAGGAGCCGCTCCGGCGGTACAGCGAGTGCGCCGACTCCGCGGCGGTCGTCGCGGTGCAGGACGACTACCTCGCGGACGAGAATTGATTTTGCGGCGAGTGGTCGCGGAACGCGACCGCGAGGGCTCGGTTCCGAACCGCTTAAACGCACCCCGAGCGAACGGGAGCGCATGAGCGAGTCCATCGAGGCCCGACTGCTCGAGAAGCAGATCTGCATGCGGTGTAACGCCCGGAACCCCAAGCGCGCCTCCGAGTGCCGCAAGTGCGGGTACAAGAACCTCCGCCCGAAGGCCAAGGAGTCCCGCTCGACGTAATCAGTTCTTCTCGCCGTCCCACTCGCTTTCGAGCACCGAGTAGTACCGCACGTCCCGGTACTGGCCGTCGACGTACACCTCGTCGCGGTGCGTCCCTTCGAGTTCGAAGCCGAGCTTCTCCCAGATGCTCGCGGAGGCGTCGTTGCCCTCGAAGACGCGCGCGACGACGCGGTGGCGGCGGTGCTGGGCGAACGCGTACTCGGTGACGAGGCGGCCCGCCTCGGTGCCGTAGCCGTTCCCCCAGAACTGTTCCCCGAGGAAGATGCCGACCTCGGCGCTGCCGTTCACGTCGTCGACGCCGTGGACGCCGACGCTCCCGACCGGCTGGTCGTCCACCGCGACGACGAAGTTCACGTCGCCGTTGTCGTCGTTGGCGCGCTCCTCGTACCACTCCTGTTCCTGTTGCTCGGTGAGCGGCGTGCGCGCGGACAGCGACGGCCACACCGCGGGGTCGTTGAGCGTCTCGCGCAGGAATTCTAAGTCCGCCTCGGCGACCGCACAGAGGTCGACGGCGTCGCCTTCGAGGAACGGTCTCCCGGGCATACCAGCGGGGACGCGCGCCGTCAGAAAAAACGTTCCCGGGCCGTGGCAATTACTTACAAGGAGCTACTCGTCGGGATACTTGGGCTCGCGGCGCTCGGCGCGTTCGAGCGCGCGCTCGACGACCGCCCGCACGTCGCCGTGGAAGACGCTGCCGTGGCCGGCGTACATCCCTTCGACGCCCGCCGGCATTCGTTCGAGAAGCTCTCGAATGCTCCCGACGAGTCGCTCGCGGGACTGGCCGGCCATGTCCGTGCGGCCGAAGCTCCCGTCGTCGAACGCGCCGTCGTCGTGGACGACGACGTCCCCGGAGAACAGCGCGTCGTCGGAGACCAGCGAGACGTGGTCGGGGGCGTGGCCGGGCGTGAACACGGCCTCGAAGTCGTCGTCGCCGACCTGCACGCGGTCGCCGTCGCCGAGCGCGTGCGTGCGCAGCGGGTGGTCGTCGAAGGCGTACACGTCGGGGTCGAAGGCGTCCACGACGGCGTCCAGTTGCTCGACGTGGTCGCCATGCTGGTGGGTGACGAGGACGCGTTCGAGGTCGTCGACGTGGCGCCGAATCTCCTCGATGACGCCGCCGTACGCGCCGGCGTCCACGAGCGTCGGTTCGTCGCCGTCGACGAGGTAGGCGTTGCACGTGAACGTCTCGGCGTCGCGCGTGACGTGGACTACGTCCATACTGTCGGTGACGACCGGAGCGTGGTAAAACGGCGGGGTTTTTTCACGCTCGACGGCCAACTCGCCGGGGAATTTTTGGGGGAGGGTGCCGTACGTACACACATGGGTTTCGGGAGTTACGACGAATCCGAGCAGGAGAACCAGTCTCTCGACTCAGACGACATCGACGCCGACGACGGCATCGACACCGCCGAGTACGAGCACAGCGGCGACGTGAACTACGAAATCGACGCCTCGAACGACGAACTGCTGGACCGACTCAAGGACATCAAAGGCGAGTAGCGTGACCCGGGCGACGACGCGGGTGAACCACGACTGGGGGGCGCCGGCCGCGTGAAGTCCGGAACGCGCGCGCTCGGGGTGGCGGAGTCCTACCGGGGCGAGGTGTCCACGGTCGCCGGCGCCGTCGTGCGGGCGTCCCGCGTCGCGGACGGCTTCTCCTTTAGTTCGTGTACAGTCAGCGGCCTCGACAGCACCGCCGCCGTCATCGACTGCTACCGGCAGTTGGACCGCGAAGACATCCAGTACGTCCTCGTGGCGGGTATCGCGCCCGCGTGGTTCAACGTCGTCGACCTCCGCGCCGTCCACGACGCCGTCGAGCGGCCCGTCCTCTCGGTTTCCTTCGAGGCCAGCGAGGGGTTGGAAGCCGCCATCCGCCGGGAGTTCGACGGCGAGGAGCGCGACCGACGGCTCGCCGTCTACGAGCGCCAGCCCGCCCGCGAGCCCGTGACCGTCAACGACCAGCGGGTGTTCGTGCGGTCGGTCGGCTGCGAGAAACCCCGAGAGGTCGTGCGCGCGTTCACGCCCGAGGGCGGCCGTCCGGAGCCGCTGCGGGTCGCGCGGCTGGCGGCCCGCGCGGCCGAGCACAGCGAGGCCGCAGAATGAGCGAGGCGCGCGGACCGCCGACCGGAGCGGCGGCGTCGTGGACGCCGCGCGTCTGTAACGCTTAACCCCGCGGCCGTGGTCGGCACACGCATGAGCGACGCCGACGGCATGGAGGGGTTGGAAGTCACCGAGTGCACGCGCTGCGCGGCCCTCGTGGAGTCTCGGAGCCGAATCGTCGACGGCGATGGCCCCGCGGACGCCGACGTGCTGTTCGTCGGGGAGGCGCCCGGCGAATACGAGGACGAGGAAGGCGTGCCGTTCGTCGGGCGCAGCGGCGACGTGCTCGACGACGAACTCCGGGACGCCGGGCTACCGCGCGCGGACATCCGCATCACGAACTGCGTGCGGTGCCGGCCGCCCGAGAACCGCGACCCCTCCGGCGAGGAGCTGGCGAACTGCCGGCCGTACCTCGAACGCGAAATCGAACTCGTCGACCCCGAGGTCGTCGTCACGCTCGGGAAGGTGCCCGGCGAGCACCTGCTCGGGCGGGACGTCGCGGTCACCAGCGAAGCCGGCAGCGTCGAGCGCGTCGAACTCGGCGGTCAGCGGCGGGAAGTGCTGATTTGCCTCCACCCGGCGGCGACGCTGTACGACGCGAGCCAGCGGGAGGCGTTCACGGAGACGATAGAACGAGCGGCGACGATGGCCGGCGAGAGCAGCGGGCAGTCCCAGTTAGGGGAGTTCTAGGGGCTGCGGTCGCCGACGCCGAGCCACTTGCCCGGGTTGAAGAGGTCGCGGACCGCCTCGACGAATCCCTTGCCCTCGTGCTCGCCGGGGCGGAGCCGCGCGCGGATGCGCGAGGAGACGAGTTCGATGCCCAGCACGACGACGAACACCATGATGAGGCCGGCGGCGGTCTGGCGGAACTGGAAGAGGTCCTGACTGTTGCGAATCAGCAGGCCGAGCCCGCCGGCGCCGACGACGCCCAGCGAGATGGCGATGCGGGTGTTGATTTCGAGGATGTACAGCGTCCACGCGATGAACGACCGCGACACCTGACTCAGCATCCCGAAGCTGACCGTCTGCGTGCTCGACGCGCCGGTCGAGCGGATGGCCTCGATGGGGCCCTCCTCGATTTCTTCGAGGTCGTCGGTGAACAGGCGGCCGAGGTTCCCGATGCCGTCCGTGGCGATGGCCAACACGGCGGTGACCTGTCCGGGCGGCCCGATGGGGATGTAGAGGAAGATCCAGACGATGGCGGGAATCGCGCGGACCGCGCTCAGCGTCCCGCGGAAGATGAAGTTGAACGGGAACGGCGTGACGCGCTCGCTGCCGAGCACGCCGAGCACGAGCGCCAGCGGGAACGCGAGCACGGTACCCATGAACCCGAGCAGGAGCGTCACCAGACTCGCCCGGACCAGCGACTGGCGCTCCGACTGGAGGCTGTCGATGATGTGGACGCCGCCGTCGCGGAAGCTCGCGGGGATGGCGCGCAGCCCCGTGATGCCCTGTTCGCTCGTGTAGACGGTGAACCGCTGGAAGTCCGGCGGGAAGAAGCCGGTCGCGATGAAGTCGAACATCGCCGGGTACCGGTCGGCGACGACGTTGGGCTGGAAGCCGATGAAGCCCAGCCCCCAGTACGTGATGCCGAGGACGGCGACGACGAGCGCGACCCACAGCACGTACTTGATGCGGCGCAGGCGGTCCAGCGCCCGCAGTTTCTCGCGGACGGGGCCGGCGGCGCTCACGCGCTCTCACCACCGTCGGCGGAGGCGTCGGCGGTCACGGTGTCGGTGCCGGTCGGGTCGGTTTCGAGGTCCCCGTCGGCGTCCTCGCCGTAGTAGATGTCGTCCATCCGCTCCATCGTGAGGTCGTCGGCGTCGCCGTCGAAGATGACTTCGCCGTCGCGGATGCCGAGGAACCGGTCACCGAACTCGCGGGCGATGTTCACTTGGTGGAGGCTCGTCACCGTCGTGAGGTCCTCCTCGCCGGCGGCCTTCTTCAGGTACCGCATCACGTCGCGGGCCGCCTTCGGGTCGAGGCTGGCGACGGGTTCGTCCGCGAGCAGAATCTCGGGCTCCTGCACGAGCGCGCGAGCGATGCCGACGCGCTGTTTCTGCCCGCCGCTCATCGACTCCGCGCGCTGGCCGGCCTCGTCGAGGAGGCCGACGGTCTGGAGGGCTTCCAGCGCGTTGATTTTGTCGTACTCGGCGTGCATCCCGAGGGCGCTCCGCAGGAGGCCGTTCCGGGAGAGCGCGCCCGTGAGCGCGTTCCCGAACGCGGTCTTGCTCTCGAGGAGGTAGTGCTCTTGGAACACCATGCCGACCCCGCTGCGGTTGTGGCCGATTTCCTCGCCGCCGACGCGAACCGACCCCTCCGTTGGCTGGGTGAGTCCGTTCAGCACGCGCAGCATCGTGGACTTGCCGGCCCCCGACGGTCCGAGGAGGATGACGAACTCCCCCTCCGGGATGGTGAAGGACACGTCGTCGAGCGCGACGGTGTCCTCGTCGTATATCTTGGTGACGTTTTCGAACTCGATTTTTGGCATCGTGGGGTTCCTGTGTGGGAGAATGGAGGGCCGTGGGAAAAACGGCCCGGACTAGCGCGAGCGTGTCGAGGCGCGACTACTCGAAGATTTCCGTGCCGACGCCGAGCTCGTTGGCGACGTCGATGACGGACTGGTAGTCCTCGCGGCTCGCCTCGCGGACGTCGCTGAACCAGAGGTCGTCGTCGGTACCAGATTCGCCGTCCGCGCCCTGGTAGATGCTGTCCGGCCCTTCGAGGAACGCGTCCTGAATGGCCGTCTTGGCTTCCTCGCTGAGCTCCGGCGAGACGACGATGGGCGCGCGCGGCAGCCCCTCGTCCTCGTGGAGCGTGGTCGCGACCTCGTCGAACTCGTCGGGGGACGGGCCGGTCTTGGTGTCCCGGACGAACCCGCCCATCGCGGCGGCGTCGACCTGTCCCTGTTCGAGGAGCGTGTACGAGCCGACGTGGCCGCCCGCGAAGCGCGCGTCGAACTCGGCCTGCGAGCCGTTACCGTCCGGGAGGTTCCCGACGTCGAGGCCGCCCTCGGAGGACATCGCGTACAGCGGGTACAGCGCGCCGCTGGTCGAGAGGGAGTCCGAGAACGCGACCCGCTTCCCGGAGAGGTCCGACAGCTCCGTGATGTCGCTGTCGTTGGGCACCGCGATGATGCTCTTGTACGTCCAGCCGCCGTAGCCGTAGCGCTGGAGGATGATTTCGGCGTTGTCCGACATCACGCCGAGCGCGCCGGCGAACGGGCCGGTCTCGGCGAGGTCGAGCGTGCCCTGTCCGAGCGCTTGGATGACAGCGCTGTAGTTGCTACCGATGGTGCTCTGGACGTCGAGGCTGCTGGAGGTGTTGTAGTTCTCGCGGACGTAACTCCCGATGTGGTCCTCGAGGGGCGCGTACTGCACTTGGAGGTCCTCTTGGGGGACCGACGGGGAGATACCGAAGTTGATGCTGCCGTCGCCGCCGAAGGTCATCTGTTCGGCGGCCTCCGTCGTCGAGTCGCCGCCGGAGGAGTCGGTGGTGTCCGGCGCTTCGGTCGTCGAGTCGCCGTCGCCGCCACCGCCGCCGGTGCAGCCGGCGAGCCCGGTGAGTCCAGCGATACCTGTCGCGCCTGCGATTTTGAGGAATTTGCGTCGTCCCGCCATGGGGAATTCGTTTGTCAATACGAGAGATGGCTGAAAAGGTTTGTCCTTCAACTATATCCAGCAGTACCCATCACTATGTACCAAACGGCGGAGGGAAACCCACTTGCGACTGGGGGGCGAAGCCACGAACATGAGCATCTCGTCGACCGACCAGACGACCGCCTCGGTCGTCGTCGTTGACTACGGGCTGGGGAACCTCCGGAGCGTCACGCGCGGGCTCGAACGCGCGAACGCGCACGTGACGGTCTCCGACGACCCGGGCGCACTCGACGACGCCGACGGCATCGTGCTCCCGGGGGTCGGCGCGTTCGGCGACGGCATGGAGAACGCCGGGCCGTTCCGGGACGCGCTCACCGATGCCGCCGACGCCGGCCGCCCGCTGTTCGGCATCTGTCTGGGGATGCAGATGCTGCTCACGGAGAGCGAGGAGGCCGAACGCGAGGGGCAGGGTGACGTGAAGGGGCTGGACCTGATTCCGGGCCGGAACCGCCGGTTCACCGGCGACGTGAAGGTCCCGCACATGGGCTGGAACGAGCTCGACGTGACCCGCGAGCACCCGCTCGTCGACGGAATTGATGGTGAGTACGCGTACTTCGTGCACTCCTACTACGCGGCGCCCGACAGCGACGACCACGTCGTCGCGGAGACGGAGTACGGCGAGCGCTTCCCCTCCATCGTCGCCAACGACGAGGGCAACGTCTTCGGCACGCAGTTCCACCCCGAGAAGTCCGGAGAAACCGGGCTCCGCATCCTCCGGAACTTCGTGGACATCTGCGCCGAGCAGTAGGCAACGGTTCCCACGCCCGAGCAACGTTTTTCTCCCGTTTGCCCGACGAGACTGTATGGCCAGTGTGGAGTACGGCGCGACCGCCGAACGACTCCAGTCGCTGTACCGCGAGTACGACTGGTGGGCCGAACGCGACACCGAGAGCGTCCGCCGCGCACTCGAACACACCGACGAGACCGTGCTCGTACGCGAGGACGGCGACCCGGTGGCGGCCGCCCGCGTGCTCACAGACTACGTCTACTACGCGATGGTGTACGATGTCATCGTCGCCGAGGACCGACGCGGCGAGGGCTTCGGCGAGGAACTGATGGCCGCAGTCCGCGACCACCCGCGGTTGCAGGACGTTTCGCCCTCGCTGCTCGCCCGCGAGGGCCTCGTCCCGTTCTACGAGGACTGCGGCTTCGAGGTGATGGACGAGGCAATCGACCACCCCGAGGGCGACCCCGAGCCGCTGTCGTGGATGCTGCACCCCCGGGACGACGAATAGAACAACAGACTGCACAACCGACAACGAGCATCCGCGACCCGAGTGGTCTGAAGGACCCGGAGGGGTCGCGGTTCACGCCGCGAACGAGCGAAGCGAGTGAGCGGCGGCCGACGAGCGACCAACGGGAGCGAGGAGTGCTTTTGGCCGAGCTTTTACCGAGCGAGGGAGCGAAGCGACCGAGCGCAGCGCAAAAGCGCCTACAGGAAGTCCCGGACTTCGCTGTAGTACATGTCGTGGTGGTCGACTTCGCCGACGCGTTCGGCGATATCGACGGCGATGGCGTGCCAGCAGGATTCGTCGGGGTCGAGGTTGTACTGGCTGTCCTGACAGTTGCAGTTGCCCTCTTCGACGATGTACTCGTCTTCGTGGCCGACGACGACGGTGAAGTCGTTGTACTGTTTGACGCGGCCTTCGCTGGCGGCTTCGACGGCGCGTTGGCCGCGGTCGCCGTGGTCGGCGAGGAGGCGTTCTACGATGGGGGCGGTGAGTTCGCCGGCGTCGGCGAGCGCGGCCCGCCAGTCGTCGACCTCGGGCACGACCCGCTGTTGGGCGGGGCGCGGTTTAGCAGGTTCGGTCGGCCGACCGTGGCACGTGACACCACACCAATCCAATTCCTTAATTATTGTTAATGCTATTTGACCCATATTACATTATTATTCATTAACTTTATGCGGGTGGTCGCCCCGCTACCAACCGCGATGTCCGCAGTACGCCACCGCACGACCGCTCGCACCGACTACCGACCACCGCGACCCACCGAAACCCCACCATGCCCACCTACACGGACATAGACAACACCGGCGCGCCCGTCGTCCCGGACCTCCGGGGCGACGCTGACGAGGAAGAATCGCTGTCAGAGACCGTCTGGAGCCACCGACACACGGAGCCAACTGATGAGTGACGACTACCCCGACTACACGCACCGAGACATCGACAACGCCGCCGGCCGCGAGTTCCGCGAGCTGCTCGCCGACGACGACCCCTACGTGTTCGCGCCCGGCCTCTACCACGCCCTCGACGCGCGGCTCGCCGAGCGCGCCGGTCACGACGCCGTCTACATGAGCGGCTACTCGACGGTGCTGGGGCAGTTCGGCTTCCCGGACCTCGAGATGGTGTCGATGACCGAGATGGTCGAGAACGCCAAACGCATCGTCGACGCCACCAGCCTCCCCGTCGTCGCGGACGCCGACACCGGCTACGGCGGCGTGCACAACGTCCGCCGCGCCGTCCGCGAGTACGAGAAGGCCGGCGTCGCCGCGGTCCACATCGAGGACCAGACGACCCCGAAGCGCTGCGGCCACATCGCCGGAAAGGAAATCGTCTCCCGGGAGAAGGCCCGCGCCCGCTTCGAGGCCGCCGTCGACGCCAAGCAGAGCGAGGACACCGTGATTATCGCGCGCACCGACGCGTACGGCTCCGCGAACGGTGACTGGGAGGAGCACCTCGAACGCGGCCGCATCTACGCCGACGCCGGCGTCGACCTCGTCTGGCCGGAGATGCCCGACCCGAGCCGGGAGGACGCCGTCGAGTACGCCGAGACCATCCACGAGACCCACCCGGACCTCGACTTGGCGTTCAACTACTCGTCGTCGTTCGCGTGGAGCGAGGAAGACGACCCGCTGACCTTCGAGGAGCTCGGCGATCTCGGCTACGAGTACATCTTCATCACGCTCTACGGCCTCCACTCCGGCGCCCACGCCGTCTACGAGGACATGGAGAACATCGCGAACAACGCCGAGCAGGCCCAGTTCGACCTCGAAGACCGCTACCTCGGCCACGAGACTGAATCCCACCACGACCTCTCGCTGGTCAGCCGCTACCAGGACATCGAGACCCAGTTCGACCCCGAGGCGCGGCGCCGCATCGAGAACTCGGAGGGGTACAGCGAGGACGAGAGCGACCCCATCACGGCCGACGAGGCGACGCCGGAAGCCGGTCAAGACGACTGACTCGCCTACATGATTAATATGCGAAGGAATACATGACGGACACATGAGTACCGAGCGACACTACGACCGCGAGTTCGTGCGCACGTTCTTCACGACGCCGACCGCGGTCGAAGGCGAAGACGACTCCGCGAAGATGCTGCGCAGCGCCGCCGGTCTCAGCGGGATGGAGGCGCCCGACGTCTGGGTGCCGGACAACGAGGACGCCACCGCGCCCTCGATGCGCGCGGAGGGCGCGCGCAACATCGTCGACGTGGTGAGCGAGCACGGCGCGGACTTCCCCGGGGAGATTCACCCGCGCGTGGTCTGGCACCGCGAGCGCCCGTCCACGCGGCGCCGCGGCTTCGAGCAGATGCGCACCATCGCCGACCCCGACGGCGGCGCCGTCGAGCACATCGACGGCTTCGTCATTCCCGAGGTCGGGGACATCGACGACTGGAAGAAGGCCGACGAGGCCATCACCGTCGTCGAAGCCGAGCACGGCCTCGACGAGGGCAGCCTCTCGATGTCGGTCATTGTCGAGAGCGGCGAAGCCGAACTCGCGATGGGCGACCTCCGCGAGGAGATGGGGAAGCCGTCGAACAACCTCGAACGCATGTTCCTGCTCGTGGACGGCGAGGTCGACTACACGAAGGACATGCGCGCGATGACGCCCACGGGGGAGCTCCCGCCGTGGCCGGAACTGCGCCACAACACCTCCCGGGGCGCCAGCGCCGCCGGCCTCGTCGCCGTGGACGGCCCCTACGACGACATCCGCGACGTGGACGGCTACCGCGAGCGGATGCGCGAGAACCGCGCGAAGGGGATGACCGGCATCTGGTCGCTCACCCCCGAGCAGGTCGAGGTCGCCAACACCGCCCCGCTCCCGCCCGAGACCGGTAGTTGGCTGCTGGACGTCGGCGGCCGCGAGGTCGAACTCGACGCCGACGGCGACAGGCAGGTCTACGACGGCGACGACCTCGACTTGGAAGAGGACGGCGACGGCTACGTGCTCGGCGCGGGCGGCGACGAGCGCGAACTCTCGGAGGACGAACTCCGCGAAGAGTTGCTCGACCGCACCGCCTACGTCCCGAGCATGAGCGACATCGTCGACTCCATGGAGGAGTTCGAGGCCGCCAAGGAAGCGGGCAAGGGCGCCATCGCGATGACCCAGTCCGCCACCCTCGCGGTCGACGGCGTCGAAGTCGAACTCAGCAAGGACCGCATGTGGGACGAGGCGACCTATCAGGCCGCCCAGACCCCCATCACGCTGTTCCAAGACGTCTACGAGCACCGCCCCGACCAGCACGACGACCTCGAAGCGAAGTACGGCACCGGCGTCGTCGAGCGCGCGACGAACGTCGGGAACTGACGCGCGGCCGCACGCGGACGTGCTCATCCCGCCCGCGGCCCGCATTCCGTCGCATCCGGAGTTCTCGTAGCTCGGGAGGGCTCTCGCCTCCCGCTCCGCACGACCGACAGCGCTCGCTCTGACCGAGGAGGCTTCGCCTCCTCGCGGCTCACGGGTCGTTCCTCCCCGTTCGCTCGTTTCGGGAGACTGCGTCTCCCGCAGCTCGCGCCTCGCTACGCTCAGCGCTCGCATTGTCCCGGGAGACTTCGTCTCCCGTAACCGTCGGCCTTTTTTCGGCGTCGCTCGGAGTAGCGGTATGCTCGTCGAGGAAGGCGGCGTGACCGTCGAAGTGCCCGGGGAGGCCGGCGGCGGCGAGGGCGCCGGCGACGGCGTGTTCTTCAACCCGACGCAGGAACTCAACCGGGACCTGACGGTCGCGGCGCTGTCGGCGTACCGCGAGCGCGAGCCGCGCGCGGAGACGTACCTCGACGCGATGGCGGCCAGCGGCATTCGGGGCGTTCGCGCCGCCGACAACGGCTGGGCGGCGACGCTCGCTGACCTCGACCCGGACTCCGTCGAACTCGCCCGGGAGAACCTCGCGCGCAACGACCTCGACGGCGAGGTCGTCCAGCGGAACGTCAACAGCCTCCTCCACGAGGACGGCCAGTTCTTCGACATCGTGGACCTCGACCCGTTCGGGTCGCCGATTCCGTTCGCGGACGCGGCGTTCGCCAACGCCCGCAACCTCGTCTGCGTCACCGCCACCGACACCGCGCCGCTGTGCGGCGCGCACTTCGAGTCGGGCGTCCGGAAGTATTCCGCCGTCCCCCGGAACACCGAGTACCACGCCGAGATGGGGCTGCGAGTGCTGTTGTCGGCGCTCGCGCGGACGGCCGCGCGCTACGACGTGGGCGTCACGCCCATCTTCAGCCACGTCAGCGACCACTACGTCCGCACGTATCTGGAGCTCTCGCACACCGCGACCGACGCCAACGATGCCGTCGACGAACTCGGCTACGTCTACCACTGTCAGGAGTGCCTCCACCGCGAGCACGAGGACGGCCTCATCGCGGACGCGCCGGAGACGTGCGCGCACTGCGGGGGCACGCAAGTGCTTCCCGCGGGCCCGCTGTGGCTCGGGCCCGCCCACGAGGAGGCGTTCGTCGCGGCGGTCCGGGAGCACGTCACCGACTACATGGGCACCGCCAAGCGCGCGCGGAAGCTCCTCGACACCGTCGCGGGCGAACTCCACGAGCCCACGCACTTCGACCAGCACCGCCTCTACAAGCAGTGGTCCGAGCCCGCCGTGGGCATGGACGAGTTCCTCGACGAACTCCGGGAGGCCGGGCTGGCGGCCTCCCGCACGCAGTACGGCGGCACGACGTTCAAGACCGACGGCACGCTCGCGGACGTGGAAGCCGCGGTCCGCGAGTAGGCCGCCCGCAGTAGCCCGATTTATGACCCACCGCGTCGAACGCCGTGACGTGACACGAATCGGGTCCGTCGTCGGGGTCGCGCGACGCGTCGCCGGAACCGCCAGAGACGAGCAAGTGACGTTCCTCTCGGCGGCCGTCGCCTACTACGCGTTCGTCTCGCTGATTCCGCTGTTGGTGCTGGCGGTCGCCGTCGGCACCGCCCTCGGAGGAGTGGAACTCGTCGACACCGTCGTCGGCGCGCTCGACCCGTTCCTCACGGGGTCCGGCGAGACGGCGCTCCGGGACGCGCTGAGTAGCGGCCGCGGCCGCACGAGCGCCACCGCGGTCAGCCTCCTGCTGTTGACGTGGTCCGCGCTCAAGCTGTTCCGCGGGCTCGACGTGGCGTTCTCGCGGGTGTACGGCGTCCAATCCCCCGAGTCGCTGCTCGAACAGGTCGTCGACGGCGTGGTCGTACTGCTGACGCTCCCGCTGGCGGTCGGCGCCGCCGTCGCGGTGACTGTCGCCGTCCCCTACCTCGACGCCGTGCCGTACCTCGACCTCGCCAGCGCGCTGACGCTGCCGCTCGCGCTCGCGCTCGTGTTCCTCCCCGCCTACTACGTCTTCCCGGACATCGAAATCACCGTCCGGGAGGCGCTGCCGGGTGCGGCGTTCGCCGCGGTCGGGTGGACGCTGCTCGCGCAGGGGTTCCGCGTGTACGCCGCGTACGTCGGCGGCGGCGAGCTGTACGGGATTCTCGGCGGCGCGCTGTTGTTGGTGACGTGGCTGTACTTCGGCGGCATCGTTATCACGCTCGGCGCGGTACTCAACGCCGTGCTGTCGGGACGACCTGACGACGACGAGCGACCGGAGCCGGAGCCGCCCAGCGAGGCGCCCGACGTCGCCGAGCTCGGCGCGGAAGTCGAGGCGCTGCGCGCGGAACTCGACGAGAAGACTGTCAAGAAGTCCGAACTGGAGGCCGACCTCAAGCAGTACGTCCGCCAGCGGCTGCGCAGCGGGAAGGCCCGCGGCTGGGGGCCGTACCTCGTGTTGCTGTACGGCACCCTGATGACCGTCGGCGCGTTCCACTACCTCAGCGGCGGGTGGTCGATACTGGCGATGGTCGTGGTGTGGCTGTCCACGCTCGGCCTCTACGTGCTGATGGTGCTCTTTGGCTTGAGCGTCAGCGCCGTCGGCGTCCCGGGTAGAATCGCCGACCGCGTGCGGTCGTGGCGGCGGTGAGCGCGCTCGGCCGGAGCGCCGGCGTCACGGAGGCGCTCGCGGGCAGTATCCCGGCGGCGCTGGTGCCGGTGGTCGCGGCGCTGACCTTCCTCGGGAGCACGTGGTTCGTGGTGTCCGCGGGGCCCGCGGTCTACTTGTTCGGGCCGTCGCGGGGGTGGCTGTCGCGGCGCGACGGCGCGCGCCTGCTCGCGGTGAGCGTCGGCGCGCTCGCCGTCGTCGTCCTCGCGAAGGGCGCGTTCGCCGAGCCGCGGCCCCCGACGTCGGTGATGCGCGTCGCCGAGCACGGCAACGGCTTCCCGAGCGGCCACGCAACCGGCGCGGCGGCGTTCTACGGCGCGCTCGCGGCGCTACTGAGCGTCGGTACCCGCGCGCGCCGGTACGCCGCGGGCGCCGGACTCGTCGCGTTCGTGGCGTTCACGCGGCTCGCGCTCGGCGTCCACTACCTCGGAGACGTCGTGGCGGGCGCGCTCCTCGGCGCGGCATTCGTCGCGGTCCTGCTCGCGCTCACGCGCCGCCGCGTCGCCTACGGGTTCGCCGTCGCCGTCCTCGTCGCCGTCGCTGCCGTCGCGGTCGTCGGCCCGACGAAAGACCCGATTGCGGCGCTCGGCGGGACCGTCGGCGCGCTCGCGGGCTGGTGGCTGGTGACGCGACGCGACGCGCTCACGAACGAGGTCTCGGTAGCGACCGCGGCGCCCGTGCTGGGGGTGCTCGGCGGCGCGGCCGCGCTCACGCTCGCGTTCGACGCGAGTCTGCCCGCGGTGGGCGTCACGCACGCGCTCGCCGGCGTCGCGTTCGTCGCGCTCCCGGTGCTGGGACGGTAACCGTCGCTGCGTCGGGTCGGCGCAAAAGAAACGTAGTGGAAGGAGCCGGCCGCTCAGAACTTCTCCAGGTAGCGGTCGAGCTCCCAGTCGGAGACGTCGACGCGGTAGTCGTCGTACTCGGCGTTCTTCGCTTCGAGGAACTTCTCGGAGACGTGCTCGCCGAGCGCGTCGAGGACGACGTCGTCGTCTTCGAGCTCGTCGAGGGCGTCGCCGAGGTTCGGCGGGAGCGTGTCGATACCGTACTCCTCGCGCTTGGCCTCGTCGAACTCGTAGATGTTCTCGCGGACCGGGTCGTCGCAGTTGAGGCCACGCTCGATGCCGTCGAGGCCGGCGTGGATGAGCGCCGCGAACGCGAGATACGGGTTACACGACGGGTCCGGGAAGCGCGCCTCGATGCGGCTCGCGGACGGCACGCGCGCCGCGGGCTTGCGGATGAGCGCGGAGCGGTTGCGGTCCGACCACGCGACGTACACCGGCGCCTCGTAGCCGGGGACGAGGCGCTTGTAGGAGTTCACGGTCGGGTTGGTGACGGCGGCCAGCGCGGGGGCGTGGTCGAGGATGCCCGCGGTGAACTGCTTGGCCGTCTCCGAGAGGTTGAACTCGTCGTCGCCGTCGTGGAAGGCGTTCTCGCCGTCCTCGGTGAACAGCGAGATGTGCGTGTGCATCCCGGAGCCGTTGATGCGCGGGATGGGCTTGGGCATGAACGTCGCGTGGAGGTCGTGCTGGGCGGCGATGGCGCGCACGACCGTGCGGAACGTCCCGACGTTGTCCGCCGTCGAGAGCGCGTCGTCGTACTCGAAGTTGATCTCGTGTTGGCCCTGCGCGACCTCGTGGTGGGAGGCCTCGATTTCGAAGCCCATGTCTTCGAGGCCGTAGATGATGTCGCGGCGCACGTCGCTAGCGAGGTCCTTCGGCGCGAGGTCGAAGTAGCCGCCGGCGTCGTTGGTCTTCGTGGTGGCGCGGCCGTCCTCGTCCTCCTCGAAGAGGAAGAACTCGGGCTCGGGCGCGGCGTTGACGGTGTAGCCCATCTCCTCGGCGCGGTCGAGGGCCTGCTTGAGCACGTGGCGCGGGTCACCCTCGAAGGGCTCGCCGGTGGACGTGTTGATGACGTCGCAGATGAGGCGGGCGGCGCCGCCCTCGTCGCCGTCGCGGGTCCGCCACGGGAGCACCGCGAACGTCTCGGGGTCGGGGACGAGGCGCATGTCCGACTCCTGAATGCGGACGAAGCCCTCGATGGACGAGCCGTCGAAGTAGATGCCGTCCGTGAACGCCTTCTCGGCCTGCGAGGCCGGGACGGAGACGTTCTTCACGGTGCCGAGGATGTCCGTGAACTGGAGGCGGAGGAAGTCGATGTCTTGTTCGTCGATTTTCTCGAGTACAGCCTGCTCGCTCGGGCCGAGGCCCTCGCTAGGATTCCCGTTCGTCATATCTGTGGACACTCCAGACGACTACATCCACCATTAAAGCAGTAGCGGTTAGCGTAATTTTGGGAGCGGTGGCGATAACTGAACGTTCGTAAACTTCTATACCCCGGGGCGGTTACAGGAGGGTATGACGTACGAGAACCTCGACGCGCACCTCGTCAACGAGCTCTTGGCGGACGGCCGCGCCAGCCTCCGCAGCCTCGCCGACGAGCTCGACGTATCGGTCACGACCGTCTCCAACCACCTCAAGGACTTGGAGGACGAGGGCGTCATCGAGGGCTACGTCCCCATCGTCGACTACGACCAGCTCGGCTACGACGTCACCGCCATCATCCAACTCAAGGTCGAGGGCGGCGCGCTCCCCGACATCACCGACCGCTTCCGCGACCACAAGCAGATGGTCTCCGTCTACGAGGTCACCGGCGACCACGACGTTATCGCCGTCGGGAAGTTCAACGACACCGACGACATGAACGCGCTCATCAAGGAACTGCTCTCGGACGCCGACATCAAGGAGTCCAACACCAGCGTCGTCCTCAACGCCGCCGCCGAACACGAGCAGTTCGAGCTCGACGTCAAAGAGGAGTGACGCGACCGCGCCGCCGACCGCGCGTGGCCGAGACCCGCGGCTAACCGACGAACCGTCGAAAGAACGGGAGAGTCGTGGGCAGCGAAGCGGACGTCGAGCGCAGCCGGCGACCGGCCGTCGACGGGGCCGGCCCCCGAATGTTGGGGCGCGTCAGCGTCCGAGCGTCATCTCGTGTGAATCGATAGCGGTGCGACCGAGCAGCGACGGGTCGGCTGGTGGAAGCTGGTCAGCGACCGAGCTTACATCATGCCGCCCATGCCGCCGCCCATACCGCCGCCCATGCCGCCGGCGCCGCCCTCGTCGTCACCCTTGTCGGTGGAGAGGTCGCCGGCGGAGATGATGTCGTCGATTTTGAGCACGAGGTTCGCGGCCTCGGAAGCGGACGTGACCGCCTGCTCCTTGGCGTGCGCGGGCTCGACGACGCCGGCCTCGAAGGTGTCTTCGAGGTCGCCGGAGAGCACGTTCAGGCCGGTGCGCTGGTCGCCGGATTCGTGCGCGGAGCGCAGGTCGACGAGCGTGTCGATGGAGTCCAGCCCCGCGTTCTCGGCGAGCACGCGCGGCACGAGCTCCAGCGAGTCCGCGAACGCCTCGACGGCGAGCTGCTCGCGGCCGGAGACGGAGTCCGCGAAGTCGCGGAGGCGGTCGGCGACCTCGACCTCGATGGCGCCGCCGCCGGGGAGGACGCGGCCGTCCGAGAGCGTCTGCGCGGAGACGTCGAGCGCGTCAGTGACGCCGCGCTCGAGCTCGTCGACGACGTGGTCGGTGGACGCGCGCAGGAGGATGGTGACGCCGTGGGCGGCCTCGTCGTGGCCCTCGACGTAGAACAGCTCGTCCTCGGCGTCGCGCGTGACGGAGCCGCTGGCGACGTCCGCCTCGGAGGCGGAGTCGAGGTCCGTGACGACCGTGGTGTTGAGGACGTTCGTCAGGAACTCGATGTCGGACTTCTTCGTCCGGCGCACCGCGAGGATGCCCTCCTTCGCGAGGTAGTGCTGGGCCATGTCGTCGATGCCCTTCTGGCAGAAGACGACGTTCGCACCGGTGTCGACAATCTGCTGGACCTTCTGCTTGAGCTGCTCTTCCTCTTGGTCGAGGAACGACTGGAGCTGGTCGGGGCTGTCGATGCTGACGGAGGTGTCGGCCTCGGCTTCCTCGACCTCGATGGCCTCGTTCAGCAGGAGAATGCGGGCGTCCTCGACCTCGCGGGGCATCTGGTCGTGGACCGGGTCCTTGTCGATGGCGCCGCCGACGAGGAGCTCGGAGTCACCGACCGAGCGGCCGGTCTGGGTCTCGACGTTGATGTTGGCGGCGTCGACGACCGTGCTGCCGTCCTCGGCTTCGACGGCGACCTGATTGATGGCCTCGTAGATGATGCCGGAGAGCAGCTCCTTGTCGAGCTCCGCGCCCTTGCCGGTCATCGAGGTCTCGGCGACGCTGCGGATGAGGTCCTCGTCCTCGGGGTCGACGTCGATGGCGACGTTGTCGACTTCCTCGCGGGCCTGCTCGGCGGCGAGGTTGTAGCCCTTGATGATGGCGGTCGGGTGGATGTCGCGCTCGAGGAGGTCCTCGGCGTTCTTGAGGAGTTCGCCCGCGATGGCGACCGCAGTCGTCGTGCCGTCGCCGGCCTCGTCCTCTTGGGTCTCGGCGACCTCGACGATCATCTCCGCGGTCGGGTTGTCGATGTCCATCTCCTGCAGGATGGTGACGCCGTCGTTCGTGATTGTGACGTCGCCCATCGAGGAGACGAGCATCTTGTCCATGCCTTTCGGCCCGAGCGTGGAGCGGACGGCGTCCGCGACGGCTCGCGCCGCGGAGATGTTGTGCTCCTGAGCGTCCTTGTCCTTCACGCGCTGGGCGTCGTCTCCCATGATGATCATGGGCTGACCCTGCATCCGCTGTTGCTGCGCCATAGGTACCTGGAAGATTGATTGTGATTCTATATAAAAGCTTCTGTTCGTCCGCGAGAGTGCACGGTGGCGAATCGACCGATACGCCGTGAATCCGGCGCAAAATAACCACAGATGCCGAATAGTGTGAGAGACGTTACCACGAGGTGGCGGCGGCGAACCACCCTTTAAGTTAGGATACGTCGGATTCGTGGCCCACCAGCTCCGCCATCGCGTACTCGGCCTCCACGCGGTCGATGCGCACCCGCACCCGGTCACCCATGTCGCCGTCGGGCACCAACACCACGAAGTCGTCGACGTGCGCGACGCCGTCGCCCTCCTCCCCGATGCTCTCGACGTCCACGACGTACTCCTCGTCTTCCTCGACCGGTACGGGCGTGTCCCAGTCACTCATACCGCGTCCTTCGCGAGCCGACGAGAAGAGCGCTGGGGCCGCGCGAAGATAGTCCCGCTCGCTTAACTGGACAGACTCCGATTTTCAAACCCTAAATCCCCAATCGCGGGCCAAGCATACGCGCGGCTGCGCCGCGCGTTTCACCGCGCGAACGAAGTGAGCGCGGGGAGTTTTTAGCGTAGCTTTTTGCGACGAGCGGTGCGCGAGCGGAGCGAGCGCACCCGAGGAGTAAAAAGGTACAACGCCAGGACAGGGATTTGAACCGGACCCAGACGGTCGACCTCGCTGCGCTCGGTCGCTGCGACTGGTAGGGTTCAAATCCCCTTGCGTTCACTCGACTGCGGCTCTCGCGGCGCGACGAGACGCGCTGCTCGGAGCCGTTACGTCACGAGAAGCGCCGGGACAGGGATTTGAACCCTGAACCCCGTAAGGGGACACGCTTTCCAGGCGTGCGCTTTGCCATTCGGCCATCCCGGCCCGTCGTCACCTATCCGCGTCTGTCGTTTAAACCCTTCTTTTCGAGTTAGCGCAGGCGCGTGGCCGCGACGTGGGCGACCAGCGAGGACGCCGCGAAGACGACGACGGCGACCCCGAGCAGCGGGAGGAAGCCGACGCCGCCGTCGGCGAACAGCCGGTAGGCCTGCGCGAGCACGAGGAACGCGAGCGCGCCGACGGCGCCCCACGCCAGCGTGTCCAACGTGGAGCGGCGCATCTAGTCGCGCTGGGCGGCGACGGCTTCGATTTCGACGGCGGCGCCCTTCGGGAGAGCGGCGACCTCTAGGGCCGAGCGCGCGGGCGGGTTGTCTTGGAAATACTCCTTGTAGGCGTCGTTCATCGCGTCGAAGTCGTCGATGTCGTCGAGGTACACCGACACCTTGAGCACGTCCTGCATGGTGAGCCCCTCAGCTTCGAGGATGGCCTTGACGTTCTCGAGGCTCTGTCGGGTCTGCGTGGCGATGGGTTCGTCGTCGAGGAGTTCCCCGTCCGGCGTCAGCGGAATCTGGCCGGCGGTGAACACGAGGTCGCCGTCGGTCGTGGCTTGGCTGTACGCGCCGACGGCGGCGGGGGCGTCGGGGGTGTCGATGATGCGCTTCATGTCCGGTGGGTCGCGGCCACTCGTATTAAAGACCGGCGTCAGCGCTCGGCGAGCGAGGGGCAAGCCGCAGTGCCGAGCCGAGTTGGCGGGCGCGGTCAGTGCTGGGGGCGCGGGCCGTTCAGCACAGTGACCTCGAAGCCCTCCGCGCGGATGCGGTCCAGCAGCGCGTCCACGTGTTCGGGGCCGCGGGTGCCGAGGTCGAGTTCGACTTCGGCGGCGTTCATGGCGATGTCGCGGTTCGTGCGGTCGTGCTGGACGGCGTAGATGTTCGCGCGCTCGTCGGCGACGACGTCGAGGAGGTCGTTGAGCGCGCCCGGGCGGTCCTTGAGGACGGTGCGGAGTTTCACGTAGCGGCCTTGGTCGACGAGCCCGCGCATGATGACCGTCGTGAGGAGGTTGAGGTCGATGTTGCCACCGCAGAGCGCGGGCACGATGACCTCGTCGTCCTCGTAGACGAACTTCCCCTCCAGCAGCGCGGCCAGCGGCGTCGCGCCCGCGCCCTCGACGAGGGTCTTCCCGCGTTCGAGCAGCAGCATCAGCGCGGTCGCGATTTCGTCGTCGGAGACGGTGACGACCTCGTCGACGCGCTCGCGGATGACGGGGAACGTCTGCTCGCCGACGCGCCGCACGGCGATGCCGTCCGCGATAGTATCGACAGAATCGACGGCCTGCGGCTGCCCCTTCTGGAGCGAGGACGCGACCGTGGAGGCGCCCTCCGCCTGCACACCGACGACGCGAACGTCGGGGTCGTGGGCTTTCACGGCGGTCGCCACGCCGGAAATGAGGCCGCCGCCGCCGATGGGGACGACCACTGTGTCGAGTTCGGGGAGGTCGTCGACGATTTCGAGGCCGATGGTCCCCTGCCCGGCCATCACGCGCTCGTCGTCGAAGGCGTGGACGTACGTGCGGCCCTCCTCGGCTTCGAGCTCGTGGGCGTGGCTCTGGGCGGCGTCGTAGTCGACGCCGTGGAGGACGACCTCCGCGCCGTAGCTCTTCGTCGCCTTGATTTTCGAGATGGGGGCGGTCTCGGGCATTACGACCTTCGAGTCGACGCCCGAGCGGGACGCCGCAAGCGCGACGCCCTGCGCGTGGTTGCCCGCGGAGGCGGTGACGACGCCGGCGTCGCGCTCGGCCGCCGAGAGCGTGCGGATGCGGTTGGTCGCGCCGCGAATCTTGAACGAGCCCGTGCGCTGGAAGCACTCCAGCTTGAGGTGGACCTCCGCGCCGGTCATCGTGGAGAACGTGTTCGAGTAGTCCAGCGGGGTGTGTCGGGCGACGTCAGCGACGCGCTCGCGGGCGTCGAGCACGTCGTCGAGTGCAATCATGCTCGCGGCTACGACGCAGCCGCTGTTAACGGTTGGTGGTGTGCTCCAAGAATACGGGGGACGGAGCGTGTGACAATCGTGTCGAGGAGCGCGACGGACATAAAACCGACCAAAGCGCGGTGAAAGTGAAAGTGCGGGGAAGCGGCGGTGCAGAGCAGCGGCGCGGACCGACAGCGGTTTCTCCGGGCGCGCCAACGCTGGACCGTGCGCTCCCGACTGCGCGCGGTGTGGCGGCGGGTGTTCGCGCTCGCGTGGCCCGTGATGGCCGAGCAGACGCTCCGCACGCTGATGCGGACCGTCGACGTGGTCGTCACCGCGGCCATCTCCCCGGCGGCCGTCGTCGCCGTCGGCATCGCGGACCTCTACGCGCGCTTCCCCCTGCGTGTCGGCCTCGGCCTCGGCGGCGGCGCCATCAGCCTCTCCAGTCAGGACACGGGCCGCGGCGCCACCGCGTCCCGCGACGAGGCCAGCGCGCAGGCCGTCCTCCTCGCCGCGCTCGGCGGCGTTCCGTTCGCCGCCTTCGGCGTGCTCGCCGGCCCGGCCGCCGTCCGCCTGCTCGGCGCCGACCCCGAGGTGGTCGCGCTCGGCGGCACCTACCTCGGCATCATCCTCCTCACCGCGCCCGGGCGAATGGTCGCGCTCGTCGCCGCGCGCGTCCTGCAAGGCACCGGCGACACGCGCACGCCGATGTACGTCAACGCCGTCGCCAACGCCGGGAACATCCTCGGCAGCGCCGGCTTCGGCCTCGGTCTCTTCGGCCTCCCGGAACTCGGGGTCGTGGGCGTCGCGGCGTCCTCCGCCGCCGCGAACGCGTTCACGGGCGTCGCGCTCGCGGCCGCCATCGCCTCCCCGTACACAAGCGCCGGCTACGCGCGCCCCCGGTCGCTGACGATTATGAAACAGCTGCTCGTCGTCAGCGGCCCGAAGGTCGCGGAGGGCGGCATCTCGGAGCTCGCGGAGTTCCCGTTCAACGCCATCCTGCTGTCGTTCGGCACGAGCGTCAACGCCGCGTTCCAGATCGGCCGCCGCGCCTACCAGCAGGTCACCGGCCCGCTCTCCCGGGGGTACAGCGTCGCCGCGAACGTCGCCGTCGGGCAGTCACTGGGCGACGGCGACGGCGCCGCCGCGCGCTACGAGGGGTGGGCGGTCGCCGCGCTCGGCGTGCTCACGGTGGGCGCGGTCGGCCTGTTGCTCGCGGCGTTCGCGCGGCCGCTCGTCGCACTCCTCACGGACGACCCCGAGACGGTCCGCCACGGCGTCTGGTTCGCCCGCGCGTACGGCCTCAGCGCCCCCGCGCTCGCGGCGTTCGTCGCGCTCTCCGGCGCGCTCCAAGGCGCCAGCGAGACCCGCGTCCCCCTGCTCGCGCGCGCCACGGGCATGTTCGGCGTATTCGTCGGGTTCTCCTACCTCGCGGGCGTCGTCCTCGGCTTCGGCCCAGCGGGCGCGTACTGGGGCGTCGCGCTGTCGAACGTCTGGATGGCGGGCGTCGTCGCCGTCGGCTTCCACTACGGCGACTGGGCCGACAGGGCGGCGTCGATGATGGCGGAGCGCGGCGACGCGTAGAAACGTGGAGACTCGTTACCGTTCGTCGAGGGGCGCGAACTCACCGTCGTACCTTTTCCGGGCTCGCTTCGCTCGCCCGCAAAAGCTACGCCAAAAACCGCTTACCGCTCGTCGAGGGGCACGAACTCGCGGTCCTCCTCGCCGACGTAGCGGGCGCGCGGCCGGATGAGGCGGTTGTCCTCGTACTGTTCGAGGACGTGGGCAATCCAGCCGCCCGCGCGGGACATGGCGAAGATGGGCGTGTAGATGTCGACGGGGATGCCCATCTGGTAGTACGTGGAGGCGGAGTAGAAGTCGACGTTCGGCGCGAGGCCCTTCTCCTCGTTGACGTACTCCTCGATGGCGACGCTCATCTCGTACCACTTGGTGTCGCCGGCGGCCTCGCCGAGCGCCTCGCTTCGCTCGCCGAGAATCTTCGCGCGCGGGTCCTTGACGTTGTAGACGCGGTGGCCGAAGCCGGCGACGCGCTTGCCCTCTTCGAGGGCGTCTTCGACCCACTCGACGGGCTCCTTGCCGGAGTCGTCAATTTCCTTCAGCATCCGCATGACGTTAGCGTTCGCGCCGCCGTGGAGACTGCCGCCAAGCGTGCCAACGGCCGACGTAATCGCGGAGTGGAGGTCCGCGAGCGTGCTGGACGTGACCATCGAGGAGAACGTGGAGGCGTTCAGCCCGTGGTCGGCGTGGAGCACGAGGGCTTGGTCGAAGACGTCCGCGAGCACGTCGTCGGGCTCCTCGTCGTTGAGCATGTAGAGGAAGTTCGCGGCGTGGCTCAGGTCGTCGCGGGGCGCGACGGGGTCGTCGCCCTCGCGCAGGCGCGTGAACGCCGCGACGATAGTGGGAATCTTGGCGGTGATGCGCTTGCCCTTCCGGAGGTTCGCCTCGCGGTCCGTGGGGTCGGCGTCGGCGTCCGGGTCGTACGCCGACAGCTCCGAGACCGCCGTCCGGAGCGCCGCCATCGGGTCCTCGTCGGCGGCCGCGAGGTCCGCGACGAGGTCGAGGACGTCGTCGTCGAGTTCGCGGTGGCCGGTCATCTCCTCGCTGAACGCCGACAGGTCCTCCCGATTGGGGAGGCGGCCGTGCCAGAGCAGGTAGAGGACTTCCTCGTAGCTCGCGCCGCGCGCGAGGTCCTCGATGGTGTACCCGCGGTAGACGAGTTTGCCCTCGTCGCCGTCGATGTAACTCAGCTCGGACTCCGCGACGAGCACACCTTCCAGACCCTTCTTGAGTTCGTCGGCCATGTGCGTGGGTTCTTGACGGTTCTACCTAATGTGTGTCGGTTTCCTTCACGGTCGTCTACGAAAATATTGCGAGTGAGAACGGTTGGCGAGCGTTCCGTGCTAACAGATAACGAGAATGGGGTGCGTGCCCCCGGCGACGCGAACGTTTTTGCGGGCCGGGAGCGAATCCGGGGCCATGAGCGGCCGCGTCGAGTACGAGCCCGCGAGCGTGAAATCCCTCCTCGCGGAGATGAAAGACACCGCCGAGCTCCTCATCGACCTCTCCTACTCGGCGGTGCTGCACGGCAGCGACGACGTGGCCGCGGAAGTCCTCAAGCTCGAAGAGCGCATGGACGTCCTCCAACTGCGCGCCCGCATGAGCCTCCTGATGGCGGCGCGCAACCCCGAGGACGCCGAGGCGCTGGCTCCCGTTCTCGGCGTCGTCGGCGCCGCCGAGAAAATCAGCGATGCCGCCGGCGACATCGCCAAGGTCGTCCTCGAAGACATCCGCGTGCCCGAGGCCGTCCGCGCGGCGCTCCCGGAGGCCGTCGAGTCGCTGGTGCGCGCCGAGTTGGCCGGCGACTCCGCGTACGCCGGGCGCACGCTGCTGGACGTGAACCTCGAAACCGAGACGGGGGTGCGCGTGCTCGCCATTCGCCGCGGCGGCGACTGGCTGCTGAACCCGGACCGCGAGACGGAACTGCTGGCGGGCGACGTGCTGTTGCTGCGCGGCCCCGACGAGCGCATCGGCGGCGTCTACGAAACTGCCACCGGAGACGCCTACGAGCCGCCCGCCGTCCCCGAGCCGGGCATCGACGACCTCGAACGTGCGGTGGACTCCGTGGTGACGATGAAGAACATGAGCGAGCTCTCCGTGGACCTCGCGTACGGCGCGGTGCTGTTCGACTCGACGGACCTCGCCGCGGAGGTCGTCGAACTGGAGGCGGAGGTGGACGCGCTGAAGTCCCGCTTCGAGGCGTGGACGCTGCGCGCGGCGAGCCGCGTCGAGGACCCGGTGTCGCTGCGCGGGCTCGTCCACATCGCCACCGCGACGGAGGTCATCAGCGACGCCGCGGTCGAAATCAGCGAGGGCGTGCTGCGCGGCCTCGACACCCACGTCGTCGTGCAGGAGGCCGTCGAGGAGTCCGACGAGGTCATCGTCCGGGAGACCGTCGAGGCCGCGAGCGCGCTCGACGGCGCGACGCTCGGGGACGAGGCGGTCGCCACCGAGACGGGGATGCGCGTCATCGCGGTGCGGCGGCCGGACGCGGACGCCGACGAGTGGGTCGTCCAGCCCGGCCCCGAGACGGCAATCGCGGCCGGCGACGTGCTGCTGGCGAAGGGGACGCGCGCGAGCGCAGAGCGCCTCCGCGCCCTCCTGTCGGGGTGACTCACCGTCGAAGCCGAGCGGGGCCGCCCACGAGAAGGGAGCCCCGCGCGGGCGACTATTTGAGGCCGCGGTAGAGCTTGTAGGCCGCGCCCGCGGTGAACGCGAACGTGGCGAGCAGGCCGACCGTGAACGCCAGCACGGCCGCCAGTGCGATCAGATACGTCGTCGAATAGGGCGACCCGCCGGACGCCACGACGAAGAAGTAGTAGGTCGCGGCGGCGACCAGCAGGCCGACCGCGAACCCGCGTTTCGCCTGCGTCACGACGCCGAGCGCGCGCACGAAGTTGTCGACGCCGGGCCGGTCGGATGCCGCGTCGGCCGGCCGCTCGGACGGCTCGGACATGCGCGATGGTTCGGCGGGGCGAGTGAAAACAGCGCCGATTCCGGGACCGAACCGCTCAAGGCCACGCGTGCGTGGGATTAGTGTAATGACTACGCTCGGCACGGCGTCCGCTGACCCCGGAGAGTTCGACACCGGTCGGCTCACCGTCGGGGAGATGCGGGACGGGACCGCGGTCGGCCTCCCGGTCGCGGTCGTGAACGGCGAACGCGACGGGAAGACCCTCTACATGCAGGCCGCCAGCGACGGCGACGAGCTCAACGGCGTCGGCGTGCTCCGCCGCGTCGTCCCCCAACTCGACCCCGCGGAGCTGGCGGGCGAAGTCCGCGTCGTCGGCGTCACGAACTTCCACGCGTTCCAAGTCGCCGAACACCGCAACCCCATCGACGACACGAAGCTCAACCGCGCGTACCCCGGCAGCGCGAACGGCTCCTCGTCCGAGCGCATCGCGCACGCGACGTTCACCGCCGCCGAGGACGCGGACCTGATTCTGGACCTCCATCAGGGCTCGACCTCCCGGATGCTCAACGAGGTGCGCGTGCGCTGCGGCCGCCACCACCGCCTCCACGGCGACTGCCTCGAACTGGCGAAGGTGTTCGGCTGCGGGCACGTCCTCGACCAGAAGGGCCCGGAGGGCCAGCTCGCGCGCGCCGGCCCCGCCGACGGCATCCCCACCGTCGACCCTGAACTCGGCGGCGCCGTCGGCTTTGACGAGGAGTCCATCCAGTACGGCGTCGACGGCGTGTTCAACGTCCTCCGGTACTACGGCTTCCTCGACGGCAACGTCGAGACCGAGCGCCAGACCCGCGCGAAGGACTTCGACCGCTACGGCTCCCCCGTCGGCGGTGTCGTCGAGTACCGGCAAGAGCTCGGTGACAAAGTGCGTGCCGGCGACACCCTCTTCGAGGTCACGGACGTGTTCGGCACCCTCAAGGCCACCGTCACCGCCGACAACGACGGCGTCTTCTGGCGCTCCCGGCGCCTCCCGCAGGTCGCCACCGGCGAGTACGTCTGCTCGGTCGGCACCGACGTGGACAAATACTAACCCACTTTTTCCAGCGCTCGGCGCGCTACGCGCGCCGTCGCTTGCAAAAACTTGGGGAAAAAGCGCCGTCGGACCCCCTGTGGGGGTCCTCGGCGCCAGCGCGCTTCGCGCGCTGTGAACCGCTCGCGCCTCCCGGCGCTCGCGGATGCTTTGGCTTCCGCCACGCTCAGGTGGCCGTGCCGCCTCTGCTCGGGTATGCTCGAATGCCGTGCGTGCGGTCGAACCTACGAATCCGGGCCGGACGAGCCGTGGCGCTGCGAGTGCGGGCACGCGCTGGACTTCGCGGAGCAGCCGCTTCCCGAGAGCGACGAGCCGGATGTCGAACCCCGCGAAGGGCTGTGGGCGTTCGACGAGTTCCTGCCGATTGGCGCCGAAGTCACGCTCAGCGAGGGGTGGACGCCACTTGCGGACGCGCCCGCGTGGGACGCGCAGTTCAAGCTCGACTACGTGTTCCCGTCGGGGAGCTACAAGGACCGCGGCGCGGCGCTGACGCTGTCGCGGGCGGCCGAGTTGGGCGTCGAGCGCGTCGTCGAGGACTCCTCGGGGAACGCGGGCGCGGCCGTCGCGCAGTACGCCGCGCGGGCCGGCATCGACGCCGACATCTACGTGCCCGCGGACGCCAAGCAGTCGAAGCTCGACGCCATCGAGGCCGCGGGCGCGACGGCGGTGCGCGTCGAGGGGAGCCGGCAGGACGTGACCGACGCGTGCGTAGAGGAAGCGGTCGGTGGTGACGCGTGGTACGCGAGCCACGCGTGGAACCCCGCGTTCTACGCGGGCACGTCGACGTTCGCGCTCGAACTCGCGGCCCAGCGCGACTGGACGGTTCCCGACGCGGTGGTGCTCCCGCTGGGCCACGGGACGCTGTTCCTCGGCGCGTACCGCGGCTTCCGAGCGCTGGCGGCGGCGGGCTGGACGGACTCGGTGCCGCGGCTGCTGGGCGTGCAGGCGACGGGCGTCGCGCCGCTCGTCGAGACACTCCACGGTCCCGGGGAGGCGGGGACGAACGACGTGGCCGACGGCATCCAGATTCACGAGCCCGCGCGCAGGGAGCAGATTCTGGCCGCCATCGAGGCGACCGACGGCGACGCCATCGCGTGCGACGCCGCGGCGACCGAGGCGGCGCTCGACGACCTGCACGAGCGCGGGTTCTACGTGGAGCCGACGAGCGCGGTGGCCGTCGCCGGTCTCGACGCGTACCGCGAGCGCGGCGTCCTCGACTCCGAAGACGTGGTGGTAGGGTTGACGGGCAGCGGCCTGAAGAAGTAATTACCGCCAGTCGGCCAGCGAGACGAACGCGCCGTCCTCGGCGGTGACCCACGTGGTGACGAGTTCGTCGCCGTCGGCGTTCGCGGGGAACAGCGTGCACGCCCGCTCGCCGTCCTGTACCTCGACGTGCGCGGCGAGTCGCCCCGCGGCGGCGTCGCTGTCGGTCGTCTCGCTGGCGACGCGACCCTCGTCGGCGGCACGGCGGTCCGGGCGCATGGTTGCACTTTCGTCGTCGCCGAATAAAGCGTTGTGGCTGCCTGCGAACGAGTGACAACCGCCGAAAAACACGTATCCCTCGATTGCGGGCTACCGCTCGGGATGGATTGCGGCGTCCCAGCCGCCGCGAATCAGGGGTTTGGCGACGTGGCGGCGGGCGCGCGGCGGCACCTCGTACCACCCCTGCTCTAGCTCGCGGTCAACCGCGCGCTCGACTCTGCCGGGCGCGGTCGTCCCGCAGTCCCGACACCGGTAGCCCTGATTCGCGCCCGCGCTCTCCATCGACGCCCCGCAGTCGGGACAGGTCGGCGTCACGGATTCGACCTCATTCAGGCCCCTGACGGCGAACTTCTCCAGTTTGAGCGTTCCGTCCCCGACCTCGCCGCAGACCGTGAGGCGGTCGCCGGGCCGGAGCGCGCGCACGCGGTCGCGGAACCGCTTGGTCGGCTCGAACGCCGCGCACTCGACGCGAACCCCGCCGGCCTCGACGGGCACGAAAACGTGGCCGCCGCGGTGGGTCTCGGGCTCGCCCGCGACCGTCGCGTCCACGCGGTACGCGCGCCCGTCCTCAACGTCCGCGAGGTCGGCCTCCCGGAGGTGGGCGTCGGTTCCCTGATTCGTGACGAACAGCTCGCTCGCGTGCACGCGTTCGCTGTCGATGGCGTCCGCGACCTCGGTGACGGTGTCGGCGTCGTCTCCCCTGATGCCGTAGAGGATGGGACCGGGTGTATGTGGCACGCACACCAGCTCGCCCGCCTCGCGGTCCACGGTGTCCCACGCGGCCGGGTAGGCGGCGTCGGCAGCCGCGAACACGCTGTCGGCGTCCACGTCGCGGGCGGTCCCCCAGCGGTCGGGCGCGCGGTAGTCGATGCGCTCGTACGTCCAGTCCGCGAAGGCAGTCCACGCGCCGACGGCGGCGAGCGCGCCGACGACGCCGCGGCCGTTCTCCCACTGCGCGGTCTCGTAGCCGTGTGCTGTTGCGAGCGAGCGGGCGTCGCCGGGGTCGAGGTGTTCGCGGAGCGCGCGCTCGGCGAATTCCGCAATTGGGTCGGGCGCGTCGGCCTCGGGCGCGACGACGACACCGGGGTTCGTCCGGGGGTCGTCGGTTTCGGCGGCGTCGGCGACGACTTCCTCCGCGACCGCCAACCCCACCGCGGGGTCGGCGTCGGTGTGGACGGCGAGCGCGGCGTTCCCCCGGGTCTTGTACTCCACGGCGGGATTGAGGCGCACGAGCAGCACGCGCTCAACGGTCGCGCCGCGCTCGCGCAGCCGCTCGGCGACGAGATGGGCGGCGTACGTCGTGCACATCCCGCGCTCGCGGGAGTCCGTGTCGTCGAGGGCGACGACGGTCATCGTCCGGACTATCGCGTGGGGCCCTTTCGCGCTTCCGGTCCGCGGCCGCTAGTGGCGGCCGAATGACCGAAACCGCCGGGCAGCGACGCCGTATCGACACAACGCATATATGTGGCCGCCGGCTTACGTCCGTGTATGTCACGGTCGGTACTCATCGAGAACGTCACCGCCATGCTCGCGGACGCGGGGTTCACGGTGAGCGACCGGTGCGCGACGCGGCCCAAGAGCTTCGACGTGGCCGCGCGCCGCGAGGCGGACGTCATCCTCGTGAAGATTCTCGGCAACATCGACGCCTTCGACGCGCCGACCGGCGCGGAGATGCGGCGCCTCGGCACCTACCTCGACGCCACCCCGATGGTCATCGGCCTGCGCACCCGCGACGAGGAGCTCAAGCCCGGCGTCGTCTACTTCCGGCACGGCGTCCCCGTGCTCAGCCCCGACACCGCGATGGAGTTCTTCGTGGAGGGCGTCCCGCCGCTCATCTACGCGGCCCCGGGCGGCCTCTACGTGAACATCGACGGCGACGTGCTCGCCGACCGGCGGCAGGACGAGGACCTGAGCCTCGGCCAGCTCGCCAGCCAGCTCGGCGTCTCCCGGCGCACCGTCTCGAAGTACGAGGACGGCATGAACGCCAGCATCGAGGTCGCCATGGAGCTCGAAGACCTCTTCGGCGGCGACCTCACGTCCCCCGTGTCGGTGATGGACGGCGCCGAGGAGGTCCGGGACGCCGACCCCACTCCCGACGACCCGGAGGCCGACCCCGAGGACGTGCCCGTGCTGTCGGTGCTGGCGCGCGTCGGCTTCGAGGTCCACCCGACGGACCGCGCGCCGTTCAAGGCCGTCAGCGAGAACGCCTCCCGGGCTGACCGGATGCTGACCGGGCACTCCTCGTTCACGGAGGCCGCCGTCAAGCGCGCCCGCATCATGAGTTCGCTCGGCGAAATCACGCGCACGCGGGCCGTCTACGTGGTCGACGAGGCGGGCCGCGACGCCGTCGACGACACCGCCATCGTGGAGCGCGAGGAGCTCGAAGACGTCGAGGACTCCGAGGACCTCCGCGACCTGCTCGCCGACCGCGGCGCGCCCCAAGAGGCCTGACGCCGACTACTCCTCTGCGGTCCGGTGTTCGACGCCGAGCCCGCCGTCCTCCTCGCGCCCGAGCAGCTCCCGCTGGGGGTACGGAATCTTGATGCCGGCGTCGTCGAGGGCAGCTTTCACGCTGCGGACGACGGCGGCCGTCGCCATCGCGCGCTTGGCGGGACTCGGGTGTTCGATCCAGAACCGGCACTCCAAGACGACCGCGGAGTCCCCGAGCGCCGTCGGCACCACCTGCGGCGTGGGGTTGGCGAGGACGTGGGACACGTCCTGCAGGGCGTCGTCGACGACGGCCTCGGCGGCCTCCACGTCGGCGTCGTAGTCCACGCCGACGTCAACGGACAGCCGGAGGCGGTCGAGGCTCGTGCGGTTGGTGACGGTGGCGTTCAGGACGTTCTCGTTCGGGATGACGATTTCTTCGCCGCTCGGGTTCCGGATGCGGGTGTTGATGATGGTGATGTCGGTGACCGTCCCCTCGTCGTCGCCGACGGCGACCCAGTCGCCGATTTCGAAGGGGCGCGCGAACATCAACACGAACCCCGCGATGAGCGACCCGATGGTGGTGCGGGCGGCCGTACCGATGACGATGCCGAGGAACCCCGCGCCGACCAGCAGGCCGCCGAGGTTCACGCCCCAGACGGTCAGCGACGCGATGGCGGCGGCGACCAGCACGCTCACTTGGAGGACGCGGAAGACGACGCCCTGCTGGTGTTGGTTCAGAGCGTCGGAGCGCTCGGCGTAGGCGTCCACGCGGTCCTCGAGGACGTCGATGCCGACGAGCGTCGCCGCCACCAGCGAGACGGTGACGAGCACGCGGACGAACAGCGGAATCGTCCCGACGATGGCTTCGACAGCGGCGACGGCGACGCCGACGTACCCCCAGACGACCAGCACCATCAGGGACGCGACGAGGAACAGCGCGAGCTGGATGACGCGGACGACCAGCGTCACGGGGAACCGCACGTCGAAGGCGTCGGCGTCGACGGGGACGCGGTCGTCGGTGAGCACGCGGCCGGTAACCTCGCGGTGGACGGTGCGGACGATTCGCGGCGCGAACAGCCACGCGAGGACGAGCGCCGCGGCCGCCAGCGCCACGGTCGCACCGGCTCGCGCCTGCGTGGATGCGAGTGCTTCGAGCGCCGATTGGACTTGCTGGACCGCGTTCACGGATAGGCGCACGTCGCTTCGCGCGGCCAAAAAGGGCGTGGATTCCGGCGAGGGCTCGGTCGACGCACGGGCCGCGTCAGCGCGCGACGGAGCCAGCAGACGCCGGCTTACGCGCCGTACGTCTCCTCGAGGTACTCCACGATGTCAGGTCGCCCAGCTTTTCCCGCTCGTCGCGGTGCTCCTCGCGGCAAAACCTGGACCAAAAACGCCGGCTTACGCGCCGTACGTCTCGTCGAGGTACTCCACGATGTCGTCGCTTTCGGGCATCCCCTCGACGCCGTGGTCGGTGTCGACGAGCACGGGGACGCCGGTCTGGCCGCTGATGGCTTTGACTTGGCCGCGCTTGTCGTGCGAGCTCGGGACCTCGTGTTCGACGTAGTCGAGGCCGAGTTCGTCGAGTTTCGTCTCGACTTTCGCGCAGTACGGGCAGCCGGGGAGCTTGTAGAGTTCGAGTGTCACGCCCCGGGCTACGGGACGGCGACGCAAAGAAGCGGTGGATGCGGCGGGCGGCGCTCAGACCGCGGCGGCGAGCGCGCCGCTGGTGCGGACGTAGAAGTAGACGACGAACGAGAGCGCGAGCAGCCACTGGCCGACCGACACCTCGTCGTACTCGCCGACGGCGGTCTTCACGACCGGGTAGGAGACGATGCCGGCGGCGATGCCGTAGCCGATGTTGTACGTGAACGGCATCACGAAGACGGTGAGGCCGGCGGGAATCGCGTACGTCATGTCGTCCCACGCCACGTCGGTGACGTTCGAGAGCATGATGACGCCGACGACGACGAGCGCGATGTGGCTGGCGTACAGCGGGACGATGGCCGCCAGCGGAACGACGGCGAGGCTGGCGAGGAAGAGGACGGCAACGACGAGCGCGGTGAGCCCGGTGCGGCCGCCCTCCTCGACGCCGGTGGCGGACTCGATGTACGTCGTGACCGTCGACGTGCCGAGCATACTCCCGACGGTGGTGCCGATGGCGTCGGCCATCAGCGGCTTGTCGATGTCCGGGAAGTTGCCGTCCTCGTCGAGGAAGCCCGCGACCTGCCCGACGCCGACGAGCGTGCCGGCGGTGTCGAAGAAGTCCACGAAGAAGAACGTGAACACGATGAGCGCGAACGCGAACACGTCGATGTTCTGCGCGGGGGCGCCGACGAGGCCGTCGATGAACGCGCCCGCCAGCGGCGTGATGTCGTACTGTGCGCCGGTAATCGACGTGGTGAGCGTGCCCGGCGCGACGACGCCCGCCCACTCGATGACGTAGGCGGCGGCAGTCGTGCCGAGGATGCCGACGACGATGGAGCCGGGGACGCCGCGAGCGTACAGCGCGAGCGTGAAGAACAGCCCGGCGACCGCGAGCGTGGCGGCGGGGTCGGTGGCGATTTGGCCGAGCGTGACCATCGTCGCTTGGTCGGCGGCGACGACGCCCATCTCTTGGAGGCCGATGAGCGCGAGGAACCCGCCGATGCCCGCGCCGACCGCGAGCTTGACGGGTTCGGGGAACGCGCGGATGATGGCCTTCCGGGCGCCGGCGGCGGTCAGCAGGATGAAGATGATGCCTTCGACGAACACCGCGGCGAGCGCGACCTGCCACGGGATGCCGAGCCCGATGACGACGGTGTACGCGAAGAAGGCGTTGAGGCCGAGGCCGGGCGCCTGCGCGAACGGGCGGTTGGCGTACAGCGCCATCACCGCGGTCGCGACGAACGCCGAGAGGATGGTGACGACCGCCAGCATCTGCTGGACTTGGTCGCCGGAGTACCCCGGCAGCGAGATTGCTTGGCCGAGCGTCGCGGGGTTGACGAGGACGATGTACGACATCGCGAAGAACGTCGTTACGCCCGCGAGCACTTCCGTTCGGACGTCTGTGTCGTGTTCGTCGAGTGCGAAGTAGTCAGCGAGCCCCATTAACGATGCACGTTCGGGCATAACTACACCGCCCGCTTAAGCGTTGTTATGCACGTTGGAAGTCCGTGCCCGGATCGGATGAACAACCACCAAGAAAACGCACGAACGTGGATAGAATTGGGGGGAACAGCGGGGGCGGACGGGAGCGGTCGGCTATTCGAGTTCGGCGAGCGCGCCCACGGGGGCGTCGGTGAGTTCGCGGGCGCGCTCGACGCCGTCGTCGCCGACCGCGATGAGCGTGAACACGCCGGTGACGTCGCCGTCCGCGGCGTCGGCGATGTCCAGCAGGATCTCTTGGGTCTCACCCGAGCGGATGAGGTCGTCAACGACGAGGACGGTCTCGCCGGCGTCGATGGCCGACGCGGGCAGGTAGTACGTGAGTTCGATGCCGGAGGCGAAGCGCTTGCGCGCCTCGATGAACTCCTCGACGGCGGTCTCCTTGGACTTCTTGGCGTACGCGCAGCGCGCGCCGTAGTACGACGCCAGCGACGCCGCGAGCGTGATGCCGTCGGTGGCGGCGGTGAGCACGACGTCCGGGCGCTCGAAGTCGAACGTCTCGGCGGCGACCGGCGCCACGAGGTCGAGGAACGACTGGTCGAAGACGACCCCGGAGTTGTCCACGTACCCCTCGTCGTCGAGGCGGACCCGGGCTTCCAGTTCCTCGCGCAGGAGGCCGGCGCCGGCCTCTTCAACGACTTCGCGGGCGCGCTCGGCGCTCGGGAGGACGTGGCCGTTCACGTAGCGGTTGAGGTCGCCGGCGGGGAGCCCGGTCTCCGCGGAGAGCTCGTCGTACGTCCGGGTCTCCTTGAGCGTGCGCAGCACGTCGACCGCTCGCAACTGGAGGGCGGCCTTCTCTGCTCGGTTCATACAGATGCACACGTTTCCACAAACTTGAGTACCCCGGAAGCTCGCTCGTGCGAATGATTCACAGACGCGCCCACTTCCGCGGGCGCGACTACTCGGCGTCCAGCAGGTCGCTGGCCGTCACCAGCGCCTCCATCTCGACGCCGTGCTCGGCGAGCAGTTCGCGGCCGCCCTCCTCGCGGTCCACCACGAGCAGCGCGCGGTTCACTTCCGCGCCCGCTTCGCGGAGCGCCTCCACGGCGTCCACGGCGGACTGCCCGGTGGTGGCGATGTCCTCCACGACGACGACCTCCTCGCCGTCTTCGAGTCGTCCCTCGATGCGGTTGCCCGTCCCGTACTCTTTCGCTTGCTTGCGTGCGATGACATACGGCACGTCAGCCTCGACGGAGGTCGCGGCCGCCAGCGGCACCCCGCCGAGCGCGACGCCGCCGAGCTTCGCGTCCGCGTCGAGCCGGTCGGCGAACGCCTCGGCGATGGCGCGCAGGCAGTCGGGGTCGGTCTCGAAGAGGTACTTGTCCACGTAGTATTCGGACGTGCCGCCGTGGGAGAGCTCGAACTCCCCGAATTTGACGGCGTCCGCGTCACGGAGCAACTGGACGAGGTCGTCGGACATTGCCTGAGTTGGCGGGCCGACTCGACAAAAGGGGTGCGATTGCCCGTGAGCCGGACACAGCCGAACGGCAGGTATGCACGTCCGTGAAATCACGGAGACGACGCCGACGCTGTCTCCGAGAAGCCAATTTAGAAATAGTCGGGCATCCGCGAGCCGAGCGGCTCGAAGAGCCCGAGGCGAGCGGTTCACTCGCGGCGGAGCCGCGAGGCCGACGAGCGACCGCAGGGAGCGAGGAGTGCTTTTGGCCGAGCTTTTGCCGAGCGAGCGGCCTTCGGCCGCTCGCGCAGCGCAAAAGGTCGCTCACCACGGCTCGTCTTTGAGTCCGAGCGCGTACGCGATGCCGTTGGTGAGGACGTGGAGGAGGGGCGTGAGCACGAGGATAGCGACGAGAACGTCGAGGGTGAAGGTGTCCCCGAACCACCCGGATGCGGCGACGGCGGCGAGCGCGAGCGCGACGACGACGAAGTCGAGTTGGTCGAGGAGGGGGAAGGCGGCGCCGCGCTCGCGGCCGGTGCGGCGCTTGAGGAAGGACGCGAGGATGTCCCCGAGCATCGCGCCGGCGGGGAGCGCGAGCATCGCGGCGGGCGGGAACGAGGGGAGCGCGACGCCGACGGCGTCGCTGGCGGCGGGCGCGACGGCGTTCAGGACGGCGGCGAGTGCGACGCCCGCGAGCACCCCGACGGCGGTGCCGCGCCACGTCTTCCCGTCGCCGAGCACGCGCTTGCCGCCCCACGTGCGGCCGCCGTCGATGGGGCGGCCGCCGCCGGCCAGCACCGCGGCGTTGTTCGGGACGTACGCGGGCAGCATCACCCACACTGCGGTTGCGACCGTCGCTGCGAGACCCATGCGTGGTGGATGGGCGCGGCCGGCGGAAAAACCCGCGGGTTCGGCCGGGGGAGGCGGGTCGTTTAAGGGACGCGCACCCGGAGTTCCGAGCATGATACCGCCCGTTGCGAGCAACTTCGTCGCGGGGGAGACGCCCGCGGAAGCCATCGAGCACGCCGAGGCGCTGAACGCGCGCGGCGTCGGCGCCATCCTGAATCTGCTGGGCGAGCACTACGAGCGCCGGCCGCCCGCGGACGCGGACGCGGCGGCCTACGAGGACCTCGTGCGGGACATCGAGACCAGCGGCGTGGACGCCTGCGTCTCGGTGAAGCCCTCGCAAATCGGACTGGACGTGGGCGACGACGTGTTCGCGGAGAACCTCGCGGGCATCGTGGCGGCCGCCGACGAGCACGGCGTGTTCACGTGGGTGGACATGGAGGACCACGAGACGACGGACGCGACGCTGGACGCCTACGAGGACCTCACCACCGAGTACGGCGGCGGGGTGGGCGTCTGCATTCAGACGAACCTCAAGCGCACCGAAAGCGACCTCGAACGGCTCGCGGACCTCCCGGGGAAGGTGCGGCTCGTGAAGGGCGCGTACGACGAACCGGAGTCGATAGCGTACAAGCGCAAGGAGCGCGTCAACGAGGCGTACCGCGACTACCTCGAGTACATGTTCCGGGAGTTCGAGGGCGGCGTCGCGGTGGGGAGCCACGACCCCGCGATGATTGCCCACGCCCGCGACCTCCACGCCGAGTACGGCACCGACTACGAGGTCCAGATGCTGATGGGCGTGCGCGGGGACGCGCAGTTCGACCTCGCGGCCGACGGCGTGGACGTCTACCAGTACGTGCCGTACGGCGGCAAGTGGTTCTCGTACTTCTACCGGCGCGCGATGGAGCGCAAGGAGAACCTGTTGTTCGCGCTGCGCGCGGTGCTGGGCCGGTAGCCCGAAGGTCTCGAAATCCCTATACGTCGCCGCTCAGTGCACTCCGGTATGCCCTCGTGGAAGCGAGATTTCGCCAGCGGGCTCATCGTGCTTGCGCCGATTCTGGTCACGCTGTACGTCCTCTACTGGCTGTTCTCGCTCATCGCGCGGTTCTCGCTGCTGGCGACGAACGTCGGCGACCCCGTGGTGGCGGTGAGCATGACGGTGGTCATCTTCGTGCTGTTGGTGTTCTCCGTGGGCTACCTGATGCGGACCGCCATCGGCACGTTCGCGGAGGAGGTCTTAGACGACCTCATCAACCGCCTGCCGGGGCTGCGCATCGTCTACAACGCCTCGAAGATGGCCGTCGAGACGGTGCTGTCGGGCAACGAGGCGGAGTTCCAGAAGCCCGTGAAAGTCGAGCCGTGGGACGGGATGCGGCTGACCGCGTTCAAGACCGGGAAGACGACCAGCGACGGCCGCGAGGTGGTGTTCATGCCGACCGCGCCGAACATCACCTCGGGGTTCGTGATGGAGCTGGAACCCGAGGACATCGTGGACGCCGACGAGTCCACCGAGGACGCACTGACGAGAGTGTTGAGCGCGGGGTTCGGGGAGAACGAGCGCGACGTGCCGGAGCCGTTCACCGACGACGAAGACGAGTAGTCAGACGTAGTGGAACCACTCCTCGCGGTCGCCGGTCTCGACCACGTCGAAGAACGCCTGCTGGAGCTCCTCGGTGACGGGGCCGCGCGTCCCCTCGCCGATTTCGACGTTGTCCACCTGCCGGATGGGCGTGACCTCGGCGGCGGAGCCGGTGAAGAACAGCTCGTCGGCGGTGTGGAGTTCGCCGCGGGAGATGCTCACGTCGTCGTGGACGGTGTAGCCGCGCTCCTCCGCGAGCGTGATGACGGTGTCGCGGGTGATGCCGTCGAGGATGCTCTCGGAGAGCCCGGGCGTGAATATCTCGCCGTCACGCACGAGGAAGAGGTTCTCGCCGGGGCCTTCGGCGACGTTGCCCTCCTTGTTGAGGACGATGGCTTCCGTGAAGCCGTTGCGCCGGGCCTCCTCGCCGGCGAGCATCGAGTTGACGTAGAGGCCGGTGGTCTTGGCGTTCGTCGGAATCTGGCTGGAGGCGTGCTTGCGCCACGAGGAGACCATCACTTCGACGCCGTTTTCGAGGGCGTCCTCGCCGAGGTACGTTCCCCACGGCCACGCTGCGACGGTCACGTCGGTCGGGCAGTCCTTCGGGGAGACGCCCAGCGAGTCGTAGCCGTAGTAGGCGATGGGGCGGACGTAACAGGACGCGAGGTCCTGCCGGTCGAGCAGCTCGATGGTCGCCTCGGTGAGCTCCTCGCGCGTGTACTCGATGTCGAGGTCGTAGGGCTTCGCGGACGCGAACAGCCGGTCGAGGTGTTCCTCCCAGCGGAACAGCGCGGGACCGTTGTCGGTGTCGTAGGCGCGCACGCCCTCGAAGACGCCGCTCCCGTAGTGGAGCGCGTGCGTGAGCACGTGGACCTGCGCGTCCTCCCAGTCCACGAAGTCGCCGTTCATCCAAATCGTGTCGACGTCCATGTCGTCGAATCCGCTCATACTCGCGGGGAGGGGCGGCCGTCTCATAAAACCACGAGTGCCGGCCACCGGCGAGGCTTGTCGGGAGTCCGAGAAACCGGATGAATGCCCTACAATAATTCAACCGAGACGCTTAATTACCGTAGAGAATTACAATCGGGCGATGAGCGACCACGCATCGCTGGCGTACGAGGACATCGACGAGGGGCTGCGCCCCAGCCTCGGCGAAGCGCTCGTACCGATCGTCGCCGTCGTCGTCTCGCTCGGCGTCGGCTCGGGCTATCTGGGCCTCGCGCCGCACGCGCCACTCCTCTGGAGCATCGCATTCATCGGGCTGTTCGCGCGCTACCGGCTCGGCTACGACTGGAACGGCGTCTACGACGCCGCCGCGTCCGGCCTCGAGATGGGCCTGCAGGCGATTCTCATCCTGTTCGTCATCTACGGGCTCATCGCCACGTGGATCAGCGCCGGCACCATCCCCGGCCTGATGTACTACGGGCTCGGCACGCTCACCCCCATCGTGTTCCTGCCCGTCACCGCCGTCCTCGCGGCCATCGTCGCGTTCGCCATCGGCTCCTCGTGGACGACCGTCGGGACGCTCGGCGTCGCGTTCGTCGGCATCGGCGAAGGGCTGGGCGTCCCGCTGGCGATGACCGCGGGCGCCATCGTCTCCGGCGCGTACGCCGGCGACAAGCAGAGCCCGCTGTCGGACACCACGAACCTCGCGGCCGCCGTCACCAACGCCGACCTCTACGACCACATCAAGGCGATGCGGAACGGGACCATCATCGCGTTCGGCCTCTCCGTGGTCGCGTACGCCGTCCTCGGCGTCTACTTCGTCGAGGGCGGCGCCGCCGACATCGCCGCCATCAGCGGCCCGCTGGCGGACTCGTACGCGCTCGGTCCGCTGGTGTTCCTGCCGCTCGTCGTGACGTTCGGGCTCGCGGTCCGCGGCTACCCGCCGCTGCCGTCGCTGATTGCGGGCATCTTCGCGGGCGCGCTCACTACCGTCGTCGCGCAGGGCGCGAGCTTCACGACCGCGTGGAACATCTTCCTCAACGGCACCAACCCCGCCACCGGCAGCGACCTCGTGAACAGCCTCCTGTCCGCGGGCGGCATCTCGGGCTCCGCGTGGACCATCACCGTGGTCGTCGCCGCGCTCGCGCTCGGCGGCCTCCTCGAACGCACGGGTATCCTCGCCACGCTCGCCCACCACCTCACGACCGCCGTCTGGTCGCCGGGCTCGCTGGTCGCCGGCACCGGCCTCGCCGCCATCGTGACCAACGCGTTCTCCGCCCAGCAGTACATGAGCATCGTCGTCCCCGGCCTCAGCCTGCGGAACCTCTACGAGGAGTACGACCTCCCCGAGACGGACCTCTCGCGGGCCGTCGAGGCCGCCGGCACCCCCACGGGGCCGTTCTTCCCGTGGCACGCCGGCGCCGTCTTCATGACGAGCGCGCTGTACTCGAACTCCCCGGGCGCAATCTCGTGGTGGTGGGTGCCGTTCTACTTCTTCGGCATCCTCTCGCCGCTCGTGCTGTTCGCCATGGCGCTGACCGGCCACGGCTACACGCAGCGGCCCGAACCGTCCGAGACCGCGCCCGCCGACGACTGACCGTACCACAGCAGCGTTTTTCTCGCCGCGCGCCGCCGGCGCCGACAGCCTGAAACGGGTGGCCGCCCGGGTTCACGTATGGCAGATGCCGACGTTCGCCCGCACGCGTCACAGCACGACGCCATCGGCGACCTCCCGCTGGTGACGCGCTCGGCGACCGTCACCGAGGTGGAGACGATGGACCAAGGCCGACGGCCGGAGGTCGTCGCGGCCGTCGGCGACTGGCTGGCGGACCGGGGCCTCGCCGCCGACTACCCCGAGGTCACGCGGGACACCGACCTCTCGGGGCTCGCCGCCGACCTCGGCGCCGCGGGGTATCCGGGCCTCGGGCGGAAGGTGGCGACCGTCGCGGAGCGCTACGACCGCCCGAAGCCGATGCTGGCGCGGGCGCGCTTCGACACCCACCGGGACGTGGACTTCCTTGCAGGGCAGTACGTCGGCCTGCGCTACGACGGCACCTCGCGGGCGTACTCGCTGGCGAACTCCCCCACCGAGGACGAACTCGAAATCTGCGTGCGCCGGGTGCCGGGCGGTCGGCTCTCTCCCCGCATCTGTGACGACCTCGCGGTCGGCGACGAGGTGAGCGTCCGGGGGCCGTACGGCGAACTCGTGCTCGGCGAGCAGTCCGAGCGCGACCTCGTCTTTCTCGCCACGGGCACGGGCGTCGCGCCCCTGAAGAGCATGATAGACTACGTCTTCGAGACCGGCCGCAACGAGTACGCGGGCGCCGAGCGCGACGTCTGGCTGTTCCTCGGCGCGGCGTGGGCCGACGACCTCCCGTACCGGGCGGCGTTCCGGGCGCTCGCCCGCGAGCGCGAGAACTTCCACTTCGTGCCGTGTCTGAGCCGCGAGCCCGTGCTCTCGGACTGGGACGGCGAGACCGACTACGTCCAGCACGCGCTCCTCAAGCACACCGACGCGAGCGCCGTCACCGCGCCGCTGGGCCGCCGGCTGGAGCAGTGGCTGCGCGAGGAACCCAGCTCCGGCGTCCGCGCGCGCATCGACCCGTCGAACGCCGACGTGTACGCCTGCGGCATCAACGCGATGGTGTACAGCCTCGTCACCGCGGCCGAGCGGCTGGGCGTGCCGGCCGAGCGCATCGAGTCGGAAGGGTTCGGGTGAGCAACAGCGAGCGCCGAGAGTGCGCGCGGCGACTGACGCCGCAGTCTCGTCTCTACGCGCCCAGCGTCGCGAACGCGAACACCAACAGCAGGTACGCCGCGACGACGACGACGGCGACGAGCGGCACCAGCGAGAGGTAGTCGTGGTCGCCGCGCACGCCCGCAGGTTCGCCGCGCTCGACGCGCTCGACGGCCTCGTCGTCCAGCTCCGAGGCGGACGGCATCACCTCGGGCAGTCCCTTCCGGCGGGCGTCGAGCTTGTTCAGCGCGAGCACCGCGCCGAGCGTGAGCACGGCCGCCAGCGGGAGCGCGACGTACACCGACTGGAGGCCGAGCCCGTACAGCACCAGCACGACGACGGTCGCGCCCGCGGCGGTCGCGGCGAACGGAATCTGGGTGTTCACGTGGTCGACGTGGTCCGACCCCGCGAAGATGGACGACATCACCGTGGTGTCGCTGATGGGCGAGGAGTGGTCGCCCCAGATGGCGCCGCCGAACAGCACGCCGACCAGCACCGGCAGCACGGACGCGCCGACCAGCTGGTAGCCGAGCGGAATCGACAGCGGCGTCAGAATCGCCATCGTCCCCCACGAGGTGCCCGTGGTGAACGCGACGAGCATCGCCGCGACGAAGACGATGAGCGGGAGGAAGCTCCCGGGGACGCCGCTCCCGACCATCGTGTCCACGATGAACTGCGCGGTGCCGACGCGCTCGGCGGCGAGCCCGATGGCCCACGCCAGCACGATGATAGCGAGCGCGATGTTCATCGTCTTGAAGCCGTTGACGACGGTGTCGCTGGCCTCCTCTAAGTCCAGCGTGCCGTACGCAAGCGACCCGACGAACCCGGTGACCATGAACGCGAACGCGCCGTAGAGCAGCCCCATCGCCACGTCCGTCTCTTGGAACGCGGTGGCGACGTCGACGCCGGGCTGGTAGCCGCCGCCGAGGTACCACATCGAGACGAGGCCGACCACCAGCAGCGCGAAGATGGGCGCGAAGAAGTTCACCAGCGAGGGGTTCGCCTCGCTGGGCTCCCCGACGTCGTTCGAGACGTCCGACAGCGGCGTGGCGTCCTCCCGAATCGTCGCGCCGGTGGCGCGGGCGCGCCACTCGGCGTCCAGCATCGGCCCGTAGAACCGCTGGGTGAGCGCGACGAACCCGACCATGAAGAACGCCATGAAGCAGTAGAGGTTCCACGGAATCGACTGGAGGAACAGGCCGAACGGCGTCAGCCCCAGCTGCTCGGCGGAGACGCGCGCGGCCTCGAAGCCCGCGATAATCATCGACACCTGGTAGCCGATCCAGTTCGAGACGGGGCCGAACGTCGTCACGGGCGAGGTCGTGGAGTCGAGGACGTAGGCGTGCATCTCCCGCGAGGAGCGGTTCTCTTGGGAGAGCTCGCGGGTGGCGTTGCCCGTGACGACGGTGCTCGTGTAGGAGTCGAAGAAGATGAACACGCCGACCAGCCACGTCAGGAGCTGGGACTCGCGGGCGGTGCTGACGCGGTCGCCGATCCAGCGTTCGAGCGCGAGAATCCCGCCCGAGCGGTAGATGAACGCGGCGCCCGCGCCCATGAACAGGATGAGAATGATGAACTTCGTGTCGAACGGCGACCGCACGACCTCCACGAACCACTCCATCGTGAGCGCGGTCGCGGCGATTGGGTTCCACGATTCGACGATGAGCGCGCCCGCCCAGACGCCGGCGAACAGCGACACCAGCACCTGCCGGGTGGCCAACGCGAGCACGATGGCCAGCAGCGGGGGCGCGAGCGAGAGGAGTCCGTACTCTGCCATCGGCGGTATTACAGAATACCCGGTGATAAAACTACGGACGTTTCGTTACGTGAGCGGAACCACAACGAACAGCAACGCGGCCGCGGGAACCGTAGCCGTCAGGCGTCGAGCGTCACTCGCCGAACGCCGACAGCAGGTCGCTGCCCTCGACGTAGACGAGACCCTCGCGGTCGGCGTACGCCTTCGCGTCCGCGACCGAGAGCGCTTCGCCGGTGTCGGCGTCGAGCATCTCGCAGACGACGGCGGCGGGCGCGACGCCGGCCTCCGCGGCGAGCGCGACCGCGAGTTCGGTGTGGCCCTCGCGGTCGGACAGCGACGGCGCGGCGCGCAGCACGTGGACGTGGCCGGGCGCGCGGAACTCCGCGGCGAAGTCCACGTCGTCAGGGTCGGCGGCGGCGCGCGCGAGCTCCGTGATGGTGAGCGCGCGGTCCTCGTCGGTGATGCCGGTGAACGTGTCTCGGTGGTTGACGGGCAGCGAGAACGACGAGCGGTCGTCGTACCCGAGGTGGCCGTGGTCCGCGGCGGGGTGGTCGATGACGTCCGCGAGGAACGGCAGGTCGAAGGCGTCGGCGGCGGCGTCCCCGACCGCGACGCAGATGAGGCCGCCGGCGTCGTTGCGGAGGCGCGCGACCGCCGCGGGCGTGACGGCCTCGGCGGGGTAGACGAGGTCGACTTCGCCCTCGCGGTCGGCGGCGTCGTGGACGAGCACGGGGTCGCCGGCGCGGAACGCGGCGACGGCGCGCTCAACGCGGGAGGCGCTACTGCTCTTCGACACGGACAGTCACCTCGTCGCCGTCGAGCAGGCCGAGTGCCTCGCGGAGCTTCGTCGGCGCGATGAGTTCGACCTGCGTCTCGTCGTGGTGGGTGCGGTCGGGGACGATGACGTGCGCGGGCGAGAACGCGCCGTCACCGCTCTCGACGGTGGCGTGGTAGCACGTCGCCGGACCGTAGGTACGCTCCTCGTCCTCCCAGCCGTCGATGCCGACGCCGTCCATCGCTTCGAGCGCCGAACGGGCGCGCTGGCTCTCCGCGCTGAGGTCGACGTTGAGCGTGCCGAGGTACGGCTCGTAGCCGAGCTTCTCCTCGAACTGGCGCATGTAGCCGGGGAGGCTGATGTAGTGGCGGCCCTCGCCCATCCCGCTGGTGACCGTCCCGTCGAGCGCGAGCTCGCCGGCGTCCTCGAAGATGCGGCGGTAGTCCTCGTACTCGCGTTCGAGCGTGCGCTCGCCCTCGTCGGTGATGGCGACCCACTGGCCGTCGTTGACGAGGTCTCGTTCGACGAGGCCCGCGTCCTCTAACGCCTGCAGGCGCCGGGACGCAGTCTGGTTGGAGGCGTCGAGGCGGCCCGCGAGGTCCCCGCAGGAGACCTTGACTTCGCCGCGGCGCGCGCCGTCGAGCGCGAGCAGCTTCAGCACGGCGAGCTCGTCGAAGCCGACCTCGCTCGTGCCCGTTGCTTGCGACATACCGACAGATTCGGGCGCGCGCCGCATAAGAATACCGGAAGTGGAACGCGTCCCGAAAGTGAGGCCAGTCAGTCCGCCGTCGAGCCCGCCCAGAACTCCGAGTCCGGGCGGAGCTTCGGCACCCACGTCTCCTCCTCGCGGGCGAGCAACGCGATGCGCGAGGCCTCGTCGGTCTTCAGCACCGGGAGCCCCGACATGTTTGCCTGCACTTCCTCGGCGAACTCCACGACGGCCTCGGGGCTCGGCATCGCCTCGCGGTCGAGGCGGTCCCGCGAGTCCCCGACGTGCATGTAGGCTTTCAGCTCCACGAAGTCCGGGTCCGCGCGCTCGTAGAAGCCCGCGTACCAGTCCGGGTTCGCCACGTTCTCGCCGCCCACGAGCGTCGTCCGCAGGACGGTGCGGGTGTCGTCTTTCTCGTGCAGCACGTCCATCGTGTCCACGAGCTTCTCCCACGCGTCGTCCTCTCGGGCGCCCACCACGTCGTCGAACGTCGCCCGCTCGGGCGCGTCCACGGAGACGTACAGTTGCGTGGGGTCGCACTCGGCGAGCACCTCGGGGCGCGTGCCGTTCGACACGAGGAACGTCGTCAGCCCGCGGTCGTGGAACTCCTCCAAGAGTTCGGGGAGGTACGGGTACAGCGTGGGCTCGCCGTCCAGCGAGATGGCGACGTGGCGCGGCTCCATCGCCTCCTCGAAGCGCTCCCGCGGAACCTCGTCGTTGCCGCCGAACCCAGAGAGGAGGTCCTTCTGGAGCTCGATGGAGGCGTCCACCACCGCCTCCGGGTCGTCCCACTCGACGCCGTCGAGCTCGTACGTGTGGCCGGCGTGGTCGCGCCAGCAGAACACGCAGCGCTCGTTGCACCGCACCACGGGCGTCATCTGGATGCAGCGGTGCGAGCGGATGCCGTAGAAGGCGTGCTTGTAACAGGTGCCCTCGCCGCGCAGGGAGTTCGCCGTCCAGCCGCACGTCTGGGCGGCAGTGTGGTTGTCGTGGTGGTAGTCCGGGTCGTCCACCTGCTTGGGCATACCCGCCGTTCGGCGAGCGCGTGGAAAAGCGTGGCGTTCGGCCCCCACGCGGGAGTTAGCGTTCGAGAATCGTCCCGCCGGAACCGACCGCGACGTCCGGCCCTCCGTCACCGCCGTACGCGACGTCGTAGATGTCGGAGCCGACCGGTGTGTCGTACTCCTGCCAGCCGTCGCCCGTGCGCTCGTAGACGTAGCCGCCGTTGCCCGCCGCCAGCACCGGCTCCGCCGACCCGAGACGGTCGAGGCCCTGCAGGGCGTTCTCGCCGACGTCGACCGGCGTCCACCCGCGGCAGTCACAGTCGTAGCGGTAGATGGTGCCGCCGCCCGCGGAGACGTAGACGGTGTCGTCGTCGCCGAGCACGTCGTAGAACGACTCGTTGGCGTTCGAGACGCCGATTTTCGTCCACGTCTGGTTGTAGTCGGTGGTCTCGAAGGCGGCCTGACTGGTGCTGATGCCGTAGGCGGTGTCGGTGTCGCCGCGGGAGAACGCGACGCCGGGGATGGTGGACCCGCCTGCAGGCTTGACGACGTCCCCCCACTGGATGCAGTACGCGCCCTCGTCGTTCTCCTCGAAGACGCCGTGGAGGACCTCCCCGGAGCCGTTCGCGACGATGACGTGCTCGCGGTCGATGGTACCCGTGGCGGCGATGGCCTCCCACGTGCTCGTCTTCCCGTCGGGCGCCGTGTAGTCGTACTTCTTCCCGGTCTCCACGTCGTAGGCGCCCATCGCGACGGAGCCGCCCGCGAACCAGATGCGCTTGCCGTCGCTGGTGACGGCGACGTCGTTGAGCGGGTTGTTCGACGCGCTCGGGCCGCTGTCGACGACGAGCCGCCACTCGCCATCCACGAGCGCGAGCACGTTCCCGCTGGAACCGACGGCGTGCGGGCCGTCGGCGGTCTGGACGACGGAAGTTATCGACTTCGACGTCGGCGACGACGCCTCGCTCCACGCCGCGTCTGGCGAACTCTGTGCGACTGCCTGACTGGCGACCGCGCCGCCGCCGACGGCGGCCGCGGCGGCGCCGCCGGCAACTTTCAGGAACGTCCGACGCGAGGACGAGCGTCCGGTCATAGGTCGAATCCCATACGGAGGAAGGAGTTCGGCGAAGACTATATTTACTGGCCGTTGCCCAACAAACAAAATGCAATAGATTCGTCCGCCAACAAAAGTTAGCTAATATCGGCGAACTACACGTCGGTCGAAACTGAGGCTGGCGGTCCGACGACCAGTCGTCGCGCGCACGACGGCCAAGCAATCGCGGCGTCGCCGCCCGCTCGCCCGCTTCGGAAATCCCTTTAGCCGTCGCGTCGAACGAGCGAGCATGTTCATCGCTTTCCGCCGGGAAGTCGAGGCGGCCCTCGACGCCGCGCTCGACGACCTCGGCTACCCCACCGAGGACCTCGGCATCGAGGAACCGCCCGCGGACGTGCCCGCCGTGCTCGCGTCCAGCGTGGCGTTCCGACTCGCCGGCGAGGCGCAGGCGCCGCCGCCGGAGGTCGCCGCCGAAATCGCGGCCGCCATCGACCTCGCGGACGCCGAGTACGTCGCCAGCGCGTCCACGCAGGGCCCGTACGTGAACTTCGCGCCGAGCGAGGCGTACTTCGAGGGCGCGCTCGCGGACGCCCAAGCCGACGACTGGGGGCGGCTCCCCGACGCCGACACGTCGGTCGTCGTCGAACACACCAGCGCGAACCCCACGGGGCCGGTCCACGTGGGCCGCGCCCGCAACCCGATTCTCGGTGACGCGCTCGCTCGCGTGCTCGACTACGCCGGCTACGACGTGACCCGCGAATACTACGTCAACGACGCCGGCCGACAGATGGCGGTGTTCACGTGGGCGTACGAGACCTTCGACGAGAGCGACCTCCCCGAGCCCGAGCGCGAGAAAGACGACTACGAGCTCGTGCGCTACTACCGGAAGGGCAACGAGTTCCTCGAAGACGGCGACCCCGAGGCCGTCGAGGCGGCCGAGGCCGAAATCGCGTCCATCATCGAGGGGCTGGACGCCGGCGACGAGGCCACCTACGAGCGCGTCGGGGAGGTCGTCGACCAAGTGCTGGGCGGGATGACCGAGACCCTAGAGCGGCTCCCCGCGGAGTTCGACGAGTTCGTCAAGGAGACGCGGTTCCTCCGCGACGACACCACTCACGAGGTCGTCGACCGCCTCCAGAGCTCCGAGCACGCCTACGAGGAGGAGGACGCGTGGCAACTCGACCTCGACGACTGGGACATCGAGCAGTCGTTCGTCTTCCTGCGCTCGGACGACACCACGCTGTACACGACGCGGGACCTCGCCCACCACGAGTGGAAGTTCGACACCTTCGACTACGCCATCACGGTGCTCGGCGAGGACCAAGAGCTGCACGCGAACAAGCTCAACGCCGCCTTGGACATCCTCGGCAACGACACCGACCAGCTCGAAGAGGTGTTCTACGCGTGGGTGAATCTCCCGGGCGGCGAGTCAATGAGCACCCGGCAGGGGACCGGCGTGGACATGGACGACCTCCTCGACGAGGCGGTCGCGCGCGCCGAGGACGCGGTGCGTTCGCGGCTCGACGACCGCATCCGCGGCGACGACCTCACCGAGGCCGACGTCGAACGCATCGCCCGGCAGGTCGGCATCGGCGCGGTGCGCTACGACATCGTCTCCAAGCAGCCCACGAAAGCAATCACGTTCGACTGGGAGGACGCCCTCGACTTCGAGGGGCAGAGCGCGCCCTACGTCCAGTACGCCCACGCCCGCGCCTGCGGCATCGCCGCGGAGGCCGACGGCCTCGACCCCGAACTGGACGCCGGTCGCCTCGACACACCCGAGGAGCGCGACCTCCTGCAGGCCATCGCGCGGTTCCCGGGCGTCGTCGAGGAAGCCGCCGAGGACCGCGAGCCCCACCAAGTCGCCACGTTCGCCCGCGAGTTCGTGGACACGTTCAACGCGTTCTACCGCTCGCGGCACGTCCTCGGCGACGACGTGGACGATGACACCGCGGCGGCCCGGCTTGCGCTCGTGAACGCCGCCCAGCACACGCTGGCGAACGCGTTGGACGTGCTCGGCATCGAAGCGCCGGAGTCGATGTAAACTTAGAGCGCGCCGACGAACGACAGCGAGCCGTAGACGATGAGCAGTGCGACCACGACGTAGACCAGCAGCCAGCCGGTCGAGACGGAGTTCTCGTTTGCCATACCCGACACTCGGCGGCCGTGTTCGCTTAATTGTTCCCGTTCAGCCGAGCCGCCCGCCCGTCAGCCGCGACAAAAGCGACCGGCGCTCGGGCTCCTCCTCGTCGGCGGCGACCTCCGCGAACGCCGCGCCCGCGGACACCTCGCCGTCCTCGTCGCCGTCGCGGAACGACACCGGCGGCGACTCCCCGAGCAGCTCGTAGCCGAGTTCGCGGTACGACTGCGCGGCCGGGTTCTCGGGCGCGTAGACGACCAGCGGCTCACCGGCGTCCTCACTGTCCGCGACGGCACCGTCCTCCGGAATCGTGCCGAGGAGAGGCGCGTCGATGCGTTCGACCGCCGCGTCCACGTCCACGCTCGACCCGCCCACACGAGTCAGAATCAGGCCGGTGACGTCGCCGTCGACGCGCTCGGCAAGTTCGAGCGTCTTCTCCGTGTTCTCCAGCGCGGCGACCTGCGGCGTCGACACCAACAGCACGTCGTCGGCGAGCCCCAGCGGCACGGTCGTGTCGTGGCTGAGGCCGCCGCCCGTGTCCACGACGGTGACGTCGTACGCCTCCCGGAGGTCGGCGGCGACCTCGCGGAGCTTCGAGGGGTCCGCGCGCCCGAAGTCCTCGATGCGCGTGCCGCCGACCATCACGTCGAACTCCCCGGGCGCTTCCACGACGGCGTCGAGCGCGTCCGCCTCGCCCGCGAGCACGTCGTGGAGCGTCGCCTCCCCGGACTCGAGGTCGAGGACGGCGCCGACGTTCGCCATCCCGAGGTCGTAGTCCACGAGCACGACCGAGCGGTCCGCCTCCGCCATCACCGCCGCGAGGTTCACGGCGGTCGTCGTCTTCCCGACGCCGCCCTTCCCGGAGGCGACGGCGAACACGCGTCCAGTCATTGTGTGAGGGTACACAGAGTAGCACTTAAAGCGTTGGGCGGGACCGGACGAGCGAGCGCCCGAGCGCCGGCCAGCGACCCGCCCGCCGGCCCGGCGACCCCCGAGGTCAAAGGTTACTTACGCGCACGACGGCTATCTCGGAGTAATGAGCGAGCAGGAGGGCGAACCGTCCGAGGACCGCCGAAAGTACGAGTTCCAGAAGGTCATCGAGGACCTGAAGGACTACACCGGGAGCGGCACCCAACTGGTGACCATCTACATCCCCCCGGACAAGCAGATTTCGGACGTCGTCGCCCACGTCACGCAGGAACACTCCGAAGCCTCCAACATCAAATCGAAGCAGACGCGGACCAACGTCCAAGACGCGCTGAAGTCCATCAAGGACCGGCTGCGGTACTACGACACGTTCCCGCCGGACAACGGCCTCGTCGTCTTCTCCGGCGCCGTCGACAGCGGCGGCGGCCGCACCGACATGGTGACCGAGGTCTTGGAGTCGCCGCCCCAAGCCATCCAGTCGTTCCGCTACCACTGCGACGACGAGTTCCTCACTGAGCCCCTCGAAGAGATGCTCGGCGACAAGGGCCTCTACGGCCTCATCGTCCTCGACCGCCGCGAGGCCAACGTCGGCTGGCTGAAGGGCAAGCGCATCGAGGCCGTCAAGTCCGCGTCCAGCCTCGTCCCCGGCAAACAGCGCAAGGGCGGCCAGTCCGCCCAGCGGTTCGCCCGCCTCCGGCTGGAAGCCATCGACAACTTCTATCAGGAGGTCGCGGGGATGGCCGACGACCTCTTCGTCCCGAAGCGCCACGAGCTCGACGGCATCCTCGTCGGCGGCCCCTCACCCACGAAAGACGAGTTCCTCGACGGCGACTACCTCCACCACGAGCTCCAGGACTCCGTGCTCGGGAAGTTCGACGTCTCCTACACCGACGAGTCCGGCCTGAAGGAGCTGGTCGACCGCGCCCAAGACACGCTCGCGGAAGCCGACCTGATGGACGACAAGTCCGACATGGAGGCGTTCTTCAAGGAGCTCAACGGCGGCAACCTCGCCACCTACGGCTTCGAGCCCACGCGCAAGAACCTCGTCATGGGCTCCGTTGAGACGCTGCTCATCTCCGAGGACCTCCGCAAGGACGTCGTCACCTACGAGTGCCCGAACGGCCACGAGGAGCGCGAACTCGTCGGCCAGCGCGCCGACACCCCCGCTCACACGTGCTCGGAGTGCGGCGAGGACGCCGAAGCCGGCGAGCGCGACGACGCCATCGACCACCTCATGCAGATCGCGGACAACCGCGGCACCGACACCCACTTCATCTCCACCGACTTCGAGAAAGGCGAACAGCTGCTGACCGCCTTCGGCGGGATTGCCGGGCTGCTGCGGTACGGCACGGGCGTCTAAACGCACTTTTTGCGCTGCGGGGGTGCGCCGAAGGCGCACCCCGCTCGGCAAAAACTTGCGGAAAAAGCACTCCTCCCTCCAGCCGCGGGCTTCGCCCGCGTTAGTCGGTCGTCGGCCTGCGCTCGCTTCGCTCTCGCAGTGAACCGCTCGCGGCGCGAGGCGCGTAGCGCCTCGGTTCGTGCGAACGGGAAGCGAAGCGACCCGTGAGCCGCGCGGCGCTCGCGGATGCTTGTACCTCGCCTGAATCGCCGCCGCTCTCGTTTCGCCGGCAGGGACAGGTACTTGGCACTCGGTCACATGGACCAAGACGCATCGCTATGCAACCGTGCCAAAACTGTCAGGCGGTCATCGACGAGTACGTGTTGGACAAACAACTCGAACCCCTGCGCGACCTCACGGTCGACGACTTCAACGTCTGTGCGGACTGCGTGACCATCGTCGACGACGCGTGCGTGGAGTGTGGCGGCGCGGTGTACGTTCCCCGAGGCGACTCGACTGCCCCCGACTACTGTCCGGCCTGCCGGTCGGAACTCATCGAGCGGACCGGCCACGACCCCGGCTGGCACCGGGACGCCATCTCGACCTGAAACGCCGGCCGGTCGCGCTCGCTTTTCGGTCGACTCTGCTCGCGAGCGCCGCGAGAACCAACAATCAGCGGGACGCGAAAATGACTACGCCAGCGGCGTCCGCTCGACGACCTGCCCGTCGTAGGTCGGGTACTGCTCGACGATTTGCGCGTACCTTTTTGCGCCCTCGACTCGCTCGGGCGAAAAATCTACGCTAAAAACCGCTACGCCAGCGGCGTCCGCTCGACCACTTGCCCGTCGTAGGTCGGGTACTGCTCGACGATTTCGCCGCTGTCGACGTCGCCGTCCTCGACCATCTCTTCGAGGAGCCACCACGCCACCTCGACGTGCTCGGACTTCACGGTGTAGAACTCGTCGGGGACGCCGAGCTCCTCGATGCGCTCGGGACTGACCGTGGTCTTCCCGTAGACGAGCGTGCCGTCCTCGGTCACGTCGTCGAACTCCCGGCGGACGTTGCGCGCCATGCGCTTGAGCCGCGAGCGGTGCTGGGCGGCGTCCTTGAAGACGCTCGTGCAGAAGTAGACTTTCTCGTGGTCGGCCATCTCTTCGAGGATGGCGTCCTTCGAGCCGTCCACGGCGCTCATGTGGTCCTCTTGGAGTTCGTAGCCGGCGTCCTGCATACGCTCGTAGTTCCCGTCGCTCATCTCGAACTCGTTGACGTTGCAGAACTCCGCGGCGCCTTCGTCGAGGAACTCGAGGAACTCCGGCTCGGCGCGGATGCCCGGAATCTCGAACGCCGGCGTGAGCCCCTCCTCGCGGGCGATGTAGAGGATGTCCTCCCACTCGGTGCCGTGGAGGTCGCCCCACTGCTCGTACGGCGGGTGGAAGCGAATCTCGTCGAGGCCCGCCTCCGAGAGGCGGCGCATGTTCTCGCGGCCGCCCGTGATGCCCGTGTAGAGGTGCGTGTGGTGGTCCTCGCCGAACTCGTCTTTGAGCAGGCGGAGGTACCGGCACGTGCGGTCCAGCACTTCCTGCGGCTCGCCGCCCGTAATCGAGGTGCCGAGCGCGTCCATCAGCTTCGCCTCCTGAATCACGTCCTCGTCGCTCTCGACCGGGCGCTCGTTGGCGTACACCTGCTGGACGTTCTTCCGGTTCTCGCCCAGCGGGCAGTAGAAGCAGTCGCGCTGGTCGCAGTACCCGTAGACGAAGAGCACCATCTTCCCGCCCTTCGCGCACTGCTCGCAGCCCTTCGAAATCATTCGTTGGAACACGTCTACTCCCCGAGGGCTGAAAAACTGTGCGAAACGGGGTGGCCCGAGTGGAAAATGATTTAGGTCAGCCTAAATTAATCTGCGGCGATGGGGAGCACGCGGACCGACGCCGGGGAGGACCGACTGACCGAGCAGCTACCCGAAGAGGCGCTCGAACTCGTGGCGTTCCTGACGCGGTCAGAGCACCGGCTGCGGGTGCTCGACCTGCTCGACGGCAGCGAGCGCACGCGCGAAGAACTGCGCCAAGGGACGAGCGTGACGCGAGTGACGCTGAGCCGCATCCTCGGCGACCTGACCGACCGGGGGCTCGTCGCCGCAGACGCCACGGGAGACAGCTACGAACGGACAGACTACGGCGACCTCGTCTACCGCGACGTCGTCCAGTTGCTCGGTACGGCGGCGGTCGGACAGGCGTATCCGGGGGTGGTCGAGCGGCTGCCGACCGAGCGGTTCGACTTCGACCTCCGGTGTCTCGCGGACGGCACCCACATCACGGGCGAGCACGCCGACCCGGTGGCGGGAGCGCGGGCCGTCGCGGACGCCGCCCGGGAAGCCGCGGAGTGCGAGGCGGTCGTCGGGACGTTCACGTCGCTCCCGATGTACGCCTTCGAGGAAGCGGTCGCGGCCGGCGAGGAGCCGGACGTCGCGGTCGTCTTCGACGCGCGCGTGACCGAGACGATGCTCACCGACCCGGCGCTGCGGGAGAAGTGGCAGCAGATAGAGGCCGCCAACGAGACGACGGTCTACTACGGCGTCGACGACCGCGTGCCGTACACGGTCGACCTCGTCGGCGGCGACACCGTGTTCTTGACCGTCGACCGCGACCGAGAGGGGGGCTTCGACGTGATTCGGTGCGACCACCCCGAGGTCGTCGCGTGGGCGCGCCGGACCGTCGAGGAGCACCGGGCGGCGGCGACCCCGCTCGCCGAGTTGAGCGACGACGAGTAGCGCGGTCCACGTCCGCTAGGGTGGTCGCCGTAACGAACCCTGTTCGTTCTACACGCCGTGTTACGCCGAACAGCGCGAATCACTAAACAGCTTTAGGCCAGCCTAAACGACATGGCACGCCGACGCCAGATACTCGCAGGGAGCGCAGGCCTACTCGCAACCGCACTCGCCGGCTGCACCAGCAGCGGCGGGTCCGCGGACACGACCGAGACAGCGACCGACGAACCGACAGCGACAGCGACTGAGACGAGCGCGTCGACCGAGGAGGACTCGGCCAGCGACGACCCCACGCCGTACACGGTCCACATCGAACCGAACGACCCGTACACGTTCGAGGAAGTGCCCGAGACCTACGGCGTCGTCTCCGGTCCCATGCTCGACGTAGGGATGGCGCTGGGCATCCACCCGACCGCGACGACCGGCCTCGAACGCGCCCCGCTGAAGTTCTACGACCTACTCGGGCTCGACTTCGACGAGAGCCGCGTCGCCAAGCTCGCCAGCGGCGCCGAGTCCGGCTACGACAAGGAGAACTTCTACGCCGCCGACGCCGACGTCTGGCTCATCCCGAAGAGCACCCTCAACCGGTTCACCGGCTGGGACGACTCCGACTATCAGGACATCGTCTCCCAGACCGGCCCCTTCCTCGGAACGCCGCTGCGGTTCGCGCCCACCGCCGCCGTCTCCAGCGACCCCAACCCGTACACGCTCTACGAGGCCTTCGAGAAGGTGGCGACCGTCTTCCAGCGACAGGAGCGGTTCCGCGCGTGGCAGTCGCTGCACGACGACCTGATGGCCACCATCGAGGACGGACTCCCCCCGGAGGACGAGCGCCCCACGGTCGCCGCCATCTGGCGGGGCGTCAGCCCCGACTCCGGCCGGTTCCGCATCGCGCCGCTGCACCGCCTCGGCAACAACACCAAGTCCTACTACCGCGTCGGCATGCGGGACGCCTTCGAGGGGCAGTACCCGGGCGGTCCCGTCGGCTACGAGGAGCTACTGCGCGTGGACCCCGACTACATCGGCGCGGTCGGCGCGCTCACTTCCTCGACCCACGAGGAGTTCGTCAGCAACGTCGTCGAGCCCTTCGAGAACAACCCCAACGGCCAACAGCTCTCGGCCGTCCAGAACGGGAACGTCGTCCGCAGCGCCGGCCAGTACATGGGCCCCATCGTGGACATGTTCTCCACGGAAGCCGTCGCCAAGCAGGTGTACCCCGACACGTTCGGCGAGTGGCCCGGTAGCGTCGGTGACGTTCCCGAGGGCGAGCAGCTCTTCGACCGGGAACGGCTCCTCGACGTCGTCGCCGGTGACCTGTAACAGATGGTGGAACTGTTCGAACGGCTCGCCGAGCGCCGAGCGGGCGTCCGCGTCGGCGCCGACTCGAAGCTCGCGGCCGTCGCGCTCGCCAGCGTGGCGGTCGTCGTCGGCGCGACGCTGCTGCAGGTGAGCTTCGGCGCGTACCCCCTGTCGCTCGGGGAGGCGTGGGGCGCCGTCTTCGACCCGGAGGTCGCGCTCAGCGTCGAGGCGTGGCGGGCGTTCCTGCTCAGCGGCGACGTACCGTCGTGGTTCACCCAGCAACAGCACATCGTCTGGAACATCCGCCTGCCGCGCATCCTCGTCGGCGTGCTCGTCGGCGCGAACCTCGCGGTCTCCGGCGCTGTCTTCCAAATCATCACGCGCAACGAGCTCGCCAGCCCCTACATCCTCGGCGTGAGCGACGGCGCCGGCCTCGTCGTGCTGACCGTCCTGACCGGGTTCTCGGGGCTGCTCCCGTTCGTGCCGGTACTGGCGGCGTTCGGCGGCGGCGCCGCGTTCCTGCTCGTCTACGTCATCGCGTGGAAGAACGGCACTAGCCCCGTGCGGCTGGTGCTCGCGGGCGTCATCGTCGGCACCGTCTTCGGGTCCGTCCAGCGCGCGCTGTTCTTCTTCATCGACGACCTCAGCACGGTGATGTCCGCGCAGGCGTGGCTCTCCGGGTCGCTGCTCAACACCGACTGGGGGGAAGTCCGCATCGCGCTCCCGTTCACGGTGCTGGCGCTGGCGCTGGCGTTCACCGTCACCCAAGAGCTGGACGTGCTCGCGCTCGGCGAGGAGACCGCCGAGTCGCTGGGGATGCCCGTCGAGCGGATGCGGTTCGCCGTCGCCGGCATCGCCGTGCTCTCGACGGCCGCCGCCATCGCGGTCGCCGGCCTCATCGGGTTCGTCGGGCTCATCGTCCCGCACATGGTTCGCAACGTCGTCGGCAGCGAGTCGCGGCGGCTGCTCGCGGGCTGTCTGTTCCTCGGGCCGGCGCTGCTGGTCGGCGCGGACGTCGGCGCGCGCCTCGCGCTCAGCCCGATACAGCTCCCCGTCGGCATCATCACGGGGCTGGTCGGCGGCCCGTACTTCCTCTACCTGATGCGGAAGACCGAGAACATGGGTGAAGTGTGATGGCGGACAGCGACGGCGCGCTCGACGCGAACCGCGAGCGAACGACCGCCTCAGCGAACGACTCGGCAGACTCCGAGTCGGGGACGGCGCTCGACGCAGACGGTCTCGTCGTCGGCTACCCGGGCGCTGACGAGCCCGTCGTCAACGGGGAGACGCTCGCGGTGCCGGCCGGCGAGGTGACGGCGCTCGTCGGTCCGAACGGCAGCGGGAAGTCGACGCTGCTGAAGGGGCTGGCGAACCGGCTGGAGCCCGACGCCGGCCGGGTCTTGCTCGACGGGCGGCGGGTGGAGTCGTTCGGGTCGAAAGAGCTCGCGCGAGCCGTCGGCCGGCTCTCCCAAGAGAACACCGCGCCCGACACCATCACCGTCGAGGCGCTCGTCGAGCGCGGCCGGTACCCCCACCGGGGGTTCTTCGAGTCGCAGGCCGACGGCGACGAACAAGCCGTCGACGACGCCATCGCCATGGCGGGCATCGACCACCTCCGCGACAGGGAAGTCGGGGAGCTCAGCGGCGGGCAGAAGCAGCTGGCGTGGATTGCGATGGCGCTCGCGCAGGACACCGACGTGCTCCTGCTGGACGAGCCGACCACGTTCCTCGACCCCCGCCACCAGCTCGAAGTGATGGACGTCGTCGGGACGCTGCGCGACGAGAGCGAAACCACCGTCGTGCTCGTGCTCCACGACATCTCGCAGGCGGCGCGGTACGCCGACCACGTGGTCGCGCTGCGTGACGGCGCGGTGTACGCCCGCGGCGACCCCGACAGCGTCGTCACCGCGGGCGTGCTCGCGGACGTCTTCGGCATCGACGCCGACGTGCTGGAGACCGACCACGGCCCGCAGGTCGTGCCGCTCGGCCCCGCCGACGAGGCCGCGTCGGGCGGCGACGAGTCGCGGTAGCCGGCCGTCGGCCGACCGCCGCGGTGCGGGCTCCCGAAAGCAGTTATACCGCCCACTCGTACCGTTCGGCGAATGCTGCTCGTGCTGTGCGTGGACCTCGACGACGACCTCGGCCGGAAGACCGGCGTGCCGACGCCCGTCGTCGGCCGCAACGAGGTCGAACACGCCGCGGTGTCGCTGGCGGAAGCCGACCCCGAGGACAGCGACGTGAACGTCCTCTTCGAGGGCGTCCACCTCCACGACCAGTACAGCACCGACGAGGACGTGGAGGTCGCCGCCGTCACCGGGCTCGAACGCGGCGACGTCGCCGCCAACCGGAAGGTCGGCCGCGAGGTCGACGAAGTGCTGGCGAGCGTGCAGAGCGACGATCCTGTTCGCGCGGTGGTCGTCACGGACGGCGCGCAGGACGAGTCCGTCGTCCCCGTCATCCGGTCCCGGGTCCCCATCGACGCCGTCAAGCGCGTGGTCGTGCGGCAGGCCCAAGACCTGGAGTCGATGTACTACACGCTCAAGCAGGTGATGAACGACCCCGAGACCCGGGGGACGCTTTTGGTGCCGCTGGGCATCCTGTTGCTCATCTACCCGCTGGCGGTGCTAGCGGACGTGCTCGGGCTCCCCGGCGCGGTGTTGGGCGTCTCCTCGGCAGCGGTCGGTCTCTACGCGCTGTTCCGCGGGCTCGGCCTCGAATCCGTCGTCGACGAAACCGTCGAGCGCGTGCGCTCGGGGCTGTACACCGGCAGAGTCACGCTCATCACGTACGTCGTCGCGGCCGCCCTGCTGGTCATCGGCGGTGTCGAGGGGATAAACGAACTGGAGGTCGTCCGCGACGCCACGCGAGGGTCGCTGGCGCCCTCGACGGTGCTCGCGGCGCTGACGTTCGGCGCGGTGCGGTGGTTCGCGGCCGCCGGCCTCACGACGAGTCTCGGCCAAGTCACCGACGAGTACCTCGCGGACCGGTTCCGCTGGCGGTACCTGAACGCGCCGTTCTACGTGCTCTCAATCGCCGCCGTCCTCCACATGCTGTCGGCGTTCTTCCTCGGGTACGTCACGCTCACCGAACTCGCCGCGGTGCTGACGGCGGGGACGCTGGTGAGCGTGCTCTCCACGCTGACGTTCGCCGTCGTCGAATCCCGGCAGGCCGACGGGAAGGGCGGCCCGGACGCCGCCTAGGCTTCCCGGGAGACGACGAACTCCGCGAGATACTCCAAGTAGTCGTAGGCCTCCCCGGCGGGCAGGTCGAGGCTATCGAGGGCGTCCATCGCACGCTCGCTCTCCCGCTCGGCGAGCGCGTTCAACTCCGCGGGCGAGCGGTCCGTGACGCGGACGATGCTCGGGCGGTCCATCTCCTCGTCGATGCCCGCGGGCTTCCCGAGGTCCTCGCTGTCCATCGTGGCGTCGAGGACGTCGTCCCGAATCTGGAACGCCACGCCGACCCGCTCGGCGTACTCCCCGAGCGCCTCGATAGAGCGGCCGTCGGCGTCCGCGGCGATCGCGCCGAGTTCCGCGGCCGCGCGGAACAGCGCGCCCGTCTTCCGGCGCGCCAACTCCATGTATTCGGCCTCGGTCTCCGGGCGGTCCACGAGTTCGATGGCCTCGCCCTCGCCGAGCTCCACGAGCGCGTCCGTCACGCACTCCATCGCCCGCGGGTCGCGAGAGAACAGCGCGAACGCCTCCCCGAGCAGGCCGTTGGACGCGACAAGCGCGGGCCCGTAGTCGAACGCCGCCCACGCGCTGGACTTCCCGCGGCGGAGCGCCGACTGGTCGATGATGTCGTCGACGACCAGCGAGGCGTTGTGGACGAGTTCGATGCCGACCGCGAACCCCATCGCGTCCTCGCTGTCCCCGCCCGCCGCCTCGCAGACGAGCACGGTGAGCGTCGGACGCACGCGTTTGCCGCCCGCGAGCACGACGTGTTCGAGTTCGTCGCTGAGCTCCGACGGCTCCACGGCCGCGACGGTCTCCGCGAGCCGCTGCTCGATGGCGGCGCGGTGCGCCTCCACGTACTCCATTACCCGTCTCTCGGGGATTCGCGCGGAAATATATGACGGGACTGGGCAGTCCACGCCGGCTACGCGTCGTTCACCGGCCGACAGAACACTGCGAGAACGGAAGCGACCGAGGTCTGGCCGCGGATGCCTGTTAGACGTTCGGCGCGTCACCGCCGAACTCCTCGATGAGCGCGGGCACCACGTCGAAGAGGTCGCCGACGACGCCGTAGTCCGCGATGTCGAAGATGGGGGCGTTCGGGTCGGTGTTCACCGCGATGATGGTGTCCGCGCCCTTCATCCCGGCGACGTGCTGCACCGCGCCGGAGATGCCGATGGCGAGGTAGACGTCCGGGGTGACCTGCTTGCCGGACTGGCCGACCTGCCGGTTCTTCGGCAGCCAGCCGTTGTCCACGATGGGGCGTGACGAGGAGAGCGTCGCGCCCGTCACGTCCGCGAGCGCCTCCACGAGTTCGAGGTTCTCCTCCTCCTCGATGCCGCGGCCGATGGAGACGAGGAAGTCCGCGTCCGCGATGTCCACGTCGCCGCCGCCGACCTCCTCGAAGCCCTTCACGGTCGAGCGGACGGCGTCCTCGTCGATGGCCGCGTCGAACGCCGAGACCTCCGCGTCGCCGACGCCCTCAGCGGGCGGCCACTCGCCGCCGCGGATAGAGACTGCGAACGGCCCCTCGGCGACGTCGACGGTCGTCTCGACTTTCGAGCCGTACATCTCGCGGGTGACCTCCAGCGTCCCGTCGGCGTAGTCGAGGCCGACCGCGTCGGAGACGTACGGCCGGTCGAGCCGCGACGCGACCGCGGGCGCGTAGTCGAGGCCGTTGACGCTGTTGGGCACCACGAGGAACTCGGGGCCGAGGTCCTCGACGAGCGCGGTGACCGCCTGCGCGTACACGTCGTGGTTGAACTCCTCGCCGTACTCGAGCGTGTGAATCCGGTCGACGCCCTCGCGGTTGAGGTCGTCCGCGAACGACTCCACGTCGCCCGAAATCACCGCCGCGTGGAGGTCGCCGCCCGCGGCGTCCGCGAGGTCGCGGCCCGCCGTGAGCAGTTCGAGGCTGACGTCGCGCAGGTCGCCGCGGCGGTGGTCGGCGACGACGAGCACGTCGGAACTCATTCGCCCACCACCCCCTTCTCGCGGAGCACGTCAGCGAGCTTCCCGGCCTGCTCGCCGGCGTCGCCGTCGAGGTACTGGGCGTCGCTCTCGGTCTCGGGCTCGTACATCGCGGTCACGTCGAGGCTGCTCGCCACGTCGCCGGCGTCCAGCCCGAGGTCGTCGAGGGCCTGCACGTCGATTTCCTTCGACTGCGCCTGCCGGATGCCCCGGAGGCTGGCGTACCGCGGCTCGTTGATGCCCGTCTGGATGGCCAGCACCGCGGGAAGCTCCACGTCGGTGAGCTCCTCGACGCCGCCCTCCAGTTCGCGGCGGACGGATGCCACGCCCTCGTCGAGGACGTTCTCGGTGTCGAGCGCGTTCACGACGGCGGCCCACTCGAAGCCGAGCGTCTCCGCGAGCGCGACGCCGGTCGCGCCGAAGCTGTCGTCGTTGGCCTGCACGCCCGAGAACACCACATCGGGGTCCTCGTCCTCGACGACGGCGGCCAGCAGTTCGGCCTTCGTCTCGACGTCGAGCAGTTCGACGTCGTCGATGGCGTCGTCCCAGACGCGGACCGCGCGGTCCGCGCCCTTCGCCAGCGCCATCCGAATCGTCTCCTCGCTTCGCTGTGGGCCGATGGTGACCGCGACGACCTCAACGTCGTCGCCGGCCTCCGCGAGCTGGACGGCCTCCTCGACGGCGTAGTCGTCCCACTCGTTGAGGTCGTAGTCGAGATACGTCTCCTCGATTTCCGTGCCGGAAATCTCGAAGTCGTCCTCGACGGTAGCGACCTCCTTGACGGTGACGAGAACCTTCATCGTGCGTGAGTGCTCCGGGACGCAGGTAAACGTTTTCGGAACCGCGAGGAGCGCGCGAACAGTTTCTGCCCCGCAGAACGGTTACTCGTCGCCGTCGTCGACGCCCTCGCCGGGCAGCGAGATGAGGTTCTCGCGGCCGATTCGGAGCTTTTCCACGCGCTCCTCGTCGGCCATCGAGGACAACAGCTGGGAGACCTTCGCGGTCGACCACCGCGTCTCCTCGACGATTTCGGACTGCTTCATGCGGCCGCCGTTCTCGCGCAGCAGCCGCTCGACGCGCTCCTCGTCGCTCAACAGCTCGGAGTCGCCCGCCGCCGACTTGGCGTCCCCGTCGGGACTGCCGTCCGCCGGCCCGGCGTCGTCTGGTTCGGTCGCCGCCCCGCCGCCGGGCGGTTCGTCGTCCCGCGGTTCGGCACTGGGCTCGCCGTCGCCGCCGTCGTGGTCGGCGTCGTCCGTGACTGTCGCGCGGGCGCGGCGCAGCCACGAGAACGCGGAGTCGCCGCGGAAGTACGCCCACACCACTCCGGCGCCCGCGAACAGCGCGAGCGCGCCGACCGCGACCAGCACGAACATCGAGACACCGACCACGCTGTCGGCCGGCCGGAACTCCGCGAACGGCCGGTCCTCGCCGAACGACTGCGGGCCCGACCAGCGGTAGCCGTTGTCGACGATGCTCGTATCCGGCAGCACGTTCTCCGTGTCGTAGCCATCGGGCGGACGGAGCGTCAGCGACTGGTTCGGGCCGAGGTCGCCGAACCACTGCTCGGAGAACGAATCGACGACCAGCCGCTCGTCCTCGACCCGGGAGAAGTTCGTCCACGTGAACCGGACCGAGAGCACGCCCGTGGAGTTGTTCGCGCGCTCGACGACCCGCGAGGTCCGGTCGGCGTTCCGGATTTCCATCTCGCGGCCGACGCGGTCGCTGACCGACGGGGCGACCGAGCGGAACACGTCCACGGAGAACTCGGTGTCCGTCTCGCCGGCTTCGAACCGGCTGCGGAGTCGCTGGAACGCCTCGGTCGCGTGCTCGTCTTCGAGGAGGTACTTCGAGGAGACGGTCCAGCGGGCGGCGCCGTCGGGCTGAATCTGGACCGTGATGTCGACGCCCGACAGCGTCGGCCCGGAGTCTTCTTGGAGGGCGGCCGACTGCGGAGCTGGCGCTCCGACTGCACCGGCCGCGGGCACGGAGAGGAGACAGACGACGGCGACGAGGAGGGCGGCCTGCCGCATACGAGTTCCGTCCACCCCGCTCGTGCAAAGTATTTTCTATCCGCCGGAATCCACCAGCTCACCGACCGCACGCTCCAGTTCCCGCCTCGGACGGTCGTTACGGCGGATTGACAGGCGGTTCCGCGCTGCCGGCGGCGGCGTTCGACCGAGACTCGGCCGCGTTCGTGGTCTCCGCATCGCTTTTGTCGGGTGCGGTCGAACGCGTTGCCATGCCTCGCGTCCGCCCCGCCCTCGCTGCCGTCCTCCTCGTGGTCGCCACGACGGCCACGCTCGCCGCCAGCGGCGGCGTCGCCGCCCCCGTCGAGCCCGCCGACAACCCAGTCGTCGGGACCTCCGAGCAGTCCACGCACGTCCTCCTCCTGACGGACGCCGACGAGACCGGGTACGACGAACCCCACGCGTCCGTGACCGAGACGCTTGAGTCCGGGCACACAGCGCTCGGCACCGACCTCCGGCTCGGGACCGTCGAACAGCGCCTCGACGCCGCCGAGAACCGGTCGGTCAGGGGCGAAATCCTCGAGAACGCCACCGAGGCGGCCGCCGAGCGCGTCACCGCGCTGCGCGACCGCGCGACCACCGCCCACGACGCGTACCGGAGCGGCGAACTGTCGGCCGCCGCGTACCTCCGCACGCTGGCCACGATTCACGCCGAAGCCAGCAGCCTCTCGGCGATGCTCGGGCGGACCGCCAGTCCGGGGACGCTGTACGCGCACGCCCACGAGAACGGATTCTCGGACATCGGCACGCGTATCTACCGGCTGCGCGCGCAACTGGCGACCGTACAGGGCCCGGTCCGGGAGCGCGTCGCGGACGTCGTCCACGGCGACCGCGACCGGATTCGCGTCCACGTGACCGTCGGCAACGGCGTCATGCTCTCGACGATGCAGGACGGCCAGTACGTCCGCGAGACCGTCCGTCCGGACAACGCCGAGGAGACGCTCGGCGGCGACTTCTCGGACGCGTCGGCGGTCATCCAAGCGAACTACCCGTGGCTGTCGAACAACTCCCGCTCTCCGAACATCATCGAGACCCGGGGCGGGTACGCCTTCTACTACCGGGCGAACTACGGCCACGGCCAGATTACCGCGTACATCGACACGACGACCGAGAAGGTCTACGTGGAGCGCCACCAACAGACGCTCGCACAGCTCCCCGCGGACGTCGAACAGCGAGACACCGAGGACAACGTGACGCTGTCCACGTCCCGGACGTACGCGGGCGGACCGCTGCTCGTGCGGGCGACGGGCGAGGGCGGCGAGCCCGTCGACACCGCCGTCTCACTGAACGGGACCTCCGTCGGCGAGACGGGCGACGACGGCCGCCTCTGGGTGTTGAGTCCGGCGGGCGAGTACAGCGTCACGACAGTCTACGAAGGCGCGACGCTGGCGGTCAACGTGACCGCGCGGCCGGCGCCCTGACGCCGCGGGCCGCCCGAGCGTTCTTGTAGGAAGACGGGACCACGGGAGCGCGTGGCTCGCGGCTACGCCCCCGTCGCGGTCGTCCTCCTGCTCGCGGTGACCGTCGTCGCCGCGGCGGCCGTCGCAGCCGCCGTCCCGGGCCTCCCGGGCGACCCGCCGCCCCAGCGCGGTATCGGCGTCGACGCGACCAGCGACGGCCGCATCGCGGTCACTCTGCTCTCCGGGGAGCCACTCGACAGTCGGCAGATAACAGTCCGCGTCGCGGTCGACGGCGAGGCGCTGGCCCACCAGCCGCCCGTGCCGTTCTTCGCGGCGACGGGGTTCGGGAGCGGGCCGACCGGGCCGTTCAACGTCGCCGCCGACCCGTCGTGGACGGTCGGCGAAACCGCGTCGCTGCGGGTCGCGGGAACGAACCGGCCGGCGCTCCGAGTTGGCGCGACGCTCACCGTTCGCGTGCTCGCGGCGGGACGAGTCGTCGCCGTCGCCGAGACGACGGTCGAAGCGGAGTCGTAGCTAGCGGTCCGGCGAGTCCTCGGGCGCTCTGGCGAGCGTCACGATGGCGCGCGGGCTCCCGGGCTTGGCCTGCATCACGTGGTGTTCCACGTCGACGAAGCCGGCCTCCGCGAACATCCGGTCGGCCTCGTCCTCGTCGTAGAACAGCATGATGGCGTCCGCGACCCGCTGGAACACCGTCGAGTTCGGGTAATCCGGGCCGACGACGACCGTCCACTCGCCGGGCTTGAGCACGCGCCGAATCTCCCGCAGCCCCTCGACGGGGTTGGGCCAATACTCGATTGAGCCCGACGACCACACCGCGTCGAAGCTGCCGTCCTTAAACGGCAGTCGCTCCGCGTCCCCGAAGTGGAACGCCACGTCGCCGTTGCGCCCGAACTTCCCGAACGCCTGCTCCAACTGGTGGGGGCTCTGGTCGAGGCCGTAGACGTCGTCGGTGTACTGGAGGATGCCTTCGGTGCCGAACCCGGTGCCGCAGCCGACGTCGAGCACGCGGTCGCCGGCGTCGATGTCGAGCATCGCCAGCGCCTCGTCGCGCATCTCCTCGTTCCACACGAACGGGTTGACGCGGTCGTACACCTTCGAGAGATACTTGTAGAAGGTGCGCGCCCGCGCCTTGTTTTCGAGGACTCCCATTACCCCGGAATTGCGCCCGAAGACGCATAATAGCTTGCGTTAACGCCCACGGACTTCGCAACTACCATATAGGCCGTGGTCGAAGGTCTGCCCGGTAAGAGTGTATGCCAAGGCCAGAGGTTCTTGAAGACATCAAATCGGCTGAATCGGACGCCGACGACATCGTGGCCGAGGCGGAGGAGGACCGAGAGCAACGGTTGTCCGAAGCCCGGAAGCGGGCCGATGAAATCCGCAGCGACGCGGAAGAGGAGGCCCGCGAGCTGAAAGAACAGCGACTCGAAGAGGCACGCGAAGACATCGAGGCGGAGCGCGACCGCATCCTCGAAGAGGGCGAAGCCGAGCGCGAAGAGCTCGAATCCCTCGCCGACGAGAACGAGGAGGACGCGGTGGCGTACGCCGTCGAACAGTTCGAGGAGGCGGTACATGCTCAGACCTGAGCGCATGAGCAAGGTGTCGGTGACGGGCTCGAAGCGCGTCATCGACGACGTCATCGAGACGATTCACGAGCTGAACCTCGTTCACCTCTCGGACTACGACGGCGCCATCGAGGGGTTCGACAACGGCGACCCGATGGCGGGCGCCGACGGCGCCTCCGAGAAGCTCGTCACGGTGCGGTCGCTGCAGTCGACGCTCGGCGTCGACGAGGAAGACGCCGGCCCGACCCGCATCGTCACCGACGAGGCCCTCGAGACGGAGCTCGAGGAGATTCGCGTCGAAGTCAACGAGCTCGACGACCGGCGCGGCGAGCTGGAGGACGAACTCCGCGAGGTCGACGAGCGCGTCGACGCCGTAGAGCCGTTCGCCGAGCTCGGCATCGACCTCGACCTGTTGAGCGGCTACGACAGTCTGCAGGTCGCCGTCGGCGAAGGGAACGCCGACGACGTCCGCGAGCAGCTCCAGACCGACGAGACCATCGAGGCGTTCGAGGTCTTCAAGGGCGGGGACGCGCTGGCGGTGTTCGCGTACCCGCGCGAGGACGACCCGGACGCGCTCGACGACGCGCTCGTCGGCGTGGAGTTCGGGCGACTGGAGGTCCCGGACGCCGAGGGCAGCCCCGACGCGTACGTCGAGGAGCTGCGCCACGAGCGCGAGACCATCGAGTCGAAACTCGACAGCGTCGAGAGCGAGCTCAACGAGCTCCGCGTGGAGCACGCGGGCTTCCTGCTGGCCGCAGAGGAGAAGCTCTCCATCGACGTCCAGAAGGCGGAAGTCCCGCTGCAGTTCGCCACGACCGAGCACGCGTTCGTCGCCGAAGGGTGGATTCCCAGCGGCGAGTACGCGACGTTCGTCGAGGCGATTCAGGACGCGGTCGGCGACCACGCCGCCGTCGAGGAGCTCGAACAGGCCGACTACGAGCCGTCCGGTCACGGCCACCACGGCCCGGCCGACGAGCCGGAGTCGGTCACTGACGACACCGAGGCCGAGGCCGCCACGGACGGCGGTACGGCCGCCGACTTCGACGCCGACGACAGCCCGCCGGTCATCCAAGACAACCCCAGCGTCGCGCGGCCGTTCGAGGCGCTGACGGAGGTCATCAACCGGCCGAAGTACACGGAACTCGACCCGACCGTCGTGCTGTTCCTGACGTTCCCGGCGTTCTACGGCTTCATGATCGGGGACCTCGGGTACGGCATCCTGTACGCCGCCATCGGCTTCTGGCTGTACCGCGGCTTCGACAGCGAGATGATTTCGAAGCTCGGCGGCGTCGCCATGTGGGCCGGCGGCTTCACGGCCCTGTTCGGCGTGCTGTACGGCGAGATATTCGGACTCCATCTCGTCACGGAGTACGTGTGGCACGGCGTGTTCGGGCTCGCCGACGCGCCCCTCAAGAAGGGGCTGCACGTCGGCGCGTTCGCCGAGCTCTGGCTCGCTGCGAGCCTGATATTCGGCATCGTCCACCTCGCCATCGGCTACCTGTTCGGGCTCGTCAACGAGACGCGCTCGCACGGCCTCAAGGCCGCCGTCACGGAGAGCGGCGGCCCGCTGCTGCTGATGGCAGGGGTCGGCGCGTGGCTGTTCAGCACGCACATGCAGGCCAACGGGGGGCCGCGCCCCGAGCTGCTGTACCGCGCGGTCGACCTGCTGCCCGGCGTCGCCGGCGGTCTGCCGCCGGTCGTCGGGCAAGTCGGGCTGGCCGCCGCCGTGCTCGGCCTCGTGCTCGTGACCATCGGCGAGGGCGCCGCCGGGTTCCTCGAGAGCCCGACGTACGCGCTCGTCAACACCGTCTCCTACACGCGGATTGCCGCCGTCCTGCTCGCGAAGGCGGGCATGGCGTACGTCGTCAATCTGCTCGTGTTCGGCGCGTACGAAGTCCACCTCGAAGAACCGGAGACCGTCGAGTACATGTTCGGCCTGTTCTCGGCGGTCATCGAGCACGAGACGCACTTCATGCTGTTCAGCACCGACACCCACGGGGGCGAAGTGCTGTTCCCCGGCCTCGTCCACATGGGCACCGCGGGGGTGCTCGGCGGGGTCGTCGTGCTCGTGCTCGGCCACCTCCTCGTGTTGGCGCTCGGCGTCACATCCGCCGGCTTACAGACGCTACGCCTCGAATACGTGGAGTTCTTTAACAAGTTTTATGAAGGCGGTGGCGAGAAGTACCACCCGTTCGGCCACCAGCGAAACTACACCACTGAGGACTAAGTAACATGTTCGACGCACTCACACAGTTCGCCACGATCGCACAGGAAACGGCTACCAGCAGCCCCGCAATCACCCCGAAGTCCGCCGCCGCACTCGCCGTCGGTCTCGCCGCCCTCGCCGCAGGGTACGCGGAGCGCGGCATCGGTAGCGCGGCCGTCGGCGCCATCGCGGAAGACCAGGACCTCTTCGGTACGGGCCTCATCCTGACGGTCCTCCCCGAGACGCTGGTCATCCTCGCGCTGGTCGTCGTCTTCGTCGTGCCGTCCGCATTCTAATCACCGTTCCCCCCTCTCATCTATGAGCTTGGAAACAGTAGTTGAGGACATTCGAGACGAGGCCCGCGAGCGCGCGAAGGAAATTCGGTCGGATGCCGAATCGCGCGCCGAGGAGATCGTCGCGGACGCCGAAGCCGACGCCGAGGAGATTCGCTCCGACGCCGAAGCCGACGCCGAGCGCGAAATCGAGCGGGAGCGCGAGCAGCGCCTCTCCAGCGCGAAGCTCGAGGCCAAGCAGATGCGCCTCGAAGCGCGCCGCGACGCCCTCGAAGACGTCCGCGAGACCGTCGAATCCGAAATCGCCGACATCGACGGCGACGACCGCGAGGAACTCACTCGCGCACTCATCGACGCCGCGGCCGACGAGTTCGACGCCGACAGCGACGTCAGCGTCTACGGCCGCGCGGACGACGAGGCCCTCATCTCGGACATCCTCGACGACTACGACGGGTACGAGTACGCCGGCGAGCACGACTGCCTCGGCGGCGTCGTCGTCGAGAGCGAGACGTCCCGAGTCCGCGTGAACAACACGTTCGACTCGGTCGTCGACGACGCTTGGGAGAACAACCTGAAGGAAATCAGCGCACGCCTCTTCGACGAGGAGCAATGAGCGTGTACGGGTCGGCAAACTACGAGTACGTGGTCGCCCGCGTCCGCCACCGCCGAGCCAGCCTGTTCAGCGACGACGAGTACCGGAAGCTCCTCCGCATGGGCACGGGCGAAATCGCTCGGTTCATGGAGGAAACCCAGTACGAGGACGCGGTGAACGCGCTGGGCTCGCGGTTCAGCGGCGTCGACCTCGTCGAGCACGCGCTCAACGAGACGCTCGCCGACGACTTCCAGGACCTGCTGCGCTACAGCGAGGGACGACTCTACGAGCAGGTCGTCCGCTACCTCCGGAAGTTCGACGCGTGGAACGTCAAGACCGTGCTCCGCGGGCTCTACTCGGAGTCCGCCGACGAGGAGGTCCGCTCGGACCTCATCCACGCCGGCGAGTTCGAGGAGGCGTTCCTCGACCGCCTCGTCGCCGCCGAGTCCATCGAGTCCGTCGTCGAGCTGCTCGACGGCACGCTGTTCGAGACGTACCTCGACGGCGCGTTCGAGGCCTACGAGGAGTCCGGGACGCTGGTCCCGCTGGAGAACGCCGTCGACCGAGCGTACTACGAGAACCTCGTGCCCGACGCGTCCGCTCGCGGCGAGGCCGCGCAGCTCTACCGGGAGTTCCTCGAAGCCGAAATCGACTTCCGGAACGTCCGGAACGCGCTGCGGCTGGCGCGGTCGGGCGCCGACGTCGACCCGGCAGAGTACTTCATCGACGGCGGCGCGCTGTTCGACCGGACGGAGATCGGCCAGCTTGTCGCGGACCGCTCGACGCTGGTCGGCCGCATCCGCGAGAGCAAGTACGGCGACGAGCTCTCGAAAGCGCTCGACGAGCTGGAGGACGCCGAGAGCCTCATCGGCTTCGAGCACGCCCTCGACCGGGCGCTGCTGGAATACTCCGACCACCTCTCGTACGTCTACCCGCTGTCGGTCTGCCCGGTGCTGGCGTACGTGCTGGCGAAAGAGCGGGAAGTGGACAACATCCGCGCCATCGCTCGCGGCCGCGAGGCCGGCCTGAGCGAGGCGGAAATCGAGGAGGAGCTGATCGTCCTATGAGCCAAGAGATCGCAGTGGTCGGCAGCCCGGACTTCACCACCGGGTTCCGGCTCGCGGGCGTCCGGAAGTTCGAGAACGTCCCGCAGGACGAGAAAGACGAGGCGCTCGACGACGCAGTCGAGTCGGTGCTGGCGGACGACGACGTCGGCATCGCGGTGATGCACGACGACGACCTCGACGCGCTCTCGCGGCAGGTCCGCGAGGAAGTCGAGACGAGCGTAGAGCCGACGTTCGTGACCATCGGCGGCGGCGCCGCCGGCGGGAGCGGACTGCGCGACCAGATCAAGCGGGCCATCGGCATCGACCTGATGGCCGAAGAAGACGAATCCAACGAATGAGTCAAGCAGAAGAAATCACTGACTCCGGCGTAATCGAGAGCGTGAGCGGTCCGGTCGTGACCGCCACGGACCTCGACGCCCAGATGAACGACGTCGTCTACGTGGGCGACGAAGGCCTGATGGGCGAGGTCATCGAAATCGAAGGCGAAGTAACAACCATTCAGGTCTACGAGGAGACCTCGGGCATCAGCCCGGGCGGCCCCGTGGACAACACGGGCGAGCCCCTCACGGTGGACCTCGGCCCGGGCATGCTGGACTCCATCTACGACGGCGTTCAGCGCCCGCTGGATGTCCTGCAGGGCGAGATGGGCGCGTTCCTCGACCGCGGTGTCGACGCGCCCGGCATCGACCTCGAGAAGGAGTGGTCGTTCGAGCCCGTCGTCGAAGAGGGCGACCACGTCGAGGCCGGTGACGTCCTCGGTACCGTCGACGAGACGGTCAGCATCGAGCACAAGGTTCTGGTGCCGCCGCGCAGCGACGGCGGCGAGGTCACCGACGTCGACGCCGGCGACCACACCGTCGACGAGCCGGTCGTCGTGCTCGACAGCGGCGAGGAAATCGCGATGCGCCAGGAGTGGCCGGTGCGGCGTGCGCGTCCCTCGAAGGACAAGCACACGCCGCGGACGCCGCTGGTGACGGGCCAGCGGATTCAGGACGGCCTGTTCCCGCTGGCGAAGGGCGGGACGGCGGCGATTCCGGGGCCGTTCGGCTCCGGGAAGACCGTCACCCAGCAGCAGCTGGCGAAGTGGTCCGACGCGGACATCGTCGTCTACATCGGCTGCGGCGAGCGCGGCAACGAGATGACGGAAGTCATCGAGGACTTCCCGGAGCTGGAGGACCCCCAGACCGGGAACCCGCTGATGGCCCGCACCTGCCTCATCGCCAACACGTCGAACATGCCGGTGGCGGCCCGCGAGTCCTGCATCTACACGGGCATCACCATCGCGGAGTACTACCGCGACATGGGCTACGACGTGGCGCTGATGGCTGACTCCACCTCGCGGTGGGCGGAGGCCATGCGCGAAATCTCCTCGCGGCTGGAGGAGATGCCGGGCGAGGAGGGGTACCCCGCGTACCTCGCCGCCCGCCTCGCGCAGTTCTACGAGCGCGCGGGCCTCTACACCACCCTCAACGACGACGAGGGGTCGGTGTCCGTGGTCGGCGCGGTCAGCCCGCCGGGCGGCGACTTCTCCGAGCCGGTCACCCAGAACACGCTGCGCATCGTGAAGACGTTCTGGGCGCTGGACGCGGACCTCGCCGAGCGCCGGCACTTCCCCGCAATCAACTGGACGGAGTCGTACTCGCTGTACAAGGACCAGCTCGACGACTGGTGGCGGGAGAACGTCTCCGAGGACTTCCCGGAGGTTCGGCAGTGGGCCGTCGACGTCCTCGACGAGGAGACCGAACTGCAGGAGATCGTCCAGCTCGTCGGGAAGGACGCGCTGCCCGACGACCAGCAGCTCACGCTCGAAGTGGCTCGCTACCTCCGCGAGGCGTGGCTCCAGCAGAACGCGCTCCACGACGTCGACACCAACTGTGAGCCGGCGAAGACCTACGAGATGCTCACGGCCATCAAGACGTTCAACGACGAGGCCTTCGAGGCGCTGGAGGCCGGCGTCCCGGTCGACGAGATTCAGAACGTGGACGCGGCGCCCCGCCTCAACCGCATGGGCGTCCAGGAGGACTACGAGGAGTACATCGAGGAGCTGAAAGACGACCTCACCGAGCAACTGCGCGACCACTACTAATGAAAGAGTACAAGACAATCTCCGAAGTCAGCGGCCCGCTGGTGTACGTCGACATCGACGAGCCGGTGGCCTACGACGAGATGGTGGAAATCGAGACGCCCGACGGCGAAGTGAAGCGCGGTCAGGTGCTCGAGTCCAGCGACGAGTTCGTCGCGATTCAGGTCTTCGAGGGCACCGAGGGCATCGGGCAGGACGCCTCGGTGCGGTTCCTCGGGGAGACCCTGAAGATGCCCGTGACCGAGGACCTCCTCGGTCGCGTGCTCGACGGCTCCGGCCAGCCCATCGACGGCGGCCCGGACATCGTGCCCGACGAGCGCCGCGACATCGTCGGCGAAGCAATCAACCCGCACGCGCGCGAGTACCCCGAGGAGTTCATCCAGACGGGCGTCTCGGCCATCGACGGCATGAACACGCTCGTGCGCGGGCAGAAGCTCCCCATCTTCTCGGCGTCGGGGCTCCCGCACAGCGACCTCGCGCTCCAGATTGCGCGGCAGGCCTCCGTCCCGGAGGAGGAGAACAGCGAGGAGGGCGGCAGCGAGTTCGCCGTCGTCTTCGGCGCGATGGGCATCACCGCCGAGGAGGCCAACGAGTTCATGGAGGACTTCGAGCGCACCGGCGCGCTCGAACGCTCCGTGGTCTTCATGAACCTCGCGGACGACCCCGCCGTCGAGCGGACGGTCACGCCGCGGATGGCGCTCACCACGGCGGAGTACCTCGCGTTCGAGAAGGACTACCACGTGCTGGTCATCCTGACGGACATGACCAACTACTGCGAGGCGCTGCGCGAAATCGGCGCGGCGCGCGAGGAGGTCCCGGGTCGGCGTGGCTACCCCGGGTACATGTACACGGACCTCGCGCAGCTGTACGAGCGCGCCGGCCGTATCGAGGGCGAGGACGGCTCCGTCACCCAGATTCCCATCCTCACGATGCCCGGCGACGACGACACCCACCCGATTCCGGACCTCACCGGGTACATCACGGAGGGCCAGATCATGATGGACCGCGACCTGAACAGTCAGGGCGTGACGCCGCCAGTGAACGTCCTCCCGAGCCTCTCGCGGCTGATGGACGACGGCATCGGCGAGGGCCTCACGCGCGGGGACCACGGCGACGTCTCCGACCAGCTGTACGCGGCGTACGCGGAAGGTGAGGACCTCCGCGACCTCGTGAACATCGTCGGCCGCGAGGCGCTCTCCGAGCGCGACAACCTCTATCTGGACTTCGCGGACCGCTTCGAGGAGGAGTTCGTCGACCAGGGCTTCGACACCGACCGCAGCGTCGAGGAGACGCTCGACCTCGGTTGGGAGCTGCTGAGCCTCTTCCCGAAGGAGGAGCTCAACCGCGTCGACGAGGAGCTCATCGAGCAGTACTACGTCGAGGACGAAGGCGAGGCCGAGGCCGAAGAGGCCGCGGCCGCCGACTGACCGCCGCGCTCGCGGCGTGTCGCCCACGAGTCGTTTTTTGCAGTCGAGTGTCACCGACCGGTCGCGCGTGCACGCGAACGAACCGGTGAGCCGCTGATGGCGACGTACCTCCAGTTCCTCGGCGCGTTCGTCGCGCCGCCGCTGGTCGCGCTCGCTGCACTCCGCCTGCGGGACCGCCGCGAGGACTGGTGGTCGCTTTCGGGCGTGGCCGTGTTAGTCGTGCTCGCGCTTGCGTACACGACACCGTGGGACAACTACCTGATTCACCGCGGCGTCTGGACGTACGGCGACCGGCACGTCCTCGGGACGCTGTGGCTGGCGCCCGTCGAGGAGTACGCGTTCGTAGCCGCACAGACGGTCGTCACGGGGCTGTGGGTCCAGCGCATCAGCGGGCCGCCCGACGCCACATTCCGCCCGAAGAGGCGCGACGCCGTGGTCGGCGTCGTCGCCGGGCTCGTCGTCACAGGCGCCGGGCTGGCGTGCCTCGGGGCGACGAGCACGTTCTACCTCGGCGCCATCCTCGCGTGGGCGGGGCCCGTGCTGGCGATGCAGTGGGCGGTCGGCTGGCGCTACCTCGCCGCGCGGCCGCGCGTCGTCGCCGCGGGCGCCGGCGTGCCGGCGCTGTACTTCGCGGTCGCGGACCGAATCGCGCTCGCGGACGGCATCTGGGCGATTTCGCCGGCGACCGCGACCGGCGTCGCCGTCGCGGGCCTCCCCGTGGAGGAGGGCGCGTTCTTCCTCGTGACGAACCTCTTCGTCGTGCAGGGACTGGTGCTGTTCGACTGGGTGGTCGCGCGATGGGCGTGAGGAGTCTCGACGACGCGGTGCGGGAGACGCTCGCGGGCCCGGCGCTGGCCGCCGGCTGGGTCGGTATCGCGGTCGCCGCGCTCCCGACGCTGGCGGGCGTCGAGCTGTCGACGCCGGTCCGGTACGCGCCGCTGGTCGCCAGCGTCGTGGTCTTCGGGCTCCCGCACGGCGCCATCGACTACGTCGCGCTCCCGCGCGCGGTCGCGGGCCGCGTCACCGGGCGGTGGCTCGCGGTCGTCGGCGCGCTCTACCTCGTGCTCGGCGGCGCGTACGCGGCGGCGTGGTTCGCGTGGCCGGTCGCGGCGGCGCTTGGGTTCGTCGCGCTGACGTGGCTCCACTGGGGGCAGGGCGACGTCTACCCGCTGGCGGTGCTGTTGGACGCCGATTACCTTGATTCGCGCGCGCGTCGCGTGGCGACCGGCGTCGTCCGCGGCGGCCTCCCGATGCTCGTGCCGCTGCTCGGCCACCCCGAGGCGTACCGCGAGGTGGTGGCGCTGTTCGCCGCGCCGTTCGGCGGCAGCGTCGGCGACCTCTGGCTGTTCGCGCCGGACGCCCGGCTCGCGCTCGGCGTCGCGTTCGCCGCGCTGACGGTGGGGACGCTGGCCGCGAACCGGCGCGCCACGGCGGCGTCGCCGCCGACCGCGTGGCGAATCGACGCCGCCGAGACCGTCGGCCTGTGGGTGTTCTTCCTCGTCGTCCCGCCCGTGTTCGCGGTGGGCGTCTACTTCTGCCTGTGGCACGCAATCCGCCACGTCGCCCGCGCGGTCGCCGTCGACGGCGGCTCGCGGAACGCGCTCGCGGCCGGCGACCTCCGCGGGCCGCTCGCGCGGTTCGCGCGCGAGGCGACGCCGCTGACGGTCGCCGCGCTCGTGCTCCTCGGCGGCTTCTGGGTCGCCGTCCCCGACCCGCCGACGACGCTGTCGGGGGCGGCCGCGCTGTATCTGGCGTTCGTCGCGGTGCTGACGCTCCCCCACGTCGCCGTCGTCACGTGGATGGACCGCGCGGCAGGGCCGCTGTAGCTGACGGCAACGACAGGAAACGTTTACCTCCCTCCGTCCAGAAGTCCCCGCCAAGAGAACAGATGGCCCAGGACATCAAACCGACCCGGAAGAACCTCATGGAGATCGAGGACCGCATCGAACTCTCCGAGCGGGGCCACGACACGCTCGAACAGAAGCGCGACGGCCTCATCATGGAGTTCATGGACATCCTCGACCAGGCGCAGGACGTCCGCGAGGACCTCGAAGCCAACTACGAGACCGCCCAGAAGAAGATCAACATGGCGCGCGCGATGGAGGGCGACATGTCGGTGCGCGGCGCGGCGGCCGCCCTCGAAGAACACCCCGAAATTACGGTCGAGTCTCGGAACATCATGGGCGTCGTCGTCCCGCAAATCGAGTCCTCGAAGGTCCGCAAGAGCCTCGACGAGCGCGGCTACGGCATCCTCGGCACGAGCGCGCGCATCGACGAGGCCGCCGAGGCCTACGAGGAGCTGCTGGAGTCCATCGTGCTCGCGGCGGAGGTCGAGACCGCGATGAAGAAGATGCTCACGGAGATCGAGACGACCAAGCGCCGCGTGAACGCGCTGGAGTTCAAGCTCCTCCCCGAGCTCTACGAGGGCCAAGAGTACATCGAGCAGAAGCTCGAAGAGCAGGAGCGCGAGGAGATCTTCCGCATGAAGAAGGTCAAAGCGAAGAAGGAAGAAGACGAGGAAGAGGAAGAAGCCGCGCAGGCCGCCGAGGAAGCGCTGGCGGACTGACGGTCCGCGCCGGCTAAGTACCGCCCCCGCCTCGTCCCGGGCATGAGCTGTTCGAACTGCGGCGGCGACGAACTCTCCTTCCGCGTGCCGGACGCCGTCAGCGACGCGCTCCCCGACGACCGACCGGCGGCGACGCTGTGCACGAACTGCCTGCGGGTGTCGCCGGCCGACGACGCTCCCGACGCGTACCCGGACTTCACGGCGGTCAGCCACGCGTTCCCCGCGGGCGGCGAGACCGGCGCGGTCGTCGCGTGCCTGCTGGCGCTGCTCGACCGGCTGGTCGTCCACCGCGGGGACGCCGAGCGCGTCGCCACCGAGGCCGAGCGCCGGGGCGTGGACGTGTTGCTCGTCCTCGACCGACTCGCCGCCGACGACGGGCTCGACCCCCACCTCGACCTCGCGCGGCGCCGCCGCCAACTCGAACAGCTCATCTGACGGCGCGGCCACGGCGGCGCCTCGCGTCGCCGTCGCTGGGTGGTAGTGACGGCGTGCCGCAAGGGTTTAGCCGACCGGCCAGTAACGGCCTGTATGGCCGACTGTCCACTCGCCGACGAATGCCCCAGTTTTCAGGAGCAGATCGAAGGGATGGGGTGCCAGCACTACGGCGACCGCGGCGGGATGGAGTGGTGCAACCACTACAGCCAGCCCATCGAGGACCTGAAGACCGCGCCCGTGGTGCCCGGCGAGGAGGTCGTCCTCGAAGTCGACGACATGCACGAGAGCGGCGCCGGCGTGGGCCGGCAGGAGGAGAGCGGCTTCATCGTGATGGTCGACGGCGTGCTGCCGCCGGCCCGCGTGCGAGCCGAGGTGACGAAAGTGAAGCCGAACTACGCGCGCGCCGACCTCATCGAGAAGCTCCCCGACGAGCCCGAAGACGACGAGGAGGACGCGGACGCGGCGGACGGCGAGGACGCCGACGCCGAGGACGACGAGAAGGACGATACGGAGGAGTCCGACAGCGAGCGGCTCGGCAGCCGCGAGAACTTCTGGGGCAGCTAGCGGAACCGGTCGGCCGAGAGGTCGTCGGTGAAGTGGATTTCTCCGTCGACGAGCAACAGCGTGCCGGACTCGTCGAAGAACGTGTCGAGTGCGGTCTCCGGCAGCGTCGTCTCTCGCGTCGACGCGGAGTAGATGTCCGCTGACGTGTCCGTGTGCGAGTACGACACGATACTACCCATTCCCTCCAACCCGTAGGGGTAGTGATGAACCGTCGTCGGCCACGCGCCGGTCTCGTCGGGGATTTCTGTGGTGTCGAGCGCGTGTAAGTTGACCGCGCCAGTCTGGCTCTGCCGGGCGGCGAACGTCCCGTCGCCGAGAATCGTGTACCGGTCGGCCGCGACGCCCGCACAGTCGAGGACGTCCAGAATCCCGTACAGCGGGAAGCCGGCGCCGAGGAGCGCCGCGACCGTTTCGCCGACGGTCTCGGCGGCTTCGTCCATCACGTCGTCGACGGTGACGATGCCGCCGACGCTGCCCGCCGTCAACAGGGCCCGCCCCTGCTCGTACGACCGGCACCCGTTCAAGAAAAACGCTGTCACGCCAGTTCTCGCCAGCGTCCGCGTGTCCAACGCTCCGTCCGGACACACCATCCCGTCCTCCGTGACGTGCCCGACGAAGTGCAGGAAGTCCACCTCCTCGTACAGCGCCTCCCGTAGTTCCCCCGTGGAGAGCCCGTGAGAGACGCGGACGTTCGTCTCCCGGAACGGGTGCGAGTCGTACAGCGAGGGGTCGCCCTGTCGGAGGCGCGCGTCGTTGAAGACGATGTGCACGTCCAACTCCCCGTCCCCGGCGGGCCACTCGAACCCGCGCCGGAACGACCCCACCGTCGGGTTCGCCGCGCCGACAGCGTGCCCGTCCGCGAGCCACGAGTGGCCCGGCGTCCCCGAATCCGCCGGGACCACGAACCGGTTCGGTTCGGTGGCCGGGGGGGCAGCCGAACGGGCGAGCGCGCTGTCGGTCGCGTCCGCGCCCTGCAAGGCGTTCGGGGACGGCGTGAGGTCCACGCGCCCGGACTCCTGTGGCGGACTCCGCACCAGCGCCAGTTCGTCCACCAAGTGCGGGAGCGCCGGGGCGTACGACGGGGCTGCCGTCACGTCGGCCGTGTAGTGCCAGTCCAGTAATCCCTCTGTCACCGACCGCGGAATCTCCATGTATTCGGCCGTGCGCTCCGCCAGCGACAGCCCGAACAACCGCTCGTAATCGAGATCGATGCGCTCCTCCAGTCGGTCCGCGGTCGCCGTGCGGAATGGGTAGACCCCCGCCATCCGCACCACGGAGTCCAGCGTGAACGCGTGCTCCAGCGCTGACCGCACGCTCCCCGCGAGGTCGTCGCTGTCCAACTCGTGGCTCCGTCCGTCCGCAATCACCCGCGGCCGCGTGCCCTGTTCGACGGTCGCGCCAAGATAGTACGCGAGGGGTGCGACGGTGTAGATGGCGCCGTACTCCGGCGGCACCTCGATTCGTACTCCCGTCTCCGGCGCCCGTACCGCCTCCGGCACGTCCAGTTCGTCGCCCAACTGGAGCGCGGGTGGGTGGCCGCGGAGGGTCGGCCACGACCGGTCCGGCGAGTGCGTCTTCAGCGCCGACCCGAACGTCGATACCGCCGCCATCACGTCCCGCGGGTCCGTCGTCGTCGTTACCGTCCCCACCGGCTGCTCGTGGTGCGAACGCACCCCGACGACCATCCGCGTCGACGACTCCGTGCGGATGGACGCGTGGTCGCTGCCGAACCCCGGGGTGACGGTCGCGTCCTCGACGTGCACGTACACTTTCGCGCCGGGCGGCGAGAAGTCCACCTCGTAAGTCCCCTGCGGGAGCGGGTCGGCCGCCTCGGCGGACTCGACGCGGCGGAGCACCTCGCCGTCCCGCCAGAAGATGACGTTCGTGAACACCGGGAGGCGGAGTTCACGTGCTTCGACGGCAACGGCGGTGTCGACGGGCATCGTGAACCCCGCCGTGGACGCCGGCGTCGGGTCGACCGCGCGGTCGGCGTACAGCGGGAACTGCTCGCCTTCGGCGGCATCTCGCACTCGGAGTCCGTCCGCGTCGTCGAGCGCGTCGACGTGGACGGTCACGCGTCGCGGCCGCGGCCGTCGGCCGCTCCCCAGTTCATACCGTACGGAGGACTGTTTCGAGTAAAAGTATTCGGCTCTCGCTGCGCGGTCACTCGAAGTCCGCAAGCGTCAGGTTCGACGTGTGGCGGACCACGCCGTCGAGGAGAATCGGCGACGGCGAGCTGTCGAGCCAGCGCCGCAACTGCGCTCGCGGCACGGTCTCCCGGCGGACGCCGCCGTGGGCAATCGTCGTGTCCGCGTCCGTGTACGTCGAGTCGAACAGCGTCCCCACACCGTTCTCGCCGCACGGGTAGTGTCGGCCCGTCACCGCGAACGACTCGCCGCCAGCAGTGGCGCCGGAGTCGAACTCGTAGAGCACGGGCGTCCCGCTGGCGCTCCGGCGGAACGCGAGCGTCCCGCTGCCGAGAATCGAGTACCGGTCGGCCGCGACGCCCGCGCGGTCGAGCGCGTCCAACACCGCGTACAGCGGGAACCCGTTGTCCAACAGCATCGAGACGTCGCGGCCGACCCGTCCGGCAACGTCGTCGGCCACGTCGTCGACGGTGACGACGCCGCCGACGCTGCCCGCCGTCAACAGCGCCCGCCCCTGCTCGTACGACCGACACCCGTTCAACAAAAACGCCTTCACCCCCGTCCTCGCCAGCGTCCGCGTGTCCAAGACCCCGTCCGGACACACCATCCCGCCCTCCGTGACGTGGCCCGCGAAGTGCAGGAAGTCCACCTCCTCGTACAGCGCCTCCCGTAGTTCCGCCGTCGACAGTCCGTACGACTCTCGGACGTTCGTCTTCGCGGTCTGGTGGGTGTCGTAGGCCGTCTCGTCGCTGGCGTCCAGCCGCGCGTCGTTGTAGACGACGTGCACGTCCAACTCCCCGTCCCCCGCCGGCCATCCGAGCGCCCGCCGGAACGACCCCACCGTCGGATTCGCCGCGCTCGGCGAGAACTCCGCGGCGACCCACGCGTGCCCGACGGTGCCGGCGTCCGCGGGAGCCACCCCGGAGAGTGCCTGCGGCGGCGTCGACGCCACCGACCGAGCCGGCACGGGGTCGCCGTCGGCGTCTTGGAGTGCGTTCGGGGACGGCGTGAGGTCCACGTGCCCGGACTCCTGTGGCGGACTCCGTACTAACGCCAACTCGTCCACCAAGTACGGAAGGGCTGGGGCGTACGCTGGGTCGGCTGCCACGTCGGCCGTGTAGTGCCAGTCCAACAACCCCTGCGTCGCCGACCGCGGGACTTCCAAGTATTCGGCCGTGCGCTCCGCCAGCGACAGCCCGAACAACCGCTCGTAATCGAGGTCTACTCGCGCTTCCAGCTCGTCCGCGGTCGCCGTGCGGAACGGGTAGACGCCGGCCATCCGCACCACGCAGTCCAGCGTGAATGTGTGCTCCAGCACCGACCGCACGCTCCCCGCGAGGTCGTCGCTGTCCAACTCGTGGCTCTGCCCCGCGGCGACGATGCGTGGCTCTGTCCCCGGTTCGACGCTGGCGGCGAGGTAGTACGCGAGGGGTGCGACAGTGTAGATGGCGCCGTACTCCGGCGGTACCTCGATGCTGACGCCAGTTTCGGGCGGCTCCACCTCCGCCGGCACGTCCAGTTCGTCGCCCAACTGGACCGCGGGCGGATGGCCGCGGAGGGTCGGCCACGACCGGTCCGGCGACTGCGTCTTCAGCCCCGACCCGAACGTCGACACCGCCGCCATCACGTCCCCCGGGTCGTCCGTCGTCGTTACCGTCCCCGCCGGCCGCTCGTGGTGCGAGCGTACCCCGACGACGACGCGGGACGGGGCGCCGAGGTCGAGGGTGACGTGGTCGTCGGCGAACACCGCCGTCGGCTCCCCGCCCTCGACACGCACGTAGAGTTTTACCGGTGGCGGCGAGAAGTCCACCTCGTAGGTCCCGCGGGAGAACTGCGGCGAGTCGTCGGGCGTCGCGCGGTGGACGACCGCGCCGTCCTGCCAGAAGACCGGCGTGACGAGCGCCGGCAAGCGGAGTTCGCGCGCTTCGATGGCGACCGCGGTGTCGACGGGCGCCGTGAACCCGTCGGTCGGGGTCGGCTCCGGTTCGGGTTCTCCGTCCGTCCGCAGTGCCACCGTTTCGCCCTCCGAGGTGTCGCGGACGCGAAGCCCGCGTTCGGCGTCGAGCGCGTCGACGTGGACCGTCACGCCCGACGACCCCAGACTGCGGCCGGCCCGCGTTTCATGGTGGTACTGGGGTTCGACCGAGTAAAAGGATTCTGGGGCCGTCCACGGGATTTTTGCGTTCCGGCGGCGTCTGTTCGCGCATGGACGAGGGGGTTCCGGACGCCGACGAGGTGCTGGCCAACGCCGGCTTCGACGCCGCGGAGAGCGTGCTGACGCGCCGGCAGGCGGAGGTACTGGCGTTGCGCGAGCGCGGCGCCTCGCAGGCCGCCATCGCCGACCAGCTCGGGACCTCGCGCGCGAACATCTCGAAGGTGGAGGCGAGCGCGCGCGACAACGTCTCGAAGTCCCGGGAGACGGTGGCGTTCGCGGAGGCGCTGCGGGCGCCGGTGCGCGTGGAAATCGAGTCCGGGACGGACCTCTACGACGTGCCAGACATGGTGTACGCGGCCTGCGACGACGCGAACGTGAAGGTGTCGCTGTCCGCGCCCGAGGTGATGAAGCGCGTCAGCGACGCCGCCGGGTCGGCGGTCCGCGGCAGGGGGGTGCACGCGCCGCTACTAGTGTCCGTGACCAGTGACGGCGACATCCAAGTGCGGGAGGGCGACAGCTAGAACAGGCCGTCCTCGCGGAGTTGTGCGACCACTTCTCGGACGCGCTGGGCGTCGTCGGTCGGCACGACGAGCACGCGGTCGTCGAACGCCGCGACCACGAGGTCGTCCGCGCCGACCACGGAGACGTGTTTGTCGTCGCTGGCGAGGACGTTCCCGGAGGCGTCGACGGCGAGCGTGTCCCCGAGCGTCGCATTCTCGCCGTCGGCGAGTCGAAGTAAGGCGTCCCACGCGCCGACATCGTCCCACTTGAAGGCCGCCGGAACCACGCGAACGTCGTCGGCGCGCTCCAGCACTGCGTAGTCCACGCTCACGGCCTCGGTGTCTTCGAACGCGTCCGCGACGCCGGTCTCGGTTTCGAGCGCGTCGACGAGCGGCGCGAGCGGGCCGGCCCGAGCGGCGTCGAGGAAGGCGTCGGGCGTCCACGCGAACATCCCCGCGTTCCAGTAGCACCCCTCCTCCAGCAGGTCGGCGGCGGTCGCCTCGTCTGGCTTCTCGCGGAACTGCTCGACCGCGTAGTGGTCGCCGTAGTCGACGCCGGGCTGAACGTAGCCGTAGCCGGTGGCGGGGCGGTCGGGTTCGACGCCGAGCGTGACGAGCGCGCCGGTGCGGGCGGCCACGTCGACGGCGGTCTCGGCGGTGTCACGGAAGCCCTCGCCGACGACGTGGTCGCTGGGGAGACAGAGCATCGTCGCGTCGGGGTGACGGTCCCGAAGCTGGCTGGCGGCGTACGCAAGCGCCGGCCCGGTGTCGCGGCCCGCTGGCTCGACGAGGACCGTGGCCTCGGGGACGATGTCGCGGACGCGGTCGGCGTACGACTCGCGGGTGACGACGAACAGTTCGTCGGCGAAGCCGGCGCGGTCGGCGGTGCGGCGGAGGAGGCTGCGGTCGTCGTCGCCGAGCGCGAGGAACTGCTTGGGGCGGTGGCTGCGGCTCGCGGGGTAGAGGCGGGTACCGGTGCCGCCGGCGAGCAGGACGGCGGCGGTGGTCACCACGCGCGACCACCTCGGTTCGCGGGCGGCGTCTCGTCGCGGACATCGGGCGGAGACTGCATCGACTCGGGCTTGCACGGCTCGCGGTATAGGCCTGCGGGGGCGGCCGCGTCGACCACTTTCACTGTGGTTACGACAATTTAAATACGGTAGCGCACCAACCACGATACGTCTCCCACCGAAAACACGCGGAGACGAACACGACCATGAGCGACCTTTCAGACACCGCTGCGGAGATACACGACGAGTTCTCCGAGCACGTCGACGCCACCGTCGACGACGTAGAAGCACGGCTACAGAAACTGGTTTCCGAGTACAAAGTCCCGCTCGACGAGGCGCGGCGCTCCGTCGAGAACCACTACCTCGACGAGGCCGGCCTCGACCGCGACGACCTCGCGGGCGGCGGCGGCAACGAGACCGTCCAAGTCGAGGATGTCGACGAGCCCGAGCAGTGGGTGGACCTCACCGCGAAGGTCGTCGAGCTCTGGGAGCCGCGCTCGGACTCGGTCGGGCAGGTCGGCCTACTCGGCGACCCGACGGGCACCATCAAGTTCACGAAGTGGGCCAAATCCGACCTCGAAGAGCTTCGAGAGGGCCAGACCTACCGCCTCGGGAACGTCGTCACCGACGAGTACGAGGGGCGGTACTCCGTGAAGCTCAACCGCACGACCTCGATTCAGGCGGTCGACGAGGAGTTCGACGTCGGCGACAACGAGGACGAGGTGGAGGGCGCGCTCGTGGACATCCAGTCCGGGAGCGGGCTCATCAAGCGCTGCCCCGAGGAGGACTGCACGCGCGTCCTCCAGAACGGCCGGTGTAGCGAGCACGGCGAAGTGGAGGGCGAGTTCGACCTCCGCATCAAGGGCGTGCTCGACGACGGCGGCGACGTCCACGAGGTCATCTTCGACGAGGAGGCCACCGAGGCGCTGACCGGTATCGGCCTCGAAGAGGCCAAGCAGATGGCGAAAGACGCCCTCGACACGACGGTCGTCGCCGACGAGATGCGCGAGACGGTGCTCGGGCGCTACTACCGCGTGACCGGCCCGACGTTCGGCCGGTACGTGCTCGCCAACGACACCGAACAGCTCGACGGCCCGGCCGACCCGGAAGCCGTCCTGATCAAAGCGAGGTCGATGTGAAATGAGCAACGCACCCACCCGCGAGGTCGCGCGCCGCGCCTTCGCCGCCGAGTTCAACGACGCCGAGTTCACGTTCAAGGAGTCCGACGACGAGCGCGCCCCCCTGTACGCGCTGTTGCCGACCGGGGAGCGCGCGAACCGCGTGTTCGTCGTCGGTACGCTCACCGAGACCGAGGACATCGGCGAGGACTCCGAATACTGGCGGGGCCGCGTCGTCGACCCCACCGGGACGTTCTTCGTGTACGCGGGCCAGTACCAGCCGGAAGCGGCGTCCGCGCTCCGTGACGCCGACACGCCGCAGTACGTCGCCGTGGTCGGGAAGCCGCGGACCTTCGAAACCGACGACGGGTCCGTGAACGTCTCCCTGCGACCGGAATCCATCACGCCCGTCGACGAGGCGACCCGTGACCGCTGGGTCGTCGAGACGGCCGAGCGCACGCTCGAACGCCTCGACGCCTTCGACGACGAGGGCAACGAGTACGCCGAGCGCGCCCGCGCCGAGTACGGCGAGGATGTCTCGCCGTACCGCCGCGCCCTCCTCGAAGCGTTGGAGGACTTCGACAACGCGGAAGCGGACGTGCCGGCGGACGCGTGACTGTCTGACAAACGCTTATACGGCTCGTTTGCTTACCTCTCCCCGAATGGGGAACAAGAACAAGACCATCTCGTTCCGCGTGAACGAGGACACGTTCGACGCGCTCCGGGACATCGCCGAGGAGCGCGACCTCTCGCTGTCCGCGGTGTTCCGCGACTACGTGGACTCGCTGGTCGCCCACGACGGACAGGTCCGGGTCGTCCCCGAGAACGAGCCCGACGCCGTCGAGGGCGAGGAGTTCCCGCCGAAGGTCGAGGTCCCGAAGAGCTTCGTGCGCGAGCACGAGCGCCTCGAACTGGAGGCCCAACACCTCCGCGACCAACTGGAGGAGCACAAGGCGTACATCGACCACTTGCGGGACCGACTGGACGAGGATACGGACGTCGAGGAGGTCATCCACCTCGAAGAGCTGGACGGCGACGACGACGAGGAGCCGTACCAGCTCGGGTAGCTACCGCGACAGCTCGCGCTTCTCCCGGGTCGCGCGCTCGGCCTGCTCGCGGCGGCCGTCCACGTCCGCGAGGTCTTCGACCGCTTCGAGCGTACGCACGGCGTCGTCGAGGAACGAGTAGAGGTCGCCGGGGTAGCAGTAGACCATGTAGTCTTGGGTCATCACGTCGACCATCGACTCGGGGTCCAGCCCCTGCGCGCGCAAGTCCAGCAGGTACTTGACGAACTTCCGCTCGGGATGCCCGCAGTAGGGGTTGGAGTCGCAGCCGCAGTCGAGGAAGTCCTCCGAGAAATCGAGGACTTTGTCGCGGGTGGCTTCGTCGAGGTCCGAGAGGTCGCCCGTGAAGAGGATGTCCAGCGTCGCGCCGCTGAACGCGCTCTTCGGGAAGCGCGTGTCCAGCTGGGACGCTATCTGCCGGTGGTTCTTCACGTAGATTTTGTCCGTGACGGCCACAGTCACCCGTCGGTAGGCGGGTCGCGTGGAAAAGCGTATCGTCCGGTCAGCCCGCGAGTTCGTCGACGAGCGCGCTGACTCGGTTCCGGATGTCGTCGCGGATGCGCGCGACCTCGCTCGGGGGCCGTCCGTCCGGGTCGTCTAAGTCCCAGTCGCGGTTCTCGCCCGCCCAGCCCGCGGGACAGACATCTTCGGCCGAGCAGCCCATCGTAATCACGTAGTCGGCGTCCCGGACCTCCTCGAAGGTGACTTCCCGGGGGGTGCGGTCCGAGAGGTCGAAGCCGGCGTCGGCCATCGCCTCGACGACTTCCCCGTGGACGCGGTCGGCGGGGTCGGTGCCGCCCGTGACGAGCGTGAGTTCGTCGTCGAGGCCGTGGCGCTCGCGTTCGCGCTCGGCGAACGCGTACGCCATCTGGGAGCGGCCTGCGTTCTGGACGCAAACAAAGGCGACGGTAGTGGTCACGCGACCACCTCTCGCAGGACGTGCAGCGCACGTCGCACCGCCGGTGCGACGACGTTCTGGACGCAGACGAACGCGACAGTGGTGGGGTCAGTCGTCATCGAGAGTGTCGTCGGCGGGCAGTCGCCGCGGCCGGGTCGAAGCCTGAGCCATACAGCTATCTGAGCGCGCGTTCGGATAGTCGTTGAGGCGTGGCCTCGCTCAGATAGCGTCGAGAGTCGGCGCGTGTCGTAACGTATTTGAATTGCAGTCGGCTAGAGACGGATGCAGTGTCCGGGGTAGGGTAGTGGACTATCCTTCAGCCTTGTGGAGGCTGAGACGCGGGTTCGATTCTCGCCCCTGGACCTACATTCTTCGAACGTCAGCCGCCCAGCGTCCCGTGAGCTGGGAGCTGACGGACCGTATGGAGCGTTCGAGAGAATCGAACCCTGCCAGCCGCAGCGCCCGAGCGAAGCGAGGGTGACCGTCTGGCTCCGGTTCGATTCTCGCCCCCGAACCCTCCAATTCTCGAAGACGAGCGACGACGACCGCGTAGCGCGTCGTCCGTCATCACCGTCCGCGGGCGACCGAACGCCCGGACACGTGACGACAACGAATTTACGTGTTCGCTACACAGCCCCCGTATGCGACGCAGAGCCCTCCTAACCGGCCTCGCGGCCGGCACGACGACTGCGCTGGCCGGCTGTGCGACCGTCGAGAGTCTGTTCGGCGGCCGGGTCGAGGAGACCCGCGAGTACGACTTCGAGCTGGCGGGCGGCGCGCCGGTGCGTGTGACGACGGACAACGGCGACATCGACGTGACGACGCACAGCGACGGGACGGTAAGTGTAGAGGCGGCGGTGGCGGTCCCGAGCGAGGAGCGCCTCGACGACGTGACCGTCGAGTCCTCGACGGTCGAGGGCGCGCTCGCGGTCGACGCGGACGTATCGGGGAGCACGAGCCGCGTGAGCGTCGACCTCGACGTGCGCGTTCCGGAGGGGACGGAGATGGGAGTCGTGCAGAGCGCGAACGGTGACGTTTCGGTCGAGGCGGTCGCGTCCGTGGCGGCGGCGCGGTCGTCGAACGGCGACGTCACCGTCCGGGACGCGGGTCCAGTCCAGTCGGTGACCACTGAGAACGGCGACGTGGAGGCGGACGTGCCGGCGCCGCTCGAAGGCCCCGTGTTGTTGCGCACCGAGAACGGCGATGTCGACGCGGCGGTGTCGCCGGACGTGGACGCGACCGTGGAAGCGAGGACGCAGAACGGCGCCGTGGACGTACACGACCTCGCGCTCGAAAACCGGGAGGTGAGCGGGACGCTCGTCACCGGCGTGCTCGGCGAGGGCGCGCACGAGCTGACTGCGGCCTCGACGAACGGCGACGTGGACCTGCGCCGGCGCCAGTAGCTACCTGCCGCTGGCCCGCGGCATCGCGGGCTCCCCACTGACGCCCGTGGACTGGATGATGTCCAAGGCGGTCATGAGGTCCGTGCGGGAGACCAGTCCGGCCATCTCGCCGTCAGCGTCCACGACGACGAGGCGACCGACGCCGTGCTCCTGCATGGCGTCGAGGGCGTCCATCGCGTCGCTCGACGACGGAATCGTGTAGACGTCCGCGGACATCACGTCCTCGACGCGGATGGCGTCGCGCTCGACGGCGTTGACGTCGCGGGCGTCGTCGAGCGTGACCATGCCGACGAGGTTCCCGTCCCGGAGGACGGGGTAGCCGGTGTGGCGCTCGTCGAGCATGCGCTCCATGAGCGCCGCGACGGAGTCGTCGGCGTCGACGGTGTGGACCTCCTCGGTCATGATGTCGGCGACGCTGACGCCTTCGAAGGCGGCGTTCATCACGGTGCGTTGGGCTTCGCCGGACGCGCCGACGTAGATGAAGAACGCGATGGCGATGAGGACGAGGTTGAACCCGATGATCCCGGCGATGCCGAGCACGACGGCGAACAGCTTCCCGACCTCGGCGGCAATCTGGGTGGCGCGGGCGAACGACCGCGTGCGGGCGAGCAGCGCGCGGAGGACGCGCCCGCCGTCCATCGGGAAGCCGGGCAGGAGGTTGAACGCGGCGAGCGCGAAGTTCATCAGCGCGAGGTAGCCGAACACGAACCGGAAGGCGTCCAGCGACGCGGGCAGGAAGCGGAGCGCGCCGAGCGACAGGCCGCCGAGCGCGATGCTGACGAGAGGACCGGCGACGGCAATCCAGAACTCTTGGCTCCACTCCTCGGGCTGCTCGGAGAGCGACGCGATGCCGCCGAGAATCCACAGCGTGATGGAGTCGATTGGGAAGCCGTAGCGCATCGCTACGACGCTGTGCCCGAGTTCGTGGAGGACGACGCCGGCGAACAGCCCGACGGCGGCGGCGGCGCCGAGGTACCACTGCGTGTTGCCGGCGGTGAGCGCCGCGGCGTCGAGATTCGCTTCGAACGGCGCGCCGTTGAGTACCGAAACCCAGAGGTCGACTTGCGTCCCGATGAGGTACGCGAACACCGGGAGAATCAGCAGGAAGGTGACGTCGAGCTTAATCGGGATGCCGAACGCGCTCCCGACCTTGAAGCTACGCATACTCGACGGTACCGACGGCGACCGCTTAAAGGCGTGGGCGGCCGCGGGCGAGCGCCGCCGCCCGGGTCAGTACGCCGCCCGGAGGACGGCCTCCACGTCGTCGGTCGTGAGGTCGAGGCCGCGGGGCGCGTTCGCCACGAACGAGTCCGCGACGACGGTCTCGGCGACCGCCGGGAAGTCCCCGGGCTCGGGGCCGTCCACGTCCGCGAGGGAGTCGGGGAGGCCGAGCGCGTCCCGGACGCCGGCGACCGCTTCGACGACGGCCTCCGCGGGGTCCTCGGAATCGGCGACGCCGAGCGCGTCCGCGAGCAGGTCGCGGCGGCCGTCCACTTCCGCGAAGAGGTGGCGGAGGACGTGGGGCGCGACGACGGCGTGGGCGGCGCCCTGCTGGACGCCGTAGCCGTCGGTGAGGCCGTGGCCGAACGCGTGAATCACGGAGAGCGTCGTCCCGTCGGCCCGCGAGATGCCGTACTGGACGAGCAGCAGGCCTTCGAGGACGGGTTCGAGCGCGTCGGCGGTCACGTCGCCGTGCCCGAGTTCACGCAGGCCCTCGGCGAGCAGGCCGAGGCCGCGGGCGGCGGTGGCGTCCGTGACCGGCGTGGCGTTCGCCGCGTACAGCGTCTCGATTCCCTTGTCGAAGCCATTCATCGCGGAGCCGACGAGCACGCGCCGGGGCGTGGTGGCGACCAGTTCGGGGTCGTAGCAGACCGCGCGCGGCATCAGCCGGCGGTCCGAGAGCCCGCCGCTCACGAATTCGTCGACCAGCCCGGAGTCGGGGCTAGCGGTGAGGCCGGCGACCACGGAGAGCTCCGCCCCGGCGAGCGTCGTCGGCACGGCGACAATGGGCTCGGGGTCGGCGTCGGCGGTGAGCGTCCCCATCTGGGAGAACTCGCGGGCGGCCGCCTCGCGGTCGTGGCCGCCCGCCGCGAGCACGCTGACGGCCTTCGCCACGTCGAGGCTGCTGCCGCCGCCGAGCGCGACGAGCGCGTCCGCGTCGTGCTCCCGGTAGGCGTCCCGTGCGTCGAGCGTCGTCGAGAGGCGTTTCTCGGGAGTCGTCTCGTCGAAGACGCCCGCGAGCTTGTCGCCGAGCCCGCGCCGCACCGGGTCCATCACGGCGGGCGTGCTGCCGACCGTCGACCCGCAGACGACGAGCGCGCGCTCGAATCCTTGCCGGTCCAGTTCGTCCGCGAGGTCCGCAACGCAGCCCGTGCCGTACCGGAGGACCGGGGAGTCGTAGTCGAAGCGGAACGGCGCGCCGACGCGGTCGTCGAGCGCCCCGGTCATTCCGCGTCTCCGCCGACGCGGGGCGGCTCGAAGTCGGGGAGCGCGGCCTCGATTTCCGCGCGCTCGTCCGCCAGCCACTCGGGGAGCACTAAGGAGGAGCCGAGGTCCTCGACGGACTCGTCGACGTCGAAGCCGGGGCCGTCGGTGGCGATCTCGAACAGCACGCCGCCGGGCTCCCGGCAGTACAGCGACTGGAAATACTTCCGGTCGATGGGACCGCTCGCGGAGAGCCCGCGCTCCGCGTACGCCTCCTTGTACGCCTCCAGTTCGTCGGTGTCCGCCGCAGTGAACGCGACGTGGTGGACCGTACCGACACCCATCCGGCCGCGGGCCGCGTCGGTCTCCACGAGGTCGAGCACGGCGTGCGCGCCGCCCGCTGGCGTCCGGTAGCGCCGGCGGCCGTCCTCTTCGGCGACGCGCTCGTAGCCGAGCACGTCCGTGAGAATCTCTTCGGTGGGGCCGAACTCGCGGACCGCGAGCGTGACGCTGTGGAACCCCCGGAGCTGGTGTTCTTCGGGGATGGGGCCGTCGGGCCACGGCACCGTCTCGTTCTCGGCGCGGTCGCTGGCTATCAGTTCGAGGCCGATGCCGTCCGGGTCCGCGAACCGGACGACCGTCTCGCCGAAGCGCTCGTCGGTCTCGACATCGACGCCGTGCTCGCGGAGCCGGTCGGTCCAGTAGTCGGCGGACTCGGGGGGAATCAGGTACGCCGTGTCGCGGGTCTGGCCCGCGCCGAACTCGCCGTCGCGGCCGCGGTCGGACCACGGGAAGAACGTGATGTTCGTCCCCGGCGACCCCTCGTAGTCCCCGAAGTAGAAGTGGTACGTGCCCGTGTCGTCGTGGTTGACGGTGCGCTTGACGAACCGCAGGCCGAGCGTCCCGACGTAGAAGTCGGCGTTATCCTGCGGGTCGCCCGCGATGGCCGTGACGTGGTGGAGTCCCGGCGTAGTCGGTGGCATATATGCTTGTAGGACGCCCACGCACCTATACCCCAGTTAGACGGCACTGTCACCGGGTGACGCGCCCGTCACCACGGGACAGGCGGGCCAGCGAACTGTTAACACGCCAGCGGGCGAACGCGGCGTATGACCTGTCCGTTCTTGGAGTACCGCAGCGAGGGCGACGGCCGCTCGTTCGACACCGAGCGGGCGTACTGCGGGGCCGCCGAGGAGTTCGTCCAGTCGATGCGCGCGGACGTCTGCAACGACCGCTACGACCTCGACCACGCCGAGCACTGCGAGATATTCCGCGAGCACGCCGACCGATGAGCTACGAGGACTTCCTCGCGGGCGACCCGGTCATCGTGACGGCGGCGCTGACCGGCGGCGTCCACGGCAAGGAGGCGAACCCGAACATCCCCGAGACCCCCGAGGAAATCGGGAAGGCGGCCGCCGCGGCCGAGAAAGCTGGCGCGTCCGTCGTCCACGTCCACGCGCGGAAACCCAACGGCGAGCGGTCGTTCGCCACCGCGGACTTCCAAGCCATCGACGACGAAATCCGGGCGCGCGCCGACGACGTCATCATCCAGCACTCGACGGGCGGCACGGGCGCGCCCGACGACCTGCGCCACGAGCCCCTGCGTACGGACCCCGCGCCGGAGATGGCGAGCCTCGATATGGGGCCGCTGAACCGCTACGACCACCTCACCAGCGAGAACACCCGCGGGCTCGTGGACTCGCTGTACGACGAGATGCGCGAGCGCGGCATCAAGCCCGAGCTGGAGGTGTTCAACGACGGCCACCTCAACGAGGTCCACGGCCTGCTGGACCGCCGCGACCTCGCGGACCCGGTGTACGCCACGCTGATTTTCGGGCCCGGAACGCTCACGCGGCCGCGCCCGCGGAACTTCCTCAACCTGATTTCGAACCTCCCGGAGGGCGCGGCGTTCAACACGCTCGGGTTCGGCCCGCACCAGCTCGCGTTCGCGACGATGGGCGTCCTGTTCGGCGGGCACGTCCGCGTCGGCCTCGAAGACAACGTCTACTACGAGCGCGGCGAACTCGCCGAGAGCAACGCCCAACTGGTCGAGCGCGTCGTCGGCGTCGCGGAGACGCTCGGGCGGCCCGTCGCCACCCCGAGCGAGGCGCGGGACATCCTCGGGCTGTGAGGCGACGGCGGCCGCTCGCGTCCCGGCTACAGCACGAACCCGGCGACGAAGGCGGCGAGCCCGACGACGCCGATTGCGCCCCAGAGGAACCGCGTGAGCTTGACCTTCCAGCCGACGGGCTGCGCGTCGCCCCAGTCCCGCCGGCTGCCGATGGCGTCGTACTGCTCGTCCTTTCGGGCGACCTCGCGGGCGTTCCACGCCGCCCCGAACCCGAAGAACATCAGGACGGCGCCGACGACGATTGCGGCGACGGAGACCATACGTTGGGAAACCTCTCGCGCCCGACATAAATCCGGCGTCGGTCGCGCTCGACGGTGACGCCTAAGGCGCGGGCTCGCCTACGCCGGGGCATGACGACCACCGACGCCATCGAACACGTGGTGCGCCGCGGGAGCGATGTGGAGTACGAGACCGTGGACGCCGCCGACGGCATGCGGAAGGGCGTGCTGCTGGACGACAGCGACGGCGCGCCGAACTTCGCGATGCGGCGGTTCGTCCTCGACCCGGGCGCGAGCGTCCCCGAGCACACGAACGAGGTCGAACACGAGCAGTACGTGCTCGCGGGCAGCTACACGGTCGGCATCGAGGGCGAGACCTACGAGGTGAGCGCGGGCGACAGCCTCCTGATTCCCGCGGGCGCCGTCCACTGGTACGAGAACGACGGCGACGAGGAGGGCGCGTTCGTCTGCGTCGTCCCCAACGGCGACGACGAGATTCAGCTCGTGGAGTGACGCACACCACCGCAGACAGCGACTGCACAGCCGGTAGCGGGCGGACTGAAAGGGGCGGCGGGCTCGCGCTTGCGTGGTCGTCTCGCGACGCAAGCACCGCAGCGGAGCGAGGAGCACAGCGAGCGAGCGACCGCGAGCCCGCCGGGGCTTTCGAGGAAGCGTCAAGAACAACAGCGCCGGATACGGACGGTACGCAGAGACCTAGCAAGCGAACCGCTGAAATACCGTCCTCCCCTACGTGGGTTCGTGTCTGAGCAGGTCCAGCGCGTGGATACGTTGTTCCTCCACGAGACCGGAGACGACTACTTGGCGGTCGCCCAGCGGGACGGCGACCGGTTGTTCCGCGCGAAACTGGAGTTGACCCAGCGGGACGCGGGGCCGCGGCCGGGTCGGTTCCGCGTGAAGACGGGCAGCGGCGAGGAGCCGCGCAGCCCCGACCAGTTCGTGGACATCGCGCGGCGCGCTGACCGCATCCGCATCAGCGAGCAGACGAGCCGGCGCGGCCGCGAGGAGCTACAGGAGATGCTGGCCGCCTACCAGCAGGACGCGAAGGCGGTGCGGACGTGCCGGTACTGCGCGGGGAAGGGCCGGTACTCCCCGATTACGTCGGAGACGGCCATCGAGGCCGACGGCGAGTACATCTGTCAGGACTGTGCGGTTCGGGAGTTGGAGCGCGAGCTATCCTTCAACGGCGGCATGACGGGCGCGGCGCAGGACCGCCTCGAAGAGCTCCTGCTCGAAGAGCAGGACTTAGACCGCATCACGGGGCTGCTGCAGGGGAACCTCGACCCGGATTTGACGAAGTTCGACGAGGTGAGCGCGACGACCGACGACATCGACCCGATGCCCGTGTCGGAGCTGGACCTCCACCCGGGCGTGAAGGAGCTGTTCGAGAGCCGCTTCGACGAACTCCTGCCGGTGCAGAGCCTCTCCGTGGAGAACGGGCTGCTCGACGGCGAGGACCAACTCGTGGTCTCGGCGACGGCGACCGGGAAGACGCTTGTCGGGGAGATGGCAGGGCTCCACCGGCTGCTCTCCGGGAACGGGAAGATGCTGTTCTTGGTGCCGCTGGTGGCGCTGGCGAACCAGAAGCACGAGGATTTCGAGGACGAGTACGGCGAGCTGGCGAACGTCACGATTCGCGTGGGCTCCTCGCGGATTCGGGACGACGGCCACGCGTTCGACCCCTCCGCGGACATCATCGTCGGGACGTACGAGGGTATCGACCATGCGCTCCGCACGGGGAAGGACCTCGGGGACGTCGGCACGGTGGTCATCGACGAGGTGCACACGCTCAAGGAGGACGAGCGCGGCCACCGCCTCGACGGCCTCATCTCGCGGCTGAAACACTACTGCGAGCAGCGCCAACAGCAGTACGACGACTACGGCGGCGCGCAGTGGATTTACCTCTCGGCGACCGTCGGCAACCCCGGCGAACTCGCGCGGGGGATGCGCGCGAACCTCGTGGAGTTCGAGGAGCGCCCCATTCCCATCGAGCGCCACGTCACGTTCGCAGAGGGCTCGGAGAAGCCCGACATCGAGAACAAGCTCGTGCGCCGGGAGTTCGACCAAGAGTCCTCGAAGGGGTACAAGGGACAGACGATTATCTTCACGAACTCGCGGCGGCGCTGCCACGAGATTTCCCGCAAGCTCGACTACCCGTCGGCGGCGTACCACGCCGGGCTGGACTACGGCGAGCGCAAGTCCGTCGAGCGCCGCTTCGGGAACCAAGACCTCTCGGCCGTCGTGACGACGGCGGCGCTCGCGGCGGGCGTGGACTTCCCGGCGTCGCAGGTCATCTTCGACACGCTGGCGATGGGCATCGAGTGGCTCTCCGTGCAGGAGTTCGAGCAGATGCTCGGTCGGGCGGGGCGCCCGGACTACCACGACCGCGGGAAGGTCTACATGCTCGTCGAGCCGGACGCCTCCTACCACGCCTCCATGGAGGGCACCGAGGAGGAAATCGCGTTCAAGCTCCTCAAGGGCGAGATGGAGGACGTCGTCACGCACTACGACGAGACCGCCGCCGTCGAGGAGACGCTGGCGAACGTCACCGTCGGCGGGAAGGCCGCCAAGCGCCTCAACGACCGGATGCTCGGCGAGGTGCCGACCAAGCACGCGCTCGGGAAGCTCATCGAGTACGAGTTCATCGACGGCTTCTCGCCGACGCCGCTCGGGCGCGCGGTCACAACGCACTTCCTCGAACCCGGCGCCGCGTTCACGATTCTGGACGGCGTCCGCAAGGAACGCCACCCCTACGAAATCGTCGCGGACATCGAGTTGCGCGAAGACGAGTAACGCGGCTCCGGTCAGCGAGGGCGATTCTACGGGGCGACGCTCACACCAGCAGCGGCACCGCCAGTACGCCCGGCACGAACGCCACGCCGAGCGTCGCCAACAGCACCACGAGTATCGCGCCCGGCAGCCCGCCGACGGCCACCACGAGCAGCGCCAGCGGCGTCACCGCCACCTGCGCGCCCAGCGCCTCCGCGACGAGAATGACGAGCAAGCCGACGACCGCGTTGACGATGAACGGCTTCACCGCGCGAATCACGCGGTACGCGCCGAACAGCGCCACCAGTACGACGACCGCCAGCCCGACCTCCAGCATCGTTGGCATACGTACCCCTGCGACACACACCGCGAAAGTCGTTGTGGCGACAGCGCGCCGAACGAAACCCTTACGCCGCGCCCCGCGATACGTCAGAGTGCGGGACCGTGGGGTAGCTTGGTATCCTTTCGGCCTTGGGTGCCGATAACCCCGATTCAAATTCGGGCGGTCCCA
>Ga0207754_100047_pt1 | contig 128498 bp, 127 predicted proteins | sample A23E1SouthBayCA_FD_187728 | JGI IMG/M metagenome (GOLD analysis project Ga0207754, IMG submission 187728) | Aerobic enrichment media microbial communities from Eden Landing Ponds, California, USA - A23 E1 (SPAdes) | ecosystem: Environmental > Aquatic > Marine > Unclassified | place: Emeryville...
ACCCACGATGAGCCCGAGACCGATGAGGAACTCGCCCCACGGAACCATGATGTTCGTGAGGTCGAGGAGCCACGGGGTCGCGGCGGCCCACGCGAAGAAGCCCTGGAGCGGCGAGGCTGCGGGGGCGTTCGCGAGGTAGCCCGCGGCGCTGAACGGCTCACCGGTTATCTTCCCCAGTCCCGCGTGGAGGAACCAGTAGCCGGTGATGAGGCGGGTCAACACGAGCACGTAGCCCGTGACGCCCCGCGAGTAGTCGAAGTCCATTCTGTTCCCCAGCATCTCGATTTGTGCGTTAGCGGGCATCTCGGTTCACCTTACATCTGAATCGTCGGCCGCGAACCCCATATAACGGCGACGCGATTTCCGAATCCATAGAACTGGGAATGACCGAAAACGGGCGTCTGAGACTGTCACGATTCGTTTTCGACTACTAATCGGGACATACAATTGTGTCCCAAATACAATTGTGTCGAGACGCGGGTGAACACGGCGGTCTCTCGCAGTGCGACCGGCTGACACGCGCTGCGGAACCGGTCGCTGCCGGGGCGATGCAGGGTATATAAACACCCCCGCGACGAGCCATCGTCGCCGTCATCGACAGGGTTTTGCCCTCCTCCGCGCTACTCGTTCTCACATGGTCGCACAGACGATGGATCGCGTTCCGCGACGGTACTGAAACTTCTGTGGTGATAGCATGCTGACCGCCGAGCGTGCGGTCTCGAAAGCCGGTCTGGACGCAGTCGCGCTCAAACCCGCCGAGTGCGACGTGCGCGAGGCGCTTTCGGTCCCGCTGGATGTCGTTGCCATCGACTACGAGGGCCGCGAGCGGCTCCCCGACGAGGACGTACTGCGCGACCTCGCGGCCGAAAAGGAGGTCCGACTGACCACGCCGGTCCGCACCGACGGCTTCGACCCGCTCGGCGACGACTCGCTGTACGAGTGGCTCCCCGACGGGGTTCGGCAGGTGCTCGTGGCCGGCCACGGCGCGTATCTGACGGACGACGAGGCGCGCCGCGCGGTCGCCCCCCGGCTCCGCGCCGCGAGAGAGCGCGCGCCCGACGCGTGGGTCGGCACCGAGGGCATCGAGCGAATCGCCCTCGCCGCCGGCGGCACCCAGTACGAACTCCTCTCGCGGTCGACCCGCAGAGACGTTCGGGCGCTCCGGGCGGCCGGCTTCGACGGCGAAGTCGCGCTCTACGCCCCGACCGCCCTCACCGACGACGACGACGAGATTCTCGACGCGGTCGGCGCGTACGTCTCCCGTCGCCGCCCCGTCGCTCGCGCGCTCCCCGACGACGCCGCGACCGACGCCTCGGCCGAGGGCCGCGCCCGCGAGGTGCTCCTGAAAGCCGCCCGCGACTACGCGCTCATCGGCTCAGTCGACGACATCCGCCGGCGAATCGACGACCTCCGCGACGCCGGTATCGACCTCGTGGTCGGCTACCCCGCCCGCGGCGTCGACGAGTTCGCCGAGTAGTCCGGCGCGCCGGCCGGTCGCCCGCTCTCCGCCTCCTGCGGTTCGCCCCGCCCTGTGCCGCGCCGAGCACCGGAGGCCTTTTACGCGGTCGCCGGTGAGGACAGGTGACGGCACGGTCGGGTGGCTCCTTTCGGACCCACGTGGTTTCCACGCGGGCCACGGCCGGCCGACCTACCCCGTCTCTCTACAATCCTGAGCGACCGCGCCGCGCAGTTCTCGACCACTCTCACCCCACGACCGGCGAGCAACTGCCATTCAAGTCGGTCGCCGACGCAGACGGGGTATGAACGAGTCAGCGCGCGTCGCGGTCGTCGGCGCGGGCGCGGTCGGCCTGACGACCGCCTTCGACCTCGCTGAGCGCGGGGCGCGAGTCACGCTGTTCGAGCGCGACGCCCCCGGCGGCGGGTCGACGGGCCGCGCCGCCGGCATCTGTTACGACGCCTACGCGGAGGACATCGACGTGGCCGTCGCCGAGAGCGCGATGGACCGCTTTCGGAGCCTCTCGGGCGAGGGCGGGTTCGCCTTCCACGAGACGCCCTACGTCTTTCTCGCGCGCGAGGGCGACGACGCGGCGGCCGCGGCCCTCGAAGAGTCGGTCGAGCGAATGCGCGTCCACGACCGCGCGGTGTCGCTCGTCGGAGCCGACGAACTGGGCGACCGGTTCCCGATTCGGACTGACGACGTACTCCTCGCGGGCGTCGCGGAGAACGCCGGCTGGGCCGACCCCGCGGCCTACGTGGACCTGTTCGTCGAGCAGTGCGAGTCGGCCGGCGTCGCGTTCCGCGTCGGCGACGCGGTGACGCTTCGAACCGACCCGCCGGGCGTCGCCGTCGACGACGTGGTGACCGCCCGCTTCGACGCCGTCGTCGTCGCGGCCGGCGTCCACTCGCGCCGCCTGCTCGCTGACGCGGGCCATCCAATCGCGCTCAAACCCTACCGGGCGCAGGCGCTCGTCGCCGGCTGCGACTACCGCGGGCCGACCGTCTACGACGCGACCGACGAGTCGTATCTGCGGCCGCATCCCGCCGGCGTCCTCGCGGGCGACGGCGTCGAACCGGTCGAACCCGACCCCGACGACTGGGACCCGTCCGCGGACGACTGGTTCGTCGCCGACGCCCTCGACGGGGTTCGACACCGGACCGGCATCGACGGCTTCGACGAGGCCGGCGAGGCGGCGGCCGAGGCCGACCAGCCGGACAGCGCGTGGGCCGGCCTCTGCGGGGCGACCCCGGACCGGAACCCGCTCGTCGGCGCGGTCACCGAGGGCGTCTACGTCGCCGCCGGCTGGCACGGCCACGGCTTCATGTGGGCTCCGGCAATCGGGGAACGACTCGCGGAGGCGGTGCTCGGAGACGGTCAAGAACGGATTCCGGCCGCGTTCGACCCTCGCCGCTTCGACGGCGACGAGGAGTTCGCGGTGGTCGAAGGGATGACGCTCGACGGCGACTAGCGCGAAAAAGAGGTTCGGAGGGGTCGTCGCGCTCGAACCCGGAACTCAGGCGTCTTGGTCGTCCACGTCTTCGAAGTCAACCTCGTCGTCGGCCTCGGATTCGGCCTCGCCGTCGTCTTCGTCTTCTTCCTCGGTTACGGCGATGTCGCTCGCGCGTTCGTCCTTGGGAATCCGAATCTGGAGCGTGCCGTGCTTGCCGACCGTGGCGGTTCCCTCGGCGGCTTCGACCGAGGCGTCGGAGGGGATGGTCGCCGTCCCCGAGAGCGTGAGGCCGCGGCCGGGGAAGCGCATCTCGTAGCCCTCGTGGAAGTCGCGGAAGCGGTCGATGCGAATCTCGACTTCGCCGTCGAGGAAGCGGACCTGCACGTCCTCGGCGCGCGCGCCGGGCGCGTCGAAGACGACGAGGTAGGCGTCCTCGGATTCGAGCAGGTCGTGGGCGAGCGGCTTGCGCTCCTGCATCTGGCTGACGCCGCGGCCGACCCGTTCGAGGACGGCGTTCGCCGCCGACTCGCCGTACTTCCGCAGGTCGCTCATAGCTGAATCTCCTCCAGGGCGCGGGACTCGCCGCAGTACGGACAGGAGAAGTCCGCCACCGTCACGTCGTCGGGCATATCGTAGGTGTAGTGCAGCTCGAACATGTCGAGTTCGCAGTCCTCGTTGGCGCACTTGACTTCGAGGGTCGCGGGCATGGCCGTCAGTTACGCTCCCACGCTCATAAACGCGCGGGAGGCGGAAGCGACCGGCAGGGCGCGAGCGCCAACCGAGCGACCGCCGACCGGTTGCGTTTTCCGCGTCGAACCCGAACCGCGACCGATGACCGACCCCGCCGACCTCACCGTGACTATCGTCGACGGATACGTCGACGAGCCGGCACATTTCGGCGTGCCGCCGTACATCTCGACGTATCCGAGGTTCACCGCGGGTGCGGTGGTCGACGCGGGCGTCCCCGAGTCCAACGTCGTCTACCACACCATCGACGAACTCCGCGAGGACAGACAGAAGTGGCGCGACGTGGCCGACGCCGACCTCATGATTTACATCGGCGGCATGACCGTCCCCGGCAAGTACGTCGGCGGGACGCCCGCCGAGCCCGACGAGGTGCGCGAACTCGCGTGGGTCGCTGAAGGCACGGCCCTGATGGGCGGGCCGATTCGCTTCGGCGTCGGCGACGAGAACGCCGGCGGCCAGGACATGGAGCGCAAGAACCTCGACTACGACTTCGTCGCCAAGGGCGACATCGAGGCGGCCGCCTACGACCTCGTCGACTCCGGCCTCGAGGGCTTCGGCAACCGCATGCGCGACAACGAGGAACTCGACCGCTGGGCCGCCATGGGCGCGTTCGTGGTCGAACAGCATCCGAACCACCCCGACCACCTCATCTGCGAGATGGAGACCTCGCGGGGCTGTGCCTACCGCTGTTCGTTCTGTACCGAACCGCTGTACGGCAACCCCGCGTTCCGCACCGCCGACTCCGTCGTCAAGGAGGTCGAGAACCTCTACGACCGCGGCGCGCGACACTTCCGGCTCGGCCGGCAGGCCGACATCCTCGCGTTCGGCGGCGACGGTGAGGCCCCGAATCCAGATGCGCTCCGCCGGCTCTACGGCGGTATCCGCGAGGTCGCGCCGAACCTCGGCACGCTCCACCTCGACAACGTCAACCCCATCACCATCGTCGGCTGGCCCGAAAAATCCCGCGAGGCGCTCCGCATCATCGCCGAGCACAACACGGCCGGCGACACCGCGGCGTTCGGCCTCGAATCCGCCGACCCCGTGGTCCAAGCGGAGAACAACCTCAACGTCTCCGCCGACGAGTGTTTCGAGGCGGTCAAAATCGTCAACGAGGTCGCCGGCTGGCGGCCCGGCGACGACCCCGCGGACGCTCCGACCCACGGCTCGGACGCCGCGAACCGCCTGCCGAAGCTCCTCCCCGGCATCAACCTCCTCCACGGGCTGAAAGGCGAGCGCGAGGAGACGTTCGAGCACAACAAGCGGTTCCTCCAGCGCGTCTACGACGAGGGGCTGATGGTCCGTCGCATCAACATCCGGCAGGTGATGGCGTTCGACGGCACCGACATGTCCGACACGGGTGCCGACATCGCCCGCGACCACAAACAGCTGTTCAAGACGTACAAAACGGAGGTCCGCGAGGAAATCGACCGGCCGATGCTCCGCCGGGTCGCGCCCGCGGGCACGGTCCTCCCGAACGTCCACCTCGAATACCATCAGGACGGCCGGACGTTCGGCCGCCAACTCGGGACCTACCCGCTTTTGGTCGGGATTCCGGGCGAGCGCGAACTCGGGAAAACCATCGACGTGGCCGTCGTCGACCACGGCTACCGCTCCGTCACCGGCGTCCCCTACCCGCTCGACTTCAACGAGGCGTCGATGGACGAACTCACCGCCATCCCCGGCATCGGGCGGTCGACCGCCGGCGACATCGTGGTGAACCGACCCTACGCCGACGCGGCCGACGTGGGCGTCGATGCCGACGTGACGAAGTACGTTCAGTAGGCGTCTCGGAACTCGAAACCTGATTCTTCACGTGCAACCACGCTCTCTCTGCGCCCCCGGCGTGACCGTCGCGTTCACTCGCAATCGTGGTGCGTCGTTCACTTGCAGCCGTGGTCTGTCAGCGGCGGGAGAACGTCCCGGCGAGACGAGTGGCGTCGAACCGCGAAAAGAGCGCCGTCAGAAGTCGTCTTCGACGACTTCGCCGACGGCGAAGTTAGACTTGACTTCGGTGATTTCGACTTTCACGCGCTCACCGACTTCGGTGCCGGGGACGATGATGACGTAGCCGCGCTCGACGCGGGCGATGCCGTCGCCCTGCTTGCCGATGTCCTCGATTTCGACGTAACGGAGTTCGCCGGCTTCGACGGGCGGTTGCGGTTCGTTCGTGGGCGTCGGTCCGGCGTTCGGTTCGGACTCGGCGGGTTCGTTCGACTCGCGGGAGATGAGCGCGACGCGGTAGGTCTCGCCGGGTTCGACGGTCCCGGTCTCGACTTCGCGGCGCGGAATTTCGACGACGTAGCGGTCGTCCTCGGTGCGAACGTCAGCATTGAACAGACACAGGAGTTTATCTGAGATTTCCACCGTAAGACCTCCAATATGTGGTCAGGCCGGAGTGTTAAAGATGTACCGCAGTCAGCGGATTCGACTACTGAACCCGCGTCCCGTCGGGCCGTTTCGCGCCCTCCGAGTCGTGGACGATGACTTCGCCCGGCCCGGTCTCGACCGGCTCGTACGCCTCGGTGACGCCCCGCGCCTCGCGGAGCTCTCGAACCGCTCGCTCCTTCAGCGCCCGCGCCAGCTCCTCCGCGTCCGCCCGGGAGATGTCCCGGCCGAGCCCCTCGCACTCGTGGGCGCGGACGACGCCCTCCTCGTCGACGGCCTCGCCCATCGGCTGGCTCGTGCCGCCGAGAGCGACGCTGAACGGGTAGGTCTCGCAGATGAGCGGGCGGTCTTCGTGGACCTGACAAGCGCCTCGTCCGGAGTCGTCTTCCTCGTAGAATCGGCAGTCGCCGCAGGCGGTCGTCTGGAGCGCCCACTCGAACGTCTCGCCCTCGGGGCCGTCGTCGCCCTCGACGAGGCCGTAGGGCATCGGTCGGGCCACGTCCCGCCACTCCATCGCGGTTCCCGACTCGCCGTCCGAGTCGTCTCCGCCGGCCTCCTGCAAGGCGCGCACCTCGTCCGGGAAGACGGTCGCGGTGTGCGGTTCGGGGCCGTCGTCGCCCTCGTAGCCCTTACAGCAGGCTCCGCAGCGCGTACACTCGAAGCCGATGGACTCGATGGCGTCGGCGAGTTCCGACACGTCGAGGTCGCGGGCGCGGGCCAGTTCGGCGTCGAGGTCCATACCCGCGATGCGGGCGCGAGCCCAAAGAGGGGCGCGGTTTTTCGCGGGGGCGCGACCCCCGGCCACCCACGGACTCGGACGCCGACGACGCGCGCCCTATCGCGGTTCGACCCGTCCGGCCTCGGGGTCCCAGCGGACCCGCCGCTCGGCGGCCAGTTTCTCGATGTGGGCGACGACCGTCGCGCGGGCGAGGTCGCGCACGGCGGACACGTCCTTGTCGTAGGCGGCGTCGGTCACGGCGTCCGGCGTCGCGTTCCCGGCGCGCACCGCGTCGAGGACGGCGCGCTCGCGGTCGTTTCGGTGCGCGACGAGTCGCGCGAGCGTCGCCCGCGGGTCCGTGATTTCGGGACCGTGACCCGGACGCAGTCGTTCGGGGTCGCGCGCGTGGAGTCGCCGGAGCGCGACGAGGTAGGCCCGAACGTCGCCCTCGGGCGCGCCCACGACGACGCTCCCCTCGGCCACTGCGAGGTCGCCGCAGAGCACGTCGTCGCCGGCGACGAAGCTCACGTGGTCGCGGGCGTGCCCCGGCGTGTCGAGCACCTCGACGCCCGCGCCGACGGGGACGGTCGTCCCCTCGATGAACGTCCGGTCGGGGGCGATTCCGGTCGCGGCCGAGAAGGCGCGCTCGCGGCCGCGACGACACCAGACCGTCGCGCCGGTCTCGCGGGCGTAGGCGGCGACCGCGCCGACGTGGTCCGCGTGGGTGTGGGTGACCGCGATGTGGTCGACGCCCTCGCGCGCGACGAGGGAGTCCAGTTCGTCGGTGCGGGCCGCGGGGTCGACGAGCAGCGTGTCGCCGCCGCCGGCGACGAGGTAGGCGTTCGTCGCGCCGGTCGGCGCGCGGGTTGCGACGGGGACGGAGACGCGCGTGACGTGCATGCCGGCGGCTACGCTCGCCGGCGGGTTAGGTCGTTCGAGAGAAGTGGTGGCTTGGTCTGCGGGAGTGCGCCCCCGCGGGCGGTGGTCTGTCGCGCTATCGATGGGACCGCGCGCTTACGTGTTGAGGAAGTAGACCTGCTTTCGCGCGTCCTTGAAGGAGTAGCGCGAGCCGACGAGGTCGGACTCTTCGAGACGGTTGAGCGCGTAGCGGACGGTGCGGTCCGGCAGCAGCGACTCCTCCGCGAGCTGGCCCTGCGAGAGGGGCGCGTCGCTTTCGAGGACTTTTGCGACGAGCTTCGCGCTCGGGGGAAGCTCGCGGAGGCGCTCTCGGAACTCGGCTTCCGAGAGCAGGTCTTCAGTATCTGGCTCTGCGGTGGTGGTGCTCATACCCGTCACAGTCGGTTGCTCCGTGTTAAGGGTTAGCTACAAGTGTGTGAAAAGAATCCAGACACATAATACACATATTAATATCGTGCGTTTGTTGGAAAATCGACCGCGAGTAGGCGTCTCACTCCTCGTTTCGCATCGTATCGACCGCTGGAGTGCCGAGTCGATAGCTCCCGAGCGGCGCGTGGCAGTCCGGGCAGTGGACGACGAGCCACCCTTCGCTGACGTGTCGTGTTAACGCGTCCGCCTCGCAGGTCGCGCCGCAGCTTCTACACGTTGGCATATACCATGGTACGCGCTCGGCGGACGAAAACACCTCCCCTTCGTCCGTCGAACCCCGCTTCCGCACCGCGTATCCAGTACCGTTTTACGGTCCCCCCCGCGAGTATGCGTAGCGTGAAAGGAAAGGAGTGGTACCAGGCCGACGAGGTCGCCCAGGAGTACGACTCGAAGCGGTTCTCCAAGGGCGGTCGCCTCATCGACCGGCGAGAGAAGGAGGCGGTCCTCGCGGCGCTCGGCCCCGTCGAGGACAAGAACATCCTCGAAATCGCCTGCGGGACCGGCCGGTTCACCGTGATGCTCGCCCAGGAGGGGGCGAACGTCGTCGGACTGGACATCTCGCGGGCGATGATGGTACAGGGGCGGGAGAAGGCCCGCAGAGCGGGCGTCGCCGACCGCATCGAGTTCCTCCGCGGCGACGCGGCGCGGCTGCCGTTCCCGGACGACCACTTCGACGCGGTGTTCGCGATGCGGTTTTTCCACCTCGCGGACACCCCGGCGAAGTTCTTAGCCGAGATGGCCCGCGTCTCGAAAGAACAGGTGTTCTTCGACACCTTCAACGACGGGAGCCTCCGGGTGGCCTACAACTGGCTGCTCCCGATGGGGTCGCGGCTCTACTCGGAACGCGACGTGCGGCGGCTGCTCGGCGACGCCGGACTCGACCTCGCAGACGCGAAGCACGACTTCGTCATCCCGTTCGGCTTCTACCGGAAGGTCCCCAACGGCATCGCACAGCCCTTCCGCTCGCTCGACCTCGCCGTCGGCGACTCGCCGCTCGGCGACGACCTCGCGTCCGTGTCGTACTGGAACGCGCGGGTCGAACCCGCCGACGAGTCGTCCCGCGCGGCGACTCGGGCGAGCGACGCCGAGTGAGGCGTTCTCACGGCAGATTTTAGCACGATTCTCGATTCACATTTAAGTACGTCCACCGCAACTGTCGGGTATGGACCTCTCGGTTGTGCTCCCGACGCTCAACGGTCGGGACCGGCTCGCCACCAGCCTCGACGCGCTGGCCGAGCACGCCCCCGACGCGGAAGTCGTCGTCGTCAACGGTCCCTCCGCCGACGGCACGACCGGGATGGTGAGAGAGCGCGACGACGTGGACGTGCTGGTCGAAATCTCCGACCGCAATCTCAACGTCGCCCGTAACGCCGGCCTCGAAGTCGTCGGCGGCGACGTGGTCGCACTCCTTCGATACGACCTCTCCGTCGAGTCGTCGTGGCTGTCGGCGCTCGAAGCCGGCATCGCAGACGCCGACGTGGTCACCGGGCCGATGCACCAGACGCTCCGCAACGGCATGACGACCGAGTCGCTCGAACGGAACGCCATCGGCGGCCGCTCGGTGACGTACTTCAACGGCGGCAACGTCGCGTTCCGCCGCGGGGCCATCGACGCCCTCGACGGCTTCGACGAGTACCTCCAGACGGGCGGCGCGCGCGACGCGGCCCATCGCCTCGCCGGTTTCGACCGCTCCGTCGCGTGGGCTCCCGAGATGTGCGTCCGCCGCGAGTTCGAGGCCGACGGCGGCGTCTCGGAGCGCGACTGGGGCTGGAAGTACCGCTCTCTGACCTATCGACTCGTGAAGAACTACGGCATCAGACCGGGGACCGTCAAGCGGACGGTGAAACACGCGGTTTCGGACGGCGTCGACGCCGCCCTCGGCGTCCTGCGAGGCGACGTGACGCCGTCGGGCTGGGTCGGAACCGGCCGCGACGTGGTCGGCGGCATCGCCACGGGCGTCTCCGACGGGTTGGTCGCCCGCGCCCGCGACCGAACTCGCACGCGGAACCCCCACGGCCGGTCGAAGCGCGCCGACCGCGCCGTCGCCCGATACGACCGGCGCTGATTCGCCGCCTTACCGTTCTCCGGGGCCGAGCGCCGCGATGACCCGCGCCGCGTTCTTCGAGAACGCCTTCGCCAGCGCGTCTTCCGACACGTCGAGCGTCAGTATCTCCATGACGCCCACGTTCGGGTGGGTCTCGGGCGCGCCGCTGCCGAACAGCACCCGGTCCGGGTGTTCGAGCAGCGCGCGTTCGAGCACGCTCCGGTAGCGGACGAAACTCGTGTCGAGATAGAGGTCTTCGTGGTCGTCGAGGAGGTCGATAGCCTCGTCCATCAGCCCGCGGTCGAGCGGGAAGCCGCCGAACCCCGACAGGATGACCGGGAACCGCCCGAGCAGCGACTCGGCGACGGCGCTCGGCTCGAAGGCCTGCCCGCCTTCGACGAAGACCGGCAGCCCCACGTCCTCCAGCATCGCCAGCGTCTCGTCGTCCGGGAGCCCGTCGACCGCCGGCGCGAGCGAAAAGCCGTGGAAGCGGTCGTCGTAGGCGTACTGTTCGATGTCGTCGGGGTCGGCGTGGTGGTCCGCCCGCGACGACCTGAGGTTCCGGAGTCGCGCCGAGGCCCGGCCGCTCGGGTCGCGCGGGCCGTTGATGCGGGCGAACGCCAGAAACGGGCGGTCGACGCTCATCCGCGCGACAGCGTTGTTCGGGCGGAGGTAGCTCCCCGCGACCCGCTGTGCGCCCGGCGAGACGACGGCGCGAACGACGCCCGCCTGATGCAGTTCGCGCTCCAGGCGCTCGGGGCTTATCTCCCGCCCGCGCACCGCGACCGACCGCTCGTCGGGGTCGAGGCGGGCGTTCACGTCCACGACCCTGAACCCGTGTTCCAACTCCAGCATTGTGGTGTCACTCTCCGGTGGCCGCCAAATAGGTTGTAGAATCCGCCGTAGTCGTTTCACCGCGCTCACAGTATCGGCCGCTCGCCCGCGACGTTCGTTCACCGGCGCGTGACGTTCATTCCTCCACGACGGTACTGAGAGAGCCTGAAACGCAACTTTTTGGCTTGGTACCCCTATCGTTCACGCGTGTGCCTCATCGCCGAGGTCGTCGCGCCGCTGTCCGCGCTCCCGTTCGGTTCCGCGCTCGCGGAACACGACGTGGAACTCGAACTGGAACGCTCCGTTCCGACCGGCTCGCAGTCGGTGTCGTTCGTCTGGGTTCGCGGCCCCGACGCGGCGTCGTTCGGGGACGCGGTGCAGTCGCTTCCGAGCGTCGACGACCTCACGCTCGTCGAATCCGTCCCGAGTCGGGCGCTCTACGGCGTCAGCTGGAACGTCTCTCGGGTCCCGATTTTCGACGCGCTGGTCGAACGCGACGCGGTCCTCTTGGAGTGCCGCTCGACCGTCGACTCGTGGTGGCTCAAGCTTCGGGTGTCGTCGCACCGCGCGCTCACCGACCTCAGACGCGAGTGGACGGCCCGCGGCATCGACACCGAGTTCGACCGCATCACCACGGTCGCGGCCGAGGAAGCGCCCGCGAGCGAGAGGCTGACCGACACGCAACTCGAAGCCCTGCTGCTCGCGCTCGAACGCGGCTACTTCGACGAACACCGGGCCACGTCGCTGGCCGAACTCGGCGCGGAGCTCGGCATCTCGCGGCAGGCGGTCGCCGCCCGCCTCAAACGCGCGTACCGGACGCTCGCAGAGCGAATTCGAGACGAGCGACCCCAACAATAGCGGGTTACATAATCAACCCACATCAATAGGTAGCCGACTACCCATTCGGACTGTATGGACGACCCGTTCGAAGATGGAGTTGGGTCCGTGGTAACCACCTCCGTCGACCGGTACGACGAGGTGGCGGTCGCCATCGCTTCGGCGGTCGCGACGGCCACGGAACTCAGCCCACTCGAACTCCCGCCGCTCTCGGACATCGGCGTCGACCCCGAAGCCCTCGACGTTCTCTTTCACCCTTCTCACGACCCGTCTCGGCGGTTCTCGTTCCAGTACGCGGGACACCTCGTCTCGCTGTTCGGCGACGGGACGCTCACCGTCCACCCGCTCGACGAGTAGTCCTGCACCCGTCTCGACGGAACCTCACCCGGTCGCTGACTCGGGCCGTTGACACCTCGGACGAGATTCGAAAACCGTCGCCCTGTCGTGCGATTTCGTAGCTCACTTCCGGCGAAACGTATTTATAGAACTGCAATCGTTGATAGCGGTTGAGGTTTCAACATGGCTTCACGAATGCAGCAACCGTTATACATTCTCGCAGAGGGGACGAACCGAACGCACGGCCGCTCAGCGCAGGACTCCAACATCCGCGCTGGAAAGGCGGTCGCCGAAGCCGTACGGACCACACTCGGGCCACGCGGCATGGACAAGATGCTCGTCGACTCCTCGGGCGAGGTCGTCATCACGAACGACGGTGCGACCATTCTGGAGAAGATGGACATCGAGCACCCCGCCGCGCAGATGCTCGTCGAAGTCTCCCAGACCCAAGAGGAGGAAGTCGGCGACGGCACGACCACCGCGGCCGTCCTCACCGGCGAACTCCTCGCGCACGCCGAGGACCTCCTCGACGACGACCTCCACCCGACGGTTATCGTCGAGGGCTACACCGAGGCCGCCCGCATCGCCCAGGACGCTATCGACGACATGGTTCTCGACGTGACGCTCGACGACGACCTGCTCCGGAAGGTCGCTGAGTCCTCCATGACCGGCAAGGGCACCGGCGACGTGACCGCCGACGTGCTCGCCAAACACGTCGTCAAGGCGGTCCAGATGGTCCACGAAGACGACAACGGTGTGTTCCACCGCGACGACGTTCGCGTGCTCACCCGCACGGGCGCGTCCTCCTCGGCGACCGAACTCGTCGAGGGCGTCGTCCTCGACAAGGAGCCCGTCAACGAGAACATGCCGCGGTCCGTCTCCGACGCGACCGTCGCGGTCCTCGACATGAAACTCGACGTGCGCAAGAGCGAGGTCGACACCGAGTACAACATCACCTCCGTCGACCAGCTTACCGCCGCTATCGACGCCGAGGACAGCGAACTCCGCGGCTACGCGAAGGCGCTCGCGGACGCCGGCGTCGACGTGGTGTTCTGCACCAAGTCCATCGACGACCGCGTCGCGGGCTTCCTCGCTGACGCGGGCATCCTCGCGTTCAAGAGCGTGAAGAAGTCCGACGCCCGAGCCCTCGCCCGCGCGACCGGCGCGAAGCGCCTCGGCTCGCTGTCCGACCTCGACGAGTCCGACCTCGGCCGCGTCGACGCCGTCAGCATCCGCAGCTTCGGTGACGACGACCTCGCGTTCGTCGAGGGCGGCGCGGCGGCCAAGGCCGTCACGCTGTTCCTCCGCGGCGGCACCGAACACGTCGTCGACGAACTCGAACGCGCCATCGAAGACGCCGTCGACGTGGTCGTCGCCGCCATCGACAAGGGCGGCGTCGTCCCCGGCGCGGGCGCGACCGAAATCGCCATCGCCGACCGCATCCGCTCGGAGGCCGCCGGCATCGAGGGCCGCAAGCAGCTGGCCGTCGAAGCCTACGCCGACGCCGTCGAGGCGCTCCCGCGCACCCTCGCGGAGAACACCGGCATGGACCCCATCGACGCGCTCGTCGACCTCCGCGCCCGCTACGAGAACGAGGGCCTCGCCGGCATCATCTCCTCGGGTCGAACCGGCGAAATCGGTGACCCCGTCGAACTCGGCGTCATCGACCCCGTCGCGGTCAAGCGCGAAGCCATCGAGTCCGCGACCGAGGCCGCGACGATGATCGTCCGTATCGACGACGTCATCGCCGCCAAGTAACCGGAACCGCCCGCAGAACACGCTCCCCCCCACCAAACCCACCTCCGGCGGCGTTTCCGCCGCCGGGCCACTTCGTGTCGCTTTTCGCGGTCGTGCCGCCCACAGCTACTCTCTCCGGAGCCGCGCCGCCGAATAATACCTCTCAACTGGCCGCTACGTTCTTCCGTCGCGAGCGTCGAACTGCACGCCATGTCCGACGAAGTCGGGCTTCCGGAAGCCGTGTCGATGGCGATTGGAGGCATGGTCGGCGGCGGCATCTTCGCCGTGCTCGGCGTCGTCGCCGGCGCGGCCGGAACCCTCGCGTGGGCGGCGTTCGTCGTCGCGGGCGTCCTCGCGGTCTGCGCGGGCTACTCACTGCTCCGACTGAACGGGCTGTGCGAGTCGCCGCGGTCGCCCGTCGGCTACGTCGAGCGCTTCACCGACGACAACACCACGCTCGCGGGCGTCGTGGGCTGGACGTTCGTCCTCGGCTACGTCGGGACGATGGCGATGTACGCCTACGCCTTCGGCGGTTACTTCGTCGAACTCACCGGCGTCTCGACGATCGCGTCGGTCTCGATACAGCCGTTCGTCTCCGCGCTCACCGTCGCCGCGTTCGTGAGCCTCAACGTCTTCGGGGCGCACGCCTCGGGGCGGGCCGAAGACGTTCTGGTCGGCCTCAAAGTCGCCATCCTGCTCGTGTTCGGCGTCGGCGGCGTCGCCTACGGCGCGACCCACGGCGGCCTCTCCTTTGGGCTGTCGAACCTCGGCATCGGCCCGCTCGTCGCCGCCGCCGTCTCCTTCGTCGCCTTCGAGGGCTGGGAGCTCCTGCTGTTCGACCAAGAGAACATCGCTGACCCCCGCGAGACCGTCAGAAAGGCGATTTACATCTCCATCGCGGGCGCGACGGGGCTGTACATCCTGGTCGCGCTCGTCACGACCAACCTCGCCGGGGTTGACGCCATCCAACAGCACGCCGAGACCGCGCTCGCCGTCGCGGCCCGGCCGTTCCTCGGGCAGGCCGGGTTCGTCCTCATCTCCGTCGCGGCGCTGTTTTCGACGGGGAGCGCAATCAACGCCACGCTGTTCAGCTCCGCGCGGCTCTCGAAGCGCCTCGTCGCCGACGACCTGCTCCCGAGTCGCCTCCGCGACGAGTCCGCCGACGAGCCGGTTCGCCCGCTCGCGACCCTCGGCGTGCTCGCCGCCGGGTTCGCCTTTCTCGGGAGTCTGGACGCCATCAGTTCGTTCGCGTCGCTCGCGTTCATCAGCATCTTCGGCGGCCTCTCGTTTCTCGCGTTCCGGGAGCGCGAGGACCTCGCGACGACCGCGATTCCGGCCGTCGGAACCGTCGGCGCAATCGGCTCCGCGACCGCGCTCCTGTGGCATCTGTTCGACGCCGAGCGCGGGACGTTCTGGACCGTCCTCGCGCTCGCCGTGGTCGTCGTCGGCGTCGAGATGCTCTACTTCGAGCGCGAGAGCATCGTAAGCGAGGTTCGGTCGGCGGAACGGCGCGTCGAAAACGAGTTGTAGGGATTCCGTTCCGGGTGGTCTCCCAGCCCCGCCTCAGACCCGCGGTAACCGCCAGTCGTAGCGGAGCGCGAGCAGCCGAACCGAGAAGACGACCGCGGCGCACAGCCCCGAGGGGACGCCCGTCGGAGCGCCGACCGCGCGGGCCGCGAGGAAGGCGAGGCCGCCGACGACGGCGGGCGTCGCGTAGAAGTCGTCGCGGAGGACGACCGGCACGCGCCCGATGAGGATGTCGGCGATTGAGCCGCCGCCGACGGCCGTGATGGTCGCGAGGATAACGACGCCGAACGACGTGACGCCGGCGTCGATGCCGGCGAGCGCGCCGGTCGCCGCGAACGCCGACAGCCCGACCGCGTCGGTGGTCAGAAACGCCGGGTGGTCGCGGACGCGCCCCTCCATCGAGTGGATGAGGACGATTGCGAGGGCGACGCCGACGAGCGCGACGCTCATGTCCCACGTCCCCGCGAGCGAGGCCGGCAGCCGGTCGACGAGCACGTCGCGGGTCGTCCCGCCGCCGAGGGCGGTCACGATGCCGAGCACGGAGACGCCGAACACGTCGAGGCCGGCCTCGGCGGCCTTGAGCGCGCCGGCGACCGCGAACGCGAGCAGGCCGACGACGTTCATCACCGCGAACGGGTCGATTTCGGGGACGGCGACGGCGGCGGGGGCCGAAACGAAAAGCAGCGCCGCCATCAGTCGACCCGGAGTTCGACGCGGTCGCCGGGCGCGAGGCCGAACGCCTCGTCGCCGCGACCGTGGTTCTCGTCGCACTCGACGTTGCCGTGGCTGCCGACCGTGACCAGTTTCTCGCCGCGCGCGACGGCTTCGAACGTGCGACCGACGGGAACCGACTCGCCGTTCACCGAGACGGTCTCGCCCGCCGCGTCGCGGACGAACGCGCCCGGCACGTTCGTGATGCAGTTGCCGAAGCCGTCGACGACCAGCACCTCGCCGGTCGCCTCGCGGGCATCGTCGGAGACGGTCGCCTCGGGGAGGCGGCACTCGGAGAGCGAGTCGACGGGAATCGGTTCGAAGCGGTCGACCGACCCGAGCGCCGACGCGCCGGCGACGTGGGCGTCGGCGGCCGCGGGCGCGAACACGTCCCGCCCGTGGAAGGTCGTCGACTCGGGGTTCGGAACGTCGATTTCGTAGGCTTCGACGGGGGCGTCGTCGTCGAGTTCGGCGGCCACGCGCCTCGCCGGCGGACGAAGGACGCCGTTGTCGGGGCCGACGAAGACGTGGCCACCGACCCGGAGGACCACCGCACGGCGGTCGGTGCCGACGCCGGGGTCGACAACGACGAGGTGGACCGCGGACGGGAAGTACGGAAGCGTCTCGCGGAGCCAGAAGGCGGCCGCGCGAACGTCCTGTCGCGGGAGGTCGTGGGCCACGTCCACGAGTCGCGCGTCGGTCCGCGAGAGGACGACGCCCTTCATCGCGGCGGGGTACGCCAGCCCGAAGTCGGACGCGAGCGTAATCATCTCAACAGGGGTTGGGGTCCTCGTCGTCGTCGACGCGCTCGGCCCCGTCGGTGGCCGTGACGCGCTGGAGGCGCTCGATGCCGTCGATTTCGCGGACCACGTCGGCCACCTCGTCGGGGACGAGCGACTCCCAGTCGCGGTCTTCTATCATGCGCTGGCGGACCTCCGTGCCCTCCAGCACCTCGCGGTTGAACATGGGTGATTGGTGGACTTCGACGCCCGCCTCCGTGAACAGTTGAATGACGAGCGGGTTGTTGGAGTACGCCACCTCGAACGCGGGGGACATCGACTGGACGTGGCTGACCCACACCGAGTTGCGGTCGAGGTCCTCGATGGGGACCGCGTAGGTCGTGATGTCGAAATCCGAGACGGCCTTGTTGACCATCATGATTCGTTCGCCCGCGGTGAACGGGTTCCGCGGCGAGTGGGAGTCGCCCGCGGACCCGATACCGAGGACGAGCTCGTCGACCTCGGCGGCAATCTCTTCGACCATTCGGTGGTGGCCGTTGTGGTACGGCTGAAACCGGCCGATGTAGAACCCCCGCATGCGTCGGGCGTTAGTCCGGATTACTTATAAATACGCCGAGTTCGGAGAACTCCGGTATTCTGGTGGTAGGAAGGTCGAAACGCGAGATTACGGCAAGAGCCACCGGATGGTGACGGGGAGAAAGTATATCAGTCGCAGGGCCTACGTTAGAAGTAGCGACGACAGTTCTATGAGTAACGATACGAACACCGACGACAGCCTCCACGAGCGGGAGGATTCACCCGACGACGCGCCCTCGGAAGAGGGTATCGACGACGGGGGGTCGCTCCAGCACGACGAGGCCGAAGAGGTCGACAAGAAGACGATCGACGACCTCGGGAGCGATGTCGAAATCGACGCCGACGTGGCCGAGAACGTGGACGAGAACGACCTCCTCGGTGGTCTCCAGATAGAGACGACCGACGAGATTCCCGTCCCGGACCGCCTCGTCGACCAGGTTATCGGGCAGGAACACGCCCGCGACGTCATCATGAAGGCGGCCAAGCAGCGCCGCCACGTCATGATGATCGGCTCCCCGGGGACGGGGAAGTCGATGCTCGCCAAGGCGATGTCCGAGCTTCTCCCCCGCGAGGAGCTCCAGGACGTGCTCGTCTACCACAACCCCGACGACGGCAATCGCCCCAAGGTCCGCACGGTCCCCGCGGGCAAAGGTGACCAGATCGTCGAGGCGCACAAAGAGGAGGCACGCAAGCGCAATCAGATGCGCTCATTCCTCATGTGGATTATTATCGCGGTCGTGCTGGGCTACTCGCTCATCATCGCCCAGCAGGTCCTGCTCGGCATCCTCGCCGCGGGTATCATCTATCTCGCGTTCCGCTACGGCTCGCGCGGCAGCGACGCGATGATTCCGAACCTCATCGTGAACAACGCCGACCAGAAGTCCGCGCCGTTCCAGGACGCGACGGGCGCTCACGCGGGTGCCCTCCTCGGCGACGTCCGCCACGACCCGTTCCAGTCCGGCGGCATGGAGACGCCCAGCCACGACCGCGTCGAACCCGGCGCGATTCACAAGTCGAACAAGGGCGTCCTGTTCGTCGACGAGATAAACACCCTCGACGTGCGCAGCCAGCAGCACCTGATGACGGCCATCCAGGAGGGCGAGTTCTCCATCACGGGCCAGTCCGAGCGCTCCTCGGGCGCGATGGTCCAGACCGAGCCCGTCCCGACGGATTTCATCATGATTGCTGCCGGGAACCTCGACGCGATGGAGAACATGCACCCCGCGCTCCGCTCCCGTATCAAGGGGTACGGCTACGAGGTGTACATGGACGACACCATCGAGGACACCCCCGAGATGCGCCGCAAGTACGCGCGCTTCGTGGCCCAGGAGGTCACCAACGACGGCCGGCTCCCGCACTTCACCGAGGAGGCGGTCGAGGAGCTCATCCTCGAAGCCCGCCGCCGCGCCGGCCGCAAGGGCCACCTCACCCTCGAATTCCGTAACCTCGGCGGCCTCGTCCGCGTCGCTGGCGACATCGCCCGCGGCGAGAACGCCGAGCTGACCACCCGCGACCACGTGCTCCAGGCCAAGCGCCGCGCGCGCTCCATCGAGCAGCAGATTGCGGACCAGTACATCGAGCGGCGCAAGGACTACGAGCTGTCGGTCAACGACGGCTTCGTCACCGGCCGCGTCAACGGTCTCGCCGTCATGGGCGAAGACTCCGGTATCATGCTCCCCGTGATGGCCGAAGTCACGCCCTCGCAAGGCCCCGGTCAGGTCATCGCGACCGGCCAGCTCAAGGAGATGGCAGAGGAGTCCGTCCAGAACGTCTCGGCTATCATCAAGAAGTTCTCCAACCAGGACCTCTCGGAGATGGACGTGCACGTGCAGTTCGTCCAGACCGGCCAGCAGGGCGTCGACGGCGACTCCGCGTCCATCACGGTCGCGACCGCCGTCATCTCCGCGCTGGAGGACATCCCCATCGACCAGTCGGTCGCAATGACCGGCTCGCTGTCGGTGCGCGGCGACGTGCTCCCGGTCGGCGGCGTCACCCACAAGATCGAGGCCGCCGCGAAGGCCGGCTGTTCGACCGTCATCATCCCCGCCGCCAACGAGCAGGACGTGATGATCGAAGACGAGTACAAGGAGATGGTCGACATCATCCCCGTCTCGCACATCAGCGAAGTCCTCGACGTCGCCCTCGAAGGCGAACCCGAGAAGGACTCGCTCGTGGACCGCCTCAAGAGCATCACCGGCTCCGCCCTCAACAAGGGGCAGGGCGTCAAAGGGCCGTCGAGCCCCAGCCCGCAGTAACGCCGGATGACCGACTGGGCGGCGTTCGCGGGCTTCACCGGCCTCGTCCTCGCCGTCTTACTCTCTCTCGCGTACTTTTCTCGCGGCGTCCCGCACGCTGAGGGGACCGGCTCCGCCGCGCCCGACGACGCTGACTCCGCCCCCTCCCAAAACGCCCGAGTCGATAGGCCGGACGACGCCGCTTCGCGCCCCACCGAACCGACCGATTCCGACGAATCGGCTGCCTCTGACACCGTCTCGCTGGCCTCTTTTTCGGTCGATTCGACCGACGCGTCGCCGCGACCCGAGCCGCCGACGCTCGCGGCGGGCGACGCTGCGGACGACGCCGACCGCGACGCGGACCCCGACGCTGCGGCCGGTTGTGAGACCGACCCCGACCGGACGATACCCGGCGTCACCGCACGCCCCGCCTCGGCCGTCTCGGAGCGCTCCGCGTCCGCCGACGACCTCCCGCCGCACCTCCTGCTCGCCAACGTCGCGCTCTCGCAGGCGTTCCTCGGCGGCTTTCTCGGTCTCGGCGCGTGGTACGCCGGCGTGCCGGCCGCGGCGCTCGGTCTCTCCGTCACCGACCTCCCGACGAAGCTCGCTATCGGCGTCGGACTCGGGCTCGCGCTCTACGGGGCGAACCGGGTCGGCTCGTCGGTCAGCGAGCGGTTCGGCATCGCGCCCGACGAGGCGGTCCGCGAGTCGCTGACGCCGCGGACGACCGCGGGCTGGGTGTTCCTGTTCGCGGTCGCGCTCCCCCTCATCGCCGGCTTCGAGGAACTGCTGTTCCGGGGGGCGCTCGTCGGCGCGGTCGCCGCCGGCTTCGACGTGTCACCGTGGCTCATGGCGGCCGTGTCGTCGGCCGCCTTCGGCGCGGGGCACGGCGCGCAGGGTCGACTCGGCATCATCGTCACCGGCCTCCTCGGGTTCGTCCTCGCGGCGGCGTTCGTCCTCACCGAGAGCCTGCTGGTCGTGGTCGTCGCCCACTACCTCGTGAACGCGCTGGAGTTCGCGGGCCACGAACTGTTCGGCTGGTAGCGGGGTCTCCCTGCGTCGGCGTCGGTGACGACCGCCGAACCACCCGCCGTCGCGGCCGCGGCGCGGGGATGCGTTCAAGTGTCCGCACCACGCGTAGCCGGTATGGACATCGACACGCGGCAGTTGACGCAGGCGGGGCTCATCGGCTATCTGGCGCTCGTCGTCGCGGCGTTCGCCACCGGCAACCCGACGCTCCGACTCGCCGCCGACGCCGCCTTCGGGCTGACGGCGGTGCTCCTCGGCGTCGTCACGCTCCGAATCCCCATCGAGAGCCGGCTCAAATACGTCGCCGGCGGCGGCTTCCTCCTCGCCGGCGTCTCGCAGTTCGCCGAGCTCGCGACCGGCGTCCAGTCGGTCGGACTCGCGAGCACGCTGTTCCTCCTCGCCGGCCTGCTCGGTTACCTCGCGCTCCGCCGCGAGACCGACGCGATGCCGTTCTGAGGGGCGGTCCGCAGAATCAGAGTCCTTCCGACTGCCGGAGCGCCTCGACCACGTCGTCGGGCGCGGCGCTCGGGCCGTCTTTCACGCGGTGGTCGGGGACGACGACCGGCACCGGGTTCGCCGCGAGCGCCTCGCGGACGACGCGCTCCGAGTCGTCGTCCTCGGGGTCGAGGCCGGCCATGCGGACGAGAAGCGCCACGTCGACCGTGTCGCCCCGCGGGACGTTCCGAAGCGACTCCAGCACGCTCCGCTGGTCGGTTGGGACGGTCAGGCCGATAGGGACCGACGAGAGGTCCGTCTGGCCCCGGTCGATGGCGGCTAACACGGCGTCGAGGTGGTCGTGGTCCGACTCGGCGTCCGCCGGCAGCGAGTCCGGAAACGAGACGTCGATGACCTTCCCGCTGACCACGCCGACCTGCACGGGGCAGCCGAGCGTGGACGATTCGCGCGCGTAGATTCCCGAGACGGGCATACGTTCGGCTCCCGTCGCCGGACGCTTGACCCTTCCGGCGACGGCGTGCGGTTGGGGTGACTGCGCTCGGTTCGGGTGGCCGATACCTCGCCGTGCGCTTTCGCCCGCGCGCACGCGAGAGACGGTGAGTGTCCCCGCCGACGCAAGTCTTATGTACAGATGCGTGCGTTAGTGTACATCAATGAACGCTAGTGGAGACGAATTAGCTCCCGACGTGCGCGCCATCTTGGAGGCCGCGCGGGAGCGACCCGGCGGGGAGACGCGCGTGTCGGTCGACGCGCGGTCGTTCCCCGAGGCCGTGGCCGAGACGGAGGCCGCGGGTCGGGTCCCCGTCATCGCCGAGGTGAAGCCCACGAGTCCGACGACCGAGGGCGTCCGCGAGGACGACCCGGTCGAACTGGCCCGCGAGATGGTCGCCGGCGGCGCGACGGCGCTGTCGGTCCTCACCGAACCCGAGCACTTCGGCGGCTCGGCCGAGTCGCTGCGGCGCATCCGCGAGGCCGTCGACGTGCCCGTCCTCCGCAAGGACTTCGTCATGAACGAGGCCCAACTGGACGTCGTCGAGTCCGACCTCGTGCTCCTCATCGCGCGGTTCGTCGGTGACGACCTGCCGGACCTCGTCGAGGCGGCCCGCGACCGCGGCTTCCAGCCGCTCGTGGAGGTCCACACGCGCGAGGAGTTCACGGCGGCGCTCGCGGCCGGTGCCGACATCGTCGGTATCAACAACCGCGACCTCGGGAAACTGGAAGTCGACCTCGGTACGTTCGAGGAACTCGCGCCCGAAGCGCCCGAGGACGTGCTTCTCGTGGCCGAAAGCGGCGTGAAGACGGTCGACGACGCGCAGCGGATGCGCGAGGCCGGTGCCGACGCCCTCCTCGTCGGGACCGCCATCATGGACGGCGACGTGCGACAGAACACGGAGACACTCACACAATGAGCGCAGACGGCAAATTCGGCGACTACGGCGGACAGTACGTTCCCGAGGCACTCATGCCGGCCATCGAGGAACTGACCGACGCGTACGAGCGGTACGTCCTCGACAACGAAGACGGCTTCATGGACGACTTCCGCGCGCGACTGCGGGACTTCGGCGGGCGACCGACGCCCCTCCAGCGCGCGGACCGGCTCTCCGAGCGCTACGACCGCGAGGTCTACCTCAAGCGCGAGGACCTGCTGCACGGCGGCGCGCACAAGCTCAACAACGCGCTCGGGCAGGTCTTACTGGCGAAGTACATGGGCAAAGAGCGCATCATCGCCGAGACCGGCGCGGGCCAGCACGGCACCGCCACGGCGATGGCCTGCGCGCACCTCGATATGCCCTGCGAGATTTACATGGGCGAGCGCGACATCAACCGCCAGCGCCCCAACGTCTTCCGGATGAAGCTCAACGGCTCCGAGGTGAACCCCGTTACCGTCGGCCGCGGCACGCTCAAGGAGGCCATCTCCGAGACGATGCGCGACTGGGCGACCAACGTCGAGGACACCCACTACGTCATCGGCTCCGTCGTCGGCCCGCACCCGTTCCCGAGCATGGTTCGGGACTTCCAGTCGGTCATCTCCGAGGAGGCACGCACGCAGGCCAGAGAGAAACTCGGACGGCTCCCCGACGCCGTCGTCGCCTGCGCGGGCGGCGGCTCGAACACGATGGGTGCGTTCGCGGAGTTTGTGGACGACGAGGAGACCGCGCTCTACGCCGTCGAGGCCGGCGGCTCGACGCTCGAAGTGGACGAGGAAGCCGGCGTCGCGCCCAACTCGGCGTCGCTCACGACCGGGTCGGAGGGCATTCTCCACGGCGCGCGCACCCGACTCTTACAGGACCGCGACGGCCAGATTATGGAGTCGCACTCGGTGTCGTCGGGCCTCGACTACGCCGGCGTCGGCCCCGAACTCGCGTACCTCGTCGACACCGGCCGCGTCACCGCCGTCAACGTCGACGACGACGAGGCGCTGACCGCGTTCCACCGGCTCTCGCAGATGGAGGGCATCATCCCCGCGCTGGAGTCGGCCCACGCGTTCGGCTACCTCGAATCGGTCGTCGGTCCCGACGCGCCCGACTCCGAGGCGGCCGACGACCTCGGCGAGTACGTCGTGGTCAACGTCTCCGGTCGCGGCGACAAAGACCTCGAATCGGCCATCGAGGAGACCTACGAGCGCGACATCGATATCGCGCCGAACATGGACGAGTTCACGGGGGGGCTGTGATGTCGCTCGAAGACGCCTTTTCCGACGGCCCGGCGTTCGTCCCCTACCTCGCCGCCGGCGACCCCGACTACGAGTCCTCGCTGAAATACGTCGAGGCGCTCGAACGCGGCGGCGCGGACGTCATCGAACTCGGGCTTCCGTTCTCGGAGCCCATCGCCGAGGGGCCGACCATCCAGAACGCGGTGGTTCGGTCGCTCGAAGGCGGCATGACGCCGACGCGCTTTTTCGAGTTCGTCGAGGACCTCGACGTGTCGGTGCCGCTGGTCTGCATGACCTACTACAACCTCATCTACCGCTACGGCGATGAACCCGGCCCGCGGCCGTTCGTCGAGAAGGCGGCCGAGGTCGGCATCGAGGGCTTCGTCGTGCCCGACCTGCCGGCCGAGGAGGCCGACCCGCTCCGCGAAGCCTGCGACGAGTTCGGCCTCGACCTCGTGTTTATCGTCGCGCCGACGACCCGCGGCGAGCGCCTCGACCGCATCATGGAACGGGTCTCGGGCTACGTCTACGTGCAGGCGCGCCTCGGCACGACGGGCGCGCAGTCGAGCGTCTCCGACCAGACCGGCTCGTCGCTCGAACGACTCGCCGACTACGACGTGCCCAAGGCGGTCGGCTTCGGCATCAGCAGCGGCGACCACGCCGAGCGCATCGTCGCAAGCGGCGCGGACGGCATCATCGTCGGCAGCGCGCTCGTGGACATCGTGGCCGAGGGCCACGACAACGGCGACGACGCCGAAACGGTCGCTAATCGCCTCGAAACGCTCGCCCGAGAGCTGAAAGACGGCGCGGTGGCTGGCGCGTCGCAACGCCCACCGCATCCGGAACGCACATAACTGCTCTGCCACCCTTTCTCATACATGAACACAGATATCGGACTCTCCGCACGACTCGACCGCATCTCCACAGACGGGCGATACCTCATCGTCCCGATGGACCACGGCATCACGCTCGGCCCGGTCACGGGCCTCGTCGACATCGAATCCACCATCGACGGCATCACGCGCGGCGGCGCGGACGCCGTCCTCACGCACAAGGGCACCGCGCCGCGCGTCCACCCGAACAAAAACGGCAAAGGCTACATCGTCCACGTAAACGGCTCGACGGATATCGGCCCGGACGAAAACGACAAGCGACTCACCGGCACCGTCGAAGACGCGCTCCGCGTCGGTGCCGACGCCGTCTCCTTCCATATCAACGTCGGCTCGGACTACGAACCCGACCAGATGACGCAACTCGCTGACCTCTGTTCTCGCGCCGCCGACTTCGGCGTGCCCGTTCTCGCGATGTCCTACGCCCGCGGCCCCGGCATCGACGAACAGGACCCCGAGGCGCTCGCCCACGCCGTCCGCCTCGCCGAGGAGGTCGGTGCTGACGTGGTGAAGACGGCATACAGCGGCGACGCCGACTCCTTCGGTCGCGTCGTCGAGGCCACGCGCCTGCCGGTCGTCATCGCCGGCGGCAGTCGCGGCACCGACCGCGAGACGGTGGAGATGGTCCGCGGCACGATGGACGCCGGCGCGGCCGGCGTCTCCATGGGTCGCTCCATCTTCCAGCACGAGAACCCCGAGGCCATCACCCGCGCCGTCAGCGCCGTCATACACGACGACGCAGACGTGGACACCGCGCTCGAACGCGCCGGGCTCGGCATCGAGGCGTAACGCGGCTCGCGATTCCGGCGTTCCGACGGGGTTCTGTTTTCCCGACATCGCTGGCCTACAACTAGATACCCGCCGAGCGCGAACGCTACCCATGCGCGTCACCATGTGGGGGTTCGCGGTCGAGGTAGACGACCGACGTATCGACTGTGCTGCCGACTCGCTCCGAAACCAACTCGTCGAGTACGAACGCGGGGAGCGCCGCGAGTTCGACGTGGACGTGCGATTTCCCGACTCCTTTACCGGCGACGTGATGCGCGTTATGGCGTCGATTCCGTACGGCGAGACCCGAACGTACGGCGAGGTTGCGGCCGAACTCGACAGCCACGCGGTCGCCGTCGGACAGGCCTGCGGACGGAATCCGGTCCCGCTCGTCGTCCCGTGCCACCGCGTCGTCGGCGCGGACTCCCTCGGCGGCTTCTCCGCGGCCGGCGGCGTCGACCTGAAGCGCGCACTTCTCGACCGCGAGCGCGGCGCGGTCCAGACGGAACTGGGCCGATTTGACTGATTTCATATCGCCGTAATCGGTTTATCGACTGTCGAACCGGCTGGGCGCTGTCGTGGTCGGTGGGGCGCGAGCGCCGGCGCGCACCCAAGAATCAGTTTCTCCAGGTTCTGACGCGCCGTTCGCGGAACCGCGTTCGTGACGCGGTTCAGTTGTCTGGCGGTCGTTGTCGGATTCCGCGGATAGAGTGAGAGAACGACGTTCGACCGACCGCGACCCCCGTCTTCCAGCCTCGAACCCCGGAGTTCCACACCCGAGACGGAATTCCACGCGGTCGATTTCAGCGACCTCCTCGGTACGGGTGTGTCGGTGCTGACGAATCGCCTCCCTCGTCGCTCTCGTGTGTCGGCGGTTGATTCGGTGTGGCCGCTGTGTTCTATTTTCGTGGATTGACGAACTCGATGACAGAAACACCGATGACGACGCACTCACGGGTCACGTTCGAGACGACTACCCCGTCGGTCGCAGGCGCACCACTCCGAGTCACGGCCCAACCGACGGCGACTCGATGAGAGTTTTGGGTGACTGAGCGAGGTGAGTCTCTCGTTCGACTCGCGTCGGTGGTTGGAAGCGTCGTCCAACCGCCGATGCTCTCCCGAACCTCCAATAAATCGTATCGTGCGATATGGAATTTGGGCGGGGCGCTCAAGCGTTCCGTCGTCGTCCGTTCGCTATCCGCTCGCCGTCCGTTGGTTCATTCGCCACGTTCAAGCCCGCCCACCGAGTGAAGTCGATAATGACACGAAGCGTCTGGCTCAAAGCCGACGACGCGGTCGGCGACTGGGAGACGCGGAAGCGACGCATCACGGCCGGACTGGAAGCCGGCGTCGACTGGGTCCTCGTCGACGAGGCCGATGTCGAGCGGGTGCGCGAACTCGGCGACGTCAACGTCGCCGCGTTCCGGACCGACGCGGACGTCCACGTGATGGAAGCAGAGGAAGACGACGCCGAGCCCTCGGCGCTCGCCGACGCCTACATCGTCGGCAAGGACGGCGAGGGCGACGCGACCGTCGAACTCCCCTCGGACTTCTCCGGGTCTGCCGACCTGACGACGCTCCGCCGCGGCGACGACCTCGCAAACGGCTCGTACGTCCGCATCCTGAGCAACGACTACGAGGCGTTCGCCGAGGAGGCCGCCCGCGACGGCGACTACACCATCGTCATCGGCGAGGACTGGACCATCATCCCGCTGGAGAACCTCATCGCCCGCATCGGCGAGGAGACCGACCTCATCGCGGGCGTCACGACCGCCGAAGAGGCCAAGACCGCCTTCGAGACGCTCGAACTCGGCTCCGACGGCGTCCTCCTCGACAGCGACGACCCCGACGAGATACGCAAGACCGTCGAGGTCCGCGACGAGGCCGAACGCGAGTCGCTCGACCTCGTCTGGGCCGAGGTCACGGAAGTCGAACGCACGGGGATGGCCGACCGCGTCTGCGTCGATACGGGAACCATCATGGACCACGACGAGGGGATGCTCGTCGGCTCGATGGCGCGCGGCCTGTTCTTCGTCCACGCCGAGACGGCGAAGTCCCCGTACGTCGCGTCTCGGCCGTTCAGAGTCAACGCGGGCGCGGTCCACGCCTACGCGCGGACCCCCGACGGCGGCACGGTCTACCTCTCCGAACTCGAAAGCGGCGACGAGGTACAGCTCATCGACACGAACGGCAACACCCGCGAGGCCATCGTCGGGCGCGTAAAAATCGAAAAGCGGCCGATGTTCCGCATCTCCGCGGACTACGAGGGCGACCGCGTCACGACGCTCCTCCAGAACGCCGAGACAATCAAGGTCCACACCCGCGAGGGCCGGACCGCGGTCACCGACCTCGAACCCGGCGACGAGATGCTCATCTACTACGAAGACACGGCGCGCCACTTCGGTGAGGCTGTCGAAGAGAGCATCATCGAGAAGTAACGGGCGGAAACCGTTTTTTCGAACTCGAACGCAGCGTCGGGCGTTCGTCGACGCTCTCTATCCTTCGACCGTGTACCATTCGAGTTCCGTCGCACACCACGGACAGAAGTCGAGGTTCCGGTCGAGTTCGCCGCCGCAGACCGGGCAGGTCGGCTCGCCGTTCGCGTTGCGGCCGCGCGGGCGGCTTCCGACGCGGTAGGCGTCGAGCGCGCTCAGAAACAGCAGTCCGAGGACGGGGAACAGCACCTCTCTGGGAAGCGAGTCCACCGTCACGGTCGCAGGGTCGGTGAACGTCGAGAGCAACACGAGTCCCGCGCCGACGACGAAGGTGAACCACGCGATTGCGCGTCGCCACTCGCGGAGGTAGACGTGGCCCGCCCCGGCGATTCCGAGCGAGGCACCAACCACGCCGACGAGGGCGGCGACGAACGCGCGACGACGAGCATCGGGCATCGTTCGTTGGCGTCGTCGTCCGCGCTCTTAAACGTCTGGATTGTCGGACAGTCAGCAACACACTACCGAATTCCCCCGGTGGCGTCTGAAACCCTCGAATTCGAGTTGTCTGACCTCAGTCGGTCGTCGTCGCGTCTTCCGAGAGTTCGGGGCGCTCCGACGCCGCGGCCGCCTCGGTCCCGTCGAACGGCTCGTGTTCGACGGCGAACTCGCGGTTCGCGCCGTCGGCCGACGCCTCGACCGACGACACTCGGTACAGACGGATGCGGCGCTCCTGTTTCGTCACGACCGGGAAGTCGTAGTGTTCGGCGTCGTGACCGGGGCGCTCGTCGCGGCCGGCGACGAACTCGCGGTGGGCGTCGAGTCGGCGTTCGACCTCCGCGCGCGAGCGCTCCGGGAGGTCGTCGAGTCGGCGTTCGAATCCCGAGACGAGGTCGGCGTCGAGGTCGTAGCCGACGGAGTCCCGGCCGGCGAGCATGGCCGCGAGCGTCGTGGTCCCGGTGCCGACGAAGGGGTCGAAGACGGTGTCGCCGTAGACCGAGTACATCCGAATCAGGCGCAGCGGCAGTTCGACGGGAAACGCCGCCGAGCGCTCTCTGTCCCCCGAATCGAGGCGCTGGTCGGTCCCGCCGAACTCCCAGAGGTCGGAGAACCAGCGGTTGCGCTCTTCCCAGAAGAAGGCGCTCTCGTAGCGCCGGTCGTCGCCCGGCGGGAACGACCGCGGGTCGCCCTTCCGAACCACCAGCACGTACTCGTGTTCGAGGGTGACGTAGGCGTTCGTCGGGAGCGTCCCCGACCCCATGAACTTCGTCAGGCGGTTCGTCGGCTTCCGCCAAACGGCGTCCGGAAGCGGCGTCAGTCCGCGCTCGCTGAGCGCCGTGAGCACGCGGGCGTGGTTGGGGTACTGGCGAAACGACCCGTCGAGGCTCCGGGTCGCGTCACCGACGTTCACGCAGGCGACTCCGCCGGGCGCGAGCACGCGGGCCACCTCGTCCCAGACGGCGTCGAGTTGCTCGTGCATCGCCTCGAAGGCGGCGTCGCCGTCGCCCGCGTCGAGCGCCGCGTCTACGGCGTCGTCGCGCGCCGAAAAGAGGTCGTCCCACATCTCTATCATGGGGTAGGGTGGCGACGTGACGACGAGGTTCACGCTCTCGTCGGCGAGTCCGGTGTCGGCGGCGTCGCCCACCGTGAGGGCGTGCGTCGTGCGCATCGTACGGACGTATTTCCCCCGAAACAAAACCCTTCGCCTCGGCGCGGGGGCGGTCGCCGCGGTGCCGTCGGCTCGTGCGGTTCGATTCTGCCGTGACCTGTCGCTCGAGCGCCGTCGCTGGCGGGCGAATAAGCGAAAATCGAGGCGTTTCGTCCGGGTCGAACCGCGGTTCGGCGCGGGACCGTCTCGGTCCTCAGACGAGGCCGAGGTTCTCCTCGGCTTCGAGGAGTTCGTGGTAGCGGTTGCGGATGGTGACCTCGGAGATGTCGGCCACGTCGCTGACGGCGGCCTGCGTCGTCTTCTCGTTGGTGAGGAGGGCGGCGGCGTAGACGGCGGCGGCGGCGAGGCCGACCGGCGACTTACCCGAGTGGACGCCCTTCTCCTTGGCGTTCTTCAAGAGTTGGCGCGCGCGCATCTTCGACTCGTCGGAGAGGCCGAGCTCGCTGGCGAACCGCGGGACGTACTGCTCGGGGTCGGCGGGCTTGACTTCGAGCGAGAGTTCGCGGGCGATGTAGCGGTAGGTGCGGGCGACCTCGCTCTTCTCGACGCGCGAGACCTCCGCGATTTCGTCGAGCGAGCGCGGGACGCCGGCCATGCGGGCGGCGGCGTAGGTACACGACGTGGCGACGCCCTCGATGGAACGACCCGGCAGGAGGTCGTCGTCGAGCGCGCGGCGGTAGATGACCGAGGCGGTCTCGCGGACGTTCTCGGGGAGGCCGAGCGCGGAGGCCATGCGGTCGATTTCGCCGAGCGCCTGCTTGAGGTTGCGCTCCTTGGAGTCGCGGGTGCGGAACCGCTCGTTCCACTTGCGGAGCCGCTGCATCTTCTGGCGCTGGCGCGCGCCGAGGGAGTTGCCGTACGCGTCGCGGTCGCGCCAGTCGATGTTGGTCGAAAGCCCCTTGTCGTGCATCGTGTTGGTCGTCGGCGCGCCGACGCGGGATTTCTCGTCTTTCTCGCGGGCGTCGAACGCGCGCCACTCGGGGCCGCGGTCGACGGAGTCCGCGGTCACGACGAGGCCGCAGTCGTTACAGACGGTCTCGCCGTGTTCGTCGTCGGTGACGACGTGACCGCCGCACTCGGGGCACTGAAGCGTGTCGCCCTTCGTCTCTTCCTGTTCGGTCTCGGCCTCCTGTCGGCCGTTCTGCGTGTTTCGTTCCTGCTCCTGTGCGCCGGGGTTTCGGGTCCAGATTCGTTCACTCATGGATACGACGGCGGGTGCTCCGGGAATGGGTGGTTAGAGGCGGCTAGAACCCGGATGCTGTCCGTAACACCAGCAACCGCAGACGACCGCATAAATGGTTTGGTATCGCTTTCGGCGAGCGGCGGCGTTCACCCGTGCGAGGCCATCACACGAGTGATTGAGGTTCGTGAGGGATTCGGGACCTCGCCGGCGACTCATCGGTGACGCCCCGCCGGCGTCCCGGCGGCCGACGACGCGACACATACTTTTCACGAAGGGGCGTTGCTACGACTACACATGGCTGCGACCCCCCGCGTCGTCTCGCTCGCGCCGAGCGCGACGGCCATCCTCACCGCCGCCGGTCTCGACGCCCACGTCGTCGGGGCGACCGTTCACTCGTCGACCGACAAGCCGGTCGTCGGCGGCTGGCTGAACCCCGATTTCGACCGGGTCGACGACCTCGACGCCGACGCCGTCTGCACCTGCGACGACCTTCAGTCGGACGTCGCGGCGGCGGCCCGCGAGCGCGGCTACGACGTGGTTCACGTCGCGCCCGCGACGCTCGGCGAGGTGCTGGACTCGTTTCCCGTCGTCTGCGACGCCGCGGGCGACGCCGGCGCGGGGGCGGCGCTCGCCGACGACTGCCGCGACCACCTCGCCCGCGTTGCCGACGCGGTCGCCGGCCGCGACCGCCCGACCGTCTACTGCGAGGAGTGGGCCGACCCGCCGATGGCCGCGGGCAACTGGGTTCCCGACCTCGTCCGCGTCGCCGGCGGTACCGCTCCGTTCGTCGCGCCCGGCGAGCGGTCCGCCGAAGTCGACCCCGAGACCGTCGCGACCGCAGACCCCGACCACGTGATTCTCCACCCCTGCGGGAAGGGTGAGCGCGGCGACCCCGAGGCGTTCGACGCTCGCGGGTGGAATCTCGACGCCGCGGTCCACGCCGTCGACGACGCGCTTCTCAATCAGCCGAGCCCCGCCGTCGTCTCGGGCGTCGACCGCCTCGCGCGGCTGTTGCATCCCGACGCCGACCTCCCCGAGCCGTGGGCGGCTGCGTCCGAGACTGCGACCACGACCGCGACCCCGACCGAATCCGACGAAGGGAAATAACCGGGCGACGCGCTTCCGACATGGACATCGCGGTCGGAAGCGGCAACCCGGTGAAGCGGCGCGCGGTCGAACGAACCTGCCCCGACGCCTCCGTGGAGGCGGTCGCCGTCGATTCGGGCGTCTCCGAACAGCCGACGGGCCACGACGAGACCATCGCGGGCGCGGTCACCCGCGCGGAACGAGCCCTCGACGCGGGCGACTACGACTTCGGCGTCGGCATCGAGGGCGGCGTGGCGGCCTTCTCGGCCGGCGACGGCACAGACGAGACCGACCTGTACCTCGTGATGTGGGCGGCCGTGACCGACGGCGAGCGCGTCGGTCGCGCGGCGGGGCCGAGCCTCGCGCTCCCCGCCAGCATCGCGGACCGCATCGACGCGGGCGAAGAACTCGGGCCGGTGATGGACGACGTGCTCGGCACCGACGATATCGCGAAAAACGAGGGCGCGGCGGGCGTGTTCACCGGCGGCCGCCTCACTCGCACCGACGCGCTCGAATCGGCCGTCACGGGCGCGTTCGCGCCGTTCCGGTGTGAACTGTACTGAGTCGGACTGAGCCGACTGCGCACGTCACTTCGAGTCGGCGAGTTCGTGTTCGCGGTCGCGCACCTCGGCGCTCTCTTCGACCGCGGTCGTCAGCGAGACGTTGAGCGACAGCATCGAGCCGACGCCGCCGACGATGGTGACGGCGTTTTTCACCGCGTGGTCGAGGACCGCGGCGGCGAGCGCGGCGGCGGGCGTGACCGGCGCGAGCGCGGCCATGAACACCGTGAAGGCGATTTCGTAGAGGCCGACGCCGCCGGGCGAGAGCGGAAGCACCTTCGCGAGGTTGCCGACGCTCACGGCGAAAAACGAGACGCCGACGAGCACGACGGGGTCGATGTCGACGCCGAGCGCGAGCAGGACGACGACCGCGGTCACCACGTCGATGGTCCAGATGGCGAGACTCGTCAGGCCGACGCGGCCGAAGGCGGCGCGGTTGCCGGCGACCGCCTGCAAGTCGGAGACGAACTGCTCGATGACGCCCGCGACGAGTTCGACGTAGGAGTCAGACGAGAACCGGCCGACGAACGCCCGGACGACGTTCCGGTCCGCGCGGGCCGACAGCGCGATGCCGATGACGCCGAGGACGGCGACGACGCCGACGCCGGTGGCGACGTAGGCGACGGTGCGCACGTCGTCGGCCGACACGTCGACCGAGCCGCCGCTCACGCCGGTCGCGAGCACGGTGGCGATGTCGTCGAGGCCGCCGGTCGCCGCGAGGCCGACGAGGACGACGCCCGCGAGCCCCGCGATGGTGAGCAGGTCGAAGACGCGCTCGACCGCCAGCGACGCGAAGCCCGAGGGATACGGGATGTTCCGACGCGCCTTCACCACGTAGGCACGCACGGCGTCGCCCGCGCGGGCGGGGAACACGAGGTTCCCGGTCTGACTGATGAATATCGCCCCCGTGAGGAAGCCCGCCTTCTCGCGGTAGCCGAGTTCGCCGAGGATGTCGCGGTAGCGAATCCCCCGGAGCGGCCACGAGACGACGTAGATAATCGCGGCGGCCGCGACGAGCGCGGGGTCGGCGTCGCCGAGCACCGAGATGACCTCCGAGGGGTCGATGTAGAGGGTCATCAGCGCGAGCGCGAAGACTGTCAGAAGCAACCCGGCGACGATGGTCACCCGGCGGGTGATGCGCGGCCGGACCGTGAGCTGCCACCACGTCCGGAGAATCTGGCTTCCCATCCCGAGGACGTCGCGGACGAGGTCGACTTTCGTGTCGCCTTTCGGCTCCCAATCGACGGGGAACTCAGCGACTCGGAAGCCCGCGCGCTGCGCGCGGACGAGCATCTCCGTGTCCCAAAACCAGTGGTCGTCTTCCACATCGTCGCGGAGCGCCTCGAACGTCTCGCGGCTGAAGGCCTTGAAGCCGCACTGGTGGTCCCGGAGGTCGGAGCGGAGGAACAGGCGGACGAGACCGTTGTAGACGCGGCTCGGCACGCCGCGTTTCGGCGGGCGGTCGGCGACGCGGTCGGGCATCCAGCGCGACCCGGTCGCGGCGTCGTACTCGCCGGAGCGGACGCGCTCGACCAGCTCTTCGAGGTGGCGCATGTCCGTAGCGAGGTCCGTGTCGAAGTAGACGAGCGTGTCGCCGTGGGCGGCCTCGAAGGCGCGTTCGAGCGCGCCGCCGCGGCCGAGCCGAGCGTCGCTGTGGTAGTGGCGAATCCGGTCGTCCTCGGCGGCCAGCCGGTCGGCTATCGCCGGCGTCTCGTCGTCGCAGCCGTCTTCGGCCACGATGACCTCGAAGGCGTCGGCGGGGAGGAACGATTCGAGCGTCTCGACGGTGACGCGGACTGTGTTCTCGATGGTCCGCGCCTCGTTGTAGGCGGGGAGGACAACGCTCACTTCGACGCCGGCCGCGGTTGCGGCGGCCGGGCGTCGTTCTGTCGGGCGACCCATTGTCGTCGTATGGCCGCTATCCGCGTATGAATTTTCTGTCTTGGAGTCGGTACGCTCCGCTTAGACGGATAGTTCGGAGCGCTCGGGCGTTCGACGGCGTGCCGGTCTCCCCGAATGTCTCCCCGTTGATGTGTCCGCGTCGCGTGGCTGTTAGGCGACTGTACCTGCGACGGCGCGGTGGGGCCTCCCCGAGGGCTCGTTTTTGTGGAAAATCGCAAGACGGCGACGTGTTAAGCTCCCGTACCAAACCCCTGATAGGCGTCTCGTCTCTCTGTGTAGGTATGAGCACGACCGCCTCCGCCGCCGCGGTCGAGGGCGAAGCCCCCGACACCAAACCCAGCCTCTCGGAGAAACAGCGCCGCATCCTCGACTACCTCCGCTCGAACGCCGGCGCGAAGACGTACTTCAAATCCCGCCTCATCGCCGACGACCTCGACCTCTCCGCGAAGGAGGTCGGCGCGAACATGCGTCCCATCCTCGACGGCGACTTCGACGTGACCGTCGAGAAGTGGGGCTACTCCTCCGGCACGACATGGAAGGTGACCGTCTGAGCCCCCGCTGACGCTTCACTCTGACCCCGCCGCACGCCGTCTCCGGCGTGCACCCCGGCGCGACCTCTCTCGCGCCACCCCACCCGGAACGCCGTCGTCTCCCACCCCACGTCGTTCCATCCCCGCTTTTTCGGGTTTCCTCGCGTCCCAGCGCCGCCGCTGAATGTTCCGGTTCCGAATCGACGGAGCAGCGCCGGCACCGACTCCCGGCCCGGTCAGGGGTCGAAGCGGATGAGTTCGGCCGCGTCGTCAGCGAACGCCGCGGCGTCGGAGCCGAAGGAGTCGGCGTAGCGAATCAGCAGCGTGATAACCGTCTCAGGGTTGCGGACCGCGTAGCCGTCCTCCCGGGAGAGGAGGCCCACGGCGTCGAGTTCCTTCGCGTAGGTGCTCACCGTCGCCCGCGAGACGCCCAGTCGGGCGGCGAGTTCGCTCCCCGTCGCCGCGGGGTCGCGAAGCAGGTGGACGAGCATCCCGCGCGGCGTGTCGCGGCGCAGGTAGCCGAGGGCGACCTGCTCGAACTCCGAGAACCGGCCCGCGGGGAAAAACCGCTTGTAGTCGCCGTCGCGGCTGACTTCGAGGGTGTCGTCGTCGACGAGGTTCCGGAGGTGGTACTGCGTCTCACCGGTTCCTAACTGGAGGTCGTCGCGGACCTTCGAGAAGTGCGCGCCGGGCGTCGACGCGACGTAGCCGACGATGGCGTCCCGCGCGTCGCTCGACCCCGACGAGTCGTCGTCGCCGTCGTCGCTGCCCCCGAGGCCCACGAGCGGAGTGGCGGCCCCGAGCGCGGCGAATCGACGGAGGGTCGCGCGCTTGTCTTCGTCTACCCGGCGGTTCGACATCTACCACCACATACGAGACGGCGCGAAGAAAAGGGCTTCGGCGTTTACACCCGTCCGAATCCGGGACGGTCCGGCGACGCGACTATTCGAGGTCCTTCTCGAAGCTCATGTCGTTTTCGTCGTCGTCGCCCTCGTCGGCGGCGTCGGCGGCCGGTTGGCCGTTGCCCGCGGAGTTCGCGTCCGCCGAGCCGTCGGTCGCGGCCGCATCCCCTGCGCCCTCGCTTTCCCCGACGACCTCGTCGGACGACTTGATTGGCTGTTCGTCCTCGTCGGCCTCGGCGATGACCTCGTCGGGCGACTTGATGTCGTTGACCTCCGCGCCGGCCTTGATTGCCTCGGCCTCCTGTTCGAGCTGTTCGACGTTCATCTCCGCGGCTTGGTCTATCTGGCCGAGAATCTCCTCGATGTCGTCGAGGCCGATGAGCTCGCGGGTCTCCTCGTCGAACTGCTTGCTGGAGAGGCCCTCCATGTCCTGTACGTCGGAGCCGGTGAGCTGTTTGCCGTAGCGGCCGACGAGCGAGGTGAGCTCCTGCGGGAGGACGAACGTCGTCGACTCGCCCTGTCCGATGCGTTCGAGCGTCTCCATGCCTTTGTCGATGATGGCGCGCTCGCCCATCGACTCGGCGGACTTCGCGCGGAGCACCGTCGAGATGGCGTCACCCTGCGCTTCGAGAATCTGCGACTGCTTTTCACCCTGCGCGCGGATGATGTTCGACTGCTTTTCACCCTCGGCCTGCTCGACGGCGGAGCGACGCTCACCCTGCGCTTCGAGAATCATGGCGCGGCGGCGGCGCTCGGCGGAGGTCTGTTGCTCCATCGCCTGCTGTACGTCGGCGCTGGGGTTGACCTCGCGGACCTCGACGGACTCCACGCGGACGCCCCACTCGTCGGTCGGCTCGTCGAGCTCCTTGCGGATGCGGGCGTTGATTTCCTGGCGCTTGTTGAGCGTGTCGTCGAGTTCCATGTCGCCGAGGACCGCCCGGAGCGTCGTCTGGGCGAGGTTGGAGACGGCGCGCTTGTAGTCGTCGACTTCGAGGAACGCCTTCTTCGCGTCCATCACCTTGATGTAGACGACCGCGTCGGCCGTGACCGGCGAGTTGTCGCGCGTGATGGCTTCCTGCCGGGGCACGTCGAGCGTCTGGGTCCGCATGTCGAACGCGTAGGTCCGAGAGACGAACGGCGGGATGAAGTTGATACCCGGTTCGAGGAGCCGTCGGAACTCCCCGAACACCGTGAGCGCCTTCTTCTCGTAGGCGTCCACGATTTCGACCATCTGGTACACCGTCACGATGGCGAGGACGAGCACGAGGAGGCCGACGACGACGCCTCCGATACCCAGCCCCGCTTGGAGGGCAAGTAGGTCCATACGCCCGCCTTGGGTTGGCAGAATGATAAGTATTCGTGTGATACGGGCGTCACGTCGGACGGTTTCGGGGATGACGGGGCGTCAGATGGCGGTTCGGGTCGGTGGCGGTTCGGGCCGTCCGCGGCGTCGTGGCCGGCGGTCAGACGCCTTCCGTGCCCTCGCGTTCGAGTTCTTCTTCGTCTCGCTCCGCGGACTCCTCGTGTCGCCGCGCCCGTTCGCGGGCGAGTTCGCGGTCGATTTCGTCCTCGCCGGGACCGACTCCCTCGACGGTCACGACGTTGCCGCCGCCGGGGTCGACGACGATGACTTCGGTTCCCTCCTCCAGCTCGCCGTGGACCGACCGGGCGGCGTAGTAGGGGTTGAAGCCGCCCTCGTCGAGTTTGACCTCGCCGCTGGTCGGCGTGACGCGCTCCGTGACGCGCCCCATCTTGCCCGTCAAGGCGTCCGAGTCGCTCGTCTTCCCTTCTCCCTTCCCGCCGTAGATATCGAGCTCTCGGTAGCCGTAGAGCGCGAGCGCGCCGAAGACGAAGACGAGCAACCCGAGAATGAGCGGGCTCGCGAGCGGTGCGATGAGGAGACCGGCCAGCCCCGCCGCGAGGAGGGCCACGCCGAGGACGACGAAGTGCGCACCGGGGGCGATGGCCTCCGCGAGCGACAGGCCGAGCCCCGCGAGCACGAGCAACAGCGGGAGCGTCTCGGGACTGACGAGACCGGTCTGTAACGGGAGCGGCGGGTATGCCATACCGGGTCTAGGGCCGTCGCCCGATTAAGGATTGAGGGTCGAACGCGGCGCGCGTTCGACGCGCCGGATTCGGCCGCGCTCAGTCGTCGCGGTTCGGGTCGGTCGAGACGGCGTCGTCGTGGACGAACGCCACAGTGTCCTCGTTGGTCGGCTGGACGAGGACGGTCCCCGTGGTTGCGTTCGTCGGCACGGTGAAGACGGTCCAGACGTGCACGTCCTCGCCGGGGGCGAACAGCCCGCCGTTGTCGAAGCCGGTCGCGTTCGACAGCGGTTGGTGCCCGTATCTGACGCCGTCCGATTCGAACACGAGCGCCGACTGCGACAGGGTTCCGGGCGAGTCGCCGGTGGCCGTCGCGTTGAAGCCGACGACGACGAACCGCTCTCCCTCCGGCGGGGCGTACGTCTGATTGCCGACCTGAAGCGTGTCGGTCGTTCGGGCGTTCCACCGGGCGACCACGTCGGCCGAGTCGGCGCTCGCACTCGACAGGGCGGAGACGGAGACGCCGTGGTCGCCCCCGGAACCGCCGCCGCTCGACCCGCCGAGCCCGTCCAGCATCGGCCCGAGCACGGCGACGGAGCCGAGCGCGAGGACGAGCAAGAGGACGGCGACGACGACGACGCGAACGCTCGGCGGCGACCCGGATTTCAGGTCGTCGACCGACGACGGGAGCCTGTCGCGGAGCGAGCCCGCCGAGGAGTCGCCGTCACCGCTGTTGCCGTTGTTGCCGTTGTTGCCGCCGTTGCTACCGTTATCGCCGTCACCACCACCGGCGTCGCCACGGCCGTCGATGAGTCCGGCGAGTCGCTCGCGGACGGCGGCTATCGGGAGCGACGCTAACGCGTCTTCCACGGGTTCGGGCAGGTCGAACGGCAGGCCGAACTCGACCTCGGCGGTCTCGAACACGTCGCCGTCGGTGTACTGCTTGACGGTCTGTTCGAGGCCCTCGTCGGCGACGGTCTCGCCGAGTTCGTCGCGGTCGAACAGCGTCACGTCGTGGTTCGTGGCGAACCCGCGGACCGCGTCAGCGAACTCGCCTTGCGTGGCGACGACGACGGTGTCGACGCCGCGCTTTTTCGCGTGCGCGACGAAGCCCTTGATGTGCTCGGTTTCGACGGTCGTCTCGACGGTCGGGAGCACGAGCATGAGTCCTTTCGTGCCGTCGCCGCGCTGGCCCTGCACGAGGTATCTCCCCTCGCCGCGGGGCTGGGCGTTCGTCTGCCAGTTCCGCTGCGTCCAGAGGTCCGAGAGGAAGCGGACGAACTTCGTCGGTTCGAGTTCGACGAGTCTCGTCACTGTTCGCGTCCCTCCGGGCCGTCGGGGGCGGGTTGTCGGTCGTGTCCGCGTCGTCGGTCGTGTGTCATCTTGTCGTCTGGGTGTTCGTCGGCGTCGCAGCCGCCGTGCGGCCAGTTCGGTGCGGAGCACGCGACGGCCGGGAGGGATATCGTCGCCACCGCGGGTGATTCCGTCGCGGGTGCGGGCGGCGCGACCACCGGCGTCGGAACCCGGCGTGCCGCAGAGAGCACCGACGCGGCGACCAACACGGAGGTGTGCGGACTGCGCGACTCAACTCGGCTGGGCCGGGGAGTTGGCGGTGGTTCCCCTCGGGGTCACATAAATCAACAGTCCCGATTATCAAAACGGAAAGTCGGACGGTCGAAGCCGGCTCTCACAGTGGGTCGCGGTCGGCGTCCGGCGGGTCGCTCAGAACGCGCCCGGGAACGCGGTGACGACGATGAGTCCGACCGCGAGAAGGACGCCGAGCAGGACGAACACGATGTTCTCCGCCCGCGGCGACCCGGGTTCGATGGGGAGCTGTTCGAACTCGGGCTCGTCGTCGATGATGCCGTCGGGGCCGACGTCGTCGACGCCGAAGCGCCACTCGCCGTCGCCATCGCCGTCACCGTCGCGGTCGTCGTCGGCCTCGGGAGAGGGTGCGCGGGACATCGATTCGTGCGTAGGCGTCGCGGCGGGAAAGGGCTACCGCACTCCTACCGGCTGTCGCGGTCGTGGTTGATGACGTCGCCCTCGTAGACGATGCCGCGCTCGGCGTGGAGCGTGACGGTCGCGCCCTGCGCGATGGTCTTCGGTAACGGCGCGCCCGAGACCATCGGGATGTCGAGTTCGCGCGCGACGAGCGCCGGGTAGCCGGTCATGCCCGCGCGGGCGTCTACGATGCCGGCGAGCTTGTCGGCGTCGCCGTTGAACTCGCCGTCGAACTCGGCCGACAGCGCGAGAATCGCGCCCTCGGGGACCTCGGTGAGGTCGCCGTCCTCGGTTCGGTAGAGCGGACCGGCGACGCGACCGCTGACGATTTTCCGGCCCGTGGCGACGGGCTCGGCGGCGACGTGGACCTTGAGCATGTTCGTCGTGTTCGTCCCTTCGAGCTCCGTCATCATGCCGGAGAGGACGACGATGGTGTCGCCGGACTCCGCGACGCCGGCGTCGAGCGCGGCGGTGACGGCGTCGTCCATGACGCCCTCGACGCTCGGGCTGTAATCGGCGTACTGCGCCGAGACGCCCCACGAGACGGCGAGTTGGCGGCGCGTCCGGTCGTTCGGCGTGACGGCGACGACGGGCACGCCGGGGCGGAACTTCGCGGTCTTCCGGGCGGTGTAGCCGGACTCGGAGACGGCGACGACGGCCGCGGCGTTCACGTCGCGGGCGAGATAGCGCGCCGAGCGGGCCAGCGCCTCCGTGCGGGAGCCCTCGTCGGCGGTCGGGACGCGCTGTTCTTGGCTCTCGTCGTACTCGGGGCTTTCCTCGACTTCCTCGACGATGCGGGACATCGTCTCGACGACGCGGACGGGGTGGTCACCGACTGCGGTCTCGCCGGAGAGCATCACGGCGTCGGTGCCGTCGAGGACGGCGTTGGCCACGTCGGACGCCTCCGCACGGGTCGGGCGTCGCGAGCGGACCATCGAGTCGAGCATCTCGGTCGCAGTGATGACCGGCACGCCCGCAGCCTGCGCTTTGCGGATGGTGCGCTTCTGGATGATGGGCACCTCTTCGAGCGGGCACTCGACGCCGAGGTCGCCGCGAGCGACCATCACGCCGTGGGCCGCCTGGATGATCTCGTCGAGGTTATCGACTGCGCCGGCGCGCTCGATTTTGGCGATGATGGGAATCTCCGCGCCGAGGGTTTCGAGGGTGTCGCTGATGGTGTAGACGTCCTCCGCGTCGCGGATGAACGAGGCGGCGACGTAGTCGACTTCCTTCTCGGCGGCGAGCTTCAGGTTCTCGTAGTCGGAGTCGGTGATGAGGTCGATGTCGAGGTCGACGCCGGGGACGTTCACGCCCTTGCGCGAGCTGAGCTCCCCGCCGGAGACGATGGTCGCGTGGACCGCGTCGTCCTCGACGTACTCGACGGTGGCCTCGATGCGGCCGTCGTCGAGGAGGATGGTGTCGCCGGACTCAGCGGCGGTGATGGAGTACGACAGGCCGACGGCCTCGGGCGTGGCCTCGTCGCCCTCGTAGAAGCGGACCTCGCTTCCGGTTTCGAGGTAGATGTCCTCGTCGATGTCGGCGGTTCGGACCTCGGGGCCTTGCAGGTCGAGCATGGCCGCGAGCGGTTCGTCGGTCGCGTCGTCGACGGCGCGGATGCTGTCGATGACGTCGGACCGGTGTTCGACGTTGCCGTGGCTCGCGTTCATCCGGGCGACGCTCATGCCGGCGTCGGCGAGCCCGCGAATCGTCTCTCGGTCGAACGACGCGGGACCGAGGGTGCAGACGATTTTTGCGTTTCTCATGGCGTCGCCTACGAGTGACTGGTAAAAAAGCCCGATGATGAACTCGGTGCCGAGTAACGGGTTCGCATACGTACTCTCTATAGTTCGCCCGTCGAACTGACCGCTCGGGCGGCCTCACGGAACTATAATGGTCGTTTGATAAATTCCCCCGTCGTATCTGACGTATCCCGGGTCGCGGAACTCGTTTCTGTCCGTTCCTTTCCGGAGCGTCACGGACTCGCCCCCGAGCGCCTGTCGGAACGCAGACTGTTGGTCCGGGGCGAGGTTCTGGTACGAGACGGCCCCCTCGCCCTGTGGGAGGTCGTCGACTCGGGTGACGCTCAGCCTCGCCGTCCCGCTTCCGCCGCCGAGACAGCCCGTCGAGAGGACGAGCGCCACGGCGAGCAACACGCTGACTCGCATGGACGGCGCTCCAGCGTCGCCGCTCAAATCGGCTCCGGTCTCGGGGCGGGATTCGAGCGCCGAACGCCGGCTCAGTCGGAGACGGTCGTCCGGTAGATGTCGCCGTCGTACCGGACGTAGCCGGGCTCGACGAACTCGTTTCGCGCCGATTCGTTCGGTAGCGCCACCGGCTCGCCGGTCGAGACGGCCTCCGCGAACGTCTCGCGCTGGTCGGGGTCGAGGTTGCCGAAGGCGACCGCGCCCTGTCCCTGCGGGAGTTCGTCCACGCGCTCGACGGTCAGGGTGCCCGCGCCGCCGCCCGTGACCGCGGCGACGACGCCCGCGAACACCGCGAGCGCGACGACGATTCCGACCGCTTCCCGTCTTCCGATTCGCATGGCCGACGCTCGGGGGTCGGCGCAGTTAGGCGCTGTGGTCCGCGTCTGACACGAGGACGGTATCGGCAGCGACACGGTGCGTCGAAAAACCGGGTCGCGGTCGGTCGCGTATCGGAGCTGAGCGGCCGTCTACTGCACTTTCGTGCCGGGGACGGCGTCGCCGTGGGTCGTCAGGATGTCGGCCTCGTCGCCCGCGGCCAACAGCATCCCGTTGGACTCGACGCCGAACAGTTCGGCCTTTTCGAGGTTAGCGACGATGATGACTTTCGATCCGGAAAGCGAGTCGAGGTCGTGGAGCTGTTTGATGCCGGCGACGATTTGGCGCTCTTCGACGCCGATGTCGACGGTGAGCTTGGCGAGTTTGTCCGCGCCGTCGATGCCCTCGGCGGCGACGATTTCGCCCACGCGGATGTCGAGTTCTTGGAACTCCTCGAAGCTGATGCGGTCGTCCGCGATGGGTTCGAAGTCGATGTCGGCGTCGGCGTCGGTGTCTGCGTCCATACCCTCCTCGGCGTCCCCGTCGGACTCGTCGCTTTCGGATTCCGTCTCGGCCACGCGCGCGTCGAGCTTCTCGTTGAGCTCCTCGACGCGCTCGTCTTCGATTTTCTCGAACAGCGCCTCGGGCTCGCCGAAGGACGCCGGCGGGGCCTCGAAGGCGTCGTCGACGCCGGTGTCGGCCACGGAACCGTCCTCGCCGAGCTGCTCCCAGAGCGCCTGCATCTTGCCCGGCGCGACGGGGAAGAACAGCACGGCGATGGCCTTCGCTATTTGGACGCAGTCGCGGATGACCTGCGCCGCGGCCTCGGGGTCCTCGTCGGTGAGCTTCCACGGCTCGTTGCGCTGGATGTACTCGTTGCCGAACTGCGCGAGGCGGACGGCGGCGTTGCCGGACTTCCGGACCGAGTAGTCGTTGATGCCGGCTTCGAACTCCTCGATGGCCTCCTCGATTCGGCTCTCGACTTCTTCGGACACCGCCGCGTCCGGCGTCCCCTCGAAGTTGCGGTACGCGAACAGCATCGACCGGTAGAGGAAGTTGCCGACCGTGCCGACGAGTTCGCTGTTCACGCGGTCTTTGAACTTCGACCACGAGAAGTCCACGTCCTGCTGGAAGCCGCCGTTGGTGGCGAGGTAGTACCGCAGCAGGTCGGGGTGGAAGCCCTCGTCGAGGTACTCGTCGGCCCAGACGGCGCGGTTGCGCGAGGTGGAAAAGCCCTTGCCGTTGAGCGTGATGAAGCCGGAGGCCATGACCGCGCGCGGTTCGACGTAGCCCGCGCCGCGGAGCATCGCCGGCCAGAACACGGTGTGGTGCTGGATGATGTCGCGGCCGATGATGTGGACGATGTCTCCCGCGTCCTTCCACGCGGCCTCCCAGTCGAAGGTGTCGGCACCGACGCGTTCGGTGTACTGCTTCGTCGAGGAGACGTACTCGACGGGGGCGTCGACCCAGACGTACAGCACGAGGTCGTCGCCCTCGTCACGCCCAGACTCAGTCTGGTCTGCCTCCGAATCCTCGGCGGATTCGGAGACGCCGGGGTAGTCGATGCCCCAGTCCATGTCCCGGGTGATACACCAGTCCTGCAGTTCGCCCTCTATCCACTCGCGGGGCTGGTTCCGGGCGTTCGAGGTGCCTTCGAGGCGGTCGATGAACTCCTGAAGGTAGTCTTGGAGGTCGGAGACGGCGAAGAACTTGTGCTCGCGCTCGCGGTACTCCGCGGGGTTGCCGGTGAGCGTCGAGGTCGGGTCTTCGATTTCGCCGGGTTCGAGGTGGCGGCCGCAGCCCTCGTCGCACTCGTCGCCGCGGGCGTGCGCGCCGCAGTACGGGCACGCGCCCTCGACGAAGCGGTCGGGGAGCCACTGGTCCGCGTCGGGGTCGTAGGCGACCGGAATCTCCTTTTCGTAGACGTAGCCCTCGGCTTCGAGGGTGCGGACGATTTCCTGGGTCAGTTCGGTGTTCGTCTCGTCGTGGGTGTGGCCGTAGTTGTCGAACTCGATGTTGAAGCGGGGGAACGTCGCCTCGTACTTCTCGTGGTGGCGGAGCGCGAACTCCTCGGGCGTGACGCCCTCCTTCTCGGCGTTGACGGCGACGGGGGTGCCGTGCATGTCCGACCCGCTGACGAAGGCCGTCTGTTGGCCGAGTGTTCGCAGCGAGCGACTGTATATGTCGCCGCCGACGTACGTTCTGAGGTGGCCGATGTGGAGGTCGCCGTTCGCGTACGGCAGTCCACACGTCACCACCGCTGGGTTCTCCGTGGGGAAGTCCTCGTGACTCATATATCTCGTGTATCTCGGAAGCGGGCCTAAAGCCCGCCGCTTCGGATGCGTCCGTCTGGCGGTACGATTCTGCCCCGAGGTTCGCCGGGTCCGACCGTCGGCTCACGTTACCGAGGCGACGGCCGAAAGCGGGTCCACCCGCGGCTAAAAGGGAGCGCGCATACGCATGTTGTCGGGGAGACCCGTCGCGGTCACACCGGTACTGAAGCCGAGCGGGCGTATAAATTGTTGGGACGCTCCGGCAACGCTCGGTGTGCTCGGGACACTTGGGGCTCGCCCCTCGCCCCAATCAGAGGAACGCCAGCGCGGCTTCGATGCCGATGACGGTCACGACGAGTCGGCCGCAGGAGCCGACGAACGTCGCGGCCGCGAACTTGAGGTAGTCGTCTTCGAGGACCGAAAACGCGTAAATCGAGAGCGTGTCGGGAAATCCCGGCACGCAGAGCGCGGCCGCGAGCCCGGCGAAGCCCCAGTTCTGTGCGATTTGGACGGCCTTGCGCTCGGTCCAGCCCATCACGTCGACGGGCAACCGTTCGAGCGCCCGCTCGACGTAGCCCGACTCCTTCGTCTGGCGGCCGATGTGGAACGCGAAGACGCTCCCGGCGGCCTTGCCCGCGCCGCTGACGAGGATGATGACCGCCAGCTTCGCGCCGTGGGAGAGGCCGAGGTCGAGCGGCGCGGCGAGGACGATTTCGCTCACGCCCGGGAGGGCGAAGGCGATGAGAAACGAGTAGGCGAAGATGATGACTAGCCCGACCCAGCCGGTGGCCGTCTCGACGAGCGACGAGAGCCACGAGAAGTCGGGGTACAGACTGAGCGTCAGGTCTGCGAGCGATGCGAACGCGGTGAGGGACACACGAGAGGGTCGAAGCCAGTCGGTTGTAAGTTTTCAGGTTCGGACCGCGCTCCGTTCGCGAACCGGGTCGGCCGCCCGCCGAGTCAGTTACGCGCCCGTCCCGACCGGAGGTCGTCGAGGTCCGAGAGGAACGACCGGAGCGACTCGCGGGAGACGTGCGGCATACAGACGATGCGGAGTTCGCCGCTCGCGGTCCGCGAGATGCGCCAGCCGAGGTCGCGGAGCGACTCGAACCGCTCGTCGGGGACGCTCGCGGCGACCAGCGGGAGTTCGGGTTCGACGGCGTCGTAGCCGCGGGCGCGGAGTTCGTCGTAGAGCCAGTCGGCGTTCGCTTGCTGGCGCTCGTAAACGTCGCGGTAGCCGTCGGGCCAGAGTTCGCGCATCGCGGCGGCCGCGGAGGCGACGCCCGCGCCGCTTCGGGTCCCGGTGAGGCTCGCCTGCGACGCGGATTCGAGGTACGGCGTGTCGACCGCCAGCGAGTCCACGACCGACTTCTCGCGGAACAGGAGGCCGCCGGCGGGGACGACCGCCTGCCCGTACTTGTGGGGGTCGATGGTCATCGAGTCGACCGGCGCGTGGGCGAACGACCACTCGTGGTCGGTAAAGGGGAGGATGAACCCACCCCACGCGGCGTCGACGTGCATCAGCGCGCCGGCGTCGTGGGCGACCGCCGTCAACTCGGGAATCGGGTCGACGCGGCCGAACTCGGTCGTGCCGGCGACGCCGGCGACGAGGACGGTGTGGTCGCCGACGGCCTCGCGGACGGCCGCGACGTTCGCGCGGTAGTCGTCGTCCACGGGGACGATTCGGAGCTCCACGTCGAGCACGTCGGCGGCCTTCTGGAAGCTGAAGTGGATGCTCTCGGGGGCGACGACGTTCGGGTCGTCGTCGCGGGCGTGGTTTCGCGCGGCTCGGATGGCCTGGATGTTGGCCTCGGTCCCGCCGCTCGTCACGTAGCCGTGGGGGGCCGAGAGGCCGGTGATATCGCCGAGGTACGAGAGTGCGTCTTCTTCGAGGGCGGCGACGGCCTGATAGGTCGCCGGGTCGCCGGGGTTGGTGGCAAAGAACCGCTCTGCGGCCTTCCGGGCGGCCGGGTGCGGTCGGGTGCACATCGAAGAGAGGACGCGGTCGAACTCCTGCGGTGCCGCGCGCTGCATGCATCCCACTATACCCACGCCCAGTATATCGGTTCCGCTCCGGTGCGCCGCGTCGCCCACCCGACGGCCACCGCTATGGGGTCGAGAAAAAGCGGAACGCGGGTGGTCGGCCCTCGACGCTCGCCGGGGTCAGCGGACCGAGTCGAGGAGGAGTCGCTGTTCGACGCGCTTGACCTCGTGTTGCACGTCGCGGACGGCGTCGATGTTGGCCGAGATGGAGCTGACGCCCTTGTCGACGAGGAACTGGACCATCTTGGGCTTCGAGCCGGCCTGCCCGCAGATGCTCGTCTTCACGCCGACCTCGCGGCACGTCTCGATGGTGTCGCCGATGAGTTTGAGCACCGCCGGGTGCAGTTCGTCGTAGATGTCGGCGACGTGCTCGTTGTTGCGGTCCACCGCGAGGGTGTACTGCGTCAGGTCGTTCGTGCCGAACGAGGCGAAGTCGATACCGGCGTCGGCGAGTTCCTCGATGCAGAGCGCCGCCGCGGGCGTCTCTATCATGACGCCCCACTCGCGCTTTTCGGGGTCGATGCCGGCCTCGCGCATGTGCTCTTTCGCCCGCAGCACGTCCTCCGCGTCGTTGACGAGCGGGAACATGACTTCGAGGTTGTCGTAGCCCATGTCGAACAGGCGGCGGAACGCCTGCAGTTCGAGGCGGAACACGCTCGGGTTGTCGAGGCCGCGGCGGATACCGCGGTAACCGAGCATCGGGTTGTGCTCGCGCGGCTCGTTTTCGCCGCCCTCCAGCTGTCGGAACTCGTCTGTCGGCGCGTCGAGGGTGCGGACGCGGACCGGCCGCGGGTAGAACTCCTCTGCGGCCTCGCGGACGCCCGAGACGATTTCGTCCACGTAGGCGCGCTCGCCGTTCTGCTCGATGAACCGCTCGGGGGTCTTGCCGAGCGTGAGCACCATGTGCTCGATGCGGAGCAGGCCGACGCCGTCAGCGCCCGTCGCGGCGGCGCGCTCGGCCGCTTCGGGGATGGAGACGTTGACCTTGACCTCGGTCGCGGTCATCGGCTTGACGGGCGTCTTGGGGCGGGCTTCCTCGACGGGCTGGCGCTGTTTCTCCTCCGGCTCTTCGCCCTCGCGGACAGTTCCCTTGTCGCCGTCGATGGTGACGACCTCGCCGTCTTCGAGGGTCTTCGTCCCGTCGCCGGTGCCGACCACCGCGGGCACGCCGAGTTCGCGGGAGACGATAGCCGCGTGGGAGGTCATCCCGCCCTCGTCGGTGACGATGCCGGCGGCGCGCTTCATCGCGGGCACCATGTCCGGCATGGTCATCTCGGTGACGATGATGTCGCCTTCGGCCACTTGGTCGAGGTGGTCGAGTTTGGTGACGATGCGGGCGCGGCCGGAGGCGATGCCGGGGCTCGCGCCGAGGCCGCGGATGAGCACGTCGTCGCCGGTCGCGGTCGCCCGCGAACTCCCGCCGCTGTCGCTTTCGCTTTCGGTTTCCTCGCCGTCGTCGCCCTCCGCGATGGTCGTAATCGGGCGCGACTGGAGCATGTACACCTCGCCGTCGTAGACGGCCCACTCCACGTCCTGCGGCTTCTCGTAGTGGTCTTCGACCAGCTCGCCGAGTTCGAGCAGGCGGGACACTTCGTCGTCGGTCAGGACGCGCTCGTGGCGGCGGCCGTTCGGCACGTCGCGCATGACGGTCTCGCCGCTTTCCTCGTCGCGGACGCACATCGTCTTCTTGTCCGCGATGGTCGCCGTTTCGACCTCGCCGGTCTCGCGGCTGACGACGTAGTTGTCGGGCGAGACGGTGCCGGAGACGACGGCTTCGCCCAGACCCCACGCGGCCTCGATGATAATCTCCTTCTTGCCGGTCGAGGGGTGGCGGGTGAACATCACGCCGGACTTCTCGGCGTCGACCATCTGCTGGACGACTACCGCGATATCGACCTTGTCGTGGGGGAATCCCTTCCGGTTGCGGTAGTAGATGGCGCGCTCGGAGAACAGCGAGGCCCAACACTCCTTGACGCGGTCGAGGAGGTCCTCTTCGGTGACGTTCAGGAACGTCTCCTGTTGGCCCGCGAAGGAGGCGTCCGGCAGGTCCTCGGCCGTCGCGGACGACCGAACGGCGACGAAGGAGTCGCCCTCGCCGACGCTCCGGTAGGCGTCGAGAATCTCTTCCCGCACGTCGTCCGGCATCGGCGTCTCCATGATGAGGTCGTGCGCCGCCTCGTGGGCCGCCTGGAGCGCCGCCGAGTCCTCGTGGTCGACCTCGACCGCGGCGAACAGCTCGTCGTCGATGCCCGCGTCCTCGATGAACGCGCGGTACGTGCTCGCCGTCACGACGAATCCCGGCGGCACGGGAAGCCCCGCACCCGTGAGTTCACCCAGCGACGCGCCTTTCCCGCCGACCAGGTCGAGGTCGTCGGCCCGTACGTCGTCCAGCCAGACTACAGCCATGTGATGTTCGTATGGTCCCGCACCCCGATAAAGAAGTTTGCGAACGAAACAAGTATGAATGAAAACTCACTCGAAGCCGAGTATGAAATTGCGGCGACGGCGCGGAGACGCCCGGTTTTAGGACTCTCTGCGCTCCCGCCCGTGTTCCTCGCAGAGCACCTCGCCGGCATCGGGGTCGAGGTAGAACGGCGACCCGGCTTCGACCGGCGTCCCGCAGACGGCACAGCCGTCGTCGTGGCGGAGGAAGTACTTCCCCTCGTCGCGGCCCGTTTCCAGTCGTCCGGCGGCGACGGCCGGCCGGGTCAGTCCCTCGCCGATTTGGGTGCGCTCGGCGCTGTCGGCCTCCTCGAATCGAATCGGTCGCATACCGTCGCTTGTGCCCCCGGCGGCAAATCCCTACGGGCAGCGAGGGGTTCATAACCGCTCGTCACTTGGGTGCTAGCGTGCTTCCGGAGTGGGTCTTTCTGCTCCCGCCGTGGCTCGTCGTCGGCCTCGCGGCGGGCGCGGTCGCCTCCGTCGTCGTCGCCGGCGTGTTCGTCGTCGGCGGCCGTGTGTTCCCGGAGCAGCAGGTCTCTCGCGGCCCCCGCGTCGACGGAACGGGTCGCCGCCGCGCCGAAATCCGCGACTACCTCAGCTCCATCGACGAGCGGTTCGTCGAGGACCGCCCGGTCCGCGGCGAGACGGTGGCGTTTTTCCTCCCCGACCGCGGCGTCGCCATCACCTTCGACGCGCAGGCGTTCTTCCGCCTCGAACGCGCCGGCGTCTACGCCGTCCTCTGCGAACACGAGATGCCCGGCGGCCAGCTCGGGCGACGGCTCCCCTTCGACGTGCCGGACGCCGAGCCCGAACTGGCCGACTTCAACGACCCGGTGTCGGCCGCGTTCGACCGCCTCGACCTCCCCGCGACCGCCTCCTCTGAGGCCGTTCAGGACGCCTACCGCGCACGGGTGAAAGACGTGCATCCCGACCACGGCGGCGACCGAGAGCGGTTCCGCGAGCTACGGGAGGCGTACACGATGGCGCGAGAACACGCCGAGGGCTGAGCGGCGAGTTCGACTTAAAAACTGAGACCGGCGCGGAGCTACGGCTCCGTCACTTCGAACAGCACGCCCGCGTCGCGGAGGGCGTCGGTCACGCGCCCGGCGGTGTCGGTGCTGGCGACGACCGCGGCGTCGAGGCCGCGGGCCGCGGCGTCGGCGGCGACCTCGCCCGGCGCGAACCACGTCCGCACGTCGACCGACGCGTGGCGGCAGGCGACGACGGCCTCGACGCCCGCGGCGACGACGATATCGGCGTCGTCGCACGCCGCCGCGAGCGCGTCCGAATCGACCGTGTCGGACTCGGCCAGTCGCGCCGGCGGCACTTGCAGCACGCGGACCGAACCGGGTTCCATCTCGATGACGCCCTCGAAGCCGGTGACGCTGGCCGCGCCGCCCGCCTCGGCGTCGGTGGTGGCGACGCCGATAGCCGGGCCGTCGTCGCCGGGCGTGGCGTGGAGCAGTCCCTCGCGGAGCGACAGCGTCACGGTGTCGCCGGCCGCCACGTCCTCGGTGACGATTGCGGCGTCCTCGTTGACGCTCTCCAGCACGTCGTCGGTGACGTGTTCGGCGAATCGCTGGAGGGCGCGAGCCTCCTGAAACAGCCAGTCGACCCCCTCTTTCGTCACGCGGTAGCGCGACCGGCCCTGCTTTTCGACGAGCCCGTCTTCGACGAGGTCGCGGATGTACTCGGAGACCGCCTGACTCGTCACCCCGACCGCCTCGGCGATTTCGCCTTGGCTCACCGCCGGCTGTCGGTCGGCTATCTCGGCGAGGATGCGAAACCGGGTCGCGGTGCGCTTGTCCTCCAGTGCGCCGCTCATGTGCCGAAGGTGGGACGCACCGACTAAAAAGGCCCCTGCTCCGACGGCGGCACCGCCCCCGGTTCCGACGCCCGCTCGGGACTTCGGCGCGCCCCGTTCAATCCGGTGATGATTTGTCTCCGCCGACCCTCCACTCGGCCGTGACCAGCGTCTCCGTCCGCGAGCGCGCCGTCTTCCTCCCCGACGCCGACGCGCTCGTCCTCTCGGACCTCCACGTCGGCCGAGCCGACGCCTCGGCGGTCGATTTCCCGCTCGGCGAGGGGACCGACCTCGCGGCGCGCCTGCGAGCCTACTGCGCCGAGTTCGACCCCCGCGAAGTCGTCTTCGCCGGCGACGTGCTTGACCGGTTCGACCGCGTCTCGGAGCGCCACGTCGCGGCCCTCGAAACCCTCGCTGAGACCTGCGACGACGCCGGTGCCGACCCGGTGTTCGTCGCCGGCAACCACGACACGATGCTCGCGGAAGTCTGGTCGGGCGACGTACACGACGAGTACCGCCTCGCTGACGGGACGCTCGTCTGCCACGGCCACCGCGCCCCCGACGGCGACGCCGAGCGCTACGTCGTCGGCCACGACCACCCGACGCTCGCCGTCGAGGGCCGCCGGCGGCCCTGCGTCCTCTACGGACCCGACGCCTACCGTGGCGGCGACGTGCTGATGTTGCCGGCGTTCACCCGTCTCGCCGCGGGCGTCGAAATCAACGGGATGCGGACGGCCGACTTCGACTCGCCGCTCGTCACCGACGCGAGCGTCTTCCGGCCGCTCGTCCGCGACGCGGAGGCGGGCGAGACGCTCACGTTCCCGCCGCTGGGGAAGCTTCGACGGTTGCTCTGAGAGTCCGAGGCGGACGGGTCGAAAAACGACGTGAGGCGCGCGATTACGACAGGTCGTCGCGGACGGCGTCGGCGGCCTCTTTCCCGCTCCGCATCGCGCCCTGAATCGACGACCACGCGGTGTAGTCGCCGGCGAGGTACGCCCGGCCGGGGGCGTCGCGGGCGTCGGGCAGGGACTCGTGGACGCCCGGCGGCTGGGCGAACTGCGCGAAGGAGATGTAGTCGGTGTGGAGCAGTTCGAGGTCGTCGAAGTAGCGCTCGGGGTACCACGCTTCGAGCGTCCGGCGGGTCTTCTCGAACAGTTCCTCTTCGGACTCGTCCTGCGCGGCCGCGCCGAGGAACGTCGCGTTCAGGAGTTCTCTGCCCGGCGGGGCGTACTCCGGCGCGACGGTCGAAAGCGGGACGACCGTGTTGGGGTCGGGACTCGGCGCGTTGAGCATGATGCGCTTGCCCGCGTCGAGGCCGCTCCCGCTCGGGAGCGTGTAGTACTGGGTGACACAGCCGTGGGCCTCGGTCGGAATCGACCCGACGCCCGTCAGTCGGCGCGCCTCCTTGGGGTCGGTGGCGACGACGACCGCGTCGACTTCGAGCGACTCGTCGCCGGTGGTGACGACCGCGCCGTCGCCGCGGGATTCGACCGATTCCACGCGCTCGCCGAGGCGGAACGTCGCGCCCTCGTCGCGGGCGGCGTCCGCAAGCTGTTCGGGAACCGCCCCCATCCCCGCCGCGGGGACCGCCGTGCTCCCCGTCGAGAGCATCTTGAAGGTGTACTCGAACACCCGCTTCGACGACGAGAGCGAGCGGTCGAGCGTGATGCCGCCGTAGAACGGCGCGACGAAGTGCTCGATGTAGTCCTCGGAGAAGCCCCAGTCGCGGAGGTACGACCGGATGCTCCGGTCCGCCGAGGCGAAGATGTCCGCCTCGCCGCGGGTGCTCACGTCCTGTCTGAGCGCCAGCGTCCGGAGTTTGTCGCTCGTCGTCACCTCGGGGTTGCGGACGGACTCGAACAGGCTCCCGATGTCGCGGAGGGGGTCGGAGAGCACCGCGCGCCTGCTCGGTCGGCAGATGGTCGCGCCGGGCGTGAACCGCCGGAGGTCCAGCGCGTCGAGGTCGAGTTCCCGCCGGACCGCGGGGTAGTCGGTGAAGAGGACCTGAAACCCGCGGTCGAGCGTGAAGCCGTCTTTCGTCCGGGTGCGGACCCGCCCGCCGACGCCGTCGCGCCGCTCCACGACGGTCACGTCGGCCCCGTCGGCGGCGAGGTGTCGCGCGGCGACGAGGCCCGCGAGGCCCGCGCCGACGACCGCGATGTGGCTATCGTCCATGCCTTGACTCTCGGACGGGCGACACAAAGCCGCTACGGGTGGCGGCCATCGACCGACGGGAAGGGCTTAGTCCCTCCCCCCGTAAGCCCCGGCCATGCAGACGTCCGACAGCTTCTCCGGGCTGGTGTGCACCGAGACCGGCGACGAGTACGACGCGGACGCGACCGGCGCGAGCGACGCCGACGCGCCGCTCGACCCCACCTACGACCTCGACGCGGTCGAGTGGGACGCCGAGACGCTCGCCGAGCGCCCCTTCGACACGATGTGGCGCTACCGCGAACTGCTCCCGTTCGCGGAGCCGGTGACGGCAAACGAGGGCGCGACGCCCCTCGTCGCGGCCGACGCACTCGCCGAGGAGGCCGAGGTCGGTTCGCTCTTCATCAAGGACGAGGGTCGAAACCCCACCGGGACGTTCCTCGACCGCGGCTTCTCGCTCGCCGTCACCGCCGCGCGCGAGGCCGACGCCGAGGTCGTCGCGCACGCCTCGCCCGGCAACGGCGCGCAGTCGGCGGCCTCCTACGCGGGCCTCATCGACGCCCGCTCCTACGGCTTCGTCCCCTCGCGGACGCCGTTCCCGAACAAGGCCATGGTGAACGTCCACGGCGGCCAGATGAAGGTCGTCGGCGGGCGCTACCCCGACGCGCTCTCGGCGCTCCACGAACAGCTCAAAAGCGACTGGCACACGCTCCAGGAGTTCGACAACCCCTACCGCCACGACGGCGCGAAAACCATCGCCTACGAGGTCGCAGAGCGCCTCGACTGGTCGGTCCCCGACTGGTTCGTCGTCCCCGTCTCGACCGGCGAACTCGCCTACGGCGTCTACAAGGGCTTTTCCGACCTCGTCGAACTCGGATTGGTCGAGTCGATGCCCAAGCTCGTCGCCGCGCAGTCGGTCGGCTGTTCGCCGGTCGCCACCGCGTGGGAGGCCGACAGCGACGCCCACGAGGCGTGGAACCAGCCGGACACCATCGTCGGTGAACTGGAGATTCCCGACCCCGCGGGCGGGTCGCTCGCGCTCCGCGCCGTCCGCGAGTCCGGCGGTGCGGCCGTCGCCGTCAGCGACGACGACGCGCTCGAATCCGCCGTCACCGCGGCCCAGACCGCCGGCATCGAGGTCGGTCCCGCGGGCGGCGTCGCGCTCGCCGGCGCGTGGGAACTCGCGGACGAGTTCGACGAGGACGACACGGTCGTCGTCGTCAACACCGAATCCGGGACGAAGAACGCCGACATCCTCCGCAGCCACCTGATGGGACAGGGCGTCTGAGCCCCGGTTCTGCGGACCTGATAGAACAGGGCGTCTGAGCCACGCGTCGGCCGACTGGTTCCCCGCTCGAACTCCCTCGTTACCTCCATCAGACTTTTACTTTAGACGCATCTAATCCGTGGTATGTTGAGCGACGTGATGGAGGACTATCTGAAGGCTATCTATACGCTCCAGATGGAGCAGGGACCGCCGGTTTCGACCTCCGACATCGCGGAGTATCTCGGGAAGACGCCGCCGACCGTGACGAGCATGGTCGGCAAGCTCGAAGAGCGCGGGCTGGTCGACCGCGAGAAGTACAAGGGCGTCGAGCTGACCACGGAGGGCGAGACGGTCGCGCTCGAAGTGCTCCGACACCACCGCCTCTTGGAGGCGTACCTCACCGAACACCTCGACTACTCGTGGAGCGAGGTCCACGACGAGGCCGACGCGCTCGAACACCACATCAGCGAGGAGTTCGAAAAGCGGGTCGCGGCCGCCCTCGGTGAGCCCGAGGTCGACCCCCACGGCGACCCCATCCCGAGCGCCGACCTCACGCCCCCGGACTCCTCGGGGCTGTCGGCGCTCTCCGACTGCGAGGTGGGCGACCGCCTCGTCGTCGCCCGCGTCAGCGACCGCGACCCCGCGGAGTTGGAGTATCTCTCCGAGGCGGGCGTCACGCCCGGCACGACCATCGAAGTGACCGATATCGCCCCCTTCGGGATGGTGACGGTCCTCGTCGGCGACGGCGGCCGCGAGCAGAGCCTCCCGGAGTCGGTGGCCCGAACGATTCGCGTCCGACCGCCCGACGAGCCGAGTAACGAGGAGGTGTCGCCCGCGTGACCGGCTGGTGGGAGATTCTCGTCGTCGCGCTCGTCACCCAGCTTGCGGTGCTGCCGGGCGAGAAGGTCCAGTTCATCATCGCGGGGCTGTCGACCCGCTTCGACCCGAAGGTCGTCGTCGCGGCCGCGGGCTCGGCGTTCGCCATCTGGACGGCGCTCGAAATCATGCTCGGACAGGCGCTCAAGACCGCGCTCCCGCCGGCCGCGCTCGACGCCATCACCGCCGTCCTGTTCGCCACGTTCGCGGTGTTGCTCTACCGCTCCGCGCCCGACGCGTCCGCGGGGAGCGAGGTCGCGACCACCGACGGCGGGGTGTCCGGCTTCGACGACGCGCCGACGGTGTTCGGCCGCGAGCTGTCGACGCAGGGATTCGGCGGTTTCCTCCCCATCTTCGCCATGATGGCCGCCGGCGAGTTCGGTGACAAGACCCAAATCGTGACCATCGGACTGGCCGTGCAGTACGGCGCGACCTCGGCCATCTGGGCGGGCGAGATGCTCGCTATCATCCCCGTGAGCATCGCCAACGCGTACTTCTTCCACCGCTTCTCGGGCCGGGTCGACACGCGCAAGGCGTACCTCGGCGCGGCCGCCCTGTTCGGCTTCTTCGCCGTCGACACCCTACTCGCTATGGCCACCGACTTCTCCGTCTGGGAGACGCTCGTCGGCACCGTCAGCGACGCCGTCCTCGCGCTGGTCTGACCGGGCGCGCGCTCGCGCTCCGCTCGCCGGTCACGACCTCCGCACCGTCGATTCCGCGCCATTTTTCACGGAATCGCGCCCAAGAGAGAGCCATGTCTACCCTCCTCCCGTCTCTGGGTGCCGGGCTGGTGTTCGGGCTGGCGCTCGCCGCGCCGCCCGGCCCGATGAACGCCGTTATCGCTGAGGAGAGCGTCGTCCGCGGGTGGACCGCGGGCGCCCGCGCCGGCCTCGGCGCGATGAGCGCCGACGCGCTGTTTTTCCTCCTCGCGGCGCTCGGCCTCGTCGCGTTCGTCAAGCAGTTTCCGACGGTGCAGGCCGTCATGGTCGGTGCCGGCGGCGTCCTCATGCTCTACTTCGCCTACGGCGCGGTACAGGAGATGGACACCACGTTCCGCGAGGCCGCCGACCCCGACGAGGACAGCGCGGGCTTCACGAAGGCGTTCGTGCTCGCGCTGACGAACCCCTACCAGATTCTGTTCTGGCTCACCATCGGCGTCGGCCTCTTGGAGACCGGCACCGTCGACGTGCTCGCCCACACGCCGTATCTCGGGGCGTCGCTGGCGAACCTCCTCATCGTGGAGACGGGAAGCCCGGCGCTCATCCTCGGCTTCTTCGGCGGCATCGCGGTCTGGGTGACCGGCTTCCCCGCGGCGCTCGTCGCGGCCGAACAGCGCGTCGACTCCTTCGCGCCGGCCGTCGCCGCCGTCAGCGCCGTCGTCCTCGGCGGCTTCGGCGTCGTCTTCATCTGGGACGCGGTGCAGTCGCTCGTGCTCTGATGCACGAAAAAATGAGTTTCTGAGTCGCTACATATCGTCGACGATGTCGTCGGCAATCGTGTTCAGGTAGTTACTGTGGTCGTCGCCGACCTGTCCCTCCACGTCGTGGTCGGTGTAGTTCGCGGGGGGCGTGTCGCCGTCTTCGAGGCCCGTCTCGCCGAGGGCCTGGTCGAACTCGATGGTGTTGTACACCCACTGGAGCACGTCGTCGGCCTGGTTGTAGTAGTTGTGAACGTGACCGGTCCGGTCGCGGATGGCCTCGTAGGTGGCCCGTCCCTCTTCCTCGCCGGGGACCTCGTTGTCGGTCGCGGCCCCGAACGGGTGGACGGTCGCCACTTCGTGGCTCGGGTCGGTCCAGTCGCTTCGGCCGTCGAGGGTGCGGAGGGCGCTGAAGACCACCTGTGCGCCGAGCGAATGGCTGGCGAACCGGAGGGTCGCGTCCGGACAGGTCGCCTTGAGGTCGACGGCGAACTGTGCGAGCTTGCGGCCGTTCGCTTGGGCGATGTCCTGCGATTCGCCCCAGCCGTAGTCCAGGCCACCGCCCTTGTCGTTGTCCCACGTGTAGCCGACGACCGTGCCGCCGTAGCCGGCGGCGTCGAGTTCGGCGTCGGCAGTCGCTATCTTGTCGAGGGCGGCCGCTTCGGGGTTGTCGCCGTCTTTGTCCCAGCCGTGGACGAACACGGTCAGGTCTGCGGCACACCCGGCGTCGACGCCGGGCACGTCGCCGGAGGTGTCGTAGCCGCGGGCGGTGTGACCGGACGCAAGCGAGCCGTCGTCGTCGAAGTGGTCGCGCGTCGAGACGTAGGGGACCGACGCGGCGGCCGCGGAGCCGCTTTCGAGGACCGTGAGTCCGGAGAGCGCTGCTGCTGTCGTCGCGAGAAACTGTCGTCTACGTGCCATGAGTTAGCTACCCACCCGTCTGTGGGCACCTTTTCTGCGAGCCGAAACATGATAAATCAAACTACGGTCCACTACGTTGAGATATTGTCCCAACGGTCACCCGAAACCGGACGACCGCCCCGCGGTCGAGGTGACGGAACCGACGGCGTTCCGGCCGGCGAGACGAGAAACACTATGAACCGTGGTGGTCGATTCCCGCGTATGTTCGATAAATCGACGTGGATTAAGCTGCCCCGGAACGTGCTTCAGGGCCACGGCGTGCTCGACGACCTCTCGGCCGCGGTCGACGAGCTGTACCTCTCTGGCGACCCGTTTCTCGTCACCAGTCCGTCGCCCGACCGCATCGCCGGCGACCGGGTCCGCGACCAGTTCGACGGCATCACGTCTATCTCTCTCGACCGCGCGAGCTTCGAGTCGGTCGAGCGCGTCGTCGACGCGGCCCGCGAGGCCGACGCGGGCTACCTCATCGCCCTCGGCGGCGGCAAGCCAATCGACGTGGCGAAGATGGCCTCCGACCGCCTCGACTGCGGCTTCATCTCGGTCCCGACGGCGGCGAGCCACGACGGCATCGTCTCGGGTCGGTCGTCGATTCCCGAGGGCGACACCCGCCACTCGGTCGCCGCCGACCCGCCGCTCGCGGTCGTCGCCGACACGGAACTGCTCGCGGAGGCCCCGTGGGAGCTCACGACCGCCGGCTGCGCCGACATCATCTCGAACTACACCGCGGTCAAAGATTGGGAGCTGGCTCACCGCCTGAAGAACGTCGAGTACTCCGAGTACGCGGGCGCGCTCTCGCAGATGACCGCCGAGATGCTCGTCGGCAGCGCCGACTCCATCAAACCGGGGCTCGAAGAGTCCGCCTGGATAGTGACGAAGGCGCTCGTCTCCTCGGGCGTCGCCATGTCCATCGCCGGCTCCTCGCGGCCCGCGTCGGGCGCGGAACACCTCTTTTCGCACCAACTCGACCGCATCGCGCCCGGGAGCGCCCTCCACGGCCACCAGGTCGGCGTCGGCTCCATCATGACCGAGTACTTCCACAGCGGCGCGCGCGGCGAGTGGACCGACATCCGCGACGCCCTCTCGACGATGGGCGCGCCGACGACCGCGGACGAACTCGGCATCGACGACGAGACGATTATCGAGGCGCTCACGACCGCCCACGAGATTCGCGACCGCTACACGATTCTCGGCAACGGCGTGAGCGAGGAGGCGGCCATCGAGGCCGCGACCATCACGGGCGTCATCTAAACCCATCTTTTTACGCCTCGGGTCGCGGGGCGACCACTCGCCGCAAAAACCGGGAGGGACAAAGCCACGAGACGCGGCTTCCGGCCTCGCTCGTGGGACCGCACGTTCGCATCACACGACGTGGTGCGCTCGGGACTCTGTGAATGGCAAAACGCGGATGCACGCCGATTCTACCGTGACACGGGGTTCCGACCGAAGCAAGTCGACTTCGCACAGTCGCTGGATTGCGTCGAGTCTCGGTAGTACCACTCTCAAACGCCGTCCGGAACCCGAAGACGGAATACGCCGTCTTCCCAAGCCCCGTCCATGGCAACTGCGAGCGCAGACAACCCCCTGAAAGAACACCCCGCGGCCGCGACGGCCGTCCTCTCGGTCGTCGGGTACGCCCTCGTCATCGGGACGTTCCTCGGCGTCGTCCCCGGGAGGGTCTTTCCCGACCTGTCGCTCCCACAGGTGAATCTCCTCTCGGACGCCATCGCCGTCGTGAACACGGTGAACGTCCTCGTCATCGCGGCGGGCTGGCGCTGGATTCGCCGCGACGAGGTCCGGAAGCACGCGGCCGCGATGGTCACGTCGTTCGGCCTCATCCTCGTCTTCCTCGTGATGTATCTCGCGAAAATCGGCGGCGGCGGCACCAAGGAGTTCGTCGGCCCCGCGTTCGCGTACTACCCGTATCTTGCGATGCTGGCGATTCACATCATCCTCTCTATCGTCTCGGTGCCGGTCGTCCTCTACGCGCTCATCCTCGGGATAACCCACTCCGAGCTCGAACTCCGGACCGAGACGCCCCACCGGAGGGTCGGCCGTATCGCGGCCGGCGCGTGGCTCGTGTCCCTCGCGCTCGGCGTCGTGACGTACCTGCTTCTCAACCACGTGTACAGTTGGGAGTACACGGTCACCGCCGTCGAGTCCGCGGGCGCGCTCCTCGCGCCCGTCGTCGGGGTCTGAGGCGCGTCGCCCCGGCGAACCGTTCCCCCGCGGCGCTCCGGTTCCCGGTCGCGTCGCGTCCTCGAAAACTGTGGATTTTTATTGCGCGGCGTAGTGGCGGCGAATATGCGAGTCGCGCTCGTCTCGATGTACACGACGCACCACGAGGAGACGGGAGCGACCAGACGGCTCCGACGAACGGCCGAACTCCTCGCCGAGCGCGACCACGAGGTGACGGTGCTCTGTGCGAAGTGGTGGGACGGCGAGGTTGTCGAGTTCAAACAGGACGGGGTGACCTATCACCGCGTGACTGACACGCCCGCCGTCGGCGGCTTCGCCTCTCGCGTCCCCTTCGCCCTCCGCGAGGTCTCACCCGACGTGATTCAGGTCGCGAGCTACCCACCGTCGCACGTCACGGCGGTCAGGACCGCGGCGCGGTTCCTCCGGACGCCGGTCGTCGCCGACTGGTGGACCCGCGACGACCGCGGCGGCTCGCGGGCCTACCGGCGGGCGGCGAAGTCCCCGAACGCCGTCTTGGTCCCCTCGGAGATGGTCCGCACGCAGGTTCGCGAACTCGGCGCGGCGGTCGATTCGACCCATCTCGTCCCCGAGCCCATCAACATGGACCTCGTCCGGAGCGCCGACGCCGATGAGCGCGCGGACGTGGTGTACGCCCGCGACCTCGACGAGCACGCGAACGTCGAGAGCTTCCTCCTCGCGCTCGCGGAACTCCGCGACAAGGACTGGTCCGCGGTCGTCATCGGCGACGGCCCCGAGCGCTCGACGGCCGAACAGACCGCCCGCGACCTCCGCATCGACGACCGCGTGGAGTTCCTCGGCGAACTCTCCGCGAACGAGGCGGTGCCAATCATGAAGGGCGCGCACGTCTTCGCGCAGACCGCGACGGTCGAGCCCTTCGCGACGAACCTGCTGTGGGCGCTCGCCTGCGGCTGTGTGTCTATCGTCGAGTATCAGGCGCGGTCGTCGGCCCACGAACTCGTCGAGGGGCGCGAGCGCGGGTCGCTCGTCACGAGTCCCCAAGAGCTGGCGGACGAAATCGTCGCCGCCCGCCGGTACGACCACGAGACGGTCGACGACGACTTCGCGCGCTACGACTTCCGACGGGTCATCGAGCAGTACGAATCGGTCTACGAGACCGAGCGCGACGACTACGGCTTCTTCTGAGTCGACCGCCGCGGCGGCTGTCGCGGTGGCGGCTGTCGCGGTGGCGGCTGTCGTGACGCCGACCGAATTCGGGCGAGCGCGGCCGCTCGCGACTGGCAAAAGTCGAGAGGAGTGACGACCGCGTCAGTCCTGGACGTCGTAGTCGCCGCCGTACTTCATGAAGAAGTACGCGAGGCCGAGCGTCGCAATCATCGCGAACGTCGTCGCAACGCCGAGGGACTTCGCGCTGTCGGGGACCTGCGGGCGGCTCGGGCCGCCGCCACCGCCGGTGCTGACGGTCGGCACGTCGCCGCCGACGGCGACCGCGCCGAGCATCCCGAGCGCCTTGTGGGGCACGCAGTGGTACTTCGTGATGCCCGCGTCGCCCTCTTCGAAGGTGTACTCGTAGGTGCTTCCGGCCTCGGAGACGGCCGCGCCGGAGTCGAGCGACGCGCCCTCGCTCGCGACGACGTTGTGGCCGCCGCCCTCGCCGGTCCACTCCCACGTCACGGTCGTGCCGGTGTCTATCCAGACGCCCGCGGGGGAGAACGCGAGTGCGCCGCCGTTACCTTCTGCGCCCACTTCGATGGTGACCTCGCTTTGGCCGCGGAGGTCTTCGTACCCTCCGTCGATGCCGTCGAGGTGGCCGCCGAAGTCCGGTTCTTCCGTCTGCGCCGCGGCCGTGCCGGAAGTGGCGGCGACCGCCGCGCCGCCAGCGGCCGCCCCGAGGAACGCCCGCCGAGACATATCCACGTTGCCGTCGGTCATGTCCGCCGCTTGGTGTGGGCTTGTAGTGAATACTTTGGTTCTCGTCCGCCGGTCGGGGGGTGTCGCGCCTCGATATAGGGGGTGACCCCGCGATGTCGGCCGCGACGACGAGGGTCGCTTTCGGGCTCGTCTTCCGAGGGTCGCTTACAGCGTGTAGTCGAACTCGCCCGTCTCGCTCTCCAGGAAGGCCGTCAGGAGGTCGATGTAGGCGACCACGTCGTCCTCGTGGACGCTCTCGGTGACGGTGTGGAGGTAGCGCGTCGGCATCGAAATCGCGCCGACCGGCTTCGCGCCGTAGCTGTTCTGGAAACCGCCGGTGTCGGTGCCGCCCGCGGGGAGCAGTTCCATCTGGTAGGCGATGTCGTTGTCCTCGGCCACGCGCCGGAGGCGGCGGTGGACCTTCGGGTTGGCGATGGCGCTCGAATCCTTGAGCTTGATGCCCGCGCCCGCACCGAGTTTCGTGACGTGGTCGGCGGGGTCGAAGCCGGGCACGTCGTTGGCGACGGTGGTGTCGAGGCCGAGCGCGAGGTCGGGGTCGAGGTCGACGCCGAGCGCCTGCGCGCCGCGGAGGCCGACTTCCTCTTGGACCGTCGCGGCGAAGTGAATCGTCACCTCGGGGTTCTCGATGCGTTTGGCGGCCTCCAGCATGGCGAACAGGCAGACGCGGTCGTCGATGGCCTTCCCCGTCACGTGGTTCCCCATGCGGACGGTCGTCTGTTCCATCGTCACGAGGTCGCCGACGGAGACGGTCTCCTCGACGGTCTCGGCGGGCAGGCCGAGGTCGACGTACACGTCCTCGACCTTCGGCTCCTTCTGCTTCTGTTCTTCAGTCAGCGTGTGCGGGGGAACCGAGCCGATGACGCCCGTGAGGTCTTCGTCTTCCGCGTGGACGGTCACGCGCTGGGCCTTCAGGACGCGAGGGTCCCAGCCGCCGAGGGCGTCGAGTTGCAGGAAGCCCTCGTCGTTGACGTGGCGGACCATGAAGCCGATTTCGTCCATGTGGGCGGCAACGGCGACCTCGTAGTCGCTCTCGCCCTCGATGGTGCCGACGACGTTGCCCATCCCGTCGATGCGGACGGAATCGGTCGTCGCTTCGAGGTCCTCGCGGACGAGCGCGCGGATGCGGTCTTCGTAGCCGGGGACGCCGCTGGTCTCGGTAAGCTGCTTCAGGCGGTCGAAGTCGAACTCCATGCGAGTGCATGAATTGCCGGTGTAGATAAGTCCATCAGTCCCGGGCGACCGTGCCGGCACTCGATGGTCCGCCGCGCCGTCTCGGAAGAACTCTAAATATAGTCATTGTTTTTCCGGAACGCTTTTCCAGTTCTCTCCGAAGGTACACCGTATGTCCGATACCGAATCTCAGCTCCGCGAGCAGTTCATGGACGCGTTCGAAAACGCGGATTTCCCCGTGGAAAATCAGATGTCGCTCGTCCCCGCGCTCCCGAACGGTCCGGGCACGAAGTTCAAGACGGACGACGTGACCGTCACGGCGATGGAGCTGGCCGCCAAGCTCGGCAAGCATCAGGACTTCCCGTACGAGGACGCCGAAAGCCTCGTCGACGACATCATCGCCGGTCTCAAGGCCGAAGGCATGATCTGAGTTCGGTCGTCGCGTGACCGAGACGAAACGCGCGCTCTGGGACCGCTTCGTCGACCGCTTCGTCGACGCCGCGGACCCGATTTCACTGTTCGAGACGACCGCCGACGGGACCGTCGACACCATCGCGTACGGTCGCTCCGGCCGGCGGACGCTCCGCCGCGGCGAACGCATGGAGCGGCGGCTCCGCGAGGCCGGCGGCCGCGTCGTCACCGACTACGACCGCCGCGAGGGCCGCTACGAAGGGCTCGTCTACATGATGCACACCCTCGACGGCGACGAGGTCGTCCCCCGATATCTCGGTAAGTGCGGGAAGTTCGGCGCGTCCGGCACCGACCTCAACAGCAATCTGCGGAACGTCGACACCAACGACGGCAAACTCGCGCGCTGGGGCTACGGGAACTACTACCACTTCGGAGACCTCTCGTCGGCCGCCTTCCGCGACGACGGGCCGGGGAAGTACGACCGCTGGGTAGAGGCGCTGTTCGATTCGACCGACCCGCCGCGGCTCCGCGAACCGGTGTACTTCTGGGTCGAGCCGTGGGCGGTCGGCACCGAGGGGCCGTACCCCGACACGCGACCGTACCTCGAAGAACTGGAGTACCAGCTCATCGGCATCGCCTTCGAACTGTACCCCGAGCGCCTGCTCAACACCGAGGGCGTGCCGACGAACCCCGAGGCGTACGCGAAGATGCGCGGCTGGACTGACCGCGAGGACACCCGACCCCCTGACTTCTGACACCCAAACCGATTTCTCGTCGCCGGGGCAATTCGAGGTATGCGAACGTACGACATCGAGCGCTACCTGAACATCAGGAGCGCCTACGGCGCGTCCTTCTCCGCCGACGGCGAACGCCTGTCGTTCCTCATGGACACGACGGGCGTCCCGCAGGTCTGGACGGTCGATTCGCCCGGCGCGTGGCCCGAACAGCGGACGTTCTACGAGGAGCGCGTCACCTTCGCCTCGTGGTCGCCCGAGCGCCCCGAACTGGCTTTCGGCATGGACGAAGGCGGCAACGAGCGCGCCCAGCTGTTCCGACTCGAACCCGACACCGGCGTCATCGAGAACCTGACCGAACACCCCGACGCCAAGCACCGTTGGGGCGGCTGGAGCCACGACGGCGAGCGGTTCGCGTTCACCTCGAACCGCCGCGACAACGCCGTCTTCGACGTGTACGTGCAGGCCCGAAACGGGACCGGAACCGACGCCGAACTCGTCCACGAGGGCGACGGCTGGCTCACCGTTGGCGGCTTCTCGCCCGACGACTCGAAGCTCATCGTCCAAGAAGCGTACTCGAACTTCGACCAGGACGTGTCGGTGCTCGACCTCGCCACGGGCGAGTTGACCCACCTCACGCCGCATCAGGGGACGGTTCGCTTCCAGAGCCCCGAGTGGGGCCCCGACGGCGAGAACGTCTACATGGTGACCGACCGCGGGAGCGACACGCTGGAACTCGTCCGCTACGAACTCGCTTCCGGCGAGTTCACCACCGTCGAGACCGGCGGTGACCACGAACTGGACGGCCTCAGCATCGACCACGACTCGCGCCGACTCGTCTACTCGCGGAACGTCGAGGGCTACACCGAACTCACCTTCGGTGAACTCACCGCGCCCGACCGCATCGACGCGCTCCCCCAGCCCGACCTGCCGAACGGCGTCGCCGGCGGCGTCTCCTTTTCACCGGACGGCGAGCGCGCCGCGGTCACCGTCACCGCCAGCGCCGACACCGCGAACGTCTACGTGGTCGAGTTGGCCACGGGCGACGCCGAGCGGTGGACGCTCGCGGCGACGGCGGGCATCCCGCGGGACACGTTCGTCCCGCCCGAACTCGTCCGGTATCCGACGTTCGACGGCCGCGACATCCCGGCGTTCTTCACGCTCCCCGAGGAGTCGCCGGAGGGGGAGACGCCCGTCATCGTGGACATCCACGGCGGGCCGGAGTCCCAGCGCCGGCCGTCGTTCTCGTCGGTCAAGCAGTACTTCCTCTCGCGGGGGTACGCCTACTTCGAGCCGAACGTCCGCGGGTCGGCGGGCTACGGGAAGGCCTACGGCCACCTCGACGACGTGGAAAAGCGGATGGACTCCGTCGCCGACATCGAGGCCGCCGTCGAGTGGCTTCACGACCACCCGGCGGTCGACCCGGAGAAAATCGTCGCCATGGGCGGCTCGTACGGCGGGTTCATGGTGCTCGCGGCGATGACCGAGTACCCCGACCTCTGGGCCGCCGGCGTCGACATCGTCGGCATCGCGAACTTCGTGACGTTCCTCGAAAACACGGGCGACTGGCGGCGCGAACTCCGCGAGGCGGAGTACGGCTCGCTCGAGGACGACCGCGAGTTCCTCGAATCCATCTCGCCCATCAACAACGTCGAGACGATTCGCGCGCCGCTTTTCGTCCTCCACGGCGAGAACGACCCGCGGGTGCCGGTCAGCGAGGCCCACCAACTCGTCGAGGAGGCGAGAGAACACGCCCACGTCCGCGAACTCATCTTCGACGACGAGGGTCACGGATTTACCAAACTGGAGAATCGCATCGAGGCGTACTCTCAGATAGCAGACTTCCTCGACGAGTACGTCTAACGACCTCTTTTCTCCGTTTATCTTCTCACTTCTGACGTGTTCTCCGATAGAATATCAAAACCAATAGTTAGAGACGAACGCTTATGACGCCAAACAATCACTTTTCGTTCGAAGATGGAAGGTTACAATCACGAGCCGACTCGTGACGACACCGACATTCTCGGTGCCCGAATCGGCGCACAGCTCATAGACACTTTTGTCGGCATCTTCCTCGCGTACATCGTATTCACGGTGTTTGGTGTTCTCGGAGGTGCGACTGGCGACGCAGGCGGAGCAGCCGCCGGACTGGGAATCGGTATATTTGGGAGTCTGCTTACCTTTGTCGGGTACTTTTTCCTGCTCGAAGGACTGTGGGACGGTCAGACCGTCGGGAAGCGACTGCTCGGTATCAAAGTCGTGAAAGAAGACGGGTCGACCTGTGACATCGGGTCGTCGTTCATGCGGAATATCCTTCGAATCATTGATGGGTTCTTCTACTACGTCGTCGGGTTCATCGTGATGGCGATTAGTGACAAGCGACAACGCGTCGGCGACCGACTCGCGGGAACGGTCGTCGTCCGCGAGCAGAACTGACGAAACGCCGGCGAACAGTATATCCTTATTTTCCGTTAGAGTCAAAGCGCGGGACATCGAATCCCCGTCTATGAGCGCGGACTCCGAACAGCGAACGATCCGGTGTCTCATCGCCAAGGTGGGACTGGACGGCCACGACCGCGGCGCACACGTCATCTCTCGCGCCTTCCGCGACGCGGGATTCGAAGTCATCTACTCGGGGTTGCATCGCGCCCCGGACGAAATCATCCAGGCGACGGTCCAAGAGGACGTCGACGTGCTGGGTATCTCCATCCTGTCCGGCGCGCACAACACGCTCGTCCCGAAGGTGATGGCGGGCCTCGAAGAGTACGGCGCGCTCGACGACACGCTCGTCATCGTCGGCGGCATCATCCCCGAAGAAGACCGACCCGGTCTCCTCGAAGAGGGCGTCGACGCCATCTTCGGCCCCGGCACGCCGATGCAGGAGACCATCGACTTCGTGAAGGAACACGCGCCCGAGCGACCGTGACGATGAGTCGGGCGGTCGAATCCGACCTCGTCGAGCGACTCCTCGACGGCGAGCACCGGGCACTCGCGCGCGCCATCACGAAAATCGAGTCGCAGTCGCCGGGCTACCGCGACATCGTCTCGGAACTCCACGCGCACACGGGCGACGCGTCCGTCGTCGGTATCACGGGCAGTCCGGGTGCCGGCAAATCGACGCTCGTGGACAAACTGGCGAAGTACTACCGCGACCAGGGCGAGACGGTCGGCGTCATCGCCGTCGACCCCTCCTCGCCGTACACCGGCGGGGCCGTCCTCGGCGACCGCATCCGCATGGCCTCGAACGTCGGTGACATGGACGTATTCTTCCGGTCGATGAGCGCCCGCGGCCAACTCGGCGGCCTCTCGACCGCCACCGCGGACGCCGTGAAGGCGCTCGACGCCTTCGGGAAAGACCGAATCATCATCGAGACGGTCGGCGCGGGACAAAACGAGGTGGACGTGGTGAAGACCGCCGACACGGTCGTCGTCCTCGTCCAACCCGGCAGCGGCGACGACGTGCAGATGCTCAAGGCGGGCATCCTCGAAATCGGCGACGTGTTCGTCGTCAACAAGGCCGACATGGAGGGTGCGTCGCGTACCGTCGCCGAGTTACAGGAGATGATTCACCTCCGCGACGACCCGCGGGCGAACCTCGATACGGGCCACCACGGGGCCGCGGCGTTCGACGACGGCCACGGCGGCGGTCACGGCGGGCACGCGGACGCGAGCGACGCCGAAAGCGACGCCGAGGATGACCCTGCCAACGCCGACGAACCCCTCGTCTGGACGCCGCAAGTCCTCGAAACCGTCGCCACGACCGGCGAGGGAATCGACGAGTTGGTCGAGACGCTGGACGACCACCGCGACTACCTCGACGCCTCCGGCGAACTGGACGAGAAGGCCCGCAAACGCGCGGGCGAGGAGATTCGACAGCTCCTCCGGAGCGACGTGAACCGGCTCCTCGAAGCCGAACTCGACCGACGCGGCGGAGTCGAGGAGTTCGCTCAGGCCGTCGTCGAAAAGGAGACCGACCCCTACGCGGTCGCTGAAGACGTGCTCGAACCGCTCCGGGAGTGTCTGGACGACCGAGCCGACTGACGCCGACCGAGGCCAAGACGACGTTTGCCCCGCCCACCATCCCGCCACGGGCGGGCGAATTAAGGTCACCGCGCGCCATCTACGTGACATGAAACTCCGACGAGCCATCGGACTGGCCGCCGCCGGCGTCGGTCTCACCGCCGCGGCCAACGCGGCCCTCTCGAAGCGTGTTGAACCCCTCGAACCGCCGCTGTCCGGGTCGCACGGGACGTATCGATGGCGCGGCATGGACGTATCGTATGTCGAAGCTGGAAACGAAGACGACCCGACGCTCGTCCTCCTCCACGGTATCAACGCCGCGGGGTCGTCCGGCGAGTTCCGCGAGGTGTTTTCGACGCTCGCCGAGGACTACCACGTCGTCGCGCCCGACCTCCCCGGGTTCGGCCTGTCGGACCGCCCGGCGCTGTACTACTCGCCCGCGCTCTACGAGGACTTCGTCGGCGACTTCCTCGCCGAGTACGACGACCCCGCGGTCCTCGCCTCGTCGCTCACGGCCGCGTACACCGTCGCCGCCGCGGAGCGAGACGACGTGTCGGTCTCGCGGTTCGTCCTCGTCTGTCCCACGTCGCGCGGCGGCCCCGACCCGAAGGAGTGGCTCCGCGAACTCGTCCGCGCGCCGGTCGTCGGCGAGGCGCTGTTCAACGTCGTCGCCTCCCGGCCGTCGATTCGCTACTTCAACGCCGACCACGGCTACTACGACCCCGAGAAAGCCGGCGAAGAGTGGCAGGAGTACGAGTGGCGCACGGCTCATCAGGAGGGCGCGCGCTTCGCGCCGGCGTCGTTCATCTCCGGCTACCTCAACACCGACATCGACCTCGGCGAGGCGCTGGCGGCGCTCGACGTGCCGACGACGCTCGTCTGGGGCCGCGAGAGCGACATCACGCCGCTGAAGCGGGGCCGCGACCTCGCGGACGCGGCGGACTGCACGCTCGTCGTCTTCGACGACGCGATGTTGCTCCCGCACGTCGAGTTCCCGAACGCCTTCGTCGACACCGTCCGCGACGCCCTCGACTGAGCGTCGCCACGGCAATTCAATCACCGAACCGATGCTCGACCCCCTCTCGTTGTTCTCGCTGTTCCTGTACGGTGCCATCGCGCTCCTCGCGGCCGGATTCTGGGCGTGGATCCTCGGGTCGTACGTCTTCGGCTGGCGCTCGCCGCTGGAGGCCGCGGAGGCGCGCGACGAGTAAGTGGCCGCGCAGCGATGCGCCTACTCGCTCGCGGGCCGGAACACGACCAACCGCTCGTCGGTCGTCGCGTTCTCGCCCACGCCGACCGAGACGGTCGTGCCGAGGTCCACCTCGTCGGCGGGGAGGTCGCGGACGACGCCCGTGAGCTTGACGGGGCCGAACGACGCGACGGCCGTCACGTAGGGCGCTTCGTCTGCGAAGTTCGGCGCGGGGACGTGCACCTCGGTGAAGGTGCGTATCTCGCCCGCCGCCGGGAGCGGTTCCTCGGTCAACTCGGCCGCGCCGCAGTGCGGACAGGAGCGCCGCGGCGGGAGCGAGCCGTGGCCGTCGGGACACGCGAGGTAGTAGCCCTCGCCGTCCGCGATTGCGGCCAGCCACTCGTCGTAGCCGGTGTCGGTCATCGGTCCACCTCCAAGACGTGGACGACCGCGCTGGCAACGGTCCCGCCCGCGTTGTGGGTGACGCCGACGCGGGCGTCGGGAACCGCGTCGCTGTTGCCGTGGTCGCCGCGGAGGAGCTTCGTCATCTCGACGACTTGGGCGGTCCCCGTCGCGCCGACGGGGTGGCCCTTCGCCTTGAGGCCGCCCGAGAGGTTCACCGGGAGGTCGCCGTCGCGAGTCGTCTCGCCGCGGGCGGCCGCGCCGACACCCTCGCCGTGGTCGTAGAGGCCGAGGGATTCGAGCGCGAGCACCTCGGCGATGGTAAAGCAGTCGTGGACCTCGGCCACGTCCACGTCGTCGGGGCCGATGCCGGCGTCCGCGTAGGCGGCGTCGGCGGCCTTCGTCGCGGCGGGCGTCCGCGCGAGGTGGGGTCTGTCTTGGAGCGCCGCCTTATCGCCGCCCTGTCCCGACCCGGTGACGGAGACGGGCGCGTCGAGGCCGTGGCGCTCGGCGTAGTCGTCGCTGACGAGGACGACCGCGCTCGCGCCGTCGGTGATGGGACAGGCGTCGTAGAGGGAAAGCGGGTCTGCGACGACGGGGCTTTCGAGCGCGTCGTCGACCGTGATTTCGCGGTGGAACTGCGCGTAGTCGTTCTGCATCGCGTTGGCGTGGTTCTTCACCGCGATGTGCGCGAGGTCCTCGCTGTCGCCGCCGAAGGCGTCGAAGTACGCGCGGGCCATGAGCGCGTACGCGCCGGGGAACGTGACGCCCGCGCGGACCTCGAACAGTTCGTCCGCGGCGATGGCGAGCGACTGGGTCACCTCGGCGGTGCCGAGGTTGTTCATGCGCTCCATGCCGCCGGCGAGGACCACGTCGGCCGCGCCGCTCCGAATCGTCGCGACGGCCTGTCGGAAGGCGACGCCCGCGGAGGCACAAGCCTGTTCGTAGCGGGTCGCGGGGCAGTCGAGGCCGGCGGCCTCGGCCATGATCGGCCCCTGATGGCCCTGTTTCTCGGCGAGTTCGCCCATGAAGTTGCCGTAGAAGAGTTCCTCGTAGTCGTCGCGGGAGACGCCGGCGTCCTCGCGGGCGGCGAGAGCGGCCTCCGCGAACAGGTCGCGGCCGGTTCGCTCGGGGTGACTGCCGAACTTCGTCAGCCCGACCCCGGCGATTCGCACGTCGGTCATGGATGAACGTACGTGATAGATGGTCCTTGAACCTGCCGCTCGTCCGCGGGCGGAGTCGCGGTTCGGCGCTCGCTCACCCGCGCTCGCGGCCGCGACACGACGAAGCGAGCGTCCCGCCGGTGTCGGCCGATTTCTCCGTCTCATCACCGCCGCGTTTTCGACCCATCGCAACGGTTACCACGGTCCCGCGAGACGGTCCACTATGAGTGACTGGATAGGCGACACGTTCACCAGCGAGGTCGGCTGGAACCACTTAGAGCGACTCGTCGACATCGGCAACCGGATGACCGGCTCGCCCGGCGAGCGCGAGGCGATGGAGGCGACGCGAGACGCCCTCGAACGCGTCGGCGCGCGGAACGCCCGTATCGACCCCTTCGAGATTCAGGGCTGGGAGCGCGGCGACAGCGCCGTCTACGCCGCCGACACCACCCAAGACTGCATCGCGCTCCCGCGCAGTCCAGCCGGCACCGCGAGCGGCGAACTGGTCGACCTCGGCTACGGCCTGCCCGAGGACTTCGACCGCGACCTCTCGGGGAAGGTCGTCGTCGTCTCCACGACGGTCCCCGACCACTACGACCGCTTCATCCACCGCCGCGAGAAGTACTACTACGCCGTCGAGGCCGGCGCGGCCGCGTTCGTCTTCGCCAACCACGTTCCCGGTCAACTCCCGCCCACGGGGAGCGTCGGCACCGCCGACGCGCCCATCGGTGACATCCCCGCGGTCGGCGTGAGCAAAGAGGTCGGCGCGCGCCTCCGCCGCCGGTTCGACGGCGACGAAGTGACCGTCGACGTGACCTGCGAAGCGCCCGCGGCCGAAAGCGGGAACGTCCACGCCGAACTCGGCCCCGACACCGACGAGGAGGTGCTCGTCACGAGCCACCTCGACGCCCACGACATCGCCGAGGGCGCGATGGACAACGGCGCGGGCACCGCGATGGTGGTCGAAGTCGCCCGCGCGCTCGCCGCCCGCGAGGACGAACTCGACACGCGCGTCCGATTCGTCTGCTTCGGCGCGGAGGAAGTCGGCCTCGTCGGCTCCGCGTACGAGGCCGAACGCCTCGGCGACGCCCGAAGCGACGTGAAAGCAATCGTCAACAACGACGGCGTCGTCGCCGGGCGGACGCTCAAGCTCACCACCCACGGCTTCGACGAACTCGAAGCCGCCGCCGAGACCGTCGCCGAGCGGTTCGACCACGACGTTTCGACGCTGCCCGAACAGCTCCCCCACAGCGACCACTGGCCGTTCGTCGCCCACGGCGTCCCGGCGTACATGGTCGGCAGCGAAAAGGAGGGCCGCGGCCGCGGCTGGGGCCACACCCACGCCGACACCATCGAGAAACTGGAGTCGCGGACGCTCCGCGAGCAGGCGATTCTCCTGACCGAACTGACCGTCGAACTCGCCGACGCCGACCGCGAAATACCCCACGCAGACCCCGCCGACATCGCGGCCGCGCTCGAAGCCGAAGACCAAGCGGAAGGCATGAAAGTCACCGGCGACTGGCCGTTCTGAGGCGTCGGCGACGCACAGCACCCGTCTGGCCCGCCCGACCGCCCGGTCCGCGCCCGGCCCGCGCCGTCCACCACCGGACCGAACCACGAGGGCTTTTATTCGCCGCGGCGTAGCACGGGACGATGCTACGGGGGCTCGCCGCGGGTGGACGACGATGAAATTCGGTATCGTCGGTGACGACTCGGTCGCCACCGCCGTCAGAGCAGCCGGTGCGTCGGTCGAATCGGAGCCGGCCGACGCGGACGCCGTCGTCGCGGTCGGCGAGTCGGCGCTCTCGACGGTCGCGCTCGGCTCCGAGTGGGCGTGTCCGGTCGTCCCCGTCGACTGCGGTGCGCCGTGGGCCACGCCGCGGCGCGACCTCGGAGCGCGGCTGTCCGCGTTCGCCGCGGGCGACGGCCGGGTCGTCGACCATCCGACGCTCTCGCTCCGCGTCGGCGGCGACGCGGTGGGCCGCACGCTCCTCGACGCGATGCTCGTCACGAGCGAGCCGGCGCACATCTCCGAGTACGGCGTCGCCCACGCGGAGGCGGCGGTCCCGTTTTCGTCCGACCCGCCCGACGAGTCGCGCGCGGCGACGCGCTGGACCTCGGTCGACGAGTTCCGCGCCGACGGCGTCGTCGTCGCCACACCGCTCGGAAGCTCCGGCTACGCGCGCGCCGCTGGCGGCGCGGTCGTCGGCCCGGCCGCCGGGCTCGCGGTCGTTCCCGTCTCGCCGTACGCGACCCAGACGAACTCGTGGGTTCTCCAACCCCCGGTCAGACTGTCGGTCGAACGCGACGACGCGCCCGTCTCGCTCGTCGCCGACGACGAGGTCATCCGGGAAGTCCCTCCGTCGGAGTCTGTGGTCGTCGACCGCGACGGAAGCGTCCCGATGCTGGTCGAGTGAGCGCCGCGTTCGACGCGACTGAGCCGTCGAGCCGCGGCGCTCGACGTGGCGAAAATACGTGTTCCTCGTGCGCGGTGCGAAGCGCGACGCGGAAAAGCGAGCGTCGCGAGCTTAGACGATGAGGCTCCAGTAGTCCGAGACGAGGAAGAAGAGACTCTGGAACCCGGCGTACAGGAGCACGAGCCCCGCGGCGACGAGCGAGCCGTTCGGGCGTTCGAGCGGTTTGTCGGTGCGGGCTTCGACCTTGCGCGCTTCGAACTCGAAGAAGTCGGTGACGAACATCCCGACGACCAGCACGGACAGCACCATGCCGCCGTGCGGCTCGACGACCAAGAAGAGGAACGAGGTCACCACGAGCGCGCCCGAAGTGATCGTGTGCGGGAGATACCGGGAGATGGCCTCCTCACCACCCTCCTCGGCCTGCCGGACGTGCGACCGATGGCCGAGGAAACGCGTCGCGAAGTTCGCAAGCACGAGCACGAGCGCCACGTGCGGGACGACCGGTTCGACCGCCGCCAACTGGTCGAGCGGGACGAGGAACTGTAGTGGATGCATACAGGACCGTCGGGGCGAGACTCATTAGAGTTTTTCCAATCCGACGCGGGAGACCGCGCCGAACGCGACCGCTATTCTGAGGGACTTTTCAGCGACGCGAATCGAAATGAGAGGAGCAGAGACGGCGTCGTGTCGGCTTACTGCGCGTTGCGGCGCTCTTGGAGCGCGTCCATGATCTGGTGACCCGCCGGGATGAGCACCCAGAAGGTGAGCGCGCCGAGGAGTGCGAACCAGAGGAACACGTCCATCAGGGTGACGCCGATGATGTTGAACAGTCCCTCGGTCGCACCGGACTCCAGCGGTGCGATGAGCTGTTGGGTGCTCTCGAAGCTGGTCGTCCGGTACCACGACGCCAGCACCAGCCACGCGAGTCCGGAGCCGGTCAGGATACCCAGACCCTTGATGAATTCGTCAGCCATTGTTCGAGTCTTCGCCGGAGTCCTCTTGAGACTTTCCCATTCCTTGGGCGCGAAAGCGAGTGCCGAGCGTGTAGACGACCGCGCCGAACGCGATGATGCTCAGCCCGACGACCGCGAGCGCCGTGCTGAGTAGCCCGTCTGCGACGCCGATGCCGAGCGCGCCGAGCGCGCCGGCGACGACCGCGCGGAGGGCGCTCACTTGTAGCGTCGCAGCGTCGAGGAAGACGAAGCCGAGAACCACGCTCACGACGGCGATGAGCGTCGAAAAGACGGTAATCGTCTTGTAGAGCCGCATGGGAACGACGATGTCGCGCCGGCCGCGGCGTCCGCGCTGCGTCCCGTCGCTGTCGCCGGTTCGACCGGTTGCGTCGCTATCTGTCATCAGTGACGCTAAGAAGGGACGGTTGGTAGTGGTTCCGCTCTATTTCGGCGGGCGAAGCCGGTAGTAGCGGCGGTTGAGGTTGTACATATACCCCTCACGCATCGTCTTCAACACCGCGTAGGTGATGGTCCCGAAGACGAACGGCAGCAGGAACGTCAGGTCGAACAGCAGGTCGACGTTCATGGGCATGAGGTTCTTGATGGCCAGTAGCGAGATGGTGAATGCGAACACCACGCCGAAGACGCCGACTGCGGACCAGAACGGCTGTTCGACGGGTCTCCGGGCCGAGCCCTTGTTGAGGAAGGGTACGATGGCGATGAAGCCGACGACGACGCCGTTGGCCAGCACGCCGTACGTGCGGTCGGCCATCAGCATCTGATCGCCCAGAATGGCGATTTCGGGGTTGAGCGGACCGAGTTTGAGCAGTCCGAACGACCAGTAGAGATACCAGTCGGGCAGGATGACCGCCGGCGTGCTCGACGGGTTCGCGGGGCCACCGATGTGCGGCGGCATCGTCGCCGAGAGGAACAGAATCATCCCGACGAAGAACGACGCGATAGAGAGGTTGCGGACGGTCTCGTGAGGCCACGTGGGGAACGCGAGCACGTCGCGTTCGACGTAGTCGGACTCCGTGCGGAGGTCCTGGTCTTCGCGACGTGCGCGCTCGAAGTACTCGTAGGTGAGCCGAGAGAGGCCGGTCTTGCGAGCCTTGCGCTCACTCCATGTCGGCGTCTCGTCGTCCGGGGCCACAATGCCCGCGCCGTCGGATCGAATCTCCTCGTTTTCGGGTTCGTTGTCGCTCATAGTTGTCACCTCAGTGCGGCTCCGCGATGCCCTGCACCCACACGATACCGATGTGGATCGCGATGAGCGTCGTCACGACGAACGGGAGCAGGAACACGTGAATGATGTACATACGCTGTAGCGTCGACTGGCCCAGCGAGAAGCCACCGAACAGGAGCTGTGCGACCCACTCGCCGGCGAGCGGGACCGACAGCGCCATCTCGACGCCGATCTGCCCGGCCCAGAACGCGAGCTGGTCCCACGGCAGGAGGTATCCGGTGTACCCGAACACCATCGTCAGACTGATGAGGACGATGCCGAGGAGCCAGTTCAGCTCGCGGGGTTCCTTGTACGACCCCGTGAAGTAGACACGGAGCATGTGCAGGAACACGGCGGCGACCATGACCTGCGCCGCCCAGCGATGGACGGAGCGGAGCATGAAGCCGAACTGCAGGTCGCGCATGATGAACTCGATACTGTTGTAGGCCGTGGTCGGGTCGCCGGTCGTCGCGGGGGAGTAGTAGAACCCGAGAAGGGCCCCGCTTATCGCCGCGACGACGTACGCGAGCGTCGAGAACAAGCCCAGTGTGTACAGGGGGTACCAGTACCAGAACTTGTTGTCGAGGTTGTACTGCTCGGTGTGGCTCTTCGGCATCTGGAGGTTGACTCGGTAGTAGAGCGTCTCCAGAAGCTCTAGATAATCGACGATGCGGAGTCGCTTATCCAGCCAGATGAGCGTGGTGAGGAAGGTGGCCTCGACCGGAGTGAGGTCCTTCTTTTTCATCCAGGCCTTGTGGTCGTAGTCGTCTTTGCGTTCGAGACTCATTGTTTATCGCTTGTAGTAGGGGTACACCGCGCGCTTGACCTGTTCCCACGCGTCATCGCTGCTGACGGTAACACCGTCGACGTCCTCTTCGCGGACGTAGAGGTCTTCCCACTTACGACGCCGCTTTTTGACGATCATCACGTCGGGGAGGAACTCCTTGCGGTACAGCGCGAGGATGAACGCGAGGTCCACGAAGATGACGGCGAGGATGCCGCCGAGGAACATGTTCCCCGTGTCGGTCAGTCCCCAGCCCGAGACGAAGCCGTACGTGAAGAGGAACACGAACACGACCTCGATGACCGTCAGAAGGACGATTGCGATGGCCGCGGCGGTGCTCTCTCGCGCCGGTTCGTATCGGTGAATGTCACCGTATGTGCTGCCGGTCGAAGACATTATTCGCCACCTCCGGTGTTACCCGTATTTGGGGACTCGCCGTACTTCAAGATGAAGAACGTGTAGATGATGGTGACGAGGATGCCGAGAATCGTCGCCGACCCGACCCAGTGGGCCTGAATCGGGACGCCGAGTTCGTGCAGTTCCTTCTCGCCGCCACCGCCGGTGCTGATAGTCGCCACGTCGTCGCCGACGGCGACCGCCCCGAGCATGCCGAGCGCCTTGTGCGGCACACAGTGGTACTTCGTGATGCCACCGTTCTCGAACGTGAACTCGTAGGTGCTCCCGGCCTCGGAGACGGACGCGCCGGAGTCGAGCGACGCACCCTCGCTCGCGACGACGTTGTGTCCGCCGCCTTCGCCGGTCCACTCCCACGTCACGGTCGTGCCGGGGTCGATCCAGATGCCAGCCGGTGCGAACGCCAGGTTCCCGCCGTTTCCGGACGCGCCGACCTCGATAGTGACCTCGCTTTGGCCGCGGAGGTCTTCGTACCCTCCGTCGATGCCGTCGAGGTAGCCACCGAAGTCGGGCTGAACCTGCGCTCCACCGCCGCCTTCCTGCGCAGCAGCGGTCCCGGCGGCAGCGGTCGCGGCGGCTGTCGCACCGCCAGCCGTTCGGAGAAACTCCCGCCTTTTCATACGGTCGTTCGTCAGGATGGGACGCGCTTAAACCCACCGACTATGCCGTCACGGAGGTGGTTTACGAGGTGGGTTCGGGTCGGGGTCAACCCTCAGAACTGTGGGCGTCTCGCTCGGGAGGCTCGATCAACGGCGCGGCGGTTTCGTCCCCGTCGAACGCGGGCACGAACTCGGGACGCGACCCGCCTTCGAGACCCATGACGCGGAGCCTATCCCGGTACTCCTCGGCGCGGAAGCGGTCCGAGAGCCGGGCGTTGGCCACGACGACGAAGAGGAAAAAGCCGATGACGAGAAAGCCCAGGCCGGCCAGCGGCGCGATAATCGACTCGAGGTCGGGGAGGACGACCCACGCCCCGATGAGCGCGAATCCGCCGAGCAACTGGCCGAACGCGACGATTTGGAGCATCCGATTGCCGAAGTCGCCGGTTCCCTGTGCGACCTCGTCGGGTTCGGGGAGCCTGACGGTCTCGGGCGCGTCGTTCACCTCGAAGTCCTCCATCGAACAGAGCGCGACGGTCGGTTTCACGTCGCGGAGGACGGTGCCTTCGCCCTCGACGCTCCCGTCGGGGTAGACGACGGCGTAGCCCTCGTCGGAGTACGCGAGAATCCGCGGCTCGCCGTCTTCGGTCACGCGTTCGAGGACGGCGAACACCTCGCGAATCGCGACGCGGTAGCGGAGTTCCTGTTCGACGCGGTCGAGCAGCTCCTCGCCGACGATCCACGAGTCGGGGTCGAACGCGGCGTCCCACTCCTCGGGGGTCATCTTCGCCATGTCGGCCGGGCCGAAGTTCTCGAAGTCGTACTTGGCTTCGACCTCCTCGCGGAGGGCCGCGAGCTCCGCGTCGGACATCGCGGCGTCGGCGTCCGCGTCCGGTGACGAGCCGTCGTCGGCCGGGGCGGAAGACGAGTCTGACATCGGCCCGGAGTAAGGTCCACGCCGGTAAACGTGTTCCGACCCCGAGTCCCCCGCGAGCGACTCACCGCGCGACGCGCCGAAGCACGGCGTCCGGTTGGTCCGGCGCTCGAAAGCGTGGTTCGAGACTCGAATCTGGGGCGTCGCGGCCGGCGTTCGGGGGCCGCCGCGTGGTCTAGCGCTCGAACGGGACGCCGCGCATCGGTCCCTTTAGGCCGACCGGGTCCTAACGCCGTGCGATGGCAGACGAGACGACTTTCGCCACGCTCGCCGCGATTACCGTCACGGCCAGCTTTCCCTTCTACATTTACGGCGCGTGGATAATGATAGACGCCGAGACGGTGTCGTGGGACGTGCTCGTCTACCACCTCAAAATCATCTTCCCCGGCCTCGTGTTGAACACGGTCCCGGTCGTCACGTGGATGCTCCCGCGGCTCTTTCAGCAACTCAACGGCCTCAGCGCCCTGCACGCGATTCTCGGCCTGCAAGCCTACGCGATGCTCGTCTTCGCGCTCACGGGCATCGTCCGCATCTTCCAAGCCAAGTGGGAGGCCGACCTCTACCGCGACCCGGACCAAGACGTGTCGCTCGACGACCTCCACGAGAACATGGGCGCGTGGCGCGGCCGTCTCCGCGTCGGCGTCTTCGGCTACGTCGTCTTCTGGATTCTCGCGTGGGTGCTCGGCATCTATCGCTACCTGAGCGGCTACGTGTTCGGCTGATTACCACGCCTCGCCGCCGGCGAGGTCGACGTCGTGGTCGAGCTTCGACGACGGACAGACGTCTTCGAGCACGCACGCGTCGCAGTCGGGGTTGCGCGCGTCGCAGACGGCCCGCCCGTGGCTGATGAACAGATGCGTGAACTGCTGCCAGTCTCGCTCGGGGACGACCGGCATCAGGTCCTCCTCGATTCGCTCGGGGTACTCCTCTTCGGTCAGCCCGAGGCGGCGCGAGAGCCGCTGGACGTGGGTGTCGACGACGATGCCCTCCACGATGTCGTGGCCGTGCTGGAGGACGACGTTCGCGGTCTTCCGGCCGACGCCGGCGAGGTCGGTCAGCGCGGACATGGTGTCGGGGACTTCGCCGTCGTGTTTCTCGATGATGTCCGCGCAGGCGGAGCGGATGTACTTCGCCTTGTTGTTGTAGTAGGTGATGGAGCTGATGTCGTCGGCCAGCTTCTCTTGGTCGGCGGCGGCGTAGTCCGCGGCGTCGTCGTACTTCTCGAACAGTTCCGCGGTGACCTTGTTGACGCGCTCGTCGGTACACTGCGCCGAAAGCATGACGGCGATGAGCAGTTCGAGGCGATTCGAGTAAGAAAGCGAGATGGTGGTGTCGGGGTACTCCTCGTACAGTCGGTCGAGGACCTCCTCGGCCTGCGCCTCGCGGCTTTCGAGTGGCGTGCCCATACCTGTGGGTGCGACCCGGTCGGTTTCAGTCGTTCGGGTTCCGGTGGTCGCCGCGGCGGTCGTCGGAGCCGAAACACCGACGATTTATCATCTACGACCGCGACTGGGCGACCATGTCCGCGTTCGAACTCCCCGGCCGGCGCGAATCGTGGCTGACCGCGGCCGCGACGCTCGGCGGCTACGGGCTCATCCTCACGGCGATGTTCCTCGCGCTGTTCGTCCTGCCGTACGTCGCGTTCGCGGCGTAGTCACTCGCCGGTCGGCGTCGCGCGAAAAGTGAATCCGAACGGAGTCGAAATCCGAACTCGGGCGGAACGAAACGTGGCTCGCGCGTCGGTTACGCGAACGCGCGGGAGACTTCGGTCTCGTCCGAGGCTTCCTGCTGTATCTTCTCCCAGGCGTCGACGAAGTCCTGCATGAATATCTCCGTGCGGTCGTCGCGGATGGCGAACATCCCGGCTTCCGTACAGACGGCCTTGATGTCGGCACCGGAGGCGTTGTCGGCCATCTCGGCGAGTTCGACGAAGTCCACGTCGTCGGAGACGTTCATCTTCCGGGTGTGAATCTGGAAGATTATCTCGCGGCCGTCCTCGTTCGGCTTGGGCACCTCGATGAGGCGGTCGAACCGACCGGGGCGGAGAATCGCGGGGTCGAGCATGTCGAAGCGGTTGGTCGCCGCGATGATGCGGATGTTGCCGCGCTCGTCGAAGCCGTCCATCTCGGCGAGGAGCTGCATCATCGTGCGCTGGACCTCGGCGTCGCCGGAGGTCTTCGAGTCCGTGCGCTTCGAGGCGATGGCGTCTATCTCGTCGATGAAGATGACGGCGGGCTCGTTCTCGCGGGCGACTTCGAACAGGTCGCGGACGAGCTTCGCGCCCTCGCCGATGAACTTGTGCACCAGCTCGGAGCCGGCCATCTTGATGAACGAGGCGTTCGTCTGGTTGGCGACGGCCTTCGCGAGCATCGTCTTCCCGGTGCCCGGCGGGCCGTAGAGGAGCACGCCCGACGGCGGGTCGATGCCGACCTCAGCGAACATCTCGGGGCGGTCGAGCGGCATCTCGACCGTCTCGCGGACCTCCTGCATCTGCTCTTCGAGGCCGCCGATGTCCTCGTAGGTCACGTCGGGGCTGTGTTCGACCTGCATCACGCGCGCCCGGACGTCCGTCTCTTTGTCGAGTCGCTTGACGATGGAGAGGGAGTTGTTCACGGCGACGCGCGCGTCGGGTTCGAGCTCTTCGCGCATCTCGTCGGTCACTTCGGTGAGGGCCTCTTGGTTGTTACCGTGCTGCTTGATGATGACCCCCTCGTCGGTGATTTCCTGAACCGTCGCAACGAAGAGCGGCGACTGCTTGAGCTTCTTGTTCTCGTGGGTAAGGCGCTCGAGCTTCTGTTGATACTTGTTGTTCTCGGCGTTCGTGTCGAGGAGCTTGTCGCGCATCTCCTCGTTCTGCGTTTCGAGAACTTCGAGCCGCTCTTGAAGGGCGGTGATCTTCTCCTGCTGCGACGCCGAGTCCTTATCGTAGGGGAGGTCGACGTCGTCCACAGTATCGGTCATCATCCGGCATAGGGTGCAGGTTCATAAGAGGCTTCGGGTGTGTGAGGGATTCGCCGCCTAGGGGGCGTCTGCCGCCCGGATGACGAGTCTGACGCGTGTCACACAAATTCCTATAAGTAATAAATCTGGATAGCAAATATTATCTAATAGCATTGCTTGGTGTATCGTACGATGAGCACTACGGAAGCAGTCGAACGCGAGTCCGAACCCGACGCAGACGACCGCTGGGCGTCGGTTCGGGACATGCCCCCGAGCGCCAAGTTGGTCGCGAAGATTCTCGACTACGAGGACACGCTCACCCAGAGCCAAATCGCCGAGGAGTCGCTTCTGCCCCCACGAACCGTCCGCTACGCGCTCTCCCGGCTGGAAGACGAGGGCGCGGTCGACTCCCGGTTTTCGTTCTCCGACGCGCGCAAGCGCCTCTACACGCTCAACATTTAAATCCGAATGCGCGGCCACGTCGCCGTATGTCTTCGCCCGCTCCCGACGATGTCGGCCGCGCTCTCTCCGCGCTCGCCGACGCTGACGCCGATACCGGCGACCGACCCGAGTCGCGCCCGCCCGCCGCAGTCGTCGCCGAGGCGCGTGACGCCTTCCAATCGCTTTCTGCTGCCGCCCGCTTTCTCTCCGACGGCGGTGAACTGACGCTCCGCCGAGCGGTCGGTGAGGCCGCCCGACGGGGACACCACGACTGCGCGCGTCGCGGGCGGTCGCTCCTCGCGGACCTCGACCGACTCCACGTCGCGCTCGCGGACGCCGCCGACGAGTCGGACCGGGCTTCTCGCGCCGCCGAGCGGCGACCGCGGGACGCCGACCACTTCCGCTCCGGTCGCACAACCGTTTTCAGCGGCGGTGGCGAACCGAGTGATAGATGACACGGGTGATACACACCGGCGACACCCACATCGGGTATCAGCAGTACCACTCGCCGGAGCGCCGACAGGACTTCCTCGACGCCTTCGAGCGGGTCGTCGCGGACGCGCTCGACGGGGACGTGGACGCCGTCGTCCACGCGGGCGACCTCTACCACGACCGCCGTCCCGAACTCCCCGACCTCCTCGGGACGCTCGCCGCGCTCCGCCGCCTCGACGACGCCGGGATTCCCTTCCTCGCCATCGTCGGCAACCACGAGTCGACCCGCAGCGGGCAGTGGCTCGACCTCTTCGAGCGCCTCGGACTGGCGACGAGGCTCGGGCGCGACCCCCACGTCGTCGGCGACGTGGCGTTCTACGGCCTCGACCACGTGCCGCGCTCCCGCCGCGACGAACTCGACTACCAGTTCGACCCCGCCGATGCCGAGCGTGCGGTGCTCGTCGCCCACGGGCTGTTCACGCCCTTCGCGCACGCCGACTGGGAGACCGAAACCGTCCTCGCCGAGTCGAACGTCGACTTCGACGCGGTCCTCCTCGGCGACAACCACGTCCCCGACACCGCCGAACTCGGCGGGACGTGGGTGACCTACTGCGGCTCGACCGAACGCGCGAGCGCGAGCGAGCGAGACCCCCGCGGGTACAACCTCGTCGAGTTCACGCCCGAGGCAGTCGACATCCGCCGGCGAACCCTCGAAACGCGCCCGTTCGCGTTCGTCGAGGTCGACCTCGCCGGCGACGAGGGTATCGAACGCGTCCGCCAGCGCGTCCGCGAGTTCGACCTCGAAGACGCGGTCGTCATCGTCGAACTGCGGGGCGAGGGCGAAACCGTCACGCCCGCGGCGGTCGAGTCGTTCGCCGTCGAGGAGGGCGCACTCGTCGCCCGAGTCAACGACAAGCGCGACATCGACGACGACGGCGAACTGGCGACCGACGTGACCTTCTCCGACCCCGACGACGCGGTGCGCGAGCGGGTCCGCGAGATGGGCCTGTCGAGCGCCGCTCTCGACGTGGACGAGACGGTCCGCGCGAGCAAGGTCGCCGACTCGAACGTCCGCGACGAGGTCCGCGAGCGCGTCGAATCGCTGCTCTCAGACGACCCGGACGCCTTCGTCGCCGCCGGGCGCGAGAGCGACGCCGAAGCCGAGGAATCGGAGAGCGTCGAGGACGCGGCGGACGCCGAAGCGGTGGCGGCCGTCGAAGACACAGCCGAGACGGCCGCCGAAGCGGCGACCGACACCGACACCGAGACGGCGACCGACACCGACTCGGAGACCGCCGCGGACCCCGCGGCGAGCCGCGACAGTTCGCTGGGTGATTTCGCGTGAGATTCACCCGAATCGCCATCCGGAACTTCAAACCCTACGAGGACGCCGAACTCGACCTTCGGGACGGCGTCACGGTCATCCACGGCGTCAACGGCAGCGGCAAGTCGTCGCTCCTCGAAGCGTGTTTCTTCGCGCTCTACGGCTCGAAGGCGCTCGCGGGGACGCTCGAAGACGTGGTGACGACGGGCGCAGACGACGCCGAAATCGCGCTCGAATTCGTCCACGACGGCGGCGAGTACCGCATCGACCGCCGGATTCGCGTCTCCGGCGACCGCGCGACCACCGCCAAGTGCGTCCTCGACGGTCCCGAGGGAACCGTCGAAGGCGCGCGCGACGTTCGCCGGCACGTCGCGTCGCTCCTGCGGATGGACGCCGAGGCGTTCGTGAACTGCGCGTACGTCCAGCAGGGCGAGGTCAACAAGCTCATCAACGCGACGCCGAGTCAGCGGCAGGACATGATAGACGACCTCCTGCAACTCGGAAAGCTCGAAACGTACCGCGAGCGCGCCGGCAACGCCCGGCTCGGGGTCGAAGACGTGCTGACGAAAAAGCGGAGCGTCCTCGAAGACGTCGAGTCGCAAATCGAGGCCAAGGAGGACGCGGACCTCCACGCGACGCTCAACGCGCTCGAATCCGAACTCGACTCCCTCGACGAGGAGATTTCGAACTACGAGAGCCAGCGCGACAAGGCGAAGTCGGCGCTCGACGCCGCCGAGGCGACGCTCGACGAACACGCCGAAAAGCGGGAGCGACTCGACGAAATCGAGTCGGCCATCGAGGACCTGACCGCGAAAATCTCCGCCGACGAGACGAAGCGCGACGACCTCTCGGAGCGCGTCCGGGAACTCGACGCCGCCGCCGACAAACTCGAATCGGACATCGACGACGCCCTCGGTCGGACCGATCTCGACGACGCGAACGACGAGGCGATAGCCGACGCGCGGGAGGCGCTGTCGGAGCGCGAATCCGAGCTGCGGGACGACCTCTCCGAGGCGCGGACGCGGGCACAGGCGTTCGAGACGCAGGCCGAGCGCCTCCGCGAGCGCGCAGACGACCTCGAATCGCGCGCCGGGGAGAAACGCGAGGCCGCCGCCGCCGACGCGGAAACCGCCGCAGAGGCCGAGCGGGAACTCGAATCCTTCCGCGAGACGCGCGCGGAGCTTCGGTCGGCGCTCGACGACGCCGAAGCGCGGTTCGAAGACGCGCCCGTCGAACTCGGCGAGGCCGCCGACCTGCTCGAAGAACGACGGGAGGCGCGGTCTGAGGCCCGCGAGTCGCTCGCGGAGACGGAGACCGACCTGAAGAACGCGCGCGAGCGCCTGGCCGAGGCCGAGCGCCTCCGCGACGCGGGCAAGTGTCCCGAGTGCGGCCAGCCGGTCGCGGGGTCGCCCCACGTCGACGCTATCAGCGAGCGCGAGGCCGCGGTCGAGTCGCTGGAAGCCGACCTCGAATCGCTCGAATCGGCGGTCGAGTCGCGCTCGGCGGCCGTCGAAGCGGCCGAGGCACTCGTCGAGGTCGAGACTCGCGCGAGTTCCCGGCGCGACAGACTCGACCTCGTGGAAGAACGCATCGCCGACCGCGAGGAGACGGTCGCGAGCCGCCGCGAGGCCGCCGAAGAAAAGCGCGAGGCCGCCGCGGAACTCGAATCGGAGGCCGAGGAGAAACGCGAGGCCGCGACGACGCAGGCCGAGCGGGCCGAGGAGGTCGCAGAGACGGTCGCATCGCTCGAATCGGACCTCGACACCCTCGGTGACCGGCGCGACCGACTCGACCGCGTCGAATCGCTGGTCGACGCGCGAGCCGAGAAAATCGACGCGCGGGACCGACTCCGCGAGAAGCGCGAGACGCTCGCCGAGGTGAACCGCGAACGCCGCGAACACCTCCGCGAGCGCCGCGAGCGCCGCGACGAACTCCACGAGACGGTCGACGAGGAGGCCGTCGAGGGGGCGAAACAGCGCAAGAAAAACGCCGCGGCGTACCTCGAACGGGTCGAAGACGAGGTGTTGCCCGAGCTACGCGACAAGCGCGACGAGCTCCAGAGCCGCGTCGGCGGCGTCGAGGCCGAACTCGAACAGTTGGACGACCTCCGGGAGCGCCGCGACCACCTCACCGAGCGCGTGGACGCCCTCGAATCGGTCCACGAGGAGGTCTCGACGCTCGAATCGACCTACGGCGACCTCCGGGCGGAGCTTCGCCAGCGCAACGTCGAGGTGCTCGAACGGATGCTCAACGAGACGTTCGACCTCGTCTACGCCAACGACGCCTACTCGCGCATCCGACTCGACGGCGAGTACGGGCTGACGGTGTTCCAGAAGGACGGCACCGCGCTCGAACCCGAACAGCTCTCGGGCGGCGAGCGCGCGCTGTTCAACCTCAGCCTCCGGTGTGCCATCTACCGGCTCCTCGCCGAGGGAATCGACGGCGCGGCCCCGCTCCCGCCGCTCATCCTCGACGAGCCGACGGTGTTCCTCGACGACGGCCACGTCTCGCGGCTGGTCGACCTCGTCGAGGACATGCAGAACCGCGGCGTCAAGCAGATTCTCATCGTCAGCCACGACGAAGACCTGGTCGGCGCGGCCGACGACCTCGTCCGCGTGGAGAAGAACCCGACGACGAACCGCTCGACGGTCGAGCGGACCGACGCGCCGATAGTCGAAGGCGCGCTCGCGGACGACTGAGGGCGGTCGTCCTCTCTTCGGCGCTTATTCGCTCGCCCGCAGCAGTTCGACCCCTTCTTTCGCGGTCTCGGTCGCCTCGTAGCCGCGCTCCCCGTAGACCGTGGTTTCGGCGACGAGGCCGGCGGCCCGGAACTCGGTCAGGAGACCGTGGAGGTCGCTCTCGCAGAGGTCGTAGGCTCCGAGGAGGTCGACCACGGGGAGCGGCCCGCGGTCGACGAGGTCGACGAGCAGGCCGAGGCCGCGCTCGGTCGGGACCGCGACGAGGATTTTCCGGACCGGTTCGGGGACGGCGCGCGCGGCGGTTTCGAGCGGGGACTCGCCGCTCACGGCTTCGAGGTCGTCGTTCGGCAGGTGCCGCTCCTCGCCGGTCTCCGGGTCGCGGACGCGGCTGGCGTCGCTCGACTGCTTGACGAGGAGATACGTCCGGCCGTCGGGTCCGCGGACGGTTCGCATATGTCCCGGCGAAGGGCGCGGCGACTGTTAGCGGTTGCGCTCGGGGGCGTCTCCCTCGGGGTCGCTCGAATCACCGTCGTCCGCACCGTCCTCGTCGTCCCGCCACTCCCCTCGCTTGAACTTCCGGTAGATAGAGTAGACGCGGACGAGCACGACCGCGCCGAACAGAAACAGGCCGCCACCGAGGAGCGTGTCGCCGCGGAAGTAGACGAGCATCGGGCCGACCGTGAGCCCCGCGAGGCCGACGTTGGCGAGCACGACGCTCGCCCAGAACAACCGGGCGACCTCGGGGTTCACGTCGGGGGAGAACTCCGGCGCGTCGTCGCCGTCGCCATCCGGGTCCTCGCCGTCGTCGGCGTCTTCGCCGGGGATGCGGACGCGGGGAATCGTCGGGAGGTCCGTCTCGGGGTTCCCCCAGCGGGTTTCCGGGTCCCAGCGGGCCTCGGGGTCGCCCCACCGTTTTTCGGGGTCGATTTTCGAGGCCACGTCCTCCGACGGAGGCGTCGCGTCGTCGTCCTCGGCTGTCGCGTCGGCGGCCGGCCCCTCGCGTCGCTCGTCGTCCGTCACGCTCGCGTCGAGACGCCGTGCCGAGAAAAAGTGTCCGTTTCGGCCGAGTCAGGCGCAGTCGTCGAGGCGCATCGAACTCGAGGCCTCGACCCACGCGAGTGGGTTCTCCGCGTCGTAGAACACCACGCCACCGTCGATATCGTAGGATTCGACCGTCTCGGCTCCCGTCGGACCAGTCGGTCCGTCGCCGTCGATCGTGCCATCCCACCGCTCCGGAGTTGCGTGGTCGGTCATATCGTGTGCCAAGGAATGTCATACATAGATAAATGTCTTTCCGTGGTTCCGGGTGCGGTTCGCGGAAACGCCGGGGTTTTTAGCCGCGCCGCCGAAGCGATTGCCATGACGCAGACGGGTCTGACCGACTTCGGGGGAAACGACGCTGACGGCGCGGGCGACGCGCGGCCTGACGAGGAGGCCGCCATCGTCGCCGGCGACGCCGGCCAGCACGTCTCCGACGTCGTCGACACGGACGAGGTGCGGTTTCCCGACCCGGACGGGACGGTCGAACTGGCCGTCACGCAGGTCGATTACACCATCGAAGGCGCGGGCCGCGACGAGTACCCGGTGATTCACATCTTCGGTCGGACGGAAAACGACGAGACCGAACACGTCCGCGTACTCGGATTTCGGCCGTACTTCTACGCCCCCACCGACAGCCTCGACGACGACGCCCTCGACAAGGACGTAATCACCGGCAGCGAGGACGGCTACGAGAGTATCCGCGGCGAGGAGCTGACGAAGATTTTCGGCCGCACCCCCCGCGACGTCGGTCAGATTCGCGACGAGTTCGACCACTACGAGGCGGACATCCTCTTTCCGAACCGCCTGCTCATCGACAAGGACATCAAAGGCGGCGTCAGCGTCCCCGAGCGTCGCCTCGACGACGGGACGATTCAGATTCCCCACCAGGAAGTCGCGCCCGCGGAGGTCGACGCGAACCTCCGGGTGAACACCTTCGACATCGAGGTCAACGACCGGAACGGCTTCCCCGAGGAGGGCGAAGAGCCGATTATCTGTCTGACCAGCCACGACTCCTACCGCGACGAGTACGTCGTCTGGCACGCCGTGGCCGACGAGGGCCTTGGCAAGCGCCCCGACGCGTTGCCGAACTACGACTTCCTCGGGGAGGACGGAGACGTGGAGGTCAGGACGTTCGACGAGGAGGCCGCGATGCTCGACGCCTTCCTTTCGTACATCGAGGAGACCGACCCCGACATCCTCACCGGATGGAACTTCGAGGACTTCGACGCGCCGTACTTCCTCGACCGCTTGGAGGAAGTCGACAAGCGGACCGACCTGAACCTCGACTATAACCGCATCTCGCGGCTCGGCGAGGTGTGGCGCGGCGGCTGGGGCGGCCCGGACATCAAGGGTCGCGTCGTCTTCGACCTGCTGTACGCCTACAAGCGAACCCAGTTCACCGAACTCGAATCCTACCGCCTCGACGCGGTGGGCGAACTCGAACTCGACGCGGGCAAGGAGCGCTACTCGGGCGACATCGGTGACCTCTGGGAGGAAGACCCCGAACGCCTGCTCGAATACAACCTCCGCGACGTGGAGCTGTGCGTCGAAATCGACCGAAAGCAGGACATCATCGCCTTCTGGGACGAGGTGCGGACGTTCGTCGGCTGTAAGCTCGAAGACGCGCCGACGCCCGGCGACACCGTCGACATCTACGTGCTCCACAAGGTCCACGGCGAGTTCGCGCTCCCCTCGAAGGGGAAACAGGAGTCGGAGGACTACGAGGGCGGAGCCGTCTTCGACCCCATCACGGGCGTCAAGGAGAACGTCACGGTGCTCGACCTGAAGTCGCTGTATCCGATGTGCATGGTGACCATCAACGCGTCGCCGGAGACGAAGGTCGACCCCGAGAGCTACGACGGCGAGATGTTCCGCGCACCCAACGGGACGCACTTCCAGCAGGAACCCGACGGCATGATTCGGGAGATGGTCGACGAACTCCTCACCGAGCGGGAGGAAAAGAAGTCGCTGCGGAACTCCCACGACCCCGGGTCGTCGCAGTACGAGCAGTTCGACCGCCAGCAGGCCGCGGTGAAGGTCATCATGAACTCGCTGTACGGCGTCCTGGGCTGGGACCGCTTCCGTCTCTACGACAAGGAGATGGGCGCGGCGGTGACGGCGACCGGTCGGAAAGTCATCGAGTTCACGGAGCAGGCGGCGAACCAAATCGGCTACGACGTGGCCTACGGCGACAGCGTGACGGGAGATCGCCCGGTCGTCGTCAGAGACCCCGGTGGGACTGTTCGAATCCTTCCTATCGAGGACTTGTTTGCCCGCGGAACGACTGAATCTGAGGTACTCATCGCTGCCGACGGGGACGTCGTCGCAAGTGCCACTCCCGGGAAGACCCGCCGAGCGCTCGACGGGTGGGACGCCCTCTCTGTGAACGAAGATGGAGAGGCGGAGTGGCAACCGATTGCGCAGGCGATTCGCCATAAAACGGACAAACCGGTGGTGAACCTCCAACACAAGTTCGGTGAGTCGACGACGACGAGAGACCACTCGTACGTCGTCCCCGGTGACGACGGCCTCACAACTGTCTCTCCGGACGACGTGGCGGAGCCGTATCGCGTCTCCGGGGTGCCCGACGTCGAGCCCGTCGAGCAGGTCGACGTCTACGAGGTCCTTCGTGGGTACGAACGCGAGTACGAGGACGGACGGAGCGTCGGGAGCGATAATTCGATAACGAAGCGGAAACAAATCCACGCGGACGACGAGTATGTCTGGTTCGGCCACGAGCACCACCGAGACGTCGACTCGACCGTCAAAGTCAAACGATTCGTCGATATCGACAGCGAAGATGGTGCAGCACTCGTTCGGCTCCTCGGTGCGTACGTCCCTGAAGGAAGCGCATCCACTGGCGAGACGGCGGCGTCGAAATTCGGGGCGAGTATCGCTGAATCCGACCGTGAGTGGCTAGCCCAACTCCAACGAGATTACTCTCGACTGTTCGAGAACACGACCGCCGGTATCACTACGAGCGACCGACGAGCGGAGCGAACCGCCGAGTATCAAACGGACACCGGCGGTGCGTCGGTCACGTACAATGACGAGACGCTGAAACTGCAGATGATGAACGAACTCGCTGCTGTGTTCTTCCGCGAGTTCGCAGGGCAGACGTCGCGTGGTAAACGGATCCCCTCATTCGTCTTCCACCTTCCTGAGGAGAAGCAAGACTTGTTCCTGACGTTGCTCGTCGAAGGCGACGGGTCTCGCGAATTCCCACGATACACCGAAGCGTACGCACAGCGGAACTTCGACTTCGAGACGACGAGCCGAGAACTTGCTGCCGGTCTCTCGATGTTGCTCACGCAACGGGGGGAAAAACACTCGCTCAAGTATCGGGACAGCAAAGACTCGTACACTATTCGGACGTGTCGCTCCTACCGGGAAGGCCGAGACCCCGTGCTGACCGAAGTCGACCACGACGGCTACGTGTACGACCTGAGCGTCGAAGAAAACGAAAACTTCGTCGACGGTGTTGGAGGTATTGTCCTTCACAACACCGACAGCGTCATGCTCGAACTCGGCCCCGACGTGTCGAAAGAAGAAGCCATCGAGCAGTCGTTCGACATCGAGGAGCACATCAACGCCGCCTACGACGACTTCGCGCGCGACGAGTTGGGCGCGGACGAACACCGCTTCCAAATCGAGTTCGAGAAGCTCTACCGGCGGTTCTTCCAGGCGGGGAAAAAGAAGCGCTACGCGGGCCACATCGTCTGGAAGGAGGGCAAAGACGTCGACGACATCGACATCACGGGCTTCGAGTACAAACGGTCGGATATCGCACAGATAACCAAAGAAGTCCAGAAGAACGTCATCGACATGATCGTCCACGGCGAGGACACCGAGGTCATCAAGGACTACCTCCATGGCATCATCACGGACTTCGAGTCTGGGAACTTGCCGCTCGAACAGGCCGGCATCCCCGGTGGCATCGGCAAGCGCCTCTCGGCGTACGAGACGCCGACCGCGCACGTCCGCGGGGCGCAGTACGCCAACGCCTTCTTCGGGACGAACTTCGGCCGCGGGTCGAAGCCGAAGCGGGTCTATCTCAAGAAGGTCCACCCGTCGTGGTTCCGCGAGATGGAGACCGGCGAGTTCGACCCGCAGGTCGACGACCGCTACCGCGAGTTCAAGCGCGACCCCGACGTCATCTGCTTCGAGTACGCCGACCAGATTCCGGAGGCGTTCGAAGTCGACTGGGACACGATGCTCACCAAGACGCTCGAGGGGCCCATCTCCCGCGTCATCGAGGCGCTCGGGATGTCGTGGGACGAGGTGAAAAGCGGCCAGGAACAGACCGGCCTCGGGAGTTTCATGTGAGCGGTCGTCTCTCCGACTAACGAAACTATATTCGGTTACACAGACGACGGGGTCGTAACGTCGTTCGGCTGTTCGAAACCCGGACGTGCGTCGCGAATCGGCGTGATTTTTTGCGGATTTGAAAACAAATTTTCTTTCTCCAAAAGGTGGTGGGGGTGAATGCGCAAGCATTATGGGCGACACTCCCCACCATTCGAGTACGAGGCAACGAACCAACGATGGCAACTCTCGAGATCAAGAACCTCCACGCACGAGTCGCGGAGGAAGACGGTGAGCAGATTCTGCGAGGTGTCGACCTGGAAGTCAAATCCGGCGAGATCCACGCGCTGATGGGTCCCAACGGGTCCGGCAAGTCTACGACTTCTAAAATCATCGCCGGCCACCCCGCCTACGAGGTAACCGACGGCGAAATCCTCCTCCACCTGGAGGACGACGACTTCGGCGACCTCGACATTCCGGACGACGCCCGCACGTGGAACCTTCTGGAACTGGAGCCGAACGAGCGCGCCGCGCTCGGTATCTTCCTCGGCTTCCAGTACCCCGCGGAAATCGAGGGCGTCACCATGACGAACTTCCTCCGCACCGCGCTCAACGCGAAGATCGACGAGCGCGAGGAACTCCTCTTCGGCGAGGACGACGAGGAAGAAGAAGAGGAAGCCGGCTACGACACCTCCCCGATGGAGGGGAACGTCGACGACGGCGAAGTCGGTGTCGCAGAGTTCCAGCAGCTCCTCAAAGAGAAGATGGAGCTTCTCGACATGGACGAGAAGTTCATGCAACGCTATCTCAACGCCGGCTTCTCCGGCGGCGAGAAGAAACAAAACGAGGTCCTTCAGGCCGCGATTCTCGAACCGTCGATTGCGGTGCTCGACGAGATCGACTCCGGTCTCGACATCGACCGCCTGCAGGACGTCTCGAAGGGTATCAACGCGCTGCGCGACGAGCAGGGCACTGGTGTCCTCCAGATCACTCACTACCAGCGTATCCTCGAATACGTCGAGCCGGACCACGTCCACATCATGCTGGACGGTAAGGTCGTCAAGAGCGGCGACGCGTCGCTCGCGTCCGAACTCGAAGACAAAGGCTACGACTGGGTCCGTGAGGAAGTGTACGAAGCCGCGTAATTCCCCAACATCATGAGTTCCGACCAAGACCACCTCAAAGAGACAGATACGGAAGCTCGCTTCGAGTTCAAGAAGGAGCAGAAGGCCGCGTTCGTGGCCGAGAAGGGTCTCACCGAAGAGACCATCCGCGTCATCTCGGAGGACAAAGACGAGCCCGAATGGATGCTCGAGCGCCGCCTTCGCGCGCTCAAGCAGTTCCAAAAGATGCCGATGCCGACCGACTGGCCCGGCCAGCCGGACCTCTCCGAGGTCAACGTGGACGAAATCGTCCCGTACATCCGACCCGACGTGGAAGTCCGCGGCGGCGTCGACGACTGGCGCGACCTGCCGGACGACATCAAGGACACCTTCGACAAACTGGGCATCCCGGAAGCCGAGAAGAACGCCCTCTCGGGCGTCGGCGCCCAGTACGAGTCCGAAGTCGTCTACCAGAACATGCAGGAGCGCTGGGAGGAGAAAGGCGTCGTCTTCATGAACATGGACCAGGCGGTCCAGGAGCACGAAGACATCGTCAAGGAGTACTTCATGACGAAGTGCGTCCCCCCGAGCGACAACAAGTTCGCCGCGCTCCACGGCGCAATCTGGTCCGGCGGCTCGTTCGTCTACGTCCCCGAGGACGTGACGGTCGAGATGCCGGTGCAGGCGTACTTCCGCATGAACTCCGAGGGCATGGGCCAGTTCGAGCACACGCTCATCGTCGCGGAGAAGGGCTCCGAAGTCCACTACATCGAGGGCTGTTCGGCCCCGAAGTACTCCGCGTTCAACCTCCACTCCGGCGGCGTCGAAGTGTTCGTCGGCGAGGACGCCCACGTCCAGTACTCGACCGTCCAGAACTGGTCGAAGAACACCTACAACCTCAACACCAAGCGCGCCATCGTCGAGAAGGGCGGCCGCATGGAGTGGATTTCGGGCTCGATGGGCTCGAAGGCCACCATGCTCTACCCGGCCTCGATTCTGAAGGGCCGCGGCGCCTCCGACAACCACATCACCATCGCCTTCGCGGGCGAGGGCCAGAACATCGACACCGGCGCGAAGGTGTACCACAACGCCCCCGAGACGAAGTCGACCATCGAGTCGAAGTCCATCTCGAAGGACGGCGGCCGCACGAACTACCGCGGTCTCGTCCACATCGCCAACGGCGCGAAGAACTCCTCGACCGCGGTCGAGTGTGACGCGCTCATGTTCGACAACGAGTCCACCTCGGACACGATGCCGTACATGGAGATTAACGAGTCCACGGTGGACGTCGCCCACGAGGCGACCGTCGGCAAGATCGGCGACGAGGACATCTTCTACCTCCAGTCGCGCGGTCTCGACGACGACGACGCGAAGCAGATGATCGTCTCCGGGTTCATCGAACCCATCACGGAGGAACTGCCCATCGAGTACGCGGTCGAACTCAACCGACTCGTCGAACTCGAGATGGAGGGTAGCCTCGGATAACCAATGAGTGCGCAACTTCCCGCGAACCTGTCCGCAGAGACGGTACGAGAGATTTCGGACGCACGGGACGAGCCGGAGTGGCTCCTCGAGGCCCGCCTCGAGGCCCTCGAAGCCCTCGACGCGCTCGAACTGCCGGACGTCATCCAGACGCCCGGTCGCCGCTGGACGAACCTCGAAGCGCTCGACTTCGAGTCGCTCGTCGACCCGTTGAACCAGGCCGACGAGACGACCCGCGAGTCGCCCGAGGGCGTCGTCGTCCTCCCGTTCACGGAGGCGCTCGACGAGTACGGCGACCTCATCGAGGAGCGCTTCGGCTCGGTCGTCGCTCCCGACACGAACTACCTCACCGCCCTCTCGGCGGCGCTGTTCACGACGGGCACGTTCATCTACGTCCCCGAGGGCGTCGACGCCGAGGACGTGAAGATTCGCGCCGAGATGAACTCTCGGTCGCTGTTCAGCCACACGCTCGTCGTCACCGAGAAGTCCTCGTCGGTCACCATCTTGGAGGCCATCGAGTCCGGCGACAGCGTCGACGACGCGCGGTACTTCTCGAACCTCGTCGAAATCGACGCGGGCGAGAACTCGTACGTCCAGTACGGCTCCCTGCAGAACCTCGACGAGGAGACGTACACGTACTCGCTCAAGCGCGCCGACGCCGACACCTACTCCACGGTCAACTGGATCGAGGGGAACCTCGGCTCGCGGCTCACCCGCAGCGACGTCGAGACCGAACTCAACGGCGAGGCGTCGGAGACGAAAATCGTCGGCGCCTTTTTCGGTCACGACGACCAGCACCTCGACGTCAACGCCCGCGTCTGGCACAAAGCCGAAAACACGACGGCCGACCTCGTGACCCGCGGCGTCCTCGACGACGAGGCGCGCTCGGTGTACGAGGGCGTCCAGGACGTCGGCCGCGACGCGTGGAGTACGAACTCCTACCAGCGCGAGAACACGCTGATGCTCTCGGACCAGTCCGAGGCCGACGCGTCGCCGAAGCTCATCATCAACAACCACGACACCGAGGCGTCCCACGCCGCCTCCGTCGGGCAGGTCGACGCCGAGGATCTCTTCTACATGGTCTCTCGGTCCGTCCCCGAAGAACAGGCCCGTAACATGCTCGTGGAGGGCTTCTTCGTGCCCGTCCTCGAAGAGATCGAAGTCGACGAGTTCCGCGACGACCTCGAAGAGCTCATCGCGGCGCGCCTGCGGTAGTCCGGCCTCCGCGGCGCGACTTCGCCGAGCGTTTTTTCTCCGGTCCCGTCGACCCGCGAGGGAACCGCTTAAGTCGGTTACTCCCGGAGAGGTGTGTATGTACGTCGCGGGACCGTGTCTTCGAACGTTGAGGGGGACGAGCCCATGAGCGTCGGCTATCAGGTCAGCTCGGACCACCAGCTCGCCCGACTCCTCCAGATCGGTATCGTCCTCGAAGAGGTCGTGGAGGCGCGCGCCTACCACCACCACGAGGAACTCGACGAAGACGCGCTCGACGAGGAGATTCGAGCCCTGCTTTCGCACGCCGCCGAGGAGTCCGCGGACCACCGCGAGCGCCTCGAAGCCGTTATCGACCGGCTGGAAGTCGACAGCGTCCCCTTCGAGGAGATAGAGGCGCTGGTCGAGGCCCAGTACGGCCAGACGAAGCCCGAAGACTTCGACGGCGTCCTCTACGACCAACTCTGCAACGAGGAGACCGCATACAAGTTCTACGACGACGTCATCGAGGCCATCGAGGCGAGCGAGGCACAGTTCTCTATCGACCGCGAGGAACTCGTCGCCACCCTGTCGGCGATTCGCGACGAGGAGGCCGAGGGCGTAGAAGAAGTGACGCGAATCATGGAAGACCGCGAGTGAAACGATGAACACGGCAGACCAATACGTCAAGGCGATTTACCTGCTGCAGGAGATGGAGAACGGCCCGGCGGCCACCGGCGCGCTCGCGGACATGATGGAGGTGAGTCCCGCGAGTGCGAACGAGATGATCGGCAAGCTCGAATCCCGCGGCCTCGCCGAACACGAGAAGTACAAGGGCGTCACCCTCACCGACGAGGGCATCGTCCGCGCCCGCGACGCGCTCCAGACCTACTGCATCATCGAGCGCTTCCTGTCGAACGTCCTCGACGTCGAGGAGTTCCGCGCGGAGGCGCGCGAACTCGAACCCGTCATCGACGGGATGATTGCGGAGCGACTCGACACCATCATCGACCGCAACTCCGAGTGTCCCGACTGTTTCGACCCCGAGACGGACGCCTGCGAGTATCTCGACGTGTGCGGCGCGGAACCCGAGACGGAGACGGAAGTCGCCGATTAGTCGCCGCCGACCACCGACCGGAACCGAAGCGTTTTCATTTACCAGCGGACAACCGACGAGTGGACGACATCACCGAAGTCCCGTGGTGTAGTGGCCAATCATAGCGGCCTTTGGATTGGTACGGTTCAATGCGTGCTGAGAAGACAGCCGCTGACGGCGGTTCGAATCCGCCCGGGACTACTCGACACTTCTCCGACGACCTACCGCGAAGAGCGTGGCGCTTCGCCGCCGAGCGATTTTTATCGCCGCACAATGACAATACACTAACGTGTCTCTGCTACATCCGGTGTCGGTCGCTCGGCACCTCGCGTACACCCTCCACTACGCGCTCGTCCGGACGAACTACGAACGACGGCTCGTCGCCACGAAGAAACACGTCGGGCGGACGAGTTTCCGGAGCTACGAACTGTACAACCGTCACGGTAACGACGTGCTCCTGCAAGCGCTGTTGCTCGACCTCGACGGCGGCGACGTGGTCGTCGATGTGGGCGCAAACACGGGGACCTACACACTCGCGGTTGCGGCCAGCGAACCCTCCACGCAGGTCGTCGCCGTCGAGCCGCACCCCGAGGTCATCGACCAGTTGCGGGCGAACGTCGAGGTCAACGACTTCGACGACCGAGTGGACCTCCTCGACTGCGGCCTCGGCAAAACCGACGAATCCCGAGCGTTCCACCTGTCGAGTTACGACGAGTTGGGGTCGTTCTCGCGAGACCACGCGAGCGCGTGGGGGGCGCAGGTCGTCGACACGGCGTCGGTATCGATGCGGCGGCTCGACTCGCTCGTCGATTCCGGGACGGTCCCGCCGCCGGACCACCTGAAAGTTGACGTCGAAGGGTTCGGCCTGAACGTGCTCCGGGGGGCGGAAACGGTCCTTCGGGAGCACCGGCCGACGGTGTATTTCGAACTGCACGACGCCCGCGGGAGCCACGACGAGGCGGCAGCGAAGGCCCTGCTCCGGGAGTCGGGCTACGAGCTGGTTCCGGTCAAGGAAGGTTGGGTGTGCGAGCCGCGGGCGCGGACCGAGGCGACCCAGTCGGCGTAGTCGCGAGCGGTCAGTCGGGTTGAGCGGGGTCGAATCGGCTATTCGAGGACGAAGTTCACGCGCTCGTGAGCCGAGCCTTGGGTCGTCCGGCCGGCGACGGAGACCGTGCCGATATCGCCCGTCTTCGAGACGTGCGTCCCCGCGCAGGCGGTCCGGTCGAAGGGGTCGTCCGCGTCGCCGATTTCGACGATTCGGACCTCGCGAATCGAGTCCGGAAGCAGGTGGAGTCTGGTGCGGTCGGGGTCGAGCGTCGCTTCGGCCTCCTCGCGGTCGAGGCTGTACCACCGGACGGGGAGGTCGGATGCGACGAGGTCGTTCAGGCGCGTCTCGATGGTCCGGAGGTCGTCGCCGTCGAAGCGGTCGTATGCGCAGTCGAGATGTGCGTGGTCGGCGTACAGTTGGTTGCCGGTCGTCTCGGCGTCGAACTCGTCGAGGAGGACCGCAGAGAGGAGATGCTGGGCCGTGTGGTAGCGGCTGTGGGCGCGCCGCCGCGCCGCGTCGACGGCCCCCGTGAGGGTCGTCCCCGCTTCGGGCGCGTCGCTCGCGACGACGTGTTCGATTCGGTCGCGTTTCCGGACGTCCGTCACGTCCCACGTCTCCCCGCCGGCCGAGAGCGTCCCCGTGTCGTGCGGTTGGCCGCCGCCGGTCGGGTAGAAGTACGTCCGGTCGAGGACGACGCGGTCGGTTCCGCGGACCGTCTCGACGGTCGCCTCGAACTCGTGTGTCGTCGCGTCGTCGAGGTATCGTGCTTCGGTCACGGCGGGGTCGACGCGGGCGGGCGAGTTAACTCTCATCGATGTGCCAGCGGTTCACATTGGCGGCCACGAGACCCGGTCTGTTCGCCCGAGAGCCCGGTTCCCGCGACTCAGGGTGGTCGTAACGCCTAAGAGTGGAACGACCCTCATTCCGTGTAATGAGAATACGCACGTGCCAACACCGACGGAGGTTCTGCCGTGGGCGTTGAAATCAAAGAGTCGGCGGTCTCCGACGCCGAGTTCGAGGATATGAAGCGTTTCGTCTCGGACTATCTCTCTGCGAGCGTCGAAAACGAAGACGACGGCGGGCGGATGCGCTGGTACCCGTGGCACTCCGCGGAGTACCGGTTCAACCACATCCTCAACGTCGTCGACCTCGCGACGCGCATCGCCGACCGCGAGGGCGCGGACGTGAACGTCGTTCGCGTGGCCGCCCTGTTTCACGACATCTCGAAGCTCGAAGCCGACCAGGAGGTCCACGCCGAGGAGGGCGCTCGCGTCGCCCGCGAGTTCCTCAGCAGCCACGGCGACTACCCCGACTCCTTCGTCGACCAGGTGTGTCAGGTCGTCTCCGACCACTCGTATCAGGGGCCGCTGACCGACGTGTCGCTCGAAACGCGCTGTCTCATCGAGGCCGACATCCTCGACAAAATCGGTGCGAACGGCACCGCGCTGATGCTTCTGCGGATGGGCTACGAGGCTCGGACCCACATGGACGCCGCCGAGATGGTCGAACGCGTCTTCGAGCGCGGCCGCGACGCCTCCGACCGGCTCGAAACCGACACCGCCCAGAGCTTCGCTCACCAGCGGCTCAAGCGCGTCAAGTGGTTCCGGGAGTGGCTCGAAGAGGAGGTCCCCGAGATGGACCACGACGGCCAGTTCAGCGGCTGAGCTCGTCGGAACCGCCGCCGCGTTTTTTCGAGCGAACTACCCCGCCTCAGAGCGTGTCGAGAATCGAGAGCACGCGCGCTTCGGCGTCGCGGCCGGGGTCGTGTTCCGCGCCGTCGCGGTCGCTGTCGCGGTGGTCGGCGACCGACCGGCGCATCGCCTCCTCGACGGGGGTGGACTCCCAGCCGAGACGGGCGAGTTTGTCCGTCGAGAGGACGTGCGGGTAGTCGCGGTAGAGGATGAAGTCGTCCATCGAGAGGCCGGCCGCGGCGAGTTCACGCTCGCCCGCGTGGACGACCTCGACGCCGGTGCCGGCGGCGTCAGCGATGACTTCGACCATCTCTTCGAGCGTCACGAGCCGTCTGTCACCGACGTTGTAGGCCTCGCCCGCTTCGCCCTCCTCGGCGACGACGCGCATCGCGCTCGCCACGTCCTCGACGTAGGCGCGGTGCCAGACGTTCGTCCCGTCGCCGGGGACGACGACGCGGTCGTAGTTCAGCACGCGGTCGATCCAGTAGTCGAGGCGCTCGGTGTAGTCTTCGGGGCCGTAGACGATGCAGGGCCGGACGGACATCGCGTTGATGCCCCGCGAGGCCGCCTCGAAGACGACCCGGTCGCCCTCGGCTTTCCGCGGGCCGTAGCTCGCACCCGAGTCGTCTGTCGCCTGCTCGTCGGTACAGTCGCACAGCGGCGTCTCGCCCTCGCGCTTCGGGATGACTTCGGCCCCGTAGGCCGCGCCGCTGGAGATGTAGACGTAGGCGTCCACGTCGGCGAAGATGTCGACCGCCGAGGCGACCTCCGCGGGCTTGTACGCCACGCAGTCGAACACCGCGTCGGGTTCGACGGTCAGTTTCGCGGTCCGGAGCGCCTCGTCGTCGGCTCGGTCGCCTTGGACGTGCTGGACGCGCGGGTCGTCCTCGAAGGGGTTGTCGTGGTTCCCGCGGTTGAAGATGGTCACGGCGTAGCCGCTGTCGAGGAGTTCCGAGACGAGGTGGCGGCCGATGAATCGCGTACCGCCGATGACGAGTGCGTTGTCCATGTCCCGGTCGAAGGCGCGCGTGGTGAAAAACGTGAGAGAATCGGTTGCGGGTGCCGGGAACCGCTCGCCGTTAGCGGCGGTTCGAGACGGGCGGGGTCCGTCTCCGTCTCAGTCGTCGCTCGTCGTCGCCGCGCCGACTCTGTCGGCTCCGGCGTCGACGATTGCGCCAGCCTTGGCGGGGAGTTCGTTGCGGACGTCCTCGCGGCCGTCTTCGGCGATGACCTCGGCGTAGGCGTCGGGCATCACCTTCACGAAGTCGCCGAGGACCGACTGCCAGTCGTCGAGCAGCTCGGCCGCGCGGTCGGAGTCGGTGTACGTGCGGTGGTTCTCGACGAGTCGGGTGAGCATCGCCTCGTCCTTGTCGTCGAGGTGGTCTTCGAGCGTCACCATCTCGGTGTTCGCCTTCGCGGCGAACTCGTCGTCGGGGTCGTAGACGTAGGCTACGCCGCCGGACATCCCCGCGGCGAAGTTGCGCCCCGTCTCCCCGAGGACGGCGACGACGCCGCCGGTCATGTACTCACAGCCGTGGTCGCCGACGCCCTCGACGACCGCCTTCACGCCGGAGTTGCGGACGCCGAAGCGCTCGCCCGCGAGGCCGTTGACGTAGCACTCGCCCTGCGTCGCGCCGTAGAGGGCGACGTTGCCGATGAGGATGTTTTCGGCGGCCTCGTAGTTGGCCTCGGCGGGCGTGTCGACGATGACGCGGCCGCCGGAGAGGCCCTTGCCGACGTAGTCGTTGGCGGCCCCGGTGAGCCGCATCGTGACGCCGCGGGCGAGGAAGCCGCCGAACGTCTGACCGGCGATGCCGTCGAACTCACAGCGGATGGTGTCGTCCGGGAGTCCCTCGCCGCCGTGGGCGTTCGAGATGCGGTTCGAGAGCATCGCGCCGACCGCGCGGTCGACGTTCGAGAGGTCGCGGCGGATAACGACCGGCTCGCGGTTCTCGATGGCGTCTGCGGCCTCGTCGATGAGTTTGTGGTCGATGTGGGTCTCGATGTCCGCGTGGACCTGGTCTTCGGTCTTGCGGCGCGCGCCCGTCTCGGGCTCGGCCAGCACCGACGAGAGGTCGAGGTGCTTCGCCTTCTCGTGGTCCGTCTCGACCTGCCGGAGCAGCGAGGGACGACCGATCATCTCGTCGAGCGAGGTGAAGCCGAGGTCGGCCATGATTTCGCGGAGCTCCTGTGCGATGAACGTCATGTAGTTGATGACGTGGTCGGGCTCGCCGGGGAAGCGGCGGCGCAGGTTCTCGTCCTGCGTGGCGACGCCGACCGGGCAGGTGTTCTCGTGGCACTGGCGGGCCATCACGCAGCCCGAGGTGACGAGCGATGCGGTCCCGAAGACGTACTCCTCGCCGCCGAGGAGGGCGGCGACGGCCACGTCGCGGCCGGTCTTCATGCCGCCGTCGACGGAGACGCGGATGCGGGAGCGCAGTCCGGTCGCGCGGAGCATCTGGTTGGCCTCGGCGAGACCGAGCTCCCACGGGAGTCCCGCGTTCTTGATGGAAGTCTTGGGCGACGCGCCGGTGCCGCCGTCGTAGCCGGAGATGTGGACCACGTCGGCTTTCGCCTTCGAGACGCCGGCGGCGATGGTGCCGATGCCGGCCTCGGAGACGAGCTTGACGTTGATGTCGGCGTCGGGGTTGGCCGACTTCAGGTCGAAGATGAGCTGTTTGAGGTCCTCGATGGAGTAGATGTCGTGCAGCGGCGGCGGCGAGATGAGGCCGACGCCCGGCGTCGCGTAGCGGACGTGCGCAATCATCTCGTTTACCTTCTTGCCGGGGAGGTGGCCGCCCTCGCCGGGCTTCGAGCCCTGCGCCATCTTGATCTGAATCTCGTCGGCCGACGAGAGGTAATGCGAGGTGACGCCGAAGCGGCCGGAGGCGACCTGCTTGACGTTGCACTCCTTTTCGGTGCCGAAGCGCTCCGGCGGTTCGCCGCCCTCGCCGGAGTTGGACTTGCCGCCGATGCGGTTCATCGCGATGGAGTTGTTCTCGTGGGCCTCCGGCGAGAGGCTGCCGAGCGACATCGCGGCCGTCGAAAAGCGCTTGACGATGTCCTCGACGGGTTCGACCTCGTCGATGTCCACCGGCTCGCGGTCGGAGTCGAATTCGAGGAGGCCGCGGAGCGCCTTCAGCTGCTTCGACTGGTCGTTGACCAGCTCCGCGAACTCCTTGTACTTCTCGTAGTCGCCGGCGCGGACGGACTGCTGGAGCGTGCCGACGGTCTGGGGGTTCCAGCCGTGGTGGATGCCGGCCGAGCGGTTCTCGTACTCGCCCTGTCGTTCGAGCTTCGGGTCCGCGCCGAACGCGGCGGCGTGACGGGTCAGCAGGTCCTCTTCGATAACGTCGAGGCCGATACCCTCGGTGCGGATTTCGGTGCCCTCGAAGTACTCGGCGACGAAGTCGGATTCGAGGCCGACGGCTTCGAAAATCTGCGCGCCGCGGTAGCTCTCGACCGTCGAGATGCCCATCTTGGCCATCGTCTTGAGCAGGCCGTCTTCGAGCGCGTGGACGTACGCGTCGATGGCCTCGCCCTCGTCGGCCCCGTCGGGGCCGGCGACGACATCCTCGATGGTCTGGTAGGCGAGGTAGGGGTTCACCGCGCCCGCGCCGTAGCCGACGAGCGTGGCGAGGTGGTGGACCTCGCGGGGGTCGCCGGACTCGACGACGAGGCCGGCGTGGTTCCGGAGGCCGTTGCGGACGAGGCTGTGGTGGACCGCGCCCGTCGCGAGCAGGCTCGGGATGGCGACGCGGTCGGGGCCGACCGCGCGGTCGGAGAGGACGACGATGTCCGCGCCGTCTTCGATGACCGCCTTGGCCTCGTCGCGGACGGCCTCGATGGCCTCGCGGATGTCGCCGCCTTTCTCGTAGGTGATGTCGACGACTTCGCTCCGCATGTCGTCGTCGAGGTCCTTGATGGCCACCGTCTCGGCGTCCGTGAGGACCGGCGAGTCGAGGACGAGCTGACGCGCGTGCTCGGGTGACTCGTCGAGGAGGTTACGCTGGCAGCCGAGCCGCGACTCCAGGCTCGTCACGAGCTTCTCGCGGATGTAGTCGATAGGCGGGTTCGACACCTGCGCGAACAGCTGCTTGAAGTAGGTAAACAGCGGGCGGTTGAGGTCCGACAGCACCGAAAGCGGCGTGTCGTCGCCCATCGAGCCGACGGGGTCTTTGCCGTCGCGGGCCATCGGCTCTATCATGTGGTTGAGCTGGTCGTGCGTGTAGCCGAACGCCGCCTGCGTCGCGCGGAGCGACTCAACCTGTCCGCGCGAGGTTGAGTCGGTGTCGCCGGCGATGTCGTCGAGATGGCGCTGCTGTTGGTCGACCCACTCGCCGTACTTCTCGTCGGTGAGGGAGTCGAACACTTCGGCGTCGGGGATGACGCGCCCCTCGTCGGGGTCGGCCATGAAAATCTCGCCGGGCTGGAGGCGACCGCGGGATTCGAGTTCCGCGGGGTCGGTGTCGAGCGCGCCGACCTCGCTGGCGACGATGAGGCGGCCGTCGGTCGTCACCTCGTAGCGACACGGACGGAGGCCGTTGCGGTCGAGGACGGCGGCGATGCGGTCGCCGTCGGTCGCCGCGACGAGCGCGGGGCCGTCCCACGGCTCGACCAGCGAGGCGTGGAAGTCGTACCAGTCGCGGCGCGCCTGGTCCATCGCGTCGTCGTTGCGGTACGCCTCGGGGATGAGCATCCGCAGGACGTGCGGGAGTTCGCGGCCGCTCTTGAGGAGCAGTTCGACCACGTTGTCCACGCTCGCGGTGTCGGACTGGTCGGCCTTCGTGATGGGCATGAGCGTCTCGATGTCGTCGCCGAAGGCCTCGTGCTGGAGGTCCGTCTCGCGGGCGCGCATCCAGTTGACGTTGCCGCGGATGGTGTTTATCTCGCCGTTGTGGATGACCTGGCGGTACGGGTGGGCGAGATGCCACGCGCCGAGCGTGTTGGTGGAGAATCGCGCGTGCACGAGCGCGAGTTCGGTCACCATCCGCTCGTCGCTGAGGTCGGGATAGTAGTTCGGGAGCTGTTCGGCCGTGAGCAGTCCCTTGTAGACGATGGTCTTGCGGTCGAGCGAGCAGACGTAGAACCGTCCCGCGCCCTCGATAGCGAGGTCGTCGACCGCCTTCTCTGCGGCTCGACGGGCGAGGTACAGCGCCCGGTCGAACTCGTCCGCGGTCATCCCGTCTGCCGGCTCGACGAACAGTTGCCAGACGTCGGGCTCCGATTCGAGCGCGGTCGCGCCGAGTTCTGCGTTGTCGGTCGGCACGTCGCGCCAGTCGAACACGGAGAGCCCGTGGTCGGCCAGCGAGTCCTCGACAACCGCCGAAACGCGCTCGCGAACCTCGTCGTCGGTCGGCATGAACACCGAACCGGCCGCGTAGAGGTCCGGAAGCTCGGATTCGAGGACGGCTTCGAAGAACTCGTCGGGTCGTTGCAGCAGGATACCCGCCCCGTCCCCGGTGTTTTCCTCAGCGCCCGTGGTGCCGCGGTGCTCGAGGTTCTCCAGGAGTTCGAGGCTGTCTGCGACGACTCGGTGCGAGGCGCCGTTTTCGAGGTCTACGACGGCCCCAACGCCGCAGTTCGACCGCTCGTCGGTCGGGTCGGCTAACCCGTCCTGAGCGAAGGGTGCGTCTATGTGTGGCTTGGTCATACGCCAATAGTACGGCTACCCGCATAAGCAACTTTTCCTGAAACCATAAGGGTGTTACAATGTCATATAAGGATGTATCCATACATAGTATGGAGACTAATGATGATTCGACGGACGACGAAAAATATGAACAATCGTGTAAAACTGGGCGGCCGGTTCAGTAGGACTTCGCGAAGTACGCCGTCTCCTCGGCGTCGTCGCCGCAGACCGCGCAGTCCTCGCCGTCGTGAATCTCCGCGTCCTCGTCGTTCAGGGGCACCATGACGATTTCGGCGGCGATTTGCTCCTTAATCTCGTCCTCGCAGGCCTCGTCGCCGCACCACGGCGCTTTCACGTAGCCGCCGTGCTGGCCGATGGTGCCGAGAATCTCGTTGCGCTCGGACGCCTCGCGGACGTTTTCTTCGAGGTTCTCCTCCGCGGCGGCGTAGAGCTTCGCGTACACCTCGTCGAATTGCGCTTGGACGGCCTCGGCGATGTTCTCGCGGTCGAGTTCGACCGACTCGCCGTCGGGGCGGTGGACGGCCGTGACGACGTCGTCGTCGACCTCGTTCGGGCCGATTTCGAAGCGGACGGGGACGCCCTTGAGCTCCCACTCGTTGAACTTGAAGCCGGGATTGCGCTCGTCGCGGGCGTCGAGTTCGACGCGGACGCCGGCGTCTTCGAGGTCCTCGGCGATGTCCTCGGCGTACTCGAGGACCTTCTCCTGCGTGTCGGCCTGCCAGATGGGGACGATGACGACCTGTTCGGGCGCGATAGTCGGGGGCAGGACGAGCCCCTGGTCGTCCGAGTGCGTCATGATGAGCGCGCCGAGCGAGCGCCACGACAGCCCCCACGAGGTCGTGTGGGCGGGCTCTTCGTCCTCGTCTTCGGTCGTGTAGGTGAGGTCGAACGCCTCTGCGAAGGAGGTGCCGAGGTAGTGGGAGGTGCCGGCCTGCACGGACTTGCCGTCGGGCATGAGCGCCTCGACGGTCGTCGTCGTGTCCGCGCCGGGGAACTTGTCGTGTTCCGGCTTCGCGCCGCGGAGCACGGGGATGGCGAGTACGTCCTCGTAGAGCGACTGGTACTGCGAGAGGCGGGTCATCGTCTCGTCCCACGCGCCGTCGCGGGTCTCGTGGGCCGTGTGACCTTCCTGCCAGAGGAACTCCTTGGTGCGGAAGAACGGCTTCGTCTCGGTCGCTTCCCAGCGCACGACGGAGGCCCACTGGTTCACGCGGAGCGGGAGGTCGCGGTGGCTACGGACCCACTGGGCCATGTAGGGTGCGATGATGGACTCGGAGGTCGGGCGGACGGCGAGGCGCTCTTCGAGTTCTTCGTGGCCGCCGTGGGTGACCCACGCCACCTCGGGGTCGAATCCCTCGACGATGTCCTTCTCGCGTTCGAGGTAGCTCTCGGGGATAAACAGCGGGAAGTACGCGTTCTGGACGCCCGTCTTCTTGAACTCGCCGTCGAGGTAGTTCTGGATGGACTCCCACAGCGCGTAGCCGCGCGGGCGAGTCACGATGAAGCCGCTCATTCCCTCCGGGCCGTAGTTCGCGAGGCCCGCCTTCTGGACGACCTCGGCGTACCACTCGCCGGTGTTGTACTGCTTCGACTCGGTGATTCCGAGTTCCTGCTCGTCGCTCATTGCCCATCGGTAGCCGCAGCGAACCCTTAAACGCCCCGAAGGTGCCGGCCGCCGCCCCGCCGCGCGGACCATCTCTCGCGGACGACGTTCGGCCGTTCCGGCGGACGCATAGATACATATCGCCGGCTATCCTACCAGTACGTGGTGGTTGGCGTGCTAACAATGGACACAATTGTACGCGGCGAACGGCCGACTCCTCGGGAGGGGACGGTCCGAATCGAACTGTGGGTTCCGAGCGGGCGGCGCGCGGAGTTCACACCGGTCATCGAGCGACTGGACGACGCCGTCGAGCGCGGCCTTATCGAGGAGTACACCGTCGAGACGTGGGACCGGTTCGTGGACCTTTCAGGGAGCCTGAATCCGCGCGAGCGACGCGTCCGCGACCGACTCGCGTCGTACGCGCGGTGGGCGGCGACGCGCGGCGACCGACTGACGGGGTTGGGCGACCCCGGAGTGCGCGGCGTCGGACGGATGGGCCCGGAGCGGCTGACCCGGCGGACCCCGCGGGCGGTCATGGCGGAGTACGAAGACGGCGTGCTCACCTACGTGACCGCGTGCGAGGAGTGCGTGGGCGCGTTCCGCGAGCGCCTCCGCGAACTCGACACTGCGGGCGAACGCGAGTCCGAGACCTCGTCGGAGCCCGTCAGAATCGAGTGGTAAGCGCCCCGTCCCTCGTTTTTCCGTGATATCTTCGACCGTCAGCGCCGACTGTCGAACGGTGAGTCACCCTCGCGCCACGACCACCCCGGCAGGCGCGTCTGAAAGCCCGCGGCGAGCGCGGCGTCGAGGTCGTCGCGGCCGGCGGGACCGTCGGTGTGGACGGCCACGTCCGCGAAGTGGAACGTCGCCTGCGCGAGGAGTCGGAGCGGCTCACCGCCGGCGATGGTCGCCGCGAGTTCGCGGCCGAGCACCTCGTCCACGACGAACCCCGGATAGTCGTCCTGTACGTCCAGCCGCTTGAGGATGCGGACGTAGGCCGCGACGTTGACGCCGACCTCGCCGTCGGCGAACACCGTATCGACCGCCTCGCGGTAGGCCGCCTCGTCGACCGCGCCGACGCGCGTGTCGAACTGCTCGCCGAGTCGCCGTCGCGTCTCGTTGATGAGCGGGACGACCACGTCCGCGCGCGCTCGAACCCAGTCGTGTTCCGCCGAGACGGCCGCCGGTGTGAGTTCCATGGTCGTCGGTCGGCCCCGAGACGCTTCGGCTTTGCGAAGGGTTTTATACTGGCGACATGGTACTGTCGGGTAAGCGGGTTTTCCCTGCCTCTTCCCGCAGTCGAGATACAACCGTATTCAGTTCACTATGCTCTCTCCGCAGTCGGCCGAGACTGGCACTCGTACACGTGGACCGGCTCGCGTCGACGCTCCTGAGGTAGGGGTTCCCGAGACCTGCCGGCGCAGGACCGGACGGGTCGCTCGTAACTATGAGCTCCGTAGATAAACAACTCGAGAATCTGAAGGCAGAGATTACGAACGAACTCCCCCGCGACATCTCGGTTTCCGACGTCAAGTACGAGGGTCCCGAACTCGTCGTCTACACGCGCGACCCGAAGAAGTTCGCTCAGAACGGCGACCTCATCCGGAAACTCGCGAGTAAGCTCCGAAAGCGAATCACGGTTCGCCCGGACCCGGACGTGCTGTCCGACCCCCGCGAGGCCGAACCCAAAATTCTGAGCGTCATCCCCGAGGAAGCGGGCGTCACCGACCTTGACTTCCACATCGACACCGGCGAAGTCGTCATCGAGGCCGAGAAACCGGGCATGGTCATTGGTCGCCACGGCTCGACGCTCCGCGAAATCACGCAGAAAGTCGGCTGGACGCCCGAAGTCGTCCGCACCCCGCCCATCGAGTCCTCGACGGTTTCGAACGTCCGCAACTTCCTGAAGCAGGAACGCGAGGACCGCCGCCGCATCCTCGAACGGACCGGCCGGCAGATTCACCGCGAGCAGCTCTCGGACGACGAGTGGGTCCGCATCACGACCCTCGGCTGCTGCCGCGAAGTCGGCCGCGCGTCCTTCATCGTCTCGACGCCCGAGACCCGAATCCTCGTCGACTGCGGCGACAAACCCGGCTCCGACGACGTGCCGTATCTGCAGGTCCCCGAGGCGCTCGGGTCGGGCGCGAACTCGCTCGACGCGGTCGTCCTCACCCACGCTCACCTCGACCACTCGGCGCTCATCCCGCTTCTGTTCAAGTACGGCTACGACGGCCCCATCTACACGACCGAGCCGACCCGCGACCTCATGGGCCTGCTCACGCTCGACTACCTCGACGTCGCCTCGAAGGAGGGACGCACCCCGCCGTACGAGTCCGAGATGGTCCGCGAGGCCATCAAGCACACCATCCCGCTGGAGTACGGCGACGTGACCGATATCGCGCCCGACGTGAAGCTCACGTTCCACAACGCGGGCCACATCCTCGGCTCCGCCGTCTCGCACTTCCACATCGGTGACGGCCTCTACAACGTCGCGTTCTCCGGCGACATCCACTACGAGGACACTCGCCTGTTCAACGGCGCGGTCAACGACTTCCCGCGCGTGGAGACGCTCGTCCTCGAATCGACCTACGGCGGCCGAAACGACTACCAGACCGACCAGCAGGACTCCGAAGAGCGCCTCATCGAGGTCATCAACGAGACGTACGACCGCGGCGGCAAGGTCGTCATCCCGGCGTTCGCCGTCGGTCGCTCACAGGAGATTATGCTCGTCCTCGAAGAGGCGATGCGCTCGGGCAAGATTCCGGAGATGCCCGTCCACCTCGACGGGATGATTTGGGAGGCGACGGCCATCCACACGACCTACCCCGAGTACCTCCGCGACGACCTCCGCGACCGCATCTTCCACGAGGACGAAAACCCGTTCCTCGCCGAGGAGTTCAACCACATCGACGGCGGCGAAGAGGAGCGACAGGACGTCGCCGACGGCGACCAGGCCATCATCCTCTCGACCTCCGGGATGGTCACCGGCGGCCCCATCATGTCGTGGCTCCGCCACGTCGGCCCCGACCCGAAGTCCCGACTGGTCTTCGTCGGCTACCAGGCGCAGGGGACGCTCGGCCGCCGCATCCAGAACGGTTGGGACGAGATTCCGGTCAACGGCCGCGACGGCATGGGCCGGTCGGACACGCTGAAGCTCAAGATGGACGTGGAGACGGTCGACGGTTTCTCCGGTCACGCCGACCGGCAGGGCCTCGAAAACTTCGTCAAGACGATGAACCCGCGCCCGGAGAAGGTGCTGTGCGTCCACGGCGACGAGCGCTCCGTCCAGGACCTCTCGTCGGCGCTCTACCACGACTACAACATGCGGACGTTCGCGCCGAAGAACCTCGAAACGTTCCGCTTCAAGTAACGGCCTGCGCTTCCCGTTCGGCGGTTATCCTGTCCAGATAGTATAATTACCAGCGGACATATAGGTACTCGACGAGTATTCTCAATCGAAAACCGGACGGGAATCGCGTCCCGGGTATCATCGCTGTCGTTCTCGTCGGAATTGTCCTCGTCATCGTCGGCGCAGTGGTACTCACGGCGGTGTTGGGTATCTCGTACTCAACACGGCCGAACAGGTGGGTCCCACTCCGTCCGTGTCGTTTCAATTCGGCGTCAGCGACGGCGCGGCGACGATAGAACACGCTGGCGGTGACTCGTTTTCGGCGGGCGAGATGCTTGTGGTCGCCGGCGACACCGAACAGTCGTGGGCGTCGCTGTCGGGCGAAGACGGACCCGTCGAACGGGCGATTCGATTTCGTTCGACGTTGCGAGCGGCGAGACTGTCGAACTCGTCTACGTGGGTGGCGACGGACGCGAACTCGTCGGTCGGTTGAGCGCGTAGTCACCCCCGCGAACGAACTTCGATTGGCGAACATTAATCAGGACTCTCGAACGAGTGGTTGCCATGCGTCTCGCACTTATTGCGCACGACGAGAAGAAGCCGGACCTCATCTCGTTCGCTGAGGAGCGGCAGGACGACCTCGAACGCTTCGACCTCATGGCGACGGGGACGACCGGTCAGCGACTCATCGACGCCACGGGGCTCGACATCGAGCGCAAGCAGTCCGGGCCGCTCGGCGGCGACATGCAAATCGGCGCGGAGATTGCCAGCGAGACCTGCGACGGCGTCATCTTCCTCCGCGACCCGCTGACCGCCCAGCCCCACGAGCCGGACATCACCGCCCTGCTCCGCATCTGCGACGTTCACCAGACGCCGCTTGCGACCAACCTCGCCAGCGCGGACGCCGTCCTCGACGAACTCATCCGACAGCTCGACGGCGAGGAGTAGTCACCGGGACCGAACCGCGTCGGGACCGAGCCGCGCCGCGCCGCGACCCGCGCGTCCATCGCCTCGTTTCGCTTCGAGAGACGGTATCACGCCTGAGAATCGCGGCGTATCCTTAATTAGCAGCGCGCCGGAGGCGACGGTATGCACGCCGCGACTCGCGCATCCCTGACGCTCGCCGTGATTCTCACTGTGGCGACCGCCCCGGTCACCGCCGCGACTGCTGCGACCGGCCCGACCTCGCCGTGTTTTCCCGGCGAGGGCCACCAGTTCGACATCGGCGGCGAGGGTGCGGGCATCGACCTCGTGGTCTTCCTCTCGATGTTCGAGAACCTCGGCGGCGAGGGCGGCTTCGGGATGGAAGCCGGCGGCTCCGTCGGCAACGACTCCATCGTCCAACTCCGGGCGGGGGTTGCCTTCGACGGCGTCGGTCCCGCCGCGGCGTTCCTCTCTGACCCCTTCTCGCGGTTCAGCGTCGTCTACGACTACTCGATGAACCTCCCGATGTTCGCTGACTCGGGCATCGAATCGAGCTACGAGGACGACGGCTCGCCGGTGGGTGGACTCGACGCGAAATCCTGTTAGTCAGTCGTCCGCGGCCGCGGGGTCGGTGACGGACTGCGCCGCCGCGTCGACGCCGACCATGTCGCACACGTCGGCCATCGGGCACGCGTCGGGGCCGTCGAGACACGCGGGTTTTCGGGCCGTGCAGAACTCGCGACCGAACTGAATCATCGCGGTGTGGCCGAAGCCGCACTTCTCGTCGGGAATGTCGCGTTCGAGCGCCGCCCGAACGCCTTCGTGGTCGGCGTCGGCGGGCGCGAGCCCCATCCTACGGGCGATGCGGTGGACGTGGGTGTCAACCGGGAAGACGCCGCCGCGCCCGCCCGCAAAGAGGAGGACGCAGTCGGCGGTCTTCGGGCCGACGCCTTTCATCTCCAAGAGGCGGTCACGGACCGTCGCGGGCGCTTCCTCGCGGACGTAGCGGTCGAAGTCGGCCTCGCTCCCGAAGTCGGCCAGCACCTCCTCCGCGACGCCCTGGATGAGCTTCGACTTCTGGTTGTAGAGGCCGCCGGAGCGGATGGCCTCGACGATGCCCTCGCGGTCGGCCGCCGCCAGCGACTCGGCGAGGTCGCCGCCGCCGTACTGCGCCATGAGTTCGTCGTGGGCGGGCTGGCTCGCCTTGTCGCTCGTGTTCTGGCTCAGGATGGTTCGGACGAGACACTCGAAGCCGCCCTGCCCGCCGTAGGCTTTCCGCCAGTAGCGCTCGCCGAGCCGGTCGACGACGACCTCGGCGCGCGTCGCGGTCTCGGGGTCGGCGGGGGAGAACGCGGTTTCTCGGCCGCCGCCGCTCGCGCCGCCGCTGATGTTCTCTGCGGGTTCGTCGGGCATATTCGGTGGTTACGACTGCGCGGTGAAAAACGCATCCCGTCGGTCGACTCCTCGGTCGACTGCGCCGAGTTACTCGACTTCGATGGTGACGGTCAGTTCCGCCCCGTCGGCGAGCGCCGAGACGAGGTCGCGGTCGAAGCCCGCCGCGGCGTGGGCCGCGTCGACCGCGCCGGTTCGGTCGTCCACGTAGTCGCTCGTGCGGAAGACGATGCTACGGTCGCCCTCGAACGTGAGGTCCGGGTGTCCGCGGGCGCGGACGGCCTGCTCGTGAGTTTCGTCGCCCGCGTCCACGCGGACGTGCACGTCGATAGCCGCGTCGCGGGACTGGCAGGCCTCGACGAACGCCGGGTCGAAGTCGGCGGGCGTGCGGTCGGCCTCGACGCCGATGATGCAGTCGCCCGAGGGGGTGAGCCAGTCGTCCGTCGTCACCTCGAAGGTGCTCGCGTGTTCGGCGCGTACGTGCTCGTGGCCGCGTGCGCGAATGACCTCTCTCATGACGTGGCATCCGACCCGACTCGGTTTAGCCCCCACGATTCACATCCCATTTATATACGACTGTGGCAATGACTAACATGGAGAATACGGTCGATACGAGCGGTGTGGTAACTGTTTTCACCCGAATACCCACCGAAGTATTTATTAACTGGTCGCTTGTATGTGTATGTACCTGAGCGCCTCCGGCGTTCCGGCGGCATCGCACGCAGAATGATCGGGAATTCTTATCCACGGTCGGTCGCACTCCCACGAGCAGCCGCCACGCACGGAGTGGTGATGGTATCGAGGATTGATTACGCATGGTAACGAAGCAGGAAGTACTTAGCGAGTTCGACGTGCAGGAACTCGACGAGGCACGAAACATCGATCTCCCAGACGAAAAGCTCGAGAGCGGCTCGAAAGGCGAACTCATCAAACTCGCCGGTCAACTCCGTGACCGCCGCAATGAACTAAACCAGATGGCTTCCGAGCGCGCATCCAAGCGCGACGACCTCAACGCGAAGACTCGCGAGAAGGTCGACGAAGCCCAGAAGCACCGCGAGAAGCGCGACGAGATGAACTCGCAGGTGCAGGAACACAAGCAGAGCCGCAACGAGCTCAACGCGAAGGCCAACGAGCTCTTCGACGAGGTCGACGAGATGAAAAGCGACCTCGAGCTCGACGACGGCAAGGACATCGACGAGCTCAAAGAGGAGATCGAGCAACTCGAGTTCCGCCAGCAGACCGAAGTCCTCTCGACCGAAGACGAGCGCGAGCTCATCGAGAAAATCGAGAACAAGCGCGAAGAGCTTCGCCAAAAAAAGGACAAGGTCGAAGAGAGCGGTGACCTCGAAGCACTCATCGAAGAGGCAGAAGAGGTCCGCTCCGAGGCGTCCCAGCACCACCAGAAGGTGACCGAGCTGGCCGACGACGCCCAGGAACACCACAACCAGATGATCGAGGCCTACCGCGAGGCCGACGACATCCGCGACAAGGCCGACGAGATGCACGAGCTCTTCGTCGAAGCCCAGGAAGCGGCCGACCGTCACCACGAGGACTTCGTCCGCGTCCAGAAGCGCCTCCGCGAGCTGGACAAGAAAGAAGAGCGCCAGCGCAAGGACTCCCGCGCCGAGGAGCGCGAGGCCGCCAAGGCCGAGGCCGAGGAGATCTACCAGAAGTTCAAGGAAGGCGAGACCCTCGAGACCGAGGACCTGATGAAGCTCCAGAAGTCCGGTCTGCTCTAAACCCCGGTCACTTTCTCTCTCTTCGTCGCGCTTGCGACGTATCATTTTTATGCCGTTCGAAGCCCCAGCGACAGCCATGAGTGATTCACCGTGACCGACAGTTTCACGCGCGTCTACCGGCTGGCTATCGTGGTCGTTCTCGCCGTCGTCGGGGCGGCGGTCGGCTGGATTCTGTTCTACCGCGTCCCCGACACGCTCGCGGACCTCGCGGGCGTCCTCCTGTTCATCGGGACGGTCGTCGCCGCGCTCCGCGTCGGCGGCAGGCTCGCCGCCTCGGCGTTCCCCGACTACGACGTGGCCGAAGTCGCCGTCGAAGGTCCCATCTCCCGCGACGGCGGCGGCGGTCCGGTTCCGGGTCGCGGCGGCGGGACGCCCGCCGACGACATCGTCGAGCAGGTCGACGCCGCGGCCGACGACGACAGCGTCGACGCGCTGCTGGTCAAACTGAACACGCCCGGCGGCGAGGTGCTGCCGAGCGACGACATCCGCCGGGCCGTCGCGGACTTCGACGGGCCGACAGTCGCCTACGCCACGGACACTTGTGCCTCGGGCGGCTACTGGATCGCCAGCGGCTGCGACGAACTGTGGTCCCACGACGTGAGCGTCGTCGGCTCCATCGGCGTCATCGGCTCGTCGGTCAACGCCTCGGAGTTGGCCGACAAAATCGGCCTCTCCTACGAGCGGTTCGCCGCGGGGAAGTACAAGGACGCCGGAATGGCGCTCAAGGAGCCGACCGAGGACGAACGCGAGTACCTCCAGGGGCTCATCGACGACTACTACGACGACTTCGTCGAGCGCGTGGCCGAGGGCCGCGACATGGACCCGCAGGTCGTCCGCGACACCGAAGCCCGCGTCTACCTCGGTGAGGAGGCCCACGAACTCGGACTGGTCGACTCGCTGGGGACCCGCGACGACGTGGAAGACCGACTCGCTGAACGCCTCGGCCGCGACGAGGTGTCGGTGCGGGAGTTCACCCCCGAGGTCGGCCTCACCGACCGGCTCCGCGGTGGCGTCGAAGGGGCGGCGTACGCCTTCGGCGCGGGACTCGCCTCGTCGGTCGACCCCGACGACGGCTTCTCGTTTCGGTTCTGACGACTGGGAGGCTTTTTAGCCCGCGCCCCCGTTCGTCTTCCACGTGACAACGCTCGTCCTCTGTGTCGACCGGGCGAACGACATCGGCCGCAAGACCGGGCTCTCGACGCCCGTCGTCGGCTGGGAAGCGGTCCGGTCGCTCGTCACCGACGTGGGCCTCGCGGACCCGGAGGATTCGAGCGTCAACTGCCTTCTCGCGGCGCTTCGGACGACGCGCGAACTCAGAGACGAGCGCGAGGACGCCGAAATCGCGGTCATCTCGGGGACGAGCGACAGCGCCGTCGGAGCCGACCGCGCCGTCGCGCGACAGCTCGACGACCTCGCCGAGCAGTTCGACGTCGAGTCCGCCGTCGTCGTCATCGACAGCGCGGAAGACGAGCGGCTCGTCCCGGTCGTCGAAAGCAGGTTCCGGGTCGACGCGGTCGACCGCGTGGTCGTCCGGCAGGCCCACGACATCGAGTCGACGTACTACCTGCTCAAGCAGTTCCTTGGCGACGAGGAGCTTCGCTCGACGGTACTCGTCCCGCTCGGCGTCGGCCTGCTTCTCGTCCCGTTGCTGCTCGTCCAGTTCAGCCCCGAGGTCGCCATGGCCGGGCTCGCCGCCCTGATGGGCGCGGTGCTGCTCTACAAGGGACTGGCCATCGACGAGTTCCTCTCGGACGCCCCGGACCAAATCCGCGACGCCCTCTACTCCGGGCAGGTGTCGGTCGTCACCTACGCGGTCGCGGCCGGGCTGGCCATCGTCGGGCTGTTCCTCGGCGCGCTCGCCGTTCGGTCCCCCGGCGTCGGCGGGGGCGAGGAGGTGCTCGTCCCGTCGCTCCTGTTCGTCTACCACAGCGCGCCGTGGCTGGCGCTCGCCGCGCTGACCGCGAGTGCGGGCCGCCTCTTGGACGAACTCATCGGGAGCGAGCGCGTCTCCACGTCGTACATGAACCTCCCGTTCGGCGTCGTCGCCATCGGACTCGTCGTCCGCGGGTTCGCCGGCTTCCTCCTCGAACGACAGGGCGAGCTAGCGAACCTCGAACTGCTCGGGCGACTCGCGCTCACGCCGGTCCAGCGGCTGGCGATGTTCATCGTCGCCGGCGTCGTCGTGAGCGTCGTGGGCGTCCGCGTCTCCGCGAGCGTCTCGGACGAGACGCTGGAGGACGTCGTCGACACGCCCAGAGAAAACGAGAGCTGAGGATTTCTGTCCCGTGTCTTCGTTTCGTCCCCGTCGTTAGTTTGACGCCCGGTATTCGCCGTGTTTGACGCCGATGGCGAGACAGAGAGCCCCGAAGACGAGCATCGACGGCGTCACCATCATCAGGACCGTACTCGTTGCCATCGCGTCCATTCCGACGAGGGCCGCGGTTCCGACGACGACGAGCGCGACGAGCAACGCGACTGTCTTGGGGAGGTCGAACTCCATGGGATTCTGTCGGGACTCGTTCGACAAATCCGTTGCGGCTCCGGGCGACGAATCGAGAGTCGAACCGGGAAAAGGCGGGTTCGGTCGCTTACCAGGGCGCGAAGTCGGGGTCGACGCGGCGGTCTTCGATGTCGATGGCGTCGATGGCGGCCACGTCCTCGTCGTCGAGTTCGAGCGCGAGCGACTCCCAGTTGTCGCGGATGTGGGCCTCGCCCGTCGCTTTCGGAATCGCGGTGACGCCCTTCTCGCGGAGCCACGCCAGAGACACCTGCGCCTCGCTCGCGTCGTGTTTCTCCGCGATGTCGGACAGCACGTCGACGTCGAAGACCTCCCCGCGGGCGAGCGGCGAGTACGCGACGATTTCGATGTCCTCCTCGGCGCAGACCTCGCGGAGTTCCTCCTGCTGGAAGAGCGGATGCATCTCGATTTGGTTGGCGAAGACGCCGGACTCGGACAGTTCGACGGCCTCGCGGACCTGTTCGGGCTCGAAGTTGGAGATGCCGACGCGCTCGGTCAGCCCTCGCTCGACGAGTTCGTCGAAGGCCGCGAGCGTCTCCTCGGCGTCGTACTCGCGGGACGGCCAGTGGACGTACAGGAGGTCGACGTAGTCGACGCCGAGCTTTTCGAGGCTCGCTTCGGTGCTCTCGATGACGTCGTCGTGGGACAGTTCGTCGGCCCACACCTTCGTCGCGAGGAACACGTCGTCGCGGTCGACGTCGGCGGCGGCGATGCCCGCGCCGACCTCCGCCTCGTTTCCGTACGCTTGGGCGGTGTCGATGTGGCGGTAGCCCATCTCCAGCGCCGTCTGCACCGCGTTGCGACACTCGTCGGCGTTCGTGTTCTGCCACGTTCCGAGCCCGAGCATCGGCATCCCGTTCGCTCGCGGTGCGTCGTCTGCTGAAGCGAGGTTCTCCGTCATGACCGATTCAAGGGCCGCGAGTTGAAAAGACGTTCCGGAAGGGCGGGCGAATTTCCGGCTTTCACGGCCTGAGGGTGTGTCACACGGGGTCTCAGACGCTCGCCACTCGATGCCGCTCGACGCCGCCCGACGCTTGGCGGCGGATAGTTTATGTGTTATGTGGTAGCATATCTGACCGGTGGTCAGGAATGTCGTCCGCATCAGAGCCGTTGACAGAAGAGAACACGAACGCGTTCGCACACCGTATCGCGGGTGACTCGCTCGTCTACGAGTGTCCGAACTGCGAGTTCGGTGAGGTGCTGGTGACGGAGCTCATCGAGTCCGACGACGCGCGGTGTCTCGACTGCGGGACGCGCTACCGGCTCAACATCGAGACGGTGGCGTAAGAGCGGGTCGTCGGGAGACTCGGTGGCGGGTCGGTCGGCTCGGTCGCCCGGACCTCCTTGGTCCCGCTCGGACCGACTCGGTCAGTCGATTCTTTTTGGCGTGAAGCGTTCGCGGCGCTCGCGGGCCTATCGAGCAGTCGGGGACGATCGAAAGAACGGTCGAAGTTCGGTGAGCGGTCGGCGCGGCGTCAACCGCGAGTTCGGCGGTCGTCGTTAGTAGAACTCGCGGACGAGGTCCATCGCGTCGTCGGGCGCGCCCGACGGAATGTCCGACATGTTCTGGTCGACGCCGAACTTCTCCTCGTAGGAGACGGAGCTTTCGTCCTTGTAGATGATGCCCTCGTACTCCTTCGACGAGTCGAGAATCTTCTCCTTGGCCGCGTCGTAGTCGGTCGGGTCGTGGTCGGTGTCCGCGAGGTCAACGAGGTTGTCGCGGAAGTAGTCGTAGGTGTCCACGTCGTTGAACGTGACACAGGGACTGAACACGTTCACGAAGCCGAAGCCGTCGTGTTCGATGGCCTCCTGGACGATTTCCGCGTGGCGCTTGTGGTCCGTCGCGAACGACTGCGCGATGAACGTGCCGCCGGCGGCCAGCGACAGCGCGAGCGGGTTGACCGGGGGCTGCTGGGGCCCTTCGGGGGTCGTCGAAGTCTCGAAGTCCTCGCGCGAGGTCGGCGAGGCCTGTCCCTTGGTGAGGCCGTAGATGCGGTTGTCCATGACGGTGTAGGCCATGTCCACGTTGCGGCGGACGGCGTGGATGAAGTGGCCCGCGCCGATGGAGTAGCCGTCACCGTCGCCGCCGGCTGCGACGACGGTCAGGTCGGGGTTCGCCAGCTTGACGCCGGCGGCGACCGGGAGCGAGCGCCCGTGGACGCCGTGGATGGCGTACGAGTGCATGTACGTCCCGATTTTTCCGGAACAGCCGATACCGGCGACCATGAACGTGTTGTCGGGGTCGGTGCCGGAGTTGGCGAGGGCTTTCATGATGCCGTTCATCGTCCCGAAGTCCCCACAGCCGGGACACCAGGTCGGTTGTTTGTCTGACTTGAAGTCGGTGAAGCGGACGTTTGAGCTCATGCTGAGACCTCCTCTGCGTCGAGGGTGGCTTTGATTTCGTCTGCGAGTTCGTCCGCCTTGAAGCGGACGCCGTCGTATTTGTTAATGCGCTTGACACGGGTCAATGTGTCGTGCTCGACGACGTTGGCGAACTGCCCCGTCGCGTTACACTCGACGACGATGACCTCGTCGGCCGCCTCGATTTCCTCGGTGAGGTCCGGCCGCGGGAACATGTACGGGACCGACAGGAAGCGCACGTCGATGCCGTCTTCTTCGAGGAAGTCGAGCGCCTCGACGAGCGCGCCCTCGTTGGAGCCCCACGAGAGGATGAGCGTGTCGGAGTCGGCGTCACCGAACTCGCGCGGCGAGAAGTCCTCGGTCTCCTTTGCGGTCTCGACCTTCCGGTCGCGCTTGTCGACCTGCTCGACGCGCATCGACCGGTCTTCGGTCCGCCGACCGAGTTCGTCGTGTTCGAGGCCCGTCGACATGTGCGCGCCCTGTTCCGTACCGGGGAACGCGCGCGGGCTGACGCCGTCGTCGGTGAGCGCGTGCGGCTGGAAGCGACCTTCCTCGTCGAGCCACTCGTCGATGGAGTCGTCGTCGACGACCTTGCCGCGGTCGATTTCGACTTCGTCCATGTCGAACGTCTCGGGGGAGAACGTCTGTTCCGTGACCGCCATCGCGAGGTCGGCCGCGACGTACACCGGAACCTGGTACTTCTCGGCGAAGTTGAACGCCTCGACGGTCTTCCAGAAGCACTCGTCGATGCTCGTCGGCGCGACGACGAAGCGCGGAATCTCGCCGTGGCCGCCGTACAGCATCATGTTGAGGTCGCCCTGTTCCTGCTTGGTCGGCATCCCCGTCGAGGGGCCCGAGCGCATCACGTCGACGATGACGAGCGGCGTCTCGGAGGTGGCGACGAGCCCGAACGTCTCGGTCATCAGGTCGATGCCCGGACCGGACGTGGCGGTCATCGACCGCGCGCCGGCGCGCGCCGCACCGAGCGCGAGGTTGATGGCCGCGAGTTCGTCTTCCGCCTGCACGACGTGGCCGCCGTAGCGTTCGATGCGGCCGGTGAGGTACTCCATCACGTCGGTCGCGGGCGTGATGGGGTAGCCGGCGTAGAAGCGACAGCCGGCGGCGATGGCGCCCATGCCGATGGCCTGGTCGCCGTTGATGAGCACGTAGTCCTCGTCGGTCGTCTCGAGGTCGTAGTCGAACTCGTGGTCGTACTCGTCGTGGACGTATTCGAGGCCCGCGCGGGCCGCCTTCTTGTTGTTCTCGACGATGGCCTCGCCCTTCCCGCCGAAGCGCTTCTGGAGCGCGCTGTCGAGGTTCTCGATGGGGAAGTCCGCGACGGCGCACGCCGCGCCGAGCGCGACGACGTTGCGCATGATTGCGCCGCCCGCCTCCTCGGCGAGCGCCTTGAGGGGGATGTCCAGCCCGACCATTCCCTCGGGGATTTCGACGTCCGCCATGGTGGAGCGGTCGCCGTCGTAGATGATGACGGAGCCCTCGTGCAGTTCGTCGAGGTTCTCGTCGATTGTTCGTTGTGTGAGCGCGATGAGCACGTCGAGTCGGTCGACGACGCTCTGCACGGGGTCGATGGCAGTCCGAACCTTGTACGCGGTGTATCCGCCCCGGATTCGCGAAGCGAAATCCTTAGACGTGAACACGTGGCGTCCGGCCCGGGAGAGTGCCTGAGCGAAAATCTTCCCCGTGGAGTCGATGCCATCGCCAGCCTCGCCGCCGATGGCCCAGTTGAAGTCCGCAGGCATGCTGGGTGAAATCTACCCATAGCCGGGTCAAAAGCCTTCTGAAAATTGGTGTTAAACGACGGTACTGATAATAAATGAAAATTTGACGCGTAAGTTCTGTGGGTGCCTAAAATAGACTGACCTACGGACTAATATACGAATTATGGGGATGGAATCGACCAAATGTCTAATTGAGGTGTGTTTCACCATCTCGTGGCAATTATCTCCGGTTCACACTATGTGCACGGTCAGCACGGTTCGGGGCTGACTCCGGCGCGCACGTCCGGGAAGACAAGGCCCTTGTGAGCCTGCGACCAACTCGGTCGCATGGACGCAATCGTCACCGTCGCCGTAGCCCGCGATGTCGGTCCCGGAACGGTCGCCATCGAGTTCGAGACGCCCGACGGCTTCGAGGCCGCGCCGGGTCAGTTCGTCAAGCTCTCCGCCGAGGTCGACGGCGAGTCGTACGCGCGGTTCTACACGCTCTCGTCGCCCGGCGTCGGCGACACCTTCGAGGTGACCGTCGGCATCGACCCCGAGGAGGCAGGGCCGTTCAGCCAGCACCTCGACTCGCTCGCCGCCGGCGACGACGTCGAGATTTCCGGGCCGTTCGGGCAGAGCTACTACGACGGCGAGTCGCGCGTGGTCGTCCTCGCGGGCGGCCCCGGCGTCGGCCCCGCGGTCGGCATCGCCGAGGCCGCGGTCGCCGACGGTAACGAGGCCGCCGTGGTCTATCTCGACGACGCGCCCGCCCACGAGGAACGGCTCTCCGCGCTCCGCGACGACGGTGCGAGCGTCGTCGTCACCGGCGACGAGTCCGACCTCGCAGACGCCGTCGCCGACGCGCTCACCGGCGACGAGGGCGAACAGCTGTTCGTCTACGGCTTCGCTGACTTCGTCTCGCGCGCGACCGACGCCGTCGAGGCCGCCGGCGGCGACGCCGACGGCGCGAAGGTCGAGAACTTCGGATAACCGCTTCGCGCGCGCTGCCTGCGTCGGCCGCGGCGCTCGCGCCGACAACACTATTCTACCGGTCGCCACGCCGTCAGCACCGCGACCGCGAGCGCGACGACGACCCAGCCGACGAGCCCTGCGAGCGCCGCGGCCGGCGACCCGCCGCGGCCGGTCTCGACCGCGACGCCGAGGACGAGCGACCGAAACGCGCCGTTCGGGCTCACCGCGAGCGCGAGTGGCACCGCGTCGATGCCGAGGGTCCCCGAGGCAAGCCCGGCGACGGCGGCGGCGTCGACACCGACGACGAAGGCGACGACCAGGCCGACGGCGAGCGCAATCGCCTGTCGAGCGGTCCGCGCGGCGGCCGAGACGGCGAGCGCGACGGCCGCGACCGCGAGCGCGAACAGCACCGCGAGGACGGCAAACCGGAGGAACGCGACCGGCGAGTCGGCGGCCTCGTTCAGCGCGAGAAACGTCGGGTCCGGCGGCGAGAGCACCGGGACGGTCGCGCCCGCGGCGAGCAACGACCCGAAGACGACGAACACGAGCGCGAGCCCGCGGCCGAGGTAGACGCCGCCGACGTAGGCCGGGCGAGACACGTCGAACGTGCGGAGCACGTCGAGTTCGCCCGACTCGCGGTCCGAGAGCACCGCCCGGTAACAGAGCGCGACGGCGAGCAGCGGGACGAGCGCTTCCACGAACGGGACCAAATCCAGCACCAGCGGGACGTAGCCGCCGCGCGCGCCGGAGCCGGCGGCCGCGACCGCGACGACCGTCAGCCCGAAGATGACCGAGAGCGCGACGACCGCCGGAGTCCTGACGACCGTTCGAAGCTCCCGGGCCGCGATGGCGAACAGGTCGGTGAGGGCGTCGGAGCCGGCGTCGCTCATCTCCCCGTCACCTCCTCGGTCGCCACGAGGTCGCCGAAGGCGGTCTGGAGGTCGGCCGCGCCGACGGATTCGACCACCGCCCGCGGGTCGCCGTCGGCGACGAACCGGCCGCCGTCGAGGACGACCACCCGGTCGGCGGTCCGCTCGACGGGGCTGAGGTTGTGCGACGAGAGGACGACCGCGACGCCCGCGTCGGCGAGGTCGGAGACGATGTCGAACAGTCGCTCGACCATGCCGGGGTCGAGGCCGCTGGCCGGCTCGTCGAGGACGACCACGGCCGGGTCCCCGACGAGCGCCCGCCCGAGACCGAGGAGGCGCGTCATGCCGCCGGAGAGCGCGCCCACCCGGCGGTCCGCGGCGTCCACGAGGCCGACGCGCTCCAGCACGCCGGCCACGTCCACGTCCTCGTCCACGAACTGCGCGTAGAAGTCGAGCGTGTCGGCCGCGGAGAAGCCGGCGCGGAAGCCGGGCTGTTGCGGGAGGTAGCCCACGCGGGCGCGGCCGCCGCCGCTCTCTGTCGAGCCCACCGTGACGGTCCCCTCGTCGGGCGCGCGGACTCGCGCGAGAAACCGCAGGAGCGTGGACTTCCCCGAACCATTGGGGCCGACGAGCGCGACGATTTCGCCGGGCGCGACCGACAGCGAGACGCCGTCGAGGACGCCCACGTCTCCGAAGGCGTGACTGAGGTCGGTCACGGCGATAGCCGGCCCGTTCGAGGCCGAGACGGCGGCTTCGCCCGTCGATTCGTCGGAGCCTGTCTCGGCAGTCTCGGCGGTCGTCGCGGGGTCGGGACTCGGCATCGTGGTGGGGTCGTCAGTCGTCGGGGGTGTCTGGTCGCGGTCAGTCATCGGTCTCCTCCGTCGCGTTCAGGGCGGCGAGCGTCTCCGGTCGAACTGGCTCTGTCCGGGGCGCGGCGTCGACCACGCCGGACCCGCGGAGGCCGGACACCGCGTCGCGGGCGCGGCGGAGCGCGCGCATCGCGGGGGACTCCGAGAGCGCGAGCGCGCCGGGTTCGCGGCCGAGTTCGGCGTCGACCGCCCCGGAGGGCTGGTACGGCCGGTCGTAGACCCCGTCGGCGTCGGCGTCTTCGAGCGGGAGGTCGCCCCAGTAGTTGCCCTCGCCGCCGGCGGTCCACGTCCGCATCGGGCCGAGCGACGACTCGACGCGCACGTCGTTGTCGACGATGTCGTTTCGGACGACGACGTTCGTCGGGAACGTCGAACTCCCGCGGATACCGACCCCGTTTCCGGCGACGACGTTTCGGACGTACACCTGCCGGTCGCCGCTCACGTCCATGCCGTAGTCGTTGCCGGCGAAGACGTTGTCCGCGACGTAGGTGTCGCTCCCGGCGGGCATGAACCCGAAGTCCGACTCGCGCACGTCGTTTCCGACGACGAGGTTGCCGACGGGCCGGGTCATGAGGACGACGCCGATGCGGTCCCCGCGGACGACGTTGTCGGCGACGAGCGCCTCGGAGGTGTACATCTGGTGGACGCCGTAGCGGCCGTCTTCCATGCGGTTGTCGCGGACGACGCTCCCGTCGGCGCGGTGGGTGTAGACGCCGTCGCGGCCGTCGAGGAACGTCGAGTCCTGCACGACCGCCCGCTCGCCGATGAGGACGACGCCCATGAAACCGTCGGACGGCTCGTCGGCCCCGCGGACGGTCACGCCGTCGACGACGCTGTCGGCGCTCTCGCGGGCGATGATACCGCTCGCGGGCGTGTCGATTTCGACGCCGCGGACCGCCGACTCGTTCGCGCCGTCGAGGACGACGCCGGCGTCGCCGCGGCCGTAGGCGAGTTCGACGCGGGTGTCCCAGTCCACGGACTCGTTGCTGGCGCGGACTCGTCGCGTCCCCACCCCGCCGACGCCGGCGAGTGAGAGGTTTCCGACCGCGCTCCGGTCGGCGCGGAGGTGGACGACGCTGCCGTTGCCGTCGCCGACGAGTCGCGTGTCGCGTCCGGCACCGCGGAGCGTCACCGAGCGATTCAGGTCGACCGCGTCGACCGAGTAAGTCCCTGCGGGGACGTAGACGGTCGTGTTCGCGGGGGCCGATTCGACCGCCGCCCCGACGGTCGGCGCGTCCTCGCCGACGACGGTCGAAACGGGTCTGTCGAACAGCGCATCACTCGCAGCGGTGGTCTGGTTCGCCCACTCGTGGTGGGCCGCGACCGACGACTCGAAGGCGTCGAGGCGGGACGAAAGCGGGTCGCCGGCGCGGTCGCGGAGCGTCGCCCACCCGACCACCTCGCCGCCGTGGGCGTCCGCGAACGAGCGCGCCGCGTCGGCGTCGGAAAACGGGACCGCAATCGGGCCGGAGGGGACCCGCGCGCCCGAGTCGACGACGAACGACGCCTCGGACGCCCTCGTCCAGCCGGGGTTGCGGTTGTGTTCGGTTCGGAGGGAGCCGTCGGCGTCGAGGTCGGGCGAGACGGTCGCGTAGTCGGTGACGAACACCGCGAGCGGGTCACCGAACTGGCGGGCGCTCTCGGGCGTGGACACGTCGGCGGCGGCGGTTCGCACGTCGTAGTAGCCGATGACGTAGCGGTACCGCGAGAAGTGGACCTGCGCGAGCGGGACTTCGAACCCCTCGACCTCGGCCGTGCGAACGTCGACCGACGTGCCGCCGGTCTTGACCGTGTCGTCGAAGGCGACCGGCGAGACGGACCCGGTGGCGGGGACGACGAAGGAGACGCTCGCGAGGACGAAGACGAGCGCCGTCGCGGCGGCGACCCAGCGGGTCGTCTCGGGCGTGAGAAGCGCCATCGGTCAGCGCCCGACTCCGACGGGCTCGGGGACTGCGGCGGGCTGAGCCGCCGCGTCGGGGAATCCCGCATCTGTCGCGCAGCCGTGCATAGCCGGTGCTAAGCGGTCCGGGGGTGATATGTGCGATGGTCTGTGCGTCGAAGCCCCGGGGCCGAGAGCGAACCGCCTTCGGGGCCGACTTCGACCCGAATCCTTAATCATCATCCATACAGATTGGTGGACATGTACGACGAGGACGATTTAGCGTCTATTCGCGAGGCGCGCGACGAGTGGGAATCGGAGACCCGCGACCCCTTCGTTGAGAAGGGCGGCGAGCGCAAAGACCGATTCGCCACCGTCTCGAACCACGAGGTAGACGACCTCTACACGCCCGCCGACGTGGCCGACCTCGACTACGAGTCGGACCTCGGCTTCCCCGGCGAGTCCCCGTACACGCGCGGGGTGTACCCCACGATGTACCGCGGGCGGACGTGGACGATGCGGCAGTTCGCCGGCTTCGGCACGGCCACGGAGACCAACGAGCGCTTCCACTACCTCATCGAGAACGGTCAGACCGGGCTCTCGACGGCGTTCGACATGCCCTCGCTCATGGGCAAGGACTCCGACGACCCGCTTTCGGACGGCGAGGTCGGCAAGGAGGGCGTCGCGGTCGACACCCTCCGCGACATGGAGGTGCTGTTCGACGGCATCGACATCGGCGAGGTGACGACCTCCTTCACCATCAACCCCTCCGCGCCGGTCGTCTTCGCCATGTACGTCGCGCTCGCGGACAACCGCGGCGTCCCCCGCGACCAAATCGGCGGGACCTTCCAGAACGACATGCTCAAGGAGTTCATCGCGCAGAAAGAGTGGGTGATTCCGCCGGAACCGTCGCTCAAACTCGTCACCGACACCGTCGAGTTCGCCGCCGAGGAGACCCCGCGCATCCGGCCCATCTCGGTGTCGGGTTACCACATCCGCGAGGCCGGGTCGACGGCGGTACAGGAACTCGCCTTCACTCTCGCCGACGGCTTCGCCTACGTCGAAGACGCGGTCGACCGCGGCCTCGACGTGGACGAGTTCGCCCCCCAACTGTCGTTTTTCTTCAACTCCCACAACTCCATCTTCGAGGAGGTGGCGAAGTTCCGCGCCGCCCGCCGCATCTACCACGACGTGATGTCGGAGTGGTACGACGCCGAGGACGAGCGCTCGACGCAGTTGAAGTTCCACACCCAGACCGCGGGGCAGTCGCTGACGGCCCAACAGCCGCTCAACAACGTCGTGCGCGTGACGATACAGGCGCTCGCGGGCGTCCTCGGCGGCACGCAGTCGCTCCACACGAACAGCTTCGACGAGGCGCTGGCGCTCCCCTCGGAGGAGGCCGTCACCGTCGCGCTCCGCACCCAGCAGATAATCGCCGAGGAGTCCGGCGCGGCCGACGTCATCGACCCCCTCGGCGGGAGCTTCTTCGTGGAGTCGCTGACCGACGAAATCGAGGCCGAGGCGATGGCCTACATCGAGGAGATTCGAGAGATGGGCGACGGCTCCGTCCGTGACGGCGTCCTCGCCGGCATCGACGAGGGCTACTACCACCGCGAGATTAGCGAGGCGTCCTACGAGTACCAGTCGCGGGTCGAAGACGGCGAGGAAATCGTCGTCGGCGTCAACAAGTACGACACCGAGGGGGACACCCGTCCCGACCTGCTCCACGTCGAAGACGAGGTACAGGACCGACAGCTCGCGCGCCTCGAATCCGTCAAGGACGACCGCGACGACGCGGCGGTCGATGCCGCGCTCTCAGAGCTCCGCGAGACGGTCCGCGACGGCGGCAACGTCATGCCAGTGCTCGTCGACGCCGTCAAGGAGTACGTCACGATGGGCGAAATCATGGACGTGTTCGCCGAGGAGTACGGAACGTACCGCGAGTCCATCGGCGTGATGTGAGGGTCGTCGACGCGGCCACCGATCCCCGAAACGTCGGGGATGACATGAACGTTCGCTGACCGGAACGTGCGCCGGCGACGCGCGTAACCGACCGACAGCCCGGCGACCGCCCGTGCCGAAGTTCCCCACGCGGACGACTGGACTACATAGATTTATCATGGAGGATTGGTGTAGTTAGCACGTACTATGGCAGACGGTGACACCGAACTGGAGGCACGGCTGGTCGAGCAAGAGGAGTTCGAACCCACCGAGGAGTTCGTCGCGCAAGCGAACGTCTCCGACCCGGCCGTCTACGACGAGTTCGAGGAGAACTGGCCCGAGTGTTGGGAGGGGGCCGCCGAGATGCTCGACTGGGACGAGGAGTACGACGAGGTGCTGGACGACTCGAACCCGCCGTTCTACGAGTGGTTCACCGGCGGCAAACTCAACGTCTCGTACAACTGCGTGGACCGCCACGTCGAAAACGGGGACAAGAACCGCGTCGCCATCAAGTGGGAGGGCGAACACGGCGAGACGCGAACGTACACCTATCAGGACCTGTATCGCGAGGTGAACGAGTTCGCGGCGGCGCTGCGCGACCTCGGCGTCGAGGAGGACGACGTGGTCACGCTCTACATGCCGATGATACCGGAACTGCCAATCGCCATGCTGGCCTGCGCCCGCATCGGCGCGCCGCACTCGGTCGTCTTCGGCGGCTTCTCCGCCGACGCGCTGGCGACCCGGATGAACTCCGCGGACTCCCGCTTCCTCGTCACCTGCGACGGCTACTACCGCCGCGGCGACCCGCTCGACCACCTCGACAAGGCCAACGAGGGTCTCGACGGCGTCGACCACGGCGTCGATGCCACGGTCGTCGTCGACCGACTGGGTGACGACGGCTTCGGCCACGACCTGAAGGGCAACCAGCACGATTGGGACGACCTCCTCGACGAGCACGCTGGCGAGCGTATCGACCCCGTCGAGCGCGACGCCGAGGACATGCTGTTCCTCATGTACACCTCGGGCACGACGGGACAGCCGAAGGGGGTCAAACACACCACCGGCGGCTACCTCGCGTACGCCGCGTGGACCTCGCACGCCGTGCTCGACATCGAGAAGGAAGACACCTACTGGTGTTCGGCCGACATCGGCTGGATTACGGGTCACTCCTACATCGTCTACGGGCCGCTCGCGCTCGGGACGACCACGGTGATGTACGAGGGGACGCCCGACTTCCCCAACCGCGACCGCCTGTGGGACATCATCGAGAAGTACGCGGTCGACATCTTCTACACGGCCCCGACGGCGATTCGCGCGTTCATGAAGTGGGGAAGCCGGTTCCCCGAACAGCACGACCTGTCGAGCCTCCGTCTGCTCGGCACCGTGGGCGAGCCCATCAATCCGCGCGCGTGGAAGTGGTACTACAAGCACATCGGCAACGAGGAGTGTCCGGTCGTGGACACGTGGTGGCAGACAGAGACCGGCGGGATGATGATAACGACCCTGCCGGGAATCAAGAAGATGAAACCCGGGTCCGCCGGGCCCCCGCTGCCGGGCATCGACGCCCAAATCGTCGACACGAGCGGGAAGCAGGTCGACGCCGGGCGCGCGGGCTATCTCACGGTGAACAAGCCGTGGCCGGGGATGCTCCGGACGCTCTACAACAACGACGAGCGCTTCGTTCAGGAGTACTGGCAGGAGTACTCCGACACCGACAGCGACGACCCCGACGACTGGGTCTACTTCCCCGAGGACGGCGCGAAAATCGACGGCGACGACTACATCACCATCCTCGGACGGGTGGACGACGTCATCAACGTCTCGGGCCACCGCCTCGGGACGATGGAAATCGAGTCGGCCATCGTCGGCGTCGAGGGCGTCGCGGAGG